>Ga0247738_10000001_pt1 | contig 520957 bp, 446 predicted proteins | sample UWRJL013104B2_FD_180936 | JGI IMG/M metagenome (GOLD analysis project Ga0247738, IMG submission 180936) | Plant litter microbial communities from Arlington Agricultural Research Station in Wisconsin, United States - UWRJ-L013-104B-2 | ecosystem: Environmental > Terrestrial > Plant litter >...
CGGCGTTAAGGCGGGCACGTGGAGAACGTTTACTAATTATCTGAAAGGATACTATATGTTTGATCCCACCGTCGGAAGTTCCGGTGTTGTCACGCTTTTGAATATAATGTATTTCCTTGAAGGATTATTATTATGTTGGAGTGTATTGTGTGTTATAAAAAATCGGAATTCTGGAAAGCATCAAATTATTCTTTCTATTCTAACAGCGGTGCTTTTTCTATCTTTCATGATCGGTTTGGCTCTGGGAAGTATTATTCTAATTGTAGGTATATTTGGTTTTCTATTTTTACCGGCCTATTTTATAACTTGGGCGATTCTTACGGCATCAAAGGAAAGCAATTGAATTAAAGAACATCAATTATTTAGTGGCTTATCAACGTCATAAGTAAGCCTTAACAAATCGTTCCAGCATCACTTCGGCGCTTTGCACCTACGTTGGACAGTTTTTAAGTCGCGGCTTTATGGTTTTGCTGCGCAAAAGTGTTCCATAAAACCGCGACTTAAAAACTGCCGCTGAACTCAGCGTTATAACTTTTAAAAATGGAGTTCTTCGTGAATCAATTTGGACGAATGGTGATTTGGGTTGTATTAGTTATTATCTTCGGTTTTGCCATTGCAATGGCAAGCTTAGCTACAGCTTTTTCTTTTACTCCGCATAATGCATCAAAAGTGTATCTCTATTTTATTTTTATAACGCAAGTACCAGCTCTTATTGCTTGCGCTATATTCGGCATTTGGCTTGCTACAGCTATCGCATTTGAAAAGCCTGTAAAATCTGTGCTGAAGCTTGCTGGAGTGTCTGTATCTATATATTTGTTAAGTTGGTTTATGCTGGTTGCTGCTGCAAAGATTGGGTTAATTAAATAATTTATTGTAATAGCGTATTTTTGCTTTGGTGCATAGAAGCTCTATTATTAATTGTTGTGTGAGCCAAAAAGCTGTTATAACAAGTCGCTCAAGCACCGCACACTTCGTGTGCTGGACAGTTTTTAAGTCGCGCTTTTGTGGTTTTGCTACGCAAAAAGTTTCCACAAAACCACAACTTAAAAACTGCCGCTTAGCTCGGCGTTATATGAAGGAAGTATGAAAATCATTCCTACTAAATTTAAAGAAAAAACCCCAAAAGGTTTTTCTTACCCCGTAGGTGCTGAACTGCTTAGCAGTGCCTTCAGCGAAACTCCGCAATTTGATTTATTTACTGTAAGGTTTTGGTATCAAGACGAATATTGGGCATCTTCATACACAACAAAAATTAAAGAAAAATCTTCAATTAAAATCATCGAGGTTAGCTACAAAAATTATAGGCCTCATCTTTCGTCTTCAAGAGGCATGATTGAGTCTGGGCACTATGAGCCAAAATGGGAAATACGAGTGAATTCAATCCCTTCTGAATATGCAGCAATTGTAAAAGAGCAGCTTATTTCCAAGGTTCTACCTGAACTATCGGTGTTGTTGCGGAAATCTGTTGAAAAGCCACTTCAGGAATTGCAAAATTGGGTTGTTCTTTTTAATCCAAAGAATAAAGAAGTTTCAGTTTGCATCTAGTCATATAACAAATCGCTCAAGCACCGCACACTACGTGCGCTGGACAGTTTTTAAGTCGCGCTTTTGTGGTTTTGCTACGCAAAAGCATTCCACAAAATCACAACTTAAAAACTGCCGCTTAGCTCGGCGTTAGTGTATCCCGATAACAAAATAAGGTTTAAAAATGAAATTAATAATTTGCATCATATTTTCACTATACGCATGTCTCGTTTCTGCGTCAGAACAAAATGTTGAATCTACTTTGCTAGCTTTTCCTGCTGGTGAACCCGTAGCAAGTAAAGTTAATGTCATAGTTAATAATGCTGGAACGCCGAAAGCTTCTTTACGCTTTGAGTCTACAAAATCCGGCGTTAGGTTATATATTTGGAATCGTGACGTTCCTAAATTTAAAGAGGTTCTTGAGAATGTAATATCGGATAACTCAATTATTTCAACTCTAAAAGTTAAAATACCTTTTGGCACCACAGATGGTTTAGTTCTCGCCACAACGTCAAGTACGTCACCAGATATCAAGTACTTTTCAATTGCAACGCCACAAGGTCTATTTTCATTTGAGCTTGCCCAGTTACCTGAAATCGTAAGGCTTCTAGATTTTCTTACGGAACAGACGAAGGAAAAAATTAAACCAAATAAAAAACACTAACAAATCGCTCAAGCACCGCCACTTCGTGGCTGGACAGTTTTTAAGTCGCAGTTTTGTGGTTTTGCTACGCAAAAGTATTCCATAAAACCACAACTTAAAAACTGCCGCTGAACTCGGCGTTAGCTGTATACTCAAGCTCCGCTTTTCACAACGATTGGAACATCAAGGAAATGCTATGAAAAAACTAATACTAATTTTATCAATATTTTTTTCTTCTTTTGTGTGGGCTAACGAATCTGCCGGTGTCACAGCGGCAAAAGAGTGGCTCAGAATTATTGATTCTGGTGAATACGCTGAAAGTTGGAACAAGTCTGACTCTTTCTTCAAGTCCCAGCTAACTCAAGAAAATTGGGCTGGAGCTCTGAAAGAGGTGCGCTCTCCACTGGGTATGGTTGTTTCTCGAATAAAGTTGGGGGCTAAAGAGTATTCCACACTGCCAGGCGTACCTGATGGACAGTATCTGGTTATTCAGTTTCAAACTGATTTTCAGAACAAAAAATCGTCTACTGAAACGTTGACACTGAGCAAGAGTAGCGGGGACTGGCTCCCAATTGGCTATTTTATTAAATAAGCCTTACCCACTCTACAGCTAACAAGGCGTTGTAACTCGCGCCTTCGGCGCTGGACAGTTTTAAGTCGCGGTTTTATGGTTTTGCTGCGCAAAAGTAATCCATAAAACCACGACTTAAAAACTGCCGCTGAACTCGGTGTTATATTGAGCCACAAGAGGGAATATATGCGTAGATATTTGGTTGTTTTAGTAAAACCATTTTTGCTTTTTCTTTTATGTGCAGTTTTGTTTGGTGGGCTACATATAATTGAACTATTTATAAATTTAGATTGGCTTGTAGATTTTATAACAAAAAATAGCACCCCAACTTTAAATAAAGCTCCATATTTCATGTACGCTTCAATTTCAGTTCTGTTCTTGCTAATAGCAAAAGGAAAGCGTAGGCATGTTAGAGATTCTATAATTATTAAAAATTTAAGAATTTTCGGTCGGTGGTTGGGGCAGTCTAGTTACTATATTATCTGCGCATCTTCAGGGTTGCTCACTGGAATCGGCATAACCGACAAACTACATACTGATACATTGAATATGAAATACTTGACTACAGGGTTAGTTGGTTTGTACATCGGTCTTTTTTTGTCGCTGTTTGTTCAAAAAATTTCTGATGATTTACGTCTTATGGTTGGTGAATTGGATCATCCAGAAAGAAAATGGGTTGCGGTTGCAGGCGTTGCTTTTTCTATTTTTGTCGCAGTTATGTTGCTTTTTGAAATTTGGTCAAAATCAAAAATATAACAAGCGACTGCGGTAAAAAATCAATACCTGCAACGCAAATTTAGTTCGCTTGCCAATCGCAATTATCTCGCACCAGTGCTTTTAATATTGTCATCATTTTTCGCATGCGCGAGGTGAGCGCGACTTTCTTGTGCTTATCTTGCGCAATGAGCTTTGATAAAATGTTTGATAATTGCATTATATAAATATATACCATGATGCCGACCGGGTTACCGAGCCTGCTAAATCCCTCCCCAATAATGCGCACCACTGCGCGATAAAGGTAAGTAGCTGCGCACGCTTTACTGTTTTACGCAGGCTAAATTTGCCGTGTCGATCCATACCCACCAGGGTGAAAGATGTCTTCGCCAAATCAATGCCGAGTGTTGTAAGATTCATGAAATCGCTCCCCATTAGTTGGTGAATGAAAACCGGCTTTATTCCGGCTCGGTGTCATTCGTTAAGTAGTAGTAAAAGTCCGTAACATTTGTTTGGCGGCTGCGCGCGGCTTAATTAGAGCTGCAGTATGACGAAAATAAAATTGCGTAAGGTCTTGAAGGAGAATTCAGATGTCAGAAAAAAATAAATCAATTTTGGAGAGAGGCAACGCGGCTATTGCTGAAGGCAACTACGAAGAATTCTTGTCATTGTGCACCGACAATACCGAATGGACTTTTGTAGGCGACAAAACCCTTAAAGGAAAAGAAGCCGTTCGCCAATGGTTTGCATCGGAGTATGTGGCTGAGCCACCAAAGAATATGGTCGCTCACTTAATTGCTGAGGGTGATTTCGTTACAGCAGTCGGCGATATAGCTGTGAAAGACAAAGACGGGAATGTGGCGCATTATTCATACTGCGATGTATGGCGGTTTCATCAAGGCAAAATGGCCGAGCTGAAGGCTTTTGTCGTCGAAAAAATCGATGGCAAGCAGGAAGCCAGCAGTGAGAGATAAGCTTCGGACTTTCCTTCATGCGCGGTTTTATGCAAAGCAAACAATCTACATATATTATCGGGGGCACTCACTTGAAAACACTCATTCGTAAAATTTTTATAAATTCATTGTTTGTGCCGCTTGCATTAAGCACGACTGTCGCTGTTGCAAACGAAGGTATGTGGACCCCTAAGCAACTTCCGCAGATCGAACGAGATTTGAAAGCCAGCGGGCTTGAAATTGATCCGGCGACTTTATCGCAACTTACCGAATTCCCGATGGGTGCAATCGTAAGTCTTGGCGGTTGCACGGCGTCATTTGTATCGCCACAAGGTTTGGTGATTACCAATCATCACTGTGTCTATGGCAGCATCCAATATAATTCCACTCCTGAAAAAGATTTAATCAAAGATGGTTTTTTGGCGAAATCGATTGATCAGGAATTGCAAGCTGTGCCCGGCAGCCGTGTTTTGGTAACCGTTGAAGTAAAAAATGTCAGCGACAAAATTATTGATGGTAAAACTGCCAAGCTCACTGGAAAAAAGCGTGTTGCTGCAATGGAAGCCAATGAAAAACGTTTGGTTTCAGAATGCGAAAAGGACACAGGACATCGTTGCAATGTTCACAGCTTTTATGGTGGTCTTGAATTTCATTTAATTAAGCAATTGGAAATTTTAGATGTGCGCCTTGTTCATGCGCCTGCTTTTGGCGTTGGAAAATTTGGCGGTGATACAGATAACTGGATGTGGCCGCGTCACACAGGTGATTACAGTTTTTATCGAGCTTATGTTGGTAAAGACGGTAAGCCTGCAAAATTCAGCGCTGACAATGTGCCTTACGCACCGAAACATTATTTGCGTTTGGCGACGGAAGGTTTAAAAGAGAACGATTTCGTCATGGTTACTGGTTACCCGGGCCGCACCAATCGCCATCGGTTACCATCAGAAGTAAATTTTTCGTTTGGTACAAATTATCCCGCTTTCATTACGGCATCGGGCGAAGCTATTGATATTATTAACCGTGAAACACATGAACGAAAAGAAGCAGAAATTAAATATGCGTCAACGCTTGCAAGCCTTAGTAATTATTTCAAAAATCGTCAGGGTATGCTCGATAGTTATCGCGCTGGTAATTTATTAGAGCGTAAGCAACAAAATTTCAATGATCTTAAAGCATGGGTGAATGCAGATAAAACTCGCAAGCAAGAATTTGGGGCAGGTTTGGCGGCGACTGAAAAATTAATTGCACAGCGCGATGCAATCATCCAGCAAGAGTTTTTATTGGCCTACTCTACACCGCGTTTCTTAAGCAGCGCTCGTACATTGTTTAGACTTGCCAATGAAAAAACGAAGCCGGATATCGAACGAGAAAGTGGCTATCAAGAGCGCGATGCATCGCGTATTGAACAAGCCCAGGATGCCATTGATAAACGCTATGATGAACAAGTTGATAAAGCACTTGCGCTTCACTTTTTAACGCAATATGTAACACAACCTAAAAAAAATCAGAACTCAGCATTTTTATCCGCGCTTGGTTTGAAATCTGACACAAATGAAGCAACGATTAAAGCACAGCTCGATAAACTCTATGCTGGCAGCAAACTCGCGGACAAAGCAACACGCTTGTCATGGTTAACGCGCAATCTCACAGATTTTAAGGCAAGTGATGATAGTTTTATTAAGGCCGCGATTGCACTTTATGCGGATGATCAACGCCGTGAGAATCGTGACAAAGAGTTGAATGGAAATATTCAACTCGCCTATGCCCATTATATGAAAGCATTAATCGCGTTTAAAAATAGTAAAGGCGAAGCGGTATATCCGGATGCAAATAGCACCTTACGCGTAACATTCGGTAAAGTTTCGGGCCGTGCATTTGGTGCAGATGGTTTGGGTTGGGCACCATTCACGACATTAAATGGTATCGCTGCAAAAAATACTGGCGCTGGCGAGTTTGATGCACCGGATGCGCAGCTGGAGGCGATAAAAAATAAAAAATTCGATAAATATCTGGATGCTTCTCTAGGATCTGTACCGGTAAATTTTTTGGCAACGCTTGATATCACGGGCGGAAACTCAGGCTCACCGGTTCTCAATAAGCGCGCTGAATTCACTGGCATTGCATTCGACGGTACGCTGGATTCTGTTATTTCCGACTGGGATTTCAATAACGCTACTACGCGCACTATCGCGGTAGATCTACGTTATATTCTTTGGCAGATGAAAGTTGTGGATAAAGCAGATAATGTATTAGCGGAACTAGGTGTGCATTAATCGCCGTTATAAAAGTAATTATTTATCCGCCATCAATTATTTTCAGCAGAGCGCTCGGTGGGTTCAAGGCTTTGCTAAAAATCCCTCGTTGTAAATAGCATCAGATTAAAATATTACTTACTTGATCTAAGATACCGTTCGTCCAGAGCCTGTCGAAGGGGGTGTTGAACTAGACCCTTCGACTGCTTCGCGCTCGGGACGAACGGAATATCAACTTTGTTTGGCATGAGAGGATTAAGTAGGTATTAGTCGGGTCATATTTAAAGAAAGGTATTTATTCGATGAATGTCGATTTTTAGAGTTCCCACTCGACTACCTTAGTAGACGCTCAATTCATCTGTAGTTTTTGTAAAGCTAATTGTCCAACGTAAATTAGGTATATCCAAGTCCGAAGGAGAACATCATGTCGAACTCCACCGAAAATCCCATCCCTTTAAAAGCGCTAGCTCTCATTGTTAGTCAGGGTGAGTGGCAAAAAAAACACGAGGAACTATTAGCGAAAGAAAAAGCTCACACGCGTGCAAGCGATGCCTTGGCCGCTGAGCGTAGACGTCAGCCAATGGTCGCCGTAACAAAAAAATATGAGTTCACAGGAGCTAGTGGCAACGTTGGTTTGCTTGAATTGTTCGAGGGGCGCCGCCAATTAATTGTTTATCACCATATGCTTAAACCTGACGACGACGCACCCTGTTCCGGCTGTTGTATGTTTACAGATATGGTCGGGCACCTTGCGCATCTAAACGCGCGCGATACAACCTTTGTATTAGTTTCGCGTGCACCTATTGATGAAATAATTCCTTTCAAAAAACGTATGGGTTGGGATATTCCCTGGTACAACACGAGCGACAGTTTTAATCCTGATTTTATGGTGACAGACGGCCATGGTTTAAATATTTTCCTGCAAGATTCCGGCAACATTTATCACACCTACTACACGACTGGTCGCGGTGTTGAACATTTGGGCAGCGTCTGGACTTTCCTTGATTTAACACCGCTTGGTCGTCAGGAACACTGGGAAGACTCGCCCGAAGGCTGGCCGCAAACCGAGCCTTATGAGTGGTGGAAATTACACGATGAGTATGAGGCTAAGACTAATGCTGATAAAAACGATTCAAATTGTTGTGGTTAGATAACATATCCTAATAGGTATTTTATTATCGATCTGAGTTTTCAGGAGAGATATTCCAGTGTGCTCGATGTTGTTAAAAAATCCCCAATAAAAAAGCCATGCGGTATGAGCCGCATGGCTTTTAATTACTTGATTGCTGTAAATTAATTACAGGTATTTTTTATATCATTTAGCGAACCGCGATTCATGCCTGAACGTGAAATCAATTCTGCAGGGCAAGCGACTTCTTTGTATTTCAGCGCTGGGTTATCTGCCGCTTCAAACCAATTTGCATACCAGGTACAAGCCTGTTGCAACTCGGTCAAGCCGCGTGAACCAAACACGCTGTCACAGCGATTGATCAAACAAGATTTGTATTGCGCAAGGCTAGCGTTATAGCCGAGTTCTTGTTTACAAGCCGCAAGAAGACCACCGTACTGCGCTCCCAATTCAGCATTTGATACGCCCCACTGTGCCGAGCAAGCGTTGAATGCGCCTACACCACCACCTGGAACCAAAATATCAAATTGGCCGCCACTGACGTCGTAACCAATGTTGGTGGCCTGAACGATCATCACTTTTCCAGCAAGTGCTGCTGAGCCTGGGTCGCCGGGAGAGTTGTGAGATTGACCGGTGAATTCAAGTTGGAAGCAACGTCCACACACGTCTCCACCAGATGTTGCCGCATAACCGTAAGCCAACTTGTCGCTAACTGTGAATGGTGCTTGTCCCCAACACATATGCGCATTACCACTGTCACACGCGCTACCCGCACTGGCGTTCGTTAACGGAGCGTTATTGACGCCGCAGCTTGGTAAAGGTGTAACCACAGAAGGAACGTTGCCGGTCCAGCTGCAATGTGCTTTACAGCAATCCCAGTAGCGTGTCGCATAACCGTTACAGGTTGCGCCTGTTGTAATACTGCTGGCTGAAGAACTGGCTACTGATGAGCGCACAGAAGATGCGACAGACGAACTCACTAACGACGAACGTGCGGAGGATGAACTCGCCGCAATGCTTGAGGAGCTTCGACTAGACGAAGAAGCCGGTGATGATGAAGTGCCACCACCTACAATGCCGAATGGTGCCGGTTGTGCGCTACAGGTTGCAGGCGACACACAGCTTTTACCGTTCTCATAGCCCCAGCCATTAGTCGTGGTTGCGCAGAGAGGTGTGACCGTTCCATACCAATTGCATGCCTGACCCGATGCGACGCTTGAGCTACTGCGTACCGACGAGGCTATGCTGGACGATGAGCGCGGTACAGAACTGGAAATTAAAGAACTTGAGAGTGACGAGCTGCGAAGTGAAGAGCTTGAAATAGATGAGCTGCGCAGCGAAGAGCTTGAGCTAACAACGGAACTCGCAACGCTGGATGCGACGGCGCTCGACGTGGTACCGGAACTGCATACTGATCCCGTAATCACTGGCACTTGCGCTTTGCCAGAACCATTATTGCCCTGCACTCCAAATTCAACGCTGGAGCCAGGAGCAATATTGCTGTTCCAGCCTACGGGTGAAGCCGAGTAAGGATTGCTACCAGAAATGCTCGCGTTCCAACTACTTGTTGTACGCGTGCCATCGCTATAGCTCCAACCAACGTTCCAACCTGAAATTTGTGATGCCCCGTCATTTGTAATACGAATGGTCGCTGTAAATCCGCTGCCCCAATCATTGGCAACTACGTATTCACATTTTGCAGCTTGCGCAACGCTAATATGCGCACCTAGTAAGGCAACTGACGTACCCATTATCAGTTTTCTAAATAATATGCGTGATTTTGCCGATAGAAATTTCATCAATCAGTCCTCCAGAAACATAAAAGTAAACTGCAAATAATCCATAACGGATTAGTCACAAGACGCGAGTGGCCCCCAAAAATTTCCGATCAACAGAAATCTGATACAGCAAGGAGAGCACATGAGTTGATAAAACACGGAGTGAAACACTTTTAACTTATTTTTATGGTGCCCAGCCTAACGTACTACGCCGATATTTGAAACCGAATGTGCAAAAATATGTGACAGGGGTTACTTGAAGCGCGCTATTTACGGACCATGGCCTATTCAGCGTTTTGTACTATAGATGAGACGATAAACAGGGGGAGTGTTTAGGTGCTATCAGGGATTCCCATCGACTATTAATGCGGTGGATAGCCGGATTGGTAGGCTGCCTTACCCGCTAGGCTCGCTTCATGAGCAGGCGATGTATCTGTTTTAACAGCGCATCAAACGCGACGGGTTTTTGCATGAGTAGGTCGTAGGGTGCATTTATATCCTTTACATGGAAGGCGGCACTCACCAGGATGAAAGGAATATCTTGCCAACGAGGATCTTTTTTTAAGGTTGTGCAAAGTTCTGCGCCGTTCATGAGTGGCATCATGTAGTCAGACACAATTATGTCTGGTGCAACAGAATCTATTATTTTCAGCGCGTGTTTACCATCTGAAGCAGTGTCAACATGAAAACCGTAATGTTCGAACAACATTGTATAAGTCGTTGTAATATCGGGTTCGTCGTCAACTATCAGTATGACAATCGGGTCGCCAGTGGCGTTATTGGTAACGTCTTCTTTCATCACGGCTCATTACTTACTGCATTACTTTTAACAATTTCTTGAGCTAATTTTTCTATTGATAACGGGTTACCTATAGAAACACCGTTATTGGAAATTAACAAAATGTGATTGGCAGAGTCGTAACTATTCTGTCGTAGTTTTAAAACGGCAATCTTGCGATGATTAACACCATTAATTTCCACGTATTGCAGCAACATAATATTTTCGTAAAGAATCGAAGACGGCCCGGATTCACAACTTTCGGGTAACTTGCCTACATATGGCAACTCACGTGTAAAAAAGCTGGTCACCTGACGGGAGCGCAATTCATTCACAAATGCTGTGAGGAATGAACGTGAACGCCCTACATGCATAATGATATCAAGCAAGCCATCCATTCCATCAACAAGCAGACGGGATACTTTGCGTTGCCCGATATTTTCTAAAACCTGGTGGGCAAGTGCATCCACTGAAATTTCCAACGGTGGATTCCAAATAATTTGCAATTGCCCATTGTCCACAAATTTAGCTAAATCAATATTGATGTTATGAGCTTGGGCAATTAAGCGGGGCGGCGACTCATAAAAACCAACAATTAGGCAATGCTCACCACGTTGCAAACCTTCATAAATAAAATGTAAGCCCATAAGTGTTTTGCCAACACCGGGGTTGCCCAACAACTCAGTTGTTGAACCTTTGATAACGCCACCACCGGTGATTTTATTCCAGCCTGGAATGCCGAAGCCAAGAACGACATCAGAAGCACCATCAAGGATTCTATTCGCTGTGCTTATAGCCTCAAGACGCGGGTAAACCACAATGCCCCCTTGCCCAACCTCAAATACATGGCGACCTAGCAAATGTTTTGCGCCGCGAATTTTAAACACTTTGATTTCACGAATAAGTTGCATGCCTTTTTCATGCTGACTTAATTCAATCAAGCCATCTACCAAGGTATTTTCAGAGTCAGCGATGTTGCCCTCTGTAGGTGATAGAAGGAAAGTTGTGCATTGCATGGATGAAACCAGAGAATTTAGCGATAACATAAATTCAGACAGGCTAATCGTTGATGGGCTTGAATTACGCACTGACCGGAAGCCATCAATAATTAGAATATTGGCGCCGTGTTTCGCAAGTATATCGGTGATTAATTTTAGCAGCGCATCAAGGCCGCCCTTCGCAAGCTCGTTGTAACCACCGAATAATAAAATATTCTGGCCTACCAGTTCTTCATTAAAAAATGAAAAATTACTCAGGTGATTTAGCATTTTGCCGTGAGTTTCGGCAATCAACGTCAGGATTAATACCTTTGCGCCTTTCGCCGCATGATCAAAACCGATTTGACATGCAAGGGTGGTTTTGCCGCTACCCGCCAAGCCCTGAATAAGGTAAAGGCTATGACGGGGAAAGCCACCGTCCAACACCTCATCAAGCCCTGGAACACCGCTGCCTAGAAGTGGAACTCGATTTTTCGTTTGGGAATTATCATGCAAATTTTTCATTTTTTTTCTTGAATAATGAGTTGTATATGTGCGAGGGCGCATCAGTAATGTGCAGTATAACGCGCATTTAAATGATAAAACACTGTTGTCCAGCACGGCCATTATTTAGTCTCAGAAAATGAATATGGCGACATCTAGAAAGCTTAATCTTAGAACCTTACATTTGAATAAATTTAGATTTCATAAGATACGTAAAGCTGTAATTCCTTAAATATTTTTTAAATAATATGGTGTTGGGTTTTGCATGGTACTGGAAATACTATTTGATCCCCGTCCTTCTTTTGACAAGTTAGGAAAGCCTCACTTATCTTGAGGCGGAAGCTGATCCTGAGCTGATTGCAATTGTGCAATGGTTTCTGCGATATGGTGTGCGAAATCTTCCAGCAAACTGGAAGTTGGTGGTTCAATTGTTGTATTTTTTGCTTCGCTGATTTGCTCCGCAAGGTTATTCTCACCATCAATACGTTGCGCAAAAACATCCGGTGCGTAATCGCTTTTTATCATAGCTGCAACGTGGTGAAGCAACATTTCTCCTGCCTCTTTATCCGGGTCTGGCACCCTGGGTAAGCTGCCGGAGGCACGCACAGCTTCTTCCAAGCGAACAATAAAACCACGTCGCTCCCTTGAAATATCGCGAAACAGGGATGCTACTTTTTCATCCACTAGCTCTGTTGCGTCCCGGTAATGATCAATCGTTTCGCGTGCTGCTTTCAGTAAGTCATTCAGTGCAGCTTGACCGTCAGTGCGAAGAATACTCATTACAACATCTCCTAAAATGTTATTGCACAGTTTCTGTAGTCTCAGCAGGCGTGGCTGGGCCTGCGGGTTCTTCGTGTATTACAGTGATGGCTTGCGGAATAATCTCAAATACGACGGGTGTATTACCAGCCGATTCGCCGTCTGCAAAAATTTCACGACGCGGATGCGTGTTGATTTCAATGCGACGCCCGGTCTTCGCAAAAGTTCGCTCTAATTGCCGTTGTTTTCCTAAGCGTAGCCATGGCGCTGTGCGTAAAAGTTCCCAAAGGGTTTGCGGCGGCAAGCTATAGAGCTTAAGTACACCGTCATCAATAACGGCATTTTCGTCAATAATATTTCCACCGCCGTAGAAGCGACCGTTACCTACCGCAAGTTGAATTGATCTCACGCAATATTGCGTCCCATCAACAATAATTGTTGCTCGAAATGCGCGATTTTTTTTGAAAGCTGAAAATGCAGCGCGCAGATAACTCAGGACTCCCCAACGTTTTTTTATTTCCGGTGTTAATTCATGGGTAACTTTTGTACCTAAACCAATATTAGCTGCATTAAAAAAGTAGCGTCCGTCGAAAGATCCTAAATCAATTTTGCGACATTTATTGTTAGCAATTATCTTAAAGACGTCCAGCAAGTCTTTAGGCAACCCTAGTGAGCGGGCCAAGTCGTTTGCAGTACCCAAGGGCAATATCGCGAGCGTTATTTGGTGGCGATATATCGCTTCCGCTGCAGAGCTGACCGAACCATCTCCACCGCCAATAATAATCATATCAATTTCGTTGGCATGCTGATTAATTAGCTCTGATGTATGTTGAGCACTTTTCGATTCAATTTCAATCAGCTCAAAACCTGCGGACTTAAGTAATTCAATGCCCTCTGAAATATCGGCCTCAGCGCCTCTGCGACTGTTAGGGTTGACGATGAGTAATGCTCTGATCTTATCTGCCATATCTTGTTCTTTCAGTTCGGTTAAACGATTGGGTGATATTGGCACATGCAGCGTTCATTATAAAAAATCGTTCGCTAACGAATGACAGTTGTTTTTTTTCTTTGAATAAATAACGTTTAGGATTTATCAGGCTTTTCTGTTTCCGAATTTGTTGTGGTTGCGTTTTCATCCTCAACGGCACCATGGAGCTGTAACCAACGCGCAAGTAACCAACACAACAGCGCCCATGCTGCACCGGCAGTCCAGCCAGCGATTACATCGGTTGGCCAGTGCACGCCGAGGTAAACGCGGCTGACGCCAACGAGTATGGTTGTCGTTACCGCCACCAATAAAATGTATGCCTTGATCCGACGATTTTTATGCGTACGAATTAAAAGTGCCGCCATTGTGAGGTAAGTGCTGGCGGCCAACATGGAATGTCCGCTAGGGAAACTTGCGGTGTAAACCACTGAGCCATGGGGGACAAGGTTAGGGCGGTCCCTGTCAATTGAATGTTTAAGTACAGTGCTCAAACTCAATGCACCGAGTGTTGCAACTACAAGTACTATTGCCATGCGATGCTTACCTTCAAGAATTAAAAATCCCATAACCGCCAGGGTAAGCAATGTTAAAACGGCGTTGCCCCCCAAGGCGGTAAGGTCGCGGCCAATTTCTTCCACCCAGCGCGGGCCAATAGGGTCACTCAGGTCTTGCGAGTTGCGCATGCTTAATAAAATCACTCGGTCGAATTCGCCAGTGTCGCCTTCCATAACATCGTCGGCCAGTTCAACGAATATCAATAACGACGCCATGAGCGCAAATATTACGAATAAAACCGATAGCTCGCGCGAGCCTATCCAGCGCAATAACCCTTTCGAATTTAGAAAAACACTTTTAGTTTTAGTGATATTTGTTGGTTTCATAAATCCCTGGCGTTAATTGTTGATTGCTGAAAGTGACAAGACTTTTACTTATTTAATCTTACTTGGCAGGATGCTACAACTCGGTTCGCTTAGTCACGAAGTTACAGTGAAATAGAGTGGTTAGCGAGGCTGAACTGAATAGGGGGAGCTAATTGAAAGGTTTAATGCGAAAGCGGTGTTAGGTGTAATGATATTTTATTACTACTTCTAAAAATTTAAGCGATCATGTGGCATTAAATTCCACATTTGTAATTAATATTCGGAATCGTTGTGCTATTGGAGTGCGGATTGAAATAAAAAGTGATGGTATGAGTGGAACATAACGGATATCCGAACGCTTTTTAATAAAAATACCAGCTAATTGAAATACCAGGAGATGCGCAATGGATAATGATCTCGAGCAGATGACAAAAGACGAGCTGGTTGCGGAAGTTAAAAAGCTGCGCGATGGAATACGCGAGCACCGTGATACCAGTAAGCATGAACTTTGCTGGCATCATCTCGCTTTATGGGGTTTACTGCCGGAAAATACCGATCCACTTCCGATTGTTCCAACGTGGCCGGAATTTCTTGAAGGTTGCCTTCACTATCGTCGATCTCTGGATAAACAGATTCCAGATGCTCAACGAACAACCGAGCCCTACCAGAAAAAATTTTAATGTCTGCATTTAGATTTTCGATGAGGAAAAATTATGAATATCCCTAATATTGGTTTAGGTACTTACCGGTTAACGGGTGAGGACGCTATCACCTCCGTTGCAACCGCATTGGAGCTAGGATACAGGCACATAGATACGGCGCAGCTATACGATAATGAATCGGAAGTAGGCACGGCTATAGCCACCAGTGGGTTGGCGCGTGACGAAATTTTTGTGACAACTAAAGTGTGGATCGATAAATTAAATCGCAACTCATTGATTCCCAGCCTCAAAGAAAGCCTGGATAAATTGAAATTATCGCAAGTTGACCTCGTATTGGTTCACTGGCCTTCACCTGACAATGCTGTTCCCGTGCAAGAATATATGGAAGCGCTTGCCGACGCTAAAGCGCAGGGCCTCACTAAGTTAATTGGTGTATCGAATTTTACCAACGCAATTTTGCAGCAAGCGATTGACGTTGTGGGTGCCGCAGAAATTGCCACGAATCAAATTGAAGTTCATCCATATTTACAAAATAAAAAAGCAATTGAATTTGCACGCAGTAAGGGCATCCACATCACTGCCTACATGCCACTTGCAGTTGGCAAGGTTATGGAGGACCCGTTGTTAATTCAAATTGGTGAGCGGCATAAATTTGGGCCTGCGCAAATTGCATTAGCTTGGTTGCTTCAGCAAGGATTCGCCGTTATCCCATCGTCATCAAAACGCTTTCATCAAGAGCTGAACTTGCAGGCTCGTGGCATTACATTGACCGATGAAGAAATGGCGCAGATAGCAAAGCTGGAAGAAAATTATCGTATCGCAAATCCGGATTTTGCACCCGAGTGGGATTAACCCTTACGGCGATAGAAAGAGAAAGCTATGTTTTTATAAAATTCCGCTCGTAACGAGCGGAATTTTTGTTGATTACATTTTAAGGCTTTAAAAATCCATTTACGTTAAGCCAATGCATATAGGCATCGAACCATTTGTTGCTGGTGCGATCAGGATTTCCCAAACCGAATCCGTGACCACCGTTTTGATACAAATGGAATTCCACTGGAATTTTCGCGTCATACCAGGATTTAATCAGCCCAGTTTCGCCACGGAATAAGAAATCATCTGCTGCAAGTGCAACAAACATTGGCGGTGCATTCTTGGGAACTTCAACTGCATCCATTCCACCGTATATCGGCGAAATAAATGCTAGCTTCACTTTCTTAGATTGTAATGTTGTCGCCATGGTTAAGCCTGCACCGGCAGAGAAACCCATCATTCCGATTTTATTGACATTCACGTTCCATTCTTTTGCGCGACTGGTAATCATCGCGTACGCAGCTTCAACGTCCTGAAGTTGATTCGTCAAATCACGATTCGATCTATTTGTTGGTGCGGCATTCTTATCCTTGGACGCTTTTTCCCGTTCTGCCGAGCGTTGTTTTAATTCATTTTCAAATTCTTCAAGCGATGCAGGTGTCGGGTTCAAACGATACTTGAGTACGAAAGCGTTAATGCCTTGTGCTGCGAGGGCCTCCGCAACTTCCCAACCTTCATTGCCCATCGAAAGCCACATAACACCACCGCCGGGTGCGACTATGACTGTAGTGCCGGTTGCTTTTTTCGGGTCGGCGAGAAACGGAGTTAAGGTTGCTTCGGTAATATTTCTCGCCATTGGGTCACCCCATTGGCGGAACCATGATTCTTTTGCAGGTTGGTTAGCTACACCGCCAGTTTTCAAGGGAATGGCGTTTGGCTCTTTAGGTGCATCAATAGGGTACATTTTTGAATCTTGTGCAAAGGCTATGCTGCTTAACAACACACAACCTGTTGCAAAAACTTTTAGAAAATTTCTCAATTGACTCTGCATATTTATCTCCAAAGATATTTACATTGTTGTTATAAAAATTTACTGCGTAGAAAAAATTTCAAAAATAAGAAACCCAACAGATTGAGAAAAAACCCAAAAGGAATGAGAAATTTGCGCGAACTGGTGGCTTTATTATTCAATGAAAATTTAGTAGGCCAATAAAAACGCAGTGAGCCCGGTGTTGATGTAAAGCTCGGGCAAGTGGCTTGAGCGGTAAGGTATATTATATGACAATCAAGAAGCAAGGCAGACCGAAAATAATGCGCCATTGATTTGAATAGATTTGAAAAGAAGCCAATATCAATCGCAGATTGATATTGGCTTCTTCATTCGTTAGCGAGAGAGGTAAACTTTAAAAATTTTTTCGTTGCTGTTGTCAGCAATACTATCTTTATCGCCGGTAGTGGAGGTTGTCATCCACAAACCATCTCCTTCAATTGTTGGTTCAATTGTTCGAAGGCGGAAGTAAGTGCCGACGAATAATTGTTCAACATCGGTAAGTGATTCACCTTCAATCTCGATGCGATAAACGCGGTTGCCACGTAGGCATGCAACATATAAAGCATCATTCACAACTGCAATACCGCTACAGGATGCCTGTGCCACAGGGTAAGTTCGTTTCGGTGCTTTAAAGCCCGCCGTAGCGCAACCGTCGCCTGATTGCGATGTAATCCCTTCACAGTCTGGCCAACCGTAGTTTCCACCTTTCTCAAGTAAATTGGTCTCATCCGACACGCTATTGCCAAATTCCTGTTGCCACAAACGGCCTTGCGAATCGAAGGCTATACCTTGTGGATTTCTATGACCATAAGTCCATACGTAATTGTTGTACGGGTTATCCGAAGGAACGCTGCCGTCCGCGTTAATGCGCAAAATTTTGCCGTTCAGGCTATCGAGGTCTTGTGCAGTTTCCGGCGCTTGTGCATCACCAGTTGTTGCGTACAACTTTCCATCCGGTCCGAACTGCAGACGTCCGCCGTTATGATATTTATTGCGCCCAATTCCGGTGACGAGCACTTGGTAAGTTGACGGCACTAAAGCCTCGTCCTTGTATTGCATTCTCACTATGCGGTTATCTGTCGCGCTCGTGTGATAGATATAAATCCATGGATCTGTAACAGGGAAATTCTTAGTGACAGCCAAACCTAACAAACCACCTTCGCCGTCTGTGCTTGCAATATTAGGTACGGTTCCCACGGTTGTTTTAACGCCATCAACAACGCGAACTATTTCGAAGGCATCGCGGCGGCCGTAAAGAATAGAACCGTCTTGAAGCGCTACCAGACCCCATGGCAGATCCGTTTCAGTTGTTATTTGTTCAACGGAACAAACCGAGGTAGAGCATGTGCTACCTGTTGTTAAGGAAGTAGCACTACTAGGTTGGGATACATTTTGTTGAGCATCGCGTGCAGCAACAGAATACTCATACATTGTATTGGGGGTCAGGCCCGATTCTGTGTAGGTAAGCTCTGCAGTTGAACCTACTTTTTTTCCATCGCGATAAATATCGTAAGCCGTCACTCGCACGTTATCTGTAGAAGCACGCCAGCTCAATGTCGCCGTGGTTCCGCTGATGGTGCCGATCAAGTTTGTTGGAACTGATGGCGGGGTTGTATCAATCACGCACTGAGGGACGCTTATAGCTAAGGTCTCGCTTGCCTGCGAAACGTTACCGGCAGCGTCAACAGCATTTACATAGAGACCCCATTTGGCACCCGCAGAAAGTGTTAAGGTCGTTTTTAAGGTGCTGCCATTAACTCTGACCATATGTTGGCCATCGTGATAGATATCGTAGGCATTTACGCCAAGGTTATCGGTAGACGCAGCCCATGAAAGTTCCCCGGTGGTACAAGTAAGATTATTAATGGCTAAACCACTGGGTGCCGTAGGTGCCGTAGTGTCTGTGGTGTCTAAAGGCGCAGAAGCGATTTGGCATATCTTGCGTACACCATAAGCGGGGTTACCGAATACGCGACTGTTGCAGGTAACTTGATTGGTGAATTCACCTTGTCTCCAACGTGTGCCCGTACCATAGCGAACAATTTGTGTACCCGTAAACCTGCATACTCCGTTTTCATTTGCACAAGTAGTCCATTGCGGCTCTGATGTTTGGCAACTTTTGTAGGTACCCACGATAGGGTCGCCAAACACTCTGTTGTTGCACGCCACAGAATTAATATAAATGCCTTGAACCCAGCTCGTGGTTGCGCCGTAACGAACCAGTTTTGCACCACTAAAGCTGCAGGTATTATTTTCACCTGCACAATGAGCCCAAGTTGTTTGTGCGTGCGCACTTGTTGCTAAACCTATTGCGCTTAAAATAAATAAATTCACACTAACCAGCATGTTAAAAAATTTTCTATTTCCAAATTTTTTTGAGCGCCATCGGTTGATGATTGTTTGAAATTTTGGGGCATCCAACCTAGCTATTATTGTCGTCATTTCATTTCTCCGAATGTAGTCGTTAATGATTTCGGCGCAACCAATTTCGGAGTGTTGACACTCTGGTTCGCCGCGTGACATCCGTTTAGGGAGACCGAACAATTACCTGATTAGGATTTATAAAACGAATTACAACTTATTGTTATTGGGTGGCGAAAGCCGATTAGATAATGTCACAGACTACGAGGGCTTTCTTGAAATAGCGAAATGGGGTGACAGAAAAGATAAATTTAATTGAATTAGTTCCAATTTCGGTTTCGCAGAAAGTTGCAATTATAGTTTTAGCGCCAGTAAATTAGAGTATGGGTTAAGAAGGAATCTTTATGCGAGCTAATGGCATATGGGGAATATTTTTTGTAGTCGGTGTTGTCTAGGGCGTCCCCTTAGGGTTTTAGGTGTGAGTGCTTCGATTGGTGATGTAGGATAAACTTGATTCTAACGTGAGAGTTTGAAGTTGTAAGAGTAGATTAGCCTGGACGGGAACGGGTGTTGAGTCTGAGGTTTTCATTTTTCACTCCTTGCATATTAAAAATAGGCAACAGGAGCAGATCATTTCCAATCCGCAGGGCGGGATTTACCTTACAACAGATTTCCAGCCACTTGCCGCCCCCGTTGTCTTCCGGTTAGCAGCCTGATTAAATCCTTAGCCGCTTATACGAGTCTACGCGTACATTGGCGGGTATTACTGTGAAAAAAGTCACTGTGGTAAGGTGTGTTATTGGCCTCTTGGTAAGGCGATATATGATTAATTAAGTGGTTGTAATTTATTTGTGTTTCATACTATTTTCATTGCGCATGACTAAAAAAACATTTACTGGAGGTATTACTTGTTGAACCTAAACACTGATTACTTAGCATCTTTTTGGGCTATTGCCTGCATCATTTTTTTGCTGTTGGTTCAGTGGCTTATAGCAACCAAATCAAAAAGCAAACAGAAAGGCGCCATTCCCGGTAAGGTCGATCCATCCTTAGGGCATGAATCTTTTGTATTCCGAGCGCATCGCACTTTTATGAATACGCTGGAAAATATTTCCGCAATGCTCGGCACCAGCTTCCTTGCAATTTTAATCGGTGCAAATGCATTTTGGACGGCAGTATTTATTTGGGTTTTTGTTGCCTGCCGATTTATTCACATGATTCTCTATTACATAATCGCAACTGAAAAAAATCCAAGCCCACGCACTTATTTTTTTAGCGCAGGATTGATGGCGAATATAGGGCTGTTTGGTTTGTGCATCGCGACGTTGATTTCGGCGGGTTAATAGTCAACGCCTGAAATAATTAGACGATCAGATGAGAAGTGTTTTTTCATCAATGTAAAAATGTCAGTTTTATTAACGAAACTTTGCAAGCATATAATTTTTTAGCTAGTAATCGCGTGCTTGCCGTTGATCAATTTGCTGGTTGCGGCGATCCAGCGCTCGGTTTTGTTCGTCGTAGTAACGGTTCATCTGGTCGCGTTCACGATTTATTCTGTCGCGCTTGCGATTCAATGCGTCGCGTTTCCGGTTCGCTTCTTCTGCGACGGCTTGATGATTGTATCTTTGTGAGCTTTGCCAACGGTCAATATCGCGATTTTCTTCATCTACATCGCGCATCATCGCATCAAATTCACGGTGCGCAGCGTTGCGTTCATGGTTAATATCTTCGCGGTACAAGTTGATTTGTTCGCGATCGTGTTGCATGTGGCGATTATGTCCACGATCATTGGCATGTGCTGGCGCTGTAATCAGTACCGCACTTAACCAAATTAAAGAGCTGGTAAATAGTGTTCGTTGCTTATTCACGGTTATTCTCCTGCGTTTTTTTGCAGGCTATGAAAAAGCAGCTGAATAAAAACTGAAAATTTTACGATGGTATTAATATTTAATCAGGATGTGATGTGCTTAACGCCTGAGAAGTAAATAGGTCAATATGGAAATCGCATCACCTATTTTTTAATTTTTTTCTTCTTTTCCTGATATTTAATTCCCATCAAATGTTTTTCGCGGGTTTCAGGATCGTTGATATCTATATCATCGGTTAAATCACCGCCCTCCATTCGCTCTTTTGGGCCATTGCCCCTTTCGTTGGGATGATCGTAATCTTTTTCAGTTGATGATGTCATTTGAACCTCCATTAGTTGTTAATGGATAATATTTTTTATTCGGGAGAAAGTAAGTTATACAGCTAACACACGAGTTAATTTGTAAGATCTAACGAAGCGCGCAACTTTACCCTGAAACGTGAAACACATCTTTATAGGGTATGAATATGGCTGTTGAAATTGAACGTAAATTTTTAGTTACAGGTGAAGCATGGCGCGACGCACCTGCGGTGTATTTTTGCCAGGGTTATTTGAATCGCGCCAAGGCGCGCACAGTAAGAATTCGCATAGCAGGGGAACGCGGTTGTCTAACTATTAAGGGTGAAAATACAGGCGCCACTCGTGCAGAGTTTGAGTATGAAATTCCATTGGGCGATGCCAGGGAGTTGCTCAATTTATGTGATGGCCCCTTAATTGAAAAATATCGTCGTAAATTACAGCATGGAGGCGATCTTTGGGAGGTCGATGAGTTTCTGGGTGAAAATGCAGGTCTGGTTGTTGCCGAGATTGAACTTCAATCAGAGAGTCAAACTTTCGTTAAACCGAATTGGGTGGGCGACGAAGTCACTCATGATGCACGTTATTACAACTCTAATTTGGTGAGTAATCCCTATAAAAAGTGGAATTCGATATAAGAGTTCAACACCAAAGAGGAGGCTGAATAATTCGTTGAATAGTCTTTGGCTATAAGTTTTATGGGTTTAATTGTTTTTACCTTTTTGATGTTCGGGCCTAGTATAAATAAACGCGGTAATACGATTGTTGGTTTTACGAGGAGAGCATCATGGCCAAAACAGCGAGCTTTGCAGTTTTACACTTCAGCGTGGCTTTTTCAGTGGGCTACGCATTAACAGGTAGCGCCTTGGTTGGTGGCACCATTGCACTGGTTGAGCCAGCAATCAATACCGTTGTGTTTTTCTTTCATGAAAAAGCATGGGGAAAAATTGACGCCTACAAGTCGGATTTGCAGGCGGTATTTGCCAATCAGGTTTGAGTCTGTTGTTTTGACGCCAAGGCAAATTGTACGTGAGGAGGATGATTTGAGGATGCAGTGACAAGATGATGGAGCGCGTGCGGATTTTTATTAAAAAATATCCGCACCGTAAATCAGATTTAGCTCGCCTCTTCTTCTTGCACTATTTTTCTGTCACGACGCTTTTCAATAAGCAACCCGATGTGCACGCCAATTTCAAAGAGCAGCCACATGGGAATCGCAAGCAGAAATTGTGAGGTTACATCAGGCGGTGTAAGTATCATCCCAACAACGAAACAACCCAAAATCACATAGGGGCGCTTTTTGATAAGCGCTCGTGCGGACATCACTTCTGCAGAAATCAATAACACAGTGGCGACTGGAATTTCGAAAATAAAACCAAACGCAAAAAACATATGCAATACGAAATCCAGATATTTGGTGATGTCCGTCATAGCCGTTACGCCGACTAAACCGGATTGCGTGGTGATTTTAAATATTAACGGAAAAATTAAAAAATACGCGAACGCCATTCCGACATAAAACAAAATCACACTTGAAAAAAGTATGGGTAAAGCGACACGTTTTTCGTGGCGATACAAACCTGGTGCTACAAAGGACCAGATTTGATAAAGAATATAAGGAATTGCAGCGATCAATGCGACGAAAAAAGTCAGGCGCATAGGTGTTAATAATGGCGAGGTGATATCTGTTGCAATCATACTGCTATTGGCGGGCAACAGCTCCATGAGTGGTGCGGATACAATTTCATAAATAGTGTTAGAAAAAAATCCGTAGAGGATTAAAAACAATACACCTACAACACCAACAGTCCACAGGAGGCGGGTTCGCAGCTCAATAAGGTGATGTACTAACGGTAATTCTTTGTCGTTCTCGGCCGAGGTCATAGAGATGCTTTTTTATCCAGAGGAACTTGGTTATCTAAAGGTGGTTTGTTGTCCGCGAGTGTTTTCACCTTGGCAGAGTCTTTTACAGGTTCAGCAGATATTTCAGCTTCAGCAGGTGCGGGTAATTCAGTAACCGGGTCAGCTAGTTTTTCATAAGTATGCGAGTGATAGGGTAGCTCTGGCTCGCTTTTATACTCGTGCTCTATAGCGTTAATCGATTGTTGCGTTTCCGAAAGAACTTTGTCCATATCTCTGCGCGCGGCTTCAAGTGTTTGCATGATTTCTTCGTTATGCAATTGGCGGCGGATATCATCAACGCCTATTTGACGTTCAATTTCCGAGCGCGTTTCGCGCAAGCTGCGTTTTACGCGACCGATCCATAAGCCGATCGTGCGTACTGCTTCAGGCATACGCTCCGGGCCTATCACGACGAGCGCGACTATCGCACATACGACTAATTCAGTAAAACCAATGTCAAACACGTTTTTACCTTCGTGGGTAATATGTAATTATATTTTTCAAATCAATTGAGTTTGTAAGCAGGGAATCGTCATCCTCGCGTAGCGGGGATCCAGTGCCTTTGCTTCATTTTTTGAGCCGCATCTTTAGCAGTAGGTGTTAACCCCGATGACGACTTATAAAAATATACTGGAATGAAAGATTATTTTGGCTGTTCTTTTTCAGAAACTTTTTCTTTTTCGACGGAGCCTTCAATAATTTTTTGCTGGTCGGCAGCAAGTTTTTCCTGCTCTTTTTCTTTTTCGGCATCACCCATGGCTTTTTTAAAGCCTTTGATAGCTCCGCCTAAGTCGCCACCGAGGTTGCGTAAACGGCTACCGCCAAAAAATATCAGCACGATAACCAGAATAATCAATAACTGCATTGGGCTGCCAAAATTACCTGCAGCGGAAAGATGGGCTGACATAAAAAATCCTCGCTAAAAAATAGGGCTAGTGATTGTTGCTGCGCGATGCTTTTTCATCGTGGCCAGAAAGATTAAAACGGCGCGCTAATTCTTTTAATACCGCATCGGCGTTTTCACCCAAATGGGACAGCATCACCAGGCTGTGAAACCACAGGTCAGCAGTTTCATAAATCAGGTCGCGGTTATCACCGCTGGCTTGGGCATCCTTCGCCGCCAAAATAGTTTCGGTGCATTCCTCGCCCACTTTTTCCAGAATTTTATTCAAACCCTTTTTATGCAGGCTTGCAACATAAGAAGTGTCTGCGTCCGCAATTTGTTTGCGGGTTTCAAGGATATTGGTCAGTTGCTTGAGAACATCATCGCTCATTTAATTCACACCGTTTAATAGATCTGACTTATCAATAGATCTCACTGGGATCTTTAAGCACTGGTTCAACCACTTGCCATTGGCCATCTTTAAACACGCGATAAAAACACGATTCTCGTCCGGTGTGACAGGCGATTCCACCGATTTGTTCCACCTTGAGAACAATCACATCCTCGTCGCAATCCAGACGAATTTCGTGGACGTTTTGCACATGATGCGATGTCTCCCCTTTATGCCAAAGTTTGTTGCGCGAACGGGAAAAGTATACCGCTTGTTTGAGCGTTGCGGTTTGTTCCAATGCTTCGCGGTTCATCCACGCCATCATAAGTATACGACCAGAGGTTGCATCCTGCGCGATGGCAGGGACCAAGCCCTCGCTGTTCCAGCGCACTTCATCCAGCCATGTAAGGGATTCGCTCATAACACTTTTACGCCAATTTGGAATTTTCAACCAGACCAAACAGAGCGCATTTAACGTTATCGCGCAGGTGCTGGGAATTAAGGGTGCCGATTATGGCACTGTTGACGGCATTCTGCGCGAAAATTACTTTCATTTGCTGCTCGATAATGGCGTTAACGGATTTGCTCTCCGCTTCCGGTTTTAACAAATGACCACTGTTAAAAATTTTTTTCAGGAGCACACCCGTTGTATGTGTATTACAGGCTTCCATCAACCGCCTATCGTCGTCTTTCTCAGGGTCAAAGGTTGCCATAACAACATCTGCTTCTTGCGCGCAAATCAGGCCGCCTTCAAGAGTCTTTACCGACATCCCAAACGCGCGTATCCAGCCTTCCTGTTTAAGTTTAGCCAAGGTATGGAGAACTTGATGGTGATGAATCAAATGGCTGTCATTGCCATCGGAATGAATCAACACAATATCCAGATAGTCGGTGCGCAAGCGGCGCAAGCTGCGTTCAATACTCAGGCGCAAGGAGTCGGGTTCGAAGTCAAAATTGGAAGCGCCTTCGCCGTCGTAATTCTGGCTAAACTCTTCGCCCGCTTTGGTGCAAATAACCCAGCTTTTGCGTTCACCGCGGAGCAAGTAACCGAGGCGTTCTTCGCTTTGGCCGTAAGCCGGTGCGGTGTCTAGCAGGTTGATACCTAAGTCGCGGCCGTTGGCCAAGAGTTTTCGGGCAGTGGCGTCATCCGGTAAATCAAAGGCGTGCGGGTATTTTACGCTTTGGTTCCGGCCCAGTTTCACGGTGCCCAAACCAAGGCGGCTAATCTGGATATCGGTTTTACCCAAGCGGGTCTGCGGAAGCATTAAGACTTTCCCTCTTCTTCTTCATCGTAAGCTTCAGAAAGGTCATCCTGAAGTTTATGGGATACAGCAATCACCGCATCCTCCATTGGAGGAAACGCAATCTCCCATGGTGTAGCGGCAATCGGTGGATGCGGTAGTACACCGATTAAGGATGCGGTATTGGTTGTATCGATGGCGTGAGCTATCCCATTCGCCTTAAGTAAGTCGATCACCTGGTTAGCGAGGTTGGGGGCTAATGTTAGTTTGGTTGGCCAAGCGACTAAAAGATTGCTCACACCAGGCGTTGTACCCACAAAAGCATTCTCAGGGCGTAAGAAATTGGGTTGTAGGGGTTCGGCCCGCTCAATCGGCAAGGTCTTCCACTCTGCGCCGCTCATATCGACCCAGGGTAGTAGTTCGGCCAATTCCAGCTGCGCTTTGATAATCAGTTCTTCGGACGTCATGGCAGCACCTTTTTCAGCAATACTGCCCCCTAAATACCAAACATAATCGGTATTATTAAGCCTGTGGCTGGAAATGGTAAGGCGCGGTGTGGTTTCGCCTCCTAGGCAATGGCCGTAAAAGCTGTAGGGATATTTATGTTTCACCATAACCTGCTGCAGTGGGCGCAATTGCATGGCGGGACGCTTTAGCCCGAGCGATGCAAGTAAATCCCCATTGCCTTTTCCTGCGCAAAAAATAAAGCGTTGAGCGCGAACTACGTAAGTTTGTTCTTCGTGATCGATGCGCAAACTCAGGGTGTCCGACTCTGTCTGCCAACGCGCCTTGGCCCAATCGATATGGAAGCAGTGGGCTTCAACATTGTGGGCGAGGTTGGTGATGAGGCTGTGCACATCGAGAACTATGTCCTCAAGCTTATAAAGATTGCCACCGAAGTCGGCATGACGAAGCACGGGCGGCCGACGATCATCGGGAACCGGATCAACCCGTCCATTGAGTGCGGTACTTGCCAGGAAGCTACTTAATTTGGACGTAACGCTACTGCCAGACCACAGATAAAAATGATCGCTAAGCAAACGTGTGTTGCGCAGATCTACATCACCCTCGCCGCACAGACATGCGCGCCAATGCTTGGGCATATCTGCGATAGTTTCTGATGCGCCGGTCAGCATGCCGCTCAAGGTGTATTTCATGCCGCCATGGATCATACCTTGGGATGCCATGGTTTGATCGCTGCCCAAGGCACGTTGCTCAAACAGGGCCAGTTTGAAACCTTGGAATTTCAAGCGATTCGCCAGCCATAAACCCGCCACACCACCGCCAATGATGGCAATATCGAGGTCAATATAAACAGGCGATGAAGACATAGCGTTATCAAATTTACAGTTGCTGGTGCAAGGTGGGGTTGCTCACAACAGGTTAGATTTCTACCTGGGTACCGAGTTCAATCACACGGTTGGTAGGAATATTAAAGTGGTCCACTGCGGTACCGGCATTGCGCGCCATGGTCGCAAAGATATGCTCGCGCCACATCGGCATTCCGCTGTCCATAGTCGCTACAGGGACAATTTTCTCGCGCGACAGGAAGAACGACGTTTCCATCATCTGGAACCTCAAACCTTGGGCTTCACAGGCTTTGAGTGCCTGGATTATGTCTGGCTGGTTCATAAACCCAAAGTGGATGATCACGCGGAAACAATTGTTGCCCATGTCCTCAATTTCGCAGGAGTCCTTCATATCGACCCACGGCGAGTTGGTGACATTTACGGTTAAGAACACCACCCTTTCATGCAAAACTTTGTTGTGATTAAGATTGTGCAGCAGGGCATGGGGTGTGGCTTCTGGAGTCGCCGTCAGAAATACCGCAGTGCCGGGAACGCGATGCGGAGGGCTGATAAATAATGATGGCAAGAGAACATCCAACGGCACTGACGATGAGCGCAGGCGATCAAAAAGCACTTCACGACCACGTCGCCACGTCAGCATCAGGGTGAGTGATATGGATGCTATGAGGAGAGGCAGCCAGCCACCGTGGAAGATTTTAATGATACAGGCGCTAAACAAGGCTATATCGATCGTCAAAAATACGCTGGTGGCAGCAATGCAAAGCCATAAGGGTAAACGCCAGCCATAGTAAATCACGAAAAAAGTAAGGGTCGAGGTGATCAACATGCCGCCCGTTACCGCTACACCGTAGGCGAAGGCCAGCGCGGTACTGGTTTTGAACGTTACTACAATCAAGACGACGACCACCATCATTAGAGCCGTAACACCCGGCAAATAAATCTGGCCAATTTCAGACGCAGAAGTCTGAACCACTTTCAAGCGAGGTAAGAAGCCAAGTTGCACGGCTTGTTTGGTGAGTGAATAAGTTCCCGCGATACAGGCCTGCGAAGCAATAACCGCAGCGAAGGTTGCGAGAGCGATAACAGGGTAGAGGGCCCAGTCGGGAAAAAGGTGATAAAAGGGGTTGGTTATAACGGTTGGGTCCAGAAGAACGATGGCGCCTTGTCCAAAGTAATTGAGCACCAGCGCCGGAAATACCAACACAAACCAGGCGGTGCGAATAGGGCTTTTCCCAAAGTGACCCATATCGCCATAAAGCGACTCCACACCGGTAACCGCAAGCACCACGGCGCCCAGGATTAAAAAGGACGCCAAACCATGGTCAGTCAAAAAGTGGAAGGCATAAATCGGATTGAGCGCTTTGATAACCGTCGGGTTTTGGATTATTCCGTGAATCCCGGAAATCATTAACACTAAAAACCAGACGATGGTTACGGGGCCAAAAATCGCTCCTACCTTGGAGGTACCCTGACGCTGCAGCGCAAAGATGCCAATAATAATCCCCACCGCAATCGGCATGATGTAGGGTGTAAAAGAATGTTGAACAACCGCGAGACCTTCAAGCGCTGATAAAACGGTCATGGCTGGTGTTATCACCGCATCGCCAAAAAACAGGGAAGTGCCGAATACACCTAGCACGATTAAGTAGGGCTTCCATTTAGGGTGGTCTTTAACTGACTCAAGTACCAGTGCTAAAAGCGACATGGTCCCACCTTCGCCGTGGTTGTCGGCACGCATTACGAGCACAACGTATTTGAGTGACACTACCAGCATTAATGCCCAAAGCACCGACGACAGTCCCCCCAGAACGGTCATCTCGTTCAGTTCGATTCCATATTTAGGGTTGAAGGTTTCTTTAAGGGCATATAGAGGGCTGGTTCCAATATCACCAAAAACAACACCAAGGGCCGCGATAGTGAGCGCAATCCGCGAGGATTTGTGAGCGATTGGCTGAGAACTCATTCGGTGATCTCGTGCTGCGGAAAGGGGTGGGCATTGTGCCAGAGTATAGATACGAATCAACACCTAGTTAATGCAGCGCTGCAACCGTGCGCTTCGCTTGCTATTAGTGAACGGAAGAGCTTTTTAAGCAAATGTCTTGGTTGATATTTCGCAGTCTCTTTGCCAGACTCCGAGCTTATGTCGATTTTCGGGTAAACGAGGTTTATGTCCCTAAAAATAATAGTTACAGATACACAAAGCGCACTTGGAAGAACGCTTGAGCACGATTTGGAGCGCGAACAGTGCCAGATGTTGTCTCCAAAAATTCAGTGGGAAGATGCTTTCTCTGTGCGCGAATTTTTGACCCAACATAAACCGGATGTCGTCATCAACACACTTGCGTGGGAAGAATCGCCCTCGGAATCGCAACAGGCGCTTTTACCGATAGTCGCGGGCAATATTGCGAATGCCTGTGCTGCTTTGGGGGTGCCGCTGGTGCATTTTTCCAGTTATCAGGTTTTTGGTGCCGACAATAAAAACAGCCACAGTGAAAAAGATATTCCAGCACCGATAAATGCAGTGGGCCAAGCATTTTTTGCCGCCGAACAAGCTATTGAACACAGCTCGGCGAAATTTATTATTTTGCGATTAGGTTGGATTATCGGCAGCATCGGCGACAATCATCTCACCCGATTACTCACGGCTATACAAACACAGCAACCCATTACCTTGAATAGCCGATTGCGAGGTGCACCGACACTTTTATCGGATGTTGTACGGGTGTGCATTGCGCTGGTTAAACAAATTGCATGCGGCTCCGAAAATTGGGGCGTGATGCATTATTGCAGTGGTGACTCACTTAATGAAGCTGAGTTTGGCGAACAGTTGGTTCAACTTTTAGCGCAGCACCAATTATTAAGTCAGGACGCTAATTTCACGCTGATTGATACCGCGCCAAACAATGAGCCCATGAGTGCCGTGCTAGGTTGTCGCCGCATTCGCGACTCATTTGGTATACAGGCGCGACCATGGCGCCCGAGTTTATTGCCGTTGGTTAAGCAGTGGTTTCACAATAAAAGCTTGTAGAAAATAAGTTTGCAGGATGTAAGACTTGCACGCGATCAAATGATTTTTAAAATGTTCGCTCCTGCTTATAAGTTTTTTCGAATCATATTGATCCCACCACCCATTAACATCACCGATGCAATTGTCCAAAAAACTATTGCTATCCAATACCGGCTTGGCTCTACGGATTTATGGAAAACGGCGTTTCCATTTTTCGATAATTGCATGATCTCACCGCTGTCTAATCCGGCGACAACTATCCAACCTGCATACACACCCAGAAGAAAAATAGCGAGCCCGGCAACTGCGCGAAGGATATTCATAAGTCGTCCTTTAGTTTGTTATTTTTATAATTCATAAAACAAAAAAAACCGCGAGTATTAATCGCGGTTTTTTTAATTCGTTACTGTGAAAATTAAATTCGCTGAAATACTAAGGTTGCGTTAGTACCACCAAATCCGAAGCTGTTGGACATAACGCGATTGAGTTTCACGTTGTCTTTACGTTTCAACACGATCGGCATACCTTCAGCTTCTGCATCGAGCGTAGAAATATTGGCTGATGCACAAATAAAATCATTCTCCAGCATCAATAAGCTGTAAATCGCTTCCTGAACGCCAGTAGCACCCAAGCTATGGCCGGTTAACGATTTGGTTGAGCTGATGGGAGGAATCGCATTGCCAAAAGTTGCTTTGATCGCCTTCAATTCAGCCAAGTCACCCACAGGTGTGGAGGTGCCGTGCGAATTGATGTAATCAATGCTGCCCTGGGTAGTGGCAAGCGCTTGTTTCATACAACGGATAGCACCTTCGCCAGAGGGGGCAACCATATCGTAGCCATCCGAATTCGCGCCGTAACCAACGATTTCGGCGTAGATTTTTGCCCCACGCGCCTTAGCATGTTCGTATTCTTCAATGACGAGACAACCGCCGCCGCCTGCGATAACGAAGCCGTCGCGGTCTGCATCATAAGCGCGCGATGCCTGATCAGGGGTTTCATTGTATTTGGTAGAAAGCGCGCCCATTGCATCGAACAAGGCCGTCAGGGTCCAATGTTCTTCTTCACCACCACCGGCGAAAACGATGTCCTGTTTCCCGAGTTGGATCTGTTCAAGCGCAACGCCGATACAGTGAGCGCTCGTCGCACACGCAGAAGAAATCGAGTAGTTGACGCCTTTGATTTTGAAAGGAGTCGCCAAACACGCTGAAGTTGTACTGCCCATGGTTTGGGTAACACGATAAGGTCCAACGCGTTTTACGCCTTTTTCGCGCAGTATATCGGCAGACTCAACCAGGTTTTCGGAGGATGCTCCGCCAGAACCCATGATGATTCCGGTACGCTCGTTGGACACCTGATCTTCGCTCAAGCCTGCGTCAGCTATAGCTTGTTGCATTGACACATAAGCGAAAGCTGCAGCATCACCCATAAAGCGCAACACTTTGCGGTCAATCAAGCTGGGTAAATCTATATCAATTGAACCGGCGACTTGGCTGCGAAGCCCTACATCTCTATAAGCTTCCTGGAATTTGATACCGGAACGACCGGCGCGCAAGGCGTCCAGCACAGCGGCTTTATCATTGCCCAAGCAGGAAACAATTCCCATACCGGTAACAACAACACGTTTCATAGATTACCTCTTAACTCTCTCAACACGGCAAATCGGCGCATTATGCCGCCACTTGCTCGTCGGCACTGTGGGTTATAGCACCATTAACTTTTGACGGGTGTACATGGCTGGAAGAATTATGCCACACCGGGGACTACAACATAACCTTGACCCAGACATTGCTGCTGGATTAGAAAGCGTCGGTGTTTTTGAATAATCCGACACGTAGATCATGCGCAAAGTAGATGTCTTTGCCGTCGCATGACACCCGACCATCGGCGATGCCCATAATTAATTTGCGCTCTATAACGCGCTTTAAATTGATATGGTAAGTAATTCGTTTGGCGGTCGGAAGGATTTGGCCGGTGAATTTTACTTCACCACAGCCCAGCGCGCGACCGCGACCGGGATTGCCTTTCCAACCGAGGAAAAAACCGACTAGCTGCCACATAGCATCGAGGCCAAGACAGCCAGGCATAACCGGGTCACCAGGGAAATGACAGGCGAAAAACCATAAATCAGGGTGAATATCCAATTCAGCTACAATTTCCCCTTTACCGAATTCGCCACCCGTTTGGCTGATGTGAGCAATGCGATCCAGCATCAACATATTCGGCTTGGGAAGCTGTGCATTGCCAGGGCCAAACAACAGTCCATCGCCGCATTTGAGCAAGTCTTCACGGCTGTATGAGCTTTTAGGTTCAAATAAGGTCATTGGATAAACTCAATAGTAAGTGTGCGAGCGCGCAATGAGTCGCCCAAAAGGCCGCCATTCTACCCGCTGTGCTCATCTTGTCTAGTTTCTTGTCCTGAGATGAACATCGTGAAATGCTCAAGCGGTTATGCGATGAAGTGTTAGATGTAATATGGCGATAAAGTTTCTCGCCGATGCAAAGGTCTAATCGATCAAACGAAATGTTTTTTGTATCGGATCATGCGCAATGTAAAAAGCGGGTTTAAACGTGGGCTTTTATAGTCGCGCGGAAAGCCCACTTAATAAAAATATCGGTAAATTAAAAGTCCTTAGGGTCAGCCCAGAGTTCTTTACGATCTAAAGGGGTTTCTTTGGAAAGAGTGGGATTGTCCAGGTAAAACACTTTGCGATTTTTCATGTTAGCTTTCGCTATGATGTCTTTAACCGATGGTGAGCTGTAAAATAATTTGTCAAAACTACCGTCAGCAATTGCTCTATTGAAACCTTCTTCGAGTTCACGAGCCAGTTTTTTGTCCTCTTTCCTCGTGTATATATAAAAGTCCATTTTGTAAACCAACAGAATATTTTTCTCCACGGCCAAGTTTAGGTCTGGCCGCTTTTCAAGTTCACCGAAGGGCTCATGAACGCCTCTGGGGAACGCATCAAATCGCCCACCATCAAGCATAAAAAACAAGTTTTCATATTTGTTGGTTTTTATAACATTGAGGCCATTGGCCTCTAAAATTTTCCGGTCCGCCCATGTTTTGCCTTGGCCGTAGGTCAATTTTTTTAAATCTTCCATCGTGTTTACGTTGTCAAACTTAGCCTGATCGTCTTTTCTAATAATAAAAATTCTGCAACCCAATAAACCTTTAAATAATGGTATGCGTACGGGTTCTAAAAAAGCCTCTGTTTCTTTGTCGGATGTTGTCCACACCAAATCCAGCCGACCGGCCGCAACCTCTTCATTGTTACGCGCTTGGGTGAAGTTTTCACTCCCCACTTGCAGCTTGTATTTGTTTGGTTCCAGATGATCAATTGCAAGCTGAATCATTGCTGTGGTGTAGGCACCGTTAGGGTCATTGGAATCATTCGCTCTTAACACTCTAACTTCTGCAGTTGCATGTAAGCTCCAGGTAAATATGAGGATAAGGCTTGCTACTATCGTGTTACGCATACAAATTCCTACTTATGGAGTTTTTACATCAGTAATGGATACTGGGATATACCGAATAATTATTAGCCACGCTGACAGTAAGTCAAATCTGCTAATGACCTTTTGTTGTTAAAGTTGTTTAAGTTTGTTTAAGAATAGCTTCACCCGCGCAGATTGCGAGTCTGGAGAAGTGTTTGTTATTTACAGGGATGTCTTTGCTGTCTATAGAGGGATTTATACGTGCGAAACAGGATCGCTCACCAAATTCAACCGGGTATAGTTGGCCTCGGCAGATTAATTGAAAAATTGGTTGGGGATCTGGAGGTTTAAAGGCTCCAGATTTTGTCGTAGCGGAACACTTTCGAGAGCGATTAAACGGAGCTTTTAAGATACAGATTAATAGGCGCGCGTTATTAGCAAGCACGCATTAATACGTGCGCGCCAACGAAAACTCGGCAACTTGTCGCATTGCTTGCGTATAGATGTTATCTGGCAAATGCTGTAATTGTTCAATGGCTTCCCGAACCTGCGCACGAGCAGCATCCAGGGTGTAAGTCATCGCACCGGTTGCCTGCACTATGTCAAGGATGGCATTTAATTGAGCTACATCGCCATTGCGTATGGCATCAGCGATAAGAACTGCTTGATCCGAAGTACCTTTTTGCATGGCACGGATAAGCGGAAGTGTTGGTTTACCTTCTGCGAGATCGTCACCCACATTTTTTCCGAGGGTCGCTGCGTCACTGGTGTAGTCAAGTGCATCGTCTACGAGCTGGAATGCTACACCCACTTTATTTCCGTAAATGCGTAACGCCTGGCGTTGGGCTGCGGTGGCGCCCGATAAGACGGCAGCGACTTCGCAAGCGGCGGCAAATAGAATTGCGGTCTTTTTGTCGATAACCTCAAAATAGTTTGCCTCGGTAATAGCTGGATTTTTCGCGTTGACCAACTGCTGAACTTCACCCTCAGCAATGACATTAGTGGTGTCGGATAAAATTTTCATCACATCCATATTGCCGATATTGACCATCATCTGAAATGCGCGTGAGTACAAAAAGTCGCCGACAAGTACGCTGGGAGCGTTGCCCCATTGCGCATTGGCAGTAGGGCGTCCGCGGCGCAGGTTAGACATATCCACCACGTCGTCATGCAGCAAGGTGGCGGTGTGGATAAATTCGATAATCGCGGCCAAGTCCAGGTGTTGGGTTCCTCCACTTTGTCTTTGATATCCAAGCGCATTTGCAGTCAGCAGAACCATAAGCGGGCGCAACCGCTTTCCACCTGCTTCCACGAGGTAATGGCCAATATTTTCCACCAGATCTACATCGGAATGCAGCTGCTTGATGATGAGCTCATTGACGGCGGAAAAATCGTCTTTAACAACTTGGTGAAATGGCAACATGATTGGATTCTTATGGTTAAATATGAGAGGGTTGGCACGGCCGCAATGCTAACAGTGGAGCGCACAGAGTCAAGTAAAACTGCCTGCTGGTGCCTATCATCTCTGGGCAGTTAATAAACGATTACCATCAAACCAGTGGGGTGGCAATGAATTTGCGGCACCGACGGCAATGGCAACTAAAGTAGTGGGTGCAACCATGGTTTGGTGGAATTCCCAGTGATTTTGCACGTTTAAATCATCTGCAAATTGCGCAGTAATATTGCTATGGTGCAAATGAAAACGTACCTTGTCCAAACCTTGGGAAATGCCCGATCCCGTTGCTTTAAAAAACGCCTCTTTAAGAGTCCACATACGGTGAAACAATTGCTCTCGCTCTGCTTCATTACAATTCAACAATTGTTCGTACTCATCTTTGTGAAAAAACCGCTCCACAATCTTTAAGTAATCGCGCTGGCGCATGTACTCTATATCAACGCCGACATCGCCCAATGACGTTACGGCCAATGCGGCGACATTCTGGCTGTGGCTCAGGTTAAAAAAAAGCGGTATGGGTGAATTGGTTATAAAAGGTTTGCCATGAAGTGTGCGTGAAAATAATAGTTGCTCAGGGGATACGCGCGTATAGCGTGTTAGGGCGTGACGCAAGAGTGCACGGGTGGCAATAAAGTGATGACGATTTCTTGTAAATTGTTTTGCGCGCTCCAATTCATCGTGCGAAAGCCGGTTGGAAAAATGTTCGCTTTGTTCTGGAGTGATTGTGGATAAATCCAGCAACCATACATCCACCCCTTGAGGTGAAATAGATTCGGCTGTTGTTATAAGTAAATCTATAGGTTGCGAAAATTCCACAGAAAAAATTTCTTTTTGAACAAAAGCGGGGTTTGTCATGATAGTTAGTTCAAAACCTAAAATTGATATTCGCGAGATAGCGGTACTATAACAAAATCAAACCATAACAAAATCAAACTATACAAAAATGATTAAATTACGTTTAAAGACACGAAGATCTTTTAGAAATAAAAAAGGATGAAACTTTAATTTCATCCTTTTTTTCTAATTAAGTTCTATAAGTTGGAGTGAGATATGTGAGGGTTTAGTTTTACTTTTCAGATTTCCCTCTGAAAACATTTCTCAAAAGCGCGCCCAGCGCCACCAAGCCTATAATAATAAATTTCTTAAAGGCGAGAAGAAAAACTCCGATTTTTGCGAAAAACCCCATTTTAGCCGCTACGCCGCCGGCAACAAGAGCTGCTAGACCGTACTCCGCCATGTGATCTGTCTTGCTATCAAAGTCGGCGTAGCGATTCCCTTGGGTAAATTCTGTCACTGAAAGAATGTATGGCATTTCATTTTTAATCTGCGAAATTTGCTTCATTCCCGCTACAGCATTTAGTACAAGCACGCCTTTTCGGCCAAGTACGCGAATGTTGTAATTTAATGAATTCTCACCTTGTTTATCGCTAGAGTATTCTTTTGCCCAAATAAGTTTTCGTGCGGTTTTGTCATAGCTGGGAGTTTCCGCCCAGCCCACGAGATGCATAGCGCTATAACCTTGTTTTACGCGCTCTTTATTCACCTCTTCACTCTCTTCCTTCATGGTTTTCAGTAACGATACGTAATCAATTTTGTCTGCATCTTCATCTTTAACGTGGCCGTCTTCGCTATAAGTTATTACCACAGCCCAGCCGGAGTCAGACAGAGGATTCGTTTCTGTTGGAATAATCATTCCCAAGGTGTTATTGCCTGGTGGATTACCCCAGCCCTGGACGAGTAACTTCTCCGAGTCCTCAGGTGAGAGGTAACGGAAATTGGTGGGTAGGTCTAAAGTCGCTATGCCGTTTGGCAGGCTAATTTTTCCGGTTTGGAATTTTAACGATGCTAAAAATTTCTCCGCATCATTTTGGCCAGTGCTTGCAGTATTAGACGCTGTTTGCGCTGTTTGCGCTGCTTCGCCAGTTGAATCTATTTGAGGTAACTGATCGGAAGATTCAGCGAAAGTGTTGAAGGGAAAGATTAGAACAAGCGCAAAAGCAATAGATTTGTACATAAGGATCCCTGTTGTTCATGAATATGTGTGGATTTATTTCACGTGCCTTTCAAGTGGCGTGATGATTTTAGATTCTTCATGATTTTGACGCCATATTATTTTTATAGGCTTCATATAGGTGTAACCTAAATTCTCAACTTTAATACGACATCCATGCAGTAATACTTCATCGAGCAACGAGGAATGATATTTATAAGTCGTTGGCAAGGTATCGCAACTGAATTTGCATTCGCAATTCAATTTAAGCAGGACGCACAATCACACGATAAATGTGAAGGCACTGGTAACTATTTGCTAGTGATCTCCAAACCAACTTTTGCGCGATCCCTCTTAGAGACAAACAAAATTGTAATGGGGCTCGCTACAAATAGCAGGCTGAATCTGAGCAGCCGACCAAGCTTTAGTATCAGTCCCAGCAAACCAACGATTGCCAGGAATAAACCTATAGCTGTCAGGCAAAGTGCGGAAATTAATTGCTGAAATGTTTCAGTGCGTGCGCTTTGCAATGTTTCAGTCGTCAAATTATCCAAAATACGTTGAATATTCAGATTATCCTTATCCATGACCCACCTCGCAACAAAAAGTGAAAACGCTGTGCGAAATCTCCGTCCTGAGAGAAATTCTGCACCAAAAATCCTGTAACTACAGGTTTAATCTATGCCTCTCGCTTGAGTAAGTCTGTGAGATATTGCCATGGATCTCTGTAAGATTTTCCTGCATTTACATGAATTTTATAGCGATAAAAAATTTAAGCGACAGCAATCGTTAGTGTTACGACATGGCCTTGGCAGGCAGCGTGAGAAATTAATTTTGTGAGAATATTTATTGGATTTTGGAGGTAATAATGAGTTCGTGTTGATAATGTCAAAGTAATAAGTCATTGGCTATTTTTGGATTTGTATCTCTGGTGTGCTGGCTTACAGTCATTGATGCAGGGCGAATGATTGCGTATTGGTAAGTTTGCAGGCGAAAATGTAAAACGATGTTTCAAAAGAAATTTTATTAACCATATCTCCAATCCGGTTCAAGTGACCCTAATGATCCAACGCGTGTAATTCCCTATGAAAGAGCGTCGCTGGCTGTCGGCGGTGAATTAAATAAATTGGTAAATATTGTTGGCTGCGGTCGTAACTTTACCAGCTTCCATACCCAGGCCGACATTTCCGCTGTCCACGCGCTGGGTGAATTTTAAAAAATCAGTCGGTTGTATTTATCAATTAATGATGGGCGAATAATTGCTCGGAATATTATTTATTAATTCTTATTAATTTCCTCCATCGATTAGCTCGGAATAATACACAAACCCTGTCAGAGGCTTCAGCCAACCATTTTTGTCACAGAGGAGCCTGTGAAATAGTTACACTGTGGCTGTGGAAAAAATACTTGAGGTAGTTGCTTGTCGAACTTATCCTACCAGCCGTGGATTTGATGTGTAAATGTATACTGGTGGGGCATTTGTGAGCCAGAAGCTTACACTGGCGCTTAATCTATGGTTTGATGCGCACCAAAAATGGGAGCAGCTCGTGCTATTTAATGATGTATGTATAATCCAGCCACGATCTAAAAATTAACAAAAAAATTTCGACACTCTGGAGCAAGGAATCCAAGCCATGAATTCTCTTAATACCATTTCCAAAGCCTTTCCTGCGGTTATTCACAAAGCGCGCATTCTATCGATTAGCCGGTTTTTATCAGTTACGTTTGCGGCTGTTGTTTTATCCTCTACTGCTTATGCGGCGGCTCCCAATGCCGTGGACGACAGTCGTACTATTCCGGTTAATAGCAGCATCACGCTAAACCTGATCGCTAATGACTTCGATGCTGATGGTGATGCGATTGCTGTGGTTAGTGTGGGCACATCTAATAATGCAAGTATCACCTTGAACTCAGACGGAAGTGTCTTCTACGTTCCGAATAAGGATTTTCAGGGCGCTGATACTTTTACTTACACCATTCAGGAAACTCGCACTGAGGAAGCACTTGTCGCGACTGCTACTGTGACGGTGAGTGTTTCAAATAGTAATTTTGTAACTGCGTCCAGTGGTGATAATAACCGCAGCTTAGCGGAAGCTATGGACGTGGCGTGTGCGAAATTACGCGCGAGTTCAGACAGTGAATTGGGTGCGGGCCGACGCTATTTGTTGGAGCGTTGTAATGGATTAGATGCAATGGCAGAAAATAATCCTGACGCACTCAACGATGTGTTTAAACAAATTGCTCCGGAAGAAACCATTGCTTTAATGCGCGTTACTTCGGAATCAACACGCACCCAAACATCTGCAGTGTCCCAACGTATTGGTCAGCTACAAGCGGGTAATAATAATTTCACGTTAAATGGTATGGCATCGCTTAATCAAGTATCGGGAGGTGCTGCTGGTGATGCGGACCCGATTTGGTCAGCGGTAGGATTTTTTGCGAGTATCCAACATGAAGCTGCCAAAAAAGATGTGACTGATATGGAGGCCGGTTATAAATCTGATGGTAATACCTTAACGATCGGTGCTGACTATCGCTTTAATGAAAAATGGGTAATGGGTGGTGCTATTGGATTTAGTCAAAACGATTTGGATTATTCGCGTCAAAGCGGCAGCCTGGATACAGAGGTAACCAGCTTTATTGTTTTCAATTCCTACAGCATGGAACATTCATCTCTAGAAACGCAATTGGGTTACGCCTCCACATCGTTCGATTCAATTCGCAAATTGGAATACTCAGAAGGTGACACCCTGGTGAGCGATACCATGCGCGGCTCTACGGGTGGAGACCAGTTGCTGTTTAATTCACAGTTCCAATGGGAATGGAATAAAAATGCGTTAAGTATTTTCCCATTTTTGCGGTTTGATTATTTGCAAAATAAAGTCGATGGTTATGGAGAAAATGGCAACGGCGGGTTACCTATGATTATCGGCGGGCAGTCTACCAAGCAAGTCACGCTCGGTGCTGGTGTGCAATCAACATATGTCTTCAATAAAAATTGGGGTGTTCTTATTCCGTCGCTCAAGGTCACTTTCCTCAGCGAAGTTAGCTCAGGTTTTGATCCTATAACGTCACGATTTGCATACGATCCGGATCCCGATAATGTGTTTACGTTAAAAAATGATGGTGAAGATAAATCCTTTGCGCAAATTGGTGTGGGCTCTTCATTTATTTTTAAGGCGGGAGTGTCAGGGTTCTTACAGTATCAACAACTTGTAGGTTACAACAGCTTATCGGCATATCAAATTCAGGGAGGGATTCGCTATGAGTTCTAATATTTTTAAAATGCCTACATTTTTTAAGGCGTATATTTTTGCTTCTTGTTTTGCAATTGTATTAACAGGTTGCGGTGGTGGAAATTCTTCGACGGCGTCTACTGAAAATAATTTACCTTCACCAGTGCCAAGTGGAATTAACGGTGAAGTGCTAGTGCCCAACCCAAACGGATTGAGTCCAGTATCGCCTTCAGAAATGAATTTATTACCTGAGGTCTCTGTCGGTCAACGGCAATTTGCCGATCCTAATGTACTGCTAAGCTTGCGCGGGTCTGCGGTAGCGGCGTCGGGAGCGCAAATCGTAAAAACATTGTGGACGCAGGTAACCGGGCCAGACGTTATTATTCCATCTCCGCAGTCACTAGATAATCTTATTCTTGTACCAGACGTAAGCATTGCAACTAATCTGGAGTTTCGTTTAACGGCCCAAGACAGTGAAGGCAGAATCAATTCCGCAACGCTTTCGATTCTTGTAAAACCCGTGCCAACCTTTGTAAAAGTGATAGGTGGTGTGTTCAATGAATCCGATGAGAGCGCTGTATTTAAAATTCGTTTGAATGCGCCGAGCACGACACCCATTACTGTTTCTTATATTACGCAAGATGGAACCGCGAATAGCGGCTCAAGAGAAGAAAGTCTGGACTATGTTGCGGTCTCTGGAGAAATTGTGTTCGCAGCAGGCGAAGTATTAAAAGAAATTCCAATCACATTAATAAACGACGTTACTGAAGAAGATGATGAGATATTTAGTTTGCAGGTAACCGCAATTGATGGCACAGCAACTCATGCTAATACAGGTGTTGTCATTATTCGCAATGGTACTGAACCGAGCGCGTCTCAATCCATTCAATTTAGCGAAAGCGGCCCAATCACGATTTATCTTGGCGAGCAGTACAACAATAATTTAAGCAATGCAGGTGAGGGAACGGGCGATATTATTTATTCATCTTCTGATACGTCTGTCGCCACAGTGAATGCACAAGGTCTTGTAACCAGCGTAGCCATAGGTACAACAACCATTACTGCAACAAAATTTTCAGATGACATTTATTTATCCGCAGAAAATAGTTACACCTTGAATGTTATTTCGCGTGGTTATGCGCCCTCGGTTAGCATTGTTGCACCCAACGAAAGAGAGAATCCCGATGGTTATTCTGTAGAGCTAGGCGATACCGTGGATTTGCGAGGTGTTGTCTACGATCGAGAAGATGGTGACCTTCCAACTCAGGCACAAATTGATGAAAGTGCAAAAACTGGTAACCCCATTACATCATTAAAATGGGTGTCAAATATTCAAGGAGTTTTGGGTTACGGAGATACGCTTGACACCAACGAGTTGTTACAAGGCACGCACGTAATTTCCTATTCGGCCACTGACAGTAATGGCAATACCACCACTGTCAGTACTCGTGTGCTAGTAGGAAATATTGCGCCCTGGGCTTCTGCCGAGGCTTCATCTACATACTGCCCTGATCAAGAGGAACTAGCAGATTGTTACTACCCGTTCCGGGTTAACGACACCAGCTTGAGTGATGAAGTTAGCGGGCTTGAAAGTTGGGTGAACGATGATTCCAGCGATATTAAATTGCCGCAATCACTAGCGTTAACGTGGTACTACGGCGCGACTGTCGATAGCGTAGATATTTATATGTCTAAAGATTACGTTATGCAAGATTACGACATCGAATATTCAGACGGTGAAGGCTGGTTTACGCTTGCCTCAGTCACAGGTAATACGGAAGTCGTTCGTACACACGCAGTTTCTAAAGTCACGGTTCGTGATTTGCGAGTAGTCGCGAAAAAAGGTTCGGTGAAGCAACCTCAATACGCCCGCATCAATGAAATAGTTGTCTTCGGAACTATTCCTATTAACGGAAGGAGTCTTTAATCCTCCCCTTTACAACCTCGATCAGTACGAACTGATCGAGGTCTTCTCCCGCTGCATCTGATATTTATTTATAAAATGATCGAGGCATCCTTTCTAAGGAACATATCTTTATATAAGACCTAAACTCTTGTTTTTGTGACTATAAGCATATAGTTTGTTTGACAATAATTAAGGCTGCGGACTACAAACTATTCAATAGTTCAGCCCCTTCGAGCACTTGAGCCTCTGTTCCGCTACGCTAATAATGAGACATAAGATGTAGACTCAGACGAGCTCTGTTCGAATCAACTTCCATCAAACAAAAATAATTGACGAGGAAACTATGAGTAACGCAGGTTCTTTCAAAACTATAGTGGTCGCGACTGCTTCAGGTGCTGTTTTGACATGGGCAGCACTTAGCCTTACGTCTGACGAAGCGATTCAGAGCGCGCAGATTGCCACTTTGGAAAGTCGAATTGAGGGATTGGAATCTTTATTAGCCCAAAAAGAAGATGCATTGAATAAGGCGCGCTCCAGATCGTGGACTTCGGGAGTACAAACGCAAGCTGCCACTCGCGAAACTGTTGCAAAAGTTCAAGCGGCGAATACCGCAGCCCTTGATTCGGCGCTTATGCAAGCGGAAGGGAGTTCAGCACAGGCTCCTCTTGATAGTCAGCAGGTTTTACGCGATCTGAGTTCAAAATCCGAAGGAGATTCAAGATCTTTTTCTGCTAAGGTTAACGATCTTTTAGCCATTAATCCAAGCCCGGAAAACGTTGCGATAGTTAGCCAGGGTGTGGTCGACAAGGCTAGCAACCCGGAGATATTGTCGGATCAGGAGCTTGAAGTTCTTTATCAAAGCCAGACAAATTCAGACGTGAAACGTGTTGCTGCCCAGGTTTTATCAATGCGTGGCGATAATCGTTTGATAGAGAAGCAGGTTAGTGGCGCTGAAGCGGCGTTGCGCAGCGATAACGCGGCAGAGCGTCAGCAAGCATTGATCGAATTGGCGAAGACTCGGTATGCCGGAGCAGCTAATGCGGTCGCGCCACTTCTACAAGATAAAAACATGGATGTGAAAATGAATGCGTTACTTGCATTGAAGGCAACAGGTAACCAAAGTCATATTCCGATGGTGGAGAGCCTGGCTCATAGCTCAAATCCGGATGTCAGTTGGCTGGCAAATGATGTGATAAATACCCTGCAAAACCTTAGTGATAAAGCCAGGACAAGGGTGACAAGTTCCGATGCCATTGCTGAATTGCCTGCGGTACCAGGGGATTAGCGACAAGGATCACATAATCGAAATAAAGTTATCCATACGACATAATTGTATTTTTTGTCGTCTAAATGATTAATTGACGCACAAGTGCGCCATTTTTTGAGCAGGAAATAATCTAAAAAAATTTTTTTTAGGTCTTTTATAGTAACTTTTACTATAAGGTTATGGTGATATTGACCATATTTCGATGCATTGCTTGACAATAAGATAATATCTCAATAAAAATGTCATTAACGAATCCGCTACGCCGTTTTTTCAATAACAACAGCAAGCAGTATAGCGGTCGTTAAAATGCCTGTTTGCAAAGAACAGGTAGTTCCTAATCAGCCCTTAACCTCTAATTATAAAGAATGGTCGAGAGCCTATCCCGGAGTCCTAATAATGAAATTATTAAGCAAGTTATTACTTTCATCAGCTATCTGTGCCGCTGCATTCAGTGCAACCAGTGCAAGCGCACAAACATTAACCAGCAATTCGACTGGTACACACAACGGTTTTTACTACTCATTCTGGAAGGATTCAGGTAGCGCATCCATGACCCTTCAAGGTGGTGGCCGTTATCAGTCTCAATGGACAAACAACACTAACAACTGGGTTGGCGGTAAAGGTTGGAACCCAGGTAATAGTTCAAAAACTGTTAGCTACACTGGTTACTATGGCGGCAGCAATAGCCAAAACACTTACGTAGCACTTTACGGATGGACCAGAAGCCCATTGATCGAATACTACGTAATTGAAAGCTACGGTTCATACAACCCAGCTAGCTGTTCTGGTGGTACCGACTACGGTAGCTTCACAAGCGATGGTGCTACTTATAACGTGCGTCGTTGTACTCGTAACAATCAGCCTTCAATTGACGGAAACCAAACCTTCTATCAATACTTCAGCGTGAGAAATCCGAAGAAAGGCTTTGGTAACATTTCTGGTACCGTAACTTTTGCTAACCACGCAAACTTCTGGAGAAGCAAAGGTTTGAACCTGGGTAACCACAACTACATGATCCTGGCAACTGAAGGTTATCAAAGTAGCGGTAACTCAGACCTGACCATTAGCGAAGGTGGCAACAACAATGGCGGCGGTGGCAACAGCTCAAGCTCTTCATCATCTAACAATGGTGGCGGCGGCGGGAAGAGTATTACCGTACGTGCAAGAGGTACTGTTGGTGGTGAAACTATCAATTTGAAAGTTGGCAACACCACTGTTGGTTCATGGACATTGGGTACATCATTCAACAACTACACTGTGAACACCAGTTTGTCTGGCGGTTCATTGGTTGAGTTCACTAATGATGGCGGTTCTCGAGACGTTCAAGTTGATTACCTCAGCGTGAACGGTTCGGTTCGTCAAGCTGAAAACCAAACCTACAACACCGGTGTTTACCAAAACAACGCTTGTGGTGGCGGTAGTGGTAGAAGTGAATGGTTACACTGTGCCGGTGCCATCGGTTTCGGTGATCTGTAGTTCGGTTTAATTAACTAACCGTATTGCTAAAAAAAGGGGTAGATTATCTACCCCTTTTTCTTTTTAAAAATAATAGATATTGATTGATTAAAATGAGCATGCAAAAAAAATCTCCGTCTTTGAGTACAGTTTTATTAGCCCTTCTTGCGTTGGGATTAGTTGGGTTATTAGTAACTTATTATCGTCATACTAGTGAACTCGAGGCCAAGGTTGGTGAATTAGAGTCTCAACTCTATAAAGTTCAAACGCTAGCTGAACCGCAACAAGTTGCAGGCCCGGGTGTGGCCAGCTCTCCGGCGGATCGAATGCTTAAAGATTTGAGCACACGATTTATAGGTGACCCCCGGTCACTTTCTGAAAAGCTTCGCGATTTCCTGAAAGAAAATTCAGACCCACAGCGCGTAGCTATTGCATGCAAACTCATTGCAGATTTGGCAGACAATCAGGAGGCGCTAAGCAGCCAGGAATTAAATTGGTTGTATCAACAGGACGCTAAACCAGACATAAAAAGAGTTGTAGCCCAAGTTTTATCGCGCCGTGGCGATAACACGTTACTGGATTCTTACATCGCTCAATACAAGCCATCATTAAGCAGCAACAATCCAGACGAACGCCAAACAGCATTACTGGAATTAGGAAAAACACGCTACCTTGGTGCCGCCAATTTCATAGCACCGTTGCTTGGTGAGAAAGACCCTGTTCTTTTACAAAATGTCATGCTTGCATTAAAAGCGACAGGTAACGAGAGCCATACCCCAAAGCTCAAAACATTATTAAATCACCCGGACGAATCAGTCAGTTGGCTGGCACAAGACACGCTTGATGCGCTCGAAGTGCTCAGCAAAAAAGCCCACGCACGTTTAAGTAACGCAGATATTGCAGCAGATTTGCCGCCGATAATGGAATAATATATTTTATCTGCAGAGCTAATGTATTTTAGAAATTAGCTCCGTAGATAAGCTGTAATTTTGGTATATACATCGTCTCGTAAACGTTTATTTTTTTAATATCATTCAATTGATCCCGCGCTAAGCTCAGTCTTCCCATGACATCCGCTAAAAATTCCGAACTTGCAAGCCAAAAACAGTTTGTCGTTCAACTCTACTCATCTCGCCGTTATTTATATCTGTGCGTTGTGAAATAAAATTTTTTAATGTCTTGTTTTATTTTGTAAAGTAAGTCTCTGGGTCAAACGTGCAGTTATATACTCGCACCCACCTTTACGATTTAACACGAATTATTTCTAAATGTTAAGGGCCTGTAAACTAGATAAGTGTCACGAGTGGAATTCTTCTCGAAAAAAATTTTACGAGTAATAGCTAACATGAAGATAAAATTATTTTTATTTATCCTTGCCGCATGCAGTTTAATTAATACTGCATGGGCAGAAAAAGTGTCCATTATTTATGACAAGTCCTCACCTCAAGCGAGCTATGCTGCGCGCAAGCTCAGTGAAGCGCTTAAAAATGAAGGCTATGAATTACAAAAGAAAAATGTGGGCTACGATTATTTAATTAGTATTGCGACTCATCCCGAACGATTAAAGCCAGAAGCCTTTTCTATAATCTCCGAAGGAAAAATTATTACCGTACTCGGCGGTGATAACCGCGGCATGATTTATGGCGCTTTGTCGCTTGCAGAACAATTACGAAATCACGTTCCCTTAGCAAAAGTAACTCCTGAAAATCAAACACCGAAACTTGAGTTTCGCGGCATCAAATACAATTTACCTTGGGAAACCTACAGAGCTAGCACCGCGCTCTCGCAACATATACCAACAGTTCGCGATCTTAAATATTGGGAAGCTTTTTTAGACATGATGGTTGAAAACCGTTTCAACGTTGTGAGCTTATGGAATTTAAATCCCTACACTTTCATGGTGAAGCCGAAGAATTTTCCTGAAGCGAGTCCATGGTCAGAAAAGGAATTGGCTGAGTGGCAAAAACTTTATCGCGGTATTTTTAAACTGGCGAAAGAGCGGGGTTTGGATACTTATATTGTTCATTGGAGCATATTTGTTAGCAAAGAATTTGCAGAAGCTCATGGAGTGGCGAAGCAAAATTTTTATCCCCATTATTATGTTCCCGGCGATACCTCTGAAATTGTTCGCCGCTATTTACGCGAAAGCGTCAAGCAAACATTGGAGGAATATCCTGATTTGGATGGCATAGGTATTTCCCACGGCGAAGGCATGGCTGAAATGACACCAACGCAACGCCAACAGTGGATGGACGACGTATTAATCGCAGGCATGCTCGAAGTTAAGCGCCCCGTAAAATTAATTCACCGCGTTCCTTTTTCATCTGGCTTATCTTCAGACCCTGGCGTGAGTAAAAGCGTAGAGCAAGTCACACGTGCGGCAATGGAAAAATTGGAAGATCGTTTTGCTGGGCCTATTTGGGTAGAGATGAAATTCAATTGGTCCCACGGCCACTCAACTCCAAAACTAGAAAAGGTCCATGGCGGAAAATTGGGTGATACTTATTTCGTTCCTCAGCCTAAAAATTACAAAGTGGTGTGGCAAGTTAGAAACGAAGATTTCTTCGCCTTGCGCTGGGGCGTACCGGAATTTATCCGCAGCCACATTAAGCTGAATGGTCATGAAAATTATGTTGGTGGATATTTTATTGGCTCAGAGACCTATATTCCCGCGCTGGATTATTTTACGGCGGTAAAAGATCCAGTCGATTGGAAATGGGCATTCCAGCGGCAATGGTTGTTTTACAAATTATGGGGCCGTCTACTCTACGATGCGAATACGCCAGACAGCGTATTCCAAGCTGAATTTAATCGCCGCTTCGGCACAAAAGGCGATAACTTATTGCAAGCCTATGCGTTGGCTTCCAACACGCAACTACGCTTAGCATCCCTCTATGATTCAACCTGGGACTTCATGCTATACAGCGAAGGCTTTTTAGCCTTGCAGGGCGACACCACAAAATATATTTCAGTTGATCAACTCATCAAACAAAAAACAATGGCGAGCGAATATGTTTCTGTTGGCGACTACGTTGAAAAAACCCATAAGGGCGAAAAATTTTCTGCAGACAGAATAACTCCACCACAACTCGTTGAAATGTTGGAGCGCGATAACAACCAAGCCTTACAGCTCGTCAATGCAATAGACACCAAAAGCAACGCAAGCCTCATGTACGAAGTCGCCGACATCAAAACCTGGGCAAGCTTAGGTTTGCATTTATCCGAAAAAATAAAGGGCGCCGTATCCCTAAAAAAATTCCGACTCACCGGTGATTCGGAGCAACAGCAACAAGCCATTAAACATTTAGAGCAAGCCTTAGCTTATTGGGATGAAGTCATTCGCATAACACGCCCCATCTACCGCGACATGCCGCTAACTCATTACAACCACATTTCCTACGATGAGAATAAAAATAATCTATTTCATTGGGCGCTGATTCGTGATCAGGTGAAGGCGGATGTTGATATTGCTAGGAATAGTGTGAGGGTTAAATGAATAAAGCCTCACCCATTAACAGTCGAAATGGAAATCAGCAGCCTATTCAAACCTGCTCATGATTTTGATATATGTCAAACATTGTCTCCGCACTGCGGAGACAATGTTGTAATAAGTAAAAACTATGCAAACACAAAAGCATGTGAGGCCGTCTTTTTAAATTGGGCAATCGAATTCCAAAGACGATGCATCAAAATCTCCATTTGATCAATGCAAATGATGAATTGAAAGACGCTAGTAAATGACTTGGCCTGAAACATACAGGATCCAAGCAGAGCTTTACTTTTACTCGCGCGGCGGGACTGTTTGAATAAAGTCGACCACGTGATCCAGCACAGGCGCTACGCGTTTGAGTGGAGCAGAGAAGGCGCCAAGCAATGTTGTGTGACTTGCGCGCTCGTACATATGCAGTGTGACTGGGGTTCCGGTTGCGCGGAGTTTGTTGGCAAGTGATTGTGTGCTTCTTGTTGGGCTTACGAGCTTGTCGTTGACTCCTGAAGCTAGAAACGTCGGGATGGCTTTTGTCGAGGCGAATTCAATAGGTTGTGCTTTGGCGGGGTAGTTTGGGTGCGAGAAAACCGGTTGTGCGTCTGGGTTGATGATTGGGAAGAAATCGTAAGGACCTGCCAATCCGATCCACCCTGCAAGTTCTTTATTGGAATGGTCATTCATCGCTAACCATCGCGGGTCAAGCGCCAACATTGCTGCGTTGTATGCGCCTGCGCTGTGGCCCATAACAAAGACTCGTTTTGGATTGCCTCCCAAACTTGCGGCGCGCTCGAGTCCGTAGGTTAATGCGAGCGCGCTATCTTTAAGAAAATCGGGGTAACGAACTTCGGGGTAAAGTCGATAATCGACAACCAGGGTAAGTATTCCGCGAGACGCCAATGCGGCACCTACAAACTTGTAATCACCTCGCTCACCGGTGTTCCATGAACCTCCGTAAAAGAAAACGGCCACGGGCCATCCGCCATTACGTGAGGACGTTTTAGGTGTATAGATGTCGAGCTTTTGCCGATCCAGCCTACCGTAATCGGCACTTTCAACCTTGTAGCTTCCACCAGCGCTTGCGATTAAATTCAGGAGTTTGATTGGGGAACATGCCACCAGCCCCGATAGCGCGATTACTACAATCGATAACTTAAAAATTTGTTTCGTGGCGGACATTTTGAATTCTCATAGATTTTTATTTTCCATAGTGAGTTGTGGTGAATACGCTCGGAACAAATTTTTGGATGTTTAGATAATTAGGTTTGAGAGTAATTAGGAGTTGGGAAATAAGTTAAATGGAGAATAAGCGCTAAATTAAAAGCTCTACAAGCAAGCGTCGCTAAATACTTCTCGACACCCAACTGGAGTTAATCAAAACAAACTGGGGTTTGTTTTAACCCTTCGGGCTTCGGAGCTTTCGCTCCTCGTTTCAAACGCTTTGCGTTTGTGAACCAGGCACTTCGAAGAACGAAGTCAATTTAGCGCGTAAATAAAAAAGGGCGCCGATAGATTTTCTATCGGCGCCCTTTTTTTATTAAGTGGTGGGCCCAACTGGACTTGAACCAGTGACCTGCCGATTATGAGTCGGATGCTCTAACCAACTGAGCTATAGGCCCTAAATAAATTCCCGGGTTAATCAAAACAAATTGTTATTTTATTTTGACCCTTCGGGCTTCGGAGCGTTGCGCTCTTTGTTTCAAACGCGGTGCGTTTGTGACCAGTGACCTGCCGCCTCTTTGACTTACTGAACAGGGAGTCGGATGCTCTAACCAACTGAGCTATAGGCCCTTAAATCTGTGCGAGCTGTGTTTCGCGAGTCGCGCATTATAGGGGCTTGTTTTGGATGTGGCTATAGCTTTGTGCGTTGTGATAAAGAGTTTGTAACTTATTGTTTGGTTGGCGGATTTATCTGGCGGGCTGTCGTAGCCGATACTTGGGATTTTAAAAAGGCAGCACATAAAAAAGCTTATGTGCTGCCAAGGTATTACCCACAAACTAACAACGTAAAATTTGCTTACGACTTAGAACTGGAAGCGTACCCCGACGCGATACATACGACCGATCAGGTCATAGATCATCGGGTTGGCCACTGTTCCTGTACCGGGTGATACGGCTGGGTCTTTGTTGAGCAAGTTATCGACTTTGGCGTAGCCGGTCAGGTTTTCGGTAAATTTGTAATTGGCGCCAAGGTCAATCCGGAAGGTACCGTCCATGTGGTTGGTATTTACCGTTGGGTGAATCACGGTGCTTACCGGGCAGTCGGTTTGGCAGACGATAACTTCATTGCTGTACACACCGTCGCTGATCCAGTGCTCGGTCAAGCTAATACCCCATGTATCTGTATCCCAGCTTTGAGTGGCCAGCACTTTCCAATCAGGTGTATTTCCTACGTTCACACCGGCGCTATCCACCGGAATCGTATTCAGAACTCCAGAGTCGGTGATGAAGTTGAGCGTACGAGTTCCCAAGGCACGTAAGGTAAGCGTGCCTGGGCCTACATCTAGACGGTAGGACGCTTCGATGTCATAGCCTTTGGTTTCGATGGAGGCGAGGTTGAATGCTTGCAAGCGAACGTAGTTTGTGTTTGGAACGGTGCTGGTCAGCAACATGGCATCACACAGTTCTTGATTGCCCGCCACGCAGAGGTCAACTTCTTGCTGCGCACCTAGCGTGGAAATTACGCCTTCAACTTTGATGTAGAAGTAATCGAGCGAGAGGCTTAAACCTGGCGCCCAATCGGGTTGAGACAAGACGATACCAAACTCGTTGTTGCGCGCTTCTTCCGGACGTAAATCAGTATTACCGACGGTACGCTGTTGAACGGTGATGTTATTGCCCAAGTAATTAACGGTGTTGTTAATTACGATTTCAGCTGCAAAGAGCTCGCTCAGGTTTGGCGCGCGCACGTCTTTTGAGGTTACCGCGCGGAAACGCAGGCCGCTAATACCGGTTTGCCAGGTTCCACCCAGTTTCCAGGTTTCTACTTCGCCAGCAGTGCTGTAATCGGTATGACGCACAGCCGCATTTAGGTTAGCTTCGCCCAAGGTATCTGAATTAAGAACAGGTACGTTCAGTTCCAGATAGCCTTCTTTTACATCGTACTCACCCTTCGCATAGTGGAAGTTGCCTGCAAACCAGTGGTTGCCAATGGGGTTGGTCAATACAGGGTCAGCTGGATATTCCGGAGTATTGGGGCTCTCTGGGCGCACACCATTACCGTATGGATCGCCATTAACCATGTATTCCTCTTTACGGTATTCAAGACCTGTCGCTATCGCGATGGGGCCCGCCCATGAAGAGAAAGGTTCACCGGTAACGTTAAAGCTGACTACGTTTTGTTTTTGCGGGGAATACTGATGGGGGCCATTTTCCGGGAATACATAATTGTAAGCAGCATCGCTCGGGGCAACGTTTCCGAAGATGTTCATGGGAACACAACCGCTCGCACGCGCAGCCGGGTCACGACATATGATAGTGCCGTTGGGGCCATCAATTGCGTCAATAGACGCGTTGTAACGGTTGTTGAGCATGATGTCGTGAACCTTAAGATCAGTCTCATTTTTTCCGTACTGATAATAAGTGTCGTAAGTCCAGTCGGTATCGAACGCGTTGAACTTGCCGTTAGCTCCCAGTACAAAACGCTCCTGTTCACGAGTCGGGTGAACGTTTTGAAGCGGCGTTATTTGAGCATTCACAGTGCCGTACTGGAATTGCGTAATGTTATTTGCAACGCACGCTTCCCTAATGGATTCAGGTAAGTAAGGGTTATCGCAATTCATGGTCAAGTTGGCGTTTTTAGCAGCTCCCGCAATGGGGTAGTTGACTGACTCTACACGCGCCTTGTTGATAGTGGCGTAAATTTCGGTGTCTTCGTTGAGATCGAAACCGATTCGGGCATAACCCACATTACGCTCAAGCTTGGATGCAAGGCTTTTGCCGCCGCTGTTCAAACCACTTAAATCACCACCTTCACACAAGTTAGAGATACAGTTCTTGCCGTATTGGAACTCATAGGGTTCGCCATTTTCACCAAAAGCGATGCCTTTTAGTGGGCCTCCTGTGATCAGACCGTATTTTGCATATTGATTGTTTTGCGCGCGGTCAATTAAATAACGTTGCGGTTTGCCGTCCGTCGTTTCGCTGATTTGGCGGTTTGCAAATTCGGCGCCTGTGTACCAGTCACGACCGCCAGCACCCCCTAAACCAAAACCAGCTGGCGGAATACCGTCTTCTTTTCCGTGTTCACCGCTCAACTGAATGCGCAGTCTGTCATCCAGAAAACTGCCGCCCCAAGCCAGTTGTCCGGTAAAGCCTTCGTTATCTGCGTAGGTAGATTGAGCGGCCTGGATATTACCTTTAACGCCCACGAACTCTTTGTCAGTAATGAAGTTCACTACACCGCCAACAGCGTCTGAACCGTAAGAGGCTGATGCACCGCCATGTACGACATCCACATTTTTAATCAGGAGCTGTGGAAATTGGCTGATATCCGGAACGCCGGTAACGTTAGCGCCAACCACACGTTGACCGTCTAACAACGTTAGGGTGCGGATAGCGCTCAAGCCTCTCAAACTGAACGAACTCAAACCCTGTACACCGCTACTAGTGCTGTAAGTCATAGCCTGTGTGCCTGTGCTCCCTTGCAGTGAAGGCAGCTGTGCGATAGCGGTAAAAATATTTGGTTGCGCTGTCTTTTGAATATCTTCTACTGTTAATGATGTTGTTGGGGTTGGCTGGGTAAAACCACTCGCAATAATGCGAGAGCCAGTAACGGTAACTTCAGTTACATCATCTGCCTTTGATTCTTGCGCGTAAGCATTGAAACTACTGGTTGATAGGCTAGCTAGAGCTATGCAAGTTGGCAGCAGTTTGCGTGTGAATTGGTTATTTGACCTCATCTGATAATCTCCGAAAGTTTTTATTGTTAGTGAGCGCGACCCGATTACAAATGATTGCGCTACCATTCGGCAATTAAAAAAAATGGGCTTGTTCCATCGAGTAACTAAGCCCATCTTTTTCACTGCAATAAAATAAAACCCGCATTACGCGGGTCGTATTTTGCTCAGATTATCATACGAATCATCTTTTAGTCATCTAAAAAACTACGTAAATGATCGGAGCGGGAGGGGTGGCGTAATTTACGTAAGGCCTTTGCTTCAATTTGACGAATCCGCTCACGGGTTACGTCGAATTGTTTACCCACTTCTTCCAAGGTGTGGTCAGTGTTCATGTCGATACCAAAACGCATGCGCAGTACTTTTGCTTCGCGGGCGGTGAGGCCTGCCAAAACTTCGCGCGTAGCTTCCATCAAGCCTTCCATTGTGGCGGATTCAACCGGAGACACGATGGTGGTATCTTCGATGAAATCACCCAAATGCGAATCTTCGTCGTCGCCGATGGGCGTCTCCATGGAGATAGGTTCTTTAGCGATTTTCAGCACCTTGCGAACTTTATCTTCTGGCATGTCCATACGTTCGCCGAGTTCTTCTGGCGTTGGCTCACGACCCATTTCTTGTAGCATCTGACGCGATACACGATTGAGTTTGTTGATCGTCTCAATCATATGCACCGGAATACGGATGGTGCGCGCCTGATCGGCAATAGAACGGGTAATTGCCTGACGAATCCACCATGTAGCGTAAGTGGAGAACTTGTAACCGCGACGGTATTCGAATTTATCCACCGCTTTCATCAGGCCGATGTTGCCTTCCTGGATCAAATCGAGGAATTGCAAACCGCGGTTGGTGTATTTTTTCGCGATGGAAATAACGAGACGCAAGTTTGCCTCGACCATTTCTTTCTTCGCACGACGTGCGCGCGCTTCGCCGATCGACATGCGACGGTTGATGTCTTTAATGCTAGCCAGGCTTAAGCCACTTTCTGCTTCAATGTGTGCGAGAGCTTGTTGGCCGGCGACAACGTCCGGAAGAACGGATTGCAATTTATCCGCATTTTCAACTTTGGTTTTGATTAAATCTGGCAACCAATCTTCATTGATCTCGTTGCCGGGGAATTCTTTGATAAAGGTTTTGCGTTGCATTTGGGCTCTGCGGGTACACAAATCCATGACCAAACGCTCAGCTTTGCGCACACTTTCAAGGGTCGCGCGCGCTTTGCTGTAGAGCGGCTCAAACTGGCGAGTAGGGAGTTTGAAAAATTTGAACAGGTCGCCCAATTCAGATAATTCTTTCTCGGCCTGCTTGCTGCCGTAGCCATATTTAGCCAGCGCTTTGGTTGCTTTTTCGTGCTGTTTTTGCAGGGCTTCAAAACGAACTTTGGCCTCTTCAGGGTCTACGCCTGAAATAGCCTCTTCTTCATCTTCGGTTGCCGCGCCTTCTTCCTCATCGTCATCACCCGCTACTTTTACGCCGGCGACAGGCGCAACTTCGATTTCTGCGTCTTCGTCGACAAGAGTTGCGGGAATTTCTTCAACAGGATCGAGCCAGCCAATGATGACATCAGCAAGGCGACGTTCTTCTTTAGCAACCAAGGCATATTCATTTAAAACGTTTTGCACCGCACCTGGCCAATAAGCCACTGCGTGCATCAACTCGCGCACGCCTTCTTCAATGCGCTTGGCAATAACGATTTCGCCTTCACGCGTGAGCAGTTCAACCGTGCCCATTTCGCGCATGTACATACGCACCGGGTCAGTGGTACGACCGGCTTCAGTTTCCACAGCAGCAAGGGCGGCGGCGGCTTCAGCAGCAGCGATTTCGTCCGCAGCGGCATCGCCATCGGTCATCAATAAGGTATCGGCATCGGGTGCCGTTTCGTATACGCGAATCCCCATGTCGTTAATCATCTGGATGATGTCTTCAACCTGATCCGGATCAGAAATATCTTCCGGTAAGTGGTCGTTAACTTCGGCGTACGTGAGGTAACCCTGCTCTTTACCGCGGGCTATCAGCTCTTTAATACGGGATTGTTTTTCTTGAGCGTCATCAGACATTAAGTGACCCTGTGAAACGTGAGTGAGAAATACAAAGCGCGGGATTATAGCGCAATTGCGCCAACGGATTCTAGCAAAGCCACCTGCAAATCCCCCGAGGAACCCATGATGGGGGCTAATTTGGGGATTTTAAGGGGGGCAATGTAATTATATTTTTGCAATACCAGCTCCGACTTTCTCGATAGATGGATTTAGGCTATCTTGTGGGGCCTTTACCAGTCCTTATTGTCGACTTCTTTTTTGCCTGGTCGAACCACTTTTGCCTGTTGATTTACCCGGTATTGATGGCTATCAGGCAATTCACGTGCAGGCTTTGCTTGGCACAGCCTTGCAGCCCGGCTTATGTTTATGAAGATTTTAATAACAATTATTGTGGTGGTCGCGTCGGTTTTTTACCCGATTATTGTCTACTTTGGGTTACAACATATTAACCCTGCGATGTTTTCATTGATCTTTCTGGCTATGGCGATACTCAGGTTTTACACTGCCCGCGACCGATCGGATATCGCCCAGGTTCTTGTATTCGTGGCCGTAATACTCTTCAGTCTAGGGTTATTGATTACTGGCGACGAGCATTGGTTAAAACTTTATCCCGTAGTGATGAGTGCGAGTATCGCGCTCGTATTTGCGTTGAGTCTGCGCCAACCCGAAAGCCTTATTGAGCGCATAGCGCGGTCACGTGGCGCTACAATGACGCCGCGAGCAAAACATTACACCAGGCGGCTTACAATAGTGTGGGTGATTGTGTTGACGCTCAATGCGATGACCGCGTTATACCTTGCGGAGTTTGCACATTTTAAAGTTTGGGCATTTTATTGCGGCTTTCTCTCCTACGTCATTATTGGTTTTTTTGTAGTGGGGGAATGGTTTTACCGTAAATACTATATCGCTAAATATGGTGCCTGAATCCAGGCTATTGCTGCTTACATTTTGCATTGCCTTGTACCTAAGGCAAAGGAATAACTCCCAGCGGAATGGGACGCGTTTGAATTATGTTGTGAGTAAAAATGAATATTAAGGATTTTTATCAACAATTTCCGCCCCCGGATTGGCCAGAAATTCTGGATGCAAAGGTATCGGCAACCTCATGTGTGCTTACCATAAATGTGGGTAGCGGAGTTCGCTGGTTTGAGGGGCATTTTCCCGACCAACCTATTCTCGCCGGAGTCGTGCAGGCTCATTGGGCGGTCGAGCTCGGAAAATATATATTCGATATTCATCACTATGTAGTGCGAATCGACAATTTAAAATTTCAGTCGGTAATATTGCCGGATCAAACGTTACAACTGACGCTCGATTATTTTCCAGATACCTATGTACTTAAATTTTCTTACCGAACCAATGAATTACATTTTTCAGAAGGAAAATTTTTATTTCAGCCCCAATCCAATGTTTTGACGCAGCAATACCAGGAGGCGATGGAATGAATTATTGCCTCTTGATACCGCATTACAATCACGAACGCCAATTTGTTGCATTCATGCCGCAACTGGCGGCAACGGGGTTGCCCTGCATTGTCGTTGATGACGGCAGCAGTGAAGCAAGTGTGTCGGCCATTGAAGCGGCGCTTGCGCTATATCCCAATGTGCATCTTTTTAAACAAGGTCGTAATCGCGGCAAAGGTGCGGCCGTAAAGTCCGGTTTCACGCATGCGCGCGGATTGGGCTTTACTCACGCGATACAAATTGATGCGGATGGTCAGCACGATGTTGGCGATTTAACTCATTTTCTTGCTGCATCGCGCGCGCGACCTGACGCTATTATTTGCGGCAAACCTGTATTTGATGAATCGGCGCCAAAAGCGCGCGTTTATGGGCGTAAAGTAACAGATGTTGTGGTGGCGCTCGAAACCTTATCGTTAAAAATAAAAGACGGTTTGTGTGGATATCGAATTTATCCGCTAGCGGGAATTGAAGATGTGTCGGACCGTTTTTTTATTGGCAGCCGTATGGATTTTGACACTGAGCTTCTCGTAAAGGCGGTGTGGTTAAATATTCCTTTAGAGTTTATTAAAACTCACGTTATTTACCCGGAGCAGAGCGTTTCGCATTTCAATTATCTGCGAGACAACTTATTGCTGATTGGTCTGCATACACGATTGATCTTTGGCATGCTAATACGTAGCCCAATATTATTGTGGCGAATCTTGCGGGGCGCATGAGATGTCAGCAGATAGCGCATCGCAGGAAAAAAAGCATTGGTCGGAGTTAAATGAAGCTGGAACGATACGCGGCATTTTGTTTCTACTGTGGATTCATAAATATTGTGGTCGCCGTATATTCAATGCGGCTATGTACCCAATTATATTGTATTTTTTCGTATCCAATTCATTTGCGCGAAAAGCTTCCCTGGATTTTTTACAAACCCACTCGCGCGCGTATCCGAAATTTTGGAATCATACGCCCGGTTATCGCGATGTCTATTGGCATATGTATTCCTTCGGTCAGTCTGTTCTTGATAAATTGTTAGCGTGGAGTGACCCCATAAGCGAACGCGAATTTTGTGTGGCTGACGAAGCAGTGCTTGACGAATTTATGCAGAAGCAGAATGGTCAATTAATTATTGGTTCGCATTTTGGGAACTTGGAGTATTGTCGCGGCTTTATAAATCGCTATAAAGAAAAAACAATTAATGCGCTAGTGTACGATCAACATTCCGCCAATTTTGTAAATGCTATGCAGCATATTAATCCCGAGTCGCGAATTAACATTTATCAGGTAGATCAGCTGGACATTGCGTTAATTTTACAATTGAAAACTAAAATAGAATCGGGCGAATGGTTATTTATCGCGGGTGATCGTATTCCGCTGAGTGGTGAAAAGCGAACTATAACGGTGGAATTTTTAGGGCGTCCTGCGCAATTGCCTGTTGGACCTTATATGCTCGCTAAAGTGCTGCAATGTGAAGTGCAATTAATGTTTTCATACCGCAAAAACAGTCAAATTTTTTTTGAAGTTGTACCTTTTGCACAGCAGGTGACTATTGCACGTAAAGATGGCGATGCGAGCATTCGCGCTTATGCGCAACATTATGCCCGCGAACTTGAGCGGCAAACCGCGAGTGCGCCGTTTCAATGGTTTAATTTTTATCCTTATTGGGATGCAGCAAAACCAGCAGGGCAAAAACCCATTGAACAGCCACATAAAAACGCGGAAACAAAATATGAATAATCCATTGCACGATTTAATTCCGCATCGCAAACCAATGTTACTGCTAAATAAAGTTATTGCAGTTGCGGACGACTCGTCTAGCTCCGAAATTACTATTAGTCCATCATCGTCATTTTTCTCGGCTGGGCGAGGAGTGCCAAGTTGGATTGGCATTGAATATATGGGCCAAACTGCAGCACTTATCGCGGGCTATCAACGCATTAATGGAACAGTTGCGCCGCATGTTGGGATGTTATTGGGCACGCGTAAGTATGAAGCATTAGTACCATGGTTCTGTGAGAATGATGTGCTCGTCGTAACTTGTACAGAAATTGCGACGGTCGGAGAGCAGCTAGCTACATTTATGTGTGAGATCCACAATAAAAAAAGCGGAGTATGTTGCGCGCGCGCGAAGCTTTCAGTGTTTCGAAAGCCCCTCAATTAATTTTTTTAATAATTTCGTTTTTTTAAATTTAGTTGAAGTCAACATTATTAACACATTCCCCCGTTTACGCTGATCACTTGACGAGTGATATACCCAGCCGCATCGGATAGTAAAAATCTTACCGCTTCCGCTACATCTTCTACTTTTCCAAAGCGCTGCATAGGAATCATTTTTAACGCCTCGTCTCTATAAATATCCCCAATCATGTCCGTTTCAATAACTCCCGGTGCTACACAGTTTACGGTGATGTTGCGCTTGGCCAGTTCGATTGACAATGCCTTGGTAGCACCGATGATGCCTGCTTTTGCTGCACTGTAATTAGTCTGCCCGCGATTCCCGATAATGCCAGATACGGATGAAAGTGTGACTATGCGGCCACCTTTACGGAGCTTGATCATAGGCATAATAACGGGTGAAAGCACATTATAAAAAGCGTCGAGATTGGTATGAATAACGGAATCCCATTGTTCCCCTGTAAGCGCAGGAAACGCATTGTCTGCAGCAATACCAGCGTTGCAAACAACTCCGTAATAGGCGCCGTGTTTCGCAATGTCATCAAGCAAAACTGCGCTGACTTGCGCGCGATCGCGAACATCAAATTGTAACAGTGTGGCGCTACCACCAGCAGATTCAATTTGCGAAACAACGGCTTCGGCTTGTTCGCGTGCGGCGTGGTAATGTACTGCGATGGAATGCCCGCATTCACTCAGATTTAATGCGCAGGCTTTTCCTATCCCACGGCTTGCGCCAGTCACTAATATACGTTTACTCATGATTTTTTCCTGAGTCAAGATGGTTGTATTTCCACATTTTGTTGTACTTTTATTTGCTGGCTTGCGAGTGCCATAGCTCCAAATAGATTCATTGCGCTGCCGATAATAACCGTCATACCGAACGCGCTGACTGCCGGCAAAGAACTCACTACCAATAAACCAAATGACAATAAACTGGTTGCTGCTGCGAGAACAATGGCCGATAAAGCTGCAACAGATTCCCCATGCATTTCTGCTGCAAAAATAACGTAGTCCATACTCAGGCCAAGCACTAAAAATAATGCCATTATATGAAACAGCGTAATGGGAATTCCCAATACGGCAAAACCCGCAATAGTCAGTACAATTGAAAACGCAGGTACAACCATAATTTTTATGGTTTGTCGGATCCCGTAGCGAAAAAATACCACAGCGCCGATCATTAAGAGAGCGACAAATAATAATTGCAAAGCTGAAAAGCGCAGCTGTCTTAATGAAGATTCGATATCAGTTATAGCACTGACAAACTTGACACCCCTCAGCCCATGCAGTTGTTCGGCAACCTTGGTTATATCAATCGATTTTGGAAGCAGAATAAAACTGGAGATTTTATCGTCCTCCTCAATCCAGAGGGGCGGAAGGGATAGGTCTGGATTCGAAAAAAATACCTTGGGTGAAAGTACTTGGGATCTCTTGCTCGCATAATCCAACAGCAATTTGTTGCTGCTCAAGCTATTAATAGGATTCTGCTGCAAAAAATTATCGAGAATATCGGTGTTTGTATAAATAAAACTATTCGCGGTAAAGTTATTTTTTTGCTGAGACGGTGAAGGGAAGAAATCCTGCACGCTTAATAAGTTGGAAGCTTCTTTGCCAAGCGCACTTTTGACCTGTTCGATCTGGTCATAAAGTTCCTGTGCATTTGAGGCTTCAATAACGATAAAGCTGGAGGGTTCATAACTTGATACTAAACCGCTGATTAACTTTTCTTGAGCAACCAAATCTGGATTGAGAGCAAAAAATGCTTTTGGGCTGTCGTTGGCGGGAAATGTGAAGCGTCCTGCCAGTAAAAAAATAAACAGCACCACCACCGCCAAAAACATGTAAGTGCGATAGCTCAATGTCGAAAAAATATGTAATAGCTGCGCAACAAGTTTTTGCAGGAAACGATCATGAACACGAATGCGATCATCTTTTACTATTTTCGAACCTATGCAAATAACCAGCAGCCACGAATAGATAAGCCCCAGCGCTGAGAACACGGCAACCTGTTTCAGTGCATCCAATCCGGATAAGGCGAGCGCACTGTAACCAATAACGCTGGTTATCAAACTCAATAACAATGCCTGGTAAAGATGTAGAAGATTTTTAGAAGAGGCTTTTTTATTGTGAAAATAATAAAAATGTAACGAATAATCACCAACCACACCAATCAGGCTTGCACCAAATACAATAGTTAAAATATGAATGGAGCCAAACATAAATTGACAGACGCAAAACGCGAATAAAGGCCCCAGTATCATTGAAACAACTGGTATGACCAGAGAGGTGAGGCTGCGGAAAATTCCGAGAAACAATACCAACACAGCAATTGTGGAACCCATGCTGATAATATTGATGTCATCTTTTGCAGTGCGAGCAGAATCAGCAGCAAAAAAAATCATCCCGGATTCGAGCCATTCAACTGAAGGGTAAGTCGCTAAAATGTCTGCCTTCAGTGTGTTGATAATGGCTAGCGTATTTTCTTGTTCGCCCATTTCCAGCGCATCTGCAGACACTTGCAAAACATGATTGCTCACGAACATTTCACTGCCGTTCACAACGGCTTTTTGTAAATCATCCTGCTGTGAAAAGCTGAGCTTGTCGGCCGCATCAACTGCGTATTCATTCACAAACCCGAGGGGATCACTGGCAATAGGAATTAACCGCACTGCTCCGCCGCGGCCATAAAGATTATTTTGTGCAGCGGCCAGAATTTTTTCACTGTTAGGTTCGCGCAATAATTCCTGTGCGTTTTTTCCAAGAATATAAAATCGATATTGCGTTAATAGGTCGAGGTAGCTTTCCAGCATAGCTGACTGATCCACATAGTGAATCGAGCTTTGTTGTGCAGTAATTTTATCTGTAAGAGCTTGGCTTGCTTCTTCAACATCATCTGCACTTTTGCCTGCGATAGCGATAATGATTTTCTTCGAGTTTGCTGCGGTGATTGAATCCACCGCCTTATTGGTGGTGGCGCTATGTGATAGGGGCGGAGATAGGCTTTTAAGATTGGTGTCTATGTGAAGGCCATTGCGAGCGATGTGCAGCGCACCGATGGCGGCAATAAACGTACAAACACACAGTGCAGCGTAACAAAGGCGTCTGAATAGCTGCGCACTCATGATTTCGGGCCGTCAAATAATAATCTGCAAGCCGCTTGCGATATATCAACCAATTGTTCGCACTGATGTTGCTCGAAAGAATCGAGTCTGCGTTGTGAAAAAATTTCAATATCCTGTGTTTGCTGGTCGGCTATATCTAAATGGATGTTGAGGCTATTCTCGCGTTTGGAAATCGTGAGCTTTCGCAAAAATTTTTGCATCTGTTTATTTTTAGGCGTGAGTATAACGGACTCAACCTGTTCGGTGATTGTGAAATTTTGTTGCAGATAATCGTCGTTGCCGCCAATTAAATTGTTGAGCAGTTTGCCTAGCGCCCGATAAATGCGGTTGTCTGCTTTTGGTAAAACGAGATCATCCTTTAGAACCAGGTTGTCGCCTTGGGTTTTATAAATAACCGTTTCTATGATTGGGAGCTGCGTGTGCCAGATAAGCCCGTGATGGCAATTAAATGCAAAGCTGCCCTCCGTTACCAGGGGCTTGGTCATGTCTTTAACGGTTTTGGATTGTTTATATTGCCCCGTGTGGTAGCAGCCTTCCGGTAGGTAACTGCTGAGAGTTTCAGCATGGCTTGTAAGCGGGCCGAAACAAATTAATAAAACAGCGAGTATTCGCAGGTTGTGCAAGTTATTTAGTTGTTTCATAAATTTATGTCAATAAATGGATTACTTTTTGAGTAAAGAGGGCAGGGCAATTTAACCGCATACTGTTAGTGTTTGCGTCGACAGCTGCTTGAATTGTATAAGCGGTCGTGAGCTTTTCATGATTGTTAGCGTCGCGAATCAGGTACTTTATTTTTAGCCGATATTCCCACTCGACCAGGGTGGCATTAATGATAATTGCCTGCTCAAAAAATAGAGGCTTTATATATTTGATTTGCATGTCCACAATCGGAAATAAAAACCCCGAGGCTGCCATGTCTCGGTAATTGTAGCCGATCTTATCTAACAGCTTGCAGCGCGCAAGCTCCAGATATTTACAGTAATGCCCATGCCACACGATATTCATGGAATCAATATCAAAAAAAGGCACAGTCAGCGCGTAATCTTCGGAAACAAAGTGAGCAATTGAATCTTTATCAGTCGTCATAATATTTGCTGCTATCAGAAAACGATTGTGTAAATAAATTTTGCAAAAAGCCATTCAGCTCGCGCGCTTGCATACCCAGTGGTTGGGTGGTATCAACACATTGGCTGACACGTATGGGTGGAAGTGCGCGCAAATGAAAAAGCGGTTTTTGATCAGGAATCGAATGCCATGGCTCGTATTTGCGTAAAGTGATCGGCTCGCAGGTGATTAGCACGGGTAAAATAATGCAATTCGAATGTATGGCGATGTTGGCAGCGCTACGCTTGAATTTTAAGCTTTGCGATGGATCGGTTCGCGTTCCCTCTGGAAAAATCATCAGGGTTTCCCCTTTTTGTAAGGCTAGCGAGGCCTTTTTCACCAAGGCTATTCCTGTTTCATTGTTGGGTATGTAACCCGCCATCGACACAATAATAGACAGCAATGGATTGTTGGCGACAGCGGCTTTAATAATAAAATTTGTTCGCGGCATAAGAGACATCATCATAACTGCATCCAACAAGGTTGGATGATTGGCGATGATAAGCGTACCGGGTTGATTGGCTAACTCCATGTTTTCGAATTTTACATTCAGCACACCAAGGCAACGCAAACACGCGATATAAAAGCGCGCCGAAAACATAATGATATGGCGGGTAATATGATGCTTAAGTGATTTTTTAACGGGCGCGAAAATTAAAGCAACGATCAAACCGAACGATAAAACAATGGCCATGCTACCAAATAAAAAAAATGATACTGCGGTAGCAAGGAGTCGCCAGCGTTTTGATTCAAAAATTTTCATTTGATTGTCTTGGCGATAGCCATACATTCAATTTCCACCAACAGGTTATCGCGGCAAATATCGGCACACACAATATTAATTGCATGTTCTGAAAAATGTTGGAGCAAATATGTTCGCGTTTCCGCCATATCGGATTGGTGCCGTAAATACACTCTGACTGCTGTAGGCGGAGCTGACTCAGCATCTATGCTTTCCAGCAAGCAACGAATATTGGCGATGGTAATATCAAGTTGCTGTGCAAGGTTGCCATGCGCTTGTGTGTTATGACCGATAATACTTGCGGTGCCCGAAATAAAAATCATCTGTTCCGATTGCAACTGCACGCGCGTGGCCCGCGCAAATGAAGGGCTGCTTGGGCCGTATTGACGCGGGTATTGATACGCAGGTTGCTGACGTGGATTTTCAAAAGCCTGCCCAGGTGTGCGCGTAGCAAGCAAGTAAATCACGGCGCCCTGTGGTGCGGTGGCCGACGGCTGAATACCAATCGCGGATGCCGCAGGAAATTGTTGTTGGCTCTCAGGGAAATGTGTGAAAGCGCGCAAGCGACCGGCACAAAACTTTTTGTATTCCTCAAGATCTCCATCGCCCACATTAATATGGGGAATCAGGTTCCAGATGCGAAATGGATGCGGAAAACCGGCCGCGGTTATAACGCGAAACAGTCGGGTGTAGGCATCATCGGTTGCGGTTTCGATATCTGTACAAGCATGCGGATCCAGCCAGGCAGCAGCACAAAAAACATCGTCAATTTTGCTCCAGTGACAACCGTCTTCCACACCGCGTTCAGCGACCTGATCGAGGTATTCAATGACTTCATAGGCTTTGCCGGACAAGGACGGAATTCCCAGCGCAATAACACCCGGAATGTCAGGCTCAATGCAGGGTTGGTCGAAGGCGATAACAGCGAGCACGCCTGGTTTATGTATCAGCTCGTAGGGTGACGCGGTACAGGAGGATTGATTATTATCTAGGTAGTATTGACGAAGCATCCAGGGATCATTTTGAAGTAATTTGCCAGCGCAGAGTGTATATGAAAACCCAAACTGGGTTAACACGCATTGTCGCTGCTATGATGATTTTGTTAGGCAAAGCCGTTAAACTGCGCGGCCCCTGAGCGCCATTCGATTTAGCGCCAATCTGATTATGTAGAGAATATTATGGCTGAACAGACGAGTGCCCAATTAGAAGTGGCGAAGTTATTGGTAGACACCCTGAATCTGGAAGATGTAGCCGCTGAAGAAATTGATCCACAAGCCGCGTTATTTGGTGACGGTTTGGGCTTGGACTCTATTGATGCGCTTGAGATCGCATTAGCGATTTCCCAAAAGTACGGTGTGCAAATGCAAGCGGACGACGAAAATACCCGTAACGCATTTGCGAATCTGGCTACTCTTACCGACTTCATCCTCGCCCGTGCTACCAAATAATTGCAATGAACCACAAGGTTTTACCACTATACCGCCGCCGCCCGGACGAATGGATGGCGCATTGCAGCGTGCGGCTACCGGCCCTCGGTAATAAAATCGGAACCTGGCGATGTAAAGATTTCCTGGGTCACGTTATGCGGTTGGCGGCACTTTTACCCGAAAGTCCATGCGTCATCAATTTTTGCGAAAATCGTTACCTGTTCACGGTTGGGTTTTGCGCCGCAATCCTCAAGCGCCAAACTACTTTACTTCCTCAAAATCGCGCTGAAGCAACGCAGTTAAATCTGGCCGATTACGGCGGTGGTGCTTATATTCTGCACGATGGCGGTGTCAAAGTTGCCGAAGGTATTGCGGATGTTGACATCAATAAGCTGAGTTTGCTGGGCGACCCTTCTGATTTCATTCCTGATATTGATGGCGACTTTCTCGCGGCGGTTGCCTTTACCTCTGGGTCAACTGGTCAGCCTAAAGCCAATTTGAAACCCTGGCGAACCTTGGTAGAAAGCAGCCTGATCAATGCCAAGCTTATGTTGGGCGATGAGTCACAAACCTATTCCGCACTTGCGACAGTCCCTGCACAACACATGTGGGGGCTTGAAACTTCAGTGCTTTTGGCCATGTTTGGCAACCTGTGTATCTCCGATTCCAAACTTTTATTTCCGCAGGATATTCGAGCAGCTTTATTGAAGCTGGACGCTCCCCGCTTGTTGATTTCTACTCCCGTCCATTTACGCGCGCTAGTCTTAAGCGGTTTGGATATGCCACCGGTTGATCGGGTTTTATGTGCCACTGCTCCTCTCTCCACCGAACTGGCTGCTCATGTTGAACGGGTGTTTCAGGCAACCTTGATCGAAATTTTTGGCTGTAGCGAAGTGGGCTCTATGGCATGCCGACGCACTGCTCAGGAAGAGAATTGGCATTTATCCAGAGACTTACATTTCACGCCTCTGTCAAATGGTGCGGGACACGAAGTTAAGGCTGCGCATCTCCCGGAGAGCCAGATACTCGGCGATAAAATCGAGTGGATTGGGCCGCGTGAATTTCGGTTGTTGGGGCGCGGCGACGATATGATTGAAATCGCAGGCAAGCGCGGTTCAATTCAAGAGATGAATAAAATCCTGATGTCAGCGTCTGGTGTACGTGATGGTGTAGTGTTTTTGCCAGATTCATCGGGCGAGAAAGTTAGCCGACCGGTAGCACTTGTGGTTGCAGATAATATATCTAAGGAATCTTTAACAGCGCATTTTGCTAAATATCTTGACCCCGTATTTATTCCGCGGCCTTTACTTTTTGTAGCGAGCTTGCCGCGTGAAGAAAATGGCAAGTTGGTGCGCAGTAATTTACTTTCGTTTTTCCGCCAAATTAAAGCTGCTGATTAGTAGCAGCTTGTCGTCATTTATTTTAGTGATTTTGATCATTCGTTTAGTCAATTATTTAATCAAGAACCAAGCGACGATAGTCACCGAGAACTGAGCGCTCACCTTCGCTAATTTCCTTTGCCGGCGAATCTGAAAGCATGTCGATAATCGCCACCGCTATTTCTCCAAGCATTTCTAAATTTGTGTGTAGTTGCGCGTGAATATCAATGGTGTGGTCGTCACCCTTCTCATTTATTTCAAACAATATTTTATTGAAATACCGCAAGCATGGAATCTGGTATTGATCCATAAACACGCCGCGATTCGGCAGCACAAGGCGTTGCGTTGCGCGTTTGCGAAATAGCGATTGAATCTCCTGATGCAAAATTTCTGATTTCATCAACGCTGGGCCGTGCGGGCGAATAGCATTGATGTTTACCACCATATCGCCAAAATAAAGCAATGAAATCACACCCCAATAATAAGAATAATCCCAGAGCAGTTTGAGGCTCATCATCAAACGATCGCCGAAACCGCCGTATTGGCCTTGGTATAAATAAAATGTGTTGGCGGCGATGGATTTATACAGTTTTTCTGACATCATCGTTTTCAAACGAATATCTTCACCGCGTTTTTGTGAAGAAATTAATTCAGAAATAAAGCCGTTGCTGAAGGCAATAAAATCACTGCCAGGTGAATAAAAAGGGTCGGCAAATAAACCAGCTTCGCCCGTTACGGCCCAACCTTGATCGCTGAAAACTTGTTTGCAATCGTAGGAATAATCACGCAATACCACGAAGTCCAGAAAGTTAGCATCGCCAATCGCTTCGGCGTAGCGGCGCTGATTTTTGTGCAGCCAACGCAAAGCGCTTTCTTTATCACTGATATTGGCAGATTCAAACGCGATATCGTCCATCACTATGCCGACGCTGGTAACGCCGGATGATAGCGGAATCGCCCAAACCCAATAACCTGGACCTACAAAATGATTAGTGCTTAGCCAGCGCGTGCCTTCAGGCCGGCAGCGTGAACGCCATTCGGCATTGTCCGACCAATCGTCCACTTTAATGGTGCGATCAACACGGAACCATATAGCGTTAGATTTATGATTATTTTTAATCGCAAGGCCACGATTATTTTTGATCAGTGATGCACGACCTGCCGCATCAACTAACCAGGATGATCGCAATGACTGCGGGCCATCCCCATTGGTCAGCTCAAGTTTTTTTACGGCTGATTCGGTATCTATGCCAGTAATGTCAGCATTTTCGATAATGTCTACGCCATCAGCACGTAGGGTATTCCAGAGATGGTTTTCAATATCGCCGCGATCAATTTGATAAGTTAGCAATCCAAATAACTGACTTGCTCCCAGCTCATCTTGTTGGGATAAATCCGTTGAAGGTTCACCAAAAAATATCCGCAAACCAAATTTCTGCAAATGATTCTGTTTTAAATGTGCCTCGAGACCAACGTGTTTGGACAAATAGCGCGAGCCAATTTCAACCGTAGATTCGCCAACTTTTGCAATTGCACGCGGACGCGGAAATTTATTTTTTTCAACGATGGCGATGCTAAGGTCTGGCGTCTTCAAACGCATTTGGCGAGCGAGACTTAAACCGGCGAGGCCGCCGCCTGCAATAACGAGGTCGTACTGTTTCACGCGTTAGTGTCCTTAATAAGTTGATTTAATATTTAGGCTAATAGAGCGCTCTGGGCTTATCGATAATATTGAAGATTCTGCTTGTAGGTTTACTTCGGTACGAGCGATGGTCCGGAGTAATTCCAGCACCTTTGCCGCCGGGTTATCCCGGTACAGTTTGTTCAGCGTTTGACTAGACCATTGCGGTTCTTTGCCCGCATGAGCTGTTTCAGTAAGGCAAATTTTTGCTAACGAAGACTCACCGTTTGGAGCGTTAATTACTGCCGGTCTAATCAAAAGCGTCGTCGCAAAACTATGTTCGCAGGCAAATATCTGACGGTAGGCTTCATGCGCTGCAGTATCAAACAAGGTTATCAACACGGGCTCGTTGAGTAATACGCATTGCGTGAAACCTTCGAGTAACGCCAGCCCCGCAGTCATTTGATACGCTGCAATCGAGTTTGCGGATTTCATGCAGTGGGTACTGATTGTCCAATAGCCCGCGGCAGCATTGTGGACCGAGTTGTGAAATTTGGTGGGTGATAGTTGTTTTTCCTGAGTGGTTAACACACGGCACATGTAATCGGTGATTTCGGTATCGCCCAGGCCAGAGGCGAATACACAAGCAACTTTCTCTGACGCCATTCCGCTTTGTTGTAACGCTTGCCATGAAACATCGACTGCGGCTTTGACGGGAAGCGGCGCTCGTCTTCTTTCGTTAGCAGGGATGACGTCGGGTTTGGGGGTCGAGGTTGCAAGGCTCGATTCGTCAATAGAATCGCTAAGCAACAGTTGTTTCAGCGTGGGCCAATCACTAAAACCCGGCCCCCAGGCGCCGATTCCAACTAGTTCACAATTGAGTTCCAGCAGTGGTTGCGATGGCTCTGAAATTGGGCTGCTCGCCTGACTGAAAATAAGGCTGGCGTTATTGCCACCGAACCCAAACGAGTTGCTCATTACATGACGCAACTTAGCTGTTTGGTTATGAGCGCTCATGGTAATTTCAATTTCTGGATCGACTGCTTCCAAATATAACGTGCCCGGAACAGTACCTGATCGCAACGCTTCAATCGCCAGAATGGATTCGATAATTCCCGCTGCGCCCAAGGTGTGGCCTGTCCAGCCTTTGGTTGAACTGACTAATACATCTGCACCGAATATTTTTCCGATAACATTGCCTTCGATGTGATCATTTGCTCGACTGGCCGTGCCATGAAGGTTTATATAATCAATATCGCTCGGTTCTAGCTTGGCTTGCTGCAACGCCTGCTCAATCGCAAGGCGCGCACCTTCGCCCTCAGGATGGGGGTGCGACATGTGGTATGCATCGGAGCTTTCCCCATAACCACTCACCCTAATACCTGTATGTTGGTCGACGGAGCCAGCCTTGGCTAATAACGCGAAACCAGCGGCTTCACCAAGGTTGATGCCGTCTCGACTTGCATCGAAAGGTTTACAGGGTGATTCGGAAATGAGTTGTAGGGAATGGAAGCCATGTAACACGCTCAGGCAAAGCGTATCGGCACCGCCAACCAAAACCGCATCAACAATCCCGGCATTCAGCCAGCGCGTAGCGGTTGCAAATACTTTTGCCGAAGATGAGCAAGCGGTATTAATGGTCATGTTTGGGCCCGAAAGGCCGAGCCGATGCGCAATAAACAACCCCGGAGCATGCGGATTCAACACATTTTCCTGAATGAACTCAGGAGGGATGTGACCCTGATCATCGAGCTGACGGTAAGCATCTTCAGAACGGTCGATACTGGATGTGCTGGAGCCAATTACTATCCCAATACGAGTCGTACCAAACTGTGTTTTCAAACCGTCAAGCGATTGTAAGAGCGTGCCTTGGGTAAGCGCTATATCAATGAGCGCGTTATTACGACTTTGCCATTTGGCATCTTCCGCCGACCACACGTAACTATCGAGATCGGGCACGCGTCCGATCCAAGTGGCCAAATCACAGTTTAAAAAGTCATTTTTACGCAAACCTGAAGTCTGTGTATTGATTGATCTTCTAATCGCGTCAAGCCCGGTGCCTGCGGCACATGTCGCCTCGTAATCAACAATCACAATATCCTGCATGGGTACCAACGGAGAGTTCCAATAAGTTAAATTGCAGGAATTATAGAGATGCTTGGTTTAAATAGCATTACGTGCGGCTGTCCTTCCGGAGTAATAATGACCGCAGTTGCTGCTTTTGCTCATCGCTCAATTGATCGAACGATGTTCCATAAATGGCCGCCTGATCGGACAAGCGCTGCTGCTTTAGCTGTAGCAGGCCTAACTTCTCAATGCACGCTTTAAAAGCGGCTTCGCAGTCATACTCGGTCTTATTCTCAGTGCTCGTATTGCCAAGCGCAGTTGCCGCCTGCAAAAGATCGCTGCCGGCAATTTTGGCTAAATGTTCCGTTGCCGCTTCTCCGTAAATACCTCGCCAATAACCAATCAGGTGCGAGAAGTTGTAATGCGGGCGTTCATGTAAAACTTTTAACAAGCGCCCAAGCATTTGAACATCTGCATCGCTATTTTCCAGCCAGGCATCGTGATCGGGCTCCAGTGCTGCAAGTGCTGGTGTAGCTACTAAGAGCGCAACGGCTTTTTGTGCGGGCGTCATTAACACTCGATTACTGGTGTTATTCCATGATGAGGTTTGACCAGCAGCAGGGCGCGTATTATGGCCGCTGTAAAATTCCTCGTAATTTAGTGGAGGTGCTTCAGTATCGTAATGATCTGACCAGCCCGGATCTTCAGCGTATTGATTGCGTGGAGCTGGATTTACTTGGGGCTGAATCGCCTGCTGAATATGAATTTGCTTTGGAGGTTTTACCGGAACGCGCGTTATTTCTTTTACGAGTTCGGGTTTTGGCTCGGGATTTTTAGCAGCTTCAACAATGAGATCCTGCAGGATGTTACGACTTAAGCCGGTACGGGTCGCCAGATTTTCAAACATCAATTCTTTGAAAACGCTTTTGGGTAGTTTATCGAGCATGGGGGCAGCGCGTTTGCTAAAAGTAGCGCGGCCTTCCATGGTGCGAATGTTCAAGCCGTCGGCAGCGGTATCAAAGAGTTGATCCTCTAGTGGCACGGCCATAGAGATCATTGTTTCAAACTTTTCCGGGCCGATTTTGCGAACTAAAGTGTCTGGATCTTCACCTTCAGGCAGGAAGAGAAATTTAACAGTGCGACCATCGGCCATAGTAGTAAGTGATGCATCCAGCGCACGGCCGGCAGCGGCGCGACCGGCTTTGTCGCCATCGAAACAAAACACGACTTCATTTGTATATTTAAATGCTTTGTCCAGATGATCCTCACCGCACGCCGTCCCTAAAGTGGCAACGCCGTAACGAATCCCAAATTGCGCGAGGCTTACTACATCCATATATCCTTCAACTACCAATAAACGCGGTAAGTCGCGGTAGGCTAGGCGCGCTTCGTAGAGGCCGTAAAGCTCCTGGCCTTTATGGAATATGGGTGTTTCCGGTGAGTTGAGATATTTGGGTTTATCGTCGCCCAGCACGCGACCACCAAAGCCAATGGCGCGCCCGCGGATGTCGCGAATCGGGAACATAATGCGGTGACGAAAGCGGTCGTAGAGTTTTTTATCCTGCTCGTGGTGAATCAACATGCCGCCTTCAATTAGCAAATGTTTGTCTTCATCATTATTTGCCAGCGCTTTAAGCAGATTATCCCAACCGGGCGGCGCAAAACCCACGCCGTAATCTTTAGCGGTTTTACCATCCAGCCCACGCCCTTTAAGGTAATTGACGGCCATATGCTTACTGGGGTGATGACGCAATTGCTGCTGATAAAATTCGTCCGCTTTTTCCAGCAAGCTGTAGATACTTTTGCGTTCTTGCTCACGCTTAATCTGCGCTTCGGTTTGTACCTCGCGCGGAACCGTTAACCCCGCAACACGAGCGAGAGATTCAATCGCTTCAGGAAAACTAAGTCCCTCGTAATCCATCACGAAACCAAGCGCATTACCACTCGCTCCGCAACCAAAGCAGTAATAGAACTGCTTGTCGGGGCTTACGGTAAAGGAAGGAGTTTTCTCATCATGGAATGGACAACAGGCACTGTAATTCTTGCCAGTCTTTTTAAGTTTTACACGACTATCCACCGTATCGACGATTTCTATACGGTCGAGCAGGTCGTCAATAAAACTTTGGGGGATCATGCCGGACATAAGCGCTGCTTGGAGAATAGTTTCAAAATGATACTATCTTTTTCACGCATAAGCTTCCAGCTATTGGCTTCTGCAGTATTTGCGCGCTTAGCCGATGGATTAAGGCTTTGGGGTTTCTAAATTCCAGGCAGCAAAAAACCGCGATGTAGTTTTACATCGCGGTTTTCAAGTCATCATTTAAGCAGGTTTACGTTAGCCTTAAGCCGGTAAACCAATCAAAAATTAATACAGACGGGTAAACTTTTTAGATTCGCGTTGAACCTTTTTAGCGTGGCGCTTAACAGCTGCAGCAGCGTCACGTTTACGAATAGTGGTTGGCTTCTCGTAGCATTCGCGAGCGCGAACGTCAGCCAAAATACCTGCTTTTTCACAAGCGCGTTTGAAACGACGTAAAGCTACGTCAAAGGGTTCGTTTTCTTTAAGTTTTACTGAAGGCATGTTTTGACCTGTGTGTTCTGGAAAATGATGTCTTGATGTTGTTTTACCGCATGTGCGGCAAGGTATCCAAGGGGTGCGGATTTTATACATATATACCTAAGCCTGCAACCTCAAAACGCTATCGACAACTAGCCACTTATATGTTCATTGCGTTATTTTCAGGTTCGAATCCTTACCTAAGCGGCATAAACTAAGGGTCTGCGTGCGAAAATGCCTGTAGATCATGGTAAAAATTAAATTCCCCCACAGGGTTTTGGTATCGGCCAAACTTCTATTTTTGTGAGGGTATCTCCTTTATGATGACGCCCTGATTTTAGTGAGCGTTTTATTCAGTATGCGAATTCTTGGCTTGGAAACTTCCTGCGACGAGACCGGTGTTGCCGTTTATGACAGCGAGCGCGGTCTGCTTGCACATACTCTTTATAGTCAAATCGCCCTACATGCCGAGTACGGCGGGGTAGTTCCTGAATTGGCGTCACGCGATCACGTCCGCAAAACCTTGCCCCTTATTAACGAAGTTCTGGAAAAAAGCGGCTCTTCCGCGGCCGATATTGATGGCATTGCTTACACCTCCGGCCCCGGCTTGATCGGCGCGCTTATGGTAGGTGCTTCGCTTGGCCGCTCGCTTGCGTACGCCTGGAGTGTGCCTGCGATCGGTGTCCACCATATGGAGGGTCATTTGTTGGCTCCCATGTTGGAAAATAATCCGCCGTCGTTTCCGTTTGTCGCCTTGCTCGTATCGGGTGGTCATACCCAATTAGTGAAGGTGGATGCGATTGGCGTTTATGAATTGCTGGGCGAGTCGCTCGATGATGCGGCCGGCGAAGCTTTTGATAAAGCCGCTAAAATGCTCGACCTTGATTACCCCGGTGGACCGCAAGTTGCCAAATTAGCGGAGTCGGGTGTGGACGGGCGCTTTGTTTTCCCGCGCCCCATGGTTGATCGCCCTGGATTGGATTTTAGTTTCAGCGGATTAAAAACCTTTACGTTGACGACTATTGCAAAACACAAATTGGAAAATGGTTTGCCTGATGATCAAACCTGCGCGGATATTGCCTGCGCGTTTCAAACTGCAGTGGTGGAAACGCTGGTGATTAAGTGCAAGCGAGCACTGGAGCAAACCGGGTTAAAAACGTTGGTGATTGCAGGCGGCGTTTCCGCCAATAAAAAATTGCGTGCGGATTTAGAAGGTGCATTAGCAAAAATAAATGCACAAGTATTTTACGCGCGCCATGAGTTTTGCACCGATAACGGCGCAATGATTGCTTACGCGGGCTGTCAGAGGTTACTCGCCAATCAACACGAAAGTCTTGCGGTAAATGTTAAAGCGCGTTGGCCGCTCGATAGTTTGCCCCCTCTTTAATTCTATTTGGCGAAAGTTTATGGATATTGTTTTTATCCGCGATTTGCGCGTCGATACCATCATTGGCATTTATGATTGGGAGCGCGAGGTGAAACAAACCTTGGTGTTTAACATTGAGATGGCAACGGATATTCGCAAAGCGGCTGCAACCGACAATATTGATTTCGCCCTGAATTATCACGCCGTTTCTCAGCGTATTGCTGCTTACGTTGAATCGCATCATGCACTTCTGGTGGAGACTCTTGCTGAAAATGTTGCTGCATTAATTCGCAATGAATTTCACGTTCCCTGGCTTCGATTGACCTTAACTAAACCCAATGCAGTATTGGGCGCAAATGCGGTTGGTATTATTATTGAGCGCGGCACTAAACCAGCTATTGGACCCATCGAATGACGCACGTGTTTTTGGGTTTAGGTAGCAATCTCAATCGAGAAAAAAATATTCGCGCAGGATTAATTGCGCTCAAAAATAAGTTTGGAAATTTAACGTGTTCTCGCGTCTATGAGAGTGAATCTGTAGGTTTCAGGGGCAGTCATTTTTACAATTTGGTTGTGTCCATGCAAACCGAATTAAGTCTCTCAGATTTATCCGAAGCGATAAAAAAAATAGAAGATGATCACGGTCGTGTTCGGACTGGCCCGAAATATAGACCGCGTACTTTAGATATAGATATCCTCACCTATGGAGATTTTGTGGGCGTTGAAGCGGGTATTGAAATTCCTCGTGCCGAAATCACAAAAAATGCGTTCGTGTTATTACCGCTTTCAGAAATTGCTCCGAAAGAGTTGCATCCCTGCTTAAAAAAATCCTATGCAGATCTATGGGCTAGCTACGATCAAAAAGCTCAGGCGTTGTGGAAAATAGATCTTCTCTGACGCAACTCCTCTTGCTTGGATCTCTCATTTCATAACTACTTTACAAACGAAAATCCCTCTGGGTATTGATGGTAACCATCGTAATCTTGCTTGCTAAGTGGAAGCCCACGGCTGCGAGCTATGGCGTACACTATTGATAAATGAAAATAAAAGTTGGGCAAAATGTAGTGCTGAAGAAATTTATCGCGCGGCAAAGCCACTTCCGCAAAACCGGCTTGCTCGCGATATATTTCAGTAGCAGGTTGATCAAATTCTGTTGCGGGGATGGCTGCAAGATAAGTAATGGTATCCGCAAGACATTGTGTTAACGCTGCAAAGCTGGATTGGTTTTGTTGGAACGAAACTATTTTTCGCCCCGCAAGTGGACAACAAGCGCGCAACGCAAAGTTGGCGGTTGTAGTGACCTGATTAGTAAAGGGTAGCATGTCTTCATGCAGGCGATCATCTAAAATATCGGTGTCACCTTCGCACAATCGTTCAATTTTCTCCACTAAATGTTGCAATCGCGCAAGATAGTAAACGAAAATTTCTGCCGGATTGAATGTCTCTTGCATGTTTCTCACAGCCATTTTTTATAAGCGAATATTCCTGCAGCGCAAGCAAAAAGTAACATGCCTGCCCATACAAAATGATATCCGTAGTGCCAATGCAGCTCTGGCATATTGTCGAAGTTCATTCCATAGACACCTACAATAAATGTAAGTGGTACGAAGATCGCGGTGATTATCGTCAACACCTTCATAGTATTGTTAAGTTGGTGTGAGCTAATAGATAAATAACCGTTAATCAAATCCCCGCAAATTTCGAAATACATGGTGCACAAACTATTTAGACGCTCACAGCGCTCAAATAAATCCTGCAAGCCGTGTTCGATGTCTCCATCTTCGTCGATGAGACGCTGAGGAATATCTTTTAATAAGTTAGTAACGAGACGTTCATGGTAACTAAAAATACGTTTTAATTTTCGCAGGCGGGACTTATAGGCGATTAACTCGCGCATAATTTCATCGCTAGGTTTTTCCTGCATGGTATCTTCTATTTCATTTAAATAGGGCTCAAATTCCAAAATGGAATCCAGATAGCAACCTACAGAAAACCGCATAATTTTGGAAGCCAATAAGCCTGGGCTCACTAAAAGTTTTTCAGGGTGAGCATGCTCCCAATAATGTGTGATACCGCGTGAAGGCCGTTGATGACAGCTAATCAAACAGCGGTCACCTGCGAAGAGCGCAATTGTCATTTGCTTAAAGGTGAGGTCCTTTTTAAATTCGCTCAGGCCGCGATATAAAATTAGTGTATGTTCATCGAAGGTTTCGGTTTTTGGCGGGTGACGAAAACGCTGTACATCTTCAATAGCGAGTTGATGGCAATTGAGTGATTGCAGGATCGTTTTTTCATCAACTGGGCGTTCACCTTCTAAATCAATCCAAATGAATCCGCATTTATCTTGGCGCCAACGTTCGACAAGTTCTTCGTTGCCCGTTAAATATTCACCATCTTTTGTGAGGAGTTGAGTGCGTATCATTATTTTGTAATCACGTTATTGTTCATCATGTCGGTTAGTTCTTTGAGGCGTAAACGATTTACTTCATCGCCAAATTCTTTACCAGAAAATCCACGCACGCTTATATCTTTTATATCAATCGCCAGTGTGCATTTTAGTGCCGTGCGGAAATAATCAGCCTGTGGATAATCCCTGTCTTCAAAGCCGGTTCTACCGCGCGCATCTGCCTCGCAGCAAACAAGAAATTGTTCAAAACGTTCTGGCCTCCGAAACGCATCAGTCATTTGCAGTACTTTTAGTAGAGTGGATGGTTTCAATTCAAGTGCTCGATGGCAGTGCGTGTGCCACTGAGCAGCCATCAGCGCAAGCTCTTTATATTCTTTCGGTGCCCCTATGCGGTCACACAAATTTTTTACCAAAGGAATGCTGCGTTCTTCGTGCGCAATATGACGAGGCCACTCTTGCTCCGGTGTTGTGCCTTTGCCTAGATCGTGTACCAGGGTTGCAAAGCGAACACAAATATTATCGGTAATCTTCGCTGCCTGTTGCAGGCTCATGAGTGTGTGAATACCCGTGTCAACTTCAGGATGATGAATCGCTGTTTGCGGCACACCAAATAGCGCGTTAATTTCGGGAAATATTCGTTCCAATGCGCCGCAATTACGCAAGCTTTGAATAAAGATATCAGGCGATTTCTCACCGAGTGCGCGTTGTGTTTCTTTCCAGACGCGCTCCGCTACCAAATGATCCACTTCACCGTTATCAACCATCTTCTGCATAAGCGCATTGGTTTCGTCTGCAATAGAAAAGCCCAGATAATGATAACGAGCAGCAAACCTGGCTATACGTAAAATACGTACAGGGTCTTCGAGGAAAGCATTGGAAACATGGCGCAGTTTTTTATCAGTTATATCTTGCTGCCCACCGTAGGGGTCAATCAAGTTTCCGAATTCGTCTTCAGCAATTGCATTAATGGTGAGGTCGCGTCGGATAAGATCGTCTTCAATGGTAACGTCTTCACCGCAATAAAAACTGAAGCCAGCGTAACCGCGTCCCGTTTTTCGCTCAGTGCGTGCCAATGCGTATTCTTCTTTGGTCTGCGGATGTAAAAATACCGGGAAATCTTTGCCTACTGGAGTAAAGCCCTGTTGTTCCATTATTTCGGGCGTCGCGCCAACAACTACCCAATCTTTTTCATGAAAAGGATAACCAAGTAATTTGTCGCGTACAGCCCCGCCAACTAAATAGGTTTTCATTACTCGCCTTTGAAAGATATGGACCTTTGAAATATATGAAATATGAAAGAGTATAGGGGATTTGTTCTTATAAAAAAATATTAAGAAAGGGGTTGAGAAAGTTATAAGTATCCTTTAGAGTCATTGCATCTTAAATGTTCAGAAATTAACTCTATGTCTCTCCATCAATCCGCTAAACGAATTTGCGCAATGCGACCCCTCTACTGGGCAGTCGCTAACGCATATTTATTTGCGGAATTTGAAAGAGAATGAAAGTGAATTAGATATTCTCGATTTATCAAAGGCCGCAGCATAAAACCTGCGGCCTTTTTGTTTTTGTAAATTGCCGTGTGTTTTTTCTTGTAGCCCTTCATCTGCAATAAAGATTTTTATTGCAAATTTTTGTTGCTAGAAAAAGGAGCAGGCGCATGGCAGTACTCGCATATTTTCTAGTAGTGCTTATTTGGGCTACTACACCTCTCACCATTCAATGGAGCAGCGATAGCTTAAGTTTTATTGCTGCCGTTGTGTTGCGCATGTCCGCAGCGCTATTCATTGGGTTGGCTATTAATTTATTTCTGCGTCGTAAATTGTTTGCGCAAGATGGTGCATGGCGAGCTTATGCGGCAGGAGCTATAGGCATTTTCCCCAATATGCCGGTTGTCTATTGGTCAGCGCAATTTATTCCATCGGGGTTAATCGCGGTTGTGTTTGCAATGTCGCCTTTTGCTATGGGGCTTATGACCTTACTGCTGTTAAAACATAATCCATTTACACTTAAACGTGTGTTTGCATTAGTGCTGGCAATTTTCGGATTGGTTGTCATTTTTTATCATCAATTCCAATTAAATATGCACTCGGTCTATGGTGTTGCAGGTATTTTGTTGTCGTGTTTTTTATTCAGCTTCAGCAGTGTGCTCGTTAAAAAACTCGATGTTAAAACTGATGCATTCAATCAAGCGTTGGGTACTGCATTATTTTCATTGCCCGGTTTGTTATTAATGTGGTGGATATTTGATGGTGATATTCCCGAAAATATTTCTATTAAATCTCTGGTGGCGGTCGGATATTTAACTATTTTTGGTTCATTGATTGGTGCAGCGTTGTTTTTTTACATCTTAGCGAGAATGTCGCCTACGTCGGTATCACTCATTACATTTATGACGCCAGTACTCGCGCTTATTTTAGGAGCCTGGATCGAGAATGAATCTTTAAGTATTCAGCTTTGGATTGGTGTAATTCTTGTGATAGTCGCGCTTTTACTTTATCTGCAATTGTCGTCTAAAAACTTATTTTTCGCGTATTTGAAGCGCGAGTCTTGGACAGATGACGGGCTTCAAGATGTTAAATATGACTATCATAGATTTAAGTGATCCACGATGGTGCGCTAGTTTGTGATTTGGTAGCGGCTAGTGCGCATGTTTGGTGCTTTCATCGGTATGTTGGATTGTATGCAAGACGGTATTTCGTTTTTAAATTGATGATATATAAAGGAAATATAAAGTTGGCTTGCAATCTGCAAAGTTACTGGCACGTCGTTCAATATGATTCGGCTGCCTCAAAAACTAATGTAGAACACACCTAGAGGATTTACTCATGAAGATGAAACAAAAATTGATTGCTAGCGCAGTGGCTCTTTCTGCGATGGCGGGTTTTACGGTTCCGGCTGCGCATGCTGATGTTGCTGCATCCGTTGGTGCGTCAAACATGTATTACTGGCGTGGTTATGATTTGGGTGGCGGTGCTGCTTTGATTGCTGATGTGAACGTGAGCAGCAATGGATTTATCGCAGGTTTGTGGACATCATCAGGTGATGGCGCCCTGGGAACTGAATACGACATCTACGCAGGTTATTCAGGTACCGCCGGCGATTTTACTTACGGAGTTAGTGTTGTTTCTTATGCTTACGCTAATCCAAAAAGCTCATGGGAAGTTGCCCCAGGCGTATTTGAATCTCCGGCAGTCGATCCAGGTGACTATGTTGAGGTTATTCCAACTATCGGATACGGTCCATTCAAACTAACCTACTACGACGCAATTAACGCAGATCATCCAGCATTCTCTGAAGATTACAGTTACGTAACTGCTGAATTGAATTTTGAAAAGTTTGGCCTGAAATACGGCCAGCATATGCTCAAAGATGGCGAGGCCGGTAGTATCGATGGTGTATCCCACTTAGACGCTACTTACAAATTCAACTCTAAGTTAAGTTTTACACTAGGCAAAGTCATTGATGATAACGACGGTGGCGCTCCTGAAGAGGCTCATTTCGTTGTTAACTTATCTCTTCCAATCGAATAAGTTTTTTTCAATCTCGTAATCCAAAGGCAAGCTTCGGCTTGCCTTTTTATTGTCCGCAATAAATGCACCGAATATTTAGAGTTTTCTCCTTTAAAGGGATTAGTGGTTATACTGTCAATCTGTTCACAAAGCCCTTTTATAAGGAACTTCCTCAATGAGTCAATCTAATGCTTCATCTCGCCCAGCCATTTTAGTGACTGGCGGTGCAGGTTTTATCGGTAGCCATGTTTGTGTTGAGCTAATTAACAGCGGCTATTTGCCAGTGGTGGTAGATAATCTCTGCAATAGCAAAGAAGAAGCACTGAAACGTGTGGAAAAAATTACCGGTTTAGAGCCTGTTTTTTATAAAGTGGACATCAATGATAAAGATGCGTTGCGTGAGGTATTTGCGTCGCATAAATTCGAAGCTGTTATGCATTTTGCTGGTTTAAAAGCGGTTGGGGAATCTGCGCAAATTCCTATGAAATATTATCGCTATAACGTCGCAGGAACTCTATCGCTTACTGAAGTCATGGAAGAATTTAATGTTTGGAAATTGATTTTCAGTTCATCTGCAACAGTTTATGGTGATCCCGTTAGTGTTCCGATTGATGAAAGTTTTGCGACTTCAGCGACTAACCCATATGGGCGCAGTAAATTAATCGTAGAAGAAATTTTGTGCGATATTGCAAAGGCACCCAATAATGAGTGGAATATTTCTTTGTTGCGCTATTTTAATCCTGTAGGTGCTCACGAGAGTGGTTTGATTGGCGAAGACCCTGCAGGAATTCCTAATAATCTTTTACCTTACATTGCGCAAGTCGCTATTGGAAAATTACCGCAATTATCTGTGTTTGGTAATGACTACAACACTGTTGATGGCACAGGCGTGCGTGATTATATTCATGTTGTGGATTTGGCGCTGGGCCACGTTGCGGCACTGCAAGGCTTGGATAAGGTTGGTAAAGGTTGCCGTGCTTACAATCTTGGAACGGGTAGCGGTTATTCTGTGCTGCAAATGGTTCGGGCATTTGAAGTGGCGAGTGGACGTAAGGTTCCTTATAAAATTTCTCCTCGACGTCCAGGTGATATCGCAAGTTGTTATGCCAATGCGGATCTTGCTAAAAGCGATTTACGTTGGGAGGTGAAGTTTGGCTTGGAGCGAATGATGCAAGATGCATGGCGCTGGCAAGAAAAAAATCCCAATGGTTATGATGTTTAATATCCATGCTCAAATAAAAAAGCCGATCATTTGATCGGCTTTTTTATTTCTTACCAATCGTTTACACGAAGCTGAGCTTCACATCTTCATAGGAATACAGCGGCTAGCCAGCGAGCGGTAATGAAATTTGGAATTGCGCTCCGCCGAGAGAAGAGGGGGATACTTTTATATTCCCGTCGTAGCTATGGATGATATCTGCTGCGACCGCAAGACCAATGCCCTGGCCTGGAAGATTGGTATCAAGACGATGGCCGCGCTCCAGAATCCGCGTTTGCTGTCCATCCGGCACACCGCGACCATCATCTGAAATTTTAATAATAAGTTGATGATCGTGAATTTCGCTTTGTATTTTCACTTTTGAATTGCCATATTTAAACGCGTTTTCTGTGATGTTTCCTATGACTTCCATAAGGTCCTGTTCGTCCCCTGCGAATATGGAATGAGGAGCCAGTTCAACATTGACGCTGACATTTTTGGATGCGTAAACTTTTTGCAGCGCATTTACCAAACGTTGTACTACAGGTTCAAGGTCAGCGCGCTGATGGCTACCTTGTTGCTGGCTTGAAACCGCCCGCTGCAGTTGATAAGTCACCACCTGATTCATACGAGCGACTTGATCCGCCGTAATTTGCTGTAATTCTTCATCTGCAGAAGTTTGGCTTAATTTTGCCTGCATAACGGCAAGCGGCGTTTTAAGGCTGTGGGCCAGATCACTTAAACTATTACGGTAGCGTTGTCGCAAGGCTTGCTCGCGTGCCAATACTTGATTGAGGTTATCAACAATATCTTGCAGCTCTTCAGGATGATCGCCTTCAATGTCGATGGTATCACCGCTTTGCATGGCATTGAGGGAGACAGCGAGTTTTTTCAATGGCTGCAAACCCCAGCGCAAGATAGCCGTCTGTGCAATCAATAATAATATCCCTACCGCACCAAGCCACTGCCATAGTTGATTGCGATAAGCGTTCTTTTCGCTAATAAAATCTTCGCTGTCATGCACTGCTACAAATCGAAAAGGCACTTCACGGTTCTTTGCAACAACCCAGAAGATATCCGAATAGGCGATAAAATAATTTTCGTTTTCGAAATTAAAAATAATTTCAGCGGGTTGTTTGTCTTGCAGCACTGGCGAGATTTGATCGTAGGTGGGTGGTGTTTGCAGCGACGTGGAATTTGATTGCCACACCAGTTCTTTCTTATCGTTGTAGAGATAAGCGTATAGGCCGGAGTTGATTCTTTCAAAATCCTTATCTTTAAGTTCCTTCGGCATTACTAGCCGCGGCTGATCATTTTTTCGAAGGGGTTTGGTCGGTAAATCGGCGGCACTGAAGAGCAAATAGATATTGCGTTGTAAGCGCGCCTTTTCAGCGGTAAGCAAGCTGGTCTGAAATGCACGATCAAGGAAGAATCCGGTAACACCCAAGAACACCGGCAATAACAATGCGGAGGCAAAAAATAAACGCGCTCTGATGGAGTTAAGTTTTTTGCTCAGCAATGGAATTGCGCCCGCTATTCTTTAAATACATTGAAGCGATAGCCGAGACCACGCTGGGTACTGATTAAATTCAGGCTCCCGTCCGGATCCAGCTTTTTCCGAAGCCGGCCAACAAACACTTCAATGACATTGCTGTCACGATCATAATCCTGTGCGTATAAATGCTCGGTTAATTCGGTTTTGGAAATATTTTTTCCGGCATGCAGGGCAAGATAGGTCAGGGTATTGTATTCAAAGCTGGTGAGTTCAACTTCCTGATCATCGCGGTGTACGCGGCGTGCGCTGGTGTCTATTGCGATGGGTCCGTAACGTAGAACCGGAGCTGCGTGGCCGCTGGCGCGACGCAGCAGTGCGTGTAATCGGGCGCGTAATTCTTCAGGATGAAATGGCTTGGTTAAATAGTCATCGGCACCTGCTTCAAGCCCCTCAACTTTATCTTGCCAGTTGCCTCGAGCGGTAAGGATCAGGATAGGAAAATTACGGTCTTTAGCACGTAACTGTTTAATCAGCTGTGTTCCATCCAATAGCGGTAAACCCAAATCAATGATGGCAAGATCATAGTCATATTCGCTACCTAAAAAGAGTCCTTCCCGGCCATCAGCGGCAGTATCGCATGCATATTTTTCGCTCACGACTATCTGCTCAATTTGTTCGCGCAGGCTTTTTTCATCTTCGACAATTAATAGGCGCATGATCCGTTCCTTTTATATAAGCGAATTATTTTTTGATTTGAAATTTATACAGCGAATTAATCGTTAGGTTGTTATTGATCGGTGGATTCTTCAATAAGTTCGCCGTTAAACGCATTTAAATTAATGGTTTTCATTCTGCCATTTTTTTGCAGTAGCTTTACAGCATAACGCTGATTGCCTTCGTCCTGATACTGCCGCACGTTAATTACTTGGCCCTCTGAATAGGTTTGCGCGCGTTGCGCGGCCTCAGCAGGTGAAATCACCGGGAGATCTGGCTGGGCTTCCTCTTTTGAGTTCTCGTCCGTTGTCGCCGTGTTTTCGGCGAGAGCTTTAGCGTCTGGCTTGATCTTCTTTGAAGAGGTTTTACTGCCGAATAAATCCTCTTTGGTTTCAACCAAATGACCCTTAAAACGGATCAGCTGCGTTTCAATATAAGAGGTCTTTTTTTCTCCTTGTGCGGCCTTTAGTTCGGCCGCTGGGGGTTCTACCTCTTGAACACTGGGGGTTTCAGCTTTTGCATCAGCGGATGTTGTCACAAGGCTTTGAGCCTCAGACGTATGGCTGCCAGCTGGCTCATTGGCAAATAGATCTTTTTTTGCCAATGCGCAAGGCGCAGCCAAAACTGTTGCTATCGCCCACAGCGCTAGCAACAGTTTTAGCGATAATTTTTGGGACGCATGCATAGTGTCTCCTCACAACCCCTTCAATCGTACAAGCCCAAATTTTGCTTTGGTGAGAGTGTAAATTTGAGCCAAAGTGGCTATTAAACTGCACCACTGCGGACGACTTTGCAGCGCACTATCGCTTTCTGAACGAAAAAATTCAATGACCAGATATTTCATTTGAATTATCGATAGCCATTTCAACGAACTGCAAGGTCGACCGCAATCCGGTCACCAGGATGGCGCTCTGTTTGTGTTTGATAAATTCGGCCCTGATAACTGTAACTGACATCGTAACCGACGATGCGCCGTTCATATTCGGTGTTATATACGGTATGACATACTTCTTGGTCGCGATAACGTACTGTACGACCACCTTTGCTGGCATCATTGCCGATGGATGCACCAATCAATCCGCCGACTGCAGTTGCTGAGCCGCGGCCATGACCTAATTCGTGACCTATAGCAGCGCCGACCAGTCCGCCTACAACAGTTCCTGCAAATGAGTCTCCACCGCGACGGCGTTCTTCAGTTGCCACTGTTTGTATGCCACAGCGTTCGCGCGGCACATCAACCGCGATTTGACGGTAGATAGGACGTGCATCAACTACCCGACCATAGTCTTCATAGCTGCGTGATCCGTAACTAGGCGCATAGACTGCATAAACATAAGTGTCGCTGTGTTGATGATGACGGTGATGTTTATGATGTCGATGGCCGTGATCTGCAAAAGCATACCCCGCAAACATACTCACGCTGATGGCAAGGATACCGCGAACAAACAGAGAGCTTTTCATGGCGATCTTCCTGTAACTGGTTTCTAGCAAGGAATGTCAAATTCAGTTAATGAATAAATCGGATATACACATCGAGATTTAATTGCAGAATAAGTCTGTGAAGCTGAATAGCCGCTGAAATAGCGCAGGACTTTTTTACGCATTTGGCACTATAAATACTCAAGCTTGCCCCCAAAACATTGCATTATTCAGGGTATAATCGCCGCCTTATTTTGCATTTAAGAATTGAGTTGTTAGTTATGGCAGAAGTAGTAAACATAAAAGAGTACATGGCTGAACTTGGGCGCAACGCGCGCAACGCGTCGCGCGCCATTGCGGCGGCATCTACCGGCGTTAAAAATAAAGCGCTTTTGGCAATTGCAGATTCTCTGGATAAAAACCGCATTACTCTGGTTGCGGAGAATCAAAAAGATTTAGCAGCGGCAAAAGCCAATGGTCTCGAGCCGGCTATGGTTGATCGATTAGCAGTTAAGCCGGCTACTATTGACGCTATGATCGAAGGTCTGCGGCAAGTGGCTGCGCTTCCCGATCCTTGCGGTGCTATTACCGATATGAACTATCGTCCGACTGGAATTCAAGTTGGCAAAATGCGTGTTCCGCTCGGCGTGGTGGGCATCATTTATGAGTCGCGCCCTAATGTGACTATTGACGCAGCGAGCCTTTGCCTGAAGTCAGGCAACGCGGCGATTTTACGTGGCGGCAGCGAATCCATTAATTCGAATCGCGCAATTGCGGCATGTCTTGCCGAAGGATTGAAGGCTGCTGGCTTGCCTGCTCATGTTGTGCAAATCGTTGAAACGACCGATCGCGCGGCGGTGGGAGAACTCATCGCTATGCCCGAATTTGTGGATGTCATAGTTCCGCGCGGTGGCAAAGGTTTGATCGAGCGCATCAGCAAAGATGCCAAGGTGCCCGTAATTAAACATCTCGATGGTATTTGTCACGTATTTATCGACAGTAAAGCTGATTTGAATAAGGCGTTCGATATAGCACTCAATGCAAAAACCCATCGTTACGGTGTGTGTAATGCGATGGAAACTTTATTGGTTGATGAGCAAGTCGCTGCTGAAATTCTTCCACGCCTCGCTTCCGCGTACGTTGAAAAGGGTGTCGAGTTGCGTGGCGATGAAAAAACCCGTGCGATTATTCAAGCCAATGCAGCGACCGAAGAAGATTGGGCGACGGAATATCTCGCGCCTATTTTGTCGATCAAAATTGTGTCTGGTTTAGATGAGGCGATTGATCACATCACGCGTTACAGCTCCCAGCATACGGATGCAATTGTCACCGAAGATTTCACACGCGCACGCCGCTTTATTACCGAAGTTGATTCAGCTTCAGTGATGGTAAACGCGTCCACACGTTTCGCAGACGGTTTCGAATACGGTTTGGGTGCAGAGATTGGTATCTCCACTGACAAAATCCATGCGCGTGGGCCAGTAGGTTTGGAGGGTCTTACATCACAAAAATGGGTTGTCTTTGGCGACGGGCACGTACGTGTTTAACCCCCTCCTGGCATCTCCCCTTCACAGGAGGGGAGGACTAGGGTGGGGTGAAGGACAACTCCATGCGTAAAAAAATCGGAATTTTTGGTGGCACCTTTGATCCCATTCACATGGGACACTTACGCATGGCGTTGGAATTAAAACAGCAGTTGGGTTTGGATGAAATGCGGTTGTTACCGAATCATCAACCACCGCATCGAGATGCCCCGCAAGTCAATAGCGCGCAACGTGTAGAAATGCTGCAGCTTGCTTTGCAGGAGTGCCCTGAGCTGGAAATGGATGATCGGGAATTGCGTCGTGATAAGCCGTCCTACACTTACGACACCTTGCAAGAGCTGCGCGCAGAGTTGGGTGAGGATGTTAGTTTGGTACTGTGTATGGGGGAAGACGCTTATATAGGTTTACCTAGTTGGTATCGTTGGAATCAACTTATTCAACTGGCGCACATTGTGGTTGTAGGTCGCCCGGGTTGGAAAATACCGGACCATGGTGACGCTTGGGATTTCCTGCAGAAGTATGTGAAGGGACCGCAAAGTTTAGATGAATCGCCCGCTGGTTCTATTGTCTTGCAGTCGCCGCGTTTGCTTCCTGTTTCAGCGACTGAAATTCGCAAACAAATTCAGTTGGGAGAATCGGCGCAATTTTTAATGCCGGATGCAGTATGGAATTACATCAAGTTGCATCGATTGTATCGCTGAGTTTCGTTGTTGATTGCAAGCTAGCTAAAAATTCAATAGGGAATCGTCATCCCGCTCACGTGAGGATGATGACGCCCAGTAATAGAATTATTTTTAAAACCTGAATTATTTAAACCTATAGGTAAATGAATGTCTGATTTAAACAACGCCATTATCGAAGCACTTGAAGATCTCAAGGGCAAAAATATCATCACGCTCGATGTGCGCGAATTGACCGATGTAATGGATACGCTAATTATTGCGAGTGGTACATCCAGCCGCCATACCCGCTCACTTGCAGAAAATTTGGTGGAAGAAACCAAAAAGAAAGGCTTCCGCGCTATGGGTATTGAAGGTCTGGATAGTGGAGACTGGGTGCTTGTGGATTATGTGGATACTGTTGTGCATGTGATGCAGGAAGACACGCGTGCTTATTATGAGTTAGAGAAGCTTTGGTCTATGAAGCCAGCCAATCGCACCGAATAAATCTGGATTTCAGTAACGATTATTGGGTTCATGTTAGGTTTAGAGCTTTGAAAATTCGAATCATAGCCGTGGGCACAAAGATGCCCGATTGGGTGGAGGCGGGTTACGCGGAATACGCCAAGCGTATGCCGCGTGATGTCATAGTGGAAATGGTTGAATTACCGCTGGCGCAACGCACAAAAAATTCCGATATCGCCAAAGCAATGGAAAAAGAAGGTGAAGCCATTCTCGCCAGCATTGGAAAAGGCGAACAAATTATCGCATTAGAGGTCAGAGGCAAACCCTGGACAACAGAACAGCTCGCTGAAAATTTGGCGAGTTGGAAAATGAGTGGTTTTAATTATTGTTTGTTAATTGGTGGGCCCGATGGTTTGGCGCAGGAGGTCTCGGCACTTGCTGCTGTCAAATGGTCGTTGTCGCCCTTAACCTTGCCGCATCCACTAGTGCGTATTTTAGTGATCGAACAGTTGTATCGTGCTTGTACTATTTTGCAAAATCATCCGTACCACAAATAAAAAGTCGCGAATAAAATAAATGTTTTACTAAAATTGTTTTTTACAGTCGATAAATAGCTGAAAATAATCACAGCAAAATACATTCTTGAGTTATTCCCTTCATGTTTGAAAGCCATCACTTTAAAGATCACCAGAAAGAAGCGCGGATATTCAAACTCCGTTTGGTGGTGATGGTATCTATAATGGTGTGCTTTTTCAGCGTGCTGCTCTATCGCTATTACAGTTTACAAATTGTTAATTACCTTGAATACGCGACCCAATCTGAGCACAACCGGGTTCATGTAGAGCCTATACCACCAACACGTGGAATTATTTACGACCGTAACGGTGAAGTGCTAGCGGATAACCGCCCGAGTTTCACCTTGTCACTGGTGGTTAATAAAACAATGGACATGGATGCGACCATAAATCTTTTACGTACCCTGATCGACATAACGCCTGCAGACCTGGAAAAATTTTATAAGCTCAAAAAGCAGCGTATTCATCCGCTTGAGCCCATACCGTTACGCTACCGTCTGACCGAAGAAGAAATTGCGAGACTGGCTGTGAATGAGTTTCGTCTCGAAGGCGCGCAGGTGGATGCTGAACTGGTTCGCTATTATCCGCACGCGGAATTATTTGCGCACACCATCGGTTATGTAAGCCGGATCAGCGAATCGGATTTAGAAAAATTTGACGAGGCGCAAACCCGTCGTTACAGCGGTACTCATTCAATTGGTAAAAGCGGAATTGAACATAGTTACGAAAATGTATTGTTGGGCGAAGTAGGAAGCAAAAACGTCGAGACAAATGCGCGTGGTCGAGAAATTCGCGTGTTAGATAAAATTGATCCCACGCCCGGTAAAAACGTTACCATGACGATCGATTATAAAATGCAAAAGCAAGCGGCTGACACCCTCGCCGGGCGCCGTGGTTCGGTAGTGGCGATTGAAGTGAAAACCGGCGCCGTATTAACGGCAGTCAGCAACCCGGGCTTCGATCCGAATTTATTTGTAACAGGTATTAGTTTTAACGACTACAAAGCCCTGAATGAGTCGCCGGATACACCGCTGATTAATCGTTTTGTTCAAGGCCAATTTCCTGCCGGCTCTACGATTAAGCCGCTAATGGGGCTGGCTGGTTTACATCTTGGATTTACCGACATTAACCGCACTATCAGCGACCCTGGTTACTATACCTTGGCGGGCAGTTCGCACCGGTATCGCGATTGGACTTTGGCAGTGTTTGGTAGAGGTCACGGTAGCGTGAACCTTAAGAAAGCCATTGCGGAATCCTGCGATACCTACTTTTATGATTTGGCCTGGCGTATGGGGGTAGATAATACGCATCCGTTTGGTCAGCGATTTGGGCTGGGTATCAAAACGGGGATCGACATTCCCAACGAGCGCGCGGGTATCTGGGGCTCTCGCGAGTGGAAACGGGCGAGATTCAAGCAGCCGTGGTATCCCGGTGACAACGTGAGTATGGGGATTGGTCAGGGTTATGTGTCGGTTACGCCACTGCAGTTGGGCGTGATGACGGCCACTATCGCGAGCCGCGGAGATCGTTATCGCCCGAGACTTGTGAAAGCGGTGGATGATGTACAGACGACCCCCATTCTTGAAGACCACATTGAGCTCAAGCGAGAGTATTGGGACGGGGTTTTTGAGGGAATGGAAGAAGCTGTTTACGGTGTTGGAGGCACTCTTACCCGTTATAAGCTTGGGTTGGGAGCGGATTATCGGATCGCGGCCAAATCTGGTACTGCGCAAGTTGTAAAGATTGCCCAGGATGCCAAATACAAAATAGGTACATTGAAAGAGAGTCAGCGAGATCACGTGTTATTCGTCGGTTTCGCACCGGCCGATGACCCGACCATTGCGATTGCGATTATTCTGGAAAATGACGATCACATTAAATCATCGGAAAACCCGAGCCTGTTGGCGCGGCGTTTGTTCGATGGATACTTGCGGAATACTTATGTCGGCGCCGGGCTACCGCATGGCTTTCCGGTACCCAAAGACGCGGCCGTCCCACCGCCTATACCTTTTCTCAATGAAACCCCGGATTTGGACGTTGACGATGCCAAGCCTGTAGCTCCTCCAGCACCGATTAACAGGTAACTTGAATGAAGCTTTTATCTAGTCAGGGGTCCTATTAATGGGCAATCAGGATTTTCTAAGGCGGATGCCAAAAAGTGGTGTCGGATTGCGCCGTGCCGAGCGAATAGCTCAGCGTCTTCATATTGATTTCGTGCTGCTGTTTTTGCTGGTTGGACTTGCCGGTTTTGGTTTGATGGTGCTTTACAGCGCGAGTAGTAGCAGCATCCTGGCTATCCAAAAGCAGGGCAGCTTCTTTGCGATTGCGTTTATCGCCATGTTCATTATTGCCCAAGTGCCGGTCGATCTCATGCGGCGCATGGCTCCGTGGCTGTACGGCGCAGGCCTCGTTTTACTCGTATTGGTGCTAGTGGTAGGAATTGGTGCGAAAGGGGCACAACGTTGGCTGGGGGTAGGAGGAATTCGTTTTCAGCCCTCCGAAATCATGAAGTTGGCCATGCCTATCACTATTGCGGCCTTTCTAAGCCGCCAATACTTGCCACCGAGACTTCTACATATTGGTATAACCCTCGCCTTAATTGCGGTACCCACGGCGCTCATTATTAAACAACCGGATCTCGGGACTGCTATCTTGGTTCTGGTATCGGGTATGGTGGTGTTGTTTTATGCGGGTTTGCAATGGTGGTACATTGCCATTGCGGCCATGGGATTCGGCGCCAGCTTATGGCCTGTCTGGCACTACATGCTGCATGACTATCAGCAAAAGCGGGTGCTCATGTTGTTGAATCCCGAAAGCGATCCTCTGGGGGCTGGTTGGAATATTATCCAGTCTAAAACCGCCATTGGCTCCGGTGGTTTACATGGAAAAGGCTGGCTTGAAGGAACTCAATCCCGTTTAGACTTTCTACCAGAAGGGCATACTGACTTTATTATCGCAGTAATGTCTGAGGAATTTGGTTTGTTGGGGGTGATTCTATTAATAATTGCCTACATCATGGTTATAGCGCGGGGTATGTATATTGCTATTAGTGCCCAGGATAATTTCGGACGATTACTAGCAGCGAGTATTTCAACGACATTTTTCGTGTATGTGTTTGTAAATATGGGTATGGTGGCGGGAATGCTACCAGTAGTAGGTGTACCGCTCCCGTTTATCAGCCAGGGTGGAACTGCGATAGTGGCGCTTATGTCTGGTTTTGGTATCTTAATGGCCATAGCCACAGAGCAAAAACGGGTTATGTCCCCGCAAAAATGAGATCAAGATAGTGCATTTAAACTTAAAGAATATTTCTGTAATGTCCTCCCTAAAACGAATCTCGTATGTAGCCAGCGTTGCGTGGCTTACGCTTTTAGCTGTTTCAAGCAATGCTGATTATTCTCAGCACCCGGAAGCCAAAAAGTTTGTAACTGAGATGGTTTCCAAAAACGGCTTTGCACGTGATGAATTAATCGGATGGCTGGAAAAGGCAGAAAAGAAGCAATCGATACTTGATGCTATTTCTCGTCCTGCGGAGCAATCCAAAACGTGGAAGGAATATCGCCCGATTTTTATGGTGCCTGCGCGCATAGAAAACGGTGTGAAGTTTTGGCGTGAAAATCGTGCTGAGTTGGAGCGTGCCCAAAGTGTTTACGGTGTTCCCGCAGAAATGATCGTGGCGATTATTGGTGTGGAAACCAGCTATGGCCGCAACATGGGCGCTTACAACGTGTTGGATGCGCTAACCACGCTTGCGTTTGACTATCCACCGCGCGCGCCTTTCTTTCGCTCGGAGCTGGAAAATTATTTCCTGTTAACCCGTGAGCAGAAACATAGCCCCATTGAATTTAAAGGTTCCTATGCAGGTGCCATGGGGTATGGGCAATTTATGCCATCCAGCTACCGCAAATGGGCGGTGGATTTTAGTGGCGATGGTTTTACTGACATCTGGAAAAATCCTTCGGATGCGATTGGCAGCGTGGCGAATTATTTCAAAGAGCATGGCTGGAAAACCGGCGAACCGGTTACGGTGGAAGCTCATGCGGCGGACAATATGAAAGCGTCGCAGTTAAACACTATGGTTGTTCCTCATCAGACAGTGGACCAGTGGCGCGAGCAGGGTATTAACCCAATCTCCTGGTTGCCACCCACGACGCGCGTTATTGCTTTTCAATTTGAAGGCGCGAATGGCCCCGAATACTGGTTTGGATTGCAAAATTTCTACACCATCACGCGTTACAACCGCAGTCCCATGTATGCCATGGCCGTGTACCAGTTGAGCCAATCCATTAAAGTTGAAATGGGGAAAATCTAGTGCTGCAAGCAGGGACTTGGTACAGCCTGGTGTTGTGCGTGGTTGTGATCGGTTTATTCAATAGCTGTTCGTCCAAACAATCCAAGCAGTCCAGACCGGGACCGGGCGGCGCTTCGGAATCTTCGTCATCTTCCCCTGCTTCAAGTTCGGGTCGCTATCAGGGCAAGGACAAAGATTGGGGGCCGGAAAAAGAAATCGATATGTCCCACGTTCCTGACGCCGTTCCGCGTTATGAAAACCGCACCATCGCTGGCAATAAAAATCCGTACACGGTTTTAGGGAAAACCTACACGCTTATGAACGACGAGCGTGCCTATATCGAGCGTGGTATTGCGTCCTGGTATGGATTCAAGTTTAACGGTGAGCGCACCTCCAACGGCGAGCTTTACGATATGTTTGCTATGACCGGCGCCCACAAAACCTTGCCGATTCCTTCTTATGTGCGCGTGACCAATCTCGACAACCGCAAAAGTGTTCTTGTTCGTATTAACGATCGCGGTCCTTTTCATCCCGGGCGCATTATTGACTTGAGTTACGCCGCTGCTCAACGTTTGGGTATTACCCAAGTGGGCACCGGAAATGTAGAGGTTGAGATTGTTGTTCCGGATGGAGATCCGCGTCCGCCACTTAAAAAGCGTAAGGCCGGCTTAGCCGCCAAAGAGGCTGGAATAGTGCCTAAAGTGGATGTGGGCACAACCGCCCCCGTGTCGCAATTGCCCGAAGGCACTTACTTGCAAATCGCTGCTTTCAGCCAGGAGGCTTCCGCCCAGAAGTTCTCAGGAAACGTCGGCAGTGCCTTAAGCTATCCGATCATTATCAGTGTGACTCCCGCACCGAATCAGTTGTATCGGGTGCGTGTAGGACCTTTCAGAGACGCGCAAAGCATGCAGGCGGCGCGGGAGCAGTTGCAAAAAATCGATATTTCACAAGTTCATGTTGTCTACCAATAAGCACATAGCTGATGAGCAGTGCTACAATCCCTCATTAGACGTTTTAGCTCTTATTATTCTGTGAAACCCCTTTTTTCCGGCTTTATAAAGTGATTTTCCTATGTCCAAATTTTTTATGTCCAAATTTTGTTTGCCCAAGCCTTCTATGTTCAACTTGGTCATTTCGTTGGTAAAACCCTTAGGCGCGGCCCTGCTCGTTATGAGCCTGGGTACTATTGCACAAACACCTGCACCGACTCCCACACTGGGTCAGGCAACGCCCGGGGCTACTCAAGCCATTCCTGCCATTCCCGAGCCGCCGAAACTAGCGGCCACTGGCTATATTTTGGTTGATGGCGAAACCGGTGAAACTCTGGCCCACTACAATGCGGATCAACGCTTACCGCCAGCCAGTCTTACCAAAATGATGTCCAGCTATCTGGTTATCGAAGAATTGGTGCGCGGGCGCATTAATGAATCCAATATGGTTAACATCAGCGTTAAAGCCTGGAAAATGGAAGGCTCGCGCATGTATGTGAAAGAGGGTACTCAGGTTTCCGTTATAGATTTGTTGCGCGGCGAGATTATCCAGTCGGGTAATGATGCAACTGTGGCTCTGGCTGAATATGTTGGAAGTACTGAAGATGCATTCGTGGATCTGATGAACAAAAAAGCCAAAGAATTGGGGATGAGCTCAACTCATTTCCAGAATGCTGCTGGCTTGCCTGCACCGGACCATTACACCACCGCTCGCGATCTGGCGACCTTGGCTCGTGCGGTAATTTACAACCATCCACAACATTACCCGCTCTACGCGGAGAAAGAGTTTAAGTACAACAATATTCGTCAGCCAAATCGCAACCGTCTGCTGTTTCTCGACCCTACTGTTGATGGCTTGAAGACCGGTCATACGGAAGAGGCGGGGTACTGCCTGGTGGCATCAGCGAAGCGTGAAGGTACGCGCATGATTGCCGTAGTTCTTGGCACAAAGAGTGAAAATGCACGCGCTGAAGAAACTTCAAAATTGCTGTCCTATGGATTCCGTAACTTTGAAACTGTAGGTCTTTATAAGGCAAATACCGAGATCACCAAAACTCGCGTATGGTCAGGCAAAGCACCAGAGGTGTTGCTAGGGTTGCCGAAGGATATTCGTATGTCGTTGCCAAAAGGGCGTATTGCTGACGTAAAAGCCAATGTCCATGTTAATGAAACCATCAAAGCGCCGATTACAGCTGGGCAAGAACTGGGTAGTTTGACCATTGAGCTGGATGGCAAAATTATCAACACTCAGCCATTAGTTGCGCTTCAACCAGTGGAAGAAGCGAGCTTTTTTGCCCGTATGTGGGACAGGATCAAACTCTTCTTCCGTGGGTTGTTCAGTTAATTTATTTGTAGTTGAATCGGGGCAGTGCATGCCCCGTTTTGTTTTGGAGACTCATATGACAGAACAAAAGCCGCCCAAAATTGAATTCCCCTGCGAAAACTACCCCATCAAAGTCTTGGGCGATGCCGACCAGGAAATGCATACCTTGGTAATTGAAGTCATGGAGCGCCATGCGCCCGGTTTCGATCAAACTCGCATTACCATTAACGAGTCCAGTAAAGGGCGTTTCCAATCATTAACTATTTGGATCACCGCGACGGGCATAGAGCAGCTCACTGCTATCCATGAAGAGCTGCGCGTTAGCAAAAAAATCCGCATGGTGATGTAATTGTTAAAGTCGCCAGTGATTGCTGAAGCTCGCGCGTTGGAAATTTTTGATCTTGGCCTTCAGTCCTATGAGCAAGTGTGGGCGGCGATGACCGAATTCACTAATACCCGTACCGCAGAATCGCTTGATCAATTATGGTTAGTTGAACATCCCCCGGTTTTCACTCAAGGGCAAGCTGGAAAGGCTGAACATCTTCTTGTTCCAGGGGATATTCCGGTAGTGCAGTCGGATCGTGGCGGGCAGGTTACCTATCACGGTCCCGGTCAATTAGTTGCCTATCCTCTATTGGACCTGCGCAGGTTGAAAATGGGGGTGCGTGATCTAGTGACGGCATTGGAGCAAACGATTGTCGCAACGCTGGCTCATTATCAGATTGACGCTTTTCCAAAACCTGATGCTCCCGGTGTCTACGTAAATACCAACGGTCGCGTTGATAAAATTGCTTCTCTGGGGTTGCGCGTGCGCCGAGGCTGTAGTTTTCATGGTTTGGCGCTTAATGTGGCTATGGATTTATCGCCGTTTCTACGAATCAATCCTTGTGGCTATCAGGGCTTGGCGATGACGCAAATGAAAAACCTTATGCCGTCGTCTCCTAATTTAGGAGATGTTAAAGACCAACTTGTTATCCAATTTGCGCAGAAATTGGGTTATGAAACCTGTACAATGCGCGCCAGTTAATCTGGTGGGATCGTCGGCTAAGCTATTTCAAGACACGCCGTGAATCCATCCTTGGAGGCTCATCGTCGACATCCATGTCTCCGGTGGTCTCGCAACACCTTAGCCGACTCCTTCTGTGCCTCATCAAAGGCGAAAAAGTAAAGAGCCTCTTATGTCTGATCTACCCACCGTTCAAATTCAGGAACTGCAACCGGTCAAGCGCACCGAGCGTCACAAGCAGGGTGAAAAGCTCCGCGATGCTGACAAGGTAGAGCGTATTCCGGTAAAAGTGATCGCTAGCGACCGTGATGAAATTCCGCGTAAACCAGACTGGATTCGTGTGCGCATTCCGGCATCGCCTGAAGTGGATCGCATCAAAAGCATTCTGCGCAAAAACAAGCTGTCTTCAGTCTGTGAAGAGGCGAATTGCCCGAATCTGGGTGAGTGTTTCAGCGGTGGTACTGCCACCTTTATGATCATGGGCGATATTTGTACCCGTCGCTGCCCATTTTGCGATGTCGGCCATGGGAAACCTAATCCGCTCGATGAACATGAACCGCGCAAGCTCGCTGAAGCCATTGCGGAAATGCGTTTGAAGTATGTTGTGGTTACATCTGTAGATCGTGACGACTTGCGAGATGGCGGCGCGCAACATTTTGCCGATTGTATTCGCGAAGCTCGCGAACTCAGCCCCAAATTACAAGTTGAAGTGTTAGTGCCGGATTTCCGTGGTCGTATGGAAATCGCGTTAGACATTTTGGAAAAAGAAGCGCCCGATGTTTTCAACCACAATATGGAAACCGTCTCGCGTTTGTATCGTCAGGCGCGCCCCGGTGCGAATTACCAATGGTCGTTGGAATTACTTAAACAATACAAAGCGCGCCGCCCGGATGTTCTAACAAAATCCGGTTTAATGGTCGGGCTGGGTGAAACCAAAGAAGAAATTTTCGAAGTAATGCAACACATGCGCGATCATGACATCGACATGCTCACTATCGGTCAATATCTACAGCCATCAAAAGATCACTTGCCGGTAGCCCGTTATGTCCATCCCGATGAGTTTGCAGAATACACAAAACTTGCTGAAGAAATGGGTTTCAAACACGCCGCATGTGGTCCATTGGTAAGATCTTCATATCATGCTGACAAACAAGCCCATGGTGAGGATGTGAAGTGGTTTGGCGATGTAAAAAATGCTTGATAACTATTTGAAGGAATTATTTGCCTGAGATGTGTTCATAGCATTATGAAGTTGTAAATCCTGCATCAGTAGCAAACCGCAATAATGCAAAAACAAAATGCGCTTCTGAAACTACACGTTAGAGGCGCATTTTTTTATGGTTGACTCTTGTGATAAAAAAATCGGAAATAAAGGTTACTCTCCTTCAGCAAGCACCTGAGCACTTTGCACAAGTTGCGGCGTGGCACCATCAGGAATGTGAGCGCCAGGGGCTGCAATCAACCATCGCTACGCGTCAGCAGCGTTTGCTTTCACATGTTCAGCACAACGCAATTCCCAAAACTATTATTGCTTTGGACGGAAAGAAAATTTTGGGCTGCGTGAGTTTGGTTAATTACAACTACCGCACCAATAACATGGTAATGACTACCAATCCCTCGCCCGTGTGGTTAAGTAATTTATTTGTGGTACAGGAGTGGCGTCAGCAAGGCCTCGGAAATCTTCTTATTGAGGCGGCAAAAAAATATGCACTCGATTTCGGAGTTGCAGAGCTGTGGCTTTCTGCAGCAGAATTTACTGATTACTATCAGAAGCGTGGCTGGGCAGTTATCCGAAAAACCCGATTGGGAGGTAGGATAGTGAATGTGATGCGAGTAAATCTTGTGGGTGGTGATCGGAAGCTGGCGGCAAATGCCTGGTGATTTTTCAATTGATAATTTTTTTCGGAAAAATAACTTTAAAACATATTCATAGTTTCTGTTAAAGCTGAGTTGCCAGTGCCCTCAATATTTAATAGTGCTTTTTTTACACCAAGACCGCCCGCATAACCGGTGAGTTCGCCATTACTGCCGATAATACGGTGGCAAGGAATAATAATTGATATAGCGTTAGCGCCATTGGCGGCGGCTACTGCTCTTACCGCTCTCTCGTTATCGATATTTTTCGCTAACTCCAAATAGGACAATGTTTTTCCGTAAGGTACTTTCACAAGCGCATCCCAAACTTGCTTCTGAAAAGATGTACCAACCGTCAGTAACGGGATTTCAAAAATCTTTCTTTTTCCAAGCAAATACTCGTCAAGCTGAATGCGCGTTGATTGCAGGGTTTCATCATCCTGTTCTTCGAAATCGACTCCTAGGCCCGCTTTAATTCTGTTATCAATGGCGTTTCGCATTGTTCTATAGCGGTAGTCCAGCATACAAAGTTTATTGTCGAAAGATCCCAATATAAATTCGGAATGCTTAGTCTTATAAAATTGTATGTGGACCTTGTTCATTCAGGTTAAATCACCCTGGAAAGCTGGAGCGACTAGCGCGCTTTGATTCGCGCTACAATTTTGTCTGCAAGGCTTTCAATTTGAGCAGAGGAAGTGCCGCCAAAAATGCCCTCACTAAATTTGGACGATGTGCCAATTTCGACCTTGCGAATATTCTTGTTGGTTACTATGTCTGTCAAGGTAAGTTTCGCACCCAACTTGGCTTTGTTCGATGGAACCGCGAGCATCTGGGTAGGGCCGCTTATATAATTGAATTCACTAATAACAACATCTGCTTCCAACCCGGAAGCAGGTTTTTGAGTGGTGATTACACTGGCGCGAGGTATTTTTACTTTCAGTTTTTTAATGATCGCATCACTCAATTCCTTCTCTGCATTGATGTAAGCACCATCCGCATTAATATCCGGGCCGCGCGAAATTTTCAGATAAATGGTTTTAATTTCAGCTTTTTTTACAACAGCTTCTTGAGTTGCCGCTTGTTCTTCTTGCTGTGCTTGTTGGGTTTGCTGTGTTTTCGATGCACAACTCGTAATAAACAATACGCTGCAAAGAAGGGCGAAAAATTTAAAGGTGCTAGATATTTTCATAAATATGTACTCCACTATTATTAAGATGTAATTGATTAATGCACATTTACCACTAAAAACTGCCACCGCTGAGCGGCATAAATGATTCCGGTGTTTCAGGAAAACGCCAATCTTTATTCTAAAGGTATCAGGAAATAATATTTTTATTCGAATACCTGAGCCACAGAAATCCCAGCAAACCGGCGATTGACGAAGCTAATAAAACGGCAATTTTCGACGCTGTAATGACCGCAGGATTTTCCACAAATGCGAGATTTGTAATAAATATCGACATGGTAAAACCGATTCCGCCCAATAAGCCTGCACCAAAAATATGTTTCCAATTTAATCCTGTTGGCAATTTACATAAACCCAGGCTCACAGCAATTAAACAAAAAACGGTAATTCCCAAGGGTTTCCCGACAATTAATCCGGCCATGATACCCAGGCTATTTGGCGATGCTAAATCCTGTGCCCAATCGCTATTTATTATGATGCCGGTATTTGCGAGCGCAAATATAGGCAAGATTAGGAAAGCGACCGGCTTGTGAAGTGTCTTTTCCAGTCGACGTGATGGAGACACTTCATCATTTGTTCGCGCCGTAAATGGAATTGCAAATGCGAGTACTACGCCCGCGATAGTTGCGTGTACGCCAGATTTAAGCATGCAAAACCATAACACTGCACCGCCAATTAAATAAGGCGTAAGCATCATTATACGAAAAACACGATTTAACAAGATGAGTGTTGCAAAGACGAGTACTGCAGCAACTAAATAAAATGGAATAATTTTTTCGGTGTAAAAAACCGCTATAACAATAATTGCGCCAAGATCATCTATGACAGCGAGGGCTGCAAGAAAAAACTTAAGAGACAAAGGAATTCTGCTGCCTAAAAGTGCCAGTGCACCTAAAGCAAACGCAATGTCTGTCGCCATAGGAATGCCGATTCCAGGCTGCGTTGCGGTATTCGCATTAAGCGTAAAGTGAATCAATGCCGGGCAAACAATTCCACCGATTGCAGCTATTACAGGCAACAGCGCTTTTTTTAAGCTTGCGAGTTCACCTTTGTAAAGTTCGTGCTCAAGCTCAAGGCCAATAAACAAAAAGAAAATTGCCATTAACCCATCGTTAATCCAATGCGCAATGGTTAATCCAGCGAATGGAATAGACCAAATATCAATATATTGCGCACCCAATACAGAGTTGGCGAGCAAGAGAGAAATTAGCGTGCAGAGAATAAGAATGATTCCGCTAGATTTTTCAGAGTCGAAAAACCTTTGGAATGTTGAAGATAATGAAAACTGATCATTAGTCATTTTATGTCCCGGTAATAAAATATTGGCAGTTGTACGAAATTATCAATGCAATTTCAATCTCGGTCTTAACCACCTGTTAATGCGCCCCGCTAGCATCACCAGGCCGGTTTTAATCAAACCGTAAATAGCAACTTGATGCATGCGATAAAGTGATATGTATACAAGTCGTGCCAATTTCCCTTCAATAAATAAAGAACCTTTGCCGAGATTACCCATAAGACTTCCAACGGTAGAGTAGCTGGCGAGATTGACCAGCGAGCCGTGATCGGTGTAAGTGTATCGCGACAATGGTTTGTTATCTAAGAGCGCGCGCAGGTTCTTGTAACAGGTGCTCGCCATCTGGTGGGCCGATTGCGCCCGTGGTGGTACTCGCGATCCGTCGACAGAAATAAACTGGGCGCAGTCCCCAATCGCAAAAATATTATCATCACGAGTGGTTTGCAAAAATTCATTCACATGCAGTTGATTAATTCTATTGGTTTCGAGGCCAGCGATGTCGGCCATAAAATCCGGCACTTTAATTCCGGCTGCCCACACCATTAAATCTGCAGGAATTAGATTTCCTTCTTTCGTGTAAAGCCCTTGCGAGTCTGCAGACGTGATCATAGTGTTAAGTTTTACATCGACGTTTAGTTTCACCAATTCGGTGTGAGCAGAAGCTGATATACGTTCGGGCAATGCAGGTAAAATACGTGCGCCTGCTTCAATGAGTGTCACTTTTAATTGCGCCGTTGTAACTTCATCAAAACCATAATTATGGATATCGGCAACGGCGTGATGTAATTCAGCAGAGAGCTCTACGCCTGTTGCACCACCGCCGACAATTGCAATGCGAACTTCATTGTCGCGACTTGGCAAACGCTGGATGCGCAGTAATTGATTTAATAATTTGTTACGGAATTTATGGGCCTGCGTTGCACTGTCAAGAAATATACAATTATCTTTGATGCCGGGGGTATTAAAGTCGTTAGAGGTTGAGCCGAGTGCAATAACAAGATAATCATAATCAATGCGTGTTGAGGGTAAAAACTCTACGCCATCCTCATCTTGCATAGGTGCAAGTACAACTTGCTTTGTTGCGCGATCTATATCAACCAATGTTCCTACGCGAAAATAGAAATGGTTGTTGATAGCATGGCCGCGGTAGCTTACAGCATCCACACCTTCATCCATGGTGCCTACGGCAATTTCATGCAAAAGAGGCTTCCATAAATGCGAGGTGTTACGGTCAATTAACGTAATATGTGCACGTTGTTTTTTCCCAAAGGTGTTACCAAGCTTTGTGACCAGCTCCAGGCCGCCAGCACCTCCACCTACTACTACAATTCGTTTCATAGTTATATCCATAATAAAATTTCGGTCGATCTATTAATTTTCCAATATTGAAATCCATCCCAAGCTCGTATGTTCAAATTGATTTTACACGTTTTAGCCTGATTTTCATCACCATAATGTAATTGGTAGTATGCGTTCGAAAATTGACGATTTGAAATCGTCAAAAATAGATCTGGCTCTACAGAGCGAGCTAATGATTTATACGATCAAGGTGCTGCATCGCACTGATAATTTTGTAGCGGGCGAATATTGCATTGCTTATTGCTGCAAAAAATATCTCGCTAATGGCCGCTCAATAAAGCGATAGGTATTTTGATTAATTGCTTCTTTAAATTTGGTCTGAGCTTGAGCTCTTTTTCCAGCCTGCAGGTCCTTGTAGCCGGTGTAAAAATAATATTCTGTTTTTTCACAGGTTGTGTAAGCGGTTTTTTTCAATGCCTCGTCAGTTGATTGTGAGGCCCAGAAATTAAACAGCGCCTTCTCCCACGACGTATTGGCTACAACCTTATCGATGGGTAATACAGTTGTGCTACTGGTTTGCTGGGCAATGATGTCGTTTTTAATAAAGTCGTAAACAGTAAATTTTTCACGCTCGTTAATGTAAAGGTTAAATCCGGCAGCCGCATTTTTCCAATCACCCATGTTCATATAAACTTCGTGATACCCGGCATGTTCAGCGCCATAACCCTCCGCCATCGCCTGGTCCAAAACTAGCTTCGCCTGTGGATGATAGCCAAGCATTGAAAGATTCTGCGCATACAAACCCAGCGCTGCACTTGTGGGTTTAAGGTCGAGTGCTATTTTTGCCTCGTTTAAACCCAGTTGATTGCGATTTTGATCTAAAAAAGATTCCGACAATGACGCATGTAAAATTTGGTCGTCAGGTTTAAGTGGAATGGCGAGCTGATAATATTTAGCAGCATTTTCAAGATCAAACGCATGTTCATAGCTACAGCCATTTACTTCTGCGCGTTTCACGTAAGTTTCGGCGATAGCCTTGTATAAATCTGCTGATGTATGAATATTCTCCGCACCTAATTTTAAAGTTGCGAGCGCCAATGAAAAATATCGATCATCGCGATAAAGTTTAGCCAGGTGTATGTAAGAATTATCTGCTAAGGGCGATTCCTGAATAGCGTGCAATAAGATATCCCGTAGAGCCTCCATGTTCAACTCGCGATTTTTTTCCTGTTGTATTGCGGCGGCCACAAATTTAGCTAATGACGGAGGGTTGGTAGTTGCTTTAGATGATTCAGGCAATTGGGTAAAAATCGCTTTCGCATTTTCAAATGCGTTAGCGTTGTAATCCCTTAGTACACTTTCATAATAAACGTTGTATAGGGCGGATAATACTGCGCTATTCCCGGGAAGCTTCGTAAGTACTTCATTTAAATAGATGTCAGCCAGCTCAAGTTCCCGTTTACTTTTGGTGCTGATGCCACTTTGCATGTGAAAATAACCAAGACTGTAAAGCGGTTCAGGATTGCCGGGTTCCTGTATGGCAGACTGTATAAATTTATTGATTGGTGATGCGTTATTTATCTTTAGGGATTCGTCAAAATATTCTGCCAATTTGTGTGAGCTGACAGAGGAATTTTGTTGTGCAACTGTAAGGGGACTTTTTGCGACAGGTTTAATCGTGGATGTTGAGGTCTCGCAGCTTGCTGTTAATAGTACCAGCAAGGAAAAAGCGAGCAGCTGCGTTATACAATAGTTCATGAAACAAGTGTCTCAGATAAAGGAATCAATTTCAGCCGTCATTTAACAGACCGCCAAAATTATCTGTACCGCCAACAAATTGTTGCGAGTGCTTCTATATTTTAAAACCAAGCTCTTCGGCTTTTGCAAAAGACTTTTCAGAGTCATTCAATTGATTGTTATAGCCTTGCGCTAACCCCAGTACATAATGCGCTTCAGCATTTTGCGGGTCACTTTTCACTGCTCTTTTCGCTGTATCCAACGCTTTGTCGTATTCACCAATTTTGATTTGCAGGCGGGTCAACTTAATAAAGTCATTTGCATTACCGGTTTTAGCTATAGCTTCTTTAAGAGCTACCATGTCTGCAGCATTGTTGTCGTAGCGGTAAATAATCGTCCAATCATTGGCATCCAGCAGTGCATGAACTTGTTCGTAAAAACGGTTGTATTCCTGCGGAGTCAAGCGATTATTTTTTATGTTCAGAGTGATATCCAACACATAATTGCCATTTTCTTCGCGACCTTTTTGACTTAGCGAGAAAAATTCATTGTCGAGGTTCTGCCCCTGGCCGCTGATATTGGCAAGGTGGTTTGGGCTTGGTCGCACAAAAGTGATATGGGCAGAAATGCTGTAACCAGGGCTGATTTCGTAATCCTGCAAACGGTCCGCAGGTTTGTGTATATCGCGAAAATTTGTGAACAAATAAAGCAGTTGCGTGATATTGAAACCGTAGGTGAGCGGTTCCTTGGCCCCATTCCATGCATTGCTAAATTTAAACTGGCCTGAGAGATAAAAGCTTTGCCATAAATCATCGGCATTGATAGCTGACACTTTAGTGACTTCCGCATTGGAATAAATCCGGCTTACCATTTCTCGAAAACTTTTGTCGCGTTCGCGTGAGTATTGCCACATACCGCGCAAGCGTTGTTCAAATTCGCCTCCAAGTTTTAATGAAAAGTTAGCGTCAATATTTTTGCCATCTAATTTATCAAACGCTAAATCCAGATGAACAAAATGCTGATTGGCAGGTAACTCCGGAATCGTGACTATAGATTGGGTTGCTTCATTCACAACCAATGCGGGTTGCCCTTCTAACCCTACTGAAAAGCCGGGATATAAACCTTTGTCACCGCTGGTGTCCATCCACATTTCTGCGAGGCCGGGTTGTGCGGGAATATGCACAATCATGTGATCGAAGTTCACGCTGGTAATTTTCATGTCAGGCAAACCGCGCGAGCGCGTGAGTACCAAAGCGGCGTCAGCTTTTATGCCGAGTTTGCGCAGCATGGTAACGGCAAGAATAGTTTGGTCTTTACAATCGCCGTAGCCATTGGTTAAAACTTCAAATGCGTTATGGGGTTCATAACCTCCGCGCCCCACATGCGCAAAAACGTAACGTACTTTTTCCTGGATAGCTTTATAAACTGCTTTGGCTTTCTCTTCCGGAGTTATTGCGGTTTTGCTAATGGCGCTAATTAATTTGTCGAGATTTGCGTCGCTCACTACGTGTGGTTCGGCCAGTTGATTTGCCCATTGTGCGATCCCCTGCCAGGATTCTAATGTGCTTACGCGTAACTGAGTGGAGCGGCGATCAACGCGTGGCATACTATCTTGTAGTTCAATTTTAGGCAGGTTTTTTCCTTTCCACGACAAGGTTTGCAAACCGTTTTTGTGCTGGCGCGTATGTGCAATTTTAAGATGGGTTAGATCGTTGGAAAAAAAAGTTATTTTTTGCGGTGCAGTTATGCTCAGCTCGGAATTGAGTACCGCGTCGGATCGCACACCTTGACCAGCTGCGCGCCCCTCCCACCAATTTATGGAAAAACTATCAAACCATTGATTGGAAATAATTTTTTTGGAATCTTTATTGCGGTATTGAAATTCGATTATCGAACCCTTCCGCACGTTGGGGAGCGAGAAGAGCAGATCTTTCCTATCCTGGTAAAAGTTTTCATCGCTGGGATTCTGGATTTGGGTTGCATCAGGTTTAATAGTATCCATGTCCCCTTCGGGCGTACGGACGTTAGCGAATTCAAGTGTGATGTCTTCGTAAAAACTATTAAAACTAATACTGATTTGACTGTAGTCGCGTACCGCTTCATCACTATTAATATAAATGGCTACGTAAGAAACCGATTGGCTGAAATAGTTTTCATCAATAGTAATGTGCGTATTGCGTGAAATAATCTCGGCTTCAGCATTAGGGTTGGATTTGAAATTTTTTAACAGTGTTGTCAAGGGAGGGCTGAGGCGGACTACATTTTTTATGTCCGCCACCGCGGTGGGTTTCGCATCTGGTTGCAGGGGTGTTTGTGCAAATGCAGAAGCAGTTATCGCCAAAACCAAAACGAAACAAGCTGCGAGGATTTTTTTCATTTTGATGGATAGATTCCTGGTTAATCTACATTGATCCAGCGGCCGTCATTGGCGCTGGTAAGAATCGCATCAATAATTTTCATGTTGGCGAGTGCATCGCTTAAGGGCGTGGGAACAGGTGTATTACTAGCAATGCTTTCAGCGTAGGCGTCGGCCATATTGCGGTAATGGTCGCTCGGTGTTTGCACTATTTCCTGAGCGACGCCATCGCGCTTTAAAATAATATGAGTAATTGTGTCGGCAATCGGATTAAAAGGCAGTGGAATTAAAATACTGCCTTGCTCGCCGTGGATTTCAACATACTGTTCAGCTTCGCTTTTGGTGCTTGCAGAAAAAGTTGCGTTGCCATCCGCGAATTCAAGAATACCTGACACAAAGCAATCTACTTCGAACCCGGCATAAGGCGTTATTTGTGCCACCACGCGCAGTGGTTCTTCATCGTAAATAAAACGTGCCAGTGAGATGCAATAACAACCGATGTCCATAAGCGCACCACCGCCCCATTCGGGAATGTTCCGAATATCATCCAGTTCATGGCTGTTGTAAGCGAAATGCGAATGGATGCTGCGAATCTGTCCCAGAACACCTTTATGAACAAGTTCTTTAGCAGTTTGCCATTGCGGATGAAAGCGATACATAAAGGCTTCCATCACTTTGAGGTGCGGGTGTTGTTGTGCGACCTGGATTAATTTTTCAACATCTGCAAGATTGAGCCCTAGCGGCTTCTCGCACAGCACATGCTTGCCTGCTTCAATGGCCTTGATAGACCAGGGTACGTGTAAATGATTTGGAAGGGGATTATAGATTGCGTCTATGTTTGGGTCGGCCAGCAATTCTTCATAGGAGGCGTAGGCGTGTTTGATGCCCAATTCTTTTGCCGCTTTTTCTGCACTTGCTTGAGTGCGTGACGCAATTCCTACAACTTCGCCCAACAAGGACGTTTGAATGGCTGGAATAACTTTAGTGCGGCCGATGTTGGCGGTACTCAGCACGCCCCAACGTAATTTTTGCATGAACTCATCTCTGGAATTTTATTACGTCAAATGACGATAATTTTATAAAACAGTTGGTGACTCCTGGCGTTGAAAGTGCTCATCAATAATTACGCGCGCTTGCTGGTTAACCCACTCAAACCCCGGGCTAACATCAATCAGATGCACATCAGGTTCGCGAAGCGGGTCTTCCATACTGGCAAATTGACTGTCCAGAAGTGTCGGAGCCATAAAATGGCCCTTACGGTTATTAATGCGATCCTGAATGATTTCTTTGTTGCCATCAAGGTAAAGAAACAAGGTTTTCAAACCTGCTGCGCGTAGTTCATCTCGGTGTTTTTGTTTTAGACCTGAGAACGCCAGAATCGTATGTGTTAGATGATTGGCATTATCTTTCAACCGTTGTTTGATGGCGGCAACCCAAGGCGCGCGATTCACATCAGTCAGCGGAATACCTTGTGACATCAGGGTTCGGGATTCGAGGCTGTGAAAATCATCACCATCGAGGTATTCATATCCGTAAGCCTTCGCTAAGACCTTGGCTAGCGTGGATTTTCCGCTTCCTGACACGCCCATAATTATTACTAGAAAAGTTAATGCGTCCGGGTTTGAAACTGTCTTCATGGAATTCATTTTGGGCTAGCCGATTTGTCGTTATTAGTATTATTAGATTAGCATGGACACAAATGATAGCGCAATCATTTGCCATGTGTTAGTGTATCCCGCTTACGGTCATCGTTGATTTTTTAGGTGGCCAGTATGGCATTTCCGAGCGGAGATAAAAATAGTGAAAATCGCAAAGCAAGGCTCTGAAAAAAAATTAACGCTGATAGATGTCGCTGTCGCTGCAGGCGTTAGTGCAATCACAGTATCCAGAGTTATTAACCAGCCCGAAAAAGTTTCTGAAACACTGCGTGTGCAGGTTCAAAAAGCGATAGATTTGCTGGGTTACATCCCGAACCAGTATGCAAGCTCGCTGGCTTCTTCCAAATCCAAAGTGATAGGGGTATCCATTCCCAGCTTATCAAATACTGTATTTACGGATGTTTTACGCGGTATCTACGATGTACTGAACAACACTGGCTACAAAGTTCTGCTGGTTGATACTCATTATTCACCGCTTGAGGAAGAGAAGATGATTCGGACTCTTCTCAGTCAGGCGCCAGAGGCGATGATTATCACCGGCGGGGACCAGACGCGTAATTGTAAGAATTTGCTGCAAAAGTCTCGCGTGCCCGTGGTGCAAATCATGGAGCTAATAATGGACCCGTTGGACATGAATATCGGCTTTTGCCACTGGCAGGCTGGTTATGATGTGGCGAAGCACTTAATGGATGAAGGCTACCAACATATTGGTTTCATAGGCGCTCGTATGGACCCGCGAGTGCAACAGCGTATGCAAGGTTATATAAAGGCGTTGGAAGATGTAGGCAAATATCAAAAGAACTTCATCGCCACCACACCCGAGCCATCTTCCGTTGCAGTAGGTGGTGAATTATTCAAGAGCTTACTTGCGACTACTAATGGCGTCGTAGACGCGGTCTTCTGTGCAAATGACGACCTCGCGCTCGGCGCGCTTTTTGAAAGCCAGCGTATGAATATAAAAGTTCCTGAAAATTTAGCGCTGTGCGGTTTCAACGATATCGAGGCATCGCGTTTCGTTAACCCTTCGCTCACCAGTGTGCAAGTTGGTCGCTATGAGATGGGTGTTAAAGCAGCCGAAATGGTTATTGAGCGTTTAAATGGAAATATGGACGGCCCTAAAGTTGTTGATACGGGTTATCAAATTAAAAAGCGCCAATCGACAAAAAATTAAATAAATTACTTTTAACAACATCGCCGTCTCATGCGGCTTAGGTTCACCAATCAAAAAATAATCATAACGGAGATTTCAGTGACGACAAATACGAACGATGATCGTTTGGCCAAACTCAGTTGGCGAGAACGAATTAGTTATGGATTGGGTGATACAGGTTTTAATTTTTACTGGACTAACCTCTCCGCATTTTTAATGTTTTTTTACACAGAAGTCTTTGGCATCACCGCAGCAGTTGCGGGTTCCATGATGATCATTGTTAAAGTAATTAATGCATTTACGGATGCTGGTCTCGGTGCGATTGCAGATCGAACTCAAACCCGTTACGGAAAATATCGCCCATTTTTAATTTGGGGAGCTGTACCACTCGCTATAGCCGCGGTGTTGCTCTACACCACTCCGGATATGGATTCCAATGGCAAAGCTATCTGGGCCTTTTGTACTTATCTTTTTATGATTACCTGCTACACGGTAGTAAGTATTCCTTATTCAGCGTTGTCGGGTGTCATCTCAGCGAATCCTGGTGAACGAGACACCATTAATAGCGCGCGTTTTGTGGGTGGATACCTAGGAGCCGCGTTGGTTACCTGGGGGACACAAAAGCTGGTGATCATTTTTGGCCAGGGCAATGATATTTTGGGATGGCAATTAACCATGGCCTTTTGGGGAACAGCGGCATCCATTTTATTTGTTGTTACTTTTTTAAATACGCGTGAACGTGTAACTGCCGTGGCGACAACCCAGCCGCGAATTTTGGACGACCTCAAAGATCTCATTTCGAACGTGCCCTGGATTGCAGTATTCTTACTGAATTTAATGGTAATGATCTTGTTGACGTTGCGCACCAGTACAACGCTTTATTACTTCAAATATTATGTTGGTAATGCCGATTTCTCGGCGCAGTTCTTGCCGATTTTTATGCTTTCTGCAGTTGCAGGTGCATTTGCTACGCCTTTCTTCGTACGCTTTTTTGAAAAGAAAACGCTATTAATATTGCTGATGATTGCAACCGGCATATTTTCCCTGGCATTTTATTTTGTGCCTCCGGACGGAATTATTTACATGGTGATACTGCAGGTCTGCATAGGTTTTGCACTGGGTATGAAACCTCCTTTAACCTTTTCGATGTTGGCTGATTCGGCAGATTACAACGAGTGGAAACATGGTCGTCGTGCAACCGCAATGACATTTGCAGCGGGTGTGTTTTCACAAAAATTAGGTTCAGTATTGGCGACTCTCGTTATTACCGCAATCTTTACCGCATTGGGATATCAGGCGAACCAGATTCAAACAGCTGATTCTCTACATGGAATCGTCCTGCTTATGTCGGTTATTCCGGCGATACTGGCTTTTTTATCTGTTGCTGCGTTGGTAATTTATAAATTGGATAAAAGTACCATGGTCCAAATCCAGTCTGATTTAGCAGCACGAAAACTTCAATCGTAACTATTTAATAAATTCAATCAGCGCTGCTTCAGGCAGCGTTTTTTTTAAACTGTTATTTTTAAATATCAGGTAAACATCATGTTACAACCTACGCACAACGGCGAGCGTTTTGAATTAACTACACCCACCGCATTACCGCGCGCTGCCGGATTTTTGTGGAATCAAAAAATGATGATGCAGATGACCTGTCGCGGCTATGCTGTTGCACAGTTTATGCAACCGGAACCCGCAAAATACGCTTATGCCCCCAATCTGGAAGCAAAGACATTTATGCAGCCGGAGCAGCCTTATTATGCGCATCATCCGGGGCGTTTTTTTTACGTGAAAGATGAAGAATCCGGCGATATTTTTTCCGCTCCTTATGAACCGGTACGTGCACAGCTGGATAAATTTATTTTTTCGGTAGGGAAAAGTGATTTAGCGTGGACTCTTGAGCGCAATGGAATTCGCATTGAATTATCAGTGAGCTTACCGGTAGAAGATGTTGTCGAATTGTGGAGTGTGCGTGTTACCAATATTTCCGGCAAGCAAAGAAAAATAAGTCTTTACCCTTATTTTCCTATTGGCTTTATGTCGTGGATGAACCAGTCTGCAGAGTATTGTGCTGAGCTAGGCGGGGTAGTAGCAAGTTGCGTTACACCTTATCAAAAAGTGGCGGATTATTTTAAGAACAAAAACTTTAAAGATAAAACTTTTTTTCTGCACGAACAAAAGCCTGACGCGTGGGAAGCAAAACAGGAAACCTTTGAAGGGGAGGGCGGTTTGCATAATCCATCTGCATTACAGCAGGATATTCTGGCAAATGGTGATGCGCGTTACGAGACTCCGGCTGCGGTGCTGCAATATCGCTTTAATCTGACTGCGGATCAAACTCAGGATTTGCGTTTTATTTTTGGCCCCGCGTTCGACAAGGCTGAAATTAAGCAATTGCGTGCAAGATATTTAAGCGCTAATGGTTTTGCTAAAGCCAAAACGGAATATCAAGCCTACGTGAACGCCGGTAAAGGCTGTTTAAACATTGAAACACCGGATGAAGAATTAAATAACTTTGTAAATCATTGGTTGCCGCGTCAGGTGTTTTACCACGGCGATGTAAATCGTTTAACAACAGACCCACAAACGCGTAATTATCTCCAGGATAATATGGGGATGAGTTTCATAAAGCCGCAAGTTGCACGCGCGGCTTTCTTGCATGCGCTAAGTCAGCAAGAAGCGAGTGGTGCAATGCCGGATGGTATTTTGCTAGCGGAAGGAGCGGAATTAAAATACATCAACCAAATTCCTCACACCGATCACTGCGTGTGGTTGCCTGTTTGTTTAAAAGCCTATCTTGATGAAACGAATGATTATTCGATTCTCTCGGAAAAAGTGAAAGATGCTGAAGGCGATAAAACTCAAACCGTATTTGAACGCATCAGTCGCGCGATGGATTGGCTGTTGAGCGCACGTGATTACCGTGGCTTAAGTTTTATCGCTCAGGGTGACTGGTGTGATCCCATGAATATGGTGGGTTACAAAGGTAAAGGTGTTTCTGGCTGGCTTTCAGTTGCAACCGCTTATGCATTGAACTTGTGGGCCGATATTTGCGCGAAACAATCGCTCACAACTGTTGAAAATAAATACCGCTTGGGCGCGCAGGAAGTAAATGATGCCGTCAATAAATATTTGTGGGACGGTGATTGGTTTGCGCGTGGAATTACTGATGACGATGTGATTTTTGGTATCAGTAAAGATCCTGAAGGGCGTATCTATTTAAATCCACAAAGTTGGGCGATTCTTGGTGGCGCTGCAAGTGAAGCGCAGCGTAAAAAAATGCTGTCCGCTGTTGAAGAGCAATTAGAAACGCCCTACGGCGTAACCATGTTTGCCCCGCCTTATTCCGCAATGCGCGATGACGTAGGCCGGGTAACGCAAAAACATCCCGGCTCTGCAGAAAATGGTTCTGTCTATAATCACGCTGCCATATTTTATATTTATAGTTTGTACACAATTTCGGAATCGAATCGTGCTTACAAATTATTACGTCAAATGATTCCCGGCCCGAGTGAGCAGGATTATCTTCAGCGCGGTCAATTGCCAGTTTTTATCCCCAATTATTATCGCGGTGCCTACCACCAATATCCACGTACAGCAGGTCGCTCTAGCCAGCTGTTTAATACGGGTACTGTGTCCTGGGTTTACCGCTGCCTGGTGGAAGGTTTGTTTGGTTTGCAAGGCGACGAAAAAGGTTTGCTAATTAAACCGCAGCTTCCGAGTGAGTGGAATGGTGCAAAAGCTACGCGCGAATTCCGCGGCGCCATATTTCATGTGGCAATTGAGCGCGCAAAGGTTACTAAAATAACAGTCAGTCTTGATGGAGTAACTTTGCCTGGTCCTCATGTCGACAACATTCTTGCGGGGAAGGAATATCAGCTCAAAGTTCTGGTGCCTTAATAAAAAACGTTGAGTTATTGTTAAGTGTTACTTTCGATTGATAGTGTCCTGCTTTTTTTAACTCTACTACCTCAATAGTATTTGTTTTGAAGATGAATGCTATTGAGTAAGATGCCTTATCCTGGGGCATAAAAAAAGGCGCCTTTAAGAGCGCCTTTTGAAAAATTTTATTAACTCTGGTTTATTTTGATTTTTTGGCAGCAGCTTTTTTAGGAGCCGCTTTTGGTGCCACTTTCTTTGGCTCCGCTTTTTTGGCGACTACCTTCTTCGGCTCAGGTTTCTTAGCTATAGTTTTTTTAATTTCAGCTTTTTTTTGTTCGGTTTTCTTTGGTGCTGCTTTTTTAGATTCTGGTTTTTTAGGCTCGGCTTTTTTAACTACAGTTTTCTTTAGTTCGACCTTTTTAACTTCTACTTTCTTAACTTCAGTTTTTTTTGGTGCTGGCTTTTTAGGTTCGGCTTTTTTGGGCTCAGCTTTTTTTGTTATAGGTTTTTTTACTTCAGCTTTTTTAAGTTCTGCTTTCTTAACTTCAGCCTTTTTTGGTGCTTCTTTTTTGGGTTCAGGCTTTTTTGCAGCGGCTTTAACAGACTCTTTGGGAGCGGGGGCTGCTTTTTTAGCTAGTGCTGTAACCGGAGGAGCTTTCGCTGGGGAATCTTTTGCTTTTACCGCTACCACAGGTGCTTCATCAACAGGTTTTGGAGCTTTGCTCACTGCCTTTGGAGCTTCAAACTTTTCTGCAACTTTAGGTTTTTCAGGCGCTTTCAATGGTTCAGGTTCGGGCGCTGGTTTGGCTTCAGGTGCAGGTTTGGCGGCCTTGGTTTTGCCTTTGGTTTTTGGATTTGCAATCGAGAGGCTTTTAACAAGACTCAAATATTTAATCCATGCTTGCTCGACGGGATTTTTTGGCGAGCTTTGGCTGGCGATAACCTTTAGAAGGTGCAAATCTTCAGTGGTTGGGTCAGATACTTCGTCATTACTCAAGGCATTAATCAAGGCACCATTTTTTCGAATCAGACGCGCTTGAATATCGGATAGCCCACCTTTTTCAAATCCGTTAGGAAAGTGAATAGGGTCCTGGAACGACTGCTTTAGGTAGTGTTCACGTGGCAGCATAAGAGACATCTCCGTTCTTAGTATGTGCACTCTTTGTTATTGGTAGCCGTAAGGATGGTGTCGGCCAAAAATTGTATGGCGAATGTAATCTGTTTTTCTAACACTGTATAGATGATTTTTTGGACTTTGTCAGGTAAATCCGTGTGTTAAGGGCTGAGTTTTGTGATGATGCTTCAGGATGGGCCATTTTCTCGGGGGTTTTAGCGATCGATAAAAAGATGGGCGAAAAAAAACCGGCAGTAGCCGGTTTTTTTGAGTCGCTGATCGCAAGAGCTAACTATTAAGCTAAAGCTTTAATTTTTGCGTTCAAACGGCTCTTATGACGTGCAGCTTTATTCTTATGAATAAGGCCTTTGTCAGCGATGCGGTCGATAACGGCAACAGCAGCAACATAAGCAGCAGTTGCAGCAGCTTTATCGCCAGCTTCAATTGCGCTGATTACTTTCTTCAGGTAGGTACGCCCCATTGAGCGCATGCTGCCGTTGTGCTTGCGAGCTTTTTCGTTTTGACGCGCGCGTTTTTTGGCTTGGGGTGAGTTTGCCACCGTGGGTGCTCCTATAAAAAACCTAAAAGTGAAACTATTGAATACTGAGATAAGACCGAACTAGGGTCTGGAATCAAGGACGCAGCATTATGCCGTTTTTCGGCCTCATGTCAACCCAAAAATCGCCTGTTTGCAAATGAGGTGTTAGCTATTCTTTACGCACAAATCGTATGCTTTGTCTAAACTTTATACAATCTTTAAAGGCGGCGGTGACTGGTGGCGCGCTAGTTTATAGAGGACCGGAAATATCCAAAATTGTCATAACAATACAAAGTATAAATTTAACCATCGGAGTTCAGATATGCGATCTTCCTTTTATATACGCCGTGCTTCAACCAGCCTGTCATCAATTGTTGGTGGGACGGCTTCCGGCATCATATTCATTATGGCCCTAACCGCTTGTGGCGGAGGAGGCGTGAAATCAACGCCTAAGCCGACCAGCTCGGCATTTGCCATTTCATCAGGTGCAATCTCATCTGATCTTTCTTCTAGTACATCCTCCTTTCCTAGTTCCCTCTCCAGCAGTTCGTCATCAACAGCTAATCAAATGGTTGGATTTGTTCTGCCGTTTGATGACAGTGCTACAGGTATTACTCAGGTTGGCGCTTTGCTTAACCACACGCCAGCAGGAAAATTCGGTGCAATTAAAGTAGATACTAATGGTCACTTTGCAGCAGGGAGTGAGCGTATTCGCTTTTGGGGTGTGAACATTACGGCTGCGTCTACTATGCCTTCACACGCCAACGCCGAAAAAATTGCCAAGCGTTTGGCCAAGTTTGGGGTGAATCTAGTGCGATTCCATCATATGGACAACCATTTCGGCGGCAACAGTCTCATCAATTACGCTGGCGGAACCAGCCGCACATTTGACCCAACTAACCTTGAGAAGCTGGATTACTTTATCAATGAGCTCAAAAAGAACGGGATTTACATCAATTTAAACTTAATTAATTCCCGTGAGTTTTTACCAGAGGACGGTCTGCTACCAGAGATCACGCAATTAAGTTGGAAGCAGTCGCACGTATTAGGTTTTATTAATTCTGATTTTCGGGATCTGGAGAAGGAATTTGCCCAGAACTTGCTCACCCACCTGAACCCCTACACCGGGCTGACCTACGCGGAAGATCCAGCCGTCGCTTTTGTGGAAATCAATAATGAGAACGGGATTTTTCAACAATATTTCGATGGTTCAATGGACAAATGGCCAAGCGTATACCGCTCCGAATTAGTGACGCATTGGAATGAATGGCTCGCTGATAAGTATGCGGATACTGCTGTACTGGAAACTGCATGGGGGGCCGTGGATGAAGCCTTGGGTGGCGAAAAATTAACGAACGGTAATTTCGCTAGTGAATTGACCTCCTGGAATGGCAATGACTTGGAAAAGCATGAGGGTGCGGTAGCGGTTTGGGAGACAGGAACATTTGATGGTCGCGCTGGACTGGAAATAAAGGTGACAAAAGCTGGCACGGCGAACTGGCATGTGCAGCTTAATCAAGGCTCAAAATCCATAGTGAACGATCAAATTTACACTTTAAGCTTTTGGGCAAAAGCTGATACCACGCGATCACTCGGAGTGGACTTAAGTCTAAATTACGACCCTTATTCGGCATTAGAGTCGCGCACTTACAATATCAATAATACTTGGAAATATTTTGAGGCAACTTTTTTTGCTTCAGCAACTGATAATGACGTGCGAATTAATTTTAACGGTTTCGGCAACCAACTAGCGACGGTTTATCTCTCCGATGTTTCGTTTAAGAGTGGCGGCACTATCGGAAAATTACCAGACGGTGAAACGCTCGAAGCCGGTAATATCAGTGGCAATTTGCGTAGCGAGGGTTACACCACAAAAAGAGCGCTCGATTGGGCGGATTTTTTACGTGAAATTGAATCTGCCTATTGGCTCGATATGAAAAATTACATCAAAACAAATTTAGGCTTTACCGGATTGGTAACAGGAACCGCGATGATGAATAGTTTCCCCAGCGCGCAAAAACAAATGGATTTTGTGGATGCTCACGCCTATTGGCAGCATCCCGTTTTTACAACTATCGATTGGGATCCTATTAATTGGACAGTGAATAATATTTCCATGGTTAACACCTTTAACAATACGATCAGTGGTTTGGCAAAGCAGCGTGTTAAAGGTCTGCCTTTTACAGTCTCTGAATACCAGCATTCATCACCTATTTCCTATAGTGCAGAAGCGCCGTTATTTGCAGCTGCTTATGGCGCCTTGCAGGATTGGGACGGCGTAATATTTTTCGCCTACGACTCCAACGGCAATGACAATTGGTCGGCGGGGTATTTCAATGATTTCTTTAGCATGAATGCGCATCCTACCAAAATGGCGAACATGGCAGTTGCTGCAAATCTTTTTCGTCGTGGTGATGTTGCAAGCGCGCATAATTTGGTAGCAATGAATTGGACTCCTGCAACTGAATTATCCGTGTTGGCAACCAAAGGCAGCGAGTGGAACGTCGCAGGCGGTTCGCATTTAAATGTTCCTGACGATGTTCCGCTCACCAATCGTTTTGCGCTGGATGCATCACCGCTACCGCAAGGTTTGGATACAGCACCTGCGGCATCTTCCAGCACTACTCTCACGTCTGATACCAATGAATTGGTTTGGAATCGCAGTGTTTCAGGCAAAGGTGTGCTCACCATAGACACCGCTAAAACCAAATCGGTGGTTGGTTTTATTAACGGAAGAAATTTTGCACTAGGCAACATTAATATTGCTGTATCGCCAACGACGTTTAATTGGGCAACAGTGTCATTAACGTTACAGGAGGGCAGCTTTGCCGAGCCTGCTGCGGGCGGAAAATTATTGATGATTCTTACTGGAAATGTTGAAAATACAGATATGGTATGGAAGGACTCTTCTCGGAACAGCGTTGGCAATAAATGGGGTAAAACGCCCTCGCTAATTGAAGTGATTCCGGCCATTATTGATTTGCCGTTCCCAGCAGCGAATACAAACGTGTGGGCTCTCGATGAAACAGGTCAACGTAAAACGCAACTCAGTGTGACCGACAACAATGGTAAGGCGAGAATCGTTTTAGATGGTTCAACATCTACGCTTTGGTATGAAGTTGTGGCCAGTGCTAGCGAATAAGAAATTGGTTTAGGTACAACAAAAAGCCCCGCAAAAATTGGCGGGGCTTTTTTTAGAGATATGTCCCGTCCTGAAATAGGTTTACACATAGGAGACCTATTTTGGAAAAGACTATTCCGGCGCACGTCAAACGCACCCAGCGAGATTACACACTGGGCTTTAAATTACAGGTTGTTGCGGCTGTTGAAAAAGGCGATATGACCTACAAACAGGCCCAGAGTATCTACGGCATCCAGGGGCGATCCACAGTACTCACCTGGCTCAGAAAACACGGTAAGATGAACTGGACTCATCCGGTACAGATCACTATGCCCAACACACCACCTGCAACAGAAACACCCGCTCAAAAAATCAAACGCCTTGAACGTGAGCTTGAGGATGAGCGCCTGCGCAATCTACTGCTGAATGAAATGGTTGATATTCTGGATTCGGAATATGGAGCTGGTTTGCGAAAAAAGTATCAAGCCAGGGAGCACGACGCCTTCAACTCGCCGGAAAAATAAGCCTCGCCAAAGCCTGCGAATTATTGGGGATTAGCAGGCAGGCGGTTTATCAGCGCGAGCGGCGAGCGGTGGAACGCAACATTGTATTGGCTTCAGTGAAAGAGATGGTCATGAATCTACGCCGATTCATGCCGCGCGTTGGCACACGAAAATTGTATTACCTGATTAAACCAGCGCTGACGGAAGGCGGCATCAAACTGGGGCGGGATGGATTATTTGATTACTTACGGGATGAGGATTTGCTGGTTAAGCCCCGGCGCAGCTATACCAGGACTACGTTTAGCAAACATTGGATGCGCAAGTATCCAAACCTGTTAAAGGAAATAACTGCTGACCGTCCGGAAAAAGTATTTGTAAGTGATATTACGTATCTGGAAAGCGACGAAGGTGTTCATTATTTATCGCTGGTGACAGATGCCTACACCCGCAAGATTATGGGTTATGAAGTCAGTCGGGAAATGAAGTCCAGCGATGTAGCAAAAGCCTTGAAGATGGCGATTGGAGCCAGGCAAACGCGGCAACCGTTGATACATCACTCTGATCGGGGAGTGCAGTATTGTGCGGGTGAGTATCAAGAGATATTAGCGAACAATGGCATCAGGCCATCCATGACCGATGGTTATGACTGTTATCAGAATGCACTGGCTGAGCGAGTGAACGGGATTTTGAAGCAGGAGTTTTTATATTATCGCTGCAAAAGTTTCGATGAGTTGAAGTCGCTCGTGAAACAATCGGTGAATATTTATAATCACCTCAGGCCGCACTTGAGCCTCGGGATGAAAACCCCGGAAGACGTGCATGAAAAAGCCAGCTCTTGTGGGAACTGGCTTAAACAAAAATCCGTCAACTTATTTTAGGACGAGACAATAAATTTACTGCACATCAATAATTTGTTTTGCTTTTTTTGCTGGCGTTACTCGCCAAACAGCATTTCCTACATCATCTGCCACTAAAAGCGCGCCGGTTTTATCAACAGCCACACCGACCGGGCGACCAAATGCTTTTTTATCGACGCTTAAAAATCCTGTCAAAATATCGCGCGGTGGTCCTGAGGGTTTGCCATCGGTAAAAGGCACGAAAATAACTTTGTACCCGCTATGCGGTGTGCGGTTCCATGAACCATGTTGGCCAATGAAGGCACCATTGACATATTCACCGGAAAATAAATCACCGGAATAAAAAGTGAGTCCCAGTGAGGCCGTGTGTGAACCCAATGCGTAATCCGGCACTAATGCTTTAGCAACCAATTCCGGATTTTGTGGCTCTACCCGATCATCAATATGCTGGCCAAAATAACTATAAGGCCAGCCATAAAATCCACCGTCCTGAACCGATGTCATGTAATCAGGCACCAGATCATCACCTAATTCATCACGCTCATTAACCACGGCCCATAGCGCGCCGCTTTGTGGTTGCAAGGTGAGTCCATTGGCGTTACGCAAACCTGTCGCAAACAGGCGTGATTTCCCGGTCGCTACTTCAACTTCATGAATGGCGGCACGGCCTGCCTCTTTATCCATTCCGTTTTCAGCGACGTTACTATTTGAACCTACGCTTACATAAAGATATTTTCCATCGCGACTTGCGACCAAATCTTTGGTCCAATGGTGATTAAGTTCTCCTGCTGGTAAGTTCGCGAGTTTAATGCCTGCTTCGGTTATTTCGGTCGCACCTTCACGATAGGGAAAACGCACAATTGCATCGGTGTTGGCGACATATAAATTGTTACCAATCAGCGCCATGCCAAACGGCGAATGTAAGCCCTGCAAAAAAGTTGTGCGTGTTTCGGCGATGCCATCCAGATCGAGATCACGTAATAAACTAATGCGATTCGGGCTTGGTACTCCCGCGCCGGCCGACTTCATAATCTTTTTCATGAACCAGGCTTTCACCCCGCCGTCTTCATTGCGCTTCGCGGGGCCGTTGGTTTCCGCAACCAGAATGTCGCCGTTAGGCAGCACGTGTAAGGTGCGCGGATGTGAGAGCCCAAGCGCAAAGGCATTTACGTTCAATCCGGGCGCAGAGGTTGGTGTAGTGCCATCAGGCCAGCCATGTTCAGGTGCAATATTAACTCTTGGAAATAGCGATTTATCCGGCTCAGGCAGGGTTGGGTTTGGTCCCATTCCGGCTCCGTCAGCAAGTGGTTCAGGAGCGGCGTAGGTGTTGGAGCCAACAAAAAATAAAATGGAAAAAAATGCCAGTAAAAAAAAGCGCAGCGGGAAAAACGAGCGGGTGAATCGATTATTTTTTTGCGAGCCTGCGAGTCTGTAAATGTGTTGAACTAGCAACATTTATTTCTCCAATTTTGCATCCAATGTAATTTCAGCATTAAGAACTTTTGATACGGGGCACCCAAGTTTTGTTTTATTGGCAAGCTCCTGAAATGTTTCGTTGTTAATACCGGGAATTTTTGCTGATAAATCCAAATGCACTGCGGTGATGGTGAAGCCTGAATCGTCTTTGTCCAAAGTGACTGTGGCTTGGGTTTTAATAGTATCTACTTCAAAACCTGCTTCAGTAATATTTAGCGAGAGCGCCATGCTAAAACAGCCCGCGTGCGCAGCACCAATAAGTTCTTCCGGATTTGTTCCCGGGCCATTTTCAAATCGTGTATTGAAGCCGTACTGGGCATCGGTCAATACACCACTTTGGGTTGAAATTTTACCTCCACCCTGTTTGAGGTTGCCGTTCCAAATTGCATGTGCTGAACGTTGCATAATTAGCTCCTGAGATTGAATTAAGATATGTATCTTTGAGTGACAGCTATACCAGTTTAATTATGTCGGCGTGATAAAAAGGTTCTGTACGCTGCTTATCTTAAAAAGCAATTTGCTGAGGTTGCTTATGGCGTCTAATTCGCTTGTTAAGCGACTATTAAAATAGCTGGGAGGATAAAACGTAGTGTGGGTGATATGAAATGTGTACGAAAGTAACTATCCATTGAATAAAACTTAAAGCATATAATTTTATTCAATGGAAAATAATTAAATAAGTTGCCGGTTGATAAGTTCCTGTTTGGTATAAGCGTAAAAAATAGGCGCAGCTACCACCCCTGCAATTCCAAATATAGATTCCATAACCAACATTGCAATCAATAATTCCCACGCTTTCGCTTGGATTTGCGTGCCGACAATTTTTGCATTTAAAAAATATTCAAGTTTGTGTAGCACTATTAAAAATATCAGCGACCACACAGCTACAGCAATGCCAAAAGGTAGCGCGACTATAACAAGGATGGTATTGGAAATAATATTGCCAACGATAGGCAACATACCCACAACAAAGGTAATTACTACAAGGCTTTTCGCCATGGGCAAGTTGATATCTAGCAGAGGTAAAACGATCAAAATATAAATAGCGGTAGCAGCGGTATTTACCGCTGATATTTTTACTTGTGCAAAAACAATTTTTTTAAAGGCTCTGCTGAGTGTTTTAACGCGGTCCAGCAGAGCTGCTGCAAGCGGTGCGCTCGGAATTGACGTTGGGTTATGTAGGGAAATCATTGCCCCAATAATCATGCCGAGTAAAATTCGAACGATGGTATGACCAGCATCCGTACTGAGGGTTTTCGCTTCCTGTGCATGCTCACGCATCCAGTTAGTAATAAGTTCGCGTAGCTCCTCAGTGTTATCTGGTAAGTGCGAACATACCCATACAGGGCATTGCGCGCGCGAAGCCTCTACAATATCCGCCATTTTTTGCAGCATTGCATGGGTGCTGCCTGCTTCACTTTGAAAGAAAGTAATTGCCCCCCATATTGACGCGGTCAATACAGTAATAATTAAAGTGCCTATCAAACTTACCGACACAATTCGGGCGCGGCCTTTGCCAACTTGCTCACCAAATTTTGGCGATAAAACCAAAACAAGGGAGTGTACTAGTAAGCCTGCGAGTAGTGCCACAAGCAGACCATTCATGAGCACTGCCAGCAGTGCGCCAGCCATAAGAATGTAGGATGCAATTTCCGTATAGGTTATTTTATTGGTGGCGAACATAGTTAATTTCCATGTGGAAAATATGGGTAGCTATGAAGGTTGGACGCAGACCTGGTGAAGATTATGACAAGGAGCTGATAGCCACAAGTGGTCAGCTTAGCATGTTGTTGGGGTGTGTCGTTCAAATGCAACCCCGTTTACTCCAATTGCATTATCGCGCGCGCTATGAAATAACCGGCTGAGTTGATGTTTTGGTGTTTTGCAAAGTTGCGTCATAAATGCAAAGGATGGCGCCGATAAATCATAGCGCTCTTGTACTTCGCGTAAAAGGCTCAGCCACAGGTGTGCAGTAACTTCTGCATCGGCAAGTGCGCGGTGGTAAGTGCCCTGTGTGGGTAGATTTTTGTATTCCGCCAGGGTTGCCAATTGATGATTAGGCGCTTCCTGAAATAACCGTCGTGATGCAAGTAGGCTGCACGCCATTTCGCCGGTGAAAGATTTTTTAATACGCTTTAATTCCGCACGCAAAAATCGCGCGTCAAAAGACGCATTGTGAGCCACCAGATTATGGTTGCCGATAAATTCAAAAAAATCATTCATTACGTCGTTATTTTTTCGCGCATCATTGACCATGCGATTGGTTATGCCCGTGAGATTTTCAATAAAAACAGGAATGCGACAACCGGGGTTCATTAATTGCTGAAAGCGTTGGGTGATTTTTCCTCCTTCAATTAATACTGCTCCCACTTCAATGCTTCTATCGCCCAAGTCTGGTGATAGGCCAGTAGTTTCGAAGTCAAAAACGATGAGGGTGTCAGCCGTGTGGTTGTGACCTGATGTGGTTGGTAGCATTTGAATTCAATTTTGTTGGTTTTGGGAAAGGTGGAGGTTTTTATTCGCCGTAACTATAGCATTCTGCGAATGATAAATTTTTAACAATACCAAATGACTTGTCGGCGCACATTTGCAGGGCTATAGAAACGGCTAACTTCTCTACCATAAAGTCATCAATTTGATGGCGGGCATCTTCCATCAGTTCCAATGACTCGAAAACACATGAGCATATTGGGCCGTTTCTGTCGCGCCCTCTTTGCAAATCCCATCAAAATCATTTCGCGAAAAGTTGTCCACATTCTCTGTGTATAAGTGTGTGCACAACACCTTAGCGATCACGCGAATCGGTTTATATCCTTGATGTGTGCTTGTATCGCCGCAAATTTAAACAGCTATGGAGTCGTTTCAATCTACTGCCTATTAAACGGTATTATTGGGTATTGGTTATGCTCACTAAAATTAGCTATTCGTCGGAATCCTACTGGTTCGGCCATAACTTTGTTTATACCCAACCAGACGCTGGCATAGATACTGCTGATGAATCTGTACTGATGCTTAATAAACGGGCCATGTCACTATTTTTGAGTACTTTTACCGTGCGTGTAGGGGTAATTTCTACCCAAGCTGGGGGCGATGTCGTAGAATGCCGCCCTGTTTTGATGCTTCACTTATTCTCATAATTAGTTAGCCCCTGATTTTTCCTGGAGACACCCGATGTTAAAGTTGCCTGAAACCCTACGCGAAAACGTACGTTTGTTAGGGGAACTCTTAGGTGAAACGATTCTTGCTCATGAGGGCGAAGATCTGTTTGCTAAAGTCGAGGGCATTCGTAAACTCGGTAAAGCAATTAACCGTGCAGACAACGGTGACTCTGCACCTTTGGTGAAGCTATTGGGTGAGCTGGATGATGCGGATATTCTGCCGATCGTGCGCGCCTTCAACCAATTTCTAAACCTCGCGAATATTGCGGATCAGGAATATTTTTCCAGTGCTGAATCCGAGCGCGATGACAACTTGCAAGCCATGCTGGTCGAGTTTTCAAAAAAGTACGGTAAAGAAGCGCTGGCCAAAAAAATCAGCGAATTGAGCATCGAATTGGTGCTTACCGCACACCCTACCGAAGTGACTCGCCGCACCCTGATTCGTAAATACGACCAAATTGTCGACACGCTTGCCGACCGGCAAAACGCCAGTCTTTTAACCTTTGAGCAAGATAAGTTGCGCGGCCGCTTGCACCGTTTGGTAGAGGAGATTTGGGCTACGGATGAAATCCGCACCACGCGACCAACCGCTATCGACGAAGCTAAATGGGGTTTTGCTGTTATCGAAAATAGTTTGTGGGAAGCTGTCCCCGATTTTATTCGCCACCTTGACCGCGTGAGCAAACGTCACCTTGACCAGCCGCTGCCAATTGATGTTCAGCCTTTTAAGTTTTTCTCTTGGATGGGCGGCGACCGTGATGGTAACCCGAATGTCACGCACAAAATTACCCGCGAAGTTTTGCTTCTAGGCCGCTGGATGGCTGCAGAACTTTATTCGCGCGATGTATATAGCCTGGGTGGCGATTTAAGTATGAGCGAAGCAACCGACGAGTTGCGCAAGCTCTACCCAAGTACTACACCTTATCGCGATGCCATGTACACCCTGCGCAAACGCATCCAGGCCACCCTGGAGTGGGCGGAGGCACGCTTGCAGGGGCGCATCGTTGAAACACCGGAAGACTTGATTGTCAGCCGTGAAGATTTGCTGGAACCTTTAATGGTTTGCTACAAATCTCTGAACGATGTTGGTTTACCGCACATTGCGAACGGTCCATTAATGGATACGATTCGCCGCATTCATTGCTTCGGCATCAACCTCGTACCACTGGATATTCGTCAAGATGGCGAGCGCCATGTAAAAGCCGTGTCTGAGTTGGTCGCTTACCTGGAGTTGGGTGATTATGCAAAATGGTCTGAAGATCAACGTCAAGCATTTCTGCTCGAGCAACTAAGCAGTAAGCGTCCGTTGATGCCCGTCAGCTGGCCGGTGAGTGATGACACCGCTGAAGTACTCGCCACCTGCCGCGTCATTGCTAATGAGCCGCGCGAAATTTTATCGCACTATGTTATTTCAATGGCTCAACAACCATCGGACGTTTTAGCGGTTGCACTTTTATTGAAAGAATGCGGAATGACTTGGGATATGCCCATTGTTCCCTTATTTGAAACTCTCGACGATTTGGATCGCGCCCCAATCGTAATGGATCGTTTGTGGAATCTGGATTGGTATCAAAAATACAGCGCTAAAGACCAAACAGTCATGATTGGTTATTCGGACTCCGCTAAAGACGCCGGAAAATTCTCCGCAACCTGGGCGCAATATAAAGCGCAGGAAAAATTAGTAGCGCTTGCGGATAAATATGAAGTGTCATTGGTATTGTTCCATGGCCGTGGCGGTACTGTTGGTCGTGGTGGTGGTCCGGTTGAAAAAGCGATGGCATCACAACCACCAGGTTCAATCCACGGTCGTATTCGTGTAACTGAACAAGGCGAAATGATCCGCTATAAATTCGGTTTGCCCCGTGTGGCTTTCAGCAGCTTATCTTCTTATGTTGTAGCAACACTGCGCGCAACTATGTCACCACATGCTGCTCCCGCCGCTGAGTGGCGAGATTTAATTGAGCGCATGGGTGCATCGAGTCTGCAAGCTTATCGCAGTGTTGTGCGCGGTCATGAACATTTCGTTCCTTACTTCCGTAGCCTCACGCCGGAACAGGAATTGAGTTTGCTAGCGTTGGGTAGTCGCCCAGCAAAACGTAAATCCACGGGCGGTGTAGAAAGTTTGCGTGCAATTCCCTGGGTATTCGCGTGGACGCAAGTGCGTTTGAATTTGCCAGCGTGGCTGGGCGCGAGGCAGGCGCTTGAGTACGCGTTGGAACACGATCCTAAAACGCTTGCGGATATGGTTGCCAACTGGCCATTTTTCTCCAGCTTCCTGGATCTACTTGAAATGGTTATCGGTAAAGCCGACGGCCCTATTTGCACCTACTACGAACAGCAATTAGTCCCAGCGGAATATCACGGTCTCGGCAAACAATTGCGCGATGATTTGAAAGCCCTTGAAACTTTAATTAATTCATTAAAGAAACAAGACATCCTTTTGAAAGACGAACCGCTATTGCGGCAGTCATTAGAAGTTCGCAAACCCTACGTTGATCCACTCAATTATTTGCAAGCAGAATTGCTAAAGCGCCATCGCAGCAGTGAAGTTATAAGTCCGGATCTTGAGCGCGCGCTTAAAGTGACTATGGCGGGTATTGCAGCGGGAATGCGTAATACGGGTTAAAAATTATTTGCGTTGTTTTTGCCGTTGAGTGGCTTCACAACGTTTTACGAGTTCGTAGGTTTTTTTATGGTTTGGTTGTAAGTACGAGTTCGGAAAATTTTTAATTAATTGTAAATCGATATCCTTCTTTGAAAAACTTACTTAACGATTATGTGCAAGTTTAAAAAACTCCATCATCTCCTGCAATTGCGAAGCTTGGTTTGAAAGTTCTTCAGCTGTTGCGTAGAGTTCTTCTGACGCGCTGGAGTTGTGTTGTGTAGCAATGCTAATTTGTGAGATTGCAGTAGTTATTTGATTGGCACCAATACTTTGTTCCTGGCTGGCGGCAGAAATTTCCTGCACTAGGTCAGCCGTCTTTTTAATGGAAGGCACCATTTTATTGAGTAAATCGCCAGCACTTACCGCTTGGGTTACCGAGCTGCTCGCTAGTTCGCCAATTTCTTTCGCAGCAGTTTGGCTGCGCCCCGCCAATTTGCGCACTTCACTGGCCACTACTGCAAAGCCACGACCATGTTCGCCCGCTCGCCCAGCTTCAATTGCAGCGTTGAGTGCTAATAAATTAGTTTGATAGGCAATGTCATCAATTACACTGATTTTTTCCGCGATTTTCTGCATAGCGCTTACCGTGTTCTTCACTGCTTCACCACCCTGGGTTGCCTCTTTCGCGCTTTGAGTAGCCATGCCATCGGTGACTCTGGCGTTCTCATTGTTTTGGCTAATAGACGCTGAAATTTCTTCCATAGAGGCGCTCGTCTCTTCTGCACTGGCAGCTTGTTCGGTAGCGGATTGACTGAGCGATTGCGCGGTTGCACTCACTTCTTCCGATGCTGCAGACAGTGAGTCAGCGGTGCTGCGCACATCACTAATGATGGAAGAGAGCTTCACTATCATCTGGTTGATGGCGTACAAAATACTGCTTTGATCATTGTTAGCAACTTGGGCGCGTACTGTTAGATCGCCATTAGCGACTTGCTCCACAATCAGCGCCGTGTAATTAGGTTCGCCGCCCAATTGTCGCAAGAGGCTGCGGGTAATGGCATATCCCAGGGCAATGCTGACCAGGATGCTGAAAATAATACAGGAAATATTGATTACAAATGCCCGCTCATAACCAATCAGTGAAGCTTCATAGGCTTGCTCAGCCACCGTAAGTTGCACATCAACCAATTGGGTAAAACGATCCGATACAGGTTCAATGCTGGGATAAAGCTTGGTTAAAACAAATGCATCCAGGCGAGCAGTATCTTGAGCAGAAAATATTTGCAGTAACTCGTCGGTGGCCTTGTCGGCAATTATCAGTAAGGGTTTTAACTCATTCACCAAAGTTGTCTCTTCGGCCACCAAATCAGTAGCCAAATATGCATCCCAGTGCGTGTGAATTTGTTTGCTGGCGGCAGTGATCTTATCCGATCCTTGTTGCCAACTAATCCCCTTGTTGCGAACTTTATGTGCCACATCAACAATATTGACGGCATATAAATCTGCGATCAATTTCAAATCTTTTAGAGGAATGACTCGATCTTTATAGACTGAGCTCATGGCCGCATTGGATTGGCTGGTGGACTGAATACCCATAACGCCAATGATGATCATGAGCACTACTAGTGAGCCGGCCAATAGCGCTAAGCGCACAGCGACTTTCATATTATTCAACATGCTTTTTCTCCCGATGTGTATTCGGACTCTATATCCTTTATTGCATTTTTAGGTGCAAGAGTTGGCGCGTAATAGTGATCAGGATATGCAATAGTTTTTATTAAGTTGGCAGGAATGAAGGCGGAGCCAATTGTGTAGTATTCCTAATGGCTAACCCTAGTTAAGGACTGGTATCTTGTCAAAGCTACCGAGGTTTAGCTGGCTACGACTATTTCTATTTCCAAATAATTTTTTCAATCTAAAATTCCTTTTCAGCTAAAACACGACGATGGTTATTTTTTTAATTCACTTTTCAAATAAAAAATTGTGTAAGCAGATTTTTCGTGAAGCGTAGCTATTTTCATAGCTCATATTAAGTGCCATAGATAGAGTAGTTTTACCTAGTCGTGCAAGCGCGGTTAGACCTCTAGGTCTTTGACACATAATTGTACGAGGTCTATAACTATCTAGGTATCTGCCGTGCTATCAGCAGGAAAAAAACCTAACCGCTATTATTTGTATTTGCTAACGCAAAGAAATCTTTCAAACGGATTGAGTGGCCCGCTATGAACTCTCGTAATTATTCGTCGAATAACCAAGGCTCCTATGTCCAGAATTCTTCGTGGCCACAAGCAAGCGTGTCACAGCCATCCCCTTTAATGCTTTTGGGTGCGCTAGCAGCGATTGCACTTATTGCAATCGGGTTAGCATTTATCGGCACTTTTGTTTTTTTTATTAAAGCCATTTTGATTTTCGCCATTATTGCTGGTGCTACTGTTGCATTTTTGCAAGTGAAAATTTTACTGCGTTCGCATGAAGATTTGGAGGCGCTGCGCATAACGCATAATCATCAAGAAGCTAAGCTTGAACAATTTAAAGCGCTGACCGGCAATTACCAAGAGCTTATTTCTGAATTGTTACCTTTGTGGCAACGTCAAACTGATTTGGCCAAATTTCAAATGGAACAAAGTATTACCGAATTGGTAAATCTTTTTTCAGAAATTCATGGGCGTTTGCAAGCATCGGTAACGAGTGCGCAGGAGACCGCTCGAGGTATGAGTGGTCAGCAAGGTCTTAGCGGCGTTATGGATTTTGCAAATGTTGAGCTGGGCGAGTTAGTGCAGACATTGCGCAACGCTATTCAACAACGCGACGAATTGTTGCATGAAATTTCAAGCTTATCTGAAATTACTAATGAGTTAAGCACAATGGGTGCGGACGTTGCGGGTATCGCATCGCAAACTAATTTGCTTGCACTCAACGCGGCTATCGAAGCGGCGCGTGCTGGCGAATACGGCCGTGGTTTTGCGGTAGTAGCGGACGAAGTACGCACGCTTTCAAGCCGCTCAGGTGAAACAGGTTCGCGCATTGGCAAGCGCATTCAACAAGCGAATGCAGCTCTGCAAAAAACGTTGGACCGAACTACGGAGTATGCTGAGCAAGATGATAAACGTTTGAATAAGTCTGAATCTTCTATCTCGGAAGTGCTTACCCAATTTAAACGCACCAGTGAAAATATTTTGAATTCCGCAGGTTCGCTGGAAAGCGAAAGCTCGCATGTGCAGCAGAGCGTAGAAGGCGTTCTCGTCAATTTACAGTTTCAAGATCGTGTCGGCCAAATTCTCAGCCACGTTACTGGCGATATGGAAAGGTTCGCGAATCTCATTAAAGAACAAAAACACCAGTTAGCAACAGGTCAGGAATTGAAGCTCACTAATGTGGAAAGCTGGTTGGCGAATGTGCGCAAAACCTATACCACGCTTGAGCAAGTGGATGTTCATTACGGTAACAACAATTTTAATAATCCCGGTAATTCTGACGTAACACTTTTCTAGGAGTAAGGCATGTCCAAAGTTATTTTAGTGGTGGATGATTCGGCCAGCGTAAGGCAAGTTGTAGGCATAGCGCTACGCGGTGCGGGCTATACAGTAGTAGAAGCTTGTGACGGAAAAGATGCATTGGTAAAGTTAGATGGCCAAAGCAAAGTTAATTTAGTTATTTCTGATGTGAACATGCCCAATATGGATGGCATTGCTTTCGTAAAAGAAATGAAGCAAAAAGCTAACTACAAATTTACACCAGTCATCATGCTTACTACCGAGGGTGCGGATGATAAAAAGCAAGAGGGTAAAGCTGCGGGTGCTAAAGCGTGGATTGTAAAACCCTTTCGTCCTGAGCAACTCCTGCAAACTGTTTCTATGCTGATTTCATAATCGGGTTGATTCAAGTTCAGTAAATTAATTTGGTCGCCTGACATCTTAAGAATTACAGGTGAAGTTTAGTAGGATTTAATCAATGAATATCAGCTGCAAAAAAAATAAATCCGGTACCCTACTGAGCGTTGATGGTGAATTGACCATTTACAGTGTTGCAAAGGCCAAGCAAACACTCTTTGACGATTACCACAATTTTGTCAGTCCAATTACCCTGGATTTACACAGTGTCAGCGAAATAGACACGGCAGGACTACAACTGCTGCTATTTCTGCAAAAAATGCTAAGCAAGGATAATAAAAAAATTCACATTGAAAAAAGTAATGAGCATGTCGATGCCATCTTAAAGAATTTAGATGTAGCCAACTATTTCACATTGGACAATTAATATGAATATCGATAGTGCCCTGCAAACATTTTTTGCTGAAGCGGATGAGCTATTGACAGCTATGGAGTCAGCACTTTTGCGCATGGATGAAGGTGAAAAAAGTCACGATATTATTAATGAAGTCTTCCGTGCTGCACATACCATAAAAGGGTCGGCGGGTTTGTTCGGGTTAGATGACATAGTCGCATTTACGCATAAAGTAGAAAATGTATTGGATTTGGCGCGCGATCGAAAAATTGAAGTGACCAGTAATCTGCTCAGTATTCTTCTACCATGTCGCGATCATATTGCGCGCCTCGTAGATAATGCCATGCAAGAGAAGGCAGCGGATGCTGAGTGTATTGCCAAAGGTAGTGCGCTCATTAGTTCACTGTCACCTTGGCTCGGTACACCTAAAAGCCCAGCGCTCCCTCAAGAAATTGTGAGAGAGGATTTACACAACGCGGTAATCGCTGAAAAAGATTTCTGGCATATTTCGGTGCGCCTAGGGCCCGATCTCTTGCGCAACGGTATGGATCCTCTGTCCATTATTCGTTTTCTTGGCACCATGGGTACTATTACCCACATCACCACGCTTACAGACCATTTGCCGGAATTAAATGAGTTTGATCCAGAGCAGTTGTATCTGGGTTTTGAAATTAGTTTGGAAAGTTCGGCGCCGCAAAATGATATTGAAAATGCATTTATGTTTGTGCGGGATGACTCTGAAATTCATATTATTCCACCGCGAAGCAATATCTCTGCATACATAGATTTGATTAAATCCCTACCTGAAGATACCCACCGATTAGGCGAAATTTTAATTAAAAGTCACGTTATTACCCCGCACGAATTGGAAACTGCGCTCGCGACCCAAAAGGCACAAGCCGTCACGCATGCTCCGATTCCATTGCTGGGGCAAATTTTTATTCAAGATCAAGATGTCGCTCCTGAATTAGTAACTGCGGCTTTGGATAAACAGAAAAAAAATCAAGAACGCCGCACAATTCCTGAAAACCGCTTTATTCGTGTTGATGCTGATCGCCTGGATAAATTAATTAATTTAATCGGTGAATTGGTAGTAAATCGCCAGCGTGTGGATTTGCTCGCTTCAAAGTTAGGCAATGCTAATTTAATTGAAGCGATCAACTCCATGGGTAATTTTACCGAGCAAATTCGCGATGCGGCATTGACCTTGCGTATGGTGCCAATGGCTGACACTTTTCAAAAATTTAAACGCGTAGTGCGCGATACCGCGAAAGAGCTAGGCAAAGAAATTGAATTAGATATTGAAGGCGCTGACACCGAGCTTGATAGATCTATGGTGGAAAAATTAAATGATCCACTTATGCATATTGTTCGCAACGCAATGGATCACGGTATTGAATCAGTGGCGGTGCGCCAATCGCGCGATAAACCTAGCGCAGGTACCATTTCGCTAAAAGCACGTCACGATGCGGGCAGTATTGTTATTGATATTAGCGACGACGGCGGCGGTTTGGATTTAGAACGCATCCGGAAAAAAGCAGTGACTAACGGCATTATTGAAGATGGTATGCCTCTTAGTCGCCACGAACTTTATCAATTAATTTTTCATCCGGGATTATCAACCGCAGAACGCGTTACAAATCTATCTGGCCGTGGCGTGGGAATGGATGTGGTCAAACGCAATATTTCTGAGCTACAAGGTTCTATTGAAATTGACAGTGAGGTGGGTGTTGGTACGCAATTTACCATTCGCTTGCCCCTCACACTTGCGATTATCGATGGCTTCCATGTGGGCGCCGGCAATATCGATTTTATTGTGCCTCAAAATACTATTCTTGAGTGTGTTGATTTAGGTTCCTTGGCGCATGTTCAAGGTCAAAGCTGCGTTAATTTACGTGGTGAGCAAATTCCCTATATTCGTTTGCAAAAATTATTTTCGTTACCAGAGTTGGAAGATTCGCGCGAGAAATTAGTTGTGGTGCAGTTTGGCGATAAGCGTGCTGGCATTGTTGTAGATGTTTTACATGGCGAAATTCAAACCGTTGTAAAACCTATGGGGCCTATTTTTCAGGCACTCAAAGGTATTGGTGGTTCAAGCTTGCTAGGTACAGGAGCGGTCGCGTTAATTTTGGATGTACAGCAGCTAATAGGTTTTGCGATTAATAAAGAGCACGCGCGCAATGGTTCGTTCATGTCGGGCGCACAGGAGTAGGTAATGAACACCTTAAACAAACAAAAGAAAAATGAGAGCACGGCGGTTTCCAAACAATTTCTTACCTTCCGTATCGGTATTGAAAACTATGGGCTCGAATTATCGCAAACCCGTGAAATTATTGAATACAGCGGCATCACCCAAGTTCCTCTGATGCCAAATTTTTTGCGCGGTGTTATCAATTTGCGTGGTGAAGTTGTACCCGTTATAGATTTAGCGGTAAGGCTGGGGCGAAAACCTATCGAAGTTCAGCGTCGTACTTGCATTATTGTGGTTGAGCTGACCAATAACGATCAACATCATGTGTTGGGCTTGCTGGCCGATGCAGTGAGTGAAGTGATCGAAATGGATGACGAAAATATAGAAGATGCACCATCATTTGGAGCAAATATTCGCGCCGAATTTATTCAGGGTATTGCAAAGCAGGGAGAAGAATTTGTCGTGTTGTTAGATGCAAATAACGCGTTATCAATTCGCGAGCTTGCACATTTAGTTGAAGCTGAACTGCAATAATTTATTAAATCATCGGAAGAATAGTATGTTTTCAAACTTATCATTAAAGTCAAAAATTTTCTTGTTGAGCGGCCTTGTGGTGTTCGGCTTGCTTTTTCTCAGTCTTATCGCCTACATACAAATTAATACTTACAATAACATTATTAATGAAGATGAAAAGCTAACACAACAGCGCTCAGAATTGGCTTCTGAAATTGAAAAGTCATCGGTTGCGTTTAAGTCACAAGTACAAGAATGGAAAAACATATTAATTCGCGGCAATGACCACGAAAGTTTTGACAAACACATTAAAGGTTTTGCCGAAGAAGAATCAAGTGTTCAGCAACACTTGACTAACGCCATTTTGCTTCAAAGAAATATTGGCCAGTCAACGAAAGAGATCGAAAGCTTTCAGAAAGAACATTTAGGGTTAGGAAAAAATTATCGCGACGCGCTCGCAAGTTTTAAAAGCTCCGATTCTGAATCGGGAAGAAAGGTTGATAAGTTGGTTGCAGGTATGGATCGCGAGGCGACACGTCAAATGGCCGAGCTTTCTGCCAACATGAGCGAAAGCTTTGCGAAGTATTTACAGGACTCTAATATTCAAACCAATAAGCTCTACGATAATTCCATTAAAAAATTAATAACCATTAGTCTGGTGGCATCGCTTTTTATTATTGCGGTGATGGTTGTTATTTTTCGCGATCTCTTTAAATTGCTGGGTGGCGAGCCAGCCTATACTGCTGAAGTCGTGACTCAGGTAGCGGGTGGAAATTTAGCCGTATCGATTGAACTCAACAAGGGGGACACTACTTCGCTATTGGCAAGTGTGGCGCGCATGCGTGAACAATTAGCGCAAATTATTACTGAGGTTAGTAGTTCGGCCGACGCGCTTTCCTCTGCTTCTGAAGAGGTTAACGCGACTGCACAATCGCTTGCGCAGGGGGCGTCGGAGCAAGCTGCCAGTGTTGAGGAGACATCAGCTGCTTTGGAGCAGGCTTCTGCTTCTATTGCGCAAAATAATGATAACGCCAGAGCCACCGATGGTATGGCACAAAAATCTGCTGCTGATGCGGTAAGCGGTGGCAAAGCAGTGTCTGAAACAGTCATTGCTATGAAGAAAATTGCTGAACGCATCAGTGTGATTGACGACATCGCATATCAAACTAATTTGCTTGCATTAAATGCGGCAATTGAAGCTGGTCGCGCCGGAGAGTATGGTCGCGGTTTTGCGGTGGTTGCTTCTGAAGTACGCAAACTTGCTGAGCGGAGTCAGGTTGCAGCACAAGAAATTGGCGCTCTGGCCAAAGAAACAGTTACTCGCGCTGAAGCCGCCGGAAAACTATTAGAAGATATGGTCCCCTCCATTCGCAAGACTGCAGATCTTGTTCAAGAAATTTCAGCAGCTTCCAGCGAACAAACAACAGGGGTTGGGCAAATTAATTCTGCAATTACGCAGGTTAGCCAAACCATGCAACATACTGCTTCCGCATCAGAAGAATTGAGTTCTACCGCTGAAGAAATGAGTGGTCAGGCAATTCGTTTGCAGGAGGCTATGACCTATTTCAGGTTAATCGCCTAATCTAAGCTGAAAAATCGTGTTCAACCAACTAATCATTTATTCACTTATGTATTTGCTCATTCACTCGCTAATTTAAAAAGGTAATGCAATGAAAATCAACCTTCGCTTTAAAGTTTTATCATTAGCGGGAGTTGGGTTAATTTCGGCAATGGTGATAGGACTTGTAGGTATTTTTGGTCAACACCAGATGAGCAATATTAATAGCGAAAAAGAAATAATTAGCGAAGCACTGCAAAATCACCTGGATGGTGACATGATGCATGACGCCATTCGTGCGGATGTACTTAATGGAAATTTAAATGCGCGAAAACACAATGCCGACGGTATAAAAGAAAGCATCGATAATATGCGCGAGCATGCAGATCGATTCCGCAAAGATGTGAACGATAATTCCAGATTGCCACTTTCATCTGACATCATGCAGCAACTTAAACAAATTAGGCCTTCACTCGAAAGTTATATTTCGGGTGGCGAAGCGATTATGAATTTGTTCGCACAAGATAGTGCATTAGGCGAAGCAAAATTGCCAGATTTCGAAAAAGCATTTGGTGTGCTCGAAGGCACTCAGGCAGCGCTTACCGAAAAAATAGAAGCGGCCTTGGCTGCAAAAAATGCTGAAATTAAAGTTCTCGCCGGAAATATTGCGAATATCCAACTCGCTGTTTTGTTGTTATTTACCTTGGGAATATTAATTTATGCGTTGTGGTTAGTACGCAATATTATGCGTGAGATTGGCGGTGAACCTAATGATGCTGCAACCATTGTGCGCAAAATCGCATCTGGAGACTTATCCGTACATGTGGCGACTAATCAAGGTGATAGCTCAAGCCTCCTATTTAATATTAAAACTATGTCTGAACGCTTGGCTGATATTATTAGCGAAGTACGTAGTTCGGCTAACGCACTCTCTGCCTCATCGAAAGAAGTAAATTCTACTGCACAATCCCTAGCGCAGGGAGCGTCGGCACAAGCAGCAAGTGTTGAGGAAACTTCTGCGTCCATGGAACAGATGTCTGCATCTATTGCGCAAAATAATCAGAACGCCAGCATTACCGACGGCATAGCGCAAAAGTCTGCGCGCAATGCCGCCGACGGTGGCGAAGCAGTTTCTGCAACTGTAGAGGCCATGCAAAAAATTGCTGAGCGAATTAGCGTGATTGATGAAATTGCTTACCAAACTAATTTGCTCGCACTCAACGCTGCAATTGAAGCAGGGCGCGCAGGTGAGCATGGGCGTGGTTTTGCGGTGGTCGCTTCAGAAGTGCGCCAGCTTGCCGAGCGCAGTCAAGTAGCTGCACAAGAAATAGGGGAGCTTGCGACTGCAAGCGTAAAACGCGCCGAGCTTGCGGGTAAACTTTTAGAAGAAATGGTGCCATCAATTCGCAAAACTGCAGATCTCGTGCAAGAAATTGCCGCCGCCTCATTAGAGCAAACTACCGGCGTTACGCAGATTAATAGCGCCATTAGTCAAGTTAGCCAAACCTTGCAGCAAAATGCAGCAGCATCTGAGCAACTGAGTTCAACCGCCGAAGAGATGAGCACGCAAGCGGTTAAGCTGCAAGAATCAATGACCTATTTTACGTTGACGGGCGACCAGGTTGCCAAAACCATTGTTAAACCTGGCGCGCGTGCTGCACAAGTGATACCGGGCGCACGTGCTGAACCCACAATTACAAAAAAACGCGTAGCTGAACCAAAGAAAAAAGCGGTGATTTCTCATAGGTCTTCTTTGGTTATGGATATAGATGACAGCGACAAACATTTTGTTCGTTTTGAATAAAGCTATGTAACCTTTGTGAGCACTAATTTGTGATGACAGTTAATTTATGACAGTTGAATCCGTTAGTCACTTGCCCAGTGATAAAGAATTTATTTTATTTCAGAAGCTTTTTCTAGAACGTTTGGGAATTTTTTTGCCGTTACAAAAAAAAGCACTCTTAACTAATCGTTTGTGGAAGCGTTTACGTGAGTACAATTTACACCGGTTTGAAGATTACTATCGTTTAATTGTGGGGGATAATGGTAAAGCAGAACTGGATATTGCACTGGATTTAATTACCACCAACGAAACCTATTTTTTTCGCGAGCAAAAACATTTTGATTATCTAACGCAAACAATTTTACCTACCTTCAGACAGGGTAAAAAGTTACGGATATGGAGCGCGGCGGCATCAACGGGCGAAGAGCCTTACAGCATCGCTATGGTGCTAGAAGACAAGTGTCAAGGTCTGTGGGAATTAGAATGTTCGGACGTCAATAACTCAGTATTAGAGCAGGCGCGCCGAGGGATCTACCCTGAGGCGAGAATACGCAATATTCCAGAACACTATTTGCACCGTTTTTGTCGCAAGGGTGTAGGCCCGCAGGCGGGTAAGGTGCGAGTAGCGCAAGAGCTGCGAAACAAAGTCAATTTTTTTGCTTTGAACTTGCATAATGATTTTCCAGATGTCGGCAAATTTGATTTGGTATTTTTACGCAATGTACTTATTTATTTTGAAAACGATATCAAAGAACAAGTGCTGGAACGTGTCGCTAAAGTGTTACATCCAAACGGCATTTTATTTGTGGGACATTCAGAGAGTCTCCATGGTGTGAGCAACCGTTTCATACCCATAAAGCCAGCCATTTATAAGCTCGTATGAGTGGTTTGAATTTTCTAACTGACAATTGAGTCATAGTGTCATGATCGAGGTAAAAACTCTCGCATCCAGGTTAAATATTCATCCGGGTGATTGGTATTTTGGTAATGAATACAGCAGTCTCTATACCGTTTTAGGGTCCTGTGTAACTTTGAGTGTATGGCACCCTACATTAAAGCTCGGCGGTTTTTGTCATTACCTTTTAGCGTACCAGCCCAAGCATTTAACGGGCGCTGATCTACGGCTGAATGCAGGGCGTTACGCCAGCAGTGTCTTGCCACTGATGAAGCATGCTATGCAACGTTACGATGTGTTGAGTGAATATCAATTAGGTTTGTTTGGCGGTTGTGATGCGTTTATACATTCTGTGATTGGTAAACAAAATATTTTATATGCACAACAGTGGTTGCACGATCAACGGTTAACCTTAACTCAAAGTGATGTGGGTGGAACGAGTTCGCGCACACTTGCCTTGGATGTAAGCTCGGGCAACGTAGAGTTAAAACATTATGCAATTCAAGTGAGCAATCCAAGGCTACCGACTAAAAATCTTTAGGCTACTTGGGAATCTAGTGAGATTTATTTGCTATGGCTATTAAAGTACTAGTAGTTGATGATTCTGCGGTAGTGCGTCAAGTGCTGCGCGAAGTCTTGTGTGAAGCACCTGATATTAATGTCTATGCTGCTGTCTCTGATCCCATTTTTGCCATGCAAAAAATGCAACAGGAATGGCCTGATGTGATAGTGCTGGATATGGAAATGCCGCGCATGGATGGCTTAACTTTTTTGCGCCAGATAATGAGTGAAAGACCAACGCCCGTTATTATTTGTTCCTCACTTGCGGAGAAAGGTGCTGAGTTATCACTACAAGCGCTTTCGGCAGGTGCAATTGATATTTTTACCAAGCCACAATTGGGTGTGAAAGATTTTTTATTGGATACCAAACAGCAATTATGGAATAGCGTGCGCGCAGCTGCTGGTGCTCGCCTCACGCGCCGTGCGGCATCGGTAGTTGTCGATAAAAAAGAACCCGGGCATAAAACACCGCTTTCCGATTTGGTTTCTATGAGTAGCACCACTGATCGAATTACCGTAATTGGAACGTCCACCGGTGGCACACAAGCCCTGGAAGCTGTGTTGATTAATTTATCGCGCACTTGCCCTGGTATTGCGGTAGTTCAACATATGCCAGAAAAATTTACCGCCGCTTTTGCCAAACGCCTGGACAGTGTTTGCGCTGTAGATGTGAAAGAGGCTGAAACTGGTGATCGTTTAATTCCGGGGCGCGTGTTGATCGCACCGGGTGGGCACCATTTAGAGATTCAGCGTTCCGGTGCGCAATATGTTGCGAAAGTATTTCGTGGGCCTGCGGTTAATCGACACTGCCCATCGGTGGATGTTTTATTTCGTTCAGCAGCGCGCGCGGCGGGCCGCAATGTGACTGGAATTATTATGACTGGGATGGGTGATGACGGAGCGCGCGGCCTGTTGGAAATGCGTCAAGCGGGCGCTAGAACCATCGCGCAAGATGAAGCCTCATGTGTTGTGTTTGGCATGCCAAAAGAGGCAATAAATCTCGACGCAGCAAGAGAAATATTATCGCTGACGCAAATATCTTCAGTGCTGGAGGGCTAGATGAAAACAGCGATAAATGAATTAAGCGTGCTAGTGGCAGACGACAGCGTCACCCAGCGCATGCATGCGCAATCTATTTGTACGGAATTGGGCGTACAAGATATATTTGGTGCAAAAGATGGACATGATGCACTTAAACTTTTACTCGAAAATAATGTGGATGTAGCACTCATTGATTTAGAAATGCCAATTATGGATGGTGTTGAATTACTGCGTGGTATCGCGCAAGAAAAATGTGTTAAGGGAGTGATAATTCTCAGCGCCAAAGATCCTATTCTTATCGCCAGTGTTGGCACTATGGCCGAGGCCGATGGCTTACATGTGTTAGGTACTTTTCAAAAACCTTTGCAGCGCGATCTTTTGGAAACGAGTTTGTTACGGTATGTTCGCGAATTAAAAACTGCAGATGTTAGCGAGCCTGCGCCGCAGAGCGATGTAACGGTCCTTGATTTTTGTAACGCGCTAGACGCCGGAGAAATTACGCTAGCCTACCAACCTAAACTTACCGTACAAGGATTAATCTTGCGCGGCGTAGAGGCGTTAGCGCGTTGGAAGCACCCGCAGAAAGGCAATATTTCACCTGGCGTTTTTATTCCTCTGGCCGAGCGTCACGGTTTAATTGATAAACTCACGCGCGAACTTTTAGTAGTTGCATTTAAGCAGAAGCAAGAGTGGCAACAATATGGCTTGCGTTTTCATCTAGCCTTTAATCTATCGCCGCTTTCCCTTGCAGATTCAGGTTTATCGGATTGGTTGTTTGATTTGGCGCAGCAGTATGGAATTCCCCCGGACGAAATAACTCTGGAAGTAACCGAGAACGCTTTATTAGGTGAACTCGCTTGTGCGATTCGAACTTTGGCTCGTTTACGCTTAAAAGGGTTTAACATCGCGATCGATGATTACGGCACTGGCTTCGCCAATGCACAGCAATTGTCGCGCGTGCCGGCCACTGAATTAAAAATAGATCGGTCTTTAATCCATCAGGTTTCCACGCGTCCCCAGCAGGGAACCATCTTGGCAAGTACAGTGAATCTCGCTAAAAGTTTAAACCTCATTACCGTGGCGGAAGGTGTAGAGACGCTGGAGGATTATAAAATTCTTATCGAGCTGGGTGTAGATCAAGTGCAAGGATTTTATTTTTCAAAACCGCTCTTTCCCACTGATTTATCAGAGTGGATAAAAACTGGCCTCTCAAAAACGCGTCGTCAGGTGCATGGTAAATAGCGCCTGTAAAACACAAGATTGTATTGTTACAATTCACCTGAGAGTAATCTCACACGCTGTTCAAAAAATCCGCATATTCTTTTTAACAATGTTAGTATCGCGCTCCTCAATCGAGCGATACTAACACGCGTCTGGGTGATTTTTATTCGCAGATTGCATTTCGTTTATCTTCAAATTCCATAATATTATCAATTTTTTGTCTCAGCTATTTTAGGCAGTCCTTGGCTAAATTATTTAGGTATTTTTCATGCAGAGCTCGTTTATGCCAACTATCAATATGCGCCATCGTAAACTTATTGGATTTTTTCTCATTTTAGCCGCTCTGTTGATGAATGGTGCGCAGGCTGATCTTGCCATGCAGAATCCGGATTCACGCAACGGGATATCATTGGATGGTCGCTGGGATACTATTATCGACCCCTACGAGAATGGATTTTATAACCATCGTTACGAGGAGTCAGAAAAGGGGTATTTTAAAAATGCAAAACCTGCCAATTCCAGTGATTTGGTGGAGTATGATTTTGCCCGCTCAGCAAAATTAAGTGTTCCCGGTGATTGGAATACGCAAGATGAAAAATTATTTCTTTATGAGGGCACCTTGTGGTATCACCGCGATTTTGATATTGGCAAAAAGTCCGATCAAATTTATGCAGTGCATTTTGGTGCCGTGAATTATCACGCAACCATTTATGTGAACGGGAAAAAAATCGACACGCATGAAGGCGGTTTCACCCCCTTCCAATTCGATATTTCGGCGCATATTAAATCTGGTGTGAATTCGCTAGTTGTAAAAGTAGACAACCACCGCGAGCGCGATCAAATACCTACGGTAAATACCGATTGGTGGAATTATGGCGGAATAACGCGCTCAGTAAGAATTCTGCAATACCCGAAAGCGCATATTCAAGATTATTTTATTCAGCTAAGTAAAACCGAAGAAAGCGTTATTGAGGGTTGGATAAGAGTAGAAAATTTTAATAAAGATAATTTGGAATCGCAAAAAATAGATCTGCGTATTCCAGAGTTAAATATTAATCAAAGGCTAAGTATTAATAAAAATGGTGAAGCCAGATTTGAGATTGCAGCCAAGCCAATTTTATGGAGCACCGAAGATCCAAAATTGTATGCCGTTGATATTCAGTTCATGCAAGATGTCGTGCGTGACAAAATTGGTTTTCGAACACTTCAAGTGCAGGGCGAAAATATTCTCCTTAATGGAAAATCTATATTCCTTCGCGGCATCAGCATCCATGAAGAGTCACCCTTGCATCCCGGTCGCGCCTGGAGCGAAGAGGATGCGCGAATCTTGCTGACGTGGGCAAAAGATTTGGGTTGCAATTTTGTGCGTTTGGCACATTACCCGCACAATGAAGCTATGGTGCGTATAGCGGATCAAATGGGTTTGATGGTTTGGTCAGAAATACCCGTTTACTGGACGGTCTTGTTCAATAATCCTATGGTCTATACTAAAGCTGAAACGCAATTGGAAGAGATGATTTCGCGCGATAAAAACCGCGCGTCCGTTATCATGTGGTCCATGGCAAACGAAACCCCTAATTCTACCGTGCGGCTAAAATTTATTAGCCAATTGGCGCAAAAGGCGCGGGAATTGGACCCGACGCGGTTGATAACCGCTGCTTTGGATACGCAAAGTGAAGAAGATAATATTAAAGTGATTGACGATCCGCTGGCGGCAATTGTGGATGTCATTGGCGTAAATAACTATTGCGGCTGGTACGTTGCAACACCCGGAAGTTGTGCTAATTTGAAATGGTTATCGCGTTATCGCAAGCCAGTGATCATGAGTGAATTCGGTGCAGATGCACTGCAAGGCTTGCATGGTGATAAAAGCCAACGCTGGACTGAGGAATACCAGGCTGACGTGTACACTAATAATTTATTGATGATCGACAAAATGACGTTTTTGCGCGGCCTCTCACCATGGATTCTAAAAGATTTCCGCTCGCCGCGGCGCCCATTACCATCTGTTCAGGATTTTTGGAATCGCAAAGGGCTTGTATCGGATAAAGGAATTAAGAAAAAATCATGGTTCATATTGCATGACTATTATGCCAAAAAATCGGCTGAATGATTAATCTGAGACTTTTATGAGTATTGCAAAGCACGTGGATTTATCGACCGTGAAATACCTTTTTATCTTCGGTATTACAGTGCTTGCGTTACTGTTTACTCAGCAATTACGTGCGCAAGAAATTGTTATAGCCTTCGAAAATACGCTAAGCCCGTCCACTACCCTTGATGGGACGGCGCGAACTAAAATGCTTATTCGTAATATGGCGCGCGCAGATGTTAAACAAGCGATGTTTTTAATCCGCACCAAAACCATAACGCCGAAGACTCTGGATCGTATGATGTATTACGATGAAACCGGGCAGTTTTTGGTAAATGCGGGGCACAATTATTCGATGTTACACGCGCCTAAAAATTTTGGATTTCCTATTGATATTATGAAGGCCAATGCCGCGTTAGAGGATTACCAGAATTATCACAAGCATGTTTTCTTTCCCTATTTATATAATGGGCGAGATGCCGAATTACTTGAGCAACTGCGCAACCATTTAGCAGAGCATAACTATTCCCCAACTTATGTTACTACCCGCGTTCATGATGAATATATGAATAGCTTATATCATGGACGAATGCTGGCTGGCCGCAGTGTCGATATTCGTCAATTTGAAAAGGCCTATACAAAAATGATTTTGGATGCGGTAACTGCATACGATGCGAAAGCGCGGACTATTTTAGGATTTAGCCCCCGTCAAGTTCTACTGCTTCATGAAAACGATATCGCAGCTTATTGCATTGTTGGTGCGATAGATGGGTTAAATGCTAAAGGCTTTAAAGTAATATCTCCGGAAAAAGTATTTACTGATCCCATTGTAAATCCATATTTTAGGTCGGGTTTTTCAGCGGTAAGTTATATGCCATACATTACTGGAATCCCGGACTCTGAGTATGAATGGAATTCGGTGGCCAATAAAAATGATAAAACCAAAATCCATAATTATTTAATTGAACAGGGTCTGGAAAGTTTAATCCCGCAATAACGCCAAAGTTACAAGAACTACCGGCGTCAATCTCTTCATAGGTTTGAAAATCGCGTTAGCTGCCATCGGTAAACTCCTTTTTTGCGTTTGGAGATGCGTTTTTATAAAGCGCGTTAATTTCATGGTTGTCGTCAAAACCACCGGAACATCACGCATCTGAATGTCGCCTAAGCGCTCGGTGAGTAGCAGTTCAATTTTCCATCGCAAACATGACAAAAAAGTTGCAAAAAATTCAATCTTACGCGCAACATATGACATCTATGTGACACTTTGCTTTATTTGGGGAATATAGTCATGTTAATCAGGAGGTCATATGTACGCCGCTACTCTCGATAAAATTAGTCTTCTAGTAAACCTTATACCGCAGTGCTTGCGTCAGGCTCGTGATTTTTTGATTGTTCCTGATCGACTTCACCGATGGTGCGCCATTGTTATTGCAAGTGTTATTTTCATACTTGTGGGATTCTTTGTCGCTTATGCCTATGCTGAGAAGTACAATTTGGTAGATAATTTCTTCTACGGAAAATTACAGTTTTCATTTATAGATGGTGGGTATCCTGAGTTATTTGGTTATGCATTGGAAATAGTTGCGTGTGCATTGTTCGCTTCCTTCGCCTGGGTTCATGCAAAAAAGCAATGGTACGCATGGGCTACCATTTTGTTTGTAACTTTCCTGGATGATGCTTTTCGCTCGCATGAAACTATTGGGCAGTCATTCACAGTATGGTTCGGTGTATCTCCAGTTGGAGGAGATCTTATTGGTTTCGCTATCACGGGTATCCTGTCGGCGGTCCTGTGGTGTGCGGGTATTGTCAAAGTGAACAGTGAAGAGGACCTTAGTGCTTACTTTGTATTTACGATGTACTACGCATTGATGATTTTTTTCGGCGTTGGTGCGGATGCAATACATGGTTTGTTTGGGGACAATATGTCCCAAACCGTGTTCACATTATTTGAAGATGGTGGTGAATTGGTGACTGCGGCAATTATTTGTTTGTCTGCGTTGGGTATGTGGCTGCGAGAAAAACAGAGGACTATAAATATTTTGGAAAAATACGCGGTATCTAAGCAAGACAATCATGGGGCTTCCGCCACACGAAAAACATTTTAATCGGGTTTAGTTAGATCTTAAAAAAAGCGATTCACAATAATTTGTCGGGTCGCTTTTTTTATGTTCTCAATTAAGTGCTCGAATAAATTTCTCCCCTCAAAAGCTGGATCTCCAGTCATTAATGTAGCGCTGCTTCACATCAAATAATGATTCACTGGAAATGTAAGTATCCGTTGTGTCCTGTAAATTAATGTTTGCTTAATTGACTCTCCTACATCCATTGCTAAGCTTTAAGATCAAGATCAATTTGGAGGCTTTATGTCTATTTCCCGCCGGTTACTTCTTCGCAACGCTGCAATCGCAAGCGCGCTATTAACGATAAAAAACAATGCCATAGCAAAAGCCACTGAAAGATCTGGCATTAAAGATTATTACAAAGACGATTTTCGTATCGGGACCGCCATAAGCACGTCAACATTGTTAAAAAATGATGAACATATGTTGGGATTAATTGCACGTGAGTTTGATGCCATCACGGCTGAGAATTGTATGAAATGGGAACCGCTCAGGCCAAAAGATAAAGAGTGGGATTGGACCATGGCTGATAAATTCGTAGAATTTGGCCAAAAAAATAATATGTATATTGTTGGCCACAATTTAGTTTGGCATAGCCAGGTACCAAAAGAAGTTTTTCAAGATGAATCTGGTGGAGTGATTAAGAAAGACGCACTCGCTGTTAAAATGCAAAATCATATCGCTAAACTTGCAGGACGATACAAAGGTAAAATTCATGCATGGGACGTCGTCAATGAGGCAGTGGAAGATAATGGTTCTTGGCGAAAAAGTCTTTGGTATAAAATTATGGGAGAGGATTTTATTGCCAAAGCTTTTCATTTAGCGCACGAGGTAGATCCAAGCGCCCATTTGATTTACAACGATTACAATACTGAAACGCCACTTAAACGCGATTTTATTGTGGGAATGGTTAAGAGTTTTAAGAAGCGGGGTGTGCCAATTCAAGGTGTGGGCATGCAGGAACATCTCTCTATAGATGGCCCTAGCGTTGGAGAAATTGAAAAAACTTTAATTGCGCTGTCTAATATTGGTGTGCGTGCACACATCACCGAGCTTGATATAGATGTGTTGCCATCTGTATGGAATCTGCCTACCGCAGAAATATCAACTCGTTTTGATTACACGCCTGAACGTGATCCTTATATCCAAGGATTACCAAAAAATATAGAGGAGAAGCTCGCCAAGCGCTATGAAGATATTTTCAAAATTTATTTGAAGCATCGTGACAAGATCGACCGTGTTACACTCTGGGGCACCACAGATCGTGAAACTTGGCTAAATGATTTCCCTATCAAAGGGCGTACTAACTATCCATTATTATTTGACCGTGGATTTTCTCCAAAACCAGTTTATTTTAGATTGCTTGATTTGAAAAAGTAAAATTCCCTCCCTATGCGCCAATAAAGTTATTTGCTTATTGGCGTAATTTCGACACTATTTCGTCCAACATCGTTGAATAATTTCGTGATTATTTTTTTCGGCATTTCATCTGTTATAACACAGGGTGACATATTGAAAAACATACTCAGTAATTGTGAATTTTTTTCGCATGTTTATCATCAATAACACATATTAAATCGATAAGCTCGCAGTTTATGAGGCGTTTGAATCATGCGCAAAAAATTTTGAACCCATAGGCAATTCTATGCGATATTTTTGGAAGAAGCTGTCATCTGGGAAATACTTTACAAAGTAGAAGAGGGTAAAATAGTAGGGTTTTATTTGTTGGGTGAACGAAAACTTTCCGCAACTATCGCCGCTGAAACCGACGTGGCGCACGAAGACTCATCAAAATATCATGTCGTGAACGGAGTCGAAGACATTGCGCTCGGTATAATTCTTGCGTTCCGTAAAACGGATTTAATAGAACAACTAAAGCAACAGGTAAAAACTATTCCTGGCCTGCAATATATACGGTATGCAATATAAATCACTTGGCAATTTGAAATATTGGTTGCGCTCGTGGCGATTAGTCGCAGTGTCTTACACGACTGATTCGGTTTATATTACGCTGAAAGACATAATTTGTTTTTTTTAAAGCTACTATGTGTTCACTTTATCGAACGCACCAATTTAATTTTTTTAATTCTTACTTTCAATTTTACAGGCTTTGCCGCGATAGCGATAAAGTGCGCGTACACCGTAATATATTCCAAGCGTTATAACTGCCCACTCAACACCAAACTGGAATGCACTATCCATACTGGCGCCCTTCAATGTTTGTGTGAAGGTGTAGAGTGCGATCAACGCAACTGCGGGTAGCAATATAGCAAAGATAAATTTTTTCAGGTTCATCGTCGGTTCCTCGTGTTATGCATATTGTTCACTACGGCGCTGATTATCTCTGAAGGCAAATGCAAATGAACCTGTCAGTTATTACAGTAAAAGCGAATGTTGTTAGGGTTTTACCGAAGCTAACTAGCAAGTGGCGCTTAGTTGCGTTGAATAGTGAGTTTTTGGTTCACGTCAATCCAGAGAGCTACTGAGCGTTCTTTACCTATTTGCATAGCGCTAGCGGCACCCATGCGGCGCAAACTAACACCTAATTGCCGCAGTAAGCGCTCGCAGGCAACGGTAGTAACGGTAACGTAGGCTTTGATATCGTTTTGAATGGCAAAATCGTGGAAGGAACGAACCAGGTCTACCGTGACATTACCGAGCAAACCCACTTCTTTTTCTGCAGAACCCTTTCTAACGGCAAAACGGCTAATCTCCCACACATCGCTACAACAAGGTGCTGCTTCGCCTTGCAACAATTCAGGAAAAATAGACTTCAACATGTAATCACCCGTTGTGGGTAAGGCGCGCCAACAACCATTGACTACAGATTTATTCTGATTCAAAACCGCAATGTGGTAAGGCTGCAAATCATCAAAATAATCACGCTCGCGACCGTTCACTGAAGGAATATTCCAATCAAGTCTTTCGATAAAGGTTTCATGACGAAGTTGAAGAATGCCGTCAATGATTTGATTAGTCGCGTTATTGTCTTCTTGAGTGATGATTAGGTTGTTCATGTTGACCTCGCTTGGGTTAGTTGGCGAGGTCAAAATTAATGATCACAAACGGAAGTCTATAGCTGGAAGATTTGACAGTAGGCTTGAAATCGAAAAAAATCCGATAGTTTTCAGTGGGATAGCTTTCAAAGAGCTGAACCTGTAATTAGTTACAGCTAATCTTCGAAATATGGTCGGGCTATAGTCTCGCGCCGAATGTCGTATGAAGTAGGCGGAAGGGATGAGTTAGAGGAGTTTGCGTACGCGGGACGCTAATATAAATTCAATACTGGATTGATTCGATACCTACTTGAATTGCTTTTTTTACACGAGAAATTTATTAAGAATTAAAATATCAGGTGTTGAAGTGTTTGATGTTTAATCAGTAATGCTAGGATCTGCTAAGTGATTGGTTTACGTTTTCAACTCCGTAATAAACTTTAAGGCGAACTGTAGCGGCGCAAAATAGACACATTGTGAATCGACTTGCGGGTATACAACTTACGCATAAGAACACCAATGGAAAAAACAATATTTAAATTCATCACTCCCAAAATAAGTTGAAGCAATGACATAGGGGAACTGTTAAGTGCCATCCACATAGTGAATGACAGCATGATGTTTGTTGTTAGCCATATCGCAGCGAAGCTATTTCTGAAATTGACGTAATTTCTTCGCGTATGACAATCAGCAGAATTTTTTGAGCTATATTTCGGCTGATGTAAGCCCTTAGTACCCCAGCTATTATCGTGGGAATTAAAAACGGCGTATGACCAAAACAAGAGTGCGAATCCGGGGCGCAATATTGTATATGGGAGAAAATATTTAAGAATTGAAATTAGTTGTGCGTGCGATTTGAGTGCGGCTGCAATAGGCACTGATAAGACGATGAGCGCTACCTGGGCATGCACTACTGAAATTCCACCGGTGAATATAGTTGACATAAAAACTATTGCTGAGCTCAGTAGGTAGAGAGACTGGATTGCAATGGCAGCCCCGAAAATAGTTAATGAAAATTTATTTAAGCGGCCACCTAAAGCGCAAAGGAATTGCAAGCTAATTAGACCAACCATGATGACTTCAACAAGCGAAAAATAGTTTTTCAATAGCGGATTTGAAAATTCCTTTAGCTGGTTGTGTATACCTAGATAGACCAAAAATAGTAGCGCAGGAAAAAACCAGTCCAACAGTAATTGTATTGTTTGATAGGCTCCCGCCGATAGGACGCGATTAGTTTCACGAGACATAATTTCACTGCGAGTGAATGCGAGCTTCAAACGGTCCAGAAATTTAATCCGACACCCGATATAACTGCTGTACCAACGCCTGCGCTGCCGCAACAATTCTTGCAGGTTATGGCAGCTATCAGTTGTTGCTACGGCGTTATCAACGTATTGCAAACGCCAGCGCCCCTGGTCGCGAAAAGCTACTTCGTTACATAGCACGCGATCTTCAGCCAGGTACACAATGGCTTCAGAGGGTTTGAGTTCACCGAGGCCACGAAAATAAATATCCAGTGGCTTTTGTATCTCTGCGTTCACTTGTGGCTGAATAGTATTGGGATAATCCAGTTCAATCGCATTGTAAACAGATTCATGCTCAAGAGATTCGTCGCGCAGTGCCTGCCAGCGCACGGCACTGTATTGACCCGGTATTACGCTTAAATAGCCGCTGTATTCTTCTGCGGGCCATTCAAGCAATAAACCATGCTGAAAGCTACCGTATTGCCATATGTGGAGTAGGTTAAAAAAATTACCGGGAGCAACAACTGAAACGTTACTGGCCAGAGCGGCAGATGACGTATGTTCGTCGAAGTGAGAAATCATTTTATGAAAAGATTGAGCAGCAATCACTGTACCTGCATCCATTTGAAAGCAATATTCAGGTTCAATCAGTGGGCATAAAAATTTATAGTACCACCAGTGGGAGTCCAATTTTCCCGCGTTTTGCTTTTTTACGCAGATATAAAATGGAAATGCCTGATCTGATGACACATCATCAGACAATAAAAATTCCGCTGTATTGGGAATCAAATTTTTTAACAGCTCCTTCACTGTGAAATATTTATAAAAAATTGCCATATCGGCATTAAATTCGTTCTGATTTGTGTAGGTAAAACCCATGTTAAAGAGCAGTAGACGCGCCGTTTCTGAAAGATTTTCAAAGCCGTCGGCAACAATTGCGACACTGTGGGATTGGAATGTTCCGCTTTTTAAATAAGCCGATGAGCTTGTGCAGTTGCAGTGATTGCTTAGGCTATGCATGAGCGCTATTAGTGATTTCTGAAGCTCTGGGCCTGCTTCATTGTATAAAGTGATACAGGTTATGGTGCCTCCTGGCAATGGCAATCCTGCAGATGTAAGTAAATTGGCCGCATAATCTAGTTGCTGCTTATAGCATTCAATTAATATTCCCGAATCAGGAGGTTGTTTGCCCTGAAACTCTGCTTGCATTGCAACTTGCATCATTTAACTCACTCTTTCTATATCCACATTTCTTGTTGAAAACACAACATATCAATGCTCATAAATTGATATGTACTACTTGTTGCTTAGCGCACAAAGTTATATTGCACCTCGTTTTCCCTATAATATAAATAAAATTAAGCGACCGCCTAGCTGTAACTTTTAACAGTATCGATTTTATTTAAAAGGCCTACACTGAGCTCATGACGAAAAAAATTTTCATACGTTGCGATTTAACGTTCAGTGGTCTGAATTTTGCGGCGCCAACTTTAAAGCTAATATTATTGGTAACTCATAATTTTTTATGGAGTCAAATTATTATTCGTTATACAGAAATCAACCGCTAGTTTGAAATTTTACAGGGAGCAGCATAACAATGAGTTTATCTAGAGGTAGTAATGATAACTTCTGCGAAAGAAAATTTTTTATTTAATGAGACAACAATGGAGTGCATCAACTTTGCACTCATGCGTGCTAATAAAATATCCAGCCGTTCTGGAATTGCCTGGGTATTGCTAGACAAGAACAAAAAAATTTTACACAGCGACGCAACTATTGCTGGAATTAATTCAGAAAATCTGGCTGCATCACTAAAATTTCATGGCGATAATCTTGAACAATTAATATTAACCGTAGAACCTATTCCCTATTTATTTGATATCGAAAATTTGATAGATGCATTGGCTGCATCAGCTTGCAAAAATTTAATTGTTTGTTACAGCATGCCAGGTGCTATTGCCAATTATCATTGGAACAATTGGTTGAGTAGCTGGGACGGAGAGATAGTGCGTTTACCTTTGTCGCTTATGGGGGCGAATCTTTGCGCGGGTCCGCGAAAAATTTTAGCAAGTGCGCGACCTTGGGTAACTACTGTGTCTAGTGCAGATATGCACAACATAAGTAAAAGTATTAGTGATTTTAATGAAGAATTTGGCGTTACCGCTTACGTTAAAGAATTGGTAAACCAGTCGCGTGCTGTATTGTACAGCCCAGATCAGAAGGCGATTTTAAGCAGCATGGATGAAGGTAATTATGTTGACGAAGCACACGAGTATTTTGAAGTTAGCACAGCTACAAGTTGTGAGGCCATTTTTCGACATTGTGTTGTGGAAAAACGTTGCAGTGTTTTAGTCTTTGCAAATATGGAGTTGCTAGCGCAGCTAATGCAACGCAATTTAACGGACGAAATTGTTCATCACCTTGCAGTCACATTTGAGGATAAGAGCAATCATGCTACCAATCTTAAGGGTGAAGACGTGGAGGAAGTAGAGCAAGATGGCTTGGCTGTGCAAGAAATAGCTTTGCCCGTATTACAAGCACGATCCAGGGTTCAATCACTGCCGATGATTGAATTACCTTTTGGTGAATGGACACTGCAAAGCAGCACAGCTGTAGGTAAATGCAGCCGGCTGCTTTTAAAAAGCAATATTGAAATTGAAGTAGAAAATGGTTTACGGCAACGGCTTAACTAGGCCGTACATAACAGCCTTGGCGACCGCATGTTGACGATTGGCGGCGCCAAGTTTTTTTGTGACACTGGTTAAATGAAAAATAGCAGTTCGCTCCGACACATCCATAATCTGCGCCATTTCCCACGCTGTTTTCCCTTCACATGCCCAAAATAAACTTTCTTGTTCACGGGGTGTGAGGCTTTCAACCATGGATTTATCAATATTCATTTCTAGATAAGCTTCAAATATTGAGTATCCAAAATATTGCGCGAAGGGGAGCACATTTAACAAACGCTGCTCAGCATTGTCCGGATTGTTAGTAGCCAGGCTAAAAATTGAAACTTGACCTGAGGGTGATTTTACAGGAACAGAAAGTCCATCTACCAATCCGCCTTGCTTCGCTGCTTCCATAAATTTTACCGCTATGGGATCACAGTATTGTTCCATCTTCATCAGCTTGTTCCAGGTAATAGGAATGCTGTGATCGAAACAGTAACGGACAACGGGATCTCGTTTTTGCATATCATTTGCGAAATAAGCTTCGTACCATTCCTTCGGATAATTGGAGACAGTAAAAATTTCCGGTGCAGAAAATGAACTCGCATTGCAAACACCAAATAGAAAAAACTCAAACGTACTGATCTCGCAAAACTCATTACACACAGATTCAATGTCTTTGGTTTTTCCAAGTTTTTCGATAAGCGGGTAAAGACTGGTAGTGTCCATGGGGGATTTTCCTTTCAAGGTTTAATGTTTTAAAAATATTACTGGGATTAGTTGGCAAAAATGCTCTGGAAACTTCGCAAGTCCTTTGCCATGGTGACCAACAGTAATGGCTGATGAGAGCGCACTGTACTTGATTCCATTTACAGCATTTTAAAATTCACAACGATATTATTTTATTTTCTTGAAGCTCAAATGGAAGCAATTCCTTAATGCCATCCTTGAGGCCTAATTTTTTAATAGAAAAGCCCTTTAACAGAAAAACAATATGAAATATAGAGGATAAATAAACCGAACACAATCGCTATGAATCTGTTCGGTCTATTTAACTGCCGACAATTATCGCTTGGCGCTTTAGTTATTTTTGGTGGCGCTTAAATTTTTTTTCCGGTATAAAAATTATTTCGCGTGAACCTGCATTTCTACCTGAAGCTCAGTCACATGGGATTTGCCGTCAACAGTGAACCAGTTATCTTGTTTGCCGGGCAATGCTTCAGTAAAAGAAACCCATGTGCATTTTTCGGTAATGCGTTCCAGTAGCGATAAACAAAACGAATTTTTAGCATCTACCCAGAGTGGTTTACGGTCTGCATCTAATGCGTCAGCACCTATCATGCCTGCATCATGCATAAATGATTTTTGCGCAAAAAATATTTCTGGAAGCTCCAATTTTTGCAAGCTTTCGCTCACTGCAAGTAAACGCTGTGCTCCATTTTTTTGAAACCATATATTTTTTAAGTAAGAAGATTTCACCCACCAGGTTGCGCGACGCAAGATAGTATTGCCATGCGTAATTCGTGCATTAAAAATAATATCTTTTGCAGCTTCATTTTGCTCTGTTGGTGGCCCTGTGTCAGGCCGCATTAATTGAAACGGCTGCGTTAATATCGACAACGCGTAAGGGACACCCCAAGCCGGGCTAGGAAATGTAGAGCCCAGGTAATTAAGATCTATTGCAGTGCCGGCATTATCAAAAAGCTCAAGCAAATTAGTTTCGGTATTGTGGCGCAGTACGAGTTGATCAGCACGAATAATTTCTTTTTCATCCAGTAGTAAGGGTTCACCTGGCCATGCTAATACGCGACGCGTCAAGCGAGGGTGTGCCTGCAAGTCGTTGCTGTCGCCATTCAAAATTAAATCTACAGGTTCTTTTGTTGCGCTTGCAGTACATAACCAGTCACTGAGTGAATTACGCAGCAGCTCTTGCTCTTTGGTTGCGCCAAAACCGAAGCGCGAACTCAACCAACCAAGGCCGTTAAATACGCGGTTAACCACAACAAGCTTTGTACCCGTTGCCTCATCCCGTGCGAGTTGTATTTGCGCAGTCACACCTATGGGTATTCCGGAACGTGCAGGTTTTGGAGGTGTGTAAACCACCTTGGCGCCAAACTCTGGAACGTCGATCAATTTATTTCCGACAGTTAATAAAAATTCTGTTACCTGGTTACAAGTTCCACCTTCGCCAAAGCCTTGGATAAAGGCATCAAGCATGCGGCCGTATTCGGTAGAAATGGCTACTTGTGTACTTAAAAAATCTGCAAGGTCTGCCAGTGATTGTGCGAGCGTATCGCCAAACTCACCTTGTACGCCACTTACCCAACAATCTTCTAGAACCATGTTTTGAAATTCATCGTATTTTTTTTGTTGTACAGCGTGCATGGATTCTGTTTCCAGCGCGCGAATTTTTTCAAGGCTATCAAGCATGGCTTGGGTGTCAGCGATCGTGTGATGCGTTTTAAATTCGCTGAGGCTAGCTACTAAATCGCGCATTTCGTTCAGCTTGTCGTTAAATTGTACTTGCGGATTTTTGCTGGCCCAGGTTTGCAAGAATTCCAATAAACTCTGTTCAGGTTGCGCATCGTAAGCGTCGGTAAAATCAGGTGGGAGTAAAATTCCGCGTTGGTAAAGTTTGAGCATTACTGCTTGCGCCTTATCGCGCGTGATACCAGTAGTAATAAGTTGCTCAAGAAAATCATTCCAACGTGTTAGTTGTGGGCCACGTATTAATAAATCAGCTAATTTTTCGTCCAGCCGGAATTGCGCATAACGCTGTTCACACCAGGGGCGACCGAGTAAAACAATATCGCGATTACAAATAGCTTGTAGGCGCCCTGCTTCACCAAATTCACTTAAGCTTGCGTTAACCTGTAAGGGTAGATTTACTTCTGCCGCTACTTCCTGGCAATAAGCTCGGTGTAATCGCTTTGGTATTCCGCGATTCAATCGTGTTCGACTGGAGACGACAGGCTTACCAACTTTGGGTGCATTTTCTCGTTGGGTTGGAATGAAACTTACCGCTGTTTGATACATAAAACTGGAGAAAGGGCTGGTTTTGGCTGCGGCGCGAATCAGATAACCCAGTAAAGATCTTTCCAAGCTGTCAGGGTTGAATTTTGTGGGTAATTTTTTTTCAGTTAGTGCGCTGCGTGCAACACCGGCGCTGCCGTATGCCAGTGCATGTTGAAAAAGAGGATTGGACAAAGCTGCACGCAAATTGGGACGCAGAACATTTTGCTGTTCGTCAAAAAATACGCCATCTATTGTGAGTTCGCTTTCTTCCAGCTCATCTTTCAACCGGCGCCATTGCGTAAAGCTAAGTTTTTCACCATCGAGTAATCGTTCGGAAATTTGGTCAAGCTCATTATCGCGATAACCTGTGAGCCTTCCGTTGTGAACATCTCTTTTTAATTTAATGGTAAGGCGGCGCAAACTGACTTCGTCTTCGGCCAAGCGTGGCACCAAGCTATGTAAAATATCCTCGACAATTGTTTTTAAGTCGTTCAGCTGTTTGCGTTGTAGAAGAATTTTTTCAACCAAGGCTAGCGTCTTTTGCGTGCGTAATGCGCCAAGCATTTCATAGGGCAGGGCGGCTATTCGTAACAAACAAAAAGGAGCAAACATTACAGAACTTTTTTCTGATTTTTTTTGCGCACTATCATTTCTTTCCAGTTCCGCTATATCTTTTATACTATCTAAAACTAGATCATACCCATCTTTGGGAAATGGCTGCGCTAAATCTTTATTAAAAATGTCAATTGCTTGATTTTTCATTCGTCTATTTCCTTCACAGTATTTATTAGCGAACGCTTTGCGTCCACCAATACCAGATAAATAAAGCGCTGATTGCAAAATGCAAAACTATAGTTGCGCGATACAACCAAACGGATTTCCAATAAGACAATCCTGAACGTCTGCGCGATAGTGCTGAGCGACGAGCTAATTCATCGTCTAGTAGCGCTTCAAGCATGCGGCTACCATCACTCGGTGCAAGTGGATTGGTATCGAGATAAACAAACGCCATGCTTAGTAGAAATAGTGTAACCAATGCAGGCGAAAAGCTTGTTGAATCAAACAGAACCAATAGCCAGGCCGCGGTACCTGCTGCTAACAAATCAATGAGCGGCCCTGCTGCTGGAACACGAAAGCGTTGAAATTTGCCGCGTATCTGATAAAAAAATCCGGTATCAACATAGGGACCAGGCATTATTCCGTGAAATAGCAAGCCTGCCTGTCCTACCGGAACTCCAGACATTCGACACGCAACGGCATGCGCGAATTCATGCAGAGGAACCACTAAAATAATAAATGCCATGAGCCCCCATACGCTGAACGCATCAAACAACCGCATGGGGTGAGGCAAATTATTTTTATCCAGAAACAGTGCTCCTATTCCAGCGCACGCTGCGATAATCAACGAGACTGTAAAAGCTGCTCGTAGCCAACTCGGAACAAGCATGAATGCAGAAGCAAATTTTTTTGCAACAGCATCGGGATTACCCAGCACAATTTTTCGCGCAGAAGGTTTTACTCGCGGTTGCTCGACAAGGTTGTCCAGCAAGCCCGCTTGCGCGAGCTGTGCCAGAAACATTTTCAATTTACTTGCCGGATTGCGCGCTTGCGGGTAAAGCGCACGCAAGCGCGCAACCAGGGTTTCTGAATCTGCACCCTCTGCAAGAAGCGGCAGCAAATCAACCGCCCCCTGGCTCACGCGTACAGAAGTACCATCTTTTTTTGAAACGAGCATGACGGTGTGGGCACGATGAAAACGCACTACATGCTCGTGAAATCGATAAACGGTTTCGGAGTTTACAGTTGCCGTGCTTGTCATAGCGCATACCCCAGGGAGACACCGAACAATGGGCAGTCTCGGTATCGATCAATATTAAACAACGGTCCCCAGGCATCTTCCGCCAATCCGCCCCACGGGCAACCGGCAATACCGTAAGCAACACTGGCTAATAAAGACTCGCTGGCAATAGTGCCGGCACAGCTGATTAAGTCGCGGTAACCGCGTGCTCCATATTGCGTAACCGCCTGCTCAAAATTACCGGTGATATAAAACACCACGGGCGCACGCGCGAGACTTTTTTGCAGCATTGTTTCGTCTAGCGTTTCGGGTTTTAATCCTGCGGTTTTTAGCTCAAGATTTTGAGTTTGTGGATTCCACGCGTAAACTCCGTCCACATAATCATCATTTCCGTGAATAACACCTACCCAAAGTTTTAACTCAACTTTTACCAAGCTGCGCGCCAAGCGGTTTTGGTAATTACCGTAAGCGATTTGGCAAAGTCCTTTTAAAATAGGCAATGGAATTGCTTTGGAAGAAAAATTTCGTTCAGAACGGCGTGCGCGAAATATTTCTTTTAAAGATGTTAATTTTTGTGGTGGTAAATTAGGAATTTTATCGGCTTTGTCGGGTAGCGGTTGTGATCCGAGTTTGGCAGAAAGTTCTACCAACGAATCCATGCAGCTCATCACACCTGTACGTGGAAGATAAGCATCTTGTTTGCGCAAACCGATTCCAAGCGCATAAGTAATTAAATAGCGATTACCCATGGTGGGTAAGCCAATTAATTCTGCCAGTGCTTTGTCGCGCACATCCGAATATTCGGTGTACTCATAGCCATGGCCGCGCAACAAATGGTGAAGATAACTGCGCGTTACACCCGCGTCCAGATTAGAAAAGCGGAATGCAAAATTACCGTATTTCTGACGAAGTTTTTTCAAACTTCCCACACCGACTAATAAGAGCTGTGGTAAATCACGTTCGGTGACCCCCAATATTCCTTGTAGCATGTGATTGGAAATATCTTTAATGCGTTCGAGGTAGTGGCTGAAGGCGTAGTAATGATAAACCCCGTCTTCTAATCCTTTAATATTACGTGCAACCAGGAATAATTCTGCTGACCCCAGCCCACCACCACTGGGTGCAATACGACGCTGCCCGTTTGGAAGAGGTTCATAGCCTACGGAGTAGCGCAAAATATTTCCCAAATCTTTTACATCAAAATCTTTTTTGGTTGCCGGTGATTCACCGAGCCAATTAGGTTGTCCGAGAGATTCGTCTCCCTCCGGCAGAATAACTTTTTCTGAACCGTAATAGGGTTCAGGAATCTCCTGCGTAATACTGATATTAGCCGCAGCATAGTGATGCTGGTAATCCCGTGGGCTCATGAGTTCTCGCGGTGGCATGGAGTTCGCAAAATTATGCAACAACCATATGTCACCATTGGGTTCATTGAGTTTTGGTTTGCAGTCGGCCAGGCCACATTTGGTACAGCCGGGCAAACGCACCACACGTCTTTCCTCGTAATAACGTCCTTTAGCATCGCTTAAATATTGGTGGCAAATATTGTAGAGACGTGGTGTACCTATCATGCTCACTATATGGAATGCATTTAAGGCAACCATTGCTGACCAAAAACTCATATCCGTACCCGGAGTACCTTCGGGTTCAGCGCATATGGTTTGGAAGCAGTCATAACAAGCCGATTTGCCTGGAATAATTAGCGGGCCGATTTGTACATTTTCATGACCTATGTGTGCATGTAAAACGCGAATATTTTTTTCGTGCGCGAAGTTAAACCATGCCTGATTTTCTTCTCTATTACTGGATGCCAGAATAACAAGCAAATCAATTTTTTCCGCAAGCTGTTCTGTGCTCTCGCACACATCAAGCTGGTTGAACCCCTGGTTTGAAAGCGCGGATGAAATTGGTTGTGCTTGTGCTACATTGCCTAAAATTGCAACCTTGGCGCGAGCGATTTTATCCAAAGCTTCACCACGGTTTTTATTGATGCGAGTTACATCGGCATAACGCCCAAGGAAAGAGGCCAACTCTTCATGTTTCGTTGAAGGTTCGCTGTCACCCGATTCCAACAATCCCCGGCTGTACAACAAAGCCACTGTGTCGCGAATGGATTTCGCCGGTATCTTGGGGAAAATTACTTGCAAGTCACTGAGTGAATTGCGGCCATTTAAATGTTTGAGCAGTGATGGAACAAATTGTCGCGCAGCATTTCCGTTTAACACTTGTGTGCCTTTGGCACCTTCAAATAGCAATCCCAGTTTTCCAAATGGAATGGCCAGTATTTCCTCTGGAAAGCGTGGGTATTCCGGAATATGCAATTCGGGATCTTCATCAAATTTTCCGCCAATTAATTCAGCAGATTGGGTAAGCGAAAAGTTTTTCATTCCAACACCTCAGCAAGTTCCGGAATTAATTTTTCAGTGAAACGTTCGTGACTTGGCGTTGTTCTTTTTTCCCCACATTTTTTACATGCGTGAATGCCAATCACTTCACCTTCGATGACTGTGCCGCCGAGCACATCAACAATCCGTACTTTGCCGGCGTGATCTGTAAGCTTGGTAATGCTCTCAACAATAGCGGTTGCTGCGAGCTCTACCATGGGCATGCAGTAGCCCTCAGGCCCAAGCGCAGGATTTTTTTGATAAGCGTTAGTTAACACCAGCTCTCGTTCAGGGGCACGGTGGTGCGATAAATAACGTTTTTTGTAGCAGCTATAGCACGCGCCTTTGCCTGGTACTACGGTAGGGCCGCAAGTGAGTCGCTGACCATGCAGTTCAACCATGGTCCAGGTTTTATTTTCTGAGTAACAATAGTTGTCTATCGCTTCGCAAATTTCCGGATAAGGTCGCCATGAGGCAAACACGATATGCTGTTCATCAGCGAAATCGCGTTTGAATTGTGTGGCGAAATCTTCTTCGATAAGTTGAATGTCAATGATATGCACCTTGATCAACTCGTTGACGCGTGCACCGATGGCATTACCAAATTTACCAGCTGTAATGATAATCATAATAATTACGCAAAAGGTTGAGGTGATTGATTTACCATTGATTCATTAAAATCAACGATCCCGATTTTTTTTGCATAGTCATGCAAACGTTTGTGTCCTAAAAAGCGTGCACGTTGAACGGAACTCATAGGCATAAGACCAGGAATAATTGCGCGCACTACCCAGATACCCATCTTGCGCAACTCCTCGGTTGTCATGTCGACCACAACTATATCCATATCCATGCTGGCAAGTTTTTTCACTAAATAATTCAATCGTTCACGATCAGAATTGCCAGCATCTTCTGGCCCCATATCTCCAAGCGCAATACGATTTGGAGTGTTAGTTAAAAATTCAAATGCACTGCGGTTTTCTGCGCGTCCGAGGAATGCTGCGCCGTCATAGAGAGTGCGAAAATCAATAACATTGTCTGGTACTTGATAATTGTCCTGAAACACGGATCGCGACGGCGCCGATTCGCGAATCGTTTTTGCGCAACAGGCAGCGGCATCAAAACCGGTTGCGCAGGCGACGTATTGCGACAAGATGGGTTGGTTTTCCAGCAGTTGTAACGCGTACACGGTTGGAATACCTATATCGGTTGTCGCATCAAAAAAATATTGTTTAACGAGACTATTTTCGAGTCGTCCGTAGTTGGGTGCTAACACTGATGGCAAAGGATGCGTGAATTCAATTCGCGGTAGCGGAATTTTCAGCAGCCATGACAATGCGATTGAGTCGCGCTCGATAACCTCGCAAATAGCCGAGACCAATGCGGTTTCAAGATTTGTGTGCGCAGCGGTTCCGGTGGAAATTTCAATCGCAATATTTTCGCCAACCCAGGGTTTAAAATAGAGCATGGACATAGCACCGGGTACGAGGCGTTTGCATTTGTCTACAAGCGAATAGCCCTGAACCCAACGTATTTTTTTATTTTTGTCCGGCGCCATATAAGGACATTGCGGATCTGCATATTCGCGTTCGGAACAGCGCGGAATGGTGTCGAGATCGAGCGCCAGGTCACCTAATTCATTTGCTGTCGCGAGAATGAAATCATCATCCTTAAATGCCATGCCCGAATATCGTTCGAGCCCTTCCATAACCGCGCGCAACCAAGCTAGCTCAGGATCTATATCTGCACCTGCGCCACCCAAAGGTTCTTTGCAGGCATCGGTTCCATCCGGCCGTGAAACGTGCGGAAAAATTTTGGTGAGATTGTCGAGATCAGACACTGCAATTTCAAAATCAGGCGCAGTGTGCTCGGCGCTCAAGCGACTAACACCTGCCAAAATTCCTCCAATGGGTGTAAGTGAATGCCCAAAAGGATATTTATTTCGCAAATAACGTTCATCAAGAGTGAGGTTAGGATTCATAGTTGGCTCCTTATTGCGCTTCTAACAAGCAGGCCATATAAGCCTCTTCAAGAGCCATCAAGCCCAGACGGTTATTCATTAAGTGTGCAAAATTAAAGGTGAGTACATCGTTTGAGGTAATATCACCATTTGCTTTTGCATAACGGGTTGCCGCATCGTTTAAGGTTTTGCGCCAGCGTGCTATTAAAGCTTGCGCTTGCTCCGGAAGATTTTCTTCAGCGGCAAATAAATTTATACCTTCGGACTTTAATTCCTCCGCTTTTTCTGTAAAACGCTCACGCCAATCTTGCGCGACAGGTGTATCGCCACCGAGCCAGTAAAGCGCATAGTGTTTCCAAAAACCTGCGGCTGATTCCGTAGGTTTGAACGCATCATAAGCAGCTTGCATTAAACTGGGTAGGAAGGTTTTACGAGAGACAATGCCGTTGTCTTCCAATGCCAATATTTCACAGGCAATTTTGGATGACTCTGCAAAGATCGACTCTGCAATTAACATTTTTTCGCCGGTACCGTACTTATCTGTTTCTTGCAGATATTGTTCGTATGCCACACGAACATCATTGTGGGCAACATCCGTAGCTCGGAAATTTATACTGCCGGGCTGGGATACCATTGGGTAGTATTCACTGGGCACGTAGTCATGTAATTTGTTTAGACGTTCAAGGCAAATTTCATCCAAAACATTTTTTGCCTGTTGGTATTGCCCTTCGCTGGGTTTTGCGCGCAAGCGAATGTGCATTCCACCCTCATCAATGTAGCGAATAAAAAACCACTGTTCAAAACTGGTCGCACTGGATATTTTTTTTCCAATATCAATCAGCAATGCATCCATTTTATCTACAGCCTCACCAAGATAGAGCTTAAGATAAAGCCATTGTGAATTTGCAGAGGCGGTTTCAATATTCATGTTATTTCTCCATCTAAATTATTGAATTAAATTAAGCTTTAAATTACGTGTTTTTTACTAAAATATTTTCCAGGGTTCCTGGATCAGGCGGTTTCACCGCGCATGTCAAATTTAAAGGTGCGCGTTGCGATTACAATCGCGGCTAGAGTCCAACCTGACACTACGACTAAATTTAACCAGAGCGGTAAATTCCCGGTCGCCTGGCTGATAAGCTGGCGATAAATATCTGCTAAATAAGTAACCGGTATTGCGTAGGAAATCATCTCAAGCAAATGATTGTCGGCAGTGTTGAAGAAAATATTGCCGCCAAACAACATGCCGAAATTGCAGAGCATAATTAACGCCATGCCGAATTCCTGGGTAGGCGCTATGCCTGCAATTAAATAGCCCAGTGAAATCAGCATAATTGCACCCAGGACACTAACGCTTAGAACGGCGAGCCAAGTCGAGGCTGATAGATCAATAACCCAAGTGCCTACGGCAAGAAAAAATATGACCTGAATTATGGCGACCAAGGTGCGTAGGCTAATCTGTGCAAAAATTAGTTCGGTTGCTGTTAATGGCGTAAGTAACAAGTGACGTAAAGTTCCGCGCTCACGTGCTCGCAATATGGGAGTCGCGGTTGCGAACAAACCTAGTTGTAGCAATGCCATAGCGAGCATGCCAGGAAATATAAAACTGAATTCCGATTTGGCAGCAATGGATGGGCGACTTACGAAATAATGTTCCTGAATATTGTTGGACGTCATACGAAAATTAATAGCGTCGATTACCATCTTGGAAAACTCTTCGTAACGCTCGTCCACCACCAACTCCAAACGACCTGAACCTTGACGGAAATCTTCTGCAGGTACTTTCACTAGCGCGTGCAGTTCTCCATCAGCAACCATTTTCGCCGCTTTATCTTTGTCAGTAATCGCAGCCTGTATAGAATTATTCTCAGAAAGAGTTTGAATGAGCTCAGCCGTTTGTGCGTTGTGATATTCATCAATCACACCCAATTTGAATTTGTATTGCGGATTCGAATTGTTGGTAACCACCAATGTGATAATAAAAAATAGTGGGAATGCAAAGCTGAAAAATATCGAACCAAAGTCGCGATAAAATTCTTTTGCCTGGGTAGCAATTAGTGCTGAAATTCTAGCGAAATTAATGTTCATTAGTCTCTAATGCCTCGTCCGGTTAGTTTGATGAATACATCTTCCAATGTCTGTTTAGTAACTTTGGCTTGAGTGATCGCAGCTATATCGATAATGTGTTGTTCAATCAAAATGCGGAATACACTGTTGATATCATTATTTTTAAATGCCACCAAGAAACTGCCATCCGCTTGTTGAGTGAAGGTCGGTTGCGCATCCTGTGCGAATAAATTACTGGAAAATTTTTCACTCACTGTAAATTCAAGAGTTTGCTCGGGGCAATATTGATTGATTAAGTCGTCGGGATGTCCCTGCGCCAGTATTTGGCCGTTATCGAGAATAAATACGCGGTCACAAAGTTTTTCAGCTTCTTCCATTTGATGCGTGGTAATAAGTACGGCCGCTCTTTTATGGTTGCGTTGACGCAATACCAAATTCCATACCTGCCGACGCGCCTGTGGATCAAGTTGCGAGGTGGGTTCATCCAGGAATAAAATTTCGGGATTTCCAACTAGCGCAAGCGCAAGCGCGACGCGTTGTTGCTGACCCCCTGATAATTGTTGAACGCGACTATTGCGTTTGTCTCCTAACACAACCGCTTCAATAATTTCTTCGACGTCAAGCGATTGTGGTCCAAAAAGACTTGCCTGCAATTTCAAAATTTCCGCCACTGTTAACAGTGGTGGTAATACGGAGTTTTGAACAGCGACACCAATTTTTTTGCGTGCTTCAGTGTGGGCTTTGCTGCCAACTTCATTTCCTAAAATTTGGAACGTGCCATGACTTGGTTTGCGCAGGCCTTCAAGTATTTCCATGAGAGTAGTTTTGCCTGCCCCATTTGGACCGAGCACGCCCACAATCTCACCCGGAAAGACGGTGAGGCTAACGCCACGTAGTGCGTCGACTGATTGGGTTCCTTCGCCGTAGGTTTTACGCAGATCCGATACCTGAATGGCGGCATGAGTTGCGTTAAGATCTGCGCTACTAGCAGTAGGTTGATTCGCATCCTTCAAAACTTTTCCAGGAAAATCGTGTAATCCTTTAGGATTGGTCAGGGGCGCATTTTTAAGCTGCTGCGCGCTGTTTAGATCAGAATATAGAGTGGTCATAAATGCTTACCCGCTGGTGAAGATAATGAGCAATGTCATAAAAATCCGGAATTCATCGCGAAACAATCAATTTGTTCTGCAATGAATCTATGGGCTTATTATTTGACGAAAATCGACGCGGGATAACTGTCAGATGTTGTAGGTGGGCGGCATTCAAAGCTGTCATATCTGACAGGTGATAGCGGATGGGCGTGCATAAAAAAAATGCCAGACTTATATAGGGTCTGGCATCTGAAATCCCCGACGCTTATTCAAAATGTTGAAGTATTGAAAAAAGGTCGTGCAGATAGGGTTTAAAATCGTAGTCAAATTTCTGCAATTGGTTGTAATCCAAGGTTTCGAGTAACTGACGTAGCTCGGTAAGTTTATTTATATAAATTTCATTGCTTCCAAGTACAACTCGGTAGTTATTTTGTGTGCATAAATATTTTATAGCGAGCCCGTCAATATCCAGCACGCCGACCTCCTCATCATCCACATTATTAAATGCAAATTTGAAAGAATCATGGTGGAAATCTATAAAGCCCTGAAAGTTTATGGTTTCCTGATGTACCAATGGATGTATGGTGTCGTTGATGCGATTACGGTAGCCAATGTCTCGCAAAAACTCGCGCCTGAACAATTGAATGACAGCGCGTTTGCAGTAACTTGTAAAATCAGGAGCCCCGCGCGCGTAACGTTGGAAGCCAGCGCGCATTAGGCGGCGAAAATTCTCTACTAATGAAACTGGAAATTTTATAGGTAATTGCTGTAGTGATTGCTCATCCATCAGGTTGATGTCGCTCAGCGATAAATATAGGTTTCGTAATACCACATGTAATGGATCTATATTTTCCCGGATACGCGGGTAACCACTTGTAATACCTTTATCTCTGCCAATGATTTGGTGTAAAAATTCAGCCAATGGTTGATATAGCTGATGATAAGCTGGCTTTAACACGTAAGATCCAAGGCCAAAAATTTGCGGTGATTCTTGATAAGCGCTACGCAAAAAGGCTTGCTGGTAGTAATCATTCAAACGTGCAGAACTTATCTTGCTTCCTGTGTATTTGTTGTAAGTGTCTACTAATTCCTCGTAGGCTTGCGGAACAACAATTGCCTCGAGATAAAATGACGGCTGATTCATACCAAATTTATAATTGATACCAGAAGGCACGAGTGAGCAGGTAGTTAGGTCCAGCCATTCTCCACCAAAGCTCAAGTTGGAGGGCGTGATTGCGCTATGAGTGATTCGCTGTAATTTTGCAACAGCAAACTGGCGCGCATTGGCAGCAAGACTGCGCGCTAAAATTGTTTCTATCCCACCGTTTGCTAGTGCGTAAGTTTGCAAACTTTTTATCGCCTGTTTTACTCGTAATGTATCCGGCGCCAACAGCGGCCGCGACGTCGGTGAAGGGACAAAATGGGGCGAACGTATAAAATGCGCGGGACGCAATAAGGCTTCGCGCAGTAACAAAGCGCCGCGTCCGGTCAATATTGTATTGCTATCACCATTGAGGTAATAGGGTGCGGGCATTGATGTATCTATGATGCCGTAACAGCGCGCGGCACCGGAAGGCAAGATTGTTTGAATAAGGCCCGCGTAAATAGCTTCAACAACTGCATCGGTTAATTGCAAGCAGCCCGTTGTGTGCCACCAATCTACGCCTTGACCTACCAGGCAGTTACGACCAGAGCCTTTTAATTGAATGCCATTGACCAGTCCACAGCGTGCACCACCACCATTTCCACCAACACCTCTGCCACCATAGCGCTCTGCTAATAAAGTATAGGGCGTGGATAAATCAAAATTGGCGGCTGGAAAATAGTCGCTGCCCGCCACGCAATAGGCGAACTCGGAAAGCATAGTATCTACGTTCCATTCCTTACCGCTTGTCGTAATACTTGTAGGAGCATCGGAAGAATTAATCCAGCTTGATTGTCCTGTGGTGCATTTGAATCCACGGTAAGGTGCCAGGAGTGGAGTGAAATCTTCTACTCGTGCAGACGTAGATTGGTTAAAAAAATTTTTCTGAATATTTTCGTGAATAGTCACCGAACGGCTCCTTATTTTTTCAATGGCGTGCTTGGATTGCCAGCCTCCAACTCTGCTTTTTAATCGTTAGTATCGAGGTGTTTCTATACTAGCTTCCAGACTCCAACGGTCTATTCCACCACTTAAATTTAAAATGTTAGAGAAGCCATGTTGCAAAAGAATTTCGCAGGCTTTCTGCGACCTCTTGCCTTTATGACAAAAGCAAATCGTCTTTGCATGTTTATCAAGATCTAAAATTTTTTGTTCCAAGCTGTCCAGTGGCAAAAGCTGGGCCCCTTTGATATTCGCTATCTGATATTCGGAAATGCTGCGCACATCAATCAGCTGAATGGGCTCACCTGTTGTTAACAGATGCTTTAATGCCGCAGGTTGAATGGCGGGAACATCCCGAGAATTATTTTGCGCTGTTGTTATTCCGCAGAACTCCTGGTAATCAATGAGTTTTCGTTCTGAAGCGCTGTTAGAACAAAAAGTGCATTTATGATTGCGCTTTAACTGATACTCATCAAAACTCATGGTCAAAGCGTCAAATGTAAGTAGCCGGCCCGCCATCACATCGCCAATGTCCAACAGGATTTTTATAACTTCAGTTGCCTGAAGTGTTCCCAAAACGCCCGGTAAAATTCCTACAACTCCACCTTCTGCACAGGAGGGCACCAATTCAGGCGGTGGAGGCGTAGGATAGAGGCAACGGTAACACGGACCATTTCGGTAGTTGAAAACACTGAGCTGGCCGTCGAAGCGAAAAATTGACGCATAGACGTTTGGTTTACCGAGAATAACGCATGCATCATTAGATAAATAACGTGTTGCAAAGTTGTCAGTGCAATCCACTATCACGTCATAATTTTTAAAAATTTCAAGTGCGTTGGTGGAGTTAAGTCGTGTCTGATAAACCGTCACCGCGGTGTTTGGATTTAGAGCCTGAATTTTTTCTTGCGCAACTAGGGCTTTGGATTTATCTAAATCACTTACCGAAAAAAGAACCTGTCGTTGAAGGTTGCTGAGATCAACTTTATCGTCGTCCACAATTCCCAGATGGCCAATACCTGCAGCTGCGAGATACAACAACACCGGGCAACCTAGGCCGCCAGCGCCAATCACTAGTACCTGTGAATATTTAAGCTTTTGCTGACCGGCTATTCCCACTTCGGGTAAAAGCAAATGGCGGCTGTAACGTTGTATTTCTTCCGCGTTAAGCACAGCGGTACTGTTTGTGTTTTGCATAAAATTTACCTCAGCCCTTAGCGTTATAATTTCAACCGCCGGCAATTGCGGGAATTAACGTGATTGAATCACCATCACGCAAATCCGGGTCTTGTGAATCTAAAGTGCGCACATCATTTGCATTCACATATACGTTGATAAAATGACGCAACTCGTTATCCGGTGTAAAAATTTTTAATCTTAATTCCGGAAATTCGTCTACCAATTGGGTGAGTGCTTGTCTTACTGAAACGGCACTGCTACTCACCGATTTGAGCCCATTGGTGTAACGTGCAAACACACTGGGCAGTTTTATTTCAATAGTCATGGTGCACCTGGCTTTTTGTTTGACATCCGCATTTTAAGAGCCTGCTGAGTACCTTCTCACACAGGCAACGCTGCTAGAACTTTCCCATTAATAAACTTTAAAACTTAACCTAACTTTTTTGCTGTGGCGTTTGTTAACCTGGCTCAAACCCAATTGAAATATTGGTTTAAAAAACTATATCCAATAATTCAATTGGTCCGTCTGCACCTATTCGCCAACAACAACCTGGCTTAGCGAAAAGGTGCGACGGGGTGTAAAGCTCCTGCGATTAACCGCAGCTCACTACAGAGCCAACCGAACTGAAGCTACCTGCAGTTCCGCAGCAGCTCAAAGAGCCTGCGGAAGACAGACAGTCAGAAAGCAATTGAACTTGCTCTGGCAATTCCTCAGCGAAAAGATCCAATTCATCGTTAAAGGAAACAAGGTCAAAAGGGTGTTGGTTTAACATAGTAATCTCCAAACAAAAAGTTAGTTAAAGTTTATTAAGTTTATTGCCGCTTGCTTCCTTGCGGCAGACAAATAAAAACAAATCCAACAAATGTCTGTCAACGGAAAAATACATACACTGTAATTTGTTACGGGTTAATTTTTTTAAAAACAGGAATAGAAAATAGGAATAAGAAAATAGGTAAAATAAAAATTATAATGTTATTGAGTCAGATGGAGTAAGCGATGGGGAGGCTAATAAAAAATTTTATGCGGAGTTTTAACGTAGGTGTAACCGCCGCACCCTGAAAAACATCACTATAAAAAAATAGTGATATTTTTCAGGGGAGGCGGAAACTATTTAGGTCGCCAATTAGCCGCAGCTAACAACTGAACCAACACTACCAAAGCTACCTGCAGTACCACAGCAGCTTACAGAGCTGGCAGAAGATAAACAGTCAGAAAGCAATTGAACTTGCTCTGGCAATTCTTCTGCAAAAAGGTCTAATTCGTCTTTCATGTCAATCATATCAAAAGGGTGTTGGTTTAACATTATGTTTCTCCTAAGGTTATTTAAATAAAAAATATCGACAGAAAATAATTTAACTGCGACCTACAAATAAAATCAAAATTAGTAATCGCTAGTCAACGACTTTTTTAAAAACCTGTTAGTTGTTACAGTCTTTTTCAATTAAATAAAATTAATTTTTTATTAAATAAATTTTAAAAATTAAAATATAAAATTATTTTTTTAAATTCTACTTTCTGGTTACGGCCGAATGAGGGGGCTTTTCAAATATTTAACTGTAAGTTGTTACAGCTTTGCGCTGGGTCATTGGATGACTAAGCTAGCCGAAATTGCTATTTGCTTGAAAAGCGCTCGTTATCTTCCGAATCTCCATAAGATGTCAGGTTATTGGAAGAGAGATGCGCCACATTTCCAGAAGGAGGGCATGAAAATTAATACTTCAGAAACCAAAAATCTGCTTGATGATTTACAACTTGATAAATCGTTAAAAGCGCCAGCACCCTTCAGAAATAATAAATGGTTAGTCACCGCCATTTTTAGCGTTTCGGTGGTTGCTGCCGGGCTAATCATAAACAGTGTCGCTCAACCATCCTTTGCGAAGGAGGGCAACGAAGTCGAAACCCAGGCGACCCCAGCTAAGGAGCCAAGCCTTAATAAGATGGCATCCAATGGCCAGCCGATCTCTGACCATGAGCCAGTAATAAAGGCCACCGCAAACCAGATGCATACTGCTGCGACTGTCCCTTCCGAAAATGTTCAAGTTAATGCTTCGGGTTACGTGCTTGCAGAAAAAAGTGCGACCGTGTCGTCTGATACCACGGGTCGTTTGAAGGAAATCCTTGTAAAAGAAGGGGAGCATGTTGTTAAAGGCCAGCTATTGGCAACTATTGACCAACGTGTCGCAGAAGCGCAAATGCAGTTGACCAAAGTGCAATTGGAAACTGCTAAAACAACTTACAACCAAACAGCCATAAGGTTGGACGAGGCGCAGCGAAAATATCAACGCATTCAAGCCCTGAGCGCAAAACAATTTGTAAGTGAAGAACAGCTCGACAACGCACGCTACACCTTTTCAATTTTGCAGGCTGAATTGGCCACTAATTCCAGCAACATAAAAGTTGCAGAACAGCAGCTTTCCATTCAGCAGCAACTATTGGAGAACGCAAAAATATACGCACCTTTTTCCGGAATTGTTACCGAGCTTGCTGCAGAGGTTGGTGAAATCGTATCGCCTATTTCTGCTGGTGGCGGTTTTACCCGCACTGGAATATGCACGATTATTGACATCGAATCTTTGAAAGTAGAAGTGCAGGTTAGCGAACAATACATTGAAAAAATACGCTTGGGTCAGGCAGTGAATGTCAACAGCATTGCATACCCGAATGAGAAAATAACGGGTGTTGTGAGCCACATAATGCCGCAAGCAAATCGTGAGACAGCGAGCATTACTGTGAAAATAAAATTGCTGAACACGCGCGAAAACATTGTTCCTAATATGCGCGTTGACGTGGCGTTTTTAGAAAAAGGTGTGGTTCGTCTAAGTCAATCCCAGTCAGTAAAGCCTGTTAGCCAGGCGATGAATTAATGGTTCAAGCATAAGTATCTGAACCTAAATATTTATCTATAACAGAGGCAATGAATATGTTAATTAATTCAGAGATTGAAGCATCGCAGAGTGTAAATGAAAAAGCCGAGGCTATGGTAAAACTCCACAATATCAATAAGGAGTACACCAAAGGTTCTGCCGCAGTTAAAGTATTGAACGATGTCAATTTCACCATTAAAAAAGGTGAGTTCATTGCGCTTATGGGCCCGTCAGGTTCTGGCAAAACGACGCTTTTAAATATTATCGGCGGTATCGATCGCCCTAGTTCTGGGAGTGTGTATGTCGGCGGAAAAAATATTATCGGGCTTAATAGTTCTGAGTTAACGGCATGGCGCGCTCAGGAAGTCGGTTTTATTTTCCAGTTTTATCATTTAATCGCGGTTTTGAATGCAGAGAAAAATGTTGAGCTACCGCTGTCGTTATTTAATCTGTCACGCGACGATATTAAAAAGCGTGTGGATGCATGCTTCAAATTGGTGGGATTGGAAAATCGAAATAAACATTTTCCGAATGAATTATCCGGCGGTCAGCAACAACGCGTTGCCATAGCCAGAGCAATTGTGACTGACCCTGATATTTTATTGTGTGACGAGCCGACAGGAGACTTGGATCGCGAATCAGCAGAGCAGGTGCTCGATTTATTAGCCATGTTAAATAAAAACTACGGCAAAACTATTGTGTTGGTTACGCATGACCCACAGGCAGCTGCATACGCTCACAAAACTGTTTATTTAAATAAAGGTGTTGTTGAGGAGACTAGACGAAATGATTCTATTTGATCTTGTGACCGCCAATATACTGCGCTGGAAAATCCGTTCAATTTTTACTTTTTTTACCATTGTAATTGCATTTTTACTGCTTGCACTGCTACTACCAGTAAATCGTATGTTTAACGTAGGTGTGGAAGTTGCCGATGCTAACCGCCTTATAAGCGTCAATAAATCTTCATTTTTGCGTCCAATGCCATTGAGTTATCTGGAAGTTATTAAAAAAATCGAAGGCGTAAAAGACGTTGGACATTTCACATTTTTTGGCGGATTTTATCAAAATCAAGATAATCAAGTAGCTGCTACAGTCACCGACCCAAAAGTCTATTCGCAACTTGTTCCAGAAATGGTTTTCAGTAGCCCCACTGACCTGGATGACTGGATTAAGGACCCGGCAGGTGTAGCGGTTGGTCGAGAGATGGCAGAAAAATATCATTGGAAAGTTGGCGATATAATTCCGATTTATTCTGCAATTCACCAGCGCAGTAATGGTAGTTTCAGTTGGACTTTCAATGTTAAAGCTATTTTTGACACTACCAAGAAAGGCGGTAGTACGAATAGCATGCTAATTAATTATGATTATTTTAATCAGGCTCGCCTTGCCAACCGGGATCTAGTGGGTTGGTATTCCATCGTTGTTAGTGATCCTAACCAAGCCAATGCTATTGCCAGTACGATTGATAAAAAATTCCAAAACTCTCCCAACGAAACCAAAACATCTTCTGAAAAAGTATTTGCGCAAAGCTTTCTTCGCCAAGTAGGTAATTTCGGCATCATGATTTCGCTGGCGCTAGGGGCTGTATTTTTTACGCTTATTTTAGTGGTGGCTAATACGCTTTCACAATCGGTTAACGAGCGCATGTCCGAGTTGGCGCTTTTGAAAACGGTTGGTTATAGCGATAAAAAAATTATGGCTATGGTAATTGGCGAGAGTCTACTGTTTTCTTTTGGTGGATGTTTCGCAGGTTTTTTAATTGCTGCTATAGCCATACCACAAGTCGCCTTACTGTCTGATCAACTGCTATCAACCTTGCAACTGTGGTGGCGTGATCTTGGCTACGGAATTTTAGGTGCTGCAGGTCTTACCATCGCCGCCATTATTTTGCCGGGGCTGCGTATTACTAATATGGAAATTTCCAAACACCTTGCGAAAACTGTATAGGGGAACAACATGTTAATACTTCTTAAACATATTGCACGCGCATCGCACATCGCATTGCTTGGTATAAAACAGCGTTTCTTTCGTTCATTGACAAGTGTTATTGGTACCGCGGGTGTGGTCGGTGTTTTGGTCAGTATCTTATCTATTGCAGCGGGTTATGAAAAAGCATTGTCTTTTAAAGGGGCTGAGGACAGTATTATTATTTTTCGCTCCGGAGCTAAATCGGAACTGGAAAGTAGCTTCACCGGCGACCAGCTGGATTTGATCAGGAATAATGAATTAATTGCCACAGACAATCGGGGCAAAAAGATATTTTCTGCTGAATCTTACGTAATTGTAAATATTGACGATAAAAGCACCGCTGAAACTATGAACGTGGCCCTGCGTGGTGTACAACCCGCCGCATTTGATATCCGCCACCAATTAAAGTTAGTTGACGGACGTTTATTTGAACCAGGTAAGGCTGAAATTATTGTTGGAAAAAAATCACAATCCCAATTTTCAGGTTTACAAATCGGTGACAAAAAACGTTTCAGCGATTCGGAGTGGACTGTCGTGGGCATTTTCGAGGCAAATGGTACTGTGCTTGAGTCAGAATTGTGGACCGACAATTTGATGTTGCAGTCCGCTTATATGCGTGCGAATTCAGCGCAGGTGGTTTATGTGAAATTAGCCGAGGGCGTGAAACCGATAGATTTTCAAAATTCGCTTAACAAAGACCCCCGCTTAAATGTTCAGGTCACCACAGAGGCCGATTACTACGCTGAGCAATCAGCTATGTTGAATAAGTTCGTTAAACGTCTCGGCTTTGGCATTGCAATTCTTATGGCATTTGGCGCTGTGTTTGCTGCGGTAAATACTAATTTTTCCACTGTGGTTGCGCGTCGTAGAGAGCTTGCGACCCTGGAAACATTAGGTATAAAAAAATTAGCGATTGTTGTTTCTGTTGTCGTGGAATCTACCGCGCTTACATTGCTAGGCGCAATGTTGGGCTGTCTGCTGGTGTACGTTTTATTCGACGGGTACACCACCTCAACATTATTCTTCTCGAAAAATTTTAGTCAGGTCGTATTTTCATTCCATGTGTCCGCTTACGCACTTGGCCTGGCAAGCATTTTTGCAACAGTCATAGGTATAGCGGGGGCGCTTATACCGGCTATTAAGTTGGGGAGAACCCCGTTGGTAAAATCACTGGCTGCCGTATAAGCGCTTCGACTTCATCAATAATATCAGTTGAGTAATCACATGAAATTTTTTAATCAGGAATTATCGGCTAAAAAAAATCATTTTTTAGGTACGCATCGTTTGCGTTCGCCAGAAGATACGTTTAATGATTATTCACGTTACATGAAACTGATGGGTATCACGCGTATTGCAAACGTTACGGGGCTTGACCGAATTGGTGTGCCTGTGTGTGTGGCCATTCGCCCTAATGCTCGCGCACTTGCCTCGGCACAAGGTAAAGGGTCGACCCTGTTTGCTGCCAAGACATCAGCGCTAATGGAAGCTATAGAGTCTTGGCATTGTGAACGTATAGATGCACCTTTGCGCTTTGATTCGCATCATGCAATGGCGCAGCGTTTTAATGTTCCGAATTTAATGGATTTGCCATGGCGCAGTGATGCAACGCCCAGCAATGACCGTCCATTTAATTGGATTGAGGCCTATGATCTGGTGCAAGACAAATCAATCTGGTTGCCGTTTGAATTAGTATCCACCAACTTTGTACAAGCGCATCAATATCAACCCAGCTTCTTACAAAGCAGTAATGGGCTCGCGTCTGGAAATCATTTGCTTGAAGCTATTGTTCACGCGCTCTATGAAATTATTGAACGCGATGCTTTAGCGTTGTGGGAATTAACACCGCAACATCAGCGCAAAAGCAAACAAATTGATTTGCACACGGTGAATGATAAAGAACTGCGCGAGCTCATTCAAAAATTAGCTAAGCTCGGTGTGGTTGTGAGCGCTTGGGAAATCACCAGTGATGTTGGGCTACCCGTATTTACCGCAACCATTTATGAAGATCCTGATAGTGAATACTGGCGACCTTTACCAGCATTCTCTGGTCACGGTTGCCACTTGCAACCGGAAATCGCTTTAGCACGCGCAATTTACGAAGCTATTCAAAGCCGTGCCACCGTCATATCTGGCAGCCGTGATGATATTTTTCCACGCGATTATGAACAAAGCGGCAATAAAGAAGATCACGAGCGGGCAATTGCGGCAATTCGTTTTCCACAGCCCACAAAAATTTTTCCGAATACTCAATTACCTGTCGGAAACTATTTTGAAGAAGACCTCGGCACGATTATCCAACAGTTGAAAAAGATTGGTTTAGGTTCTATCGCTGTGGTGAATTTGACTCGCGATGATATTGGAATTCCTGTGGTCAAATTAGTTGTCCCCGGACTCGAACCTTTCCATACGTCCAGTTATCGGGCGGGCAAACGTGCCGCGAATTACCTTCAAAAAATTGCAGCATGAGGACCATAACATGAATATCTTTGTTTATTTGGGCCCAAGTTTGGATCGATCAGAAGCTGAGGCAATTTTGAAAGCCAATTATTTACCTCCGGTAAAAATGGGTGACTTATATCGGCTAGTCGAAAGTGAAGAAAGGATCGATTTAATTATTATTATCGACGGATTCTTTGAGCAAACGCCTGCCGTTTGGCACAAAGAAATCTTGTTCGCCCTCAATAAAAATATTCCGGTGATAGGTGCAAGTAGCATGGGGGCTTTGCGTGCGGCAGAGCTTTCAGCTTTTGGTATGCGCGGGCATGGAAAAATTTTCAACGATTTCCTCAGTGGCAGGCTGGAGGATGATGATGAAGTGGCTGTAGTTCACGGGCCAGCGAACGATGGTTATATTTGCCAGTCGGAAGCCATGGTTAACATTCGTTACGGCTTAGAACTTGCGCTGGAAGAAAAAATTATTGACCAGCATTTTGTGAGCACGGCTATTGAACTTACCAAGGCTACCTATTATCCGCAACGCACCTGGCATGAATTAGTTAAAGCCCTGAGATCGACCTCCGTAGAAAAATCAATTTCCGAATTGCAAATTGAAAGTTTTAAAAATTTTATTACATCAACGAACACTAATTTAAAACGATTGGATGCTTACTCCCTATTAACGACAGTGGCACAATCCCCGGTTACGCACATTAGAGAGTCGAATGAGCATCGCGAAAAGAATAAATTTTTCTTTGAGCCAACGGTTTTCTGGGACCACTTAAGTATTTATTTTAATGGCATAAATACGCAAACTAGTGGCGGCGCAAACTTTGATCGTTTGCGTAATCACGTACGTCTTGTTGAAAAAAATCGTCAAGCTATCATTGATAAGGCTCTATTGCTGCATTTGGTGAATGCCGAGGCTAAGCGGCTACGTCGCAGCAAATTCAATTCACGCGATGCTTTGCTTCACTTTCGTAAAAATCGCAAGCTTCATTCAACAGAGCGCTTACAACAATGGATGATCGAGAATGGCGTTACCAAAAATGACTGTCTTGATCTTGCGCATTCTGAGTACACCCAATACTTAATCGAAAATTTATATTGCGAGCAGATCGATAAGCAGCTTAATAATGCATTGAAGTTGACGGGACAATATTCTGCCATAAGTTCGGAGGTCACGCATAAGTGGAGTAACTTGAAAGAACAGGCCTTGGATCAAAATCATGACTATGACAATGCCTTGGTAGATGCAAGTTTACGGTGGTATCAGCAACATATTTCAAGCGTAGATGAGTCACTGGAAAAACACGCAGCCGAGCGAGGTTTTTCATCGGTACGTTTGTTTATCAACGAATTGGTTGCGCACTATCTGTTTATTCATGAATGCGGCAAACAAGCTGAGCGTGAAGAGACCTTTATCGCCAAAGCAGCTTATGCCTAAGGAAATATACCATGCAAACTAACATGATCAGTGCTGAGGAATTAAACCTGCAATTAGGCAAGTTTTGCATATTGCGAGCAGAGCGCGGTTTAAGCAGCTCACCAGAAAACCTTCGGTGTTTATCCAATTCAATTCAATATGGTCATTATTCTTTTTTAGAGAATTGCGATGGCAAGATTGTCGCTTATGTCACGTGGGCAAAGGTAAATAAGGAGGCTTACTTTGCCGCCAAGCAAACGCTTTCTGCACCCAAGTATGAATATGAATGGGATGAGGGGCCTATTACGCTCATATTGGATGTTTTAGTAAAAAAGGGCTGGGAAAGTTTTCTGCCGAAATTTTTGTTAGCAGAAGCGCGAAAACAAAAATTCCTATGTTATTTAGATAATGATAAAAATTCACTAAAACGTGTTAGATATAAATCTCAACATCAATTATAAAATAGTAACCTCTAGGTCCTTTCAAGCCCGCACAAATGCCTATGTTGTATCTATCCTTCAGAAAGAAAGGTTCAATCAATCTACCTATGAATTCAGTTGATGAAGCATGCAAAGTAAAAATTTTGAAAAAGTAGCTATCTACTAAAAAGCTTTCAGAAGTGGCTTTTTGGAAAATTAAAAAAAGCGTAGAAATTTCTTATTCGAAAAAGCCAATGTTCTTTCGGTTAATCTATTCCTGAAACTCAATCGCGTATGCCTCCAGTTCATCCACAAAATCTTGCTTTTCCTGATCACTGATAAAGCCTGCTGTAAAACTATTGTGGGCAAGTTGTAGGGCTTGTGCGCGTGTCATTGGAAACGCATCCGCAAGTGCAAAATAGTTGTCATTCAGGTAACCGCCAAAGTATGTTGGATCATCTGAATTTACCATGACTCGCAAACCTGCATCCATAAGCTTAAAAATATTGTGTTGTTTCATATTTTTATAAACACACAGGCGCACGTTCGAAAGTGGGCATACCGTCAGTGGAATTTGAGATGCTCGCAGATATTCCATTAATCGCGGATCTTCATCGCAGCGCACACCGTGATCTATACGTTCTACTTTAAGTAGATTAATTGCCTCCCAAATATATTCTGGTGGACCTTCTTCACCTGCGTGCGCGACAACACGAAGGCCTTCTGCACGAGCTTGATCGAATACTCGTGTAAATTTACTCGGTGGATGGCCGAGTTCAGAGCTATCTAAACCCACCGCAATAATTTTATCTTTCCAGGGGATTGCTTGGTGCAAAGTTTTTATCGCACTTTCTTCTGATAAGTGACGCAAAAAGTCCATGATGAGTAGCGAGCTAATATTCCACTTCTTCTTTGCATCGTCCATTGCCCGCAAAATGCCACTAATCGCTACTTCAAATGCAATGCCGCGCTCGGTGTGTGTTTGCGGATCAAAAGATATTTCGGTGTGGCGAATATTATCGGCTTTGCATTTTAAAAAATAATCTGTTGTGAGGTCATAAAAGTCCTGCTCAAAATTTAATGCAGACGCCCCTTGGTAATAAAGATCTAAAAAACTTTGTAAGCTGGTGAATTGATAAGCAGCTTCAATTTCGGCAACACTTTGGTAAGGAAGCTCTACTTTGTTGCGCTGTGCTAGAGTAAACATTAATTCGGGTGACAAGGCGCCATCGAGATGCAAATGTAATTCAGCTTTGGGCATGCCCGCTAAAAATGCTTTGCTCGCTAGCAACTGCATATCAGGCAAATGATTAAAGTCAGGATTGATTATGGTTAAAGTCATAGGCGGTCCGAAATTTAAAACATGCGGTTTATATTTAAAACTATAGCTACTTTTACGGCAAGTTTACATTTGTCCATCGTATATAAACTTGAATTTCTTCTCGCTTCAAATTCGCATTTTGATTCATATCAATACAGGTCAGTAAAAATTTGGTTGTAGTTGTAAAGATATTTTATAAAGTCTAAAAGTACAATCATAAATATCGAGCCTGCCCGATCTGTAAACCAGAAATAGACTCTATTATTTGACGCCAGCCAATCCACGCTCTCCAATTATTTCCCAGCTGCGTTTTGTTAAACGATAGATCAAGCGCACGAATACGAGTGTGAGTATGGTTTCTACTGCTATTAAAACTCCGCTGACAAAGGCACCGTGTTGGGTTGCGCGGCGATGGTATTTTTTCACTAATTTTTCTCGTGCGATTTCGATACTGTCGTAAAACGTCGGAATCATTAGCAGCGTTAGAATAGTTGAGGTAATGGTGCCGCCGATGATGGCGACGGCGAGTGGTTGATAGAATTCGCCGCCTTCGCCCATGCCGATTGCAACGGGTAACATGCCGGCGATTAATGCGAAGGTTGTCATTAAAATTGGTCGTAAACGTGAGCGACCGGCGTACATCAACGCTTCTTCGCGATTGAATCCTTCTTTTTCTTTAGCGCGTGCGCAATCGAGTAAAAGAATCGCATTTTTTGCAACCAATCCCATCAGCATAATAATGCCGATAAAACTCATGAGGTTGATTGTATGACCGGTCGATACGAGCGCGATTACCACGCCGATTAAACTCAAAGGCAAACTCATCATCACAGGAACGGGTGCGAGGAATGAACCGAATTGAATGACGAGAATAAAATACATAAGCGCGATGCCTGAAATTAATGCCGTTAGCATTGCGCCAAATAATTCTTGTTGATCTCGCCCCGCGCCGCGCAATTCAATGCCGTAGCCCGGTGGAAAATCTATACTTTTGGCGAGCGTCATAGCTGCGCTGATAACTTCTCCCTGTGGAGCGCCTTCGACATTTGCGGTGACTGTTAATGTGCGTTTGCCATCGGTATGCATGATACGCGTTGGTGCTTTGTCCATTCGAATAGTGGCGATTTGTTCCAGCGGGATTACGCTATTGCTACCACCTGTGACTAAGGGCAGGCGTGCTAACGCAGAAATGTCTGCACGGTCATCTGGATGTAAACGGAGAGCTACATCGCGCGTTTCGCCGGTAGGGTCAACCCAATCGCCCACTTCAATTCCTGCAAAGGCAATGCGCAATGCTTGCGCCGCATCGCCAACAGCAATTCCCAAGCTGCTCGCCAAACCACGGTCCAATTCAATTTGTAATTCCGGCATGGGTTCCTGTTCGCTCAAGCCAACATCCACTGCGCCTTTTATCTTGCGCAAGTTTTCCATGTAGGTGTCGGTGATCTCCATAAGTTTTCGCGAGTCCTGGCCGTAAAAATTTATTCTCACGGGCTTGTCGCCACCGTTACTCGTGTCGTCTTGCACGGTGTATTCGGCACCGACCAAACGGTTCACCGATGCGCGCAATTCCACGGCAATTTCTGCGGCGCTGCGATCGCGGTCGCTCGGTTTACCAATATCCAAATCAATTCGGCTGCCGTCTCTTGCTATGTCGCTGAATACAGATTTTACTTCTCGAATCTGATGCGCGAGTGCAGCAGCTTGTTCGGTTTTGATGCGTGCGTACTCAAGGCTTGCGCCGGAAGGAAGACGTATGTCGACAACTAGTTTTCCATTATCGGCAGCGGGTAAAAAACTGGTGCCACCTTGAAATGATTGCAGAGCGAGTGCGCTAACCAAGCTTAAAACAGCGATGACTGCCATGGAGCGTCTGTGCCCTAAGGCCCAGCGAATGACAAGTGTGTAACGGTCTGCCTGATGATCGAACCAGGTATTGAAACGTTTCAGCAGCGCGCTAAAACCACGCTTCGGCATATGCTGATAGCCAACCGGATCACCCCAGCGCGATGACAGCATTGGGTCGAGCGAGAAGGATACAAACAGCGATACGAGTACCGAGGCAACCACTGTTAACGCAAAAGGTTTGAACCATTGACCTGGACCACCGCCCATAAATGCGACAGGAATAAATACTGCGACTATTGAAAATGTCGTCGCCATTACCGCCATACCAATTTCTTTAGTGCCTTCGCGAGATGCTGTGATGCGATCTTCACCACGCTCCATATGCCGGACGATATTTTCGCGTACCACAATCGCATCGTCGATCAGTACACCAATCGCCAACGAAAGGCCGAGTAGCGTCATAAAATTCAGCGAGAAACCAAATAGCCATACCGCAATAAACGCAGCTAGCACAGAAGTAGGTAATGCAAGGGCGGTAATTAACGTTGAACGCCATGAATTTAAGAATACGTAAACTACAAAAATAGTTAAGCCTGCACCGAGAATGAGCGATTCAATAACATTATTTAAACTGGACTCGGCCCATTCGCCGCCATCATCAGCAATTTCTATTTGCGTGCCGGGTTTGAGTTGTTTACGAATTTCGTCCAGCTCTTTGCGAACCGCTTTGGAAACGGATACGGTGCTCGCTTCACGAGTGCGGATTACACTGATCCCTACTGCAGAATGGCCGTTGTAAAAGTCTAAGCCTTCGGGTTGAGCGGTGCCGTCTACGACATCTGCTACATCACCCAAGCGCAATACATCGTCGCCATTGCGGCGAATAACAATGCGCGAAAATTCTTCCGGCGACGTCAGCCGTCCTAATAAGCGAATGCTGTGATCTTCCAAATCACCTTCGAGCTTTCCGCCAGGTGCAGTGAGATTTTGGTTTTGTAAACTGCGCTGTACTTCCACTACAGAAACATTGTGCATGCGCAGCTTTTCGCTACGTAACAGCACTGACAGCTCACGTTTCAATTCGCCAGAGATATTAACAACAGCTACTCCGGGCACGCCCCGCAAACGGTCTGCGATATCTTTTTCGGCAAGTATCGAGAGGTCAATATGAGTTTGGCTGGAAGAGGACAGTGAAAGCCACATGATTGGCCATGCATCCGGGTCTTGTTTACGGATAATGGGTTCGCGCATTTCAGTGGGCAATTTATAACGCACACTGGCAATGGAGTTGCGCACTTCATCCGCAGCTTCAATCAGGTTTTTGTTAAATTCAAATTCAATACGAAACCAGGCGTTTCCCTCGTTTGCCCACACTCGCATGTCATATACACCAGGAATACCGCGCATGGCTTTTTCAAGGCGATCCACGATTTCCCGTTCAACTGTTTCGGGTGAGGCACCTGGATAGGGAATGCTGACTTGCAAAATGGGCGGCGCAATATCCGGGCGCTCATTAACCCGCAGCTTGCTCAGCGCCAACCAACCTATTGCCATAAGGCCAAGCGTAAGTACAACGGTGACTAAAGGGCGTTTGATACTGAAGTCGGAGAGAAACATGTTTTATCCTTCCTTCTTATTGGTTGCAGCAGCAGCCGACGCTACTTTTTCCATGCTGACCTTAGCACCGTCAACCAAGGCTCCGCGCGGATGCCGAATAATATGGTCGCCTTCAGCTAAACCGGTGTTAATTGCGTAATCGCCGGATTTAACATCGCGTTGACCAAGCGTAATTTCAATTTTATTGAGTACGCCATTTTGAACACGCCACACGTAAGCGTGATCGCCCTGTTGCACAAGGCTTGATTCAGGAATGCTCAACCCTTGTTTAATATCACTTTGCACCCGGCCTTCAGCGAAGAGCCCAACCGTAAGATTTTCGCTTCGTTCAAGAGCCACATGTACGCCTACCTGGCGGGTAGTCGCATCCGCGACTGGGCTGATACCTTCAATGCGGCCTTCAAATGCGCGGTCACGACTGCCATTAATATAAAAATTTACTAACTGCCCAACGTGAACATGCAAAATTTGATGGGCTGGTATAAAACCTTCGAAGCGCATGCTAGCGGGGTCAATCACTTTAAGTAGAGCTTTACCAATTTGTGCAGTATCGCCATTGGATACTTCGCGTTGTCCCACAATCCCCGCAAAGGGGGCGCGCACTTCGGTACGTGCTAATTGTTGCGCGTCTTGCACGACTCGAGTATGTGCTGCCGCGAGTTCACTTTGCGCCGCATTGCGCCGCAACTCGGCATCTTCTTTTGCCTGGGTTGATACAGCACCACTTACCGATAAGGTTTTTAAGCGATTCAATTGGCGCTCGGCCTGATCAAAACTCTGCTGGGCTGCTCGTTCGGCTTCTCGCGCAGAATTTAATGCTTGCCGAAATGCGGTGTCATCCAGGCGAACCAGTAAATCGCCTTTCTGAACTTTGTCGCCGTTATCTTTCAAAACCTGCAGCACAATCGCCGACACTTCAGCGCGTAAATCGGCTTGTTTTTTAGCTTGCAGGGAACCTGAAATGATTGGCCCGTGCGCTATGCGGCCAGAAGAAATTCGCACCAAATCTTCCTGAACAACAAGAATAGGCAGCTTGTCTTCAGCGGGTTTATCACTCGCTTTGCCTCCGCAGCCAGCTAGCAGGGCGATTAAACTACAGGCGATGAATATTTTGTTTGGCATAACTAATCCTATAAGTATTGCTAATGCATACGGGAGCGGTGAAAAAATCTAATACTCAAAATAAGAGAGTTTAAATATGGCGAGACCAAGCACCTCCACATCCTGAAAACGAGGGAAATTTAAGCTCAAGCTTTTCCTGTTTGTGATTCAACGGAGAGTAGCTACCGGACTTAAAGAGGTATGTATATCAACTTAGATGTGATGACTCAGGAGTTTGGATTCAGGGATTAAAAATTTTCTTCGATCAGGTTTTTGCAATAGTAAGCGTGTTTTGGTAAGGATACACCTCGCGTTTTAATGCTTCATTCCCCAACTTCCTTGCCATCAATCCAACTGCGAGTCACGCGGTTCTGATTGTCGAGTAAAACCATACTTGCGGTAAATCCAGCCTGAATTGCCCCTAGCTGTGTTTCACCCATCATAGCCGCGGGATAAGTACTTGCCATGCGAACGGCTTCGTCTTCATCAATTTCTAACATTGCTACTGCATTAGTTACTGCGGATATCATGGTTAAATCAGAACCGGCCAGCGTGCCTTGGGCTGTCGTGAGCTTGCCATTTTCGCAGCGAATTAATTCGCCATTGAGTATAAAATTTTTATCGGTTGCTCCTGCGCTTGGCATTGCATCAGTTACCAAAATCATTTTGCCTTTTGCTTTGGCTCGATGTGCAACTTTTAAACTCGCGGGATGAACGTGAAAACCATCTGCAATAATTCCGCACCAGGAATTTTTATCTTCCAGTGCGGCGCCCACCATACCGGGTTCGCGACTTGCGAATGGCGTCATGGCATTGAAGAGATGAGTGAAACTCGTTAACCCTGCATTAAGTGCAATTTTTGTTTGCGCGTAATTCGCAGTGCTATGACCGGCGGCGACAATAATTCCTGCGCTAACGAAACGTGAAATCATTTCCGGTGTAGTCAATTCCGGTGCGATGGTGATGAGGGTTCTGCCAACATCCAGTGATGTTAATAAATTAAATGCAGCTTCATCAATAATTTTAAATTTCGATGCGTCATGAACACCTTTGCGTTCCGGGTTTAAGAATGGGCCTTCAAGATGAATACCTAAAACACCGGGTACTTTTTCAATTATCGCCTGCTTCACCGCAAGCATTGCCGCTTTGACAACGGATAAATCATCGCTGATCAAGGTGGGATAAAAACCGGTGGTACCAAAAGCGCGGTGCGCACTACTCATGGTTCGCAAGGTCTCTATGTTCGGTGCATCATTAAACAGGACACCACCACCGCCGTTCATCTGGGTGTCAATAAAACCGGGAACTAAACGCTGATGTTGCAAATCAATTATGGTAGTTATTTGCGGAGGTAAATTATCGGCCGCGCAGATTGTCTTAATTTTATCGCCGTCAATGAGAAGGACATGGTTTTCAAGCCAACACTCACTGGTAAATATTTTGCCGTTAACGAGCGCGATAGCCATTAATCAATCTCCAGGAACTTGTGGTCGCAGCGGTTTTTTAAATTGGAATCTGTGAAATTGTAACCTGTGATTTTGTAATTGGGTGAAATGGATATTGGGTTGCCCTTATGATAAAAACTATTGTTTTTGTTGAGACTGAAAACTTTTAGTAATGCGATACGTATTAAATTGTACGAAGTTGTGTAAAGCCTTTTGGTCTGGGCTACACTTCCATAAAGCTTGACGTATTTCGCAATGAAAATGAGGTCCATGTCATGTTATATATTAAAAATGTCAGTATTGCGTTTTTATTATGTTCTTTTTTGGTCAGTTATAGCGCGATTGCCGAGCCATTTCTGGAAAAGTTATGGGTGACGGAAGGATTGAGCGTACCTGAGTCGGTGCTGGTTTATCGCAGCGGTAGAACAAATTTATTGTTCGTATCGCAAATAGACGGTGATCCTAGTGCAACCGACGGCAAGGGCGGTATCGCCAAAATGGATCTCAATGGCGAAGTCACCAATAAAGATTGGGTGACAGGTTTGAATGCACCGAAAGGCATGGCCAATTTTGACGGAAAATTATATGTAGCGGATATTAATGAGTTGGTAGTTATTAATATTAAATCCGGCCAGATTGAAAAGAAAATTGCGATTCCCGGTGCGCAGTTTTTAAATGATGTAACAGTAGACACCAAGGGAGTTGTTTACATTTCGGATACGCATACTGGAAAAGTTCACCGTTACCAGGGCGATTTGCTCAGTGACTATGTGACAAAGATGGACAGTGCCAACGGTTTAAAATCGGTTGGCACTCATGTCATCGTGGGTTCTGGAACTCATTTATATTTGGTGGATAAAAATAAAAATAAGTTGGAGATTGCTAAAGGTTTTGCACAAGGGCTGGATGGCGTTGAGTTAGCATCCCAAGGCAATTTCATTGTGTCTTGTTGGGCGGGTTTGATTTATTACGTATATCTGGATGGCAAAATCCGCTTGTTATTGGATAGTCAAAAAGAAGGCATCAACACTGCGGACATCGCTTACGACACAGTTTCCCAAACATTATTTGTTCCAAACTTTTCCAAAGATTCTGTTACCGCTTATAAAGTAAGTGGTATTTAAGAGACGGTAATTTTTATAACAGCCAGACGAAAAATATGATGGCTGATAAATTCATCGTCTTACTGTTTTTAGGTTGCGTTGAAATTTATTTCGATCAGGATGTTAATCCTTTTTTGAATTAAAATTTTCTAATTGTGCTGCCGTCGCCGGCGTTTGATATTTGTTTTTCCAATCTTCATAAGGCATTCCATAAACGCGTTCGCGTGCATTGTCATAGCTTAGCTGAATATTTTTTTCTTCCGCTGCAGCTACATACCATTTGCTTAGGCAATTGCGGCAAAATCCTGCCAAATTCATCAAGTCAATATTTTGTACATCCGTCCGTGAATTGAAATGGGCAATTAATCTTCTGAATACAGCGGCTTCAAGTTGTGTTTGGGTATCGGATTCGAGTTCGGAGATTTTTGTTGTTTCGGTCATAGGATTCGCTGCCTTCTGAGAGATTATTTCAATTCAGTGTGACTGAATTGGCTGGCTGGTTTGCGCAACACTATAAAATTTATTGCGAATAAAATCCTCAGGTCCTCACGAATAAACTTCTGCGAGCATAATTGGCGAAAAAGCGTACAAAAAATGCCGCTATTTTGTTGTATTTGATGCCACTTTATTCAGTCAAGTGTTTCGCCTTGAACCTCATGCGATACAACCTATACTCAAAGCGAACTACGCGCTAAGAAGACTGATCAGGGGAGTTTGCGTGAATATCATTCTCGGCATTATTGTTGTATTCGGTTGTGTTGTTGGGGGCTTCGTCCTTGCCGGTGGCAAGGTTATGGCACTTTTCCAACCGGTCGAAGTATTAATTATTTGTGGTGCATCTCTTGGCGCAATGATAATTGGGAATCCGACCTCGGTCACTTTGGGCGTTATAAAATCGGCGGGTGCCCTGATGACGCCATCGAAATATAAAAAACAACTTTATCTCGATTTACTTACACTGCTTTACGACATTTTCAACAAAACGCGTCGCGAAGGTTTAATGGCAATTGAGGGTGACATAGAAGAGCCTGAAACCAGCCCGATATTTTCTAACTATCCGTCGATTATGAAAGATCATCATGCTGTTGAATTTATCTGTGATTATTTGCGCATTATGGTTGCTGGCAATATGGCGCCCCATGAATTGGAAGCGTTGATTGATCAAGAGTTAGAAGGGCATCATCAGGAACAAGCATTGATTCCCGGTGCTATAAGCGGCGCTGCAGATGGTCTGCCAGGTTTCGGTATAGTCGCGGCGGTATTAGGTATCGTAATTACCATGGGCAGTCTTGGCGGGCCGCCGGATGTTTTGGGGCACCACGTTGCTGCCGCTCTGGTGGGAACACTCTTGGGTATTTTATTTGCCTACGGTTTTATTGGCCCGTTCGGTATGTATTTAAGCCACAAAAATCGCGACGAAGCGCATTTCTATAGTTGCATTAAAGCGTGTCTGGTTGCGTCAATGAACGGCGTTCCGCCGCAAATTGCGGTGGAGTTTGGCCGCAAAGTTTTATACCACAGTGTTCGTCCGAGCTTTAAAGAGTTGGAAGAACAATACCGTGCGAAACGATAAGGCTGACTAAGAATGGAGAAGGGCACCCAGTCGATCATCATTATCAAAAAGAAAAGTCATGGTCATGGCCACCATGGTGGTAGCTGGAAGGTTGCCCTGGCTGACTTCATGACGGCAATGATGGCGTTTTTCATGCTGATGTGGTTGCTCGGAAGTACCTCAAGCGAAGAGCAAAAAGCAATTTCAGGTTATTTTAATGATCCAGGTAGCGAGTATGCGATAGGTGAGGGCGGCTCTAATCCTGGCCTGATCAATGCTGAGCAACCGCAAGTAGAATCCCATTCTGAAGATCCTATAACTGACGACAGAAGTGATAGCGATAACTCCGAACAAAATACCCGGACGCAAAGCGCTGAACAAATTTCTGAAGCGAAATTAAGAAAGGAAATGGAGCGCATTGAGAAAGAACAGCTTGAGAAATTGCAGGAACAAGTGCGTGAAGAAATCAATAAGGATCCGATTTTCCAACAGGTAAAAGATCAAATTTTAATTGATTTAACCGCGTTGGGTTTGCGAATCCAAATTGTGGATAAAGACCAGCGCCCTGGTTTTGATGTGGGCAGCGCACGCATGAAACCCTATATAGAAGACGTATTAAATTCACTGGCCCCGCTGCTCGACAAAGTGCAAAACAAAATCAGCGTAACAGGCCATACTGACTCAACCGCCTACGGCGAAGGTGCGACCTATACTAACTGGGAACTCTCGGCTGATCGCGCTAACTCGGCTCGCCGTGCGCTCTTACACGGTGGGTTTCCTGAAGGCAAAGTAGTTACCGTACAAGGTATGGGATCGGCGGCGCCCTTGGTAGCGGATAAACCGGATGCTCCCATTAACCGTCGCATCGCGATTATCGTATTGAAGAAGGCGGTCGCTGATGCCTTGAGTAATGGCGGTACAGGTTTAAATTCCAGTGATTTGATTAATCCGACGGGCGCTGCTGATAGCGAACCCAAGCCGCACATCATGACGCAAAAAGAAATCGATGCCGCGATTGATGCTGCACGCTGACGATCTACTATTCCGCTAGATAAAAAACGCCGTTCACCCTGAGCGGGCAGTTGAAGGGCCGAAGTGTTAAAGCTTTTGACTGCTGCGCGCTCAGGGTGAACGGTAAAATCTGATTAACAAAAAGTAAATTGAGTTCATCTTGCTCCTACTGCTACAGCTTTCTGCCTGTGTGCGGCTTTCAAACACCTGCATTCCAAAGACCGACTAGGCTATAATCGCCGCCCTTTATTCTCGTCAACGCAGAATCAATTCCGACTCATCAAGCAGAACACCATGATTAATGTTAAAACCGAACTCGCCAAGCGCCGTACTTTCGCCATTATTTCTCACCCGGATGCTGGTAAAACCACCGTTACTGAAAAGTTATTGCTGTGGGGTAATGCTATTCAATTGGCGGGTTCAGTAAAAGGAAAGCGCGGCCCACATGCTAAGTCTGACTGGATGACCATGGAGCAAGAGCGTGGAATTTCGGTGACCTCATCGGTCATGCAATTCCCTTACAAAGGCCGCATTGTTAATTTGCTGGATACTCCCGGTCACGAAGATTTCTCGGAAGATACTTATCGAACGCTTACTGCAGTCGATTCAGTATTGATGATGATCGATGGTGCAAAAGGCGTAGAAGATCGCACTATTAAATTAATGGAAGTTTGCCGTTTGCGTGATACGCCCATTTTAACCTTCCTCAATAAAATGGATCGCGAGAGTCGCGATACGGTTGAGCTCCTGGATGAAATTGAAAGCGTATTAAAAATCGCCGCCGCACCTATTAATTGGCCCTTGGGAAGCGGTAAAGAATTTATCGGCGTTTACAATTTCTACACCGACGTTATTCACGTGTATCAACCCGGCCAAGGCCATACAATTCCAGACGATGTGCAAATAAAAGGTTTGGATAGTGAAGAAGCCACAAAATTACTCGGCTTTTACGCAGCAGATATTCGCGAAGAAATTGATTTTGTGCGCGGCGCAACTAACCAATTTAATTTGGAAGAGTATCTGGCTGGGCGCATGACGCCAGTGTTTTTTGGAACTGCGTTAGGCAATTTTGGTGTACGCGAAATGCTGGACGGTTTCGTAGAGTGGGCACCCACGCCGCGAAGTCGCGCAGCAAAAGAACGTGTGGTTGAAGCGAGTGAGGAAAAGTTCAGTGGTTTCATTTTTAAGATCCAGGCGAATATGGACCCTAAACATCGTGACCGCATTGCTTTTATGCGTGTCTGTTCCGGTGTGTATCAACAAGGCATGAAAATGAAACACGTTCGAATCGGCAAGGAAATTAAAATTGCTGATGCGGTAACTTTTATGGCGGGTGATCGCAGCGCGGTAGAAGAGGCGCTAGCGGGCGACATTATTGGTTTGCACAATCATGGCACCATTCAAATTGGCGATACTTTTACCGAAGGTGAAGAATTAAAGTTTACCGGTATTCCGCATTTTGCTCCTGAACTCTTCCGTCGCATTCGTTTGAAAGATCCACTAAAAATGAAGCAATTGCAAAAGGGCTTGCAACAATTATCCGAAGAGGGTTCAACGCAAGTATTCTTTCCTGTTAACAATAACGATATTGTTGTGGGTGCTGTCGGTGTTCTGCAGTTTGAAGTTGTAGCCTATCGGCTGAAGGATGAATACAAAGTTGAAGCGGTTTACGAGCCCGTCAACGTAACGACAGCACGTTGGTGCGATTGCGATGACTCAAAAAAACTGGAGGAATTTAAGCGTAAATGTACGGAAAACCTGGCGCTTGATGGTGGTGGTCATTTAACGTATTTGGCACCGTCGCGCGTTAATTTATCCTTAACGCAAGAGCGCCATCCTGATATTGTTTTCAGGGCGACCCGTGAGCATTAGTCCCGGCAAAAAATAAAGGTGAAAACCGCATGCGTGATCTAGACTTAAATGTGCTCTGCCTTACAGGGCACTATTTGAGAAGAAGGCATGGAAACAAATAATAACGATTTAGTCTGGGATCTTGCGGCATTTAACCAGCGCCAGCGAGCAATAGATTTTGTTATGGGGTTTGAAAACAAAATCTGTGTGTTCTCCAATTCTGTTGAGCAACTCTATACTAACTACAATATATTTTTTCCGCGCGAAGAAGCGCGCAAGCTCGTTATATTGCCTAATCCATACGCGCATCACGACACCTTCAACGGTATTCCGGAAAGTGCGGTAACTGCTACGGGGATGGAAATTATCCCTGGAATGTTTAAGGAAAAGCTTACTCTTTTTTTGCGTATTCCCTTCAAGAGTGGGGCTGTGAAATTTCGGACAGTGCCTTTGCAAATGGGCCTCCGTATAGTGCAGCAACAATGCCCACCTGAGCGGCCATTCTTGCCGGTGTTAATGAAAGGTGACCTACGCGAGCTTGATGCGTCTATTCCATGTTTGCATTTGCATCGCATTCATATCAATCGTTTAATGTCACATTCGATCATGGAGAAGAACGATATTCAAAAAGTTATCCAAAAGCGATTGGCGGATTTAGCTAGGTTGTGAACTTCGGAAATGTGAAAATAAAAAAAGCCACAAGTGTGGCTTTTTTTATTTTCAGCGATCGCTAAAAGTTAATTTTGTAAGGTCACTGCTGTAAAGTAAATTTAAGCGGGGCCGTAAATTCAAAGGTAGTACCGCTGATGGCTTCGGGAAGCGCAGCAAATGGGCCGGACTTACTGACTGCATCCGCTGCTGCATCATTTAAAGATTCAAAATCAGAAGCTTGCGCAATGGACGTTTTCAGGATGTTACCCTTGCGATCAATTACGATGGCGATGCGAACACTGCCGGTTTGATTACGCTCAAGCGCTTTCTTGGGGTAACGCACGTTACCGTATATTTTTTTCAGCTGGTCAGAAACATAGAACTGACGAGCCAAAAGAGTTTGTGCCGTCAGCGCTGGTTTCTCATCTTCATCGTCAGCGCTAGGTGCTGCTTCCACCGCTGCTTTTTGAGCAGCAAGTTTTGCAGCTTCGGCTTTGGCTTGTTCTGCTTTTTGGGCCGCTAACTTGGCCGCGTTATCCGCAACGGATGATGTCGATGCACTTGATGCCTTAGCTGCAAGTACAGCAGCTTCTTTAGCTTCTTTTTCTTTTTCTTTCTCAGCTGCTAGTTCAGCTGGTGATTTGAGTTTGCTCCAGGTTGCCACTTCGGCAATACGAGCCTGGCTAGGTTTAATTTTAGCAAAGCGACTTTTGAGCTCTTCGCTCACTTTGCCGCTTTTTAATATGCCGTCTTTATAATCAGACGAAAGAGGCACTTTTCCTATCCAGGTTCTTAACAACATACCGAAAAATTTATCACCTGCGATATTGCCAAGAAATACATCGTTAACACTAATATTCACGCCTTTTCCTGGTTCATAACTGAATGAAACCTCATCATTGTTTACAAATCTACCTTTGAACATCGCGTCAAACTTAACCATATTATCGGCTTGTTCGGTTAAGAGTGCCGCTGAATTGTTAATAGCCATGCCTTCAATCCACCAACGGCTGAATCTGCGCGTTGCAATGCCATCTGGCGCAATAATTTTCAGCTCCATCCGCATGGGTTGATTACTGGCAAGTAGCTTATCTGGAGCATCACTCAGTGTGGAGCAATAGAGCGCACCGATGAATTGCTCTTTTCCCAGATCGATATGCACGGCCATCCCGTTTAATTGCGGCTCGGCTGCCAGGCTCAATAAACTAAAACTGGCACTCAAAAAGCTTATACAAAGCTTGATAATAAATTTTAGGCGCATGGCAAAGATACTCTCATTCTGTATATATTAGGGTTGGCAATGACGTGCGGTTACAAATCCGTTTAAACGCATGTTCCAGATGCCGGAGTATAATATATAAACCGGAAATGGGGTGTATTCTGTATTCTATAACCTGCGCCGCAGACAAGAGCCTATTTTAAGAGTATAGAGCAAAAATAAATTATTGGATTTGAAATCTAGCTATTTACCAGCTAGTTTTTGGTAAGAGTAACCTGAGTTTTTCACCGCAATATTCCGTAAAATAGGCCTGATATGGAAATAAAACTGTTGTCCAAGCTGTCGCGTGATTATGTAGAACAGTTGTTATCTGGCATTCCGTTTTTTAAGTTAGTAAAGCAGCAGGATGCGTGGCAGTTTGAATTACTTTTGCAGTCGTCACGTATCATCACTTACCTTCCGGGAGAAATTGTTTTACAACGCGGTGACTACGACAAGTGGTTATTCTTTTTGCTCAAAGGTCGTCTTGCTGTGTATGTCGATGATCCCCTCAAGGGTGAGTTGGTCAATTACGTGACACCAGGAGAGGTATTTGGAGATTTAGCGCAGTTGATGGGACAGCCGCGTACAGCAACTGTATTAGCGGAGCCTAGCTATCGTGAGTCCATCGTACTGGCAACGGACGCTTCAATTTTTGGTGATATCAATTCTACCCGCCCCATAACTATTCAAACGAAACTTGCTTACTATCGCAATACTGTTCATAACTTACGTTGGAAGCTCGAGGTTTATCGTTCCCAGCATTTGCAACATCAGCTCGCTAATAAACATCGGTTGGTAAAACTTTATACGGGTGTAAAAGACACGCATGAAGAGCTGCGCGCACTCCATGAGCAAGCGCAGGCATTGGCGAGCTTACTGTTGGAATGGAATCGTGAATTCGGTGCATTGGCAGAACCTTCTACACCGCCTGGTGATATTTTTGAATTATAAAGTTCGTGTTTGTAAACCTGCATTGTTATTTGAATTCTCCCATCGAAACCACTTTGATTCGCGTAAATAAACGAGTGCTACTACAATTAATGAGAATTTATTTTTCTTTTATTGTTTCTACTGGTTAATTCGCCTATGAAATTTGAAGATATGAAGTTGATATACGGTTATCCGTTGCAACTGCAAGCTAGCAACAGCGCCGGTCAGGCTGAACGATTTTCATGTCGACTAATAGGGTGTTTGCCAGGCCGAAGTATTTTGTTGTCTGTACCCAAGCTCGCTGGAAAATTAGCGCGTTTTCGAGCAGGCCAAAAAGTTGTCGCGCGGTTAATGGTGGATAACGGGATTGGTATATTTGTCAGTGTCGTTGAGGCCCAAACTGCAGACCCTTATCCAATTCTCCACATTAGTTATCCAGACAATGTGAGTTTTAAAGGTATTCGCGGCGCCACACGTGTTGCAATTGAAGAGCCTATTCAAGTTCTGAATTTAACGGTGGCTGATGCTGAAGTTGTAACGGGAAGCGTGGTGGATGTTAGCGTAACAGGTGCGCGAATTGAGGTTGCATCTGAAGTGGGCGAAATCGGAAATAAGATTCAGGTAACCATGCGGGTTGGGGTAGCCAATTTAATTCGCGATTTGATATTGGAGGGGATTATTCGTTCTCGTGGTGACGTGGATCCGCAGTATAGTGATAGTGCAGTTGCATACGGTATTGAGTTTGTTGAACCTGAAGAGGATAAACGTTTGCTACTCTATGCATATGTATATGCGCAGATAGGCAGTGAAGAAATCATTAGTAGCTGATCGACATGTTGCTTTGCCTTCTATTCAGGCAATAAAAAAGGATGCCAAAAGGCATCCTTTTTTTATTTTCCGCAACTTGCTTAAACAAAATCGATAAATTCTGTCAGGCAAATAGGGGATTAAGCCGCTGGTGCTGCGGCAACTGCTGCTTTTGGCTTACGGCCACGTTTTGAAGCTGAAGAAGCTTTTTTCGCAGCTGGAGCCTTTTTAGCGGCTGGGGCTTTCTTAGCTACTGCTTTTTTGGCTGGAGCTTTTTTAGCAACGGCTTTCTTAGCTGGAGCTTTTTTAGCGGCAGCTTTTTTGGCTGGAGCTTTTTTAGCTACTGCTTTTTTGGCTGCTGGAGCTTTCTTTGCAGCTGGAGCTTTTTTAGCTGGCTTGCCAGCGGCTTTTTTTGCTGCTGCTGCATTTTTCTTAGCGGCAGTTTTAGCTTTTGCAGCAGCTTTCTTGGCAACCGCTTTAGCGCGTAAAGAAGCTTTTCTGTCAGCTACTTTCTTTTTAGCAGCAGCTTTCTTAGCAGCAGCCTTAGCTTTCAATGCACGCTTCTTATCAGCAGCTTTAGCTTTTACAGCAGCTTTCTTAGCGGCCAGTTTAGCTTTTACAGCAGCTTTCTTAGCAGAAACTTTGTTTTTAGCAGCAGCTTTTTTAGCAGCAGCTTTCAAACGCTTGGCAACTGCACCTTCAGCTTTTGCTACGGCTTTATCATGAGCAGCAGCTAATTTATTAGCTGCTTTAATAGCGGCAACTTCTTTCTTAGCCTTGGCAACGGCAGCTTTCGCCGCATCGGCTACTTTTTTCGCAGAAGCAACGTCAGCTTTAGCTGCGCTTACTTGTTTTGCGGAACCAGGAGTTTTCTTTTTACCAGCAGCAGCAACTTTACCTTGTGCAGCTTTGAGAGCAGCACCAGCTTTAGAAGCTTCTTTCACTAAACCAGCGATTGATTTTTGAGCGTCAGCAGCTTGAACAGCGCGTGCTTTTGCCAATTGTGTTTTTAGGGCAGCGAGTTGTGATTCTAAACCCGCAACTGGATTAACGGCAGTTTGTTTACGTGCAGCCATGGTGTGCTTCCTGTGAGTATTCGATTAGACGAAAAATGGATAAAAAGTTACAACATGTATAAGTTAAAACTTTATTGAAAAATATCAAGTTTTTTAGTGTGTTTTTTGTGAAAAAATGCATTTTTTTTGCAAAAAAGTCGAAATTAAACCGTCTTAGAGTTTTTAAAAGCGATTTTTTTTGATTTTCGTCGTGACGAAGTTATTCAAAAATTAATTTTTAACTTTATTTTTTGTCTCTCACGCACCTCAATTTGGTCTATTTAAAACTTTAAATTGGACTTTCAAGTTTTTCAAATTGCCTCTTCCAACTCTTTTTCAAGTCCTCATTCACTCCGTTTTAAATTTTAAAAATGCGTTTACGGACATCTTAAGGTTTAACGAAGGATGGCTTATTGAAACTTTAAAATGGATTTAGCTTCGTTTGCATCATTGTGTTTTTGTCGCATTTTCAGTTTTAATTTTTTTGAATAAAAACCTTTAATCATTCATGTTGATAGTTTGCTTGTATGTATATACAGTATTGAGTATTAATTTAATTATATTTTTTGGATTAATTTAGTGTGAAAAAAATCATTCACTGCGATGCTGATTGTTTTTTTGCTGCTGTTGAAATGCGCGATGACCCCTCATTGCGTTATCGACCCATAGCAGTAGGTGGTAATTCAGATCAGCGCGGTGTTATCTCAACATGCAATTACGAAGCTCGTGCGTTTGGTGTTCGCTCTGCGATGTCATCGGTAATGGCGAAAAAGTTGTGTCCTGATTTATTGATTCTTCCTCATCGTATGGACGCTTACAAAGAAGCATCAATGCAGATTCGCCATATTTTTTATGATTATGCTGAATTAGTTGAACCTCTATCGCTTGATGAGGCATTTCTGGATGTAACTCATAGCGAGCATTGCGGAGGTAGTGCAACGAACATCGCCGAATTAATAAGACGGCGTGTTTATGAAGAGCTAAAGCTAACCGTGTCGGCCGGTGTAGCTCCCAATAAGTTTTTAGCCAAGATCGCCAGTGATTGGAACAAGCCTAATGGTTTGTTTGTGATAACTCCTAAATCGATGGATAGCTTTGTGTTGCAATTACCTGTGAATAAAATTTTCGGTGTTGGAAAGGCAACTGCTGCTCGCCTGGCTGATATCAATGTAAGAACATGTGCCGATTTACGTCACTTTAGTATCTTCGAGTTAAAACAGCGCTTCGGTCAATTGGGATTACGTTTATTCGAACTCTGCCGCGGTATTGATGAGCGTGAAGTGAAAGCGTCAAGAAGGCGTAAGTCATTGAGTGTTGAAAATACCTTCCCACAGGATTTACCCAGCCTAATAAGCTGTTTAAACCACTTACCCACATTGCTACAACAATTAGCTAGCCGTCTGCGACGGTTGGATGATGGTTATTTAATGGTGAAAGTTTTTGTTAAAATAAAGTTTGCTGACTTTAGTCAAACAACCATTGAACGAGGCAGTTCTTCACTTATCGCGGCGGAGTTTCAACAGCTATGTCGTGACGCTTACGCACGCAAGGAAATGCCGGTGAGGTTGTTAGGTGTAGGTGTGCGCTTTGTCGATTTGCGAGATGACCAACCTTTCTGTCAGTTGGATTTGTTTGAATGAAACAATACAGTTTGTTAGGTGGATAATCTGCAACACATCCTTGTGTAGTTGGTAACTAAATCGAACGCTTAACTAAATTGCAGCTAAAGCGAATCGCACTAAATAGAATCATAGGTATGACGAACATGAGTGGGTGTTTGGTAATGCCTGCTCCTGTTTACACTAAAGTGATCGTGCAGAGTGTTTTCCATGAGTTTGGAAAAGTCAGGTTGCTTTATACAGATGAGATGACGATGATCTCCCGCCTCCATATAGATGATATCGCTCTCTTTTAATTCTTCATCCCAAATCGTATCGAGCCCATAGGCTTTACCAAGGACAGGTACGGCACCGGCTTCGCAGTCTTTAAAAAATTGCACTAACTCGTCTTCCTCAACCAGATGCATGTGCCGATCAAATATCTGGTTGAGGGTGTGGCGTAAAATTTTGTGGCTGGAAGGGAGCACACAGAGGGTGTAGTGAAAATCTTCATCGCGTAATAGCACGCCTTTCGCAAGGCAACGATTATCTATTTTTGCGACACGTGCGGTGTTGAACGAACCCTCTGCATAGGCGTGTTCAAGTAAAGAATATTCAATCTGGTTGCTACGCAAATATTTTTCTATATTTCTAGCGACACCCATAGTTCTACACTCCAAAAAGTGATCATCATTAATTATTGAGGTGTTAACAAAGCTAAAGAACCTTTGCTCTTAAAGTATATGAATGCTTTTGACATGGCGTTGGAAAGTTTTTTACGCATATTGGCGAGAAATAGATGTTTTGGTTATCAGCAGCGTGTGACAAATTGTGATTGGCGGAGAAAGTAGCGATTATTGAGTCGTCTTGAGCTGCAACTTGATAAGGCAAAGGTTAGTTTGTTGGTTGCGAAAAAAGTTTATTCGAAAAAAAAGGCCTCGCGATGAACCCATCGCGAGGCCTTTGCAAAACAATTTTTAATTATGCTTTTGCTGCAAGCGCTTGACGTACAGATGCTAACTTTACGCAAGTAACAAACACTTTCATGGCTTCGACAACTTCAGGTACGGTTGGTACCGAAGGAGCAATACGAATATTGCGATCTTCCGGGTCTTTGCCATAGGGGTAGGTAGCACCAGCTGGAGTTAATTTCACACCTGCTTCCGCTGCTAGACGAACTGTTTCTTTCGCACAATTTTTACGGGTATCGAATGATACGAAGTAGCCGCCTACGGGTTTCTCCCAAGCGCCCAAATCGGTACCTTCAAATGCTTCCGCCAGTGCTGACAAAACTGCTTCAAACCGCGGGTTCAACAATTCTGCATGCTTTTTCATATGCGCCATAAGCGCTGTGCGATCTGGCAGGAACCGTGAATGACGGATCTGGTTAACTTTGTCTGGGCCAATGGTCTGCGCACCCAGAGCCTTTTTGAAGCCTGCCAGGTTGGCGGCGCTAGCTGCAACAAACGCCACACCAGCACCCGCCTGGGTAATTTTTGAGGTGGATGCAAATTGGATAACGGAATCTTCTGTACCATTGCGGCGCGTAGCTTCAAGAATGCTCGCGAGCTGTGGCGGGTTGTCGATTAGGTCATGCACAGAGTAGGCGTTGTCCCAGAAGACACGGAAGTTAGCGCTGGCGATTTTGTCAAGTTTGGCAATACGCTCGACCGTCTCATCGCTGTAAACCACGCCCGTTGGATTGGAATACTTTGGCACACACCAAAGCCCTTTAATGCTCTTATCGGCTTCGATGGCCGCTTCAACGGCGTCCATATCAGGGCCTGTCGACGTCATTGGGACGGTAACCATCTTGATGCCCAATTGCTCGCAGATGGTGAAGTGACGATCGTAACCTGGAACGGGGCAAAGGAACTTCACTTCACCTTCGTTTTTCCACGCACTGGCAGAGTCTTTCAGGCCAAACAGGTGCGCAGTTACGGCGACTTGAAACATCAGGGTCAGGCTGCTGCTGCCACCGACGAGCACGTTGGCAGCATCCACACCCATAATATTTGCGCCTAATTGCTTGGCTTCTGGTAGGCCATCGAGCCCGCCGTAGTTACGAGTATCAGTGCCATCAGCGGCGATGTAATTACCTTTCAAAATCCCGTCAAGCGCATCAGACAGATCCAGCTGATCGGATGATGGTTTTCCGCGCGTTAAATCGAGGTTCAATTTTTTGCTGAGGATAGTTTGATATTCAGCGGCGAGTTGACTTTCCAATTGACGCAATTGCGTTTGATCAGGTTGCACAGTGATTTACCTCTGGGTGGCAGTTGTTCGAAATAAAAAAACGGCGCGCAGTATAACCGCTAGTCAATGGCAAGTTACAGTCTTGAATCTGACCTGTAGTAAAAAACTAGCGGCTTGCAACAATCAGGGGTGGAACGGGACAATCCAAAGCATCTGCAATGGCGCGAAACAATTCGGCTTCAACCAGGCTCACATGCTGATCCGCCAATACGCATCGACTCATCGCTTTTAGCAGTTTGGGTTTTTGCAGTGGCTTTACACAATTTAAACGAGTGACCGCCAAATCCAGATCAATCATGCTGTAATCAGATTCCTTCATAAGTGTAGCATCCGTAAAACCTACAATACGCGCGCCCGATGTAAACGCGGCTTCTGCTGCTTCAACGGATTCTGTTCCCGCATTGGCAACGACAGATAATAGTACGCGAGCTTCATGTTTGAGTTGATCAAGATCCACGAGGCGATTAGAGGATTTTTTTACTTCCAGATTATGTGTGATGATTCGAAAGAACGACCATTCCAACAAATCGATGCGCCCGTCGGCGCGAATTAACCCGGTCATCGCCGTTTTAAAAAGCTGATATTGTTGCATGGACAAATTTTTAAGTGCGGGCAAACTCAGCTCAACGATTGGCAATCGTAATTGCGGTGCTAATAAAGAAGCATGTAAGGTCAATGGTCTGAGTAATTGTATTTGCTGTTCCGAAAAAAGCTTGCCTAGTATTTGCCATTGTTTGTCTTGTTGAGTGGAATTTTTATCCAGCAGCAATCCAAGTATGAGCGCTTGCGCTTCCCACGGGTTATGTGCCGCCTGCTGTAACTCTTCGCTAATGTTGTTAAGTGTTTGGTGTGCGTAGGCAAGGTGCGATTGAGTTGGGGTACCTATTGATTCCAATACCTGATCTACACTTGCGGCAAATTCCAGGGCCGTTTTAGGTGAAGTAAATTCAATCGGCGATTCATCCGAAAGTCTTCCTTCTTTTATATAGCTATTTTCAGACTCTTCAATAACATCAATACGACTGAAGTTGCCATCCCATCGTGGGTCTATTCTTTTAATGCGTTCGATCAACGGTGGATGCGTGGCCATAGCATTAAATAAGCTGCTTGTACCTTCACCAAAAAACATATGACTGAATTCAGAAGCGTTAGCGGCGTCCATTTGTGAACCGCCAACGTAGCCGCCCAGTTTTTTTAATGCACCGGCAATACCGTCGGGGTTGCGAGTAAATTTCACCGCTGATGCGTCCGCTAAGAATTCGCGCTGACGGCTCACCGCCGCTTTAATCAGCTTACCGAAAAAAGTACCCGCATACCCAATTACTATCAAACCTAAACCCAAGCCCATCATTGCCGCAGGAGATTTATTTTTGCTGGAGCGAAATGCAGAGCTATGCCCGGAAGAACGCAATATAAATTCGCCAATCAATCCTAAGAGTAGAATGCCATTCAAAAGCGCAACTAAACGCAAGTTTAATTTCATATCACCGTGGAAGATGTGGCTGAACTCATGCGCGATTACACCTTGTAATTCATCGCGATTGAGCACGCGAATACAACCGCGCGTCACACCTATGACTGCATCTTGCGGTGTATGACCAGCCGCAAAGGCATTGATGGCTTCGTCTTCTATAATGTAAACCGGCGGAACAGGTGTGCCCGATGCAATCGCCATTTCCTCGACAACATTTAAAATTTTCTTTTCGTCACCAGTGGCATTTAAGCTATTAATAGGTTTGCCACCGAGGGACTCTGCTACTACACGCCCTCCACTTGAAAGCTGAATCAGTTTGAATAAGCTGCCTAGAAAAATAACAACACATACAGTTACGCTAATCCCGCCCAACATTTTCCAACTCATTGCGTGGGAAATGCCATGCCATAAGCCAGTATTTGCAAGATACCTGTGAGTGTTAAGCTCCATATAATAAAAGACAGTCGCAAATAACAATGTCGTTATCGCAATCAATGAAATAACGGCAAGGCACAGTAGCACCACGAGACGTTTCGTATTGCGATGCGCTAAGTCCTGTTGCTCAAAGAAATTCATAAGGCCTCTGTAAAGACAAGGCAAATAATAGGTAGCATGAAAAAATCAGCCAAGCTCGTAAAAAGTGAAAATAAATAAGTTAAAAGAGGCTACTTAATAATAGCCTCTATCTGACTATTTATTTAAAGCTGACTTTGGGTGCTGCTTGAATTTCTTTGCTATCTTCAAACACTAATAGAACAGCGTCTTGACTGTGCCCGAAAGAGGCAGCAAAAAACACGGGAGGAAAGCTTTGCTTATAAATGTTGTAAGCAGTGACGGCATCGTTAAATGCCTGACGAGCAAAAGACACTTTGTTTTCAGTGCTGGTTAACTCTTCAGATACTTGCATCATATTTTGCGATGCTTTCAAGTCAGGGTAAGCTTCCATCACTACATTCAAGCGAGTCATTGCATTGTTCAAAAGACCTTCGGCGCCCGCAAGTTCTTTCATGGCATTTGCGTTGCCGGGATCAGCAGCCGCTGCTTTCAAGCCACCGACCGCCTGATTGCGAGCACTTATAACGGCTTCAAGAGTTTCACGCTCGTGAGATAAATAAGCTTTAGCCGTTTCAACGAGATTAGGAATTAAATCATAACGGCGCTTTAGTTGAACCTCGATTTGTGAAAATGCGTTCTGATAACGGTTTTTGAGGGAGATCAATTGGTTGTAGATACCAACCACATAAAATACGATGACGGCAGCAATAACCAGTATGACAATAAATGTGACCATGAGGATTTCCTTTTAATGTAGATGTGCCTTAAGAGTAGTGCCTATCAATCAATATATTCAAAAACCTTAACGACTTTTTGTACATCCGCCGTGTGGCTCACCATATTCACTATGCGGTCAGCTTCCGCACGAGTCACCATTCCCATCAGGAACACTGCCTGGTTTTCCGTAACAAAATGAACGCGAGTGCTGTCGGTTTCACTATCGGCCACTAGCTGCGCTTTAATTTTTGTACTTATCCAGGTGTCTTTGGTGCGTGCCGCAAAATTTGTAGGGTCCATTACTACCAATTCATTATGGATCTCGCGCACGGGATTCAATTTATAAACAGTGTCGGCAACCACATTGCGCAATTCCTCACTCGGTACCTGACCGGTCAGAAGAACAATTCCATTAAAGCTATCCACGTTGACATGCGCATATTCAAGCAGGGGGTCTGCCTTCTTTATATTCACCTTGGAAGCTGTTTCAATTTCCTGATCATTTAACTTCGCGCCCATGGTGCGCGTGTTAGCTTTCATTTCAATCGGGTTTTTTGTCGTTACATTGATAACTTCAGCGCAACCCGTTATCAATAAACTTGCGCAAAGGCCAAGTAGCAATATTCGATTATTAGCTTTCATAGTTAAATCCACCAAACAATTGTTGATCTATCAAATCACAGATGCAAAAAAGCGTAAGCAAATGGACTTCGTGAATACGGTGTTTGGCTGTCACTGGCACGCGAAGTTCAATATCTTGCGCATCTAAAAGCGCGGCTACATTCCCACCGTCACGTCCGGTAAGCGCAATAACTTGCATCTGCTTATCGTGCGCTGCGCTAATCGCCTGTAACAAATTGCTCGCTGCCCCCGTAGTAGTGACAAGTAATAACACATCACCCGGATTGCCAAGTGTACGAATTTGTTTTGCGTATATATCGTTGGTTGTCGCATTGTCCGCATTGCTAATAATGTCGGTTCCCAAACTAATAGCGGGCAGGCTAGGGCGTTCTTGCTCCAAACTATTCATTAGGTTCGCCGTAAAAATATGGGCATGTGCTGCAGAAATACCATTGCCGCAGGTCAGTACTTTTTTTTCATTTAGCAAAGCTTCAACAATGGAGTGGCTTGCTTGTGCAATTAAGGGTGCAAGTTGCTCACCAGCCTGCATTTTGGCTTCGATACTTTCGTGAAAAAGTGTAATGACTCGTTGTTCCATAATATATTTTCAAATGTTTAAAGTGCAGAAAATGCGTCTTTTATCCACTCGGGAATGTTGCTATCACCGAAGGCTACGACATCAAAACGACAATTGACCTTATCGGTCAGTTGATGTTGCTGTAAATAATATTGCGCCGTTTTAATAATTTTTTGTTGCTTGCGAATAGTAACGCTTTCAGCAGCTCCGGCAAATGCCTGATGGGTGCGCAAGCGAACTTCAACAAACACTAAAGTATCCGCGTGCTGCATTATTAGATCTATTTCACCCAGCTTGCAGCGGTAATTTTTTGTGTGTATTACCAGCCCTTGTTTCTGTAAAAAAATCGCCGCGCGCTCTTCGGCCATGGCTCCGCTTGAAGGAGTGGACGATGTTTCGGATGGTGGCTTTCGCGTGAAAAACACTATTGCTTCTGTTCTGGCATGTTGGCATCGACAACCGTCGCGAGCGGTTCTGCTATGCCTTGGTTAAAGCGAGCCCACATTTGTTCCCGCTCAATGCGCCCATCGGGTAACAAATGAAGTGATCCGGTGGCACCATAAATTTTCATATCACTAGAGCGTTGTAATTGTGGCAGCCGCGAATACAAGTGAAATGCATCTGCACCCAATGCATGCAGGCGTCCATATACGGCAGCAGCCTTGGTATTTTGCGCAATCGCTTGCTTTTCAGCGCTCTCACTGTCAAAAACCCACGGCAAGGTATTAAACAATACACCGTTCAAGTCTTCATTATTAGCAGGGTCAGTATCGCCGGAGTAAATGCTGCTCGTTGCATACACGGGAATATTATTCGCGTAGTGAAATACCAGTGTGGGTTTTATTTGACGACCTTGCGCGGGAGTGACAGCCATAAAAATCATATCGACGTCGGCACGACTTCGTGGAGTAAATTCAAATTTAGTGGCTAATTGTTGTTGTAATAAAGTTGCGCGTGCCTGGCTTTCGTCGAGCAACATTGCACGGCGAAAGTTATCTGAAAATTTGTCCTGTGATGCAAAAGCGCTTTTACCGATTACCGTACCACCCAATTTTTGAAATTCAGTCACAAAAGCCGACGCACTGCGCTCACTGACATCTTGTGCGGTAGAAACAATTATCGCCCGTTTATGACCATCGTTTATTCCCTGCCGCGCCGCTTGGCGACCTTCATCTTCAACAGCTAAACCGAATTGAAAAAAGTTGCCTGGCGCACGCGCCGGCGGTTGGTCAGGGTAATTCAGGCTTAGTATGGGTACCGGAAATGAGGGTAAACGACTAATTATATTTACGTCCTCTCTATCCAAGGGTCCGATAACTAATTCGGCTCCGTCGCTAATCGCTTGTTGATAAGCCGCAGCCACACCTGTGCTGGAATCATATTTACGGATGCTGGGCAAAGTGTCATTGCTCGAATGATAATAAGCCGCAAAAAAACCATCACTCACAGCTTCGCCAGCTTCCGCCAAACGGCCTTTTAGCGGAAGAATTAACCCAATTTTTTTCGGTTGTTGTTTCAGGCTGGATTGTAAGGCGCGTAAATCTTTTGGCAAATTGTTAGCAGCAGGGTGAGAGCTCCATTGTGATTGCCACTTCGCTAGAGCAGCAATTTGTGAAGCAATATCTTGCGTAGTATTTTTGCTGAGCGCCGCCAGGCTATACCAACCTTGCGTTATGCCTCCACTACCTTTGCGTGCATTCACTTGCAAATCATTTAATGGTAGCAGCATTAACGTTCGCCACAGCGCTTCCTGATTTACATTGGTCGCATGTGTATCTGTTAAAACGGCTGTTGCATTGATGCGCTCGGCAATGCTGTCTTGTAATTGTCCACTGCGTTCGAATGTTTGTGCTCTTAACTCTCGTAATATTGTTTCCTGAGCAGGCTCTAACCCTTTTAACTGTTGTTCCAAGCGTGTGACGGTTAGAATGCGTCGCGCGGCATCTATATTTCCATCTTTTAATTCAATGCTTGCAGAAACCTCGCTGTATTTTACGAAATTTGGATCGGTTAACTTTGCGGGATTTAAATCTTTGACAAGTTCGCGTGCCTGATTCTGCTTGGTTTGGCTTACATATATTTCAGCTGCTTGTAATAATAAGGCTTCACGCTCGGGTGATTTTTTTTGTTGCGCAAGTGCGATTAAATCTTTCGGTGCCACTTGCTCCTTTGCAGCAACAGCTTTAGTTTGCGTTTTGCGTTCGGCAACCGATTCGTTTGGGTCAGGTTTTATGCGCGCACTATCACAACTGGCTAATGTCAGAGCCAGAAAAATAAATGCGTACCTTGCTGGTCGGTTTAACATAAGCAACAACTCCAAACGCGCGACTTAAAAATAGGGCAAATATTGCCTTGCAGGAATATTTTATGAACACAATTGCATGTAAATCCGGCGGCATACTTTATGTAGTAGCGACGCCAATTGGCAATCTGGCTGACATGGTACCGCGAGCCATAGAGACTCTACAAACGGTAAGCTTAATTGCCGCTGAAGATACGCGCCACAGCTCACGTTTACTTGCCCATTTTGACATAAAAACACCTACGGTCGCATACCATGATCACAGTGACGAGCACCGCACCGAACAATTAATTTCGCGGCTATGCAAAGGTGAGAATATTGCCTTGATTTCTGATGCAGGCACACCGTTAGTATCAGATCCGGGTTATCGTTTGGTGCGAAAGGCGCGCGAGCAGGGAATTCAAATTGTTCCGATTCCCGGTGCATGTGCAATGGTTGCGGCCTTGAGTGCTGCAGGGCTTCCGTCGGACCGATTTGCCTTTGAAGGCTTTTTACCTGCAAAACAGGTGGCGCGCATCACTCAATTGGAGTCTTTGTCAGGCGACACGCGCACGCTGATTTTTTACGAAGCACCCCATCGCATTCTCGAAACGTTGCAAGATATGCTTGCAGTATTTGGTGCCGAACGTGAAGTGGTTATTGCACGCGAAATTACCAAGACGTTTGAGACCATCAAAGGCGATAAGCTTGAAAATATGGTGCAGTGGGTTGCAGCTGATACAAATCAGCAGCGTGGCGAAATAGTATTAATGGTGCATGGTGCGAGTAAATCGGAAAGCGCTGAAATATCCGTGGAACACGAGCGAATTATGCGGCTATTGCTGGAGGAGCTGCCGGTAAAACAAGCCGCTACTTTAGGCGCAAAAATCACTGGATTGAAAAAAAACTTTTTGTATGATTGGGCCCTAAACGTGAGTCATCAATAATAAGCCGAACTCGTGTTCACCTGGCATAATCCTCTCCATTAATATTTTCCCTAATCTAAAAATCTGTACCAGTGGTTTGATTTCGCTTCGTTACACAGCCATATATCGAAAATTGAATATAGGTCTACGTCATAAAATTAATAGGGGTGAGAGGCGATTGATTAAAGCGGGTCATAAACAATGGGCATACTGACATGCATTTAGTAACAAAGTTAATCAATAAATTTTTAACGACATGCGCAGCACTCATCCTCTATGTATCGCTAAACGGCTTTGCTTATGCCGATGAAGTCAAGATATATGCGGCAGCCAGTTTGACGGAGGTACTTACCGAATTGAGCGCTAATTTTGAAAAGTCGCACCCCGAGGTCACAATTAAAAAATCGTTTGCCGGGTCCTCTACATTGGCAAAACAAATTGAAAATGGCGCCCCTGCAGATTTGTTTATTTCTGCGGATGCGGATTGGATTAATTATTTGCAAAAGCGGAATGTTCTGGACGAGGCATCGCGTAAAAAGTTGTTGAGCAATGAGCTGGTATTAATTGCTCCTGTGGCTAGTAAAGTAAATATAGTGTTGGACCCCGCTTTCAATTTAAATACCTCTTTTAGTGGTCGAATTTGCACGGGTGATGTTGCAACAGTGCCAGTAGGTAAATATGCCAAACAGGCACTTACTCACTACAATTGGTGGAGCAGCATTGAGTCTCGTTTAGTAGGTACTGAAGATGTTCGAACAGCACTGGCATTTGTTGAGCGTGCTGAGTGTGGGTTAGGAATCGTTTATAAAACCGACGCACTCCTCAGTAAAAAAGTGAAAGTAGTTGTGAGTTTTCCTGCTGCCAGCCATAAACCTATCGAGTACCCTGGCGCTTTGACAAAAGTTGCAGGTGTGGACGCCAAAACATTTTGGGTTTTTTTGCAAAGTAGTGATGCAAAATCGGTATTTACTCGTTATGGTTTTGTGATTCCTAATTGAGATTGAACGACTCAAAATTAGGTCTCCGCTCATCTTTCGACAAGCTCATGGCGAGCGGTATTAATTCAGGATTGTGTTTCTATGTTAACTGAACCCGAATGGCAAGCGCTTGTCTTGTCCGCACAAGTCGGTGTGTGGGCAACAATTTTATGCTTGCTACCGGGGATTGCCTGCGGTTGGTTAATTGCGCGTAAGAATTTTTTTGCTAAGCCCGCGTTTGAAGCTGTGCTTTTTATGCCAATGGTTTTGCCTCCCACCGTGCCCGGTTATTTGCTCCTGGTGACGTTTGGTTCACAGGGTACTGCGGGGAAATGGTTAAAACATAATTTTGATATCGAGTTTATTTTTAATTGGAAGGGCGCTGTTTTAGCGTCTGCGATTATTGCGTTTCCGTTGATGGTTCAGGCGGCAAAATTGTCCGTACAAATGATTGATCGTCGGCTTGAGCAAGCTGCAAGCACACTCGGCGCAAGCCCTCTTAAAGTATGGCTCACAGTGACCTTGCCATTAATGTTGCCCGGTATTTTAGTGGGTTTGATTATGGTATTCAGCCGTTCGCTGGGTGAGTTCGGTGCAACAATTACTTTCGTGGGAAACGTAGAAGGAGAAACTCGAACCTTACCACTTGCGATCTACTCCGCCACTCATCAGATTGATGGTGATGCTTCGGCGATGCGGTTAATTTTTATCAGTTTGGCATTTGCTTTTTTTGCATTGCTGTTAAGCAATATTTTGTCGCGGCGTGCAGAAAAATGGATTGGAATTAATCGTGCTTGATCTGGATTTTAAATTTACGCGCGATCAGTTTTGCATGCAAATTTGCACAAAATTGGACGCGCCTATTACCGGAATTTTAGGGGCATCCGGTAGTGGAAAAAGCACTTTACTTGCCGTTATTGCAGGTTTACTAAAGCCTCAAATCGGACATGTTTTATTAGGAGAACGAACTCTTTTTTCGCTGCATTCTGACTCTGGTAGTAAGGTATGGACGCCACCACACAAACGTAGAATTGGTCTTGTGTTTCAGGACGGACAACTACTCCCGCATCTATCGGTACGTGATAATTTGCTGTACGGATATCGCAATATAACGGTAGAACAGCGTCATTTTTCTGTGGCAGAGATTGCTAGCTTATTTGAAATTGACCATTTATTGAGTCGTAAAACCAACACGCTTTCTGGTGGTGAAAAACAACGAGTTGCTTTGGGAAGGGCAGTATTGTATTCACCTGAATTATTGCTATTGGATGAGCCGCTATCTGCACTTGATGAACGGTTAAAAAATCAAATATTGCCGTTTTTTCTGCGTATTAAATCAGAGTGTAAAATTCCTATGGTTTATGTAACTCATTCACCCCGAGAGATTGAATTTCTCACGAACACTCAATTGATTATGAGTGGCGGACAATTGGTTGCTGAAGAAAGTTAATGAAAGTCAGCGTGCGCGTATGGTTTTCAAATGTAGGTATGATCTATTTTAAATTGCAGCCAATAAAAAAGCCGCATCAATTTCTTGATACGGCTTAACGTTTAACTTAGAGATTCTGATAATAATTTAGAATTTAATAGACCCTTGAATAGCAACGCTACGCGCAGGCTCGTAAAACGCATAAAAGCCAGATCCAGCGCCTCTGGTAAGAACACTTGCAACCGGCAAACCGTTCGCGTAAGTGATGATTGATTCATCCGTGAGGTTTTTGCCTACCAATGCGAGTTCCCACTTGTCATCTGCACCGCTCAATGCAATACGTGCATTAATTTTTGTGTAGGATGATTGAATAAAGCGTTCATCCAATGACGGAGTGGTGTAATAACCATCATTGAAAATGAAGTCCAGGGTGTTAGTAATTACCCAGCCGTTGGAAAGGTTTATCTCGTAATCAGCTCCTAAATTGCCTTGATACTCTGGAACAAATTCGCGACGCATCCCGGTTTGGCTGCAGGTTGTGGGGCCGCTGTTAGCTGCCTGACCAAAGCTGCATTGGCCATTTGGGAAGTGAAGATATTCGAAATCCAAATAGCTAACTCCACCGCGCAGGAGTAGATCGCTTGTAATAGCCCAACGACCATCTATCTCTAAACCTTGTACTCTTGCTTCGCCAGCATTCGTGACATTGAAAGTTAATTGACCGTCAAACTGGCTAGTTTGCATATCGGTAAAATCTGATCGAAAAATAGCGACGTTTAATTCAGCCGCACTGCCGATTAAAAATTTTCCACCTAGCTCGTAGTTCTTAACTTTTTCCTTTTGGAATTCCCAGCTGCCTTCAAGACTTGGAAATATTCCGCCCAAGCTATTGGGTGCAGCGTTCGCACGAACGTCAAAACCACCGGATTTAAACCCAGTGGTATAGCTTGCGTAAAGTCGATCGGTCTTATTGATATCTTGTTGAAAAATAATTTGCGGATCAAAGCCGGCTTCGCTGCGATCTTTTTGAATGCTGTGCGGATCTATTTTGAAGCCAGCCCATAAAATATTGTATGGATCTGTCACTGTGCCTTGTGGCAACACCACGCCAGCAGGGGTTACGTGGTATTGACGACGACTTGCATCTTTTTCTTCTGCTGAATAACGACCGCCAAAAATTAAACGATTGGTATCGGTAATATTCCAGGTAGCTTGCGCGAAGACGGCGTAGAGACTTGTATCTTGCTCGAAATCACGTTGACTGGCCGCACCGCGCAATAAGGGTGAAACAGCAGTCGCAATCACGCTATTCGTTGGAACAAATACGTTGTCATGAAATCCGAGATTGCTCCCCTGATAAAACACGCCGCCAATCCAACTTACTTTTTGCTCGGCAGGCGAGGCGATCCTTAACTCCTGGCTCACTTGACGATAATTTTCGTCGGAAAAAATATTAAACCCGGGCGCTCCAGTGAAGTCACAGTCACACAATTCTGAGTAGGTGTAATCGTTGTAGCCTGTTACGGAAGTTAATGTCAGGCCACCGAAGTCATATTCAGCTGTTAAAGTAACATTTCTCGTATCGTTGTAACTGTAGTCACCATTCGATTGACGTTTACCGTCATCAGTCGAATCAAGATGGTATTGACCCGCTGTGAGAAGTTCGAGAATAGTTTTGTAGGGGTCTGGATTATTGGTAGGATTTAGCGCTGGGTTAGTAACAGGCTTAACCACTTCAATATTACGGCCATTACTGTCAAACGAACCATCTTCAAGTTTTAACGTGATATCCCATGCATCTGTTGGTTTCCATTCCAGCGTTGCGCGTATTACGCGATCTTCATCAGCAGATTCGTGGCGATCAAGCGTTGTGTTTTCGATAAATCCGTCGGTCTTACGGCTTAAAATCGCCATGCGTCCACCAACGGTGTCACTGATAGGACCTGACAGAACCAGGCGAGCTTCTTTTTCTTCAGCCTCTGGTTCATAACTCAAATTTAATTTGCCAAAAAATTCATCGCCGGGTTTTGCATTGATAATGCTGATAGCACCGGCTGTACTGTTTTTACCAAATAAAATACTTTGCGGTCCGCGCAGCACTTCGATGCGTTCAATGTCAAGAAACGGCGCACGGGCTAATTGCGCACGGCCGTAGTGAATACCATCTACAAACATTGCCGCCGATTGTTCAAAGCCCTGGTTCACACCAGAACTAATTCCGCGAATCGCGATGTTAGTTCCTATACCCGTTTGCGTCATATTGAAACTGGGTGTGTAATCGGAAATACCGGAAACGCTGACGATGCCGGCGTCTTCTAATTTTTCGCCATTGATGGCCGTCAGTGAAATTGGCACATCCTCTAATTTCTGCACGCGTTTTTGTGCGGTTACCACAACTTCATCAAGTGCGGGTGCATCGTCAGCCATTGCTGGAAGACTGATATAAGTGGCAATCACTATTGAAAGTAAACTGAGTTTCGGTAATTTCACGAGGTGAGCTCCTCAAAAGACGATATTTTTATGGTGGATTTATTAAAAATAATTATGGTGTAGATGCGTAAATCCCTGATTAGTAATAGTCGAAAAACGCAAAAACACCAAATGTATGCCAAAGATTGCTTATAAATTGCGGGATAATCTTATATTCATGCGTCTGATTCCTGTCGTGCATTGAAATTAATCGAGTGCGGTTTGCTTAGTGCTAAGCCACCACTTGGGCTTTGATGTGCGAATATCGGCGAGATAAATTGCAGATGATTCTTCACTACTTAAAAATTGTTGCGCCTTTTTTGTTAACTCGCTTTGAGCGAGTTGTTGGCAGATTTATTCGTAAAATCTATTTTGAAAGGCATCATACTTAATAACAACACTCGCAGTCATATAGTTTTTCCTATTTGTTGGTGTCTGCTGCTTATTGATGCAAATATTGGCGTCTCATTTTTCTTTTTTATGTTCGTCAAATAAATCCGTGAGTCTCTAAGAGTAAACATGAGTTCGTGGAGACGTTAAGAATATGAGGTTGATTAAAATTTTTTTAAAAACTTCGAGTCAACGCTCACGGGTTTTTACTTGTGCTTTTGAGAGCTTGAGCGTAGTGTGCGCGCCGGAGTTGGCTAGACAGTCGCTCCGGTGTTAACTAAATAATTCTCTTGAGTATTATTCGGTGCACTGGGGAGGAAAGTCCGGGCTCCATAGGGCAGAGCGCCAGGTAACGCCTGGGAGGTGTGAGCCTACGGAAAGTGCAACAGAAAGCAAACCGCCTAAGCGATTCAGTTAAGTAGTCGGATCGCCGGTAAGGGTGAAAGGGTGCGGTAAGAGCGCACCGCGCGGCTGGTAACAGTCCGTGGCACGGTAAACCCCGCTCGGAGCAAGACCAAATAGGAATCCATTGGTGCGGCCCGCACTGGATTCGGGTAGGTTGCTTGAGGTATGCGGCGACGTATATCCCAGATGAATGACTGTCCACGACAGAACCCGGCTTATCGGCCGACTCTACCTCTTTGTACAGCCTGAGTTTGAGATGTGTTTAATCTCATACTCAGGTTTGCTACAAAAAATGCTACAAACCTCATACAAAAGCGCTCAAATGGCTACCATTATTTTCGCTGGTTTTATCCCCATACTTTAAAAAGATAATGAGTAAGCGAGAGCTAATTAAATCACTTTATTTCAAATTCTAAAAAAACTAAAAGATCACGCTTGGGCAATACGCCAGTAAAAATGAAGGAAGGATCTACAGAAATAAAACGGAGAGGAAAATTAGATACACTGGAATAAAGCTGCGCGGCTTGCAAGCCGAGCAGCTCTTTGAAAGGAGTCAAGTCAATTAACCTGCCTCCGCAACAGTTAATCGCAACTGATACTTCCGGGAGTACCTGAGCCCTGAAAACCAAAGCTTACGTTCTGTCCAGGGCCAATGTTCGCGTTGTAACTGGCATTGGTTGCAGTATACGAACTGCCCGAACCTGAAATAGTGGCATTCCAGGAATTTACGACGCTGATCACACCAGCAAAACGCAGACCCACAGACCAACCGTTGACAGCGGAGCTCCCATCATTTCTGACTGTAAAGCTACCAGTGAACCCACTACCCCAACTGCTGACTTCACCCACTGAGCAGCTCACCCCGTTGCCACTGGACACGCTGGACGAACTACGATTCGAAGAAGTAATACTCGACATACTACGATTTGAAGAACTACTACTCGACAAACGACTACTCGAACTAGATGCGCCAGATCTGCTGGTGATATCTCCAGCTGACGCTGTGAGAGTCACCTTGTCCAGCCCAGCACCATCCTCGCGTCTTAGTAAGAGCAAGGTGTGATTGCCCGCTGAAAGATTATTGAATGTCGTCGGCGTTAATGTGCTCCAACCATTGGTTACGGAATTGTTGTGTGTGGTCCAGGCACCCGAATCAAGCTTGTAATAAAAAGAATCGTCATCTGCATTAGCCATATTGACTCGAATGGAGAAGCTCACATTGGCCGACTCGGACAGTGCAAAAGGTATGGAGACCAGGCCGGTTGCGTTATCCGAAGGAGAAGCCAGAACCTGGTTAGCGTTATTCGGCCATGAAATATATTGTCCGCCGGATGCAGCTGAATCGGACCGCACAATAAACGGAGAGAAACTTCCTTGGCCGTTCAGACCTTCCAGCTCCACGTCCAGCGCATCACCCGCAGGCTGGCCTCCCTTACCGGAAATGTATACGCGGTAACCATAGAACGAATTAAACATAGTTACGGGAACTGAGAGCGATCCATTTACGACATTGAAGGTTGACTGCGCGGCGGTGACCGGGCCATTAACGGGACTATCCTTATCCGACCAGGCGACATACTCCACAATGACATTCACGGTACTACCAAAACTGGCCGGTACATTACTTATCACAACATTTGCAGTACCGGTGAAATCGCCCCCAAGCACGATACTGGCATTGCCCACCCCGGTATCGAGACTCGCGAATGCATCCAGGCCGTGCCCATTTTGGTTGGGTGGCGTCACCTTAACCATATTACCGGTCATGTCACCGTACCATTTGTATAACCACCAGCCGCCGCCGCGCTGGTTGTTCGGGGTCAGCAGGCTGCCCAGCCTGCCGGGAAGGTTGGTAAACCACCAGGAGATGCTGGCCGACTCAACCTGATTGCGTTCAAACTTGGCGATGAACGGTACGGAGATACCAGGGGCGCCTTCATATTCGTGAGTACCGTGTGAATACTCGTTGATGCTGATGGCTCTTGGCGATATGCCGAGACTTCGCTCCAGCGCGCGGTAGTCATTGATGTTGGCGGTGATGTAGTCCGCCCCTCCCAGTTCGTGCCAGCCAATTACGTCTGGTAGACAATTATTGGGGATGCAGTATCGAAGTAACGACTCGATAAACGAGCGGTGGTACCAGGCGGTGGAAGGGCCGATGATGCGCGCGCCTGGATCCTGCGCGCGAATCAAATCATAAGTGGGTTTCCACAAGGTCGAGTTGAAATTTCCATTCGAGCTATTCCAGGTGCCGTAGGGTTCGTTCCATATTTCGTAGCCGTAATAATTATTTCGACCCGAATTACGTTTATCGGCGATAACAGACCTAACCTGCGAAGACCAGTTAGACCAGCCCGACCATCGATACGGCCAGCCCGGAAGGATGTCCGCCAGCCTGATGGTAACTTCCGCTGTGGTATTTGCGAGCCGCTGCGAGACAGGTATCGCAGCACCTATAGGCTGCTGGAACCCCGAGCCACTTCGTGCAGGTTGGGTATACATGCGTGGCTTTAGCGGAGCCACCAAGCCATTGATGTCCATAGGTAAGGTTTCAGTGACGCCATATAGCGCACCCGAGGCAGCGTGGGTGACTGGGCGAATAGTACCGCCCAAGTCCACGTAGATGTTGTTGCTTTGTGCCTGGACTACTGGCACGAATAAAGAAAAGGTTAAAAACGTAATTATCTTTCTATTAATTATTATGTTGGAAATCATTATTTTGTTCCTCTATAGATATGACATCACAGATAAAGTTGTTCTCGCGGATACCGGGCACCGCTAGTAATGTGGATATGTAGGTCTGCCGAAGCCTTCCTTCTTTATTTATTTTTAAAATATTGGTGGGAATATTCCAGGGGCTAGTAGCTAACCCCTGAAACAGTCAAACCATAGGGTGGTGCGGAGGAATATTGGTAAGAAAATTCGCAGCATTTCTTTAAGGGAATCGAAAATTGAACTGTTTTTGTCGCTTTTTAAAGGAAAATAACTTCATTACAAGTCTTTTGCTGGTTGCGTTAACCTCAAGTTGCAACACTGTAGAAGCGCCTTAAAACAATGGATGAAGAATTTCGAGCTGTATAGGTGATTTCGCCAAAGGCCGTCTCGTAGACTAAATTGAAGTCTCGTAGATTCCTGGTTTGAGGCGTGTTGTTGTCTCGGCATTCGTCTTTGTAATAAATGCCAAGGTTATGGTTAGCGCTTAAGTAATTTGGTTGTCTTACCCATTAGCGGGTTACTTATTTCTGGTCCCCAGAAAAATCTTCCATTTTTTAAGTCTTCACACAGAATTTTATTTTAAAATTTTTCGTTGCGGGTTCAAATGCTCTTCCACAGATATGCTGGCTCGCATAGACGGTAGATGCCCCCGCGAAGCAGTGTAGTGGTCACAGAGGGTTGTCAGATCGATATTTAGGCTTTAACCTTCTGCACAAATTATCCATCGCTAGTTCGGATGACTCCTAAATCAGTACTTACACAGCGTCTCCATAGACCTCTTCCTTCTAAAACCTCTATTCGTTAACCCGAAATAATCCCAAACTTAATGTCTTACTTTAAGTTCCGATTCTATTTCTTTGTTTTTGCTAAAAAAGTCTGCTTTTGGCTGCGCAAGTTTCCCGCTTCTTCCCATCAAATGGCGTCATGATCGCGTTTTTTACTGTGATTTTATGCGTCTTTTCCTGTTTGCTTGCTTGACTTTGACTCCTCCCGATTTATAGTGTGCATTGTGGAAAAAAGTGGGTTTTAGTGGTGTTTTGTGGAAAATGCTCGCTAATAACGAAAGCAAAAGTAAAAAAGTGGTGAAACGTGTTCACAGGCAGTAACTCCATCAGCATGGACCCAAAGGGTCGCATGGCCATACCAACTCGCATTCGCGAGGAATTGGTTGCGTTATGTGGCGGGCGTCTGGTGGTAACTGCACATACGCAAGATCGCTGCTTATTGGTATATCCCGAGCCGGAATGGCTGGAGTTATTGCCGCAAATAGAAGCACTTCCCAGCTTTAACAAAGTATCTCAGCGCACCAAGCGCATTTTGATTGGCTACGCGACCACCCTGGATATCGACTCCAATGGTCGTGTACTTGTCCCACCCACCTTGCGCGAATACGCCAACATCGATAAGAAAATGATGCTGGTCGGCCAAGGTAAAAAGCTGGAGCTGTGGAGTGAGGAGAGTTGGCTTGCGCTATTGGATGAACCTGTTGATGACGACATTCCCAGCGAAATGCAATCGCTTTCGCTTTAGGAACTGTTCATGACTCAACTTCAACATGTCACCGTACTTTTACACGAGGCGGTCGATGCGCTGGTTACTAACCTTGAAGGTTTTTATGTGGATGGCACTTTCGGGCGTGGCGGACATAGCGCGCTCGTGCTGGAGCATCTGTCGCCTACAGGTCATTTGCTGGGGATTGATAAAGATCTGGCAGCAATTGCAGCGGCTAATACTCGGTTTGCGCAGGATTCAAGATTTGAAATCGCACATGGGTCCTTCGCTGACCTGGCTGAATTAATCGCTGTTCGCGGTATGACTGGCAAAGTAAGCGGTGTGCTACTGGATTTGGGGGTGTCGTCGCCCCAGCTTGATGAGGCAGAACGCGGGTTCAGTTTTCAGAATGATGGCCCCTTAGATATGCGCATGGATCAGACCCGCGGTCAGAGCGCAGCAGAATGGGTTAATACAGCTGCTGAAGACGATATCGCTTACGTACTTAAAGAGTTTGGCGAAGAGCGGTTTGCCAAGCGTATGGCGCGAGCCGTTGTTGCAGAGCGTCAAGTTAGGCCCTTTTCGCGCACTAAACATTTGGCCGAAGTCATTAAGGAAGCGAACCCTGCGTGGGAAAAAGGAAAGCATCCAGCTACCAGAGCCTTTCAAGCGATTCGAATTCATGTGAACAACGAGCTTACAGATTTGGATGCTGTATTGGAGCAGGCGCTTGAGGTGTTAGCCATTGGCGGTCGATTAGTCGTGATTAGTTTTCACTCTTTGGAAGATCGCGTAGTGAAAAGATTTATTCGCCGTCAGGAACTGGGTGATCCCGTACCGCGCGGTTTACCGATTCGCGATGAGCAACTTAACAAGCGCATGCGTTCATGCAGTAAAGCGATTAAAGCGAGCGATAACGAAGTGGATGCAAATATTAGATCACGCAGCGCAATCATGAGAGTCGCTGAAAAAATTTCTTGATGCAATGTTTAACCAGACGAACAACCGGAATATTAACTTAGGACGATCATGAAATTATTTAAATCCAGAGCACCAAAACGCATAGCGCCATGGGCGTTATTGCTGATGGCCTGTCTTTGGATTTCGGTGATTGTATCCGCCCTGTCCGTTGTTGCATCCACACAACAAGTTCGTCGTGATGTAAACCAACTCGAGACGCTACGCCGCGAAGCGTCTCATTTGCAAGTTGAATGGGGTCAATATCTTTTAGAGGAAAGTACTTGGGCGGCCTATAGCCGCGTTGAAGGCATCGCCAATAAAGAACTCAACATGATTGCGCCGACGACAGAGCATGTAGTGATGGTGCCGGGCGATGATTAAAATTCCATCCATACTCTCGCCCAGCGCTGGTTCACAGCGAAGCAAGCCGCAATCATCGCAATCGCGCAGCCCCTTAAAGGTTGCGCGTTGGCGTTTTTATTGTGTCGTCATTGTGATGGGTATTTTGTTGGTGGTGTTGATCGGTCACGTGGCGAGTTTGCAAGTTTTACCTAACACCGATAAAGGTTTTGAATTTCTGCAAGACCAAGGTGAAGCGCGCACTTTGCGCACTGAAACTATTCCTGCATATCGCGGAGTTATTACTGATCGAAATGGCGCACCCTTGGCGGTGAGTACACCAGTTTCAACTATTTGGGCCAATCCAAAAGTGTTGCTGCAATCACCGCAACGATTCGCTGAATTGTCGCAAGCGCTCGGCATAAAAAAAGCTGACATGGTTGCGCGTTTAACACGTTATGCCAATAAAGAATTTATGTACCTTCAGCGTCAAATGCCGCCCGACGCTGCACAAAAAATTATGGCTCTTGAAATTCCTGGTGTAAATCTTCAAACCGAATATCACCGTTACTACCCGGCGGCTGATGTTGCATCGCACATTGTTGGAATGACGGATGTGGATGATCGCGGTCAGGAGGGCATGGAAATGGCCTACGACCTTTGGTTGACCGGTGAGAATGGTTCCAAGCGCGTATTGAAAGATTTAAAAGGTCGCACGGTAAAAGAATTGCAATTGATTAAAGCGGCTCGCTCCGGTCAAAACTTAACGCTTAGTATTGATTTGCGTTTGCAATATCTTGCGCATCGCGAATTAAAAAAAGCCGTTGAAGAGAGCGGCGGCATCGCCGGGTCACTGGTCATCCTCGATGTAGAAACGGGTGAAGTTCTGGCGATGAATAATTATCCATCGTACAACCCGAACGATCGTTCTCATGCTCGTGGTTCGGGTTTACGTAATCGCGCAATTACCGATATGTATGAACCTGGTTCTACGTTTAAACCGCTAGGTATATTAGCTGCGTTAGAAACGGGGAAATTTAAGCCCACTGATGTAATTGATACCAGTCCCGGTTACATGCAAGTTGCGAATAAAACAATTCGCGATCACTCCAATGAAGGCGTAATTGATTTGGCGATGATCATTGCAACATCCAGTAACGTGGGAATGACAAAAATTGCGCTGCAACTTGATCCAAATACTATGGGCAATATGTACTCACGTCTTGGAGTTGGTCAGCAAATTGGAACTGGTTTTCCTGGCGAAGCTACTGGTTTTGTTCCAAAGCTAAAACCATTGCAATTAATAGAGCGTGCGAACGTCTCCTACGGTTATGCACTTCATACCACGGTATTACAAGCAGTTCAGGCCTACGCAGTGATCGCTGCTGGAGGAGTGAAAAAGCAAATTTCATTATTGAAAGTAGATGCAGCTCCTGAAGGTAAGCGAGTGATTGATAAAACATATACCGATCAGGTGAAAACTATGTTGCAACGCGTTGTTGCAGCAGAAGGCACCGGTAAGCGTGCTCGTACCATTTCGTACACTGTTGCCGGGAAAACAGGAACTGCATTTAAATCCGTAGGTGGACGCTATACCGGAAAGCAAGTTGCTTCTTTCGTCGGTATGGCACCAGTGGATAATCCTCGTATTGTCACCATGGTAGTTATCGACGAACCGCAGGGTGCGGGCACTGCTGCGAATGGGGGCATGGTTGCAGCACCCGCATTTTCTAAAGTTACTGAAGATGCCTTGCGTATGTTGCAAGTTCCGCCAGATGCAACTATCGAACAAGTTGAGGAAGTGAAAGCATTTGCTGCGCGAAATGCAAAAATTGCGGCGGACAGAGCCGCAAGATTAAAAGCTCAGGAAGCGGAAGCGCAAAAATCTTTAATGAATGTGCAGGAGGTGCCGCCACAATGACACCTCTCATCAGCACAATAGCTCTGCAAGATTTACTACCTAATATCGATTTAGGCAAGGCCGCGACAGTCAGTGCCTCGGGCTTAAATCTGGATTCACGTGCGATAAAAAAAGATGATGTTTTTATCGCGCTTGTTGGTGCCAGGTTGGATGGTCGTCAATTTATTGCGAAAGCGATTGAATCTGGCGCATCCGCAATTTTTGTAGAAGCAGATAGGCAGTGGCAAGGTATAAATTGGATTGGTGCGGTGCCAGTTATTGCGGTAGAGAAATTATCCCAGCAAGCAAGTCTGATAGCAGGACGCTTTTATTCTCATCCTAGTCAATCTTGCCGCTTGATTGGCGTTACAGGTACTAATGGCAAAACAACCTGCACCTTATTAATTGCTCAGATTGCTGCACTCCTATCCCGGCACGAGAAGAATACCGCCGGCGTTGTAGGTACTTTAGGTTATGGAATTTTGGATGCTAATGCTATTGCACCAATTTCACAGCAAATTAATGCAGCACAATCCACCGGTTTAACAACACCGGACCCTGTAAATTTGCAAAAAATTCTCGCAAGTTTGGTCGCTCAAAAAGCTAAATCTGTCGCAATTGAGGTCTCGTCAATAAGTCTAGTGCTAGGGCGTGTAACAGCTTTGCAATTTGATACTGCAATTTTTACCAATCTCACTCAAGATCATTTAGATTTTCATGGTGATTTTAGAAATTACGCCAAAGCTAAAGAACAATTACTCAATCATCCAGATTTAAAGCATGCCATCGTTAATGCGGATGATGAATGGTCAAAAAGCTTACTGGAAAAAATTCCTGCGGCTGTTAATGCAATTAGTTTTTCAGTTAATGATAGTTCTGCAGATATTTATTTATCTAACTTGCAGCTTACTGCGTTTGGTTCAACAGCAAAAATACATTCGCCTTGGGGTGATGCTGATTTAGTATCGCCCTTTATTGGAAAGTTTAATCTTAGTAATTTATTGTCTGTAATAGCCGCTATGTGCGTTGGTGGTGAAACACTACACAGAGTTGTTGGTTTAGTTCCGCAATTGTTAGCGGCACCGGGACGTATGCAAGCCGTATCGCTTGATGACAGCAGTCAGGATATTCAAGTTTTTGTAGATTATGCGCACACACCAGATGCGATGGAAAATAGTTTACGTGCGATACGCGAGCATAGTAGCGCACGTATCTGGACTCTATTCGGGTGCGGTGGTGACCGCGATAAAACCAAACGCCCTTTAATGGGAGCAATAGCTGAAAAACACAGCGATTATGTGATCATCACTAATGACAATCCTCGTACCGAAGAGCCCTCAGCTATAGCCGCCGATATTATTCGCGGCTTAAAGAATCCAAATGGTTGTTTAGTCATTGCGGATCGTGCACAAGCAATTGATTTTGCTGTACAGCAAGCAAAAGCCGGAGACTTAGTGTTGATTGCCGGTAAAGGGCACGAAGATTATCAAATTTTCGCAGATCAAACTATTTCATTTAGCGATACCAAACAAGCTCGTCTCGCGTTGCAGCGCAGGATAGCCAAGCGCGATCTACGTGCAGCTAGCGATATTGAACAGGGAGGTAACCCATGATAACGCCATTAACATTATCGCAAGTTGCACTTTATTGTCGAGAATCTCTGAATGCTGAGTTGTATAACGGAGATGCTACATTCTCTCGCGTAAATACCGATACAAGAACGCTGGCTACCGGTGATTTATTTGTTGCGCTGCGCGGTGAAAATTTTGATGCGCATAATTTTCTAGCGCAAGCGGCCGAAAAAAATGTATGCGGTCTAGTGATAGAAAAATTTAATGCCGACATCAAACTACCGCAGCTTATTGTAAAAGATACTTTGCTCGCGCTTGGGCAAATTGCAGCAATGAATCGCAACGCATTTAAAAAACCTGTGTTAGCCATTACTGGTAGTAGCGGTAAAACAACAGTTAAAACAATGCTTGCAGATATTTTGCGTGACTGTGGTCATGTTCACGCTACTAAAGGCAATTTGAATAATCATATAGGCGTTCCGCTTACGCTTTTGCAACTGAATGCAGAGCATGATTTTGCCGTTATCGAAATGGGTGCAAGTGCTATAGGCGAAATTGCGTATTTGTGCTCGTTGGCTAAACCACAAGTTACCATGGTAAATAACGTGATGCCTGCGCATATCGCAGGGTTTGGTTCAATCGAAGGTGTTGCCCAAGCCAAAGGTGAAATCTATCAAACCTTAGGTAACTCTGGCACTGCTGTTATTAATATTGATGATAATTTTGCAAATCAATATCTACATTTTGCTAAATCAAAAATTATTAAAGTCTCCCTAAATAATTCATCTGCAGATTGCTATGCGCAGAATATTCAATCCCTACAAGATTCAATTACGTTTGAGCTACATCTTAAAAGTGAAAAAATCGATGTGGTGATAAATGCGCTCGGTGATCACAGCGTTCGCAATGCATTAATGGCTTCCGCTATGGCCCATAGTGTTGGGGCCAATTTGCAACAGATTAAAAATGGATTGAAGAGTTTTTCTCCTGTCGGCGGTCGCATGAGTCGGCACGTAGGAGTGAAGGATGCATCAATTATTGATGACAGCTATAACGCAAATCCCGGCTCTGTACGTGCCGCTATAGATGTATTGGCATCACACAAAGGTCAACGTATTTTGGTGTTGGGTGATTTAGCTGAACTCGGTGACAACGAAAATGAACTGCACGCAAGCTTGGGCGAATATGCCCGCCATAAAAACGTAGATCATTTTTTTACCTTAGGAAAATTAACCAAATATGCGAGCGACGCTTTTGGTAATCAGGAAGGCACGCATCACTTTACTGAAAGAAATCTTCTGATTACTCATCTACAAGAAATCGCATCTTCAAACACAACAATTTTAATCAAAGGTTCTCGTAGCGCCAAAATGGATTTGGTGGTGAGTGCACTTTGTTCAACTGGGGACATCCACTAATGTTATTTTGGCTCGCAGAACAATTAAAAGAACATGTGCATGGTTTTGCAGTTTTTCAATACCTGACCCTGCGTGCGATTTTGGGTGTGCTCACCGCATTGGGAATTTCCTTAATATTTGGCCCATGGTTTATTCGTCGTTTAAGTGAATTGAAAATTGGACAATCTGTTCGTAACGATGGGCCGCAAACTCATCTTGCTAAGTCCGGCACGCCTACCATGGGTGGTGCGTTGATTCTCGTTGCAATTTTTGCGAGCAGTTTACTTTGGTCAGATTTAAGTAATCGATATGTCTGGGTAGTAATGATTGTGACTGCCGTATTTGGTGCAGTGGGTTGGGTCGATGATTATCGCAAAGTAGCGAAAAAAGATTCACGTGGCTTACCTGCACGCTGGAAATATTTTTGGCAATCGGTCGCGGGCATAGGTGCAGCAGTATTTTTGTACATGACTTCAGTAACACCCGCAGAAACACAATTGTTTATCCCATTTTTTAAAAATGTCGCGCTGGACCTTGGTTTATTTTATATCGTCTTTACTTATTTCGTGATTGTCGGAACCAGTAACGCTGTGAATTTAACGGATGGTTTGGATGGATTGGCAATAATGCCATGCGTAATGGTTGCCGGCGCGCTTGCATTAATTGCCTGGATTGTCAGTAACGTTAATTTTTCTAATTATCTGCATATCGCCTACATTCCGGGTGCAGGTGAACTTATTGTTTTTTGCTGCGCAATGATTGGTGCCGGTTTAGGTTTCCTATGGTTTAACACCTATCCCGCCACCGTATTTATGGGCGATGTTGGCGCCTTGGCATTAGGTGCTGCGCTCGGTGTTATTGCGGTTATTGTTCGGCACGAAATTGTACTGTTCATCATGGGTGGAATTTTTGTTCTGGAGACCGTATCCGTTATTTTGCAAGTTGCTTCGTTTAAGTTAACAGGCAAACGTATTTTTCGCATGGCGCCCATTCATCATCATTTTGAATTAAAAGGTTGGCCTGAACCGCGGGTAATTGTCCGCTTTTGGATTATTACCTTGATGCTTGTACTCATCGGCTTGGCGACTTTAAAAATTCGTTAAACATTTTATTAGTAGGTTTGGAAAAATATTGTGACACAACTGATTGCTACTAATCGTATGAAGGCTGTTATCGGAACCGGCATTACCGGCCTTTCCGTTGCACGTTTTCTTGCGCAGCAACAAGAAGCATTTGTGTTGCTTGATACGCGTACATCGCCACCAAATCTGGAAAAAATTAAAGCAGAGTTTCCAGATGTGCAGTTACAGTTAGGTGAATTAAATCCAGACACCTTATTGCACTGCGATGAAATTATTCTAAGCCCCGGTGTCGCCATTGAAACACCTGCAATTGCGGCTGCTAAAAATGCGGGTATTCCGGTTGTGGGTGACATCGAATTATTTGTGCGTTATGCCAAAGCCCCGATTGTTGCTATCACTGGCTCAAACGCTAAAAGTACAGTGACAACTTTAGTGGGTGAGATGGCGAAAAAAGCAGGTATCAAAGTTGCGGTGGGTGGAAATCTTGGCACGCCAGCACTTGAGTTGTTAGCAGACGATATTGAATTGTATGTGATGGAGCTGTCCAGTTTTCAGTTAGAGACAGTTACTAAACTCAATGCCAAAGTGGCCACCATTTTAAATATCAGTGCTGACCATCTTGATAGATACACGGATATGCGAGCTTACATACTTGCGAAACTGAGAGTGTATTTTGGTGCGGAGCATATTGTTGTTAATCGTAATGACGTATTGACGCATCCTCCCTTGGCAGCAAATACCAAACCTATTTATTTCGGTGGTAAGGCTGATTTTGGTAGCTTTGGTTTAATTGAAGAAAATGGCGAAACGCTTCTTGCGAAAAACCTAAAGCCTTTGTTTGCCGCGCGCGATTTAAAAATCAGTGGCAGACATAACGTTGATAACGCTTTGGCTGCATTAGCGCTGGGTGATGCAGCGGGTATTCCGATGAATGCCATGATAGAAACGTTAAAAGAGTTTCGCGGTTTGCATCATCGCTGTGAATATGTAGCAACCAAACGTGGCGTGGATTTTTACAACGACTCCAAAGGTACAAATATTGGCGCTACAGTTGCTGCAATTAATGGTTTAGCGCGCGCTCCGGCAACATTATTTGTCATCGCTGGAGGCGAGGGTAAAGGCCAGGACTTTACCGAGCTGAAATCTGTACTGGAAAAAAATAACTGCCATTTGGTATTGATAGGTCGCGATGCACAACTTATTGCCGCTGCAGTAAAGGGTTTGGTGCAAATCGAATTTGCAAATTCTTTGCAATTCGCTGTTGATACTGCTCATGCACAAGCCAAGGTTGGCGACGCGGTTTTATTGTCTCCAGCCTGTGCAAGTTTCGACATGTTTAAAAATTACGAAGATCGTGGACAACAATTTTGCGCTGCAGTCCTCGCGCTCCCCGATAAGGAGCCGGACCTATGATAACTGCACCGAATACCTTGTCTTATAGTCAGGGAAATAATTTACCTTTGGGGCAACGCATAGACTGGACCTTGCTGTGCATATGGTTAGTTCTTCTTTCGGTAGGTTTGGTAATGGTGGCGTCGGCTTCCATTTCCTTTTCCGCCGCTTCGTCATTTACCCATAATGATGGCTGGTATTTTGCCAAGCGACATGGCGTGTATTTGGTTTTAGGTTTGATGCTGGCATTAGTTGTGGTGGCTGTTCCTATTAGCATTTGGGAAAAATATGCAAGTCATTTTTTAATGGCGACTCTATTTTTGCTATTAATTGTTTTGATTCCGGGAATAGGGCACCGCGTTAATGGCAGTAGACGCTGGCTCAACCTTGGCTTCACCATGGTACAAACGTCCGAGATTGCGAAAGTCTGCGCAATTATATTTTTCGCCAGTTTTTTTGCGCGTCGTTATCAGGAATTGGATTTCGGTTGGCAAGGTTTTTTAAAGCCTTTACTTCTGCTAGGTGTGTTTGTTTTTTTATTATTGCTTGAGCCGGACTTCGGTAGCTCGGTAGTTTTGATTGTAACCGTAATTTCAATGATGTTTATTGCCGGCGTGAGAATGCTTCACTTTTTTCTATTGATTAGCATTGCTGGAAGTGGTCTTGCTGCTATAGCAATATTTTCTCCTTACCGTCTTGAGCGACTCAAAACATTTTTAGCTCCTTGGGCGGACCCGCTAAATGGTGGGTACCAATTAACACAATCACTTATTGGTTTTGGGCGTGGCGAGTGGATGGGGCTGGGTTTGGGAAATAGTTTGCAAAAATTGTTTTTCTTGCCGGAGGCGCACACAGATTTTATTTTCGCCATTATCGCAGAAGAGTTCGGGCTGATCGGTGCTGTTGCAATAGTGGGGCTTTTCGCTGCCCTGGTGGTAAGAATTATTGTTGTCGCAAAAAACAATCTGGCGAGAGGGAAGGCTTTTGCTGCCCTTGCAACGTTCGGTGTAGCTATTTTGTTTAGCTTTCAGGTTTTCGTGAATGTGGGCGTAGCATCAGGCTTGCTGCCTACCAAAGGATTGACCTTACCTTTTATTAGTTATGGCGGTAGTAGTTTATTAATTTGTTGTGTCCTTATGGCGTTTGTACTGCGTGCGCAGTGGGAAGTGGCAGGGTTAAATGGTGCTGAAGTAATTCCACCCAAAAAAGCCGAGAGTCAAAAGCGCAAGGCGGTAATTTTATGATGACTAGCTTGCCGCCGTTCAACATAGAAAATTTAACCGTCATGATTATGGCCGGGGGCACAGGCGGGCATGTATTTCCCGCGCTTGCGGTTGCAGATGTATTGCGGAAAAAAGGTGCCACTGTGGAATGGTTGGGAACACCACGTGGTATTGAAAATACGCTGGTGCCCGCTGCGAATATTGATTTACATCATATTGGTATTGAAGGCGTTCGTGGTCGCGGTTTACTGGGATTGGCAAAAGCTCCGTATTTAATTTTGTCGGCAATTTTTCAAGCAATTTCTATTTTTAGAAAAGTGAAACCACATGTCGTTATTGGATTTGGTGGTTTTGCATCTGGCCCCGGCGGCGTCGCGGCAAAAATATTGCGCACCCCATTAGTAATTCATGAACAAAATGCAATTGCAGGAACAACGAATAGATTGCTGTCTAAAATTGCTACAAAAATATTGGCGGCTTTTGCCGGTGCGTTTGCGAACGCACAGAACGAGGTAAGGGTTGTAGGCAATCCTGTGCGAGCCCTGATCGCGAATTTACCCATACCTACAGAGCGATATCAAATCCGCGAAGAAAAAAAAGAGCCATTACATGTGTTGGTATTAGGTGGAAGTTTAGGTGCAAAAGCGATTAATGAATTGTTGCCACAGGCAATATCCAACTTACCGATAACTCAACGTCCTTTAGTGCATCATCAGTCAGGAAAAAATCACCTTGAAGCAACCATCGCAAATTACATGCAGCATCAAGTCAACGCAAAAGTGGATGCTTTCGTTGACGATATGGCCGCAGCTTATGCTTGGGCAGATGTAGTGGTGTGTCGTGCAGGTGCTCTGACGGTGAGTGAATTAATGGCTGCAGGTGTTGCTGCTTTATTAATTCCCTTACCAAGTGCAATTGATGATCATCAAAGTCATAACGCTGCCGTGCTTGTGCGAGCAAATGCTGCGCTCGTAGTGGCACAACAAGAATTAACGGCTGAAAAACTAGCAGTGATTTTACTAAACGAATTGCATGAACGCGCTAATTTAAAACGTATGGCAACCAATGCGCGTTCGCTTGCACTACCGCAAGCAGCAGAAACCGTTGCCAATATTTGTGTGGAGGTGGCCCGTGGATAAGGCCCCAATAATTACCAAAGATTTTTATGAAGTACCTGAAATGCGTCGTATTCGCCGTATTCATTTTATTGGTATCGGCGGTGCAGGTATGAGTGGCATTGCCGAAGTGCTTATTAATCAGGGTTACGAAATTTCAGGTTCAGATATTAAAGCATCAAGCGTCACCGAGCGTTTAGTTAAAAAAGGCGCGGAAGTTTTTATTGGTCATGCTGCTGAAAATGTTAAAGGTGCGGATGTTATCGTTAACTCCAGCGCCGTAAACAATTCCAATCCTGAAATTATTCGCGCACGTGAATTGCGAATTCCAATAGTTCGCCGCGCTGAAATGTTAGGCGAACTGATGCGCTATCGTCACGGTATTGCAGTGGCAGGCACTCATGGTAAAACAACAACAACCAGTTTGATGGCTTCAGTTCTTGCAGCTGCCGATCAAGATCCTACTTTTATTATCGGTGGCTTGGTTAATAGTACAGGCACAAATGCGCAATTGGGAGCAAGTCGTTATCTCGTCGCAGAGGCTGACGAAAGTGATGCGTCGTTTTTACATTTACAGCCTATGGTCGCGATAGTAACGAATATCGATGCCGATCATATGGAGACTTACGGTGGCGATTTTTCTAAACTTAAAAAAACGTTCATCGAGTTTCTTCATAACTTACCTTTTTATGGCTTGGCGGTTGTGTGTGGTGACGACCCGGTTATTCGCGACATCATTCCTAATATTGCACGCCCCATTTTGACTTATGGTTTAGATAGCGCAAACGATTACCGTGCGATTAACGTAACGCAAAATAAAATGAGTTCCGAATTTGATGTGATTCGACCAGGTCAAGACAAGCCTCTACATATTCGTATTAATATTCCCGGCATTCACAACGTCCTGAACGCGACCGCTGTTATTGCTGTTGCAACCGACGAAGGTTTGAGTGACGAGGCTATTCAAAAAGGTTTGGAAAACTTCCAAGGCGTTGGTCGCCGCTTTCAAGTCTACGGGAATTTTCCCATTGGTAATGGCGACGTGATGTTGGTTGATGATTACGGTCATCATCCGCGCGAAGTGCAAGCCATTGTTCGTGCTGTGCGTGATGGTTGGCCGGGGCGTCGATTGGTTATGGTTTATCAGCCGCATCGCTACACGCGCACTCGGGATTTGTATGAAGATTTTGTAGAAGTTTTATCTACCGTTGATTCGCTGATTATGTTGGAAGTTTACAGCGCTGGCGAAGATGCAATTCCTGGTGCTGACAGCCGTCATCTATGTCGCAGTATTCGCGCACGCGGGCTGATTGAACCTATTTTTGTAGAAACTGTTGATGGTGTGCCCGACATTATTAAAGATTTGGTGCGCGCCGGTGACATTGTTATTACGCAAGGCGCCGGGAATGTAGGTGTTTTATCACCTGAATTAGCAAAACGAAATTTGCAGTGAGGTTTGAACGTAAATGCAACCAGTGAAATTGCCTGTTAGTAATGAATTGAAACAACAGATTGGCCGTGTCGGCGTGTTGTTAGGTGGAACTTCTTCCGAGCGAGAAATTTCTTTGCAAAGTGGTGCGGCTGTGGTCGCTGCTTTGGTTGAGGCGGGCGTCGAACACGTTGCTATTGATGTAGGTGCTAATGCAATTGCTGATATTCAGGCGGCAAAAATTGATCGTGCTTTTATTATATTGCACGGGGCTGGTGGCGAAGATGGTCGCATGCAAGCTGTACTCGAATATTTAAATATCCCATTTACGGGTAGTGGAGTTCAATCCTCGGCCCTTGCGATGGATAAATTGCGCACCAAACAATTGTGGCGCGGCGTTGGTTTATCCACTCCTGATTTTGCGGTGTTGAATAAAAACAGTGATTGGAAATGTGTGCTTGCTGATCTAGGCGGTGAAGCCATGGTTAAACCCGCAAATGAGGGTTCGAGCATTGGCATGGCGCGTGTCAAAACGCCGGAAGAATTGGCAGCTGCTTTTAAAATTGCAGAAGGTTATGACGGCTCCGTTATTGCTGAACGATTAATTGTTGGCAGTGAATTTACCGTAGCGATTCTCGGTGGAGAAGCTTTACCTCCTATTAAATTGGAAACTGATCATAATTTTTATGATTTCAATGCGAAATATATCGCGGAAGATACTCGTTACATTTGTCCGTGCGGAGTTTCACCTGAGAAAGAAGAAGAATTGAAAGCGTTAGCATTGGCCGCATTTAATTCAGTCGGCTGTAAAGGCTGGGGTCGAGTAGATGTTATGGCAGACAAAGATTTGAATTTTTATTTGCTTGAGGTAAATACCGCGCCGGGAATGACCAGCCATAGTCTCGTGCCCATGGCAGCAAAAGCGCGCGATCTAACGTTTAGCGAATTGGTATTAACCATTTTGCGTTGCAGTTTGTAATGAGCCGCGAAAGGATCGCATGAAAAATAAGCCGCCAGGAGTTACTGATAGATTGGTCGATGCAAATCGTTTATTTGAGCGAGATGTGTTGTTGCAAGAGCCGCGTCGAGAACCACGTGTGCGCACATCAATCATTGGTGATAAAAAACTGACGGCGCGCGATAGTGTTTCTGTCGGCAAAACAGAAAGTAAAACTGAAGGGCGTAAAGAAAATCGCTTATTAGGGCGTAAAGCAACTTTAAAAACGGAAAAACCAGCCACTGCGGCTGAAAAACGCAGTCGAGTGGTATTTGATGATCCGATTTTAGCTAATCCTGATTCTGGCCTAAGGCGAGAGCGTGGTTTTAGCAAAGTGTCACCGCAAGGTAGAGCTTCCAAAACTCCACTCGATAAGTTGAGTGCTGTTGATGAAGTAAGGGCGAGGGTTTCGCGCAAAATTATTTATCGCGCGCTTGGGTTGGGTTTGCTGCTAATCGTATTTGCGCTTATCGCCTTTTTTGCATCAAGTCCTTTGGCGCGTTTGTTGGAGCGGCCGTTAAAAAGTGTTGCTGTAGAAGGTCAATTTCAATATTTACCAAAGCAGCGCGCGATGGAACTCATCGAACAAGAAATTGATGGCGATTTCATTCAGTTAAATTTGACCAAACTGAAGACTGAGCTTCAACGGGACCCTTGGGTTGATAAGGTTTATTTGAGTCGTCGTTGGCCAGACACCTTAGTGGTGAAGATCGCAGAGCAAACGCCAATAGCACGATGGGACGCAAATGGATTTTTAAATCAGCGTGGCGAAATAATTCGCGTGCAAGACACAACCAAGCTTTCTGGCTTACCTTGGCTACAAGGAAATGAAATAAATGCGCGTGAAATTATGCAGCAGTATCAAGATTTATCTACACTTTTAAGATCGCGTGGACTCGAAATAGCGGCATTAAAGTGCGATAACAAAAAATCTTGGCGATTAACATTAAAAAATGATAAAGAAATTGCAATTGGACGCGAAGAAGTGATGGAAAAATTGCGTAGATTTGTTACTGTATACGATAAATTTTTAATCAATGTTTGGACTGATGTTAAGGCGATAGATGTTAGGTATTCCAACGGAGTATCGGTGCAGTGGGTTGAAGATTCAGAGATGGCGAAAAAATATTTGAAAACTGAATCAAACACAAAACAAAAGCTGGTTCAAAAGTAAGAGTTAGAGAAAAATAATGACGATCTTCACGATGAAGATGGATTAATAAGGCGGACTGAATGGCAAGTAGCAGTGACAACAAAATGATTGTGGGCCTGGATATTGGCACGTCCAAGGTTGTCGCTATTGTTGGCGCGATTACTCCAGAGGGTATTTTGGAAATCGCAGGAATTGGTTCGCACCGTTCAACCGGATTAAAAAAAGGTGTTGTGGTAAATATCGAATCCACAGTGCTATCAATTCAGCGCGCTATTGAAGAGGCTGAATTGATGGCAGGGTGCCAAATTCATTCGGTTTATGCGGGTATTGCCGGAAGCCATATTCGGAGTTTGAACTCACACGGTATTGTAGCAATTCGTGATCGTGAGGTTTTTCCGCAAGATTTGGAGCGTGTTATCGACGCTGCACAAGCGGTTGCTATCCCTGCAGATCAAAAAATATTGCACATTTTGCCGCAAGAATTTCTGATTGATGATCAAGATGGCGTAAAAGAGCCCCTCGGTATGTCGGGTGTTCGTCTTGAAGCAAAAGTTCATTTGGTCACTTGTGCGGTAAACGCAGCGCAAAATATCGAAAAATGTATTCGCCGTTGTGGCCTCGAAGTTGAAGATATTATTTTGGAACAACTGGCATCCAGTTACGCTGTATTAACGGATGATGAAAAAGAATTAGGTGTATGTGTGGTAGATATTGGTGGCGGTACAACCGATATCGCCATTTTTAAAGACGGCGCTATTCGTCATACCGGTGTTATCCCGATTGCTGGCGATCAAGTCACGAATGACATCGCTATGGCATTGAGAACGCCAACTCCAAACGCCGAAGAAATCAAAATTAAATACGCTTGTGCGTTGGCAAAACTAACCAGCCCGGATGAAACCATAAAAGTTCCCAGCGTTGGTGATCGACAACCTCGGGATTTATCTCGACAAGCATTAGCTGAAGTTGTTGAACCGCGTTACGACGAATTATTTACGCTCGTGCAATCTGAACTGCGCCGTAGCGGATATGAAGATTTAATTGCCGCCGGAATTGTATTAACCGGTGGTACATCAAAAATGGAAGGAGTGGTGGAGTTGGCGGAGGAAATTTTCCATATGCCTGTGCGTTTAGGAGCTCCACAAAATGTACGCGGTTTGTCGGATATTGTTAATAACCCGATTTATTCGACAGCGGTAGGTTTATTAATTTATGCGATGAAACAACAGCACCAAGATGGTGGTGGTCGAGCAGCACATCACATAAAAGACACTCAGGGATCAATTTTTGGAAAGTTAAAAAAGCTTTTTCAAAGCAATTTTTAACTTTATTACGTAATTTTTTAATTTAATTTCTTTACAGACTTGTTAAGGGAAAGGGGAGAAGCCAATGTTTGAATTAGTAGATAGTATTCATCAAAGCGCTGTAATTAAAGTTATCGGTGTGGGCGGCGGCGGCGGTAACGCTGTTAAGCACATGATTGCGAATAAAGTTGAAGGCGTAGAATTTATTTGCGCCAACACTGACGCGCAAGCACTGAAAGACATTGATGCACGCACAGTCTTACAACTCGGTAATACTATGACCAAAGGTCTGGGCGCCGGTGCGAATCCAGAAGTTGGCCGTCAAGCCGCAATGGAAGATCGCGAACGGATTGCTGAAGTTCTTCGCGGTGCCGATATGGTATTTATCGCTGCAGGTATGGGCGGTGGTACTGGAACCGGTGGCGCGCCTGTCGTTGCAGAAGTTGCACGCGAGTTGGGAATTCTTACAGTTGCGGTTGTCACCAAGCCCTTCCCATTTGAAGGTCGTAAGCGTATGGCAATTGCTGAATTGGGCATCAAAGAATTGAGCGAGCGAGTTGACTCCTTAATCACTATTCCCAATGAAAAATTACTATCGGTGCTTGGCAAGCAAACTTCATTATTGGACGCCTTCAAAGCAGCTAATAACGTATTGCTTGGCGCGGTACAAGGTATTGCTGACCTGATTATTCGTCCCGGTATGGTTAACGTGGACTTCGCCGACGTGCGCACTGTTATGTCTGAAATGGGCATGGCAATGATGGGTACAGGTCGTGCAAGCGGCGAACATCGTGCGCGTGAAGCTGCCGAAGCTGCGATTCGCAGTCCATTATTGGAAGATGTGAATCTGCAGGGTGCCCGCGGAATTTTGGTCAATATTACCGCCGGTATCGACTTATCTCTGGGTGAATACTCAGAAGTGGGTAGCATCATTGAAGAATTTGCATCGGGTGACGCGACTGTTGTGGTTGGTACGGTAATTGATCCTGAGATGACCAATGAACTGCGCGTAACTGTTGTTGCAACAGGTTTGGGCGCAATAGGAGTGTCTGCTTCGTTACCAAAAGAAGTTAGTAAGCCCGCTGCTACAAAAGTAGTTATTGATAATACGCGTCGTAGTTCAGGTCAGATTGACTACAGTGCTTTGGATCGTCCGGCTCATTTGCGCGCGAATGCCTCTTCACATGCTGTAGCGGCTGCACCTTTGGCGGACAAAGATTTGGAATATCTTGATATTCCGGCATTTTTGCGACGTCAGGCTGACTAATTTAAACATAGCGGTTTAATTTTTGACTATGAATGCGATTGTGCCGCTTAACTGGTTCATCGCTTTTCATATTGCTACTATGGCCCCATATAAGGTGTTGGCAGATCGGCTAATTTGCTAGCATCTGTTCAGAATATCAGGCAGCTCCCTTAAAACGCTGTTCTCCCCGTTGCTTGGATATTCTGAACACTCTTTAATATTTAAAGGGCTGTACCATGATTAAACAACGAACACTCAAAAATGTTATTCGCACTACTGGTGTAGGGTTGCACACTGGTAGGAAGATTTATCTGACATTACTTCCAGGCGAGATTGATTCAGGCATTATCTTCCGCCGTGTCGATTTAGATCCTGTAGTAGAAATTAAAGCCACGGCTAAAAATGTCGGTGAAACAACTTTATCTACCTGCCTTATTAGTGGTGAGGTTCGTGTATCTACTGTTGAGCACATACTCTCGGCCATGGCTGGTATGGGTATCGACAATGCCGTAGTGGAGTTGGATGCTCCTGAAATTCCTATTATGGATGGTAGTGCGAGCCCCTTTGTATTTCTTTTACAGTCTGCCGGTATCCATGAACAGCCAGCTCCTAAGAAGTTTGTACGTGTGTTGAAGGAAGTAACATTAAAAGATGGCGATAAAATAGCCAGTTTTTTGCCATTCGAAGGTTTCAAGGTCAATTTTTCGATCGCGTTTGATCTTCCGGTTTTCCAGGGGAGAAACCTGGAAACAACGGTCGATTTCTCAAGCGGTGCGTTTGTAAAAGATATTAGCCGGGCGCGCACTTTTGGTTTCATGCATGAGATCGAATACTTGCGTTCAAAAGGATTGGCGCGAGGTGGCAGTATGGATAACGCCATAGTTGTTGATGAATATCGCATTCTCAATGAAGACGGATTGCGTTACGAAGATGAGTTTGTGAAGCACAAAGTATTGGATGCTATTGGTGATCTGTATCTGCTGGGGAACAGCTTGCTCTGCGAGTATCGGGCCCATAAATCCGGACATTCTCTCAATAATCGCGCCCTAAGAATGCTTATAGATCAAGAAGATGCGTGGGAATATGTGACTTTCGAAGATGAATTAAACGTACCTATCACTTATTTAACTGCCAGTTCGGCAGCTTAAATCTTATCTAAGAGTTGCTCAAGTTGTGAAGGGCAGCTCAACTTTTGTTGGAAATTCCTTCCTCACTATGAGATATTTCCTGCCCCGCGACCTATAATATTTTGCGGATATTGCATTTCTGTCCTTACAGAATTATAACGCGAACGTAACTCGCTGACTTATAAGGAATAATTTTTTGTGTTTATTCTGGTGCCTGATTCTAGAGAAGCAGGGCGCTTTTGATCATTTCAAACACGAGTAGGGTAAAGCCCTAAAAATTCAATGAAAATTATTATCGTCAATTCAGATCACAGCCAAACGCGCAGTCTCACCCTCGGTGGTTGGACGCGTGCTCTCCTGTCTGTCTGCTTATTGGGGATACCAACTGTTGTTGGAGCATGGGGTTACAACTGGTTAGTCAATTTTGATAAGAATGATTCACTGAATGCAGACGCTCCCAATTGGGGAATAAGTTTAAGCGAGCAAAAAGAAAAACTTGAAAAGTCGCGAAAGCAAGGTGAAGGTCAGGTTGCAGCGCTAACAGCAAAGGTCGCAGAGCTTCAAGCAAGATTAATTCGCCTCGATGCCATAGGTGAGCGGCTTACTAAAGTGGCAAAGCTGGATAAAGGTGAGTTCGATTTTAGTCAGCCGCCTGGTATAGGCGGACCTCTAAATGTTGCGCAAAGCGGCGCTTTAGACACTGAAAATTTTCTATTAACGGTCAACAAACTCTCATTGCATGTTCAAAATCGAGAACAGCAATTCAAGGCTCTCGATTCAATTCTCATATCCCGTAGCTTCGAAGTTGAGTCCATATTTGGTAGTTTGCCCATTGAGAATGGGTATCTGTCATCTCATTTTGGCTATAGAACAGATCCCTTTAACGGTAAAAAAGAATTCCATTCAGGGATGGATTTTTCCGCTCCTGCGGGTACACCTGTTACTGCTGTTGCTCCGGGCGTTGTGACTTCTTCCTTGCTAACCAGCGATTACGGAAATCTGATTGAAATCAATCATGGCGATAATTACGAAACTCGCTATGCGCACAGTAAAACCAACCTTGTCAAAGTTGGCGATGTTGTTAAGAAAGGCCAGGTCATCGCACTTGTGGGATCAACTGGTCGTTCAACTGCTCCTCATGTTCATTTCGAAGTCTATAAAAATGGTCGCGTTGTAGACCCGGCGACTTACCTCCACACCGCTAGTCGTTAAGTCTTTTCACCTCTGGCTTAAAGCCCCCTATATAATGAGCCAAGTATTGCTTATGCAATACTTGGCGTTGTTCTTTATGTTTTAGAAAAACTGATGGAAGAAAAAATGTTAAACACTTTGTTGAAGTCTATCTTTGGCTCGAAAAATGAGCGCGAACTTAAACGCATGGGCAAAATTGTCGTGCGCGTTAATGCGCTTGAGCCTTCAATGCAAGCTTTAAGTGACGAACAATTAAAAGCAAAAACTCAAGAATTTCGCGACCGCTTCCAAAAGGGCGAAACGCTTGACCAGTTACTACCTGAAGCTTTTGCAACGGTTCGAGAAGCCAGTCGCCGTGTAATGAATATGCGTCATTTCGATGTGCAATTGATTGGCGGTATGAGCTTGCATGAAGGGCGCATCGCTGAGATGCGTACTGGTGAAGGTAAAACACTTGTTTCAACACTTCCTTCGTATCTCCACGCATTAGCTGGTAAAGGTGTCCACATAGTTACTGTGAACGACTATCTGGCAAGCCGCGACGCAAACTGGATGCGCCCGGTATATGAATTTTTAGGTATGAGCGTAGGTGTTATTTTGTCTATGCAGCCTTCCGATGTTAAACGCCAAGCCTACGCTAGTGATATCACCTACGGGACTAACAATGAATATGGCTTTGATTATCTGCGCGATAACATGGCGCTCAATAAAGCTGACAAAGTTCAGCGCCCGCTAAATTTTGCGGTTATTGATGAAGTAGACTCCATTTTAATTGATGAGGCACGTACACCTCTAATCATTTCCGGCCATGCAGAAAATAGTTCGGAAATGTACAAGCGCATGCACACGTTAGTCAGCAAGTTAAAACAACAAACTGATAATGGTGAAGATGGTGATCGCAAAATTGTTACCGATCCGGGTGACTATTCCGTTGATGAAAAAAGCCGTCAAGTCGAGCTCACAGAACAAGGGCATCAGCACGTTGAAGATTTATTAGTTAAAGCGGGCATGCTGAAAGAGGATGAAAATCTTTACGCAGCGAATAATTTAACCTTGCTGCATCACGTAGGCTCCGCATTAAGAGCGCGTGCGCTTTTCCATCGTGATATCGAATATATTGTCCAGGAAGGTCAGGTCGTTCTCATTGATGAACACACTGGCAGGACTATGCAGGGGCGTCGTTTAAGCGAAGGTCTTCATCAAGCAATTGAAGCTAAAGAGGGTGTCGCAATTCAAAGCGAAAGCCAAACTCTTGCGTCAACGACTTTCCAGAATTATTTCCGTCTATATCCTGTACTTTCCGGTATGACCGGCACCGCAGATACCGAGGCTTATGAATTCCGAGAAATTTATAAGTTGGATGTAGTAGTAATTCCTACTAATAAACCAAAGCAACGTCTCGATTTAAATGACTTGGTATTTTTAACAGTAGAAGAAAAATATCAAGCAATTGTTAATGATATTAAAGCTTATCAAGAAAAAAATGCGCCAATCTTAGTAGGTACTGCTTCGATTGAAACCTCTGAAGAAATGTCGCGCCGCTTAAACACGGCGGGTATCGCGCATCGTGTACTTAATGCAAAATTTCACGCCCAAGAAGCTGAAATTATTGCGCAAGCAGGTCGTCCCGGCATCGTCACTATTGCAACTAACATGGCTGGCCGTGGTACGGATATTGTGTTGGGTGGGCGCTGGGAATCCGAAGTGGAAGAGCTGGCCTCTTCAAATGGTGGTGAACGGCCAGATGAAATTAAAATCGCTGCCATTAAAAGTGAATGGAAAAAACGGAACGAAATTGTTTTGAATGCTGGTGGTTTGCACATCATAGGTACTGAGCGTCATGAATCACGTCGTATTGACAATCAATTGCGCGGCCGTGCAGGCCGTCAGGGCGATCCAGGCTTAACACGTTTTTATCTATCTCTTGAAGATAACTTGATGCGCATTTTTGCATCTGAGCGTGTGCGTAATTTTATGCAAGCTCTGGGTATGGAAAAAGGTGAAGCAATTGAGCATCGAATGGTAAATAACGCGATTGAAAAAGCACAACGTAAAGTTGAAGGACGTAACTTTGACATTCGTAAGCAATTGCTCGAGTTTGATGATGTCGCCAATGATCAGCGTCAGATTATCTACAATCAGCGTAACGAATTATTAGAAGCAGAAAATATTCGCGATACTATCACTGCAATTCGTGCGGATGTTGTGAATGATACGGTGCTAACATTTATTCCAGCACAATCTATTGAAGATCAGTGGGATATCCCTGGTCTGGAAAAACAAATAGAAATGGATTTTGGATTGCAATTTCCCATTGCGAAATGGTTAGAAGAAGACTCACATTTGCACGAAGAAAGTTTGCGACAAAAAATACAACATGAAATACAAGCTGCTTACGACAAGAAATGTGAACGTGTCGGCGACATTCTGTTGGAAATTGAAAAGCAAGTTATGTTACAAGTTTTAGATAACGCATGGAAAGAGCAGTTAGCAAGCATGGATCATTTGCGTCAGGGGATTAACCTTCGCTCTTACGCGCAACGAAATCCAAAACAAGAATATAAGCGTGAATCCTTTGAATTATTCCAAAGTATGTTGAATAACGTAAAACGCGAAACAGTCCATTTGATGGCTCGTGTTGAACCGGTTTCTCGCGAACAAATGGAAGCCATGGAACAGCAGCGTCGTGAAGATTTGGCACGTCAAAAAATGCAACTGCAGCATGAGCAGGCGGAGTCTCTAACCGAACCGATGCCGCAACAACCTAAATTAACCCAATCCCCAATGGTTCGTGAAGGACGTAAAGTCGGTCGTAACGATCCATGTCCATGTGGTTCTGGCAAAAAATTCAAAAGTTGTCATGGTGCACTGGAATAAATGTTGTTTGTAGGTTCATGAATTAAAAAAGAGATGATTTTCATCTCTTTTTTAATTCTCATATTGATCCCTTTATTAATAAATTAATGAGATTAAATCATGGCTGTAGGTGAATATCCTTTTCCAACTATGCATCCAGTAAATGGTGTGAAATTAACTGCAGTATGTGCCGGTATTAAAAAAGTTAATCGTCGCGATGTGGTTTTATTTGAATTGGCTGAGGGAAGTAATGTTGCAGGCGTGTTCACTAAAAATGCATTTTGCGCAGCACCTGTGACGGTTTGCCGCGAACATTTAAGTAAGGCGTCAATTCGCTATTTGATTATCAATTCTGGCAATGCCAATGCTTGTACCGGTGAGCAAGGCTTATTGGATGCAAAGCTAACATGTACAGCAATAGCGGAAGCCAAAGGTCTTAAGACAGAACAAGTATTGCCTTTTTCAACTGGAGTAATTGGTGAGCCTCTTCCGGTAGCAAAAATTATTGCGGCTATCCCGGAGGCGCTGTCAAAAGCCAATGAAAATGGTTGGGATGATGCGGGTGCGGGTATTATGACCACCGATACGCGTGCTAAGGGATTCAGCGAGCAATTCGAGTATCAAGGTAAAGTTATTACGGTCAATGGAGTTGCAAAAGGTGCAGGAATGATTAAACCTAATATGGCTACCATGTTAGGTTACATAGCAACTGATGCCAAAATTTCCCAGCCTTTATTGCAACAGCTAGCACGAGAAGCTGCAGATAAATCTTTTAACCGCATTACTATCGATGGTGATACATCTACTAACGATTCATGCATTTTAATTGCGACCGGTAAGGTAGATTTACCTGAAGTTACTTCTTCTAATGGCGAACTCTACGAAAAATTACGATCAAAAATTTTGGCTGCACATATTCATCTCGCAAAAAGTATTGTGAGTGATGGTGAAGGCGCAACAAAGTTTGTTACGGTTGCAGTGAGCGGTGGGGCGAATCGCGATGAGTGTTTGGATGTAGGCTATGCTGTTGCGCATTCTCCTCTTATCAAAACAGCGTTGTTTGCATCCGACCCTAACTGGGGGCGCATTGTGGCCGCTATTGGGTATGCAGGTATAGATAATCTGGATGCCAGTAAAGTGGTTGTGCATTTGAATGATGTTTTAATTGTAAAAAATGGTGGGCGCGCAGCAACTTACACCGAAGCACAAGGACAAGCGGTTATGAGCGGTACAGATATCGCAATTAATATAAATTTAAATCGCGGAAATTTTTCGGAAACAATTTGGACTACCGATTTGTCTTATGAATACGTTCGCATTAATGCGGATTATCGTTCTTAAGGTTTTCTATGTCTCGTATAGTTCATGTCGCAGTGGGGGTTATTGTTAAGGATGATGATAGTGTATTAATCGCCAAACGTCCGGATAATGCGCATCAGGGAGGCTTGTGGGAATTTCCCGGTGGCAAAGTGGAAACTGGCGAAACTCTTTTGGATGCGTTAAAGCGCGAATTGTTTGAAGAATTATTAATTAATGTTCTTGAAGCAGAGCCACTTATTAAAATTCGCCATGATTATGGCGATAAAATTGTTTTGTTGGATGTGCAAAAGATAACTCGCTTTACCGGTGAGCCGAACGGCAATGAGGGGCAACCTATACTATGGGTTGCACCCGCCAAACTAATTGATTATAAATTCCCTGCCGCAAATGTTCCCATTATCACCGCGATTAATTTGCCGCGGCGCTTATTAATTACTGGTGAATTTAATAGTCGAGATGATTTTATAAGTCGTCTTGAAAGAGCGCTTAATAGCGGAATTCGGTTGGTGCAATTGCGTGTGAGGGACATTGAAGGTTTTCTATCCCTGATCGATGATGTTATTAAACTCTGCAATAATTATTCTGCCGGTCTTCTGCTAAATACATCTCCTGAGGCCTTCTCGAAAATCTCTTCAAAGAATGTTGGCCTTCATTTAAATACAATTAATCTTTTGGCTTGTGAGGGCAGGCCAGTCGCGAAAGATATTTTGTTGAGTGCATCCTGCCACAACCGCGCTGAGATTGAGCACGCGCAAAAAATTGGTGTGGATTTTATTTTTTTGTCGCCTGTGTTGGAAACAAGTTCGCATCCTGGATCGCAAGGCATGGGTTGGAGTGAGTTCGGCCATATATTAGAAAATGCGGCAATTCCTGCGTACGCATTGGGGGGGATGAAAGAAGAGCATTTGGCTGTTGCGGTGGAGCATGGCGCGCAAGGCATAGCCGCTATTTCTGAATGGTGGGAAATAAATTAATTTTCGTTCAGATCTTCTGAGTTAACATCGAGTGAGCTACCAGCAATTTTATGATTTTCACTTGCCCATTCGCCTAAATCAATAAGTCTGCATCTGTCGCTGCAAAAAGGTCTGTAAGGAAAATCGCTGCTCCATAGAACTTCTTTTTTACAGGTAGGGCAGCTCAATTTTATTGTTTCTTGCTCATTCATGTGGGGCTTCAAAACTATGTATGTTGGGGTTAAATTCAAATAAAAGTTGTGTAATTTTCTTACCTGAGCATCAAGCTCATTAAGATCGCCATGATTTGAAATAATGTCGTCTGCTTTGGCGCACCGTTCGGAACGGTTCATTTGCGTAGACATTATCTTTTTAATTTGGTCAGGATTGTTAGTGTCACGTTCCATCGCCCGTGAAATTTGAAGATTCTCATCAGCATCTACTACCAGTATGCGATCTACCATCTCCCGTTGGCTTGTTTCTAATAATAAAGGTGATGACAGGATTTGATAGGCGCTTTTGCTTTGTTTAAGTTGCGAAATTATATCTGCACGAATAAGTGGATGAAGTAAATCTTCCAACCATTTTTTTTCGATTTGATTATTAAAAATTAATTCACGCAATTCGCCTCTATTAAGCATTTGATTAGCATTCAGAATTTGAGGACCAAAATGCGCTGCGATTTTATCTAGTGCGGGTTTACCAATGCTTACAACATCACGAGCAATCACATCTGCGTCAATAACATCAATGCCGAGATTTTCGAATCTACGCGAGACTTCTGATTTCCCGCTGCCTATGCCGCCTGTTAAACCAACAATCATAGGTTGAACTTCATATTAGTGAGTGCCTACAGCGTAAGCTAAATAGGCTTGATTAATATCCTGGCCCCACATTAGCGCAACCCAACCGGCAATAGCTAAATAAGGGCCAAAAGGAATAGGAATATTTTTATCGCGACCGCGAATCACAATCATTCCTACACCTATAATTGCACCGGCAAGCGCGCTCAATAAAATAATTTGCAGTAGCATCTGCCATCCTAGCCACGCCCCCAAAGCACCCAGTAATTTAAAATCACCAAACCCCATTCCCTCTTTGCCCGTTAAAAGTTTAAATAGCCAATAAACGGAAAATAGAGAAAGGTATCCACCAATCGCGCCCCATAGTGCGCTATCAAGCGTAGTGAATAAACCAAAGTAGTTTGCAATTAACCCAAGCCACAGCAAGGGTAAAGTGATGGAATCTGGCAGAAGCTGGGTATCGACATCAATCATGGTGAGTGCGATCAAACACCATGTAAAAATTAAACATGCTAAACCGGTCGAGTTTGCGCCAAATACATAGACTGCTATAACAGAAAATATCGCAGTTACCGCTTCGACGATCGGATAGCGTAATGATATTTTTGCCTTACACGCAGAGCATTTTCCACGCAAAAAAACATAACTAATCACGGGAATATTTTCCCACGGTTTTATTTTATGACCGCAAGAAGGGCAGGAAGAATTAGGGGTAACTAAATTAAACTTTTCAGGAGTGGATTGTTTCTTCGCATTGTCTTTAAGATTGTCACTCCCCAAAAATTCGGCGCATTGTATATACCAATCGCGCTCCATCATCTTAGGCAAGCGATAGATAACAACATTTAAAAAACTACCAACCAGTAAGCCTAATATTCCAGCACTAATTAATCCAAACGCTGGGAACAGCTCGAACGCTTTTATAATCTCAGTCACGCTTATACCACAGCCCCTAATTGGAATATTGGTAGGTACATGGCAATCATCAATCCACCTACCAATACACCTAAGACAGACATAATCAGCGGCTCTAGTAATGAGGTTAAACTGTCAACCGTGTTATCCACTGCTTCTTCATAATAGACGGCAACCTTATCGAGCATAGCGTCAAGTGCCCCAGATTCTTCCCCGATCGCAGCCATTTGTACCAATAGGGTTGGAAAAATTCCGCGAGTTTTTAGAGCAGTATTTAATTGAATACCCGTTGAAACGTCTTCACGAACTTTCAAAATTGCTTCTGAATATATTTTGTTCCCTGCCGCACCGGCTACAGATGTAAGCGCTTCTATAAGAGGAACGCCAGCGGCAAATGTGGTTGACAACGTGCGAGCAAAGCGCGCCATAACCGATAAATAAATGATTTGTCCAACGATTGGAATCTTTAAAATGTAACGATCAATTAAATAGGCAAATCCAGTTGACCGGCGCGCTGCTTCTCTAAATAAAAATACACCGATAGCAATACCGAAAAACGAATGTATCCAATAAGCTTGCGCAAGATCCGAGAGGTTAAGAACAAATAAAGTAAACGCAGGTAAATTAGCTCCAAAGCTGCTGAAGGTTGCTGCAAATTGGGGAACCACTTTTATTAACAGAATGGCCGTAACGATAACAGCAACTACAACAACCGCGATAGGATAGCTCAGTGCTTTTTTAATCTTCGCTTTTAATCTTTCAGTTTTTTCTTTATAGGTCGCGATGCGATCTAACATGGTCTCCAGAGCGCCAGCCTGTTCACCTGCATCCACCAGGTTACAAAATAAATCATCAAAGTATTTCGGATGCTGTCTTAAAGAAGGCGCAAAGCCACCACCAGCTGCAACGCTATCGCGAATCGTTAATACAAGTTTGCGTAGATTAGGGTTATCCAAACCATCCGCTACAATGTCAAAAGCTTGTACCAAAGGTACGCCGGCTTTCATCATAGTCGCCATTTGGCGAGCAAACACCGCTATGTCCATCGGCTTGATGGCTTTACCACTACTACCAAAAAGAGGTTTGGATTTTTTGGATACGGAGGATGCCGATATACCTTGCTTTAGCAATTGAGCTTTCGCTAGCGCTGGACTCGAACTATTAATTTCGCCCTGAACCTTCGTTCCTTTTTTATCCACGCCTTTGTAAGCATAAGTAGATGTTACGACACTCGCCTTCACTGGAGCCGCAGATATTTTTGTTTTTTGGGTGGTTACGCTAGCCATAGGTTAATCCTTGGTAACTCGGTTAGCCTCTTCAAGGCTGGTTAATCCCATTGCAACTTTGCGCAATGCAGATATTCGTAAATTATTAAAGCCTGCTTCTTTCGCTGCGCGAGCAATTTGTAAGGAATTGCCGCCTTCCATTATAAGATTCGCAATTGCAGGGGTAATGCGAACCACTTCATAAACACCTAGTCGCCCTTTGTAACCGCCATTACAATTCTGGCAGCCCACCGGGTGAAATAATTGAAACTCTGAGCGTGGTATGCCTATCTCATCAAAACCTTCTTCAGTAAGAATGGCTGCTGGTATATCTGTCGCCGGTTTTTTACATGCACTACATAAACGCCGCGCTAATCGCTGAGCAATAATTAAACTCACGCTCGTTGCAATGTTGAACGCAGGAACACCCATATTCATCAAGCGCGTCAAAGTCTCTGGTGCGCTATTGGTGTGAAGTGTTGACAGCACCAGGTGGCCAGTTTGGGCCGCTTTGATTGCTATCTCCGCTGTTTCCAAGTCACGAATTTCACCTACCATGACAATATCCGGGTCTTGGCGGAGGAAGGAGCGCAATGCTTCCGCAAAGTTTAAACCTACCTTGTTATTCATTTGAACCTGATTAACGCCTTCCAAGTTAATTTCCACAGGGTCTTCTGCAGTAGAAATATTTAACTCGGGTGTATTCAGGATATTTAACCCGGTATAAAGGGATACTGTTTTACCGCTACCTGTTGGTCCAGTAACTAAAATCATTCCCTGCGACTGAGCTAGAGCATCAAGATATAACTTTTTCTGAAAATCCTCATAGCCCAGTGCATCGATCCCAAGTTTGGCGGAGCTGGGGTCTAAAATCCGCAATACAACTTTCTCACCAAACAATGTAGGTAGTGTATTTACACGAAAGTCAATGGCGCGCGTTTTGGATACTTTCAACTTTATCCGGCCATCCTGCGGAACCCGGCGCTCGGAAATGTCCATTTGCGACATAACTTTTAAGCGAGCAGCCATACGCGTAGCTAAGTTTACGGGTGGCTTAGCCACTTCATGAAGAATACCATCAGTACGAAAACGAACCCGATATGCTTTTTCGTAAGGCTCAAAATGGATATCCGATGCGCCGCCTTTTATAGCATCCAGAAGAATCTTATTAATGTACTTAACGATCGGAGCTTCATCTGCCTCGGTAGATTTGTCATCTGCTGTAGCTTTGTCATCAACACCTTGTATATCAAGGTTATCCAAATCTGAGTCGTCCAAGCCACCCAGAGCATCATTTAAGTTTTCTTGTGACGTTAGAAATTTCTCTATTGCTGCCGCAAGCTTGTCTGCTTCAACAAGAATGGCGTCAGTATTAAGGCCGGTATTAAATTTAATTTCGTCTAGCGCATGTAGGTCCGTTGGGTCGGCCACTGCTAGAAATAATCTTGTACCTCTTTTTATTATGGGGAGTGCGTGATGCTTACGGATTAATTTTTCATCTACAAGCTTCTCGGGAATAGCATCTCTACTCAATGCATCCAGATCAAATAGCGGAGCACCAAACTCTTCGGAGGCGGCTCTGGCAATAGTGCGAGAGTCTAAAAGACCTGTGGTGACAAGATGCTGTACAAAAGGGACTTTTTCTTTTGCCGACTGGCTCAATGCTTTTCGCGCGATTTCGGAATCCAGCAGGTTGTCTGCCACTAACCGCCTGGCGAGACCATTTAAATGAGTCGGTGTATTCATGAATTGTTCCTGTCAAACTTCTGCATAGCGGCTTAACAACTTTTAAAATTTTATTTAAGGCAAGCGTTGAGCCCCATAAAAAGACTCAACTTTACGCTATAACCTGCTGTAATTTCTATAAATTATAAGTCGCGATCAGTATAGCTCAAATAAGCGGCGCCGCTTTTATTCATTGCCTAGGATAAATATAGCGCCTGAATTCAATTTATGTACTAGTATTTTTCTGAGTGACAAAAAAAGTCACTTTCATCGCTATTTTGTTAGCTCATTAGGGTTTATAAGCGTACGGGCTAAAGCCACCAAGTAATGGTTAAATGATTGCGGAGTGGGAGTTCTCTGAAAAATAGCATTTATTTTGTTATACAAATTAATAGGTTATAAGTTAAGAACCAAAGTTGCTGCAACGAAGCTGTTCGATTGGCACATCGCTTGCGAAGTAACCCTTGAGTTGAGAGTTTTGCAACCTACATCAAATAAATCCTTTGGAGAAACAAAAATGAAAGCAATGCAAAAAGGTTTTACCTTAATTGAATTGATGATCGTAGTAGCGATCATCGGTATTTTGGCGGCAGTAGCTCTGCCTGCATACCAGGACTACACAGTGCGTGCAAAAATGTCTGAAGTAGTTCTTCAGTCAGATGCGCTTGGTGGTGCGTTGGCGGATTGTATGATGAATAAAGACGATATTACGGAATGTGACGCAGAGGGCGCTGGTATTGCTGTTTCAGATCCAGACACATTGTCTAAATACATAACTGGAGACGTAACTGTGACTCAGCCAGCGGCCAATGGTAATGGCGTAGCAAATAAAGCCACTATTCAAGTTGACTTGTCTTGGCCAGACTTGGGCGCTCCAGGCGCAGCTGCTAACAGTCTTTTTGTTGATGTGGTTCGTTGTTCAAGTGGTACCATTCGCATGTGCTACACCGATGACGCAACTAGCTATAAATACTTCCCAAACTCATGCCGTCATGTGGTAGGTGATTTGGCAGCTGTCGTAGGTGCAGGTTGTATTTAACAAAGCGACCATAGTTTGACTAAAGCCACACAAACGTGTGGCTTTTTTTTATTTGTTCTTTTTATGTCTATTATATGTAAAGTCGATAATTAGAATGGGTTGTATATGTGGCTAACAAAAGTACGAGCAGCAGCAAAACATTTTTTGGCAACGCTATTAGTTATTGGCGTGGCGGCTTGCCTGGTTTTTTATATCTGGTACCCGGGCATTTATTCGCACGTTATGCCGGGAATACAGTTGTTTATTATAGTTGCATGCGTGGATCTTGTTCTTGGGCCGTGCATGAGCCTGGTGATTTTTAATCCCAACAAATCGCGTAAAGAATTATTCCGTGACTACGGGGTTATTGTATTTATTCAATTGGCCGCATTAGCGTATGGTATTTTTTCTGTCTCGCAGGTTCGGCCAGTGTATGTCGCGCTTAGCGGCGAAAAATTGCAGGTGGTTTCAGCGTCAGAAATAGAACCGAGCTACATGGCTACATCCGGTGAGTTTTCGCGCCTACCATGGTCTGGTCCACAACTGGTTTGTTTGCGAGCTCCAGCTAATGACGACGAGATGAAAGAAGCTATTGAGCTGTCCACAAATGGAGTTGCGCAATATGAGGTGCCAAAATATTTTAAAACGTGCGATAAAAATCAGCTCATATCGGCTGCTAAGTCAATTGCAGAATTTAGAAAAATTGTAAACGAAAACAAAGATAATAAAATGTTAGAAGTGATCTCAACAATTACAGATGTAGACCAAAAATATGTTTGGATGCCAATCAAAAGCCGTTTCAGTTCATCCATTGCTTTAATCAACATAACGACTGAAAAGCCAGAATACATTTTGGATAAAAATAAAAAATTGCATTAGAGCATCCGTCTTTATAGCTGAGCCCTTCGATAAACGAACTACTTCCTCAAAAAAATTTTTAAGTTTTTGCTCAAGAATGTAAATGTGAAATTGATTGCAAATTATCCATGGCCACTTGTCAAATGTCGAGTGGCTTGGTAACTTGCTTTTAATGTCACGACTATTTCCTTTCGTTTCTCCCCCCTTGAAGGTTTCACTCAAAGACTTTTAACGACATTATTAATTAATGAAAAAATCTGGATTGTAATATTATTTTTAGGATGGTTAGGATGATGAAAAAATTATTTATTTTTACGATGTTGCTGATTGCTAAGTCGGCATTAGCCGCAGATGATTCAGCATATATATGGCAAAAATCTAGTCTTAGTGGTCCCCAGTTTTCAAGTAAGGGTGAGCTAATAGCTTATTATTGTGCACAGCACGTAGAAGACCACACCCGCAACTCTTGGGGTACAACATGGTGTAATAATAGCTGGTGTGAAGGTTCACTATCTGTTCAATCTTGTCAGCAAACCACGGAAAACCCCTATGGCAACGGTATAGCTATGCAAGGAGAAATAGTTTTGCGGACTACACGTTGCGGATGCGGCAGTACCGATGAGACTAGAATGGTTCCAATGGGATATGGCATACCTCTTTACGCGGCCACGCTTCCGGAATCAGATCAACCCACTTCTTCATGTGTGCTTAACCCTATCGATCCCATATCTGGTGCTAAATATCAAATAGAGCATGATGTAGCGGCTAAAGGTTTTGGGCAGGTGTCATTTTCTCGTACCTATAAAAGCAAACAAGTGAGTAATCAGCCTGTCTGGCGTCATAATTATGAAAAAAAGATGTGGGCAGTTAATCCTAATGCCCCTCAGTTGCCTAATCCTGAGATGGGCGACCGAAGTTTATTGCGGGGAGATCCTAGCACTAGTCCAGGTGTGGCCTGCACACAAGGCTGGAGTAAAATCAAATCCCAGATCACAGACTCATGGGCGCAAGGCGCAAGTGTTTCTTGGGACGGAATCTCCTGCAAGGTTTTTAAAAATGGAAAAGTAGTTAAGACATTGCCAGTAACAAATAATGGAAGTGTCAGTCAGATGGCTACACCAGCTGCGGTGCAGTTTAGAAGACCTGATGGTGGTTTGATTTCCTTTCAAAATCACATTGGCTCAACAAATAAAAATTATGTGACGATTGATGGAGATCAAGGTGCTTTAACGCGAATAAATCCAACCACAAATAATCCCACTGAAGACACTGTAGTTTGGCAATATTTAACGAAAGACGGCGAGCTTCAAGAATACTCACCAACCGGCAAATTGCTCGCAATCACAGCAAGTAATCGTGTTAAGCAAACACTTACTTATGATGCAACTTCAGGTTTGCTTTCAAGCGTGCAAGATTCGCTTGGAGGGCAATTAACCTTTGCTTACGTAGGCACAAAGATATTTAGCGTAACCACCAAAGATAATAAAGTCACAAGCTATGTTTACAACTCGGCGGGCTTATTGACTGATGTAAAACGTCCTGACAATACGATCCGCAAATATCACTACGAAGATTCACGTTTCCCCTCCACTTTAACAGGTATCACTGATGAACGTGGTATTCGCTTCGCAACCTGGTCCTATGACGATAAAGGTCGTGCTATCACAAGTACGCATGCAAATGGGGCCGATTCGGGCACGGTGGCTTACAACTCTGATGGCAGTGTAACCGTCACTAATGCATTAAGTAAGCAAACTATTTATTACTTCGACGACATTGCAGGTGCACGTCGCGTTGTTAAAGTTGCAGGTCAGCCCACTACAAATTGTGTTGGCGCGAATCAAAATTACACTTATACCGCTGAAGGTTGGATCGAAAGCAAAACTGATTGGAATGGCAACAAAATATTTTACAAATACAATATCAAAGGCCAGGAAATTTCACGCACTGAAGCCTACGGGACTGCGCTTGCAAGAACCATCGCTACCCAATGGCATACTTCCTTAAATGTCAAAACTAAAGTGACTGAGGCCGATAGAGAAACTGTTTATACCTACGATGACAATGGTTTACTACTCACTCAAACTACCAAGTCTTTGCTTTAAAGGGAGTTAATAAGATGAAAAATGTATTCAATAAAAATATAGTTTTGGTAGCAGCAATGTTTTCAAGCTGCATAGCATTCGCAGATCAATCGACAACTTATACATATAACAACAATGGACAGATTCTTACTGAAGATGGTCCGCGTACCGATGTCACGGATGTTAAGACTTACACCTACGACACCTCCGGTAATCGCGCAACATTTACCAATGGGTTAAGTCATGTGGTTCGTTACAATTCCTATGATGGTGCTGGACATTTATTGTCGCTGACCGATGCGAATGGAATTACTACTGAGTTTACCTATCATGATCGCGGTTGGTTGCTTACATCAAAAATAAAGCACCCAACTAATTACACATTAGATAGTGAAACAAAATACGGTTACGACGCTGTTGGCCAAATGACTAGCATCACTTTGCCGAACGGTTATGTATTTGGTTTGGAATACGATGACGCGCGTCGGTTGAAAGTTATAAAAAATCCCGCAGGGGAACGCATTGAGTACACGTTAGATGCTGCAGGAAATCGCACCCAGCAAATTGTAAAAAATAATGCAGGCACAATTGTTTATTCTGTAGCGCAAGCCTTTGATGAATTGAGCCGTGTTATGTCCGTAACAGGCAATCATAGTCAGACAATAAAACAGCAATATGATGCGAATGACAATACCACTGCTGTAATTGATGGGCGCAATAATAAAACCCAGCAAACTTACGACGCGCTGAATCGTGTTGCCAAAGTGATTGATCCAAAATTAAAAGAAACGAAATTTACCTACGATACTCAAGATCGTATTAAAACCGTGACCGATGCTCGAGGTAATGTCACTACCTACAACTACGATGGTTTTGGAAATCTTCTATCCCTCGTCAGCCCCGACACCGGCACCACAACCTTTACTTATGACACTGCCGGTAATCGCACCAGCGCAACTGACGCACGCGGTGTGGTAGTGAATTACACCTACGATGCGCTCAATCGTTTGAAGACGGTGACTTACTCGGCATCGTCCTCAGAAAATGTCACTTACACCTATGACAGCACGGCTAATAGTAGCTACGGCATTGGTCGCTTGAGTTCGGTGGTGACAGGCTCCATTCGCAACGATTATGTGTACAACTATCAGGGCTTGATCGTTAAGAAATTTACACAGATCGATTCGAGTCTTGCCACGATTCAATACAGTTACGATACGGCAGGCAATCTGTTAAGCATTACCTATCCTTCCGGTCGTAGTGTGATTTACACACGCGATGCAGAGGGTCGTATCCAATCCATTTCTACGAAAGCAAATGCGAATGCCACGGCACAATCCATTGCAAGTGCTATCACTTACTTACCTTTTGGTCCGGTAGCCAGCTACACCTACGGCAATGGATTTACCCATACCAATACATTTGATACCGACTATCGCCTCACTGCCATTCAGGTCGGTGGAGTCTTGTCTCGCGGTTATACCTATGACCTGGCTGACAACATTACGGGTATTAGTGATGGCAAAGCGTCTTCCAAAAACCAAACGCTGGAATACGACGAGCTTGATCGACTCACCAGCGCACAGGGCATTTATGGCACTCTGGGTTATACCTACGATTCTGTAGGTAATCGTTTAACCGAAACGGCTGCGGGAACAACGGCGACTTACACTTACGAAACTACCAGCAATCGTTTAAGCAGCATCGCCAAAACCAACGCTAACCGCAGTTTTTTATATGACGTAGCGGGTAATCGTATTAAAGGTACAAGCGATGCTTTAAAGGTACAGGATTACACCTACAACAATGCCAATCGCTTAAGCACAGTAAAAGACACTGGCAGTTTGGTCGCCACCTACAAATACAATGCTTTAGGTCAACGGGTGAGCAAGTTACTCGCAAGCCAGGTTCAGGAGTTGTATCACTACGACGAAGCCGGTCATTTAATTGCGGTCACCGATGCCAGCGGTAATAGCATACGTGAATACATTTACAGCGGAGACGAGTTGCTGGGCTTTGTAAGTGGCTCCTCAACAGCGATCCCAACGACTACCGTCACTGCAACGACTAATCAAGCAACTCTACAAAATGCGGTGCTCTCAAAAACCTACAGTGGTTATTCGGGCTCGTCCGGCTACATCCAGTTTAATGGCGAAGGGCAGGCGAGTTGGCCGGTGACAGTCGCAACCACGGCCAACCACACCATTCAGATCAGCTACGCCTTGGCTTCGGGTACGCGCCCGATGGATTTGTATGTAGATGGCGTTAAGAAAACCACAGTGAATTTCGCGAGTACCAATGCATGGACCAAATGGACAGCCACGAGCCTCACGCTCAATCTCACTGCGGGCAATCACACCTTTATGCTCAAAACCACTGGTACCAGCGGCCCAAATCTGGATCGCATCCGATTCACGCCAGTTGCGGGGCAAACCACCGGCACGGCGAGTTTGTATTACGTCCATAACGATCACAAAAGCACACCGCAAATTGTGACCGCGCAAAACCAAAGTGTTGTATGGATGGCGGACTATCAACCATTTGGAAAACTACAACCGAATCAAAGCAACAGCCTCGAACTTTACAGCCGTTTTCCGGGGCAGTATGTGGATAATGAGACCGGGATTTATTACAACTACTTTAGAGACTATGATCCGTCGATTGGACGATACATTGAAAGTGATCCGATTGGGTTGCTGAGAAATTATGAAGAACCGCAGTTACAAATATCAATTGATTTGGGCGCTCTTGAAGAAACTGATTTTGCTAATGAAGTGCTTAATCATACATATGGTTACGTAGGTCAAAATCCTCAATATTGGTTTGATCCGTTTGGTCTAGCTGAGCATCAAAGTGGTGCTCGCCCCTCTACTAAGGAAAAGCATGAAAATGCAAATGCTCGGAGAGACAAAGATAGAGGAGGTGAAAAGGGAGATAAAAATCGTGCACCGCCAAGAAAGCCTCCACCGGGATATAAAGGCAAATGGCCACCGGTATTACTACCTATTCCATTTATTCCAAGTGAAATATTAGAAAAGGCAATGGACCCATGCTTTCCTGTAGATCAAGGGGAGGCTTGCATGAAAAAAAGACAGCAAGAGTTTTGCGATAAATATGCGACATAAATTTTAAAAACTGCTTGAGGTGCGTCAGGTGAACAATTTTTACGAAAGAGCATTAGAGGAAATGCGATCTAAAAAACCAAATAAGAATCTGGTTTTCAAGTTGTTGAATGACGCACATACATCGGGTGATGCTCTTGCAAGTTATGCTTTAGCTACTTGGTATCTACATGGGGAGCATGTAGATGAAGATATACCTAAAGCTGTTAGTCTTCTTCAATATGCAGCCGAAAAAAATGTCACGAATGCGATGTATGACTTAGCCGTATACTATGAAAATAATGCGAGTGAAAAATACACAGATGAAGAGGTTTTTAAATTATATCTTAAGGCTGCATTAAGAGGTGACAGCCAATCAATATATGAAGTAGGAAGATGTTATTACTACGGAATAGGTACAGCTAAAAGCGAATCATTAGCGGAAATTTGGTTGGAAAGGGCGGAGGAATTAGGTATTGGTTGACCCCAAGTGCTGCGCACCAAGTACGGCGTAGGGCGCACCTAAAGCAAAGCGTGGTGCGCCGTATTTATCCTTGCGGCTTATGTAATTTATATTTTCGATCTTATTTTTCTGACGATGATTCGGCGTATTCGTTAACGAAGATTTAATTTTAATATTTTTTGTTATTTTTACGATTATGGTTCGGCGTATTACGCTTCGCTTTAAATACACCCTACGGAGTTTTTTATATTAAGGAGGATGAGATGGATTATCGGCGGGTATGGGTTGCGGGTGGGACTTATTTCTTTACTGTGAATTTGTTGGAGCGTAAAGGGAATGATTTGCTGGTGCGATATATCGATGTTTTGCGAGCTGCGGTTGCAATAGTAAAAGTTAAACATCCGTTTATTATCCATGCTTGGGTTGTGTTACCTGATCATCTTCATTGTGTTATTGAGCTACCAGAGGGCGATTCTAATTTTGCTCTGCGCTGGCGTCTGATTAAAATTTTATTTTCGAAGGGCTTACCGGCTGATGAATATCGTTCAGCAGTGCGTATACATCGTAAAGAACGTGGTATTTGGCAAAGACGTTATTGGGAGCATTTAATTCGCGATCAACAGGATTTTGAAAATCACGTAAATTACGTACACATAAACCCTGTAAAACATGGATTAGCAAAGAATGTATCCGAATGGCCTTTCTCAACTTTTCATCGTTTGGTTAAGCTTGATATTTATCCGCAAAATTGGGCGGGTGTATGACATGCGCCGTATTTATCCGTACGGCTTATTTAATTTGATAATTGCGGTTGTGTTTTGTTGACGATGGTTCGGCGTATTCGTCAAAAACGATTTAATTTCTAAAAATTTTTACTATTTCTCCTGTGGTGGTGCGGCGTATCACTCTTTGCTTTAGATACGCCCTACGGGAGCTCTCAAAGTTTTGTTGTAATTCTCATCGACAAATCAATCGCTTTGCAGTGCTTTGTAAGCGCTCCAATCGAAATAAAATCTATACCTATGTCTGCAATTAACGGTAATGTTTTTTCCGTCACATTGCCTGAAGCTTCAAGTTTCGCTTTTCCATTATTAATCGCGACTGCTGTGCGCATATCTTCGACTGTAAAATCATCCAACATGATGATATCTGCATTTGCTGCAAGTGCTTCGTCAAGTTCGAGAAAATTTTCTACTTCAACTTCTACAGGTTTATTAGGTGCGATTAGGCGTGCCGCTTTTACTGCTGCTGAAATTCCGCCGCTGGCTGCTATGTGATTTTCTTTGATGAGGAATGCATCGTATAAACCTACACGATGATTGTGGCAGCCGCCGCTGGCGACTGCATATTTTTGTGCGTCGCGGAGGCCCGGGAGGGTTTTGCGGGTGTCTAATAATTTTACCGGTGTGTGTGCAACGAGGTTTGCGTAGTAGCGACTAATAGTGGCTGTGCCGGAAAGTGTTTGTACGAAATTAAGAGCAGTGCGTTCGCCAGTGAGTAAGCCGCGTGCGTTTCCGCGTAGTTTGAACAATATGCTATTGGCGTTGGCTTCCTCTCCGTCATCAATATTCCATTCAATGATAATTTTTTTGTCAATTTGAGAAAAAACTTCTATCACCCAATCCTTGCCGCAAAACACACAATCCTCACGCGTGATAACGGTTGCCTCTGCTTGCTCATCCTCAGGAATTAATAACGCTGTTATGTCGCCTGTACCTACATCTTCTGCGAGAGCAGCAACTACGTTTTCGTGAATACTTTGAGTGAGATGGGAAAGGCGTTTGGCAAAAGTGGGATTCATGTTCTATATATGTCCGTGAGAATAATAAAACGAATCATACATTAATAATGCTATATGAAGCGACCCAATGATTTTTATAGGATATTCCCTTTCGTCGATTTAAGCGGAATTTTTTCCGCTTTTTATAGCACTTTGTTTCGCTTAATTAACGAAAAAATATTTAAGTGTCTAAAAAAAGATTCGCGTTATCACTATATGTGATATGCCTCTCGCCTTGAACATTTGTACCTAGAGCACTTGGGGTTGTTGGATATACTTATTTAACCGAAGTCCTATTTTTGATGGTTAATCATCATGTCTGAACAAATTCGCACTGAGCAAAATAACGTTGTGCAACTCAATCCCGAGCGTGCGTCGGGGCAGGCACCTCAAATTATTTTGGCGCGCATGCCTGCCGCAATGCATTCATTACGCGATAAGGCTCGGCAACAGTTGCAAGGGTTATTACGCGACCTTTTTGATAAGGTAGACGACGCCATGTTCGAGTTGGCTGATAAAGCCAATAATAACCATGAGCAAAATTTATACTTTGATTCCATGCGTGAAGTGCGTTTGCGCCGCCGCTCATTGGAGACCGCTTTCTTCCGCAGTGTAGATGTTCGCTTCGCTCAATTATTGGATCACAACGCCTATCGTGAAGAAACGCAACCTGAAGCGAAAGAATTTTCACTGGATGATTTGTCGCTTGTTAAAAATGATGACCTGGAAGAGATGGTTGCTATTGAAGGGATGATTAATAAAGCCAATGAGCAATTTGCGGAACCCATTCAGCACCTTACGTTACGTATCGATCATCTGGTACCTATTAAGGTCTATCAGAAGAATAATCCATTGGGTGTGGATGTCATTTGTAATGCGTTTAACGATGCCTCCAAAACCCTCACTATAGATGTTAAAGCCAAGTTGGTATTGTTTAAATTATTTGACAATATGGTGATGACAAAATTAGGAGGATTATTTCAATCGCTCAATCAATTATTAATTGATGCCAATATTTTACCGTCTTTAAAACAAGCTGCCCGCGCCAAGCGCCCGAATGCACCTGCTGCTCATGAGCATTATGGTTCCGGTCTCTCTGCATCTTTAAGTGCGCAACAAAATGATCAACAAGCCTCTTCCGGGAATTCTCAGGGCGGCGGTAGTCCTTATGATGAGCAAACCAATCAAGTGCTTCATACCCTGCGCGATTTGTTGGGTTCTCGCAGTTCCGCAACGCATGAACGCGCTGGTGGACAGGAACTTGCGAGTCAGGAGTTGGTTAAAATCTTATCGCTTGCCCAGCATCAAAATACGTTTGCTCAAACCTCCATTAATAATTCAGGCGCACCCATTAATATTCGTGAGTTGCTGCAAAGTTTATTAAGTAATGAGCAACAAAAGCCGCAAGCGATTAATCAAGTTGACGATGACGTTATTAATTTAGTCAGCATGATGTTCGATTTTATTTTAGACGACCGCAATCTTGCTGCGCCTATGAAAGCGCTGATTGGGCGGTTGCAAATTCCAATGGTTAAAGTGGCCATTGCGGACAAAACCTTTTTCAGCAAGGGCGGGCATCCTGCGCGGCGCTTGTTAAATGAAATGGCGATGGCCGCATTGGGTTGGCAGGAAACTAATGAGGCTAGTGCTAGTTATCAAGGCGATGGACAACGCAAAGATACCCTGTTCAGCAAGATGGAATCTACAGTGCAAACAATATTGTCGGATTTCGAAACCGACATGGCTATTTTCAATAATTTATTAACAGATTTTCGTTCCTTTTTGGAGAAGGATAAGCGTCGCGCGCAAATTCTTGAGCAGCGCACCATTGATGCGGAAGATGGTAAAGCCAAATCAGAGCGTGCGCGCCTGCAAGTGGATTCTGTTTTAAATCGATTGACATCTGGTCATGATTTACCTGCACCTGCGCAAAAATTATTGCGCGATGCATGGGGCAATGTGCTGTTTATTATCTCGTTGAAACAAGGCATTGAGAGCACAGAGTGGCAAGCGGCGATTAGAACGGCGCAGCAACTTGTTTGGAGTTTGACTGCGCCCATGACAAAAGAAAATCGTCAGGGCTTATTGCGTTTGGTGCCACAGTTGTTGCAAAAATTACGCGAAGGCTTGGAAGATATTTCCTACAGTCCTTTTGAAACGACACAGTTATTTAAACAGCTTGAAACCTTGCACTTGGCACGTCTCCGTTCGGTTCCTAAAGTCGAAGAAACTCCGGCTACCAGTTCTCCCAAAGTACAAGTTAAACTCGCAGACATTGCCGCGCCGACTATTGCTGTCATGCGCGTACAAGTTTCAGATGTTCCAGTAGTAAGCGCAGTTCCCAAAGTTGAAACTGTTGATACTAAACTTGTTGCAACCGAAGTAGCAAACTCGACGCTTGAAAGCACTGCTACAAAAAATGATGCAGTTGTTGTTGCGGTAGCGGATGCTCCAGAAATATCTCCTACAGCTGTGAGCGAAGTACCTGCGATTCAAACAATTACGAGTCAAGCACTCGAGATTCAGGAAGAAGCTCCTCAGGTTGAACCATTAGTTCCTGTCGGTGCATCACTTGAGTCGCTAGAAACTTTTGTCGTTGTTAATGAAGAGCCGCCAGTTCCTGTAATGCCGGACAGCTTGCCAGAGGGTGATCAACACCTTGCTTTGGTTGGCAACATCACACAAGGCAGCTGGTTTGAAATGCAAACCGAAGATGGTCAAAAATTCCGTAGCCGTCTCGCGGCGATTATTCGCGCAACGGGTAAATACATTTTTGTAAATCGTTCGGGAGTGAAGGTCGCAGAAGAAACACGCATGACTTTGGCGATGGCACTTAAATCCGGTCGCATGCAAGTATTGGATGACGGTATGTTGTTTGACCGCGCACTTGAAGCTGTTATTGGTAACTTACGCAACACCCGTTGATGCCCCGCGAGTGCAAAGTTTCCCTCTAAGGTTTATCATGCCTACGTAAAACGTAACCCGTAATTTGGGCATGATAAACACAAGGTAGGCTTAGGTGATTTCAAATGATTCCGGTTTGGAATGTAGCGGCATTAAAGATGGTTATTTAACTGCCGCAACCCGATGTCCTTCCCCTAATACCAATCAGCGCCCATTCGGGCAGTCTATTAGTCTCCTTGTTATCCACAATATTAGTTTGCCACCCGGTAAATTCGGTACTGGGTGGGTGCAGAAATTTTTTACTAATCAGTTAGATCCCTCCCTGCATCCCTATTTCGAGACAATTGCTGAGCTTCAAGTGTCTGCGCATATTTTTATCGAGCGTACCGGCAAGATTATTCAATTTGTTCCATTTGATATGCGTGCCTGGCATGCCGGAGCCTCGTCTTTTCGTGGTGTGGCTAACTGCAACGACTACAGTATTGGTATTGAATTGGAAGGTTGCGACGATATTGCTTACACTGACGCCCAATACGAAGCATTGGCTGGGCTCGCGCGCCAAATTTTGGCTGCGTATCCCGACATAACGCCGGACCGAATTGTGGGCCATAATCAGATAGCACCAGAGCGAAAAACAGATCCAGGTGAAGCCTTTGATTGGGCTCGCTTTCATCAATTGCTTGGGAGCAATTGATTTTACCGTAGTTAATGATGAGAAGTAGTTATGATTTTTTTAAGTTTGATAGCGGTATTGGCCATTATGTATTGGTCGAAAAATACGGCTAGCTTGGTACAGCGCGATGGTTGGTTTATCTGGTTGTTGAACCGCTTGCGCGCACTTCCTGCAGCATCCACATTTCCACTTCTGCCCATGATTCTGGTATTCGTATTACCTTTGCTCGCGCTCATGGTTTGTATCTGGGCGATCGTGCATTTCCTTTCGATAAATTTTTTATTTTTCCTTTATGTTCCCATCCTTATATACAGTTTTGGGCGTGGTGATTTTTTATCAGAGGTTAACAATTATATTTCTACTGCAAACCGGGGCGATTCGGTTGCTGCACGTAAATTAATTGATGATCTTCGTGGGCAAGCTTCCGATGATATTGCAGCTGAATCCGTTAATGATTGGAAAAGTTTGCACACCCAGGCATTGAAAGTTATCGCTTACAGAGGCTTTGAGCGTACTTTTGCAGTTATTTTCTGGTTTGTTATTGCGGGCGCTGTTGGAGCATTGTTGTATCGCATGAGCGCAATTTATCGCGAACAGACAACACTCCTTTCAAATGAAGCTCAACTAGCGGGTAAATGGCTTTGGATAATTGAATTTCCTGCGGTGCGGTTAATGGGTTTGACCTGGGCGTTTGTTGGAAATTTTGATAGCAGCCCATTGCGCGATAGTTTGATAGATACAGAAAATTCGTCGATGACAATTTTAAATAACAGCATGCGCGGTGCGCTGGGCGCTCCCACAGATTTATATATTAAGCCAGATGCCGAAACTGTAGTTCTTATTGAACAAACAACTGAGGTTATTATCGAGCGCACCGAAGCAGAGATTGAGGCCGATGAAAATGCGCAAGAAATTATCGAAGATTTAGTCGGTATTACCTTAAGCCCACAAGCGGAGCCTGCCTATTCATTTGCGTTGGTTAAATCCAGTGTGCCACTTTATTCGCGGTCACTTTTATTTTGGGTTGGCGCCATCGCATTTGCTACATTATTTATTTAACTAATATTCTGTCAGTCGCACTGATGATTTAAAAAGTTTAAGAGGTTTTTGTCATGCCATCATTTGATGTTGTTTCTGAAGTAGATAAACACGCATTAACCAATGCGGTCGATCAAGCCAGTAAAGTAATCATTAGTCGTTACGACTTTAAAGGTGTGGACGCAAAATTTGATCGCAAAGAATTTGAAATTACTATGACGGCTGACACTGAGTATCAACTGGAAGCTATGTTGGATTCGTTAAGAACAGCGCTACCTAAAAATGGCATTGGGGTTTCATGTTTGGATATTAAGCCGGTCAAAACGTCAGGTAAGCAAGTTAAGCGAGATATTACCGTGCGCACGGGTTTGGAGACGGAGCTCGCCAAAAAAATCGTTAAACTAATTAAAGACGAAAAAATGAAAGTGCAGGCGTCTATTCAAGGTGAGCAAGTAAGAGTTACCGGTAAGAAACGTGATGACCTGCAGGAATGCATGGCAATGTTGCGTGCATCAGATATTGAAATGCCTTTGCAGTATACGAATTTTAGGGATTAACAACCGTAAGGCTATGACCGTTCACTCTGAGCGCGAAGCAGTCGAAGAGCCGCGCTAAATCCTTCGACTGCTTCGCGCTCAGGATGACCGGAGCAATTATTTAGCTGATGTATTGTCTACCCCGGTTTTATTCCACAACCAAGCCAACAATAACAAGGTTGGAATTACCGAAAGCGTGCTAAATATAAAAAATGTTTGGTAGCTTGTTGCTTCTACGATATACCCTGAAACCCCGCCAATAAATTTTCCCGGTAAATTTGCCAGTGATGCCAATAGCGCATATTGTGTTGCGGTAAAGTTGCGATCCGTAAGCCCAGACATGAAAGCAACCAACACGACTCCAGCAAAACCTTGCGATAAATTATCAGCGCTAATCGTTGCAAAAAATGACCATTGCTCTCCCGGGTGAATTGCCATCAATAGATAGGCGAGGTTCGATAATGAAACTGCAATCGCGGCAACCACCAACATGTGTTTTATATTAAATGCCGCAACGCAAACTCCGCCTAAAAACGCACCTGCAATACCGATCCACACTCCGTACAGTTTGGACACTGTCGCTATATCAGCTTTGGTAAAGCCCGAATCCAAATAGAATGGGCCGGCCAATACGCCAATCATTTGGTCGGGTAATTTGAAGAGCCCAACAAACGCTAAAAGCGCTAAAGCAAGTGCAATACCGTTACGTGAAAAAAATTCCTGAAACGGTTTTACAAAAGCATCCTGAATTCTAATTTCCCGTACAGTGACTTTTTCGGGATTAGGTTCTTTGGATAAAAGTACAGCAATGAGCGGTAAAAAAATGCAGGCAGCCATCACTAGATAAGCGTTAGTCCAACCTACGAGTTCTGCCAAATAAAGTGCGACCGCGCCGGATAAAATTAATCCAAGGCGGTAGCCTAAAATATAAGTCGCAGCTAGTGCGGCTTGCGATTCAATGGGAGCTATTTCGATGCGGTAAGCATCTACGACTGTGTCCTGTGTTGCGCCCGCAAATGCAGTTAAACCGGCGAGAATTGCAAAGGTCACCAATGATGAACCCGGCCCAATAATCGCCATGCTTGCCAACGCAATGATTAAAAGAATTTGAGAGGTAACCAACCAGCCTCTGCGGCGGCCTAAAAAGGGTAGGGGGTATCGATCAATCAAAGGTGCCCATAAAAATTTAAGCACGTAAAAAAAACTGGCGTAGCTTACAAGCCCAATGGCGCTAAGTGCAACACCAGTATCGCGTAACCATGTGGAGAGCGTATAACCCACTAATAAAAATGGAAGGGCCGAACCTAAACCTAAAAACAACATGGTGAGTGCAGACGGTGTGGCGAACGCGCGTTGAATTCCTCGCCAACCTGTGTATTTATTTTTGTCATCTACCGTTGGATTTTCTGTAGCCATAAATGTAACTGCTAAATGTTGGACGGGATTTACTTAGTAACTGTAAACCGACAATTTAATTTTTCCGTTTTTAATTTGAATGCCTTCCTTTTCCAATCGTCGTATTTGTTCGCGATAGGATTCAGATCCTTCAGGTAGTGAAAGTTTTCCTTGCGCGTTAATAACACGATGCCACGGCAAACGTGAACCTGCTGGAAGTTCGCACATCAATCGTCCCGCTAACCGTGCACGATTCGGCATGCCTGCTAATTTTGCGAGGTTACCGTAGGTAATTACTTTCCCAGCGGGGATTTGCGCCAGTGCTAAAAAAATCGCTTCTTTACGCTGTTGTTGGGTCGTAAGCATGAGTGGCCAGAACAAAAATAGAGTGCGTTTATGAACTGTAAGAAAGGCGCTAATGTAAACAGTCTTTGAGGGGAATGATACTCACACGGTACCTGTTTTAAGATCTCCAATACTGCAATGCGCAGTACCTATATGCGCAGCTAAGTCGGATCCAGTGGTAATATGGCGCCATGTTTTGTAGAGGAAGTAGATATGCGGTTAGGTATTTTGGGGCTTATAGCCATCCTGTTTGTCGAGATTTGGTCGATTATCAAAATGAGTGAATACGTGGGTTTTCTGGCCGCGCTAATACTCTTGATTGCGGGTTTTATCTTCGGGTTGCAGCTGATGCGCAGCCAAGGTATCAAAGCCATGATGACGGCAGCTCAAGGCGCGAAGGCGGGTGAATCGCCGTTGGGACCGCTCGCAACGGGAATGGTCAAAGCATTTGCAGGCATTCTTCTGATTATTCCTGGTTTTGTGTCAGACATAGCGGCGTTGATCATTCTACTGCCTTTCGTACGCAATGCTTTTGCACGTTATCTTCTCAAAAAGGGCCAATTCTTCCCTGCAGGAGGTTTTGGTAAAGGAGGCTTCGGCGGCGCCTTTGGCCAAGCTGGTGGTCTCGGGGGATTTGGCGGTTTTGGTAAGCCCGGTGCGAATGATGATTATGCCGGCGGCAATGTGTACGATCACGATGGTAGCGCCAAGGTTGATGAGAACTCGTCAAACGGGCGAATCATCGAAGGACAGGTTATCAAGCTCAAGCCGAAAGACAAATCCGGCGATAAACCGACCAATAATCCGGAATAGCTAGAAATCTTCCCCGAAATGACAGGAAATTTTCAGTTCCCAGGTTGAAATCACAGATTTCATACCCAATCTACTTGCCACCCCATGCGAGTTACTCGCTAGCTCGCATTCCTGGCGGTCTTGAAAACCTCAAAATCGTCACTATCTACCCAATCGCTGAGGCATCCTCAGGTTGTTTAATAACGCTAGTTAGGAGACTTGTGTCCATGAAAATTCGTCCGTTACATGATCGTGTTGTGGTTCGCCGCAAAGAAGAAGAAACCAAAACTGCTGGTGGCATCATCCTTTCAGGTGCAGCTAAAGAAAAGCCAAACCAAGGTGAAGTCCTTGCCGTGGGTAATGGCCGTGTATTAGCTAGCGGTGAATTGCGCCCTCTGGATGTAAAAGTGGGTGACATCGTTGTGTTTGGCAAATATGCCGGTAGCGACACCATTACTGTTGATGGTGAAGAACTCGTTATTTTGAATGAAAGCGACATCAAAGCAGTGTTGGTATAAGCCCACACGCGTCGTAAAAATTTAGCTGGAACCTGCGGGTTCCTCTGTATTAATAAAGTTTGAAGGAATTGAAATCATGTCTGCAAAAGAAGTGAAATTTGGTGATAACGCACGTCAACGTTTGTTGACCGGTGTAAATATTCTGGCTGACGCTGTTAAAGCAACATTGGGCCCAAAGGGTCGTAACGTAATTTTGGAAAAATCTTTTGGCTCACCAACCGTTACTAAAGACGGCGTTTCGGTAGCTAAAGAAATTACTTTGAAAGACAAGTTTGAAAACATGGGCGCACAACTTGTTAAGGAAGTTGCGTCACGCGCATCTGACGACGCCGGTGACGGTACCACTACCGCTACCGTATTGGCGCAGGCTATCGTTAACGAAGGCTTGAAATCTGTTGCTGCTGGTTTGAATCCAATGGATTTGAAACGCGGTATTGATAAAGCAATCGTTGCTGCTGTAGCACATATCAAATCCATCGCTCAACCATGCACTGATAGCAAGTCTATCTCTCAAGTAGGTAGCATCTCTGCAAACAGCGATACCTCTGTGGGTGAGTTGATTGCTCAAGCAATGGATAAAGTAGGCAAAGAAGGCGTTATCACTGTTGAAGAAGGCACCAGCCTCGACAACGAGTTGGACGTAGTTGAAGGTATGCAATTTGACCGTGGCTACCTGTCTCCTTACTTCATTAACAACCAGGACAGCATGAACGTTGAACACGATCATCCTTACATTCTGTTGGTTGATAAGAAAATTTCCAACATTCGCGAATTGTTGCCAGTGCTTGAAGGCGTTGCCAAATCTGGCAAGCCATTGATCATTGTTGCAGAAGACGTTGAAGGCGAAGCTTTGGCGACTTTGGTTGTGAACAACATTCGCGGCATCGTAAAAGTTGCTGCAACTAAAGCTCCAGGTTTCGGTGATCGTCGTAAGGCTATGTTGCAAGACATCGCTGTGTTGACTGGTGCTACCGTAATTTCTGAAGAAGTTGGTTTGGATCTTGAATCCGCAACTCTTGAGCATTTGGGTACTGCGAAACGCGTAACCTTGAACAAAGAAAACACCGTGATTGTTGATGGTGCTGGTAAATCAGACGAAATCAAAACTCGTGTTGCTCAAATTCGTGTACAAATCGAAGAAACCACGTCTGATTACGACCGCGAAAAACTGCAAGAGCGCGTAGCGAAATTGGCTGGCGGCGTTGCAGTTATCAAAGTTGGTGCTGCTACTGAAGTTGAAATGAAAGAGAAAAAAGCTCGTGTAGAAGATGCATTGCATGCTACGCGCGCTGCGGTAGAAGAGGGCGTGGTTCCTGGCGGTGGTACTGCCTTGATCCGTGCTGTTCAGGCTATTGCGGGTCTGCGTGGCGATAACGAAGATCAAGATGCTGGTATTAACATCGCTCGTCGTGCACTTGAAGCGCCTTTGCGTCAAATCGTTGCTAACGCCGGTGATGAGCCATCAGTTGTTGCAGACAAAGTTAAGCAAGGTAATGGCAACTTCGGTTACAACGCTGCAACTGGCGTTTACGGTGACATGATCGAGATGGGCATTCTTGACCCAGCTAAAGTAACTCGCTCTGCATTACAAGCGGCAGGTTCGATCGCAGGGTTGTTGATTACCGCAGAAGCAGTCGTTGCAGATTTGCCAGAAGACAAACCAGCAGCCGGTGGTGGCCATGGCCACGATATGGGCGGCATGGGTGGAATGGGCGGTTTCTAAGCCTGAAAAAAAGCGGCTCTTGTGGCCGCTTTTTTTATTCCTTTCGCGAAATTCAGCATAAATACTTTTTATTATTCACAGATTCCGTTTTGCAGTAAGGTAAGCGCTGCAATAACAAATTAACTCTAGGAGAATCCTCATGGCTTTCGAACTACCAGCACTACCTTACTCAAAAGACGCTTTGGTTCCACACATCTCTGCTGAAACTCTCGACTTCCACCATGGCAAACACCACAAAACTTACGTTGATAAGTTGAACGGTTTGGTTCCTGGTACTGAATTTGAAGGCAAGAGTCTGGAAGAGGTTATTAAATCTTCTTCAGGCCCAGTATTTAACAATGCTGCGCAAATTTGGAACCACACCTTCTACTGGCACTGCCTAAGCCCAAATGGTGGCGGTGCTGCAACAGGTGCAGTTGCTGAAGCAATCAACAAAGCCTTCGGTTCATTCGATAAATTTAAAGAAGACTTCACCAACTCGGCGATTAATAACTTTGGCTCTTCATGGACCTGGTTAGTTAAGAAAGCGGACGGTTCAGTGGCTATTGTTAACACCAGCAATGCAGCAACTCCATTAACAGACGCTTCTGTTACACCAATTCTGACTGTAGATTTGTGGGAACACGCCTACTATATTGATTATCGCAATGCTCGCCCAACTTACTTGAACGCCTTCTGGTCATTGGTAAATTGGGAATTCGTAAACGCTAACTACGCAAAATAGTTTTCGTGCTACGAGTTTAAAAAACGGGTCTTCGGGCCCGTTTTACTTTTGGTGATACCCATGTTTTAGGCCTATGTTTGTCGCAGTTGCTGCTATAAAATGCGCGTCAGTTTTTCCCTTATTATTTTCAGGTAGACAGGATTATGGAACGCAAAGAACCTACTCTTTCCGGTGGCGCCAGCAATGAACGTGAAGAAGCGCCCGTTCGCCGCACTACACCTGTTCACGATGAGCCTAGAGCAAACCGCAGCTCAGGGGACTACACGCCTGCTGCTGCATCGTCGGGTACCATACCAGCTATCGCTTTAGTTCTTGGCTTAGTCGGCGTCGGCGGCGCGGGTTTTTTAGGTTTTCAATTGATGGAAGCTAAAACCATCATCGAAAAGGATTCTGCGCGTATCGCACAGCTTGAAGCTCAATTAAATGTTACGTCTACCGAATCCACACAGTCTGTCGCAGCGCTTGGCATCAATTTACAAAAGCTTGATGGAGAAGTGAAAAAATTATGGGACGCTACCAAAAAATCCAATACTGATCACAACGAAAAAGAAAATTCGTTAGGTAAAAATATTGATTCAGCCAAAGCGGAAATTAACAATTTGAAGGGCGAAATTAATTCCCTTAAACAAGACTCGCTTGCACATAAACTCAGCATTGAAGAACTTCCACCGCGTATAGAAGAAGTGAATAAAAATATCGCTGAACAGCGCAAAAAAATTACTGATGTCGCCGCCAGTGTAAGCACCCTTACAGGCCAAGTAAAAAGCACAGAAGGTTTAGCGTCGCGCATCACCAAAACCGAAGAAGCGATCGACGCGATCGACGATAACCGTCGCATCATCAATAGAGATTTACTGCAAATTAAGCAGCAACTTGGGGTTAAGAATTAATTAAACTGAAATTAAAAAGCGCCATCGCTTTAGGGGATGGCGCTTTTTTTATGCCGTAATTTCTCTAAAGTTTTCGTCGAGTTGCCGGCACGGGTAATGAACAAATCCGAAACGCGTGGTAGCTAAGCCGCAGCGTGAAAAGATCCAGATTCAAGAGCAAATGCTCAAGCAATTGCTCCAGGTGCGTGGTGCGTGTTTGGATCGTCGAGCCTGATGCTATCGGATATTGTCCTCCCACATCGGACACATAACGAATCCCCGGTTTGCGAAACTTCAAACCGCCAGGTGTGGGAGTAGGGTCTGTAAATTTCGCTGGGAACTCTTCTCGTAATGCAAATTCCATTGCAGTAATAACGCGCTTGGCAGTATTGCGGGTGATTCGTTCCAGTTCTGCGAGATCTCCCTCTGGCCGAAGCACAGTAGCACCAAATTGTGGCCCAACCAGATTAATAGGTCGTTCATGCGGTGGCATGGTAAGTGACAGCCTGTGACGTTGGATAACGCTTTTATTGCTATGCAGATTTTCACATATGCTACACATGCTAACGTTTTGCGGATCAGCAGCCGGGAAGCTACTGCTTGCTTTGGCTTTTTCTCCGATATTCATTAATTCTTTAGTTAACTGTTTTTCCGCCGCCGTCAGTGCCGATATTGTGATCCCAAGATCCTCCATTGCACTGCACACGGTTTCCGACCAGGCCGACGCGGGTACTGCACCGTGAGAGATTATTTTTTGACCCACTTTCTTTTTTCCGCAAGCCACACAATTTGCGCCGCCAGTAAGTCCACTGGGCACATTCCTCGCTTCAATTGTTACGGTATGAGCTCCGTGCTTTACCTCGAAATCCAGGCCTCCAGTACCGCCTGTGACTTTTAATACTTTGAAAGTGATATTGGCGCATTGTTTAAGATGATTACTAAAGTGACTTTCAAGAATTGGCGAACTCAATCCAAAAGAAAATTGAACCCGAAGCTGACAAAATAAATTATCCAGCTCTCGACACAGACGATTCAAATAGCTTGATGTGGTGACGTAAATAAAGCCGTTGCCTTTGGGTGCGGTTGGAAAAGTAATATGAATGGGCATAGTTAATAATTCCTTATCATTACAATACTGCAAAGTTATAAAGTCGATGGGAATCGCTGATGAGGCGTTACTAATTATCCTTCTCCTTACGGTAAATTCGTATTACAGGTGATTACGGCGTTTTAAGGTTTTAACGCGGAATATGTGCGAGATTTTGTGTAATCCAAGCCGCAGCTTATTAATGCTGGTGTAGAATGCCGGGGTTTTATTTCGATAGACCAACAGAGAAATCATCATGCCTACCCTAATCCGCCAGCAAGATTTGATCGATAGCGTCGCCGATGCACTGCAATTTATTTCCTACTATCATCCCGTCGATTTTATTCAAGCCGTTCATCAAGCTTATGAGCGCGAGCAAAATAAAGCGGCGAAAGATGCAATGGCGCAAATCCTGATTAATTCGCGTATGTGCGCCATGGGGCATCGACCGATTTGTCAGGACACTGGAATCGTTACAGTGTTTGTAACAGTCGGTATGGATGTGCAGTGGGAAGCGCAATTAAGTTTGACCGACATGATTAACGAGGGTGTGCGTCGCGCCTATCAAAATCCTGACAATGTATTGCGTGCTTCTATCCTGGCGGACCCGGATGGCGCGCGTAAAAATACCGGCGACAATACGCCAGCAATCATTCATTACAACATAGTGCCCGGCAATACTGTTGATGTGCACGTTGCAGCAAAAGGCGGCGGCTCAGAAGCGAAAACTAAATTCGCTATGTTGAACCCGTCAGATTCGGTTGTGGATTGGGTGTTAAAGGTTGTTCCGGAAATGGGCGCTGGTTGGTGTCCGCCCGGAATGCTGGGTATAGGCATCGGCGGCACTGCAGAAAAAGCGATGCAGCTTGCTAAAGAAGCTTTGCTTGAACCTGTTGATATTCAGGAGTTACAAGCACGTGGCGCTAGCAATCGTTCTGAAGAATTACGCCTTGAGTTGTACGACAAAGTAAATCGCCTTGGCATTGGCGCCCAAGGTCTTGGTGGCTTGACCACTGTGTTGGACGTAAAAGTGAAAGACTATCCAACCCACGCGGCGAACAAACCAGTCGCTATCATCCCTAACTGCGCTGCAACCCGTCACGCGCATTTTGTATTGGATGGTTCTGGTCCAAGTTTCCAAACGCCACCGTCTTTGTCTGATTGGCCAGAGATAAGCTGGGAAACCGGGGATGATGTACGCCGCGTAAATCTCGATACGCTCAAGCCAGAAGATGTTCAGGAATGGAAAACCGGTGAGACGGTTTTGTTGAGCGGGAAAATGCTGACTGGCCGTGATGCAGCGCATAAGAAAATGACTGACCTTCTCGCTCAAGGCAAAGAGCTGCCAGTGAGTATGAAAGGGCGTTTCATTTATTACGTGGGCCCGGTTGATCCTATTCGCGATGAAGTCGTTGGCCCAGCAGGCCCAACTACTGCAACGCGCATGGATAAGTTCACTCGCACCATGCTCGAACAAACGGGTTTGCTCGGCATGATCGGAAAATCTGAACGTGGACAAATTGCCATTGATGCAATTCGCGACAATAAATCTGTGTATCTAATGGCTGTGGGTGGCGCGGCCTATCTCGTTGCCCAAGCAATTAAATCAGCGAAAGTGCTCGGTTTTCCGGAATTAGGAATGGAAGCGATTTACGAATTCGACGTAAAAGATATGCCGGTTACCGTCGCGGTAGATTCGCGTGGGGAGTCGGTTCATATTACTGGCCCGAAAATTTGGAAGGCCAAGATTGAAGAGCAGGAGCTAGCGTTTCGCTAGTTTTTAACCTGAAAAAAAACCGGAGCTAACAACTCCGGTTTTTTTATTTTTACCATTAAAAAATGATACAGGCGACAGTGCTTATAGCAATCAGCTTTTCTACACTTTGTAAATTCCCTGCTAGGCTTAAAAAAGCGCAAAACACCGGCAGATGTTCAACATGGTCCTATTTGAGGTGACTACTTTTAGTGTCCCTAATGAAAGAAACGCAAATTATCACTGAAAATAAATCTTCATAGGCAATAAATGCAGGATAAAAATAGTAAATTGATTTTAAAGGCGGTTATTCATGAGTAAATTTATAAAAATACCAAAACGTTTTGATTACAGTGTGAGTAGCGATTTCAATGCTGCAGTGGGTGCAGCATTGGCGGATATTGGCGCAGACAAAACCGTTACGCTGGATTGTTCGGAAATGGAGTATCTGGACAGCGCTGGTATAGGATTGATTGTGATGGCCCATAAGAAAGCATTAAGCCATCAATGTCGTGTAGCTATTATTAATACTAAACCTTCTGCCAGGGAGATTTTGCTATTAGCAAACTTGCAAAAATTAATTGATATTCAGTAGAGGTTTATATGGCTGAAGTCGAAACAATTTTTTTACCCAATAGATTCGACTATTCGTTTAACCGCAAGTTTGACGAACAATACAGTCCTTTACTTCAAGACCAGCAGTGTAAAGAAATTATCCTGGATTTCTCCAATGTAGAATATTTGGATTCCGCCGCCATCGGCATGATTGTATTGCTACACAAAAAATGTTCAAACCTGCAAAAGGTTGCCAAGTTAAAAGGCGCTAAAGGACAAACTGCCAGTGTGCTGGATATGGCGCACATGCAAAAATTATTTGAGTTTATTTAAGGTGTGTAGAAAAAGATTAGAAGCCTAAAAAAACATCGCCGCTGCCAGGATTCACGCGGTATTGAAAACACCCGGGATTAGAGATTTTCAATTTCTATGTCAAACCTCATAGCAAATCTTTCTCGTATTTTAGTTGTCGATGATGACAAGCTTCTCAATGATCTTTTTTGCAGTTTCCTAAATTCAAAAGGTTTTGAAACTCTCCCTGCTTCAGGAATATCCGACGCTAAAGCTATATTGCGTGGAAACAATTCGGTAGATCTGATTCTGCTGGACTATCTACTCAATGATGGTACGGGTATGGATTTGCTACAGCCCGATGCGTTGGCAACCTATTCCGATTTTGCTCCAGTCATCATGATTAGCGCGCACGAAGAGCCACAATTTCTTGAGCAGTGTTTTGCGCTTGGCGTTAATGATTACATTATCAAGCCGGTTAATTTATCCCTGTTGGCTTTAAAAGTTGAATCGCTGATTAATTCTTCAAAAATGCAGCGTTTAATCAAAGCTCAAAATGAAGAGCTGGAAATATTTAAGAAGGAAGCCGAACGTGAGGAGGAAATAGCCAAGCTCACATACGAATATCTGTTGCACCAAAATTCCTATGAATACAGTGGTGTATACGCATGGTTGCAATCATTTGCGGCTTTTAGCGGCGATATGATGTTAGTAAAAAAATCCCCCAGCGGGCATTTGTATTTCATTTTGGCGGATGCAACCGGTCACGGCTTAGCGGCAGCCATCACAATCATGCCAGTGGTAACCATTTTCAATAGCATGGTTGCTAAAGGATTCCACATTCAAAAAATTGCGACTGAAATAAATCGGAAGTTAGTTGTAGATACACCCCACGACCGATTTGTAGCCGCTATTTTAATTGAGATAAATCCGTTCAGACGCGAATTGAATGTGTGGAATGGCGCCATGCCCCCGGTATTTTGGGTGAAAAATGGTGAAGTTATACATGAATTCCAGTCTACCCATATGGCATTGGGTATTTTGAATGAAGATATATTTGATGCCAGCATAGCGACCACCGACTTACCCGATGAAGGTTTCGTTTTTGCGTATAGCGATGGATTAATCGAGCAGGAAAATATTCACAAAGAGCCTTTTTCCAAGCAACGATTAAAGAAAATTTTGGCGCAGCAACCGAAAAATTTATTAACGGAGCTTTCAACCAATTTATCCCTGCATGCTGGAGATATTGCTTACGGTGACGATATTTCGGTGGGTATCATTAGGCCCTCTGAAGTATTCAGTAGTTTTGCGGATGTACCATCACCATTGCCTAATGCAGGCCGCGTGGCTGGCATTGCAAATTGCTTTTCGTGGAGTGTGACACTCTGCGGACGACAATTGGAAAATTGTGAGATACCACCTTTGTGTAATCACTTCTTGCAACAGGTTGGTTTTGATCAACAACTTTGCCAGAAAATTTTTACAGTGGTCGCGGAGATGGTGAGTAATGGTCTTGATCACGGTGTGTTGAACTTATCATCATCCATTAAAGAAGAACCGGATGGCTTCGTACAATATTTTTACGAGCGAGAGGAGCGCTTAAAAACACTTTCTGATCGTGATTTTATAAAACTATCTATTCATTGGGTGCCTGACGAAGCTCAGGGTTATCTCATTATTGAAGTGGAAGATAGCGGCGAAGGCTATACGCCGGAAGTTAACATGAATAACACACCCTTTAGATATTCCGGGCGTGGCAATGAATTGATTCGAAAATTGTCAGCATCTGTGGAAATTATTCCGCCGGGAAATAAAATCCGAGCTACCATTAAATAATATTTTTGGTGTGCGAGTTAATCAGGAATGCTATGAGTAAACATATATTAATTGTTGATGATTCGGCCTCTGTTCGCCAAATGGTAGAGATGACGCTTAAGTCTGCAAGTTACACAGTCACCGCAGCGAAAGATGGACTTGAGGCTTTTAATATTTGTAAGAGTGCTAACTTTGATTTCGTGCTGACGGATCAAAATATGCCAAATATGGATGGCTTAACACTCATTAAATCTTTGCGTGGTTTAGGCTCCTATTCTAAAACCCCCATTGTTGTCCTTACGACTGAAGCGAGCGACAGTATGAAAGCGCAAGGAAGAGCTGCAGGTGCAACAGGTTGGATGGTTAAACCATTTGACCCAACAAAATTATTGGAAGTTGCAAAAAAGGTACTAGGTTGATTTCAGCGAATTTGAACTGCTAATAAAAAAACTGCTATAGCTCCGGGATTTTCGTTATGTCTATTGACATGAAACAATTTCACTCCGTTTTTTTCGAAGAGAGCCAGGAGCACCTTGATGAAATGGAGCATTTGTTACTTGATTTAAATACTGAAGATCCCGATTCGGAAGACCTCAATAGTATTTTTCGCGCGGCCCATTCAATAAAAGGTGGCAGCGGAATTTTCGGTTTTGATGCATTGGGTTCAGTCACCCACATTATGGAAAGCCTGCTTGATAATGTGCGCCAGAAAAAATTGGCTATCACATCCACAATGGTGGATTTGTTTTTAAGTTCGGTAGACGTCTTAAAAGGTATTTTAGAAAGTTACAAATCAGCAAGCGAAATAGATTGGACCAATGTCAATAAAATTTGCGAACGCTTGGAACAAGTAACCCGAACAAAGGAATCCAAAGCAAATGATATGGATGGTTTCGGTTTCTTTGACGAGCCAGTTTCATTTAATACGGAAGATGGCTTTGGCTTTTTTGATGACTCTGTAGTGCCCTCGCAACAAGATGCGTATGGATTTTTTGATGATAGTCCTGTCTTAACGGACCTCAATCACGATTCAACTAAGAGAGAGTCGAAGCGGGTCGTCAAAAATTTCACGCATCACGAATCTCAGTCAGCTGACTTCCAAGTAACTGTCTCCGAGATTAACAAAGTAATTCCGCAACCGGAAATTGTCACAGCTGCGCCTCCAGCGAAAATAAAGTCTATTGATGCATCTCATTCTGAGAACAGCTCAATCCGGGTAGATGTTGCCAAAGTTGATCAACTCATTAATCTCGTCGGCGAAATAGTTATTACCCAATCTATGTTGAATTTAATTGGTCAACGCATAGAGGGCGATTTAGGCGAAAAATTTCAAAGTGTTGCTGCAGAGTTGGAGCGTAACACTCGCGAAATTCAGGAAGCGGTCATGTCTATTCGCATGCTGCCAATTTCATTTGTGTTTAATCGCTTTCCACGCGTGGTGCGTGATTTATCGACGAAGCTGGGTAAATCCATTGACCTCATTATAGAGGGTGGCGATACGGAATTAGATAAAGGGTTGACCGAAAAGTTGGTGGACCCGTTAACACACTTGGTTCGCAATTCTATTGATCACGGTATTGAATCAGCGGAAATACGGGCGGATCGCAACAAAAATACCACTGGCAAAGTCATCTTAAAAGCTACGCAACAAGGCGGCAGTATTGTTATTAGCATCAGTGATGATGGTGGTGGTTTGAACCGCGAAAAAATTCTTGCAAAAGCCCACGAAAAAAATATCGCGGTCGGTGAACACCCAAGCGACGCTGATGTATGGCAATTAATTTTTGCGCCGGGTTTTTCAACTGCCGATGAAATTACAGATGTCTCCGGTCGCGGTGTTGGGCTGGATGTTGTTAAACGCAATGTTCAATCCTTGGGTGGGCGTATCGATATTGAATCTAGTGAGGGCGTGGGCGCTACATTCACTATACGTTTGCCACTCACGCTTGCGATTGTGGACGGCATGTGTGTTTCAGTGGGCGATCAAACCTTTATTATTCCGCTAGTTAATATTGTGGAATCCATGCAACCGCTGGAAAAAGATATTAAAACCCTTGCAGGAAATGACCAGTTGCTACTGGTGCGAGATCAATATTGGCCAGTTTTGCCACTTTACAGGGCCATGCAAATTGAGCCGCAATTTACTGAAACGCATCGTGGAATTGCGGTGCTCGTTGAAGCGAATAAACATCGCTTTGCATTATTTGTAGATGGTCTTGTTGGCCAGCAACAAGTGGTGATTAAAAGTTTGGAACAGCATTACAAGCGTGTGCAGGGCGTTGCCGGTGCAACCATTATGGGTGATGGTAGTGTGGCGCTCATTTTGGATGTTGAATCTTTGTCCACTTCAATAAAGCCGCCATTGCAACACGCGAGTTGATTTTAATTATCAACGCGGTTATGCGAAAAATTTAATAGAGGTGCATTATGACGGACGCGGTAGCGAAATATAAGGATCAGGAATTTCTCACTTTTACATTAGGTGATGAAAATTATGCGCTGGATATTCTGGCTGTGAAAGAAATTCGCGGCTATGAATCTGTTACAAAAATTGCGAAGGCTCCAGCTTTTATTAAAGGCGTTATTAATTTGCGCGGCGATATAGTTCCTATTGTTGACCTGCGCATCAAATTTAATGTGGGCCAGGCGACCTATGATGAGTTTACCATCGTGATTGTCCTGAATATCCAAAATCGAATTGTCGGCATAGTGGTTGATAGTGTGTCTGATGTTGTTAGTCTCAATAAAGATCAGCTTCGTCTACCACCGGATTTTGGTGTGGCTTTTGATAGCCGCTATTTACTTGGCCTTGCGACAATTAATGAGCAGATGATCATTCTGGTTGATATCAATGAATTGATTTCCAGTGAAGAAATGGGATTGTTCGATTCGCATCATAACGATGTAGTCTGATAAAAAATTAGACATTTACATGCAGAAACCAACAACTGCTTGACGAATAGAATTGTGGAGTGCAGATGAACGTTATACAGCAAATATTTGGTGCTTCGGCCAAGAAAAATACAGTCACTATTGATCTTGAAGAGCTAGCCAATCTTCGCGGTCAGGTCGCAGCTATAGGGCGATCACAAGCAATTATAGAATTTAACCTGGACGGGATCATCATTGATGCTAATGATAATTTCCTCAATACCATGGGCTACCGGATTGACGAAATACGTGGCAAACACCACAGCATTTTTGTCGAGCCAGCCTACCAAAATAGTATTGAGTATAAAAATTTTTGGAACCGTTTGGGGCGAGGTGAATTTGATGCCGGTAGATACAAGCGCGTGGGGAAAAATAACAAACACGTTTGGATTCAGGCCAGCTACAACCCGATTATGGATAATAACAATCGTCCTTTTAAAGTAGTGAAATACGCGACGGACATTACTGAAGAAATACTTCGTAACGCGGATTACTCTGGTCAACTCGCCGCCATTAGTAAATCTCAAGCAGTCATCGAGTTCGGATTGGACGGCACCATACTGACGGCCAATAATAATTTCCTGAATGTACTTGGTTATACACTCGATGAAGTGAAAGGAAAGCATCACAGCATTTTTGTTGAGCCGGGCTTCCAGCAAAGCAATGAATACCGTTTGTTTTGGGAGAAACTAGCGCGCGGTGAATATGATGCGGGCCAATATAAACGCATTGCCAAAAATGGCCGCGAAGTTTGGATTCAGGCGAGCTACAACGCTATTATGGATGCAGGCAACAAACCGCTTAAAGTTGTTAAATACGCAACGGATATTACTGAAGAGAAAATAAAAAATGCCGATTACTCCGGTCAACTGGCTGCGATTGCAAAATCACAGGCGGTCATTGAATTTAGCATGGATGGTGTAGTGCTCAATGCCAATGATAATTTTTTAAATGTGTTGGGTTACAACTTGTCTGATATCAAAGGCAAACATCACAGTATGTTTGTTGAGCCGGCTTATCGCCAAAGTGCGGAATATAAATTGTTTTGGGACCGCTTGGGGCGTGGTGAATATGATGCGGGTCAATATAAGCGCATAGGTAGGGATGGCCGGGAGATTTGGATCCAGGCGAGCTACAACCCCATTATGGATGCTAATAACAAACCGTTTAAAGTTGTGAAATATGCAACGGATGTTACTGAACAGGTAAAGAATGCCAGCGCAATGAAGTTGGCTGTTGATCAGGTGCAGGATGTCGTTAATGCGGCGGTTGAAGGTGATTTAACCTTGCGTATTCCGCTTGAGGGAAAAACCGATCTACTGGAGATTCTCTGCAGCGGTGTTAATTCATTGATCGATAATATGAGTGATATTGTTGGTCAAATTAAAAGTGCGGCCGATGAAATTTCTACGGGTGCTAATGAAATCGCCACAGGCAACAGTGACCTCTCTGCACGCACTGAACAACAAGCCGCTAATCTCGAAGAAACCGCATCGAGTATGGAAGAATTAACGTCCACTGTAAAACTCAATGCAGATAATGCAAAAGAAGCTAATAGTCTGGCAGAGAAGGCGTCTCGTATTGCAGCAGAGGGCGGTGAGCTTATTCAACAAGTAGTCGCCACCATGAGCTCTATTAATGAATCCTCACAAAAAATTGCCGACATCATTGGCGTTATTGATGGCATTGCATTCCAAACTAATATTCTCGCGTTGAATGCTGCGGTAGAAGCAGCGAGGGCGGGTGATCAAGGTCGCGGTTTTGCAGTAGTGGCTTCAGAAGTGCGTACACTTGCGCAGCGCTCTGCCAATGCAGCGAAAGATATCAAAGCACTCATATCTGATTCTGTTAAAAAAATTGAAAGCGGTAATAGTCTCGTTGGCAGATCAGGCGAGACCATGAAAGATATAGTCGGCTCAATTAAGCGCGTGAACGACATCATGTCTGAGATTGCAGCTGCATCTGCAGAACAATCCACAGGTATTGAAGAAATTTCCAATGCGGTTTCACAAATGGATGAAATGACGCAGCAAAATGCCGCTTTGGTTGAGGAGGCCGCTGCGGCAGCAGAAAGTTTACAATCGCAAGCGGATCAACTTACGCAGCGTGTTGCAGCATTTCGGGTAGACAATTATGTAGCCGCTCAGGTTCACAGCAAACCAAATGCGCGTTTACCTAAAACGACTTCTGTGGAGAAGCGCGGGGCAAAACCCAAAATCGCTGCCAGAAAACTATCCCCACCTAAACATCAGGACGATGAGTGGGAATCGTTTTAAATAATTCGCTGTAATTATTGTTAATTGTCTAAACGGCGCAGTCGAGCATTTTAATTAATTATTCAAGCTCGGGAATAAACAATCGCCACGGCCATCAAACGCGGCAACGACATTATGGCTGAAATGAACGGCAGCGTAGAGGTTGTGCTTTGAGCTTAAATGAAGACCGTGAATTTAGTTACAGCGAGGCCGATTTTGCAAAAATCCGTAAGGTGATTTACAGCAAAGCTGGTATTAATCTGTCGGATAGCAAAAAGCAGTTGGTTTACAGCCGTCTGGCGCGGCGCTTGCGTGCGTTAAACTTGCCTGATTTTAATACTTACTTACAGTACCTTCATTCTAACGAGCAAGAGGATGAAGAGTTCGTCAATGCCTTAACCACAAACCTGACGGCTTTTTTTCGCGAGCCACATCATTTTGATATTTTGGCAAAGCACGCGAACAAGGTAAAACTACTAAATCGTAAAATGCGTATTTGGTGTTCGGCTTCGAGCACAGGTGAAGAGCCTTATTCTATTGCTATGACATTAGTCGAAGCTTTTGGAACCTATCACCCTCCCGTAGAAATTATCGCATCCGATATTGACAGCAATGTGCTGCGTGAAGCCAGTGCCGGTGTTTATGCGTTACAGCGATTGGAGAATCTGAGCCTCGCTCAAAAAAAACAATTTTTCCAGCGTGGTACAGGCAGCTATGAGGGTAAGGCAAAGGTCGTGCAAGAGCTACGCGATATGATTGAGTTTCGTAAAATTAATTTGCTGGATGAGAATTGGCTTATTAAAGCCCCTTTCGATGTAATTTTCTGTCGCAATGTTATGATTTATTTTGACAAGGCAACGCAACTCCGTCTGTTGGAGCGCATGGTGCGATTGTTGAGGCCGGACGGTTTATATATTGCAGGTCACTCGGAAAGTTTTTCCCAAGCTGCGCATTTGGTTAAGTTGATAGGTAAAACAACCTATGTCCTGATAAACCAAAAACATGCAGAGGGAAAAGGAGAACTTGAAGTCAAAGGTGATACAGGCAACGGGAGAGATCTAAAAGCCAAAAAGGAAATAAATAGTAACAAGGATGCATCGAATGAATTTTGAAGATAACGAGCATCTTGCCCCAAACACCTATTATGATCGTTACTTTGAAAAGGAAGCGGTAAAAATATTACCTGGTGAATACTATGTCACTACCGGTGATAAATTAATTGTCACTGTACTGGGTTCCTGCGTTGCGGTTTGTCTTCGAGACAAAATAAGTCGATTCGGAGGAATGAATCATTTTTTACTGCCTAATGATAGTTCAAGTGAATCCGGTTTGTTGACCGAATCTGCTCGCTACGGTGTCTATGCAATGGAAATTCTCGTTAATCATTTGCTAAAACTGGGCGCCAGTAAAAACCGGTTGGAAGCCAAAGTTTTTGGTGGTGGAAATGTGTTGCGCGGTTTAACGCAAAACAATGTAGGTCAGCGTAATGCGGAATTTGTTTTGGATTATCTGGACAATGAATCCATTCCCGTTTGTGCACAGGATTTATTGGATGACTATCCACGTAAAGTTTATTTTTTTCCCAACAGCGGTAAGGTTATGGTGAAAAAACTTAAATCGGTTCATAACACAACGATTTATGATCGAGAGAGTGAATATCGCATGCGCGTTAAGTACACACCTAAAGGTGGTGATGTGGATTTATTTACATAACGCGATCGTAAACTTTTTGGTGAAGGTAGTAATAATTGACAATAAAGGTGCTCATAGTAGATGACTCAGCTTTAATACGTAGCTTGTTAGCTGAAATTATTCGCAACGCGCCGGGATTTAGTCTGGTGGGTGCAGCACCTGATGCCTATGCTGCACGTGATATGGTTAAGGAGTTTTCACCTGACGTAATCACGCTCGATATTGAGATGCCGCGTATGGACGGGCTGACATTTTTGGAAAAGTTGATGACCGCGCGTCCGACTCCGGTAGTGATGGTATCAACGCTCACCGCTGCCGGAGCGGAGGCTACCTTGCAAGCACTGGAGCTTGGAGCGGTTGATTTTATTACCAAACCGAAAATAAGTATTGCGGAAGGTTTGCGTGAGTACGCAGATCTTATTCTTGAAAAGCTCGCGGCCGCTGCACAGGTTCGCGTTAAACCACTAGCAAAAAAAGTGACTCGTGATCTTATTTCAAGTGAGCAAAAAGTTATTGTTAGTCGTATGTCGAGCACTGAAAAAATAATTGCAATTGGTGCATCCACTGGCGGCACGGAAGCTATTAAAGAAATATTGCTGCAGTTACCGGCAACGGTGCCGGGGATAGTAATGACCCAGCATATGCCTGCGGGTTTTACTAAGAGTTTCGCGCAGCGTTTAAATAAATTGACGCGCTTGCACGTAAGCGAAGCAAAAGGAGGTGAACGAATTTTGCCAGGTCATGCGTACCTCGCCCCCGGAGGTTTTCATCTGCAGGTAAATCGTTCAGGAGCTGACTACGTGATTCGACTATCGGATGCTGACCCCGTTCATCGTCATAGACCCGCGGTAGATGTCATGATGGCGTCTGTTGCACTTGCGGGCGGAAAAAATGTTATAGGTGTATTGCTCACGGGTATGGGAAAAGACGGCGCTAAAGGTATGGTGGATGTTCGCAGTCAGGGCGGCTATACCCTCGCACAGGATGAGCAAAGTTGCGTGGTGTATGGTATGCCTAAAGAAGCGGTGAACCTGGGCGGTGTTGACAGGACAGTGGAACTCTCAAAAATGGGTGAAGCAATTCTGGAAAAATTAAAGAACATGGGCAGCGCTAATCATTTGTAATTACGGGTTGTTCTCTTCGCTGGCAATACTGGTACACACACGATCTCTACCGAGTTTTTTTGCTTTATACAAAGCAATGTCAGCCATTTTAATTTGCTCAATAAATGTATTCATCTCTATATTGGTAGCCACCCCTGCACTAAATGTCACATTAAAGGATACACCTTTATCCTTAAAATCAATTAGCGAAAATGATTTCCGTAAACTATTAATAAGGTTTTCGGTGTCGGTAATATTGATGTCAGGCAAAATAAGTAAAAACTCTTCGCCACCAAAACGACCGATATAATCGGTCACCCGCAAGCGTTGCTGAAGTAATTGTGCAAGGGCTTTTATTACCCTGTCGCCATTTAAATGACCGTAGGTATCATTTACCTGTTTGAATTTATCTATATCGATCATGGCGATGGTAAATAAGCTATTTTTGCGCTTGGCCTGCAGAAATACCCGCTCAGCGGCCAGCTGAATTTGCGCGTGATTTAGCAGGCCTGTGAGGCTATCCTGATACATCATAGCGGTGAGAATTTTAGCGCGATCTACTCGGCTTTTAATATGGCGTACCAGCTCTTCAGGTGCCATGTCTTTTGATAACAAATCGTCCGAACCTATTTCAAGCAGATCGGTTTTTTTATCCGGGTGCGCATTAGCTGACAAAAACAAAATGGGAATGCTTTGATACTGTTCCTGCTGTCGAATGACAGCGGCGAGTTCATCGCCATTGACTACGGGCATATTTAAATCGAGTAGCAATAAATCAGGTGTGTGAGTTTGCATGATGGCGAACACGTTGCCCGGATTTGTTTCTATGGTGACTTTCATTCCTGCTTCTTCAAGAATGGTGGAATAAAATTCTGCAACAGATATCTGATCATCCACCACTAGAATGTGGGTTGGTTTGTTAATATTTAAATTCAAATGACCGCGAATGAGCCCTACCAATGACGGTATGTCAGCCGGTTTTGTCACGTAGGAGTGAATGCCCGCGCGAACCGAATGTAGACGACTAGTGAAGTCATCCTTACCTGAAAATATAAAAACCTTTATGCCTATTCTCACAAAATTGTGCGCTAGCTCGAAAATATTTTCCAGGTCTATTTCGGGCATCATCAAGTCAATAATGATTAGGCTGGGCTTTTTATGGTGTATGGCATCCAGCAGTAAATCTACAGTGCGGAAATGTTTTGATTTGAATCCGTAGCTCATGAGATTTTGAACTAATAACTCAGGCGCGATTGCTTCAGTATCGAAGTAATAAATTAAAATATCCTGCGCCACCGTTCCTGACGGCAATGGTTGCGACAATTGCTTTTGCAGTTCACTGTAATCTGCCGTTTGGATAAGGTTATTAGTGATGGTGGCTTGAGTGAGGTCAAAAAGCGTTGCGATTATCTTGTTAGCCAATTTTGCCAAGTGCGCATCAATTGTGTAACTAGTGCCTTTGTGATCGAGAAGGGTTTTGAGTAGTTCTTCCAGTTTGCGCGCTGTTTTACTGATATCACCAAAACCAAAGGTTCCGCTGGTTCCTATCAGGCTGTGAACATTTCTATGGAGTTTTACGATATTTTCTGGCTGCCATTTAACAATTAGTGATTGCCATTCGCTAGCAATAGCGCTAATTTTTTGCGGGAGCTGAGCTTTATATTCACCTTTTAGTTTTTCAAGGTGCAATTCAAAACTACTTTTTTCTGACGTCATAATAATTTACCGTCGAGATAATTAGTTTTTTGCAATAGGAAGTTCGAAATAAAAACAGCTGCCATGACCGAAATTACTGTTAAAGCCAATTTGGCCGCCCATTTTTTCCACTAGCTCTTTGCTGATCGCAAGGCCAATGCCGCTACCGTCTCTCCTGCGTGAACTCGAACCATCAAGCTGGGTGAATGGGCTGAAAATATTGGCCCTAAACTCAGCTGGTATACCTGCACCATAATCTGACACCGAAATTTTAATATAGTTGTTGTTACTGGATATGGAGATATCTACCAATGAATGCGGGTTGGAAAATTTTGCCGCATTGGAAAGTAGATGTGTCATTACCTGCTGTGTTCGCACTTCATCGGCGTGTATGTAGCAGTTATTGGTCGCGCTACCTATTTGAAATTTTACCTGATGTTTGTCCGCAATATATTGATTTTCTGCGATGGCTTTTTGTACCAGAGCAATGGCATCGAATTTTTTATAATCGAATTCAATCTTATTGGACAATAACCTGTCCATATCCAGTAAATCATTAATGAGATTTTCCAAACGCAGGCTATTTTGTTTGGCGATTTGCATCAAGTTGGCAATTTTTTCCGGCAAAATTCCCAAGGTACCACTTTCAATAATGGCAATCGATGCAGATATAGACGTCAGTGGTGTGCGCAATTCATGGCTTACAGTGGCGATAAATTCATTCTTCAGTTTGTCGGTATGTTTACGATCACTGATATCACGAATCACACCTACATGGATTGCTGCGCCATCATCATGAATAGTTGATAAGGCGAGTTCCATTTCAAAATCCTTACCATTTTTTCGCAACCCGATTAATTCGTGATCCAGTTCGGAGATGTTGGGAGTTTCATCCTCACCCTTATTTTTTATGTTGCTCCTGGGAGAAATTAGTGTGAATAGATTACCGCCAATAATTTGCTCTGCGTTGTAGCCAAAAATTGCTTCAGCAGCGTGATTAAAACTGATGATAGTCCCTTGTTCATTTAAGGTAATTATTCCGTCAAAGGCGCCATCCAATATTGCTTGGGTATGGTTTGCTTGACGCTTGATATTTTCTTTATCAATTAAATGCTGACGCTTGTGGCCGTTCGCAATACTAAATTGCACAATCAGGTTGGTGATAGGTTGTAACAGTGCCGGGTAGTCGTCGTCGTAACCATCTTCTCTGTTCGCCAAACCCAGCATAGCTATTTGTTGTGTGTTATTGAAAATGGGAATTCCAATAAATGAGGTTAGCGGAGGGTGACCTGCGGGAACACCACCAGCGCGCATATCGGTAGCGGGATTATTACTAATAATGGGTTTACCGCTGACTATAGCCACACCAAAAAGTGTATCGAGGTTGGTGAATTTCAGGCCGCGCCCGTGGATTTTATAATCTGCATAGGCAGCACGGCTGTGTTTGTCCCAGGCAATATTGGTTATTGCCAACATATTCAAGTAAGGCTTATTTTCGTCGCTGTGTTGCACTTCGGCAATGAAGCCAAATTTACTGCCCGTAAATTCCAATGTGCTTTCGAGCAGTTGTTCAAACGTTTTGTTATCGTCGCCCTCCGCAATGAATAATGCTTGAGCCTGACTAATAATTTTACTTATTTGTTGCTGTTGAAATCGCTCATTACCCCATTCGATAAGCCGCGTATTTTTTGCAAAATTATTTTCCATTTGTTCGCGCGCGCGCGCCGAAGCTGATAGCACAAAAACAATGAACATTGCTGACATGACGCTCATTGATAATGCGATTTGACCATCTTCTACATACAGCCGGATGCTCAAAGGGATAATCGAGAGAGTGACAAAACCGACGACTGAGAATTTATCCACCGCCAACGTGGTTAGCGAGCCGCTAGCGACTCCAGCCAATGTAAAGGCGAGCAGTGCCTGATAGGTCGGGTTGTAGCTTGCAAACATAAAGTAACAAGAGCTGCCCCACATTAGCCCGGCAAGTAAAGTGCCTAAGCGAAAACTGGTTAGCCAATATTGTGCGCTTACATTGGATTGGGTGTTGCGCCATAAAAACCAGTTCACTGTGCGTAAAGCCATGGCGCACAGCATTAAAATATTCCACAAAATAAGATCGCCCTGACCAATAACATCCCAGTGCGAATAACTTAATAATAATTCCAGCAGGATGGTAACGGTGATGGAAAGGGGGATTCCGCGATAGAGTATGCGTACACGCTCTTCAATTAAGGTCGTGTGTTGTATAGGTATGAGGTTGTCTTGGTTTGGTTCGCCCATTTTTACTCTATATTTTTATCAGGTTTGCGCATTGCTATCTATGGTGACTAATCACCTTCTCGGACTGGCTTTCCTTTGTAGTGCTTTGTACGTTAGCTTATTTAAAATTTATTTCGCTTTCTTCGTAACAATATCCATAGCGAATTTTACAACGACATTCACAAAAATCTTTGAGACAACCTGATCGCAATACCTAAATGCGAACAATTATTTCCAACCGAGTTGGCGTGATAATTGAGAATTTATGGTTGGAGATGTGTGAAAGATCACAACACGAGCGCATGATGAATAGTTTTCAGCCGCGCTCGCAGAGTATAGACCAGGATTAGCGAGGTTGTGGTTGTCGGGCTTCCTTGCCATCGATACAAAAAATAAATCCGATAAGATTTGCTACTAGCAGAGACGATATTGCGGTGGAATGTGGTCGATGCAGTTAATAGGTTCGCGCAGTTTGTGCAAAATACCATCATGAATATCATAGGCCCAACCGTGAATGCTCAATTCCTGGCCGCGAGCCCAGGCATTTTGAACAATATTGCAGCGTGATACATTGTCCACTTGTTGTAAAACGTTGAGTTCACACAGGCGACGCAAACGTAATGTTTCATCGGCAATGCTATCCAGCTCCGGTTGGTTTGCATAATAAATGTCGCGAATATTACGCAACCAATAATCAATTAGCCCTAGCTTGTTATTTTCCATAGCGGCCTTTACGCCACCGCAGCCGTAATGGCCGGTGACTATCACATGTTTAACCTTTAAAAACTCCACCGCGTAGTTGAGCACGGTTAAACAATTTAGATCTGTATGAATTATAAGGTTGGCAACATTGCGGTGAACAAATAGCTCACCCGGGGCTAAATTTAACAATTGGTTTGCTGGAACACGGCTGTCCGAGCATCCAATCCACAAGTATTCGGGACTCTGTTGTTTTGAGAGAGTAGAAAAATATTCAGGGTCTTTTTGTTTGATATCTTCAGCCCATTGAATATTGTTGGCGAAGAGGCTATCAATGTTGTTCATGGTTATTTCCCATCATTTTGTCTAAAAAAAGTCGTGGCAGTATAAGGGATGAGTTATAAACTCACTAGCAACTCTGACGCTTGGCATTTCAATTGATAGCCGGGCTTATTTTAGGGAAACCGCATGACAAATACACTGTATTGGCACGATTACGAGACTTGGGGTGAGGTGCCATCTCAGGATCGACCGTCACAATTTGCGGGTGTACGTACGGATGAAAACCTCAATGTGATCGGCGATCCGTTGATGATCTATTGCAAGCCATCGCCCGATTCGCTACCTAAGCCAGATGCCTGTTTAATCACCGGCCTAACGCCCCAGGTTGCGCTTGCAAAAGGTTTGCCGGAGTACCAGTTTGCCGCCAGAATTCATGCCGAATTGAGCCAGCCGGGCACCTGCGGCGTGGGTTATAACTCCATTCGGTTCGACGATGAAGTAACTCGTTACATGTTGTACCGCAACTTTTATGACCCTTATGAGCGCGAATGGCGCAACGGAAATTCGCGGTGGGACATTATTGACGTGGTGCGTATGACTCGCGCGCTACGACCTGAGGGAATTGAATGGCCAAATTATGAAGATGGTCGCCCCTGTTTTAAATTGGAGATGTTGACGGCAGCTAACGGCCTTAAACATGAAGCTGCCCATGATGCGTTGTCGGACGTCTATGCCACCATCGCGATGGCCAAACTGATTAAAACCCGCCAGCCCAAATTGTTTGACTACGCCTACAAACTGAGGGGCAAACGTTTTGTAAATAGCTTGATCAATATCGCAAATCGCAAGCCTGTGCTGCACATATCCTCTCGCTTTGCGGGTGAAAATGGCAATGCGACTTTGATGTTGCCATTGGCCATTCATCCTGGCAATAAGAATGCGGTTATTGCTTTCAACCTTGCATCTAGCCCGCGCGATTTATTGAATCTGTCCGCCGACGAATTGCGTGAACGCCTCTTTACCCGAACTGAAGATTTACCGAAGGGGGTGGAGCGAGTGGCGCTGAAGGAGATTCATTTGAATAAATCGCCAATGGTATTGCCGCCATCCATGTTGGATGAGCAAACCGCAAACCGTTTGCTGATTGATCGCAACCTCATGGAGCAACATTGGCAACAGTTGTTTAGTTTATCTGTTGTTGAGCAAGAGAGATTGCAGGAAAAATTGTATGAGCTTTACAGCGAAATCGGGTTTATTGAAAAAATCGACCCCGACCAAATGCTCTACAATGGCTTTTTTGACGATTACGACAAAAAGCTAATGGCACAAGTCCGCCGTGCGAGCGCCGCAGAACTCGCCGCTAAAAGCTTTGATTTTCAGGATTCGCGGCTGGGAGAACTCTTGTTTCGATACCGTGCCCGTAATTTTCCCGAGTCTTTAAGCGTTCAAGAGCAACAAAAATGGCGAGCTTTCTGTCATCTACGGTGCACAGACGCGTCTGCGGGTGCCGGTATATTGATCACCGACCTGCGTTATCGCGTTGCTGAATTGATGACACAGGGAAGCTTGACTGAGCTACAAAAAAATATTCTTCAGGATTTAACAACCTACGCTGATAGTCTGTAGCGCACTCGCAAGACCCCTTAATAATTCTCTCGGTTTGGTTAATCGGGGTGCTCTCGCCGTAGATTCCTTACTTCCGGCCAATCCATTCTTCAGGGCGCTGGAATCAAATCGGAAGTTTATGATTAGGATATTTCATGTTTCTTCCGTCAAAGTGAAAAAGGGTGACAGCTACTTTTTCACAGAATAAATCTATTTAACCCTTGTCAGGGTGTGGGAATTTTACGTTCCAGCGAGTACAATTCCGCGCCCAACTTCCGCAGCAAAATATGCGAATGCGGCGGGCACTGACTCAGATCCCTATCAGCCGGAGCTTCCTCATGTCTTCCATCAAAAAAGTAGTCCTCGCCTATTCAGGTGGCCTGGATACTTCAGTTATCGTCAAATGGTTACAAGAAAACTATAACTGTGAAGTTATTACGTTCACGGCGGACATAGGTCAAGGCGAAGAAGTTGAGCCAGCACGCGCCAAGGCTCAAGCCTTGGGTGTAAAACAAATTTTTATTGATGATTTACGCGAAGAGTTTGTTCGCGATTTCGTATTTCCCATGTTCCGTGCGAACACTATCTATGAAGGCGAGTATTTGCTCGGCACTTCCATTGCACGTCCTTTAATCGCTAAACGCTTGATCGAAATTGCCAATGAAGTAGGCGCAGACGCCATATCTCACGGCGCAACCGGCAAAGGTAACGACCAGGTACGTTTTGAGTTGGGCGCTTATGCGTTGAAGCCCGGCATCAAAGTTATTGCCCCATGGCGTGAATGGGATTTGACCTCTCGTGAGACTCTGATGGAGTACTGTGAGAAGAACAATATCCCGGTGGATTATTCCAAGAAGAAAAAATCTCCGTATTCAATGGATGCCAACCTGCTTCACATCTCTTATGAAGGTAAGGTTCTGGAAAATCCATGGACTGAAGCTGAAGACGATATGTGGCGTTGGACTGTTGCGCCTGAAGCAGCTCCAGACAAAGCTACCTATCTTGAGCTTACCTATGAAAAAGGTGATGTTGTTGCGATTGATGGTAAAAAAATGTCGCCTGCAACCATTCTCACTTACTTGAACAAAGTGGGCGGGGAAAACGGTGTTGGCCGTTTGGATATCGTTGAGAATCGGTACGTGGGAATGAAATCTCGCGGCTGCTATGAAACTCCCGGCGGTACCATTATGCTGCGCGCTCATCGCGCAATTGAATCAATTACCCTCGATCGCGAAGTTGCTCACTTGAAAGACAGCTTAATGCCCAGATATGCCGAGATGATTTACAACGGATACTGGTGGAGCCCTGAGCGTCAAATGATGCAAGCCATGATCGATGAGTCGCAACATTTCGTAAATGGTGATGTTCGCGTAAAACTCTATAAAGGTGCAGTACATGTTGTTGGCCGCCGCTCTGCCGATAGCTTGTTCGACGAAAAAATTGCCACCTTCGAGGATGATGCGGGCGCGTACAATCAGAAGGATGCGGAAGGCTTTATTAAATTAAATGCATTGCGCATGCGTATTGCTGCCAAAAAGGGCCGGGTGCCGAAGTTTTAGGCAAAAGTTAAATCCTGCCCTACACTGGTTTGATTAAAAATAAACCTGTCGGGCGGCGTAATTTTCAAGCGATCGAGGTCCTCGCGACCAGGTCATAGCCGAAAAATTACTACTTAGTCATTTTTAGTTTTTATCAATTTAGTGTGGGAATGTCCTATGGGTAATCATGCGACTGTAGCTGGTGATCCACCAGTTTACGACTTCGATGTGGTACGTAAATTCGCCATTATGACCGTAGTCTGGGGCATATGTGGTATGGCAATGGGTGTGTTTATCGCGTCGGAACTGGTATGGCCAGGGTTGAACGATTTATTTCAGCCTTACTCGCATTTCGGTCGTTTGCGCCCGTTGCACACCAATCTGGTGATCTTCGCGTTTGGTGGTTGTGCCCTGATGGCAACGTCCTTCTACGTTGTTCAGCGCACCTGTCAGGCGGCTTTGTTTGGCGGTTGGCTGGTCAAGTTCACGTTCTGGGGTTGGCAAGCCGTTATTGTCTCGGCAATCATCACTCTTCCTCTAGGTCTTACCTCCACGAAAGAATACGCCGAGCTGGAATGGCCTATCGATATTTTGCTGGCGCTGGTATGGATCAGTTATGCGACCGTCTTCTTCGGTACTATCGTTAAGCGTCGCACTTCGCACATTTATGTAGCCAACTGGTTCTACGGTGGTTTTATCCTTACCGTGGCTGTGTTGCATATTGTTAACTCCGCCGCTATTCCAGTGTCCATGTTTAAATCTTACTCAGCCTATGCTGGCGCTGCTGATGCCATGGTGCAATGGTGGTACGGTCACAATGCAGTAGGTTTCTTCCTGACTGCAGGCTTCCTGGGCATGATGTATTACTTCGTTCCCAAGCAAGCAGGTCGTCCGGTTTACTCCTATCAATTATCTATTGTTCATTTCTGGGCGTTGATCTCCCTGTACATTTGGGCTGGTTCGCACCACTTGCACTACTCAGCATTGCCGGATTGGACCCAATCCTTAGGTATGGTGATGTCTTTGATTTTGCTTGCGCCAAGCTGGGGTGGGATGATCAACGGAATTATGACCTTGTCCGGCGCGTGGCATAAATTGCGTACCGACCCTACCTTGCGTTTCCTCGTGGTAGCTTTGTCGTTCTACGGTATGTCTACCTTTGAAGGCCCAATGATGGCTATCAAAACCGTAAATGCTTTATCTCATGATACTGATTGGACAGTTGGTCACGTGCATTCAGGTGCGCTTGGTTGGGTTGCAATGATTTCTATCGGCGCTCTGTATCACATGCTCCCAATCCTCTATAAACGCACAGAAATGTACAGTGTTAAGTGGATAAACATTCACTTCTGGCTAGCGACTATCGGCACTGTGCTGTACGTGTGTGCGATGTGGGTGAACGGCATTATGCAGGGCTTGATGTGGCGTGCGTTTAACAAAGACGGTACCTTGACCTACACCTTTATTGAGTCAGTTACCGCGAGCCATGCTGGCTACGTGGTACGTGTAATTGGAGGAGTTTTCTTCCTCGCGGGCATGCTGTTGATGGCATACAACACTTACCGCACCGCTCAAACGGCCGGTCAGGCAGTCAACGCTAATCTTAACGCCCAGCCGCAGTCGATCTAAGGGGAGCCTAGATGAAAGGTCATGATATTGTTGAACAAAACATTGGCTTGATGACAATCCTCGTGATTGTCGCCATTAGTTTTGGTGGTTTGGTTGAAATCGTTCCACAATTCTTTTTGAAAGAAACTACGACTCCTATTGAAGGTTTGAAGCCGCTACCTGCTGTGGTATTGGAAGGTCGCGATATCTACATTCGCGAAGGTTGCCACGTATGCCATACGCAAATGATCCGTCCATTGCGTGCCGAGATTGAGCGTTACGGCCATTACTCCGTAGCAGGGGAATCAGTATATGAGCATCCATTTTTATGGGGTTCAAAGCGTACTGGTCCTGACCTGGCGCGTGTAGGTAAACGCTACTCGGATGATTGGCAAAAAGCGCACTTATACAATCCGCGCAGCGTTGTGCCTGAATCAATCATGCCGGCTTTCCCATGGCTCAATGACAACGTCCTCGATGGTAAGGACACGGCTGCGAAAATGCGTGCGATGCGCGCAGTGGGCGTTCCCTACACCGAAGACGATATTGCAGGCGCTCAAAAAGCCGTTAAAGGCGTAACTGAAATGGATGCTCTGGTTGCTTACCTGCAGCAACTAGGCACGCTGTTAACAGAGAAACGCTAATGGATACCGGCACTCTAGGCGCAATTTCAACGGTTCTAGTGACTATCGCTTTCTTTGGCGTTTGTATTTGGGCATTTTCGCCCAAGTTAAAAAAACGCTTTGAAGAAGACGCGAAGTTACCTTTTGCCGATGACGAGACTGAAAGTAAGCAGACAGATGATCATCAGGCTGATGATGATGCAGAGGGGCGTAAGTAATTATGAGTATATTTTGGAGTTGTTGGATCATCGTTCTCACCGTGACCAACCTGGTATTGTTGTTTTGGATTTTAATGGCAAACCGCAAGATTAAAGTCGCTGATGACGGCACCAATTTTGCGGAAGCGAAAAAAACTGGCCATGTATACGATGGAATCGAAGAGTATGACAATCCACTACCGCGCTGGTGGTTTGGTTTGTTTTTGGCAACATTTATTTTTACCGCAGGCTACTTAATTGCATACCCTGGTTTGGGCTTATGGAAGGGTGTGTTGGGCTGGACGTCGCACAACCAATTGGAGAAAGAGCAGAGTGGCGCTCAGGTAACTTACGACGAAAAATTCGGCGCATTTGCCAAGGCGCCCATTGAACAATTAGCGAAAGACCCTGAAGCCATGAAAATGGGTGGACGCTTGTTTGGCAACAACTGTGCGATTTGCCACGGTTCCGACGCCAGCGGTTACTTTGGTTTCCCCAACCTGACTGACAAAGACTGGTTATACGGCGGCACTGGCGATCGTATCAAAGAGACGATTACACAAGGCCGCCAGGGCGCTATGCCAGCGTGGGGCCCGCTAATTGGCGAGCCTAATGTAGTCAATGTGGTTGAGTTTGTGTTGAAGCAAGCGGGCATACATCACGACGAGGCTAAAGCTGCGCTCGGTGAGGCTGTTTACACCACCAACTGTGTTGTTTGCCACGGCACGGATGGTAAGGGTAATCCGCAGCTTGGAGCGCCGAATTTGACAGACGATATCTGGTTGTATGGCGCTGCAACACCTGAAGAGTTACCTGCAGTTTTGCGTCAAACAGTGCGTAATGGCCGCGCTGGCGTTATGCCTGCACATGCGGAAACCTTGAAGCCTGAGCGTATCCATTTGCTTGCGGCTTATGTCTATAGTCTTTCCCTCGATGAGGCTAACAAATAGCAGCTTAAAAAATGTTCAAATAGTCAGGGCCCCGACTTGATCTGGGCCCTGACTGCCCCATCTTATTCCTGCCTGTGTCTTTAGCTTTATCCCACGCGCATCTCTGAGGTACTTTCTGTGAACGAGAAGTCCAAACAACCTGAGGCGTCCAAGGAAGTCCCCGCAAGTGAAATTCGTTACATCAATTTGTACGAAAGCGAAGAAAAGGTTTATATCCGTCGTATTACCGGCTTTTTCCAACGTTTACGTCGCTACTTAAGCGCACCTTTAATTATGGGTTTTGTGTTAATGCCATGGCTGGTGATCGATGGTCGCCCCGCCATGTTGTTTGATTTGCCTGCGCGTCAATTCAATATTTTGTGGGTGACTTTTTCTCCGCAGGACGGAGTTTATCTTGCGTGGTTATTAATTATTTCTGCATTTCTATTATTTACAGTCACGGTAATGGTGGGACGCGTGTGGTGCGGCTTCACGTGTCCGCAAACTGTGTGGACGCAAATGTACATGTGGGCAGAATTTTTGTGCGAAGGTGATCGCAATAAGCGCATAAAACTCGACACACAAAAGTGGAGCTTGGAAAAATTTTCACGCAAAGCGGCCAAGCATGGAATCTGGATTGCCATAGCATTAGTTACCGCAATTACGTTTGTCGGTTATTTCACCCCAATACGTGATTTAACAATTAACTTTTTTACATTTCAGTTAGATCTGACAGCTGTTTTCTGGGTATTGTTTTTTACCGGAGCGACTTATGGCAATGCTGGATTTATGCGTGAACAAGTCTGTAAGTACATGTGTCCTTACGCACGTTTTCAATCAGTTATGTACGATCATGATACCTTGGCAGTTTGGTATAACAAGGAGCGTGGTGAAAAACGCGGGCCTCGTAAAATCGGTGAAGATTATAAGGCACAAGGCTTAGGTGATTGCATCGACTGTTCGTGGTGCGTGCAAGTGTGCCCGGTGAATATCGACATCCGTGAAGGTCTGCAAGCAGAGTGTATTGACTGCGGCCTATGCATAGATGCCTGCGACAGTGTCATGGAGAAAATGAATTATCCATTGGGATTAATCAGTTTTACGACTGAAGATTCCGTAGGCAAAAAGAAAGTTAAGATAATGCGCCCGCGTGTGTTGGGTTACGGTTTTGTATTGCTGGTTATGGTGGGTTTATTTGTATATTCTCTCGCGCACCGCATGCCCTTGTTGGTAGAAGTTATGCGTGACCGCGGCACGCAAATGTATCGGATTAGCGATGGTAATGTTTTGAATGTGTATACGCTCAAAATAGAAAATCTGGATCGCCAAACTCATATATATGATGTGAGTGTTCACGGTGAATTTGAATACGCAGTCCAGGGTTACAAGGCGCTGCCGGTTCTTGAAGGCGAAATTGTTACCTTGCCTGTACGCGTTGCCGTTAAGCGCAGCGAGTTAAAAGGCGAAAAAAATACGGTTACGTTTAAAGTTGTTGCACGTGAGAATCCTGAAATGGTGATTTCCCATAGCACGACGTTTATTGGGCCATCCAAGTAGCAACCTGGGCTAAATTATGACAAATTCTACCGATGAAAAAATTCTCCCCTGGTACCGGCAGTTTTGGTTCTGGTTTGTATTTGGGCCTTTAATTTTTATTATCATTTTATGTTTTATTACTGTCTCCATTGCGTTTAACTTTGCTGATGATGTAGTAACCGATAACTACTACAAGTCTGGAGTGATGATTAATCAAACCTTTGTGCAAGATGAAAAAGCGGCAGCATTGAATTTGGTGGCGGATATTAAATTTGACCAGCCGACTGGGGAAGTATTTGTCACCTTGACAGGTAATCATGATTTTCCTAAAAATTTGCTTCTTTTTTTAGATAACCCTGTAAAGTTGAAAAAAGATCAAAGCCTGTTGTTAACATCAACCTCCGCAGGTAAGTACCATGGTGAACTGACATCACCGGTTGAATACTCGTGGTATATTTCTTTGGTGCCTGAATCAGATATTAGCAGGCGCAAAGATGCTGAGTGGTTGCTGAGCGGCGAAATTAATTTGGCAAAAACAACCGAAACAATATTGAAACCGCGTGCTAACAACACAGCAGCAAAATAGTTGCTACTTTGAAGGTGGATGTTAAATCCATGTCATCAGTAAACCAAAATGGCATCCACAATCAGACCGATCTTGTCTGTTATCACTGTGGGTTGCCGGTTTCCGCCAACACTCATTTTTCTGTAGTCATCAACCGCCAATTGGAGCCAATGTGCTGCCCGGGTTGCCAGGCGGTCGCGTCAGCTATTGTCGATGGAGGTCTTGAAAATTTTTATGCCTACCGCACGCAAACCAATGAGCGCATTGCTACACAACCGTTAAAAACTGATTGGAAAATTTACGATTTACCCGAAGTTCAGCATGAGTTCGTTACCGATCATGACGCAAATTTCCGGCAGGCGAATTTGCTACTCGAAGGCATTTCCTGTGCGGCCTGTAGTTGGCTAATTGAAACTCACCTTAAAAAACATCCTGCGGTGAAATCTTTAAGTGTCAATCTCAGTACGCATCGTTGTGCATTAGTGTGGTCTCCTTCAAATGCGCCGCTCAGCGAGTTGCTAAAATCGCTTGCAGAGATTGGTTACAAGCCGCGTCCGGCAACCGATGATCAACAGCAAGAATTTTTTAAAAAAGAAAATCGCATCGCCTTGTTCCGCTTAGGCGTAGCAGGTTTCGGCATGATGCAGGCGATGATGGTTGCCGTCGGTATCTATTTTGGCGCAACCGGCACATGGTTGGAATTTTTGCGCTGGTTAAGTATGTTGGTCGCAACGCCGGTCGTTTTTTTTTCAGCGTCACCTTTCTTTAAATCGGCGTGGCGAAGCATCCAAAGCAAACAATTGATTATGGATGTTCCCGTTGCGCTTGCTATTGGATTGGCCTATCTCGCCAGTGCCTGGGCAACAGTCACAAATAGCGGTGAAGTTTATTTTGAATCGGTTTCCATGTTTGCGTTTTTTTTATTGCTGGGACGTTATATAGAACAGCGCGCTCGTCATCGCAATCGTTTGGCGTTTGGAAATCTTGCGCAACTAATGCCGCTAACGGCGTGTTGCATAAGATCGCACGCCGGCGAAGAAACTACAGAAAATATTCCGCTTAAAATACTGGCCGTACATGATTTAGTGTTGGTGAAAGCTGGCGATACCTTTCCGTGCGATGGCACAGTCGAAAGTGGTGAAAGCGAAGTTATTGAATCTTTGATTACCGGCGAATCGGTCCCTGTTGCAAAAAAAGTTGGCGATAAGGTTATTGCAGGTACTCTGAATGGTCATAGTCCTTTACGTATTCGCGTTACCGCTATTGGCAGTGCAACCAAGTTATCGGGCATCGAGCGCTTGGCTGTGCAAGCTACGGAAGAAAAACCAAAACAGGTAGTAATGGCGGATAAAATTGCGCGTTTTTTTGTCGCGCGCTTATTAGTGATATGCGCCTGCGTATTTTTATTCTGGTGGTTTAAAGATTCCAGTAGGGCGCTTTGGATCACGCTATCGGTATTGGTGGTGACTTGCCCTTGTGCGTTGGCGCTTGCGATGCCTGCAGCACTATCTGCCGCTACTGCAAACTTGCGGCAACGCGGTTTTTTGGTGGCGCGTGGTCATGTTATTGAAACACTCACACATATTAATCGTGTAATTTTTGATAAGACAGGCACGCTCACCCTTGGTCGTTTTAGCATTACCGATGTGCTGCTGTTAAGTAAGCACAATCGTGAGCAAACTTTGGCTATTGCGGCATCCCTTGAAGCGGATTCAAATCATCCTATCGCGCACGCATTTACGGCCGGTCAAAATAATATTCGTGCTACCGATATAAGACAAACCACCGCTGCCGGAGTGGAGGCGAAAATTGGTGCGGATATTTACCGCATAGGCACTTGCGAATTTGCCAGCGAAATCATCAACACAGGCGATACTATTTTTAGCTTGCCAGATCAGGATAAGCTATGGCTTTTGCTTGCCAATTCTGAAGGCGCGATTGCCTGGTTTGGTTTGGATGATGAAATTCGACTTGGGGCGCGTGAAGCAGTTACCAAATTACAGCATCTGGGCGTAACAGTTGAATTATTGAGTGGTGATCAATCCGGCGCCGTTGCGAAACTTGCAAATGAATTGGGCATCGAAGATTTTACGGCGGGTGCAAAACCTGAAGATAAATTAACCCGGTTGCAAGCTGCGCAAAAAAAGGGCGAAAAAGTATTAATGGTTGGCGATGGAATTAATGATGTTCCTGTGCTCGCTGGTGCAGATGTTTCGGTGGCCATGGCGTCTGCGTCGGATTTAGCGCAGACCCGCGCGGACACTGTGCTACTCAATAACCAATTACTTCTGTTGCCTGAAGCTATCGCAATCGCCAAACGTACACGTGGAATAATTAAGCAGAATCTGATGTTTTCGCTCACGTATAATGTAATTGCGCTACCGCTTGCAGCGATGGGGCTTGTAGCGCCATGGGCGGCGGCGATTGGTATGACTATGAGTTCCCTGATCGTAGTATTGAACGCATTACGATTAAGTAAATGAATTTAATTTTGTGAGAGCCTAATGTTGTGAGAATCCTATCTGGTGAGAGACAATAATGGAGAGTCTTTACTTTCTTGTACCCTGTGCGCTGATTTTTATTGCGATAGCGGTAAAGGTTTTATTTTGGGCCATTAATAATGGTCAATACGATAATCTTGATACTGAGGCGCATAGGATTTTGTTTGATGACGAGAAAAATAAATCGCGGGCTGCACCGCCAGAATTTTCACACGACGATTCGCTAAAAGAATCTGTTCCTCAATCTAAGCACGAGGCTGATCAAAATATTCACGGCGGAAAGCAGAAGTGAATACAGGACCTGAACAGGGCAAGGCTCAATGATCGACCCCGCCGTAATCCTTCCTTTATTTATTATGGGTTTAGTCAGTAGTGCTCATTGCATAGGCATGTGCGGTGGCATTATGGGCGCCTTGACCATGGCAATCCCGCAGAACGCCAAAAGGTCGCGCTGGTTGATTTTAGTCGCTTATAACATCGGTCGCATTTGCAGCTACGCGTTTATGGGCGCTCTTGCCGGTTTATTCGCAGCACAATTTGCCGCTATGGGGGGCGGAATAGTGTTGCGAGTATTGGCTGGCACCTTATTGATTGCGATGGGCCTCTATCTGGCAGACTGGTGGCGGGGCTTAACCAAACTGGAGATGCTGGGGCGTTATCTTTGGGTTTACATCCAACCGATTGGGAAAGGATTAATGCCCGTAAATAATATCCCTAAAGCGCTACTACTAGGAGCGCTTTGGGGCTGGTTGCCGTGCGGCCTCGTCTACTCTGCACTTGCCATGGCTATGACCCAACCATCAGCGGGACAGGCAGCTGGTGCCATGTTGGCATTTGGATTAGGTACGTTGCCAGCGGTATTGGCGGCTGGCGTAGCTGCGCAACAGCTCACACGTATTTTGCAACAAGCTAAGCTGCGCATAGGGTTCGCGCTCATTATTATTGCCTTCGGCTTATGGACCATTTGGGGAAGCCTGGGGCACAGCCATATGAATCATGGTGCTGAATCAAGCACACAGCCGACGATGGATCATAAGCATCATTCGAACATGGATCATGCGGATCATTCGGACATGCACCACGAGATAACACATGAAACGACAACAAGCGAGTCACCCGTGCAACCTGGGATGACATCAGAGCGCCAGCGTACAGATTTACACAATGGCACGGTGGAAGATAACAGCTCAGTTCCTTACTCTAGCGCGTCATCCACAGCTACAGGGGAGGTAGAACATCACCATTAGTCCACCATCTCCAGATGATGTCGGTGGCAACTATAGTGCGCATTTTGAACTTACTGCAGTTCGCAGATCGAATTAAAACTCACTTAGGGATTTTATGTTGCTACTCTCGTTTCAACATGCATTATCGAAACATTCACTCACTGCGAAATCGTCTGGTGTAGTCGGCCTTTTCAGTGGCACATTCGTTACCGCATTTATGATTTTTTTGCTCATGTTGGCAAATACAGTTAATGCGCAGGAGGCTTATAAAGTAGAGACGACATCAACTGCTGAGTGTACGACTTATCATTTTAATCCGCACGACTTTGAGGATAAAGAGCAATCACGCGACGATAATTCTCCCTTCCAAATACTGCAGGGAAAAACTATTCGCGAGATTCGTGTTGATCAAGTCAATGTATTTGATGAGAACAACCCTGATGAAAATAAATTTATCTATCGCTTGTTAAATAAATTGCACTTTACAACGAGGGAAAAAGTCATCAGGTCACAACTCCTATTTAAAAGCGGCGACAAGATCAATTACAAAAGTATGGAAGAAACCGCGCGTAATTTGCGGACTAGAAAGTATTTAACCAACGCACATGTTTTTCCTGAAAAAGTATGCGGTGATGAGGTTGATGTTCTTGTCATTACCCAGGATGCCTGGGCAATTGAACCACAAGTAAGCTTTGGCAGGAAATCAAGTGATAATGAATCTGGTTTTGCAATCAGTGATGACAATGTGTTGGGAACTGGTAGCGCATTTAAAATCGGTTACGAAGAAAATGCATTACGTCAAACTATTAGTTATGATTTCAGCAATCCCTATTTTTTAAACAAGCAAATTGCAGTGCGCGCACTGTTTCAGGATAATTCTGACGGGAAAAATACTCTCTTAACAGTAGCGAAACCATTTTACTCTTTAGAAACGCCCAGAGCTATGGGGGTGCAATATTCGGATCTGTCTCAAGTGGATGAGATTCGCTCCCGCGATGATGTTATAAATTCTTTTCGCCATCAGTCAATCGATCACGAAGTTTACTACGGCTTAGCTACTGATATTAATCCAAACTCTACGCAACGTTGGTTAGTTGGTGTCTCTCATGAAGAAGATACTTTTTTTATTGATGAGAACACGCTCCAACCTATCCCGGAAGATGATAAAGCGGTTTATCCCTGGATCGAATATCAGTACCTGCAAAACCAATATGGTGTGTTCAAAAACCTGAATCAAATTCAACGTCCTGAGGATATTTCCACCGGACATACGATAAAGGCGCGTCTGGGTTTTGCAGGAACAACGTTTGGTAATCCGGATGATGTATTGCGTTACAAGCTCACCTACGGAAATATTTTTGAAAAGGATGACACTCATATTTTGGAATTGGAGGCCAAGCTGGATGGTCGCCAGCATCTGGGCATTGAAAGCCTGGACCCTAATTTGCTGACATCAACCGTGTCCTATCATTACCTTATTAACGATAAAAATCGTTGGTATGTTCGTGCGGAATTCGGTGTAGGTGAACACTTACCGCAATATGAAGAATTAACAGTCGGTGATATCACCGGTTTACGCGGCTATCCAACGGATTATATACGCGGCAATAAACGTTACGTGCTGTCTGTAGAGCGACGTTATTTTTCTGATGTTCATATTTTTAATTTAGTTCGGCTCGGTGGTGTAATATTTGTTGATGCAGGTAAAGTGTGGGGGTTGCCAGCTGAACCAAATGCCCCGTTACTTTCGAATGTGGGTTTAGGCTTGCGCATAACCTCTACTAAAGTTCGGATTGGGAATATTGTGCACATTGATCTTGCTATGCCGACCACTGCGAAAGAGGGTATTAGTAAATATCAACTGATCCTCGGCGCTTATCAAAGATTTTAAAGGTATTTATAATCAATTTTCGGTGTTAAATAAAATTTAAATCTAGGTGACAATATGATGAAACTTATTGGAATGCTGGATTCACCCTACGTTCGTAGAACAGCTATTTCGCTCAAATACATGGGTATTTCGTTCGAGCATCAGGCACTTTCTGTATTTAGCAATTTTGCAGAATTTCAAGCGATCAATCCCGTTGTTAAAGCACCCACATTGGTTTTTGATAGTGGTGAAGTATTAATGGACTCCACCATCATTCTTCATTACGCGGAATCTGCCGTACCTGCGTCGCGCCGATTAATGCCGCACCTCGGCGATGAATTTCGAATAGCGCTGCAAATTGTGGGTTTAGCACTGGCTGCTGCTGAGAAGGCGGTGCAGCTAGTTTACGAAAGAAATTTACGCCCCGAAGAGAAGCAATACCAATTATGGATTGATCGCGTCACGCTGCAGTTAAAAGCGGCATGCAATGCATTGGAAGAAAAACTTCAGGCCACTGAGTTTGAAACACAACCTGCTGCGCTCACTCAACCATTTATTACCGCTGCAGTGGTATGGCAATTTATTCAAAGCGTGCTTGCAGATATTATTCCTGCTAAAGATTTCCCTCGCCTACAAACGTTATCTGATTACGCTGAAACCTTGCCAGAATTTTTGGCATTTCCTCCCGATGGTCCAGGGGTTGTTGCATCTACTAGCTGAGCTTCTTAACCAGATGACTCTTATTAAAAGTTAAGCTTTCTAATCGTCGAGCCTATTTTCTAATCACTAAATTCGTGCCGCGTTGATCTGGCTATCAGAGTTACTCATGAGTAAAAAATATCTTTCTGAACTCGTGTTCGATAATCGCTTCTTGCTTGAATTGCCGGCAGATCCTATTGAAGAAAATTACCGCCGTCAGGTCTCAGGCGCATGTTATTCATTTGTAAAACCGACTCAAGTTCGTGAGCCTAAGTTAGTATGTGCTTCTGCAGAAGTTGCAGATCTCATCGATTTGCAGCAGAGCGAGTTTAATTCAAAAGATTTTGTCGATATTTTTTCAGGAAATAAATTGCTCTCTGGCATGAAGCCATTTGCGATGTGCTATGGCGGCCACCAGTTTGGTAATTGGGCTGGGCAGTTAGGTGATGGGCGCGCGATCAATTTAGGTGAAGTTAAAAATCTGCAGGGCGAACATTGGACATTGCAACTCAAAGGCGCAGGCCCAACGCCATATTCGCGGACAGCCGATGGTCTTGCAGTTTTGCGCTCTTCCGTTCGCGAATTTTTATGCAGCGAAGCCATGCATCATTTGGGTGTTCCAACAACGCGTGCGTTGAGTTTGGTTGTTACGGGCGAGCAGGTTCGACGTGATATGTTTTACGATGGTAATGCTGAGCTTGAGCCTGGTGCCATAGTGTGTCGAGTGGCGCAAAGTTTTACGCGATTTGGTAATTTTGAAATTTTCGCAGCGCGCAATGACACTGAGTCTCTCAAAACTCTCGCAGACTTTACAATCCGTACCGACTTTTCACATTTATGTGAAGGAAAAACAGCGTTAACCAGCGATATTTATGAGCAATGGTTTCACGAAGTTTGTCGCCGCACGGCAGTTATGGTTGCGCACTGGATGCGCGTCGGCTTTGTTCACGGTGTAATGAATACCGACAATATGTCCATCCTCGGTTTGACGATTGATTATGGGCCTTACGGTTGGCTTGAAGGTTACGATCCCGATTGGACCCCCAATACAACAGATGCACAAGGTCGCCGCTATCGATATATCAATCAACCGCAAATTGCCTTGTGGAATTTGGCGCAATTAGCGAATGCAATTTATCCTTTAATTAATGCTGTTGAGCCATTGCAGGAAGGTTTGAATGTGTTTAGAGAAGTTCATTCCGCGCAATGGAAAAATGATATGGCTAACAAATTTGGATTACACGAATTCACAGAAGACGATACTGGCTTGTTGAATGATTTACATAAAGTGTTTGAATTAATTGAAACCGATATGTCGATTTTCTATCGTCAGCTCGCTGATTTTGATGTTCAACATGTTAATTACAGTGATGCAGACTTGTTAAAGTTAATCGAATTCGCTTTTTACACCCCGCCGTCAGTAGACGCTGGAAATGCCATGGCAAACTGGTTGCGTTCTTATGGTGCGCGTTTACAGCAAGAATATGTTTTGTATGGGGAAACTAATGAACAACGTAAAACACGCATGAACCTTGCCAATCCTAAATACGTGTTACGAAATTACATGGCCCAACAAGCGATTGATAAAGCCGCGCACGGAGATTATTCAGAGGTTGAAACCTTGTTAGAATTGCTTCGCCATCCCTATGATGAACAACCGCATTATCAGCAGTATTTTGCCAAACGACCGGAATGGGCGAGAACCAAAGCAGGCTGCTCCATGTTGTCGTGTAGCTCCTAGCAGATTTTTATCGCTTTAATTCAAAATTACAGCGAAAATAACCCGAAGATCAGATTCATACGGGGCTTTACATGATTGGAACGATTATCGGGTTTATTGCAGGCTTTTTCCTGACCCACAAATTATTTGGTGCTTTGTTTGGTGCATTTCTGGGCTATTTTTTTTACGATCGCAACCAACGTTCAGGTTCGCGTATTAGCGGCGAAGAATTACAACAAGCACAATCTTTGTTTTTTAAAACCGTATTTAATCTGCTAGGCCACATCGCGAAAGCTGACGGCCACATCAGCGAAATGGAAGTCAAACTCACCGAAGCCTATATGGATAAAATGGGCTTAACACCGGAACACAAACGCGAAGCTATACGTTTATTCAAAGAAGGCGCGAGCGCTGATTTCAATTTGCAGGACGCTTTGAATGCATATCGCACTCTTGGATCGCGCAGCCCTAATCTTAGCCAGATGTTGTTGGTCTATTTAATTAATTTGGCAATGGTTGATGGCGGACTCGATGCAAAAGAAACGGAAGTATTGCAACAGGTTGCGGCAGGCATAGGTTTTTCACGCGTTGCCTTTGAACAACTTTTACGAATGGTGGGAGCGCAAAATTCTTTTGGTTCTGGCCATCAAGCTAGCAAAAATGATTTGGCGCTTGCGTATGAGGCATTGGGAGTTTCTCCAGATGCCAGCGATGCGGATGTTAAAAAAGCATATCGAAAATTAATGAGTCAATATCATCCTGACAAATTAATGGGGCAAGGTTTACCTGAAGACATGATTAAGGCCGCTACTGAACGCTCTCAGGAAATTCAGGCAGCCTACGATCTCATCACAAAATCTCGCGCAGGCTAAATGCGGCTAGATCGTTTTATTGAAAGCCGTTTAGCTTATTCGGCGCAGACAGTGCGTAGTTTATTAGTGCAACGCCTTGTTCGATTAAATGGCGAAACGGTAATAGATGGACGTGGCAGAATAGGTGAATTTTGCCGCGTAGAAGTTGACGGAAATATACTGCAAGCGCGCCAACCGGTTTATGTAATGCTGAACAAACCCAAAGGTTGCGTAAGCGCTACTTGCGATGCTAAAAATAAAACCGTATTAGACCTTATAAATCTTCCTGAAAAAGATCAACTTCATTTAGCTGGCCGTTTGGATTTCAATACCACAGGTTTGCTTCTTCTAACAAATGATGGTCGCTGGTCACGCAAGCTAACCCTGCCGCAACAAAAAATTCCCAAGCGATATTGTGTGCAAACGCAAGATCCCATCACTGATGATTATGTTAAAAAATTTTCTGAGGGTTTTTACTTTCGCTTTGAGAATCTCACAACGCAGCCCGCGCTATTAGAGATTCTTTCTCCCTCCACCGCCCATTTAACAATTTACGAAGGCCGTTACCATCAAATTAAGCGTATGTTTGGCTTTTTCAATAATGAAGTCATTAATTTGCACCGCTTGAGCATGGGCCAAATAGTTTTAGATGAAGATCTCGATGCGGGTGAATTCAGATTGCTAACCGCAACGGAAGTCGCCGCTATTTAATCATCTTCTTTTCGATTTTCTCGCGGAACGCGGTTTGATTGTGGATGAGTTTTCGGATGTGGTTGTAGGTGTGCGATTATTTTTTAGCGCACGTGCCATTGCGAAGGTTGAGAGTCCCCAAATAATAATCAAAGCAACCAAAAGTAATGTTGCAATAAACGCGAAAATATCCGGTGCTTTCATCAAGGTTGTCATTAACGAATCTTCGTAATAAAAAAACCATTGGTGTCCCTCAGGAAATACTTTGGTATGCAGCCAGTAGAAAACCTTGGTAGCGCCAATCGCTAAAATAGCTGTAGTGATAATAAAAATTCCGCCACAAAAACCGAACACGATATTGCGCGGGCGTGGAAAAGCCAGTTTTTGACGATAGGCGATAACGAAAAAAATTATCCAAATGATTGCACCAGCGCATCCGGCGACGTAAAACTTATTTATTAAATGGCTTACATCTTGTAAATGGATAATTTCCGTAGAGTGCATCAATGGAATTTTTTTATTATCCGGTAATGAAAAGCTGATGCTCTCCAAGTCTTTTCCATCATGTTGAACCGCATCTGTGATCTGTGCGAATAAATTCCAATGATCTGCGGGCTGGGTAAATTCAAAGCCGTGAATATGGCGATTGAGCGGTGCAAACTCCGCAATGTGCTCATCGAGATCCAATAATTTATAACCCGTGGGGTAAGCAAAATTTATTTGCGCCAAGAGATGCCAGGCGAGCAGGCTGGTCGCTAGAAGTTGTCCGGTAAAAACCAGTGGCCAAACTAAATAGTTAGGTAGACGCATAATTGTCATCATCGAATTTGAGAGAGCGAAGCCTAGCGATGTCATTAGGCTTGTACAAGTAGCTTATCAATATACTGTCGTCAGCTGGCTCGACTTGCGTAGATGAGAAAATCCTGTAAAAATCGCTATCACTCAAAATATATGATTTATCATTCAATTTCTTAATAAAAATAAGTGAGAGCATTATGGTTAAACAATTCTGCTTACAAAAATGGCTAGGCCTATTGCTGACCTGTTTTACGTTTACGCATCTCGCGTGTGCCGATATTGTTTCGAGCCAAGGCCGTGAACGATTGTCATTGGACCGTGGTTGGCTATTTCATCTGGGAGATATTCCTACTCCAGAAATCAAAGGACATGGAGCCTCCTACGGCAATGCAAAGGCGGGCAATGCTCCGGGCGCTGCCGCGCGCGAATATGACGATTCCGATTGGCGCAAACTCGACCTTCCCCATGATTGGGCCGTTGAAGGTCCATTCGATCCAAACGCTAATATTTCCCAGGGTTATCGTCCACGCGGCGCGTCATGGTATCGCCGCTATTTACGTGTGGATGAAGCTGATCACGGCCGCCATTTTGAATTGCAGTTCGATGCTATAGCTACGCATTCAACGGTCTGGGTGAATGGCAATGTTGTGAATCGCAACTGGTCTGGCTACAACGCAAGCTACATCGACATCACCCCCTACCTACGCTACGGCGATGCAATGAATACCATCGCCATTCGTGCGGATGCGAATCCCATGGAAGGTTGGTGGTACGAAGGTGCGGGAATCTATCGTCATGCCTGGCTGGTTAAACGCAGCCCCGTTCATATTATTACGGACGGTGTGCATGCCACTCCGCGTCAACCATCTGATGGCAAACTCAATGGAAGTTGGCAGATTCCCGTTGCAGTTACTCTCGAAAATAGCGGCAAACAAGCTACGGATGTAAACGTTCAAGTCACTGTGTTTGATCCGCAAGGCAAGCAAGTTGCGCAGCAGGCGCAATCAATAAAAGTGCCGGTGCTCACTCAGGTAACTGCTCAAATTCCTTTGACAATAAATTCTCCGGCGCTCTGGTCGATCGAGCAAACGAATCTTTATCGCGTAACGACACAGATTTTTCAAGGCGGTAAAAAAGTGGATGAAGATTCACTGACAACTGGTTTTCGCACCATTCGATTCGATGCGCAACAGGGTTTTTTCCTGAACGATAAACACGTGAAATTGCAAGGCGTTTGTATCCATCAGGATCACGCGGGCGTTGGCGTGGCTGTGCCAAATTCAATTTGGGAATATCGTTTGCGTCGTTTGAAAGAGTTGGGCGTTAACGCCATTCGTTTTTCTCACAATGCGCCCGCCGCAGAAGTTTTAGACATGGTGGACCGTATGGGATTTGTGGTGATGGATGAGAATCGCAATTTCAATCCATCGCCAGATTACATGAAGCAATTGGAATGGATGGTTCGCCGCGATCGTCATCACCCCGGCATTATTTTGTGGTCCGTATTTAACGAAGAGCCGGTGCAAGGCAGCGAAGTTGGTTATGAAATGGTTCGCCGAATGGTGGCCGTTGTAAAAAATTTGGATGATACGCGCCCCGTCACGGCGGCAATGAACAGCGGCTTTTTTAGCGACCTGAATGTATCCCATGCGGTAGATGTGGTCGGTGCGAATTATCAAGTGCAGGATTATGATCGTTTCCATGCAGCACGTCCCGATGTTCCCTTCACAAGCTCGGAGGACACTTCTGCGTTTATGACCCGTGGTGAATACAAAACCGATAGAACTAAAAATATTATTGCAAGTTACGATGACGATTTTGCGCAATGGGGTAACAGCCATCGCGATGCGTGGGAAGCAATTGATAGCCGTCCTTATGTTGCAGGCGGATTCGTATGGACCGGTTTCGATTATCGCGGTGAACCTACACCTAATGAGTGGCCATCGGTCAGTTCTTTTTTCGGCATTATGGATCTCAACGGATTTCCGAAAGATGCCTACTATATTCATCAAGTTCAGTGGATTAAAGATCGCCCACTGGTTTACGTTGCGCCCCATTGGAATTGGGCCGGCGACGAAGGGAAAGAAATACGCGTCATGGTGATGGCCAACGTCGAACGCGTAAAACTTTTTCTCAACGGCCGCGACTTGGGTGAACAACAAGTGGATAAATATCGCATGAACTTTTTCAAGGTTGCGTATGAACCCGGCAAACTTGAAGCCATTGGTTTCAACGGTGATAAAGAAGTTGCTCGCGCTAAAGTCGAAACTACAGGCAAAGCAGTTGCATTGGAATTAATCCCGGACCGCAAATCTTTATCCGGTGATGGACACGATGCAATGCCAATTACCGTTCGCGCACTCGATGCAAAAGGTCGGCCTGTTCCTATCGATAATTCGGAAATTACGTTTGACATCAGCGGTGCGGGTAAATCCATCGGGCACGGCAATGGCGACCCCAATTCTCATGAAGATGAAAAAGGAAAAACCCGTAAACTTTTTAACGGGCTAGCGCAACTTATCGTGCAATCAAATTATCCAGATGAACGCGGAAGCAGTAAAGGCAATATAAAAATTACCGCAAGTGCAGCAGGCTTAAAAACTGCAAAACTAAATATCCCTGTTAAAGGTGTTCCAGCTATTCCGTTTGTAGCCGAATCTGTAGCGCCTCTCACCTACATAACGGATTGGCGTGTATCACCTGCAAATGTTGAGCGCCCTGATCCAACTCAAGTTCTTGCAGATAACGATATGAACACCTGGGGCTGGGGTCAACCACCTATGATGAATGTTCCAGCAAGCGTAAAAGGTGGAAAATATCGTTTATACCGCACCAAATTCACGCCACGAAAAAATCTTGCAAACGGAACAGGCCAACTTCATTTTTACGGCATTACCGGTAAAGCCGAAATTTGGTTAAACGACACGTTAATCGCGAAAAAAGATTCTTTTGCGCCGGGCGAGTTAAATCTGGATTTACCTGCTGGTGAGGGTGCGCGCCAATTAAATGTTATCGTTGAAGGCGACGGCGAGAAAAAAGCGGGTATAGATGGCAATGTGGTGATTGAGCCCAGGAAAAAATAATTTAATTTTATAGTGCCATATAACTTTTATATTATCGGAGAATTTTCGTCCTGGATTCGCTTCGATCTTTTGATGTAAGTTTGGCTACATATATGCAGAAGCACTCGTTGACGACGAAATGTTCATCAGAATTGCATGCATTGAAAATCAACAGCTAAAAACTTCAAGCAGCTTGTACAGGTGTGTGGGAAGAGCGGCCAAGCCACTCCTGAACCTTGCGGGTCATTTCATGCTTGGCTGCTTTTCGTTTTGCTTTCTCGGTTTTTTCATGCACGCCACCTTTGCTCATAATCGGGTGGAATGCATGACCATTACGTCGTTCTTGTTTCTTGGGCATATGAAACTCCTTAGTAAGTTTGCTGAACCACAATTTTGACAATTATTTCCTTCGATTGTTCTCCCTCATCCTTTTACGCACAAGACTTGCTTCAGCGTATGAACCACTTCCACCAAGTCAGATTGATTTTCCATAACCTGTTCAATGTCTTTGTAGGCTGCCGGTATTTCATCAATCACGGCTTTGTCTTTGCGACATTCAACACCCTTCGTTTGTGCAATTAAATCTTCTTTGCCAAACACACTGCGTGCTGCTGTGCGGCTCATTTTTCTCCCTGCCCCGTGGGAGCAAGAGCAGAAGGAATCAGCATTGCCTTTGCCGCGCACAATAAAAGATTTTGCACCCATGCTTCCGGGAATAATGCCAAGTTCACCGTCGCGCGCGCTAATCGCACCTTTACGTGTGACCATGACATCTTCACCAAAATGATGTTCACGGCTCACGTAATTATGATGACAATTTATTGCGTGACGATCCGTGCGAAATTTTGGGATAAAGGGTGCGATTGCGCGCAACACCAAGCCCATAATTTCGTCGCGATTCAAGCGCGCATACTCTTGCGCCCAATTAACTGCCGTCACGTAATCACCAAAACTTTCGCTACCTTCCGTAAAGTAAGCCAAATCTTTATCGGGTAAATTGTGAATATGTTTACCCATATCTTTTTTAGCCAAGGCAATAAAATATTGTCCAATAGCGTTGCCAATTCCCCGGCTGCCAGTGTGCAACATGACCCATACATCCTTGTTTTCATCCACACATACTTCAATGAAATGATTGCCTCCACCGAGTGTTGCCATTTGTTTGGCCCAAACGTTATTTGGTCGCTTTAACATTTTCATTACTGTCGGATGTTTTTCAAATAACCAATCTACCCCAACGGCTAATTGCTTGCATGCACTTGCTCGTATGTTTACCGTTTTATGCGCATTCAAACCCACAGGCACCGCCCGTTCAATCGCACTACGCATTGCACCAAGATCATCTGGTAATTGCGACGATTTGATAGACAAGCGTACTGCACTCATTCCGCAACCAATATCCACGCCTACAGCGGCGGGAATAATGGCTTTAAGTGTGGGAATTACAGAACCTACAGTTGCACCAATGCCTAAATGCACATCGGGCATGGCTGCAATATGCGAATGAATAATTGGCAGTTGCGCAACTTTTTTCAATTGCGTTAGCGCTTCATTTTCAATATCTCGCGTATAAATTTTTACTGGCTTAAAGCCATCGCCAGCATTTTTGTTTAACTCAATTTTTACAGGCATAGAAATCCCTTAAACGTTTTTTATAAAAACGATTTTTTTATTTAAAACCTTCAAGTCGGCTTTTCGAATCTCAGAAAAGAAAAAGCCCCGATTAGTAACCTAATCAGGGCCTTTATTGCGCCTGACTCAGAAGGTTTGTGTTATTACCTTCCAAGTCAACGTACTCGAAAGGATTTAGCGGTAGTTATAGTTCGCGTAGGTCATCAGTGAGTACTCCTATGGTGCATTAAAATGCAGTGCGTTAAACGTATAGTGACAAAGATTTTTCAGTGGAAAATCAGAACATTTTAGTGTTCTGGAAATTGGACGCGATAATACGCTGAAAATTTGAGCTGTCAATAAAATTATTGGCGCATACAACTTTTTTATCGGCAACCTTAATAGGTTTAGCAATCAATCTTAAATCGAAAACGAATCGTCAGGTCTTATTTTTCGGTATTAAATTGTAGTGACTCACTTTAGTTCTGGTACAGTTGGCTGGCATTTTGAATTTAAGAAACTTAGATGATTGTTTTGACGCCAATAGTTGCGCCACCAGTTATTCCTTCTGAATCATTAATTCAACATGTAACGAATATGTTTTATTTTCGTAATTTCATTTTCACTAAAATGTTAAAGGAGTTTTTTGGATGACTTTCATAAAATTTTATCGCTATCTAGTTAGCGCTTTTCTCATCACTGCGGCTTCGATAAGTTTTGCCGCAAGCAGCTCAAGTATTCCGAGTACGCTAATCACCTTGATTCAAGCAGAAGCATACACCTCGCAAGGCGGCACCACTCAGGAAGTCACGACTGACACCGGTGGTGGATTCAACGTTACGAACATCAACACTAATGATTGGCTTTCTTATCTTGGTACCGTTGTAAATATTCCAACAACCGGCGTTTATCAAATTACCTACCGTGTTGCCGGCAGCGGCGGTTTTAAATTTAAAGAATCAAAAGAAACTGGCGGCACCGTTTATGACTCGGTTTCAATCCCCGCAACGGGCGGCGGACAAAATTGGGTTAGCATTACTCATACGATTACTCTCCCCGCAGGTACTCGAAACTTCGGAATAACGGCATCTTCTGGTGGATTTAATATTAATTGGTTCAAGATTGAAAAATCGTGGAGTACCAATTCAAGTTCGTCGAAAAGCTCGGTCAGTTCATTTACCTCATCTTCCAAACCAAATTCATCATTAAGTTCGCTGCCGAGAAGTTCTTCATCACTACCGGGCAGCAAATCAAGCATCTCATCTTTACGTCCATCATCTACTAGCTCTTTGTCCAGTCGATCGAGCAGTCTGCCAGCCTCCTATTTAATGGGCGGTGCAGTTCAAGGCAAGGAACTTAATATCGCTACGGTCGTCACCACTCTGGCCGGTATGCCTCTAGGGTCATCGGAGTTCAAAGGGGTTAGCGGAATGGTCCGTGTCGGTCAGAATTTTTACGTCTCCACTGAATACGCGATTCGTAAAATCGATATTTACTCAGGAAAAGCGACGCTTTTTGTCGGAGGAAACTACGACCCAATTCGTACTGGTGACCCTGTTGACGGGGTCGGCGAGGAAGCCCTCTTTTGTCGCCCTAATGGAATAGCGTCTGACGGAAGTAGCCTATATGTAGCTGACACCTGCAATCAGTCTATACGCCGCGTTGATATTGCTACCCGCACGGTGACCACTCTTGCAGGTAATGGTGATGGAGCAGGGCTCAGAGATGGCGTTGGGCGTAATGCAGACTTTTTGAACCCCAGTGACATCACGTTAATAGGGGGTAGCCTGTACATTACTGATTCAGGAAATCATGCAATTCGGAAACTCGATATAGCCACGCGCACTGTTACGACTGTCGTTCGGGATTCGGGCGGCGTTTTTGAAACTCCATGGGGTATTACTAATGATGGACAGAATCTCTATTTCACCGATGCGGGCTTCGGCAATGTTCGTAAATTAGCGCTCTCAACAGGCATTATGACAACGATTGCGGGTGCAACATCTTATGTTTCGGGCTCTGCGGATGGTAAGGGCAACGCCGCACGCTTTAACCAGCCAGCGGATATCGTTCTTGAAGGGAACGACCTTTATGTGGCAGACAGAGGAAATAACACCATTCGTAAAATCGTTCTAGCGACCGGTGAGGTAACGACAGTAGCCGGCATAGCGGGAGTTGCTGGCTCCGCAGATGAGGTCGGTTACGCAGCCAGCTTCTCCGGCCCGACAGGCATTGTGATTGATGGTTATGAAATGTACATTACCGATTACAACAACGGTGCCATTCGCAGAATGGTTTTAGGTTCTGGGAAGGCATACACCTATTGGCTTGATCTCCCGCTTAGCGATGGCGTGGCACGCAATGCGAGATTTTCTCTCGCCGCGGGTATTACTTTTGATGGCACCGACCTTTATGTCGCTGACCTAACTGGGCATGCGATACGTAAAGTTGAGGTGGCGACCGGCAAGGTCACGACTATCGCAGGTATGCTCGGCCATGAAGGGTATGCTGACGGCGTTGGTGCTGAGGCAAGGTTCATCTATCCGGTGCATATTACAAGCGATGGTACGAGCCTCTATGTAACGGAGGGAAGTAGAATCCGGAAAATAGTTATCGCGACTGGCGCTGTCACCACACTGGCAGGGTTTACTTCCGTGCATGCCATCACTACGGATGGCATTAACCTTTATGTTGTGGACGACACTAAAATTCGCAAAGTTTCGATTAGCACTGGGGCTGTGACAACATTTGCAACTTTGTCCAGTTCCAGCGCAACACTATATTCGATCACTACAGACGGCACCAATTTATACGTTTCAAATGATTTTGCTATTCGTAAAGTTGCTATTGCCACTGGGGTAATGACTATTCTTGCCGGTGTGGCAGAGACTAGCGGTACGGCTGATGGCGTTGGTACTAACGCGCGTTTCGGATCCATTAATGACATCACCACAGACGGCACTAACTTATATGTGAATGATGGTAATAACACTATTCGCAAAGTGGTAATAGCAACCAAAGAAGTTACAACTCTCGCAGGCACACCTGGAACCCATGGTGGAGCAGACGGTGTAGGTACTGAAGCGCGATTCTACCGGCCGATGGGCATAGTTACTGATGGCTTTAGCCTATTTGTAGCAGATGGCATGAAGATCCGTAAAATTCAGTAATTCTCTGTACCATTTGAAACAAAAACGCCCGCATTATGAGACTGTGTCAAAACCCTAGAGTGTAGGGTTTTAATTTGAGAAATGCCCGCATCGTTTCGATGCGGGCATTTTTTTATGCATTACAAAAAGGGCGAAGCCGTAACCCAGGGTAGTTTGTTTCCCGTAAGTCTGGATGAACTCATTCCCGCTGATCATAGCGTTCGAGTCATCGGTGCTTATGTTGAGCACCTTTCATTATCCGCACTGGGTTTTACTAAAGCAGTGACGAAAACCACCGACCGCCCACCCTACGATCCTGCGGATTTATTAAAACGTTATCTGTACGGCTATCTGCAGCGCATTCGCTCCTCCCGCCGCCTGGAAGCAGAGTGCCAACGCAATGTGGAAGTCATGTGGCTACTCGGTCGATTGACGCCACTTGCCGTGAATTTGTGCAGTTTTGTCGCCGTGCACAGCTCATTACCGGTGAGCTGGTGGCGATTGATGGCAGTAAATTTCAAGCTGCCGCGTCACATCGACAACATGTCACTCCCGCAAAACTCGCTAAACAACAGGCTGTACTTGAGCAACAGATTCATCGGTATTTAACAACACTGGATCAACAGGATCAGGCCGAAAAGGCGGAGCCTATTGATGCCGATGCGGTTCGCGCGGCGCTGCAAGCATTGCAGGATCAGCAGCAAAAAAACCTCGCACAACAAGCGTACCTGCGAGAGCAAAATCTATCCCAGCTGATCAAAACCGAACCCGATGCCCGCATGATGCGCACGGCGGCGGGAAATAAAGTGTCCTACAACGTGCAAACGGCAGTCGATGCCGCACACAATTTGATTGTGCATCACGAAGTCACACAAGCGGGAAACGACAGCCAACAACTGCTACCCATCGCGCTCGCCACCAAAGGCGTATTGGCGCAAGACACGCTTACCGTAGTAGCCGATGCAGGCTATTCCAACGGAGAACACTTTGCGGTCTGTGAGCGTGAACAGATTGACGCGTATGTGCCGGCCAATCGTGCTGTGAATAATCAGGGCGAGCAACCTCACTTTGATCGTACGGAATTCCATTATGAGCCAGCGACAGATACCTTTCGCTGTCCCAATGGCACGCCTTACAGCGCAAACAAATGAATAAGGGCGCCATCATTTACGCCGCTCAAGACAGTGATTGTCATTCTTGTCCGTTGAAATCGCAGTGCACGAAGGCGAGCCGACGTTACCTCACCATACATGCTCATGAGGATGCCTTTGCGCGCATGCACGTTCGGTTGCAACAGCGACCTGAGGTGATGTGCATACGCCGTGCGACGGTTGAGCATCCGTTTGGAAATCTCAAGCAATGGATTTTCGGTAACGGACGATTTTTATTGTGGGGATTGGCGGGTGCCGAAACGGAAATGGCGTTGGGTTGTATGGCTTACAACCTGAAGCGCGCGATGAATATTCTGGGGGTTCAGAAAATGCTGGCTAGACGCAATGTTACGTTAGAAATACGCAACACATAAAAAATAAAAATGCCCCGAGATCATCGGGGCATTTTTATTGGCTAACAAACGACTGTGGGTTTTGACACAGTTTCTTTATGCGGGCGTTTTTTTTCAAATTTTCTTGCCTATTGATCCTGATTTTTTCAGCTGGATTCATTACAACCGTCAATAGCCATCATTCAATCCAATTCGCTAAACTGTCCCATCCGCATAATCCCAAACCGAGACACCTATGCCACTAGAGCTTTCACCGGCGCGTGAGCGCGTTATGTTATTTACGCTTATGGCGTTGCAGTTTGTGATGATTGTGGATTTCATGATTATGATGCCGCTGTCGTCGCAGTTGATGGCGGTATTTGATATTCAGCCAGCGCAATTTGGTGTGTTGGTTTCTTCTTATTCAATTGCTGCGGGCGTGTCTTCGTTGTTGGCTTCTTCCCTCGGGGATCGGTTTGATCGTCGCAGCGCGCTATTAGTTTCTTACGTTGGTTTATTAATTGCGACGCTCGCTTGCGCTTATTCAAACACGTTTACGATTTTATTAATTGCTCGAATCATCGCAGGATTTTTCGGTGGGGTTTTAAGTTCGATTGTGTTGGCCATCGTCGGCGATATATTTCCACCAAATAAGCGAGGTAAAGCAATGGGTATTGTTATGCTCGCTTTTTCACTCGCGGCAATTGCGGGTGTGCCACTAGGGTTATTTATTTCCGCGCATTTTTCGTGGCAAACACCGTTTAGTTTTTTAGCCTATGCAGGTATTGTGGTCCTTATTGTGGCTTATAAAGTTATACCAAGTGTACGAGGACACTTGGATCAACCGCGAGTCAATTTTTTTAGAAGTTATGTCGAATTATTTCGTATACCGAATCATTGGTGGGCCTTTGCAGTGTCTTGCTTGGTAATGTTTAGCGGTTTTATGGTGATTCCTTATCTCGCACCTACCATGGTTTCGAATATTGGAATGACAGATCATGAGCTTCCTTACATTTATTTGTGTGGTGGCCTCGCAACTTTATTTACGAGACCGCTAATAGGTCGTATGACAGACAAGTATCCACATTGGAAAGTCATGGCGGTGACAAGCTTGTTGAGTTTTATCCCGATTATTCTCGTCACTCAAACACTAAAGACGCCATTTTGGATTCAGCTCGTGTTTGCAACCTTATTTTTTGTATTTGTTAGCGGACGATTTATTCCTACCTCGGCACTCATCACCGCCTCATGCGAATCGCGTTTTCGTGGGCGCGTGATGGCATTCAGTTCTGCAGTACAAAATTTCGGTTCGGGATTTGCCGCGTTAATTGCCGGAGCTATTATGGTGAAAGCGCCCAGCGGTGAAATTTTGCATTATGATTGGGTGGGCTATATTGCTTGTGCGGTGAGTTTAGTTGCGATTTATGCTGCGACTAAAGTGCGAGCTGTCGGTTAGCCATATTCAAATTTTTAATACTTGGGAATCGAGGCAGATACATATACATATCTGCCTCGACTAAAAAAGTGAGCGAATTTTTTTTGCTGTATCTATTGCTGAGTCCAAATCAGGTTTTTTAACTTCCTTTTTTGGTTCTTCCTGTTTAGATTCCTTTTGTTTCGAATTTGTAGCGCTTTGTTTGTTAGTAGATGTACTTGTCGGGCTCGATGGCGCAGCATCACCTTGTATAACAAATTCTACCCGTCTGTTAGTCGCTTTACCTTTTTCATTATCATTACTGGCCACAGGTTGACTTTGACCTTTACCGAGGGGATTCAGGCGCGTTGGACTAATTCCGTAATCGCTTACCAATGCAGCTACTACTTGATCACTTCTCTGTTGCGATAATGTTAAGTTCGACTCCTCCGTTCCAACATTATCAGTATGGCCAATTACGTCCAGGTTCATTTGTTGGTTATCATTTAAAATTTGTGCTAATTCACTTAACGTAGTCTGCGAGCTCGGTTTTAATGTCGATTTTCCGGTGTCGAATGTCAATCCATAAACATCCACACGGCCTGATTTATTAAGTGCTTCTGCAATGGGGCTATTACCGACTACGCTAATTTTATCCGTCGCCATTTCACCTTTTTCTATAACGAATAACCATACGCCGCCTTCGTTCACAAACATGGAAACGTAAACATTTCCATTTTGGGCCGCGATGTACTGATTGTCTCTTGCATAATTCAAATATAAATCACGCGCTTTCAGCAAGTCTTTGAAGCTGGACAAGTTTGTTTCTGTGCAAGGGCGATTACATACGAATAATTCTTTAAAACCACTTTTGCTTAATGCGGATTGATAGTTTCGGAAAATTTGGAGCGCCGAGACGGTGTCTGGTTTTGTATAGTGTATGTAAGTGACTTGCCCCTCTAGCGGCAGCACTTTATCCGCTACCCACTCGTTACCTTTTTCATAAGGTTTGCTCAACAGTAGCTGGGCTTCCTCGAACTCCTTAAAGTCATAGTGGCTAATTTTAGTGTCAGGATAACGATTAACCATAGGGTGATCTTTTCCTTCTTCCGCCAAGGCTATTGTTGTAAAACCAACAAGAGTTGCAACCAAAAATAACACTACATTTTTATATTCAGACTTCATATCTTTCTCCATAAATTAGTTCTGAAATGTTAATACATTAATATCAACCTGGTTGATTCGTTAGTAACTTTTCGAGCGTTTTTTCATAAATTTCTGTGAGAGTGTTGAGATCATCCGCACTAATACATTCGTTTAACTTATGAATAGTGGCATTAATTGGACCCAGCTCAACAACTTGTGCTCCCGTCGGTGCGATAAATCTACCATCAGATGTTCCGCCCGATGTTGAAAGCTCGGTTTCAATTCCTGTTGTGTCTTTTATCGCATTAATGACAGCGTTGACTAAATTTCCTCGTGGAGTTAGGAAAGGTTGGCCGCTCAAAATCCATTGCAACTCATATTTCACATTATGTTTATTTAAAATAGCTTCGGTACGTTCACGTAAAATTGCGTCAGTTAATTCGGTGGAGAAGCGAAAATTAAATATTACTTCCAGCTCACCAGGAATTACGTTGGTCGCGCCTGTTCCACCGTTAATATTGGAAACCTGAAAACTGGTAGCAGGGAAAAATTCATTTCCATTGTCCCAATGCTCAACACTCAGTTCCGCTAAGGCCGGTGCAAATGTGTGGATAGGATTATCGGCTAAATGGGGATAGGCAACATGCCCCTGAATTCCTTTAACCTTCAATATCGCCCCAAGTGAACCACGACGACCATTTTTAATTACATCGCCAACAACATTAGTGCTGGATGGTTCGCCTACTATGCACCAGGTCATCTTAGTATTGCGCGCCTCCAACCATTCAACAACTTTCACTGTTCCGTTGACCGACGGTCCTTCTTCGTCACTAGTAATTAAAAAAGCAATTCGACCATTGTGATCAGGATATTTTGCAACGAAATTTTCGCACGCAATAACCATGCTGGCCAATGAACCTTTCATGTCTGCTGCACCGCGACCATGCAACATTTTGTCAATAATTTTTGGTTCGAATGGCGGATTATTCCAATTATTTTCGGGACCAGTTGGAACAACATCAGTATGACCAGCAAAGGCCAAAATGGGACCATCATTTCCCCGCACTGCCCAAAAGTTAACGACTTCCCCAAAACGTAGACGCTCGGTTTTGAAACCTATAGCTTCAAGTCGGTTTATCATCATTTCCTGGCAACCATCATCATCCGGGGTTACGGAACGACAACGAATTAAATCTATAGCAAGTTGAAGCGTGGGTGTGAGCGCAGATGTCATTGGGCTTCCAAATTCTGTGAGGGGCGAGAGCAGGTCGCGCCGATTTTACAGGTTTGGTATGTTTACTTCTAGGTTTTACTTAAGAGTCTTGGGCGAGGGACTTTTTATACTGGCTTGGTGTGATCCCGGTCTTATCTTTAAAAACCTTATAAAAGCTGTTGCGGTTATTAAATCCAGAGCGGTAAGCAATATCTGAAATGGTGAGTTCGCTTTCATTGAATGAAAGAAATATCAGTGATTCCTGGTAACGTAATTCATTTAGGAAATCGTAAAAGCTTATGGACTTATGAATGTTTAAAAGCTCAGACAATTGGTGGCTAGTCACACCTAAAAGAGATGCTAATTTTGGAAGCGAAATATCTTCATCTAAATGTGGTTTATGAGTCTTTACTAGCTTTTGTAATTCTTCGTCCAACTGCTTTGCTGCTTCAGGACTTAACTCCACGCTGCGCAGGTGAGGTTTTGTTTCAGGTGCCGGTTCGTCCACTAATGGCAACTCGTGGAAAAATACTTCAGGTTGATAGATTGAAAATAGCGCAATAGTATTCACGAAGATAGCAACCAAACTTGCAACTGTCGCTAGCAGAGTAAAAGAGAGTGAATTGCCTGAGAGTAAATTGATAAATACTGCGATATCCAAAAGCATGATAAAAAATAAACTGCTGACCAAATAGAGTAGCCAATAATAGGTTGTATTCTTGAACTTCTTTGTCAGTTTTAGTAATTGCACTCGTTCCGATTTCAGCAGATATCCTGCATAAGCCAGATAACCAAAAACCTGTACAAATAACAATATTGTCATTATTGGCAAGCTAACCAATTTCAGATTCAGAAGTTCGTGGACATAAGATAATAAAAACGGTATTGCTTGAATCGTGTAACTGATGCGACCAGGCGGTTTTAATAGAATATGCCGAATGAGGGCAACCATAATCGGGCCGTAACACCAGGTTAGTTTTTGGCTAAGAACAGCTAACCAATAAATAGGCCTTACACTTACCAAGCTGAGGTAGGCATTCAACGGGGGCACAAGTAATAAAATAATAAAGCAGAGAATTGAATTTTTAACTTTCCGCTCACCGCGACGACTAATTATTAAATTTAAACAAGTCCAGCACCCCAAGCTAAAAGAAAATATAAACCAGACCTTCAAAAGTTCGATGTGTGTTTGTGTCATGTAGTTTTATCTTAAATGTGCTTAAATATTTTTTAAAATGAAAAGGCTATCGGCGACCAATAGCCTTGTAAATACTATTTGTTAGAAAATACGTCAAACGTACCTGTGAATAAAATCAATCCATCGCCAAAGTTTTGAAACCACCGTCCTGATGTAGGTGTTTCAAAGGTATACACCATGGTATAAGGGAAGGTGAAAAATTCGCTTACTTGAATCACTTCTTCCACGGCAATATTTGCCGATATTTTGGTGTATTTATAGGTTCCAGTAGAGTTCACATTCCCTGGCCCAAAACCTTTAAATAATAAGGTATCGTCCTGAGCGTAGGTTTGTAAAACCAATCCTCCCGTTGGATAAACTCCAGCAGGCAAATCAGATTTGGTCGACTTAATGATCAAAGCAACGTTAGTGTCCGCTTTTTCACTGGGTGCTAAATGTTGTTCGATAGGCAGGTTAGATGGAACTAGCGTAAAGCTTCCCGACGATTTGAGCTGACCATTGCCAAAATCTTCCTCCCACTTCCCGCTGGTCGATGTTTCAAACGTATATTTTATGGTTGAAGGAGTATTGTTAACTGAAATGTTTATCAATTTTTCTATTGCTGTATTAAGCCCTGTTCGCTGATATTTATAGGTGCCATGAAAAGCTTGTTGATCATTAGGTACCGTCGCTTGCATTGTAGCTGTTCCCTGAGCAGCGAATTTTCCGTCTTTTCTGTAATGTTTAACCACCGCACCTTTGTAAGGATACCCGCCGGAGAAATTAGCTACCGTCTTCTCAATTTGAAAAACCACATCCATACCCGCCAAGCTGACGGGGGCGTTTAGGCCAAGGCAATTTTTTATATCATTTAAATCGCTATGTGCACTCACATTGCAACAACTTACAATGAGTAGTTTGGCGGCGAGTAATCGTAGTCTGCGTAAAATCTTCATAGGTTTATCCGTTTGTGTTGCTAATGAAAAATAAGATTGATTGGCCACTCTTCGCAGAGCGACAGGCTAATGTTTGAATAATTGATGTTGAAAAATGTGTGTTTCGATCAGAAATGACAGAGATAGCTTTAAATAATTATTTCAAGTCGTGTTAGATGGAGCGACTAATACGAGAAATCGATATTGCAGAGTAGAGGGAGACGACTGGGTGGGATCAAAGGGCTTTTGAATTTAATTTTCATGCGAGATTTGAAGTGACGGCGGTGCAAACCGCCGTCGATGGGTAAGGCATGGCTAAGGCGCAGTTAGGCAGCTTTTGACTGGTCGCCTCTATGCTCAAGGACATTCCCGTCTGAATTAATTGCGATGGTTTTAGGTTTCATCGCTTCAGGGATTTCCCGAACAAGGCTGATAGACAAAAGCCCGTTGTTGAGCTGAGCACCTGTCACCTCCACATGATCGGCCAAATTAAATTTGCGCTCGAACGTGCGAGTTGCTATACCCTGATGCAGATACTTACGATCCGCCGTTGCGTCAGACGCTTTTTTACCGCGCACTGTCAGCACGCCTTTTTCCACCTGGATATCCAAATCCTCACGCTCGAAGCCTGCAACCGCTAGGGTAATTCCATAACGATTTTCGCCGTTAACTTCGATATTGTAAGGTGGGTAGCCAGCAGACGCCTGGTCCGCGCGAAGCGCTGTATCCAGCAAACTGCCCAAACGATCAAAGCCAATGCTGCTGCGATACAGTGGTGTTAAATCAATCGTATTCATAATATATCCTCCTAACGAAGCGATAAAAGACAAAGACAATTTAGTGACAAGTCCGACGGCACCTGTCGAGGAATTAATTAAGGGCTAGAAAATATTTTTCAAGAAGGATTTTTAAAACAAGTTTTTATTTGAGCAAGAAATTTTTATAAAAAATAGTTTTAAAAATTGGGGGATGTGGCTGCCACAAATTTAGTGGAGTGTATAAATGAAGACTTGAACGTCTAAAAGCGGGATTTGAAAAGCGCGACAATATTGAGATGTAAAAAAAGCCAAACTAAAGTTTGGCCTTCATGGATTAGTATATTTATTCTCCAGCCAGCCCAACATAAACCTCGTGCACATCATCATCGTCATCAATTGCTGCTAAAAAGGCTTCAACTTCCTCTAATGCTTCGCCTGACAAGCTAACAGGATTTTTTGGACGATAACCAATTTTGGCGGATTCAACGTTAAAACCTTGCGCGGGTAATGCTTTTTGGACCAAGTCTAAATCGGTGATGTCGGTGATGAAAAGAGTTGTGCCTTCTTCATCGGTTTCAAAATCTTGTGCTCCAGCTTCGATGGCGGCCATTTCGGGGTCGGCATCTTTATTCGCGGATGTTGCTTCGATCATGCCTACGTGTTCGAAATCCCAAGAGACTGAGCCTGAAGCACCTAATTGGCCTTTACGGAATAATCCACGAATATTTGAAATGGTACGATTAACATTATCTGTTAAACATTCAACGATGACGGGAACCTGATGGGGCGCGAAACCTTCATAAACAACTTTTTCGTAAGTAATGCCGCCATCTAATTGGCCTGAACCTTTTTTGATTGCACGCTCAAGTGTCTCGCGAGTCATGGACGCTTTTTTAGCTTGCACAATGGCGAGACGTAAACGGGGGTTCATGTCCGGGTCTGCGCCGTTGCGTGCCGCAATCATGATTTCTTTGGTGAGTTTGGTAAACAATTTACCTTTTGCACTGGCGGCAGCTTCGCGACCTTTTGCTTTCCATTGAGCGCCCATAATTTTTATCTCGCTTGAATGTATTTAAAAAAATAATGTTAACAAATTACCGTTCATCCTGAGCATAGCCGAAGGGCGACAAGCTCATACTTCGACAAGCTCAGTATGAACGGATAGATAATTAATTTTTGTGCAATTCTGTATTTAATTGCAATGCACTTTTATTGGTAACAACTTCCACACGCCCGCTAATTGAATTGCGGCGGAAAACCAAATCCGAAACGCCTGCCAAGTCGCGCGCTTTTACGGTTTTTACTTCAGCGCCTGTGTCATCGAGCATGACTACTTTGGTGCCCGCAGTGATATACAAACCTGATTCTATCTTACAGCGATCGCCAAGAGGAATTCCAGAGCCCGCATTGGCACCAATCAAGGATTCTTTACCGATTGAGATAATTATATTACCGCCGCCGGACAAAGTCCCCATGGTTGAACTGCCACCGCCCAGATCTGAACCGGCTCCCACAAATACGCCTGCAGAAATGCGACCTTCAATCATGGCTGGGCCTTCAGTGCCCGCATTAAAGTTTACAAAACCTTCGTGCATGATGGTGGTGCCTTCGCCTAAATAAGCGCCTAAACGCACGCGTGCTGTATGCGCAACACGTACACCTTTGGGTACAACGTAATTAGTCATTTTTGGGAATTTATCCACGCAGGAAACTTCCAGTTCTTCGCCATCAATTCGGGCCTGCAACTGATGCTCCGCTAATTCATTTACATCAATTGCGCCCTTATTGGTCCAGGCAACATTCGGCAATACTCCAAACATACCGGCAAGCACAGTTTCATGAGGTTTTACCAAGCGATGCGATAGCAATTGTAATTTCAAATACACTTCGGGCACTGACGTGGGCGTTGTGTCGGTCGTTAATAAGGTCACAACGAGAGGGCGTTTGCTGTTCAATATTTTTTTTGCTAGTTCAGCTTGTTCTGTTTCACCGACTGCTTTCAACGCCTGTGCTATATCACTCGCTTGTGAATTGGTGATTGCAATGGCCTGATTGCCATCGCTGTAACCAACCACTTGTGCAATTGCGCTTGCGATGGCCGCCGAAGGATTTAAAAGAGGCGCAGCGTAAAATACTTCCAGCCATTCACCTTTTGAGTTTTGTGTGCCAATGCCAAGGCCTAGTGCGTATAAAGTTGTCATGATGTTTCCTGATAATTAATTAAAAATTTTTGCGTATTCAGCTTCTTTAAATCCGACGTGTTTTTGTTTGCCCGTATCGAGCAATGGGCGTTTAATAAGTGTGGGGTTATCCGCGATTATTAGCGCTGCATTTTTTTCGCTGAAGTTTTCCTTTATATTTTCGTCTAGTTCTTTCCACGTAGTGCTTCGCTTATTAACTAAGTTTTCTAAACCTATCTCGGTGATCCAGTTATTCACTTGGGCTTTATCCAAGCCGTCTGCACGAAAATCGTGAAAACGATAGTCGATATTATTTTTCGCGAGCCAATCGCGCGACTTTTTTACGGTATCGCAGTTTTTTATGCCGTATAGAGTGATCATATCTTGCGTTTCTTTTCGGTGATTATTTACCGCCTCCCGGCCTTCCCCTTTGGCAGCGGGGCGCGCAGCCGGGAGGGTTAGGTTACGGTTTTAAAACAATTTTTGGTTTCTTTCGATTCGGACAACTCGTTTTACAAATTTCGCAAACCGTTCCATCGCAGCCGCGTGCAGAGCAGTGTTCACGGCCATAATAGATAATTTGCAGGTGCAATGCATTCCAGGTTTCTTTAGGAAATAAACGCTTCAAATCTTTCTCAGTCTGTACAACATTTTTGCCGTTGGTTAAACCCCAGCGCTGTGCCAGGCGATGAATATGCGTATCTACCGGAAATGCCGGGTGGCCGAAGGCCTGGCTCATTACAACGCTTGCGGTTTTGTGGCCAACACCGGGCAGTCTTTCAAGCGCTTCCCAATCATCGGGTACTTTTCCGTCATGTTCATTAACTAACATTTGCGATAATACGGAAATCGCTTTGGATTTTTGTGGTGACAATCCGCAAGGGCGAACAATTTCCTGGATTTTTTCTACAGGAACTTTCGCCATATCGTAAGGATTGTCTGCCAGTTTAAACAAGGCTGGTGTTACCGTATTAACGCGCGCGTCAGTGCATTGTGCAGACAATAAAACGGCAATCAGTAATGTGTATGCATCTTTATGTTCAAGCGGAATGGGCGGATCAGGGTAAAGCTGTTGGAGCTTTTCCCGAATGTAGTCTGCCCGACCTTGTTTGGATAATTTTTGTAGCCCGGTCATAGCGATTTAACAAATGTTTTAATGCGCTGTGCGGCGTCAATACATTCTGCTAAAGGTGCGACTAATGCCAAACGAACATAATCTTCACCGGGATTAATGCCATTGGCATTGCGAGCGAGGTAGCTACCGGGTAATACGGTGACTTTTTGCGCTTCAAATAATTTTTGTGCAAATAGTTCACCTTTGATTGGCGTTTTCGGCCAAAGATAAAAACTTGCATCAGGTTTTTTAACATCCAAAATATTGTCGAGGATGTTTAAAACCGCATCAAATTTTTCCGTATAAGCTTTGCGATTTGCAATGACGTGATCTTCATCCTGCCATGCCGAAACGCTTGCGAGTTGTGTAGGTACAGGCATAGCGCAGCCGTGGTAGGTGCGATACAGCAAAAACTTTTCAAGGATTTTTGCATCTCCACCTACAAATCCTGATCGCAAACCAGGCAAATTAGAGCGCTTCGACAAGCTATGAAATACCACGCAACGCGAAAAATCATCGCGGCCCAATTCTGCACACGCTTGAAGCAAACCTGTTGGCGGATTTTTTTCATCAAAATAGAGTTCTGAGTAACATTCATCTGATGCGATGATGAAATCGTATTTATCCGCAAGTGAAATAAGTTTTTTTAGTTGGATGTTGCTCATTACTGCACCGGTAGGATTTCCGGGTGAGCAAATAAATAGTAATTGTGTGCGCTGCCAAAGATCCTCAGAGACTGATTCAAAATCCGGAATGAAATTATTCTCTGGCGTGCAGTTTAGAAAGTAGGGTTGTGCGCCCGATAGCAAAGCAGCGCCTTCGTAAATCTGATAGAAAGGATTAGGCGATAGGATAATCGGGTTTGGCTTAGTACGATCAATAATGGCTTGCGCGAATGCAAATAAAGCTTCACGTGTACCGTTAACAGGTAATACATGTTTATCTGCTGTAAATGTATTCGCATTTAGTTTGAAGCGTTTTGTTGCCCAAGCTGCAATCACCTCACGTAACTCGGGAATTCCTTTTGTAGTTGGATAAGTCGAAAGCTTGTTTAAATTTTTAACCAGGGTCTCTAATACGAATGCAGGCGGTTCGTGTTTGGGTTCGCCGATTGAAAGCATAATATCTTTTAAATCGGCAGGTGGAGTTACTGCTGCTTTCAGCGCGGCCAACTTCTCGAACGGGTAGGGATGTAGAAGGTGTAAATCAGGATTCATTTTTCAATTCATTTTAGGTTTGGTTTGAACTCGATGGCCAGCCATTAGTAGGTCGATATGGCTAGTGCAGATCTACCCGCTTATCCAACTGCTCACGAATTTCACGCTGAAATTCTTCAGCTAGCGGTGCGTCTAGCAAAGGCTTTCCCTGGCTATCGACAATAAAGAAAATATCCTCAACTCGTTCACCCAATGTTGCAATTTTCGCGTTAAGCAGTTGTATGCCAAACTTCATAAAAACTCTACCGATACACGCGAGCAACCCGGGTCGATCTGGGGTGATTACTTCGAGTACGCTGCAATTGCGCACTGTGTCGTGGCTTAGCGTTGTACGAGTTGGCATGGCGAAATATTTCAATCGGCGCGGTGTGCGGCGGCTGACTACTTCAGAGTAATTATCAACAAGGCGTAATTCTTCTTGCAATGTTTGCTGGATTTTTTTCAGCAGTGTCGGGTTATTGCCGAGCGGCTCGCCGTCCTGGTTAAGGACAAAAAACGTATCTACCGTGTAACCAGAATTGGATGTATAAATTTTTGCATCCTGAATGCTTAAATTCAGTTGGTCGAGCGCTGAGACTGAGGCGACGAAAATATTTTTTTGGTTTTTGCTACGAACAAAAATCTGTGTGGCGCCAGCCAGTTCGCGATTGGTGGTTTTTTTTATCAGGATTAGCGGCTCATCATTGATGTGGTCGGCCATGGCTTCGGTCTGCCAGGTGATATCAGAAACGCTTTCGCGTAAAAAATAATCCTCACCCATGTCGCGCCAGAATTCCCACACTTGTGTTTCCGTGAGTTTACCGCGTGTTAATTTTCGAATTGCTGCTTGTTGGGTTTCTGCAATCAACTCTTGTTTATCAATGGGGTTTTCAAGGCCGCGTCGCAAGGCGCGTTTGGTTTCCATATAAAGTTGACGCATTAAGCTCGCGCGCCAGGTATTCCACAATTCTTTGTTAGTGCCGTTAATGTCAGCTACGGTTAGTGCAAATAAATAATCTAAATGCATTTGATCGCCAACAGCTAAAGCAAAATTATGAATAACTTCAGGGTCAGACAAATCTTGTTTTTGCGATACGGATGACATCAGCAAATGTTTTTCAACCAGCCAGGATACTAAACGCGTTTCGCGTGCGGATATTCCGTGGCGACGACAAAAAACTTCAGCGTCAACAGCACCAAGCGTAGAGTGATCACCGCCGCGGCCTTTTCCGATATCGTGATACAAGCCTGCCATGTAGAGTAAATCCAAACGTGGCAGACGAGTCATGATGTGCGCGCAAATAGGAAATTCTTCCTTTGCGCTTGGCAATAAATAGTTGCACATGTTTTGCACTACTTTAAGCGTGTGCGCATCAACGGTGTAGATGTGAAATAAATCGTGCTGCATTTGGCCGGTGACCTGGCCAAATTCTGGCAAATACAATCCGAGAATTCCGTAACGTAGCATGCGTTTAAGTTGCTCGACCAGGCCGCCCGGGTATTGCAACAATTTTACAAATAGCTGGGTGTTTTTTGGATTGTTGCGAAAATTTTCATCGATAAGATGGCGGCTTTCGCGCACCAAACGAATGGTGGATGCTCGCACCCCGACAATCATCGGGTTTTGCGCCATGATCACAAACATTTCTAGCAAAGCAGAGGGATGTTCCTCAAACACGTAGGTGTGCGTTGCTTCAATATAATTATCGCGTAATTGAAATCGCTCATTAATTGAGACCACACTTTTGCATTTACCTTTTTGCAAAATAGCTTCAGATAAAAACTGTAACAACACATCATTCAATTCGCGCAGCGCAAGCACGGTGCGATAATACTTGTGCATAAATTGTTCTACGGCCAGAGAGCCGGGTTCATCTTTAAAACCGAATAAGGTAGCGAGCTCGCGTTGATGATCAAACATTAAACGCTCTTCCGCACGTTTGGCCACCATATGCAGGCCATAACGCACACGCCATAAATATTCCTCACCGCTGTAGAGCAGTGAAAATTCTTCTTCAGTGAAAAAACCTTTACCTTCCAATTGCTTTAAGGTGCGAACCTGAAAATACCGTTTTGCTACCCAGCTGATAGTTTGTATATCGCGCAGGCCACCCGGAGCATTTTTGATATTAGGTTCGAGATTGTATTCAGTGTCGTTATATTTTTTGTGGCGAGCGATCTGTTCGTCCCATTTCGCGCGGAAAAAAGTGTCTGCAGGCCAAATATTATTCGGGGCAGATTGTTGCAGTAGCTCATGACGCAAGGATTCATCGCCGACCAGCGTGCGTGACTCCATGATATTTGTGGCGACGGTAATGTCATTGCGCGCGATTTCAATACATTGATTGACGGTGCGCACACTGCTGCCGATTTCAAGTTTGATGTCCCACAAAAATGTAAAAAATTGGCTGATGTTTTCTTCGCATTCTGCAAGCACTTCAGGGCGATGCAATATCAACAAATCAATATCAGATGCAGGATGTAATTCACCGCGACCATAACCGCCTACAGCTTCCAGACTGATGCTGTCTGGCCATTCAAATTTGTGCCAGGCGTAATGCAAAATGCAGTCGATAAAGAGGGCGCGTTCATAAACCAGCGTGCGAATATCTTCGCCTTCAACAAAACGGCGATTGAATTGCATATTGGAAGCGCTGATTGCATCTTTAAAAACGGTGATGTGCGGTTGTGAAGCCAAGGCGTTTCTAAAACGACTTTGGTCGAAGAAAAATAATGGGCGCTCAAAATAAGGTACCGCTAACATCAACATAGTTTGCTGTTCCAAAGCTGTCTTGTAGATGGTGCGCGCAAGTTAGACGTTTTTATACATGCGCGCAGGAGAAAAACAATTTTAGAATTTTTCGTTACTGCGAGCTGTGAGCACCTCAACGCCAGTAGCGGTTACCACCATCGTATGTTCCCACTGAGCCGAAAGTCGGCCATCTTTAGTTTCAACAGTCCAGCCATCGCCTTTTAATTTTGTTTGCGGTTTACCCGCATTAATCATTGGTTCGATGGTAAATGCCATGCCCTCTTTCAACGCCATGCCTGTACCGGGGCGACCATAATGTAAAATTTGCGGCTCTTCGTGAAATATTTTGCCGATTCCATGACCGCAATATTCGCGCACTACCGAATAATAATTATTTTCAGCATGTTGCTGAATAACGTGGCCTATATCGCCTAGCGTACAACCGGGTTTCACTAAAGCAATAGCTTTATACATACTCTCTTGTGTCACATTTACCAATCGCTCTGCGTGCGGTTGTGGTGCGCCTACAAAATACATTGCACTGGTGTCGCCGTGAAAACCGTCATAAATAACAGTGACATCAATGTTGATAATATCGCCGTTTTTCAATACTTTCTTCTCAGACGGAATTCCATGACACACCACTTGGTTGACGGACGTACAAATGGATTTTGGAAATCCACGGTAACCAAGACATGCAGGAATAGCCTTCTGAACATTCACGATGTGATCATGACAAATTTTGTCCAGCTCGGCCGTTGTGACGCCCGGTTGCACGAGTGGGCCGATCATTTCCAATACTTCCGCAGCCATTCGGCCCGCGATGCGCATTTTTTCAATATCAGCTGGAGTTTTTATGGTGACGGACATGAGTCTGGAGAATCTCGGCTACGTAGTAAACAGACCGGCATTCTAAACGATTTAATACGCGTTTTACCAAGGGCAATGGGCACTTACGTCTGAGAAAGGCGGAAATGGCCCCTGTTTCGGCAGGGGCTCTCGGGGACTAAACGACTTGGCGAGCGCGAACAACAGAAAGCGCATGTATAACGCCACGCAATTCAGCAAGACCTTTCATGCGCCCTGCAAATGAGTACCCGGGATTAATGCCGGTTTTGCCAATTTCATCGCCCATTAAATGACCATGGTCGGGGCGCATAGCAATTTGGGGGAGTTTGCTGCCAGTGTTGCTGCGGCGAGTCTCCTCGTCCAATAGCGCATCAATAAGTCCAACCATATCGTTGTCGCCGTCCAAATGATCGGATTCATAAAACGAACCGTCATCTTCCCGTTTGATATTGCGCAAATGAACAAAATAAATGCGGTCGCCAAATTCGTGGGCCATGGCCACCAAATCGTTGTCGCATCGCGCACCATAGGAACCGGCACATAGTGTTAATCCGTTCGCTGGGCTTGGAGCTGCATTTAACAATGCGCGGGCATCATCGGCAGTCGAAACCACTCGTGGCAAACCGAAAAGAGAAAATGGCGGGTCATCCGGGTGGATTGCCATACGCACGCCCACTTCTTCCGCGACCGGTATAATTTCATGTAAAAAGGCAAACAAATTTGCACGCATGCCTTCATCGCCCATCTTGATAAATTGGTCGATAGCGGCGCGAATACCATCGCGATCATAGGAGCCTTCACCCCCAGGTAAACCTGCAATGATATTTTTTTCCAGCAAAGCCTTTTCTTCGGCGCTCATGGCATCCAGACGTGCTTTGGCCTTGGCAAGTACATCGGGTTTGTAAGATTGCTCGGAACCAGGGCGCTGAAGTATATAAACGTCGTAAGCGGCAAAATCGCTCATTTCAAAACGTAGTGCCTGGGACTTATTCGGCAATGAGTAACTGAGGTTGGTGCGCGTCCAATCCACCACTGGCATAAAGTTGTAACACACATCGAACACGCCAGCGGCCGCTACGTTGCGAAGGGATTGTTTGTAATTTTCGATCAGCTGCTGATAGTTGCCAGTGCGGGTTTTAATGTCGTTATGCAGCGGGATACTTTCAATAACTGCCCATTCCAGATTGTGAGCTTCAATCATCGCTTTGCGCTCGAGGATGTCGGCCATAGGCCAAATGTCGCCGGTGCGAATGTGATGCAATGAAGTCACTATGCCGGTCGCACCCGCTTGAGCTATGTGCTGAAGAGTGACAGGATCTTTGGGGCCAAACCAACGCCAGGTTTCTTTCATAAAAAGCTCGTCTGAAAAGAGTTTAGAGGGCCAGCATGCGCGGCTGACGTATCAAGTAGTAGCTAGTATACAAGTGGTCTTACGAGCCCAGCCAGCATTTCTTCAGTTTACGATTATAAGGGGTGTACTCCAGATAACTTTGAAACGTTCCTTGGGTTTATCCGTATTTATTCAACCAGCGTCATGATATTTAAAACTAATTAGGTTTTGTTTTGTAACGTTTATGGGATTCGTTAATCAAAGCAGGGTAGGATCTAAATTTTCACCCCACTCCATTCTGATAGAGAGACCTGTCAATGCTTTTACTGTTGTTAGTATTTTTAGGCGGAGTCCTGACTATTTTAAGCCCATGCATTTTACCGGTGCTGCCTTTTGTATTCGCGCGAGCCGGGCAACCGTTTGTTAAAAGTACGCTTCCACTTCTCATTGGAATGGCATTGACCTTTGCTGGCATTGCAACGCTTGCTGCAGTCGGTGGTGCCTGGGCAGTGCATATAAATCAGTATGGGCGGATATTCGCATTAGCACTGCTGGTAGTTTTTGCGGCTACCTTATTATCGCGTCATCTCGCTGATTGGCTGGCAAAACCTTTTGTGGCTTTAGGTAACCGTTTATTGCCTTCCTCGGGAGCTGCGAGCGGTGTTCAATCATTGGTGGTGGGTATCGCAACAGGATTGTTGTGGGCTCCCTGTGCCGGGCCAATTTTGGGATTGGTATTAACGGGTGCCTTGATTTCAGGACCTAACACGCAAACGACTTTATTGTTATTTGCTTATGCGGCAGGAGCGGCGCTTTCGTTGGCTGTGGCCATGTTTGCTGGCGGAAGACTATTGGCGGGCTTGAAGAAAAATCCCGGTGTAAGTGAGTGGTTCAGGCGTGTTTTGGGTGTGGCGGTTTTGGCTGCCGTTATCGCCATTATGATGGGGTGGGACACGAGCGTATTAACTCGTTTATCAACGACAAGCACCAATCACATTGAGCAGACGCTAATCAATAAAATTCATCCGGAGGCAAATCCGGAAAATGGCGCGGCTATGGAGGGCGCTATGGCGATGAGCGGCAATATGGCAATGAGTGGCGCTATGAGCGGCGGCGGGGCCATGTCGGGAAACGCCATGATGAGTCGCAATGCAGATGGGAGTTCGCCTTATGAAGGCGAGTTGCCGGAATTGGATGGCGTAACCAGTTGGTTAAATTCCCAGCCATTGGTATCAACAGAATTGCGCGGCAAAGTGGTCTTAATCGATTTCTGGACTTACTCCTGTATTAATTGCTTACGCGCGCTGCCTTACGTTAAAAGTTGGCACGACAAATATAAGGATCATGGATTAGTCGTTATAGGTGTTCACTCGCCCGAATTTGCGTTTGAGAAGGATGAGTCGAATGTTAAGCGTGCGATAAAAAATCTGGATATAAGCTACCCCGTTGCGCTCGATAACAATTACGCGATTTGGCAAGCATTTAATAATCAATATTGGCCCGCACATTATTTTATTGATGCGCAAGGCAAGATTCGCAGTCATCATTTTGGTGAAGGTAAATACGATGAGTCCGAACAAAAAATTCGCGATCTTTTAACCGAAGCTGGTGTCCAAAATTTACCTGAGCCGGTGAGTAAAAATGTTAAAGCAAGTGGCGTCCAAGCGCCGGCAGATGAAACCAATGTGAAATCGCCGGAAACCTATCTAGGTTATGAGCGTGCAGAAAATTTCAGCTCGCCCGATGGTTTTGTGGGCGATGAATCTAAAGCCTATACCTTGCCGTACAAATTTGAACTTAACGATTGGGCGCTCGAAGGTAATTGGTTGGTTGATAAAGAAAAAGCTGTACTTGTTTCAGCCACTGGAAAATTGGTGTTTCGTTTTTCCGCGCGAGATTTACATCTGGTGCTGGCTTCAAATGCCAACGGGAAGCCTGTGCGTTTCAGAGTGCTTTTGGACGGCATTGCTCCTGCCAAAAGTCATGGAATGGATATAGACGAACAAGGTAATGGAGTCATTACCGAACAGCGTTTGTATCAGCTTATTCGTCAGTCAGGAGATGTAAAAGAGCACACATTTACCATCGAATTTTTGGATGAAGGTGTGCAGGCATTTTCATTTACGTTTGGTTAAGAGACTCAACTATGAAAAATATCTTTACAGCGAATGCCGCTTCACGTCGCCGGTTTTTATGGCAGGGCGTAGCAGTCGTATCTGCGGCCACAATGTCGGGCAATATTGTTGCGGCTAATTTGTCTGGCCCAAAATTAAATGGCGATGTAACTATCGAAAATTTTTCCGCGGATGGTAAGAGCCAAGGTTCGGTCCGTATCTCTAAATTAGTAAAAACTGAAGCCGAATGGCGTGGACAATTGTCCCCATTGGCTTACAAGGTAACTCGGGAAGAGGGCACAGAAGCTCCGGGTTCTGGCAAGTATGCCAAGAATCATGACGACGGAATTTATCGTTGCATTTGTTGCGAAACGGCATTGTTTGATTCAAAAACAAAATTTGAGTCTGGCACCGGCTGGCCAAGCTTTTGGAAGCCTATCTCTTCAATGAATATCGTAAAAACATCCGACCGAAGTTTGGGTATGGTTCGCGACGCCATTTCCTGCCGACGTTGCGATGCTCACTTAGGTCACGTGTTCGATGATGGGCCAAAGCCAACGGGATTACGCTATTGCATGAATTCGGTGGCGTTAAATTTTATTGCCAGAAGTTAATATATGCTCACTTGATATTTTTCAGAGGCTCACATGCATTCTTTTACATTTTCAAAAAAAGTAATCCTGTTTCTTATAATGATTGGAACATTGGTTGTGCATTTTAATGTGTGGGCAGCTGAAGAGCCGACTATCATTCCTGCACCGGCGCTTGAGCAGTCAAAAGCGGAGTCCGGTTTGCAAACAGCTGTTCTTGCTGGCGGGTGTTTCTGGGGCGTACAAGGTGTGTTCCAGCGTGTTCGTGGTGTTAAAAAAGTGTGGTCTGGTTACACTGGTGGCGAAAAAAACACAGCGAAGTATGAATTGATAGGTTCAGGCAAAACGGGTCATGCTGAGGCAGTGGAAATCACTTTTAACCCTGCAGAAATTTCTTACGGCGAATTGTTGCATGTCTTTTTTTCTGTGGCTCATGATCCAACTCAGTTGAATCGCCAAGGTCCGGATAGAGGTACCCAATATCGCTCAGCAATTTTTTACACTGACGATGCGCAGAAAAAAGTTGCCGAGGCTTACATTGACCAATTGAACAACGCTAAAGCGTTTCCAAAAGCCATTGTGACCACACTTGATCCTCTGAAGGCGTTTTACAAAGCAGAGGATTACCATCAGGATTTTTTGATTCACAACCCCAGATATCCCTATATTGTTCACAATGATTTACCCAAGATTGAAAACTTAAAGCGTATTTTTCCTGCCATATATAAAGGTGTTCCAGTTAAGGTGACGGATAAGGTTATCGTTCAATAAAGTGAAAGCACCCCACCCTAACCCTCCCCTTAGCAGGGGAGGAGACAAAAGTCTTGCGCAACATCTAATGTCCAAGCTCCTCTCGGCTGCATGCCCCCTCCTGTCAGGGAGGAGTCTATTGCGCATTCCTTACCAATCACCTTCCCTGAAACGCGCACGCAGCGGGAGGAGTTGGAAGTTACTCCGAAACCATCACATAGTTGATGCCGGTCCCCTCCCTTGGCAAGGGGAGGGTTAGGGTGGGGTGTTTTTTAGGCTCCCGGATCAATTAAAGTCAGCCGCAAAGCTTTCCCTAGCCTGCCTTTTTGTGGTATAAAGCGCGCCTCTTTTTTGGCATATCGCCATTATAGAGATTAACTTTAACGTCACACACGTATCGTCACGCAACGTCTGGGTGCCTGGAAGCGCAAGCTCGAAGGTTGATTAGCGGGGTATGTGGAGGCCTAACCCAATACATTTCAGGAATACAAAATGCCACAAGTAAGTATGCGCGACATGTTGTCCGCCGGTGTCCATTTCGGTCACCAAACCCGTTACTGGAACCCAAAGATGGGCAAGTACATCTTCGGTGCACGTAACAAGATCCATATCATCAACCTTGAGCACACAGTACCAGCGTTCAACGAAGCTTTGGCTTTAGTTCAACAAATGGCGTCTCAAAAGAAAAAAATCCTGTTTGTTGGTACCAAGCGCGCTGCGCAAAAGACCATCAAAGAACAAGCTGAACGTGCTGGCCAACCATTCGTTAGCCACCGTTGGTTAGGTGGTATGTTGACCAACTACAAAACCATCCGCGCTTCAATCCGCCGCTTGTCAGACCTGACTGCTCAAAGCCAGGACGGTACCTTCGCTAAATTGACCAAGAAAGAAGCTTTAATGCGCTCACGCGACATGGAAAAGCTTGAGCGTTCAATTGGTGGTATCAAGAACATCAATGGTCTGCCAGATGCATTGTTCATCATCGACGTTGATCACGAGCGTATTGCCATTCAAGAAGCCAACAAGTTAGGTATTCCGGTAATCGGCGTTGTTGATACCAACAGCAATCCTGAAGGTGTTGATTATGTAATTCCAGGCAACGATGACGCGATTCGCGCTATCAAGTTGTACGCTGCAGCAATAGCTGACGCTTGCCTTGAAGGTTCTAAATCAGTATCTGCTGTACCAAACAAAGACGAATACGTTGCTGCTGAAGGCGCTGCTGAATAATTCCGGCCGCTTCTAGCTTTAAGCCCATAAGGGCTAGCAAAACGTGAGAAGGGGGCTTAGCCCCCTTTTTGTATCAAAGCCTCGGGCTTTTGATTGAGAATTAACTTTAAAGAGGATAGAACCATGGCAGCTGTTACTCCTGCATTAGTGAAAGAACTGCGCGACCGTACTGCGTTGGGCATGATGGAATGTAAAAAAGCATTGAATGAAGCCGATGGCGACATCGAATTGGCCATCGAAAACTTACGTAAAGTATCTGGCTTGAAGGCCGCTAAGAAAGCTGACCGCACGGCGGCTGACGGTGTTGTGGCGGTTAAAGTTGCTGCCGACAATAGTTACGCTGTTGCGGTAGAAGTTAACTCTGAAACTGACTTTGCTGCACGCGAGCCGAACTTTGTGGCATTCGCAAACAGCGTGTTGGAAAAAGCATTTACCACCAAACAAACTGATGTTGCTGCTTTGATGGCTGGTGAGTTGGAAGCGGCGCGTGAAGCCCTGGTACAAAAAATCGGTGAAAATATCGGTGTTCGCCGTGTAAGCCTCGTTGAAGGCGGCGTGGTGAGCGGCTACTTGCACTTGAACAGCCGTATCGCGGTATTGGTTCAATTGGAAGGCGGTAATGACGAAATTGGTAAAGACATCGCTATGCACGTAGCCGCTGTTAACCCGGTAGTTGTAACTTCTGATCAAATTTCTCCAGAAGTTGTTGAGAAGGAGAAAGAAATCATCCGCGCTCAACCAGACATGGCTGGTAAACCAGCTGAAATCGTTGAGAAGATGATTGTTGGCCGTATCAACAAATTCTTGAAAGAAAGCAGCTTGGTTGATCAACCATTCGTTAAGAACCCGGAGCTGACTGTCGCACAATTCGCTAAAACTGGCGGTGCAACTGTTAAGAACTTTGTACGTTTAGAAGTTGGTGAAGGTATCGAAGTTGCTGTTGTTGACTTCGCTGCTGAAGTTGCTGCCCAAGTTGCCGCTACTAAAGGCTAATCAGTTTCGTTAAACGTTTACAAACAAAAACCCCGCACAAGGCAACTTATGCGGGGTTTTTGTTTAATAAGTTCCTATGAGCTTAAGAGCGAACCGTTAAAGCTGTTCCTCAGCATAAACACAGCAGTTTCTACCTTGTGCTTTAGCTTTGAAGAGTGCGTCGTCGGCACGTTTAAAGCAGCTTGCAAAATCTTCCTCAGCGAGTCTTTCGCTTACGCCGAAGCTAGCAGTGACTGTAATCGGATTCTGCAGATTCAAGTCTGCACCCGATCCTGATATAGCTTCGCGAACCATTTCTGCCATGGCCATCGCCGTCTTTTTGCTTGAGCCAGGCATGATGACAATAAACTCCTCGCCACCCCAACGGCCTACATAATCGCCGGCGCGTAGGTGGGTCTGGATAATTTTAGCAACGTGTTGCAATACCACGTCCCCAGTGTCATGACCGTGTTGATCATTAATGTGTTTAAAGTGATCTATATCGACGACTAACAAACAATATTTTGGTGTAGACGGACCCTGCAAATAACCGGTACCGGACAAGCTGGCAATAATTTGGTCAATACCGAAGCGATTGTAGAGTTGAGTTAGCGCATCAACTGTTGATAGGCGACGGAATTTGCTGGTCTCTTCTTTCAGTTGTTCATTACTCGTACTTAGCTGGGTGATCACTTTGGTATCGTGTTCCGTTTGGGCGTGCAGACGAATCAACCTTCTAAGTGCGTAAATAAAGACCCCGAGCATCCACAAACAAATAATGGACAAATACCAATCTTCAGCCTTAACCCATTCGCCTCGGAACTCCAATTTCTCAACTTCAAAATTGTGAACACCGGGTTTTTCAGGCTCGCCAAAATCTACAGTAACAACCATCGCGTTGCTTACTTCCGGTGCAGCGTCAGAAAGCGGGATATTGTATTGAGTCAACCACCAGTCGGCGGCTGCGAATGCAGACATATCAATGTGAATTTCCCTATTTAGCGTTTTGGTATGAAGCTGGACAGCATTGAATTTGGTGCTGTTTTTGTCGTCTGCACTTGAATAATCCGCGTTGAAGTTACGAATCGCGATCCGCACTTTGTTAGCATTGCCGGTGTAATTCAGCTTAATAACCATGGTTTCGTACATAGACAAATCAATCCCCTTAACGCCAGTGGTGGACACATCAATTGTCCAGCCGCACGGGAAATAATTCCCTTGAAAGTTTTCGGGGTAATTACATTTCCAAGCCGTATTTTTGCCATTGGTCCACTCCGAGGAAAGGGTTCCGTCCGGGAGCTGTTCAGTTAACAGGAGTAGAGCTCCCTGCCCATCAGGCACTAAAACTAGTCGCTTTTGCGGAAAAAAATGGACGCTTGCTAATAGCAAAACAGTAACAACAATAGCTGCCAGTAAAATAGAATTGGAACGTTTGTCATTTATCATTTGATTGTTACCTTGAGAGTTTCTCCAAGTATTGACCAAAGAGGGGAATTTTCAATGTTAATCCCACAAATCTTTATATAAATGCCACAACAAATCCTGCTAAAAGCCATGCGAACGTGTTTGAAGGCGGGGTGAAGGTATTGAGGAGTAGCGGCAGTTCTCGCTTCTTATTGCATCTGTTTTACGTGCGGTTTGGGGTGCTCGTTTTAGTATCGAAAGCCTTGACTGGACGACTTTCGACCACCATGATTTCCAACGCTTTAAAACGAACCATTGTTCTGCCAAGGTCATGGCGCGCTTGTTTTAAAGATGATCCTTCGCATACACGCAACAATTCCTTCCCTCTGCTTTAGCTTTGAAGAGCGCTTCGTCCGTACGCTTAAAGCAAGTCGCGAAGTCCTCATTGGGCTGACGTTCGCTAACACCAAAACTCGCACTTACCGAGAGTGGCTTTTCAGAATCCATTTCTGTGTTAAAAATAGATTCACGAATCATTTCGGCCAAGGACATAGCAGTTTTCTTGTGGGTTGCGGGCAGAATGACTAAAAACTCCTCTCCACCCCAACGGCCTACGTAATCCCCGGCACGCAAATGGGTTTGGATGACTTTGGCCACATTCTGCAGCACCAAATCTCCAACGGCGTGGCCACGTTTGTCGTTGACTCGTTTGAAGTGGTCAATATCAATTATCAGTAGTGAATATAAAGGCGTAGAGGGGCTCTGCAAAGAATCATTGTTCGCCAGGCTGGCAATAATTTGATCAATTCCAAAACGGTTGTATAACTGGGTCAAAGGATCTACGGTCGAGAGACGACGGAATTTGGTCGTTTCTTCCTTAAGTTCCACATTGCTCACGCTCAGCTGATTTATTACTTCAATATCATATTTAGTCTGGGCATTTAATTTGATCATTTGTCGAATGGCGTAGACAAAAATACCAATCATCCAAAGACAAATAATGGTGAGATACCAATCTTCAACTTGCACCCATTTGCCCCGAAACTCCCAGCTTTCAAGTTGGAATGAGTGTATTCCTGGAGGCTGCGGCTCTCCAAAGTCCATTGAAATGGACATAACATTACTAACCTCGGCAGCTGCATCAGAGAGTGGGATATTGAACTGATTCAGCCACCAGTCGGCTGCCGCAAATGCTGATAAAGAGATTCGATTCTCTTTGTTCAGTTCTTTGGTGTGGAGTTGTATGGCATTGAATTTGGTGCTGTTCAAATCGGAGGCGACAGAGTAAGTAGGGTTGAAATTGCGAAGGACGATGCGGATTTTATTGCCCGGGCCTGAGTATTTCATTTTTATTACCATATCGTCGTAGCGCGACAAATCAATTCCTTCGCCCCTATCGCGTGAGGTTGCTATTTCCATCGTCCATGCGCACGGGAAGTAGCCGACTTGATAGTTTTCCGGCCAGTTGCAATTCCAGGCAGTATGTTCCTCGTTTGTCCATTCTGCGGATGGCGTGCCATCAGGTAGAGGTCGTCTTTCCAGCCAAATCTGGTGATCCGTTGCGGGCACGAACGCCAATCGTTTTTCCGGAATGAAATGGACCGCGATGAGAAGTGCAATAGTAGTGAGAATTGCTCCCAGCAAAAACACGTTAGAGCGTTTGTCATTCATCATCGGGGTAATACCTTGGGAAGTTGTCTCAAAGTATTGACCAAAAGAGCGAATTTTCAACGTTAATTTAACAATTAGTACCCAGTTGGCCTAGCGCGACTATGAGTTGTGACAAAAAACCTATTGATTGAGGATATTTCGTTTCTGGTCTGGTGCGCGCAAATTTGTCGATATGGACGTGGATCGTTATTTAGGCACTCGTATCTCTATTATTCAACCTTCATAGGATCAATCATAAAGCTTTTAAAAGCAGGTGACAGGTTTTGGCCGTAAGGGCTTTGGAGACGGAAAAATTTGCGCTTGTGGAGCTTGGCGAACAAGATGTCATCGCGGTAATGACGTGTGAATAGCTGGTTCAGTGAGCCGTCTTTTTTGGCAATGTCCAAACCTTCTTCAATACGTTGCACAAGGGGTTGACTCTTTTTATTGAAATACAGGGTAAAAGGCATTGAATAAACCAACACAAAGCTTTCGTCATACAATAAGTTTCCCATTGATTTGTATTGTTCATATTCCTTATGCAGCTCGCTGATGCCGCGACAGAATAAATCCACGCGATTAGCCATCACCATTTTAAACAATCCCATGTAATTGGTAACTTGCTGAACACGGAAGCCGTTTGCCTCTAAAATTGGGATGTCAGGCCAGTTGGTGCCTTGTCCCATCGTAAATTGACGTAAATCGTCTGCGCTTTCCGCGGTTTCAACCTTTGTTTTGGCAGCAGGGCTCACGAAGCAAATGCGATAACTCAATAACCCGTGATCGAGGGGAAAATCTACCGCGATTAAATTGTTATTGCTCATTTCCTGAACGTATTCACCGCTCGGGAAGAAATAATTGGGGTAGGTGTCGAGATTTAATTCATGGACCGAGCGCGCCAGGCTGACCGCCGCAGGAATGCTCTTGAACCTATAAGGACCATATTTTTTTTCTGTTTTACCTAATGCCAGGCTGAGGACTGCTATGGGGTAATCAAGTCTTTTATCCGATGCATCTTCCACAGGCGTGTAATGAACAACAGTTTCAACCTTTGGGGTCTTGGCCTTCGCATGTGGGGTTGATCCAAGCACGAAGATTGCTAAGAAATATATGGAAAGACGGTTGAGCAGAAGCATATTCAATTCCTTGTGGTCGGGTGTTTATAGCTTACCAGTTGATGACACAACTCTCCCAGCGCAAACTGAGGTTTTTCTGCTAAACTGCGCCGATTTTTTTGAACGCCGGCCGATGTGTCGGCGGAACCCGCTAACTCATTGTTTGGAGAGCATTTATGTCCAGCCCAAGGGATAAGAAGTACAAGCGTATCTTGTTGAAATTGAGCGGTGAAGAGCTGATGGGCACTGAAGGTTTCGGAATAGACCCAAAAGTGCTCGACAAAATGGCGTTGGAAATTGGCCAGTTGGTGGGAATAGGGGTTCAGGTAGGTTTGGTGATTGGGGGTGGTAATTTGTTTCGTGGTGCAGCCTTAAGCGCCGCTGGTTTGGATCGTGTTACTGGTGATCACATGGGTATGCTCGCTACGGTGATGAATGCCCTGGCGATGCGCGATGCCCTGGAGCGTTCCAATATTTCCTGTCGTGTTATGTCCTCCATTCCCATGAGCGGTGTTGTCGAACACTATGATCGTCGTCGTGCTGTGCGCTTTCTAGGTATGGGCGAAGTTGTGATTTTTGCTGCAGGTACAGGTAACCCATTCTTCACCACCGATTCCGCTGCCTGTTTGCGCGGCATTGAAGTAGATGCTGATATTGTTTTAAAAGCGACCAAGGTCGATGGCGTCTACACTGCAGACCCCAAGAAAGATCCGACAGCGACCAAGTATGATCGCCTGTCATATGATGAAGTATTAGCTAAAAAACTCGGCGTAATGGATTTAACGGCCATTTGCCTGTGTCGCGAACACGACATGCCCGTTCGCGTGTTCCGTATGAATAAAACCGGTGCATTGCTTAATATTGTTGTAGGCAGCAATGAGGGTACCTTGATCGAAGAGGAAAAAAACTAATGATTAATGACATTAAAAAAGACGCCGAAATGCGTATGAGCAAAGCAATTGACGCTTTGGGAAATCACTTCAATAAAATTCGCACCGGTCGCGCGCATCCAAGTATTTTGGACGGTATCACTGTGAATTATTATGGTACCGATACGCCGCTGAGCCAACTGGCGAATATCAATGTTGAAGATGCACGCACACTTTCGGTTAGCCCATGGGAGCGCAATTTGGTTCCAGAGATCGAGAAGGCAATTCTGAAATCCAATTTGGGTTTAAATCCATCTACTAATAATGGTTTGATTCGTTTGCCCTTGCCGATGTTAACGGAAGAAACGCGCAAAAATTTTATCAAGCAAGCGCGGGCAGAAGCGGAAAATGGTCGTGTTTCTGTGCGCAATGTTCGTCGCGATGTATTGAGTGATGTAAAAGCTTTGGTGAAAGATAAAGCGATCAGTGAAGACGATGAGCGTCGCGCGCAAGATGAAATCCAAAAAATCACCGATAAATATATTGCAGAAGTAGACAAGGCATTAGCGGCCAAAGAAGTCGACTTAATGGCTGTTTAATAAAGTGCGTTGGACAACTGGCTCGCGTTCAAAGCGCGAGCCAGTTTGTTTTTAAAAGAGCAAATTTCTACACTGAATTGAAAATGAAAATCGATCGGCAAGGATTCTTGTGCAGTATCGAACGCTTTGGGGAAAATCTGTGCCTGACAATCAACTGCGTCATGTAGCAATCATTATGGATGGCAATAATCGCTGGGCCAAACAACGTGGGCTCGCGGGCGTTGCCGGTCATAAAGTGGGTGTTGAGCGTATTCGTGATGCCATGACCGCTGCTGAAGAAATTGGAATAGATGTTCTCACCGTTTTTGCATTCAGTAGTGAAAACTGGAATCGCCCGCCATTGGAAGTAGAAGCGCTTATGTCGCTCTTTCAGCTGTATCTTAAAAACGAAGCAAAAGCGCTTAAGAAAAAAGGTGTGCGGCTACGTGTTATCGGCAATCGCACGCGTTTTAGCAAAGGCATTCAACGCGCAATTATTGATGCAGAAGAACTCACTAAAGACGGCAGATTCACATTAGTTATTGCCGCTGATTACGGCGGTCGTTGGGATATCGTTGAAGCTGCAAAAAAACTAGCTCTTGAGGTTGTTGAAGGTCGCATCAACGCCGAGGACGTGACTGAAGACGTGTTAGATAAATACACGTCACTCGCCGATTTACCGCCGCTGGATTTACTCATTCGTACCGGTGGTGAAGTTCGGATCAGTAATTTTTTATTGTGGCAAAGCGCTTATGCGGAATTTTTCTTCAGCGATAAACTGTGGCCAGATTTTGACGGCGCTGAACTTAAACGCGCCGCCGCCGCTTTCCACGACCGCCAACGTCGCTTTGGTTTAACGGGCGATCAGATTGAAGCAGGAGTCAGCCATGCTTAAGCAGCGAGTGATTACTGCCATTATTTTAACCATCGTTTTCTTATCTGCCTTATTTGGTTTGTCGCCGACTTATTTCCCCATTTTTATTGGTGTTGTTGTTTTAATTGGGGCTTGGGAGTGGGCTAATTTATCCAGCTTTGCTGCGCTCTGGCAACGAACGACTTATACAATATTTATTGCCGCTGTCTTATTGGTTTTGACTCATTACCTTGGGTTTTTCGAAACTGATCCTCACCTTAATTTGGATCTGATTAAATCTATTCTTCTCGTCGCTTGCGGATGGTGGGCGCTTGCCCTTCTACTGGTTCAAGGTTATCCATCCAGCGCGATTTTGTGGGGGCACAAGATTATTCGCCTATTGATTGGTGTATTGGTTTTGATACCGACATGGCTAGCACTAATTTATGTGCACTCGCAGCCTCAGGGCGCTTGGTTAGTAGTGACTATTGCGGGTGTCGTGGCAGCTGCCGACATAGGTGGTTATTTTGTCGGACGTAAATTTGGCAAGCACAAACTGGCACCAGCAGTAAGCCCCGGTAAAACCTGGGAAGGATTTGTTGGTGGACAAATCTCTAACTTGGTATTGGGAGTACTACTGGCTTATTTGACTGGTAGCAATATCGGTTTAGTGCTGGCTGTCATAGTGCCCACCAGTTTGTTTTCAGTGCTTGGCGATTTATTGGAAAGCATGGTGAAACGTCACGCCGGTGTGAAAGACAGTGGTGTCATATTACCGGGCCACGGTGGGATTTTGGATCGCGTCGATAGCATTACCGCGGCAGCGCCTGTGTTTGCATTGGCGGTCCTTATCAGCGGTTGGAGTTTGGGTAGCTAATATGAACCCGAATACGGCTATTCAGTCAGTCACTATCCTTGGTGCTACAGGTTCAATTGGTGTTAGCACGCTTGATGTATTGGCTCGTCATCCTGACCGCTATTCTGTGTTTGCCTTAACGGCAGATCGCAAATGGCAGGTGCTCGCAACCCAATGTTTACAGCATAATCCCCGTTACGCTGTGTTAAATGATGAAAGCTCGGCAGGTCTTTTAGCATCGGAATTACATCGCCAGGGTTGTAAAACAGAGGTTTTACACGGTGGAGATGCCTTGGCCCACGTTGCTGCACACGCTGATGTGCAGGTAGTCATGGCGGCGATAGTTGGCGCTGCCGGATTGCTTCCTACGCTTGCCGCTGTGCAAGCGGGTAAAAAAGTCCTTCTCGCTAATAAAGAAGCGCTGGTAATGGCAGGCGGCTTATTTACCAAAGCGGTTGCCGATCATGGCGCGGTTTTACTGCCGATCGACAGCGAACATAACGCTATTTTTCAATGTTTGCCTAACCACCGCACTGACTGTCTTACCAAAGGTTTACAGGCGAGCGGTGTGCGCAAAATTTTATTGACAGCATCTGGCGGCCCCTTCCGTAGTACGCCTCTAGCGGATTTAAAAGCTGTAACGCCAGAGCAAGCTTGCGCTCATCCTAACTGGAGTATGGGGCAAAAAATTTCGGTGGATTCTGCAACCATGCTTAACAAAGGCTTGGAGCTTATAGAGGCTTGCTGGCTATTCAATGCCAAGCCGGAGCAGGTGCAAGTTGTGATTCATCCTCAAAGCGTCATCCACTCCATGGTTGAATATGTGGATGGTTCTGTGTTGGCTCAACTGGGTAATCCAGATATGCGCACTCCCATTGCCCATGCCTTGGCTTGGCCAGAGCGTATTGTTTCCGGAGTGTCGAGTTTGGATATTATCGCAACGGCACGTTTGGATTTTTCTGCGCCTGATTACGAACGATTTCCCTGCCTTCATTTAGCGCAGCAGGCCGCTACACGCGCCGCAACCGCACCCACTATTTTGAACGCTGCGAATGAAGTTGCGGTTGCAGCATTCCTTCAGCGTCGAATTCGTTACGACCAAATCTCGCAGGTAATTGCGAGTGTACTGGACAAACAAGAAGTCATTGAACCTGATTCGCTGGAACTGGTCATAGCGAGCGATCAAAAGGCGCGAGAGCTAGCGCTGTCAGTGATTGCAGGGTTTTAGGGGAAGTTATGAATCTAGCCTACCAAGTTTTATCCTTTCTGGTCGCCATTGCCATTCTCATAACGGTACATGAGTTCGGTCATTTCTATGTGGCGCGCTTGTGTGGCGTAAAGGTGTTGCGTTTTTCCTTGGGTTTCGGAAAAGTCCTTTGGCGTCGTTATGACAAACACGGCACAGAATTTTCCATCTCTGCATTGCCATTTGGCGGCTACGTAAAGATGCTGGACGAGCGCGAGGGCGATGTTCCACCTGAGCTTCTCTCGCAAACCTTTAATCGTAAAACCGTTAGGCAGCGAATGGCGATTGTAATTGCAGGTCCAGTTGCGAATTTTATTCTCGCTGTCTTGTTGTTCTGGATTTTGCTTCTGGGCGGTAGTCGCGGTCTTATTCCTATTATAGGAGCCGTTGCGCCTGGTTCTGTTGCAGCGAAAGCAGGTCTTGAAGTTGGTCAGGAAATTGTTGCGGTTAATGATGTAGAAACAGCCACTCAGCAAGCGTTTGTACGTCAGATGATTGGATATTTGGGCGAGTCGGATGTCGTGCGATTTAAAGTCCGTTACCCTAATTCAGATCTGATGTATGAACTTGATGTGACCTTAAACGAATGGCTGCGGGGCGTCAAAGATCCAGACCCTATTGCAGGTTTGGGTATTGAAATAATGCCCCTAAAACCAATTATCGGTAAGGTGCTTCCAGACAGCCCCGCTGCTAAAGCCGGCTTTAACGTTAATGACAAAATCGTGAGTGTTAACGATCTTCCTGTAAAAGACTTCCGTGATTTTCAGGCTGCAGTGCGTCCTCGCGGTGGCGAACCTTTAAATGTGGTTGTTGAACGTGGTAAACCGGGTGCCATTTCTGAGACGGTAAGTTTATCAGTGACGCCGGAATCTTTTACGGAAAAGGGAGTCTCTTATGGGCGGATTGGTATAGCTCCCCAAGCACTCTCTGAAAAGTTTTACCGACACTACGAGTACTCCGTTGGCGGTGCGTTGATTGCTGGTGTAAAACAGACGTGGGACTCATCAGCGTTTGTACTCGTATCCGTCAAAAAACTCATCCTTGGAGAAATTTCGACAAAAAACTTGAGTGGGCCGATAAGCATTGCTAAGGTGGCCGGCTCTTCAGCGCAGGACGGTTTAAAAAGCTTTGTTGGCTTCGTTGCCTTGCTCAGTGTTTTTTTAGGAGTGTTTAATCTTTTGCCCATTCCAGTTCTGGATGGCGGGCATCTGTTATATCTCTCGGTTGAGGTTATTAAAGGTAAGCCGGTATCTGAAAAGGTACAAATTGCGGCCTATCAGTTCGGGCTTATGCTAGTCATAGGTCTGAGTATATTGGCCATGTATAACGATATTATGCGGTTGTAAGCGGTTTACTCCCTGCTGCCAAAATAAATTTTTCTAGATCAAATGATATGAAGCGAGTTTCAATGCGATTTTTCTGCTGCTTAGTGGTATTGCTCACGTCTTTTGCGGTGCAAGCTCAATCTCCTAATTTTCGTATTAGTGACATACGTGTAGAAGGTCTACAACGTGTATCAGCAGGTACAGTTTTTAGCGCATTACCCGTCAGAGTTGGTGATTCAATCAATCAATCGGATATTCAAAATGCGACACGTGAATTGTTTAAGGTTGGTTTTTTTACCGATGTTGCTATTGAGCGTGATGGTGATGTTTTAGTGCTGGTTCTCAAAGAGCGCCCTGCCATTAGTAAAATTGAGTTGGAAGGCAACAAAGCCATCAAATCTGAAAATTTAATGGACAGTCTTAAAAAGAATAATTTGTCAGAAGGGCAAATTTTCCAGCGCGCAACGCTCGACGGAATAGCGCAAGCGTTGCAACGTGAATATATCGCCCAAGGTCGTTACGGCGCAGCGGTTAATATCGAAATAGAAGACCTGCCTCGCAATCAGGTAAAAGTGAAAGTAAAAATCAATGAAGGCGCAGTTGCGCGTATCAAGCAAATCAATATCGTAGGCAATAAGGTTTTTACCGATCAGCAGTTGTTGGATCTTTTTGAACTGCATACCTCAGGTCTATTTTCCTGGATTAGCGGAAATGACAAATATTCCAAAGAAAAAATGAAAGGTGATTTGGAGAAAATTGAATCCTATTACATGGACCGTGGTTATCTTTCCTTTAAAGTCGATTCATCTCAAATCTCCTTGAGTCCGGATAAAGCGCAAATTTTTATTACTATCAACGTAACTGAAGGTGATATTTATAAAGTAAGCGATGTTGAACTCGCCGGTGATCCAATTATTGATCCCGCACTTCTCCGCCTACTTATATTGGTTAAACCGGGGCAAATTTTCTCGCAAATATTGATGACAACTTCTTCGGAATATTTGACGCAACGCTTGGGGAATGAAGGCTATACCTTCGCTAAAGTTGAAGGTGTGCCGGAAAAAAATGAAGCGGATAAAACAGTAAAACTGACATTTTATATTGAGCCTGGCAAACGTGCTTATGTGAATCGTATTAACTTTAAAGGCAACACTAAAACCGTTGATGAAGTTTTGCGTCGCGAAATGCGTCAAATGGAAGGTGGCGCAGCGTCCACTGCACAAATTGATAATTCTAAAGTACATTTGGAGCGTTTAGGTTTCTTTAAAGAGGTAAAGGTAGATACCAAAGAAGTTCCAGGTTCGTCTGACAAGGTAGATGTGACTTACACGGTTGAAGAGCAGCCATCAGGCAGTATGAATTTGCAGATCGGTTACGCACAATATTCCGGTTTATTATTTCAGGCAGGTATACAACAAACAAACTGGTTTGGCACTGGTAAACAGGTTGGATTCAATTTTAACCACAGTCGATACCAGACCGGATATTCTTTAAATTATAACGATCCTTATTTTACTCCCGATGGTATAAGTCGCGGGTTTAGTCTTTATTACACAAAAAGTGATTTTGGTTCGTACAATGTTACTCCGTACAGTACAAATACTTATGGTGGAAAGGTTACCTTCGGCTACCCAATCTCTGAAATTGAGCGTATTGGTTTTGATATCGGGCTACGGAGTTTGGAAGTTACGCCTACGCCATATTCATCTCAAGAAATTCAAAGAAGTCCATATCTGATTGATGGATGGTTGGCTAATAAAGACGGTTACCAGCGTTTGGTCGGCGTATCAGACAAATATATTACATACGCTGATTATATCGATTCGCGTGAACGCCAAGCTAAAGGTATTGATTACCTTTCAGGTACTTACGATACTAGACCTATCACAGACGATGTGCTGAGAGAACAAGGTTTTCTGGATAAATATGGCGACACTTTTAATGATGCGCTGTTAAGTGTCTACTGGATGAAATCAACTCTAAATCGTGGGGTTTTACCTAATCGTGGTGCTTCGCAAAGATTGTCAGGTGAAATGACGTTGCCTGGTGGTGATTTGGAATACTTCAAATTGGATTATCAAAATCAGTTCTTTAAGCCGCTCACAAGAAACCTGACACTTCGGCTTCATGGCCGCTTGGGCTACGGTGAAACCTACGGTGCAACCGATCGGCTACCATTCTTTGAAAATTTCTATGCGGGTGGTTTCGGTTCTGTACGAGGTTTTGAGCGTAATTCTTTAGGGCCGAGAAGCTCACCGCAAGAAACTGTTTTGGCTGACTATTCAGTGTGGGATGATATTAATGGCGATGGTAAAGCTGGACCCGGTGAATTATCTGAACCTGCGGTCATCCTTTGTCCGGAGGGCAGAAAAGATTGCTTGCCCAACAAAGTAATTACTCAGAGAGTGGTTGAGGATTACGGTCGTAGACGCGGTGCTTTCGGTGGCAATGTAATTATTGAAGGTGGCGCAGAAATTTTGTTCCCTCTGCCTTTTATTAAGGATCAGCGCTCATTACAAACCACATTTTTTCTTGATGCAGGTAATGTATTTGACACCAACTGCGGTGCACAACAAAGAAACTGTTATGCTGTGGATGCGGAGCAAATTAAAGCATCGGTCGGTTTGGGGCTAATCTGGATTTCAAGCTTTGGACCTATGCAGTTCAGTCTTTCTAAGCCAATTAGTAAAGACAGTGAATTCGATGATCACAAAATATTTGACTTTACCTTGGGTCAAACATTTTAAACGTGTAATTTATGTTGTTAATGATAATGAGGAAATACTTGTGAACTTTACAAAAAAATGTGTAGCGGCTGTGGCTTTGTGCATGATGTCTGCTGTGAGTGTTGCTGAAACAAAAATCGCAGTCATTAATCCAGAAGGCGCCATTTTTTCAACAGCTGTGGCAAAAGCGCGTTTTGAGAAATTAGAAAAAACCGCAGATTATGCTGCTACCAAGGCAAAATTAGATGCTATTTCTGCAGACTTGAAAGCGCTTCAAGATTCAGCTAATAAAGAAGGTGCGACTTGGTCGGCTGAAAAGAAATCTGAAGTCGGTAAAAAAATGCAAGGCCTGCAACAAGATGGTCAATTCAATGCCAAGAAATTACAAACTTCTCGTCAGGAAGCTGCTGAAGCTATTGCGCAGGAGTTAGGTCAGAAATACCAGACATCGCTTAAGCAAATTGTCGATGCTGAAAAAATTGGTTTGTTGTTGAATTCAACTGCAGCAATTTTTGCGACACCTGAATACGACATTACTGCAAAAGTCACAGACCTTATTAACAAAGCCAAGTAATTAATGTGTCGAATGTTATTCAGCATTACACCCTTGCCGAACTAGCTCTGCGAATTGGCGCAGAGCTAGCGGGCGATCATCACCATAAAATTTTTGCCCTCGCCCCGCTTCAAACCGCAACAGAAATTCACCTCAGCTTTATTGCTAACCCCGTGTACAAAAGATATTTGGCTTCGACTAAAGCTGGTGCAGTTATTTGCGCGCCGGAGTTGGCGGAACAAGTTGTTGGTAACAAATTAATCGTTGCCCATCCATATGTTAGCTATGCGCAATTAACCGCTTTGTTTGATAACAGCTTGACGCATGATGTGGGCGTTCACCCCTCGGCTGTCATTGGTAAAAACTGCGTGCTAGGAGCGAATATTTGCATAGGCGCTAATGCAGTTATTGGCGATGATGTAACCCTCGGAGAAGGAGTGAATATAGGCCCCGGTGCGGTTGTTGGAAACAATACTATGATTGGAAGCGGCACTAGGCTCAATGCCAATGTAACGATCTATCATGGAGTTCGGGTGGGGAGCGATTGTGTCTTTCACAGTGGTTGCGTTATAGGCGCTGATGGGTTTGGATTCGCTCCTTCGCAAGAAGGTTGGGTAAAAATCCACCAACTCGGTGGAGTGGTTATCGGGAACAAAGTCGAGATAGGCGCGAATACCACTATTGATCGTGGTGCACTGGATGATACCGTCATAGAAGATGGTGTGATTATCGATAATTTGGTTCAAATTGGTCATAATGTGCGGCTTGGGCAAAATACGGCAATTGCGGCACACACTGCCATTGCTGGCAGTACAAGTATTGGAAATAATTGCATGATTGCAGGCGCTGCTGCTATTGCGGGCCACTTAACTCTGGCCGACAAGGTTCATATCACGGCAATGAGTATGGTATCAGCGTCGATCAATGAGGCAGGTTCTTATTCCTCAGGTGTTCCTTTAAGTCCTACCAAAGAATGGCGTAAGAATGCGGCACGTTTTCGTCAGTTAGACAACTTGGCAACACGCTTCATTAAACTTGAACGTAATTACCCTCAAGATCAAGATAAGTAACGCCGGATTGCTCTTTAAAATTCTTTTGCAATTCAACTTCTGTCGATGTGTTTCTATTGTCGACGCAAATAGATACTTTTTAAATTTATACCTAAGGCCATTTAACTATGATGGATGTCAATGAAATTCGTGAATATTTACCACACCGCTACCCATTTTTACTGGTGGATCGCGTAGTGGAATTGGTTGAGGGTGAATCTATTATTGCCTACAAAAATATCACGGTGAATGAAGAAGTTTTTAATGGCCATTTTCCCCAAAGCCCGGTATTTCCTGGGGTGATGATTATTGAAGCCATGGCGCAGGCTTCAGGTATCCTCGGTTTTAAAACCATGAATAAAAAGCCGCAGGACGGTTCAATTTATTTATTTGCGGGCGTCGATGATGTTCGTTTCAAACGCCAAGTAGTTCCCGGCGATCGTCTGCAGTTGGAGTCGCGCGTTATTTCCGAAAAACGCGGTATCTGGAAGTTCGAATGTAAAGCAACGGTAGATGGTGTTTTGGCTGCATCTGCCACTATTCTCTGTGCAGATCGCAAAGTGTAATTAATCAACGATTTCAGTGATCAAAAATCTACTAGTGACGAGAATTTACCTTGATTGACTCACATGCAATAATTCATCCCGGCGCAAAAATTGCCTCCGATGTTAAGATTGGTCCGTGGACCATTATTGGTCCCGATGTTGAAATTGGTGAGGGGACAACTGTTGCATCTCACGTCGTCATCAAAGGCCCCACTGTAATTGGCAGACATAATCACATCTATCAGTTTTCATCCGTTGGTGAAGACACCCCCGATTTAAAATACAAAGGCGAACCAACGCGATTGGTCATTGGCGACCACAACACGATTCGTGAAGGCGTTACTATTCATCGCGGAACTATTCAGGATCGTAATGAAACTACGATTGGTGATCACAATTTAATTATGGCCTATGTTCATGTTGGCCATGACAGCGTAATTGGTAATCACTGCATTTTAGTTAACAACACAGCGCTGGCTGGCCATGTGCATGTTGGCGATTGGGCGATATTGAGTGGGTACACCCTGGTGCATCAATTTTGTCATATTGGTATGCACAGCTTTACCGGTATGGGAACGGCTGTTGGTAAAGATATCCCCGCATACGTTATGGTTACGGGTAATCCTGCTGAAGCGAAAAGTATTAATGCAGAGGGTTTACGCCGCCGTGGATTTAGTGGCGATGATATTGCAGCTATCACCAAGGCATACAAAATAATTTATCGTCGCGGCTTAACCATTGACGAAGCGCTTGTTGAAGTAGAAGCCTTGGTTCCCGAATGTGAACGCTTATTACCTTTAATTCAATCCATAAAAAAATCCACACGCGGTATTGTGAGATAAAATTTTATTAGTTTCAAAAATAAAAAGAACAAAAAAGAAATGTTATTGGGGCTGGTAAATGGAACGTATTCATATAGGTATTGTTGTCGGCGAAGCTTCGGGTGACATTCTGGGTGCCGCACTAATCGTAGAATTACGTAAGTTGTACCCGAACGCCGAATTCTCCGGTATTGGCGGCCCCCGCATGCTGGAGTTAGGTTTCCACTCTTATTTTCCGCAAGATCGTTTGGCTGTAATGGGCCTTATTGAACCGCTCAAACGTTTACCAGAACTTTTGCGAATCCGTAAATTTTTACGCGAGCATTTTATTGCTAATCCTCCAGCTGTTTTTATTGGTATCGACTCTCCTGATTTTACAATTCCCCTGGAGCGATCATTAAAAGGAAAAAATATCAAAACAGTTCATTATGTCAGCCCTTCAGTGTGGGCGTGGCGACAAAAGCGCATTTTTAAAATTGCAAAATCTGTTGATCTTATGCTCACCCTCCTGCCATTCGAAGCAGAATTTTATGAAAAACATAATGTGCCAGTTGAGTTTGTTGGTCATCACTTGGCCGATGAACTACCAGAGCATGTTGATAAATTCCAGGCTCGCCGTGAATTAGGTATTCCGGAGCATGCACGGGTCGTAGCATTATTACCCGGCAGCCGCGCCAGTGAGGTTGAACGCATGGGAAGTTTATTCATGCACGCGGCTGTATTTTGTTTGGAGCAAGATCCGGATTTATTATTTTATATTCCTGCAGCCAATTCAGATCGCTATCGCCAATTGCATTTGCAGCTTAATGATTACGTGGATTTTTCGCTGCAGTTATTTAACGGTAATTCCCACAAAGTCATGGCAGCTGCCGATGTTGTATTACTCGCATCGGGTACCGTTACGCTCGAAGCCATGTTGCTAAAAAAACCCATGGTGGTCGCCTATAAAATGGCTCCGCTGACGTTTAAAATATTATCCTGGCTAGTTAAAACTCCCTATGTATCACTACCAAATTTGTTAGCTGGGAAAGCGCTGGTACCAGAATTATTGCAAGACCAGGCAACGCCTGAAAAACTAAGCGCGGCGGTTATGAATTATTTTGAAAACCCTGAACAAACTCAAGAGCTCATCAATACTTTTGCACAAATGCATGGGACTTTAAAGCGCGATGCCAGTATTCGCGCCGCGGCCGCTATTGCGAAACTAATCAATCAATAAACAATCCGGGAATTTCCACAATGTTTGAACCCTTTGTGTGTACATATCAGGGAATTTTATTGGCGGGTTGCGATGAAGTAGGGCGCGGCCCGTTAGCGGGTGATGTTGTTGCTGCTGCAGTAATACTCGATCATGAAAATCCTATTGAAGGGTTAGATGATTCCAAAAAGCTGACCGAAAAAAAGCGCGAGTTGTTATTTGACGAAATTAAACTGAAAGCTAAAAGCTGGTGTGTAGCGCGCGCATCGGTTGCGGAAATTGACCAGATAAATATTTTACAAGCGAGCTTATTGGCGATGCACCGCGCTGTGCAGGGGTTGCATGTCCAACCCGAATACGTATTGGTTGATGGTAATAAATTGCCCAAGTGGAAATATACCGCCGAAGCAGTTGTGAAAGGTGATAGTCGTGTTCAGGCAATTAGCGCAGCATCTATACTCGCAAAGGTTGTGCGCGACCGCGAGATGATTGAGTTTGATAAACAATATCCCGGTTACGGCTTGGCGGATCATAAAGGTTACCCCACGAAATTTCATATGGACGCATTAGTGCGTCTTGGCATTACAGAAATTCATCGCAAAAGTTTTGCGCCAGTGAGAGCACAAGTCGAACAGATAGAGCTGTTTTCGTGAGCAATATTTGTGATTCAGATTTGCAACACTTAAAGCCCGGTAAGCGTGTTTTGTTGAAATCGTTTAACGGCAGCTTGGTTAAACCTCATGATGTAAAAGCAGAAGAAAATTATTGGCAGTTGATTGGTTGTAAAGCGGTTGTCGAAATGGCTAATAACAGTGATCGAGTGCTTATTAAATTTGAACGTGAGTTATCAGGTTTTGGTTTAATTAATCACAATGAGATATCGAATGCTTGGTGGATATTGATCAGCGACTTGAAATTTGTTTGTCGGTATTAAAAACTTCCATAAGAATCGAATGGTGCTTACGGAAGTGAATTCATTCCTTCTCCCTCTGGGAGAAGGTTAGGATGAGGGCATTTTTCATAGCAAGTGCAGTGCAAACGCCCCTCACCCCAACCCTCTCCCAAAGGGAGAGGGAGCTTAAGTAAGCGCTATTTCTCCCCCTTATCAATTATTGAAAAACCAATGACCGCAAATTTTGTCCATCTACGCCTACACACTGAATTTTCGCTAGTCGATAGCTTGGTGCGAATTAAAAAACTCGTGAAGCGCGTTTCTGAGTTAGATATGCCTGCCTGCGGCATTAGTGATCAATGTAATTTTTACGGGCTAATTAAATTCTATAAAGCTGCACAAAGTGCAGGCATAAAGCCCATCATCGGTAGCGACTTCTGGATGGCGAGTAGTGACAGTGAAGGCAAGCCAACACTGTTAACACTCTTTGCCATGAACGACACTGGCTACAAAAATATTATCGAATTGATTTCACGTGCCTGGCGCCAAGGGCAGCAGCAAGGTGTTGCTTATATTCAGCGCGAGTGGGTGAGTGAATTTAGTGAGGGGTGTATCGCGCTTTCTGGCGGAAAATTTGGCGATGTAGGAATGTGTTTGGTTGCGGGCCGGGCCGAGCAAGCGCACGATTTATTACGCGGCTGGATGCAAGATTTTCCGAACCGTTTTTATCTGGAATTGCAGCGCACCGGTCGTGAAAATGATGAAACCTATCTTCATTCTGCGGTAGCCCTCGCTGATGAAATGCAATGTCCGGTAGTCGCGACCAATGATGTACGGTTTATAAATCGCGATGAATTTGAAGTACATGAAGCCCGAGTGTGCATTAGTGAAGGCCGCACACTTGACGATCCGCGTCGTGAGCGTCGCTACAGCGAGCAACAATATTTGCGCTCTGCGGAAGAGATGACGGAGTTGTTTAGCGATATTCCAGAAGCATTAGAAAACTCGCTCGAAATTGCAAAACGTTGCACCGTAAATATCCAAATGGGCAAATACTTTTTGCCCGCGTATCCGGTTCCTGCCGGTTTAACAGAAGGCGATTTTTTTAGGAAAATTTCCGAAGAAGGTTTAGAGAAACGTCTCGAACGCATTCTCGATAAATCGGCTGCTAATTACGCTGAACGTCGTAAAGTGTACGAAGAGCGTTTGAAATTTGAGTTGGATATTATTATCCAAATGGGCTTCCCCGGTTACTTCCTCATAGTGATGGACTTTATCCAGTGGGCGAAGGATCACGATATTCCGGTAGGCCCAGGCCGTGGCTCGGGTGCAGGTTCGCTCGTCGCCTATGTCTTGTTGATTACCGACCTTGATCCGTTGCAATACGATTTGCTATTCGAGCGTTTCTTGAATCCCGAACGTGTTTCCATGCCCGACTTTGATATCGATTTCTGCATGGATGGCCGTGACCGCGTTATTTCTTACGTGGCCGACAACTACGGCCGCGATGCTGTAAGCCAAATTATTACCTTCGGAACCATGGCTGCGAAAGCGGTGGTGCGCGACGTGGCGCGCGTGCAAGGAAAATCATACGGGCTTGCTGACAAACTTTCCAAAATGATTCCGCCCACGCCAGGTATGACATTGGCACAAGCGCTTGAAGAAGAGTCAATACTAAAAGAATTTCTCGAGGGGGATGGCGACGGCCAGGAAATTTGGGAAATGGCCGTCCAGCTCGAAGGCTTAACGCGTAACGTCGGTAAGCATGCCGGTGGTGTGGTTATCGCGCCTACAAAACTTACCGATTTTGCGCCGCTATTTAGTGATGAAAGTGGCGGCGGACTTGTAACCCAATTCGATAAAAACGATGTGGAAGAAGCTGGGCTGGTGAAGTTCGACTTCCTCGGTTTGCGCACGCTCACGATTATCGATTGGGCGCGCATTATGATCGACAAGCAGCGCGTCAAGGTTGGTGAGGAGCTGCTCGATATTTCTGCGATTCCGCTCGACGACCCGGCAACATTTGCGTTGCTAAAGCGCGCTGAAACCACGGCTGTTTTCCAGCTTGAATCGCGCGGTATGAAAGACCTGATCAAGCGCCTGCAGCCCGATAACCTTGAAGACCTGATTGCATTGGTGGCGCTCTTCCGCCCTGGCCCGCTTGAGTCGGGCATGGTTGATGACTTTATCAACCGTAAACATGGCCGTGCGCAGGTTGCCTATCCCGACGCAAAATTCCAGCACATGAGCCTGAAGCCGGTTCTCGAACCCACCTACGGCGTTATTGTTTACCAGGAACAGGTAATGCAAATTGCGCAGGTGCTTGCGGGATATACGCTCGGCGGCGCGGATATGTTGCGTCGTGCTATGGGTAAGAAAAAGCCCGAGGAAATGGCGAAGCAGCGCGAAGTTTTCGCTGAGGGTGCGAAGGGATTGGGCATTGATCCCGATCTCGCTACACGTATTTTCGATCTGGTTGAAAAGTTTGCGGGTTACGGTTTTAACAAATCCCACTCTGCTGCTTATGCGCTGGTTTCCTATCAGACTGCCTGGTTGAAAGCGCATTATCCAGCGCATTTTATGGCGGCGACTATTTCGTCGGATATGGATAAAACCGACAAAGTGGTGACATTTATTGAAGAATGTCGCCACATGAAATTGAAGCTGTTACCGCCGGATGTAAATTCCGGCGATTTCAAATTCACAGTTAACGATGATGGCAATATCATCTACGGCTTGGGCGCGATCAAAGGTTTGGGTGAAGGCCCGGTGGAGGCCATTATCAACGCGCGCAATCAAGGCGGAGCGTTTAAAGATCTATTTGATTTTTGCTCACGTGTCGATCCGCGCAAAATTAATAAACGTGCGCTTGAGGCTTTAATTCGCTCCGGCGCTGCCGACAATCTCGGGCCCACCGTAAATACTCCAAAGCACAATATCGATCATGATCGCGCAGTTATGTTTGCCTCCATGAGTGAAGCGGTAAAAACTGCCGAACAGCAAGCGGCAAACACTAGTGCCGGGATGATGGATTTGTTTGGTGAGGTCATCGCCAACAGCGCGACGGATACAGATGTCTACGCGGATTTTCGCCGTGTGCGTACCTGGACTATGAAAGAGCGTTTGCACGCTGAAAAAGAAACGCTCGGTCTTTATTTGACGGGTCATCCTATCGATGAGTATGAAGGTGAATTACCGCATCTGGTCAGTTCGCGAATTGCTGATCTCAAACCGGATAAGTATGAATCTCGTAGTGAAAAAGGTAAGGGTGATGAAAAGCCTCGGCAGTCAGTGGCAGGTTTGGTCGTCGCGCAGCGCACCATGAAAACCAAACGCGGCGACACCATGGCGTTTGTAACGCTTGATGATCGAACCGGCCGCATCGAAATCGCCGTATTTGCAGATACCTACATTCAATGTCGCGACGTGTTACTTAAAGACGGTTTGTTAGTGATTGCCGGTCAAGTCAGCGTCGATGACTTTAGCGGTATGCTAAAAATGCGCGCCATGACTATTCGTCCATTGGCTGAATTGCGCGAAGAGCGAGCGCGAGAATTATGTTTGGAGCTGGAATCGGGCGCTTTACCTGCTAATTTTATTAAGCAGCTTTCGGAAATTCTTGAACCTTACCGCAATACCCCCAACCAACCGGCGCGCTGTCCATTGGTGATCGATTACCACCGCAGCAACGCCAAGGCTCAAGTCAGGTTGGGTGTGGGTTGGAATATTCGCCCGGAAGACGAGCTTTTGCAGCGTTTGCGTGACAGTTACGGTTCCGGGAAGGTGAGGCTGGTTTATGAGTAGCAGCCTTAATTGATCTGTTTATTGGCAGACCTGCACGGCGATTTTTTAAACAAAAGATGCAGTAAAATTACCGGTAAATGCGTGAATTTCACTAGAAATGATCGACTAAATGGACTCTTTCGCGTAAGGTAGCCACCCAATTATCGCGACGTTTTCAGCCATTTTTTGGCCGCTAAATGATGCAACACGGCAGTAGATTTTCCCGGCGTAGCCCACTCCCTAAATACAGAGCCAATAATTGCTATGAATCTGAATTATCTGGATTTTGAACAGCCCATTGCCGAACTAGAAGGCAAAATTGAGGAATTGCAGCTCGTTGGCAATTCCAGCGATGTGAACATCGCCGATGAAATCACCAAGCTGCGCCAGAAAAGCAGCAAGCTCACCGAAAGTATTTACGCCAAGCTAACTGCATGGGATGTTGTGAAGATTGCACGTCACCCGCAGCGCCCTTATACATCAGATTACATTCCACGGATTTTTACTGAATTTGAAGAGCTGCATGGCGATCGTCATTTTGGTGACGACAAAGCGATCATCGGCGGTGTTGCACGTTTGGATGGAAAACCCGTGATGGTGATCGGCGAAGAAAAAGGCCGCACCGTGCAAGAAAAAGTTATGCGCAATTTTGGCATGCCTAAACCAGAAGGTTATCGTAAAGCCTTGCGATTAATGGAAATGGCCGAACGTTTTAAAATGCCGGTGATAACACTTATAGATACACCCGGCGCTTACCCGGGAATTGATTCAGAAGAGCGCGGCATTTCTGAATCTATCGCACAAAATCTCGCAGTCATGTCGCGCTTACGCACACCAATTATTTGTACTGTAATTGGTGAAGGTTCCTCGGGCGGCGCCTTGGCAATTGGCGTGGGTGATCAGCTCAATATGCTGCAGTATTCAACTTACTTTGTAATTTCTCCCGAAGGCTGCGCAAACATTATTTGGAAAACCGTTGCGAAAGCCCCTGATGCTGCGCAAGCCATGGGTGTGACCTCAAAAGTGCTGCAAGATCTTGGAATAGTTGATGAAACAATTCCAGAGCCGCTTGGTGGTGCGCATCGCGATCTGGATGCAATGTCTCGCAAACTTCAGGAGCGTTTAATTTCGCAAGTTGATAGGCTTTCTAAAGAGCCCATTGATTCGCTGCTGGAGCGTCGTTACGAACGCTTGATGAGTTACGGTAATCCTTAACAAAATCCCTCGCGAAGAAAATAGCCAAAGCCGCTGATGAAAATCAGCGGCTGTTTTATTTGGGTACATTCTTTTTGAAATAAATTTTTTGTTTTCGAGTATTTGTTGTCGTTGGTTTGAAACCTATCGAAGCTTAATTATTTGAACAATCGTCGGAAAAACTTTTGCACGCGATCCCTTGCTAGTGTGCTGGATGATTGTTGTGGTTGTTCTGTTGCTTCATCAATATCCTGCACAATTCTAAAACCGGTTGTGATATTGCTTTTGCTCGAGGCCAATACGGATTTTGCGTTCAGCGATATGTTTTTCACTCCGTCGTTGTAAGAGCCGCCACGCACAATGCGTTCTTTACATAGTAAATTTTCGGTGCTACTGTCACCGCAATCTGCTACCCACTCGGCAACGTTTCCTGCAGTATCGTAAAGACCAAATGTATTCGGGGGGTAGGCGCCAATCGTTTTAGTTTTATTAGCAAATAAGGCTGATAACCAAGGCTTGCAACCGTACCGGCAGTTTGCAAATAATTCGGCATCTTCTGCTTTGCTGCCCCACCAGAATTCTTCTGTGCTAACTCCTCGCGCTGCGAATTCCCATTCTGTATCGGTCGGCATGCGAAAACGTTTGCCGGTAGTTTTGCTTAACCAGCTTAAGTATGCCTGGGCATCATTCCAGCTCACGTTTATGACGGGTCTTTTGCCGCGGCCCCAACCATTGTCGTCAGGCAAATCGAGCTGGTTGGTTTTGGCAAAATAATCATATTCGTCAAAGGTAACTTCATATTTACCAATATAAAAATTTTTCTCCAAGGCGCTTTTGTTGAACCCGCTTTTATCAGAAGAGGACGCATTGCTGTCTGCACCAGCCACGACAATCTCTATCATCTCTGGCGCTAGCAAATTGCTACTGTCTGATACAGATTTATAAAGTTCGTATTGTAGCGGTGTATGTACGCTGGAAAAATGAATCCATTCGATTTTCGTGTCATAGCCGGGCGCGCTAATCTCCAACTGATAGTTGCCTTGCGGTAGTGCCATATCAGGTTGGTATTTTTCTTTTATATTTAAAATGCGCACCTTGGCAAAATTTGGTTCGGTACTCACCTTAAATGGCATTAGTTTTACGGTGGTGGAATCGTCTGTTTTTATTTCCTTATTAGCGAGAAATATTCCATAGCTTATAACGCAAAGTGCCAGCAGTGCGATGACTACATATTTGACTTTCCACATCTGAGCTTGCGGTGTATCGGTGGGTGAGTTGAAAACCTGGGTTGCGTCCAGCATGGGATTAGACGAGTGAATTTGATCGTCGCGTGCGGTAAAACTTTGTAGTTTTTTAAAGATTTTTTTCAGCGTGAACTGAAAGCTATTCAAAAAATTAAAACTAATAGCTTTGAAGAGTTGAGTGTTATTAGGTAGTGCCTGGGTCTGAGTAATCGTAGCTTGGCTTGCGCTTTTTACTTGCTTCAATTCCTGAATTAATTCGCGGCCATTCTGAAAACGCTGAGCTGGTTTTTTCGCGAGGAGCCTATCAACCACATCCTGATAAATAACCACGTCCAGAGGCAATCTGGGTGCTTGTTCGCCAATATGTTGCAGCGCGAGTGCGAAAGCATCGTCATTTTGAAACGGACGACTCCCTACTAACATCTCATAAAACAACACGCCCAAACTGTATAAATCCGAGCGCCCATCCAGTACTTCGCCCTTTGCTTGCTCTGGGCTCATGTAATAAGGTGTGCCCACGACCTTTCCAACTTGCGTCATGCTTGAATCGGATTTTACAAGCCGCGCGATTCCAAAGTCTGTTAATACGGGTGAACCATCGGCACGAAATAAAATATTTTCAGGTTTTATGTCTCTGTGTACATAGCCCTTAATATGCGCATGAGCTAAAGCGCTGGCCATTGCCATAACGTAATTAGCTGCTGTGTTTGCTGTTATACCTTTTTTAATTTTTTGATCCAGCGAGCCCGCCGGTAAATATTCCATGGAAATATAATTCATGCCGTTATAACGACCTATGTCGTAAATCGGAATGATATTAGGGTGGGAAAGCTGACCAACAATTTCTGCTTCACGCTGAAAACGATTGTGAAACTCGGGGTCATAATCTAATTCCGGTTTCATTATTTTCAAGGCGACAGTTCGGTTTAAACTTAATTGAGTCGCCAGAAAAACGGTTGCCATTCCACCGCTATTTAATTTGCGCAGAATGGTATAACCCGGTAGCTGCATATCCGCAGCAAGCGGATCTGCATCAGCACTTTTTTGTATGCTACCAAGCATGGGTGAGAGGCACCGCAACTTTTTTCATCTGCATAATCTTTCCATTATTTTTTCTTCGATGGCTTGACCTGGAGAGGCTTTTTTGCCCCAGTTTTATCTGTGACTATTTTTGCGTTAAATTTTTTCGCACTTTCAAATTTATCGCCAAAGGCTTTTGCTGCTGGCTGTTTGGGCCCCGCAGGTGCGAATATTTTTTGAGTGGTAGATTTCACTGCCGATTGCGCACGCGCATTAGGGTTGGCATTACGTGACACGGGTTTGTCGCCGCGTCGCGCCGGTTGATTCCGATCATCTGCAGGAATCAATGCGGATTCAGCGGAACCAATCAAATGACCTTTACGCATTTTGGTCAGTGCTTCGCGTATTACTGGCCACCCTGCTGGATCATGGTAACGCAATAGAGCTTTGTGCAACCGGCGCTGCTCCAATCCGCGCGGAATGGTAATTTTCCCGCTCTTGTAGGTTAATTTTTTGAGCGGATTCCTTTCGCTTACATACATTGCTGTTGCAAGCGACATAGGCGATGGATAAAAAGTTTGCACTTGATCCACTTCAAAATTATTTTTCTTGAGCCACAGCGCCATATTCACCATGTCTTCATCTTTGGTGCCGGGATGTGCCGCAATAAAATACGGAATCAAATATTGTTTCTTGCCCGCTTCGCGAGAGAACTTTTCAAACATTTTTTTGAAGTCGTAATAGCTGCTCATTTTCGGTTTCATCATTTGCTCAAGCACGCCGTCTTCGGTGTGTTCGGGAGCAATTTTCAAATAACCGCCAACGTGGTGAGTCACTAATTCTTTTACGTATTCCGGGTCGCGAATCGCCAAGTCATAACGTAAACCCGATGCAATTGAAATACGATTCACCCCTTTTAATTTACGAGCTGCGCGATAAAGCGCGGTGGTGTGTTTGTGATCAGTAATTAAATTTTTGCAAATCGTGGGATACACACACGACAAACGACGGCATTTGGAAAGCGTCGGCATATCTTTACAGGTGAGGCGATACATATTCGCCGTTGGCCCGCCGAGATCAGAAATATGTCCGGTAAAGCCTGGCACTTTTTCGCGGATATCTTCAATTTCTTTCAGAATAGATTCTTGCGAACGGCTTTGAATAATGCGGCCTTCATGTTCGGTAATGGAACAAAAAGTACAGCCGCCAAAACAGCCGCGCATAATATTCACGGAGGTTTTAATCATGTCGTAGGCGGGAATTTTTTCTTTGCCGTAGACCGGATGCGGCACACGCGCATAGGGCAAATCAAATACGCCATCCAACTCATCCGTCTCTAACGGGATTGGTGGTGGGTTTACCCAAATTTCGCGGTTGCCATGTTTTTGCACAAGCGGGCGCGCGTTGTATGGGTTTGCTTCCTGATGCAAAACCCGCGATGCATGCGCATACAGAATTGGATCGTTACGCACTTTTTCAAACGCAGGCAAACGCACATAAACATTATCGTCACCTGCCAAGTCGCTGCGATTTTGTAGCGGCATTGGAATTATACGAATTGCTTGCGGTTCATCTGCGTTAAACGATTTTTCTGAGACATCCCCTTGCGCTGGGCAACCGATTGTCTTTAATTGCTCCGATGGATTTAAAGCGGCAATTTGCGCTTCCATTTTTTCGGGATCGAGTTGGCGCAACCCAATCTGCGAATTATTCACGTCAGTTTTCGCAACATCTACAACCGATTTTGGATCGTGTTGGTATTCATAAGGATTTGGAAGTTTATCGATATGACTCGGCCAATCAATGCGCGTTGAATCAATCTCAGTCCAGCCGGCAGGCGCTTCTTTTTTCACGACCACTGTGCCGCGAATGCTATCCAAATCTTTTATATCTTTGCCTTGGGCGAGCGCATGGGCGATATCCGCAATAGCGCGTTCGGCGTTGCCGTATAACAAAATATCCGCAGTAGCATCGATCAATACTGAGCGGCGAACTTCATTGCTCCAATAATCGTATTGGGCGATGCGGCGTAGGCTGGCTTCAATTCCGCCGAGCACAATGGGCACATCTTTATAGGCTTCTTTGCAACGTTGACTGTACACGGTGACGCACCGATCCGGGCGTTTGCCACCCATGCCGCCGGGTGTGTAGGCATCGTCTGAACGCATGCGTAAATCGGCGGTGTACCGGTTGATCATGGAGTCCATGTTGCCCGCGCTTACGCCAAAAAATAAATTGGGTTTGCCTAAGGCTTTGAAGGGTTCAGCACTTTTCCAATCCGGTTGGGCGATTATGCCGACGCGGAAACCTTGGGATTCCAGAAATCGACCGATTACAGCCATGCCGAAGCTAGGGTGGTCAACATAAGCGTCGCCACACACGATGATGATGTCGCAGCTATCCCAGCCAAGTTTGTCCATCTCGGCGCGGCTCATAGGCAGAAAGGGCGCGGGCCCGTAACATTCGGCCCAATAACGCGGGTGATCAAACAGATTAATAGCGTTGGTATTCATAGCGGGTACTGCTAATTGGCGAAAAACAGCCGCTATTGTCCCAGAAATGGACGGATGAAAACAGGGCTAAGGGATACTTAGATAACCCCATCCTAACCCTGCAGCTAAATGCCCCGCTCTAGGAGAAGATATGGAATCAAACAGTAATATTATTGCGCCACTCAGCCGCCCACCTGAAGGGCAGCGGCTGGGAGGGGGCGAGTGCTTTTATTTAATTGCTGGCCCGACGACGTTTGAATATTAATCCCAGTAAACCTAAAAACACCATCGCCCAACTCGAAGGCTCAGGCACATCCACTTTCAGGTTTTGCGCCACAAAATTGCGCAAGTCCGTGTCGTTGAATCCGAACACATAAAAATTACTTGGGTTAGCGAATTCAATCGGGTGCTTGCTATCAATAATGCTCGATAAAAAGTCGTTATCATTAGTGACCCACAAGGTGTGTAAAATTTCGTTGTTGTAAAAAATATCCTCACCAAACGTCATGCCTTCAATTTTTGCTGGAATATTTTGAGCCGCAACACCTGCGTTAACCAATTCGTTTTTGAAATCCAAACTTAATGTTTTGCTAACGGCTTTGGCAGATAGGTCGCCGGATAATCCGGAAATTTCCTGTGCGCCATTTAAATCAATTTTGAAGATTTGTTTAACTTTAGCATCGCTGTTATCGCCAAGGCCTTTACCGTCGCGCTCATCCACTAAAAATTCGTGATCATTGATGGCAACAATTTCACTAACACCTGAGCCGGTTGTTAATTGATAGGCGTATTCGTGCGTTGCGCCGGAGGCAACATCTACAGTCACTATGCGAACTACTTTATTTGTATCTTGCAATAAAGGCGCTTGCATAATACCCACTAAGGTTTTTCCATCCGGTGTAATCGCCAAACCTTCCATACCTTTATTGGTTGTGCGACCAGAAGAATTACCGCTTATTTCAGCCGTTTCTGTGGCTTGCGGATTACTAACTGCCAAATCACTTGGCAACTCAAAAGTTTTAATTCTCTCGCCAGTGGTGCGATCAAATTGATAAACATAAGGGCCGTATTCGTCAGAAATAAAAACGCTTTTACCATCGTTGGAAACACGAATACCTTCAGGATCAAGTCGCGCATTATTTGAATTCGTTGAACTACTACCTTCTGCGAAATTATCTGAGCGGCCAGAAAAATAAAAATGTGTTGAATCGTTTTGTGCTGGTGCGCCATCGATTGCATAATTCAAAGGCGTTGCGCTGTAGAGCAGAGTAGTGTTCGTTAGTGTGGGAGTGATACTAAAAGGTAAACCTGTGCTACTAGCAGTGAGTTCCATATTGATGGTATGCAAACGCGGAATATAAGTTGTGGTGTTATCAATCGCAGCGCCGCCATCATAAGCCTGGGCATTTGGCCCGCGATCCGGCAACGCAATAAACGTATTATTACCCGCATAGGCTAAGCCTGAGCCTATGCCACCAAATACATTTTCATTCACACCGCTTTCCAGCGTGCCAGTTAATCCAGATTTATCTGCATCGCCCGTAAAGCTGCCAATACCAAGCAGAATAGGTGCCGCTTGGGTGTTTAAGCTTACGATTGAAATCATGCCGGCAAGAGTCAGGTTCCTAAGTTTTTTATTCATATTGTTGCTCCAGGTGGTTTTAGATCGTGACACCTTAAACAACATTTGTTACGACTTTATTGCGAGCAATGAGCGGTTTTAAATAATGACTGTGCTTGTAAATATATATGAAGTTTCGTATATTCGATTTTCCATATGTATTGATAATCTCAAAATGACAAGTTTCACTCCGGACCTAATTTGCAAAACACTTGCAGATGCAACGCGAGCACGTATAGCGCTGTTGGTTGCTCGCGAAAAAGAGCTTTGTGTATGCGAGTTGACATGTGCTCTCGATGAAATCCAACCCAAAATTTCCCGTCACCTTGCGCTCTTACGCGAGTCAGGTCTATTGGCAGATCGCCGCCAAGGGCAGTGGATTTATTACCGCTTACATCCGGATTTGCCGAAATGGGTTGTAAGTATGTTGCAAATAATGCTTAAAGCTAATGAAGATTGGCTTGATGAAAATCATCAGCGTTTATGTGCAATGCAAGATCGCCCTAATCGTTGTTGTTAACTACCTGGGAAATAGCGTGGAAAAAATTAAAATTGGTATTAATGGTTTTGGCCGTATTGGGCGTTTGGTGTTGCGAGCTTCCTGGCTTTGGCCGGAGTTTGAGTTTGTGCAAATTAATGATCCTGCAGCGGATGCTTCAACTTATGCGCATCTACTAAAGTTCGATTCGGTGCGGGGAACATGGCCAGAGTCTGTGGCTGCTGAGGGAAAGTATTTGTTAGTGAATGATAAAAAAATAAAAATCACGACGAATAAAATAATTTCAGAAACTGATTGGTCTGCATGTGATCTTGTTATTGAATGCAGCGGCAAAATGAAAACGGTTGCCATTTTGCAAGCCTATCTGGATCAGGGCATAAAACACGTGGTGGTAAGCGCTCCTGTGAAAGAAGCGGGTGCGCTAAATATCGTGATGGGTGTAAATGATCATTTATTTTGTGCTGGGCAGCACCGCATTGTGACTGCTGCTTCCTGCACGACTAACTGTCTTGCGCCAATCGTTGAAGTGATCCATGAAAAAATTGGCATTCGGCACGGCTCAATCACCACTATTCATAACTTAACTAACACGCAAAGTATTCTGGATCAGCCGCATAAAGATTTGCGTCGTGCTCGTTCATCAGGATCAAATTTAATTCCGACAACAACTGGCTCGGCCACCGCTATCGCTGAAATTTTTCCAAAATTACGAGGGAAATTAAATGGCCATGCAGTGCGTGTTCCACTGGCAAATGCATCGCTCACCGATTGTGTATTTGAGGTTGAACGTGAGACTTCGATTGCGGAAGTGAATTTATTACTAAAAACAGCAAGTGAGAACGAATTAAAAAACATTCTCGGTTATGAAGAGTTGCCGTTGGTTTCAAATGATTATTGTGGTGACCCCCGCTCGTCAATAGTCGATGCGCTTTCCACCATGGTTATTAATAAAACGCAGGTTAAGATTTATGCGTGGTACGACAATGAGTGGGGTTACTCAAATCGAACCGCTGAATTAGCTAAGCTAGTAGGTTTGGCGCAGCAATGAATTCATCCATTCGCCAATACGCAATAGTAACCGGAAATTATTGGGCATTTACGCTTACGGATGGCGCCTTGCGTATGTTGGTGGTATTGCATTTTCATCAACTCGGCTACAGCCCGCTGCAAATCGCTGTGCTATTTCTGTTTTATGAAATTTTCGGTGTGCTGACTAATTTATTCGGTGGCTATTTGGGTGCGCGGATAGGTTTGAATCGCACGATGAATATTGGTTTGGCGATGCAGGTAGTTGCCTTGTTAATGCTAGCCGTGCCAACCCACTGGCTAAGTGTGCCTTTGGTGGTGGGCGCGCAAGCCTTATCGGGAATTGCGAAAGACCTGAATAAAATGAGTGCTAAAAGTTCGATTAAAAGTTTGGTGTCTGCGAATCAGCAGACGCGGTTATTTAAATGGGTTGCCTTACTCACTGGCTCTAAAAATGCGCTTAAAGGCGTGGGCTTTTTTCTGGGCGGTGCACTGCTTGCTCTCATCGGTTTTAAAGGTTCTGTGTTGGCTATGGCAGCGGTGCTTGGCCTGATCTGGCTGGCGAGTTTATTTTTATTACAACAAGATTTAGGCAAGGCTAAAAATAAGCTCAAGTTTTCAGACGTGTTTTCTAAAAGTCGTGCTATTAATATTTTATCGGCAGCGCGTCTATTTCTATTTGGCGCGCGGGATATTTGGTTTGTGGTGGCGCTACCGGTATTTTTGAGTAGCCAGCTCGGTTGGGATTTCTGGTGGATTGGTGGATTTCTGGCGCTCTGGATGATTGGCTATGGTGTAGTGCAATCGACAGTCCCCTTTATTACCGCAAATGTTAGTGGAAAAATTCCTGATGAGCGCAGCGCGTGTTGGTGGGCGTTCGTCTTAGCACTTGCTACCGCAGCAATAGCTCTCGCTCTTTCAATGAGCCTTCCTGCTACACCTCTATTAATTTCCGGTTTGTGTGCCTTCGGTATTTTGTTTGCTATGAATTCGTCGCTACATAGCTATTTAATTGTGCGCTATGCCAGGGAGGATGGCGCATCTATGGATATTGGTTTTTATTACATGGCCAATGCATTGGGGCGCTTGATTGGAACTTTACTTTCAGGTTGGATTTATCAAACATCGGGATTCATAGCGTGTTTATGGGCGTCTGCTATTTTTATTGCGCTCGCTGCGCTTTTGTCGGTTGGTTTACCGCAGATTACCAAGGTGAATGCCCATGAACCACACTGACATCTCTGGCTGCAACGCTGATTGCACTAGTTCTGCACAGATACTAAATCACGACTGCTTTTGCACGACACTAAATCGTGAGCAGTTGGATAAAGTTCTGTGCGCAGACGACATCAATCAAGATGTACTAGCAACCCATCCGCAATTATTTTCCAATACCACGGTTTTTATATCACCCGCACAGCTAAAACAGATGCGCGATATTATTCATGCAGTTGGGCGAGTGGTGAGCTTACCTGCATATGTGCAAGAAGTTTTAGCGCGAGCACCCGCGATAGCGAATTATAACTTCGGAACCGCCGGTGTATTTATGGGCTACGATTTTCATTTGAGTGAGAAAGGTCCGCACATTATTGAAATCAATACTAATGCCGGCGGTGCGTTTTTGAATGCCGCTTTGGTGAGTGCGCAAACCGAATGTTGTCGTGCAGCGGGGACTCTATTACCACTACTGAAGCCACAGCTCGATCAAGAATTTGTAGCCATGTTTTTGCGTGAATGGAAATTACAGCGCGGCGAAAAATCACTCACACGAATCGCCATTGTGGATGAAAACCCCACGCAACAATTTCTCTACCCCGAATTTAAAATGGCGCAGAGATTATTTGAGCGTAATGGTATAGCGGCTGTTATTGCTGACCCGAGTGAGTTGCAATTGAGCGATGGTCAATTACTGCATCAAGGGCAGGTGATTGATCTGGTTTACAACCGCTTAACGGATTTTTCGCTGGCGGACGAATCACTTAGCGTATTAGGGCAAGCTTATGAAACAGGTTCCGTTGTGTTAAGTCCCAATCCATATCAATACGCGTTGTATGCCGACAAGCGCAATCTGGTTGTTTTAGGGGATGCTGAATATCTAGCAAAATTAGGTGCAAACGAAAAAGATATTGAAGTCTTAAGCACGGCTATTCCAAACACGCAAACAGTTACTGAAGATAACGCAGAAAATTTATGGGCGATGCGTAAGAAGTTATTTTTTAAACCAGCTTCGGGGTATGGCAGCCGCGCCGCTTATCGCGGTGACAAACTCACCAGGCGTGTATGGGATGAAATTTTGCAAGGCGACTATGTTGCACAGCAAATCGTTCTGCCCAGCGAGCGTGGAATTATGGTGGATGAAAAACAAACCGTATTAAAAATGGATGTTCGCGCTTACGTTTATAACAATGAAATTCAATTGCTCGCCGCGCGTTTATATCAGGGTCAAACCACAAATTTTAGAACCCAAGGTGGCGGCTTCGCGCCGGTATTTGTTGCTTAATAGTAATTGACAACATGCGAGTATCATTGGCAACTATTGGGCGTTTAGGCTCCAATCGCAAAAAGGGCACACTCTGTTTGAGTGTGCCATGCATTATGCGACTTTCTATAGAGTAAAGTGCGCGGACTAGGTGCTTAACACTGACTTATTAGCACGCTTATCTTTTTTATCTCTTCGTTTATCTTTAAGTGATTTTTGAGCTTCTTTCTTTACATTTTCTTTAGACATTTAACTTGCTCCGACAATTATCACTTCTTTCAATAATGCCGCAGGATTATCTACAGAAGAAAAATGTTGGTAAGTAATTTCGCTATAGCCATATCTATAGTGAGCGGCAGCTTACAACATGCATGAGCCTGCACTCCTCCGTTAATGTTCAATACGCACTACACGAAACATTTCTGCCCGGTAGAATATTTTTACTTCTATAACATCACCTGGCATACGGCCAATAAGCTGCCTCCCCAATGGCGAAAAACAGGAAATCCTGCCTCTTTCAGGATTGCTATTGCGTGGGCTGACCAATACCAAGGTGATAATTTCTTTTGCGTTAACGTCAAATAGGGTCACCTTATCGCCGAGCTTTATCCGCTTTACCGAGCCATTCTTTTTTTCAGCATTCTTTTCTATCGCTGCAAAAATTGTTGATAAGTCGGTTGAATTTGCACTCGTCGGCAAATGCAAATAATGGTGACGAGCATATTTTCCTAGCCGATCGTTCAATCGGCTTAAGTATTGAGTAAACAATTTATTTCTCCCGCACAATGAAATAGCGGTTCAAAACACCTATGTGTTTGAGGACAAAATAATTAAAAGGAATAAACAACAGGCGAGCGAATGTATCGCTCTATTTAGTAGGGGAAGGCGAGTGAAACTCTTTTGAGGATATAACGAAGGAAAGTAAACATAATTAATCTTTAACAATATGATCTAAGAATTAAATTCAATCATAGCCACATTTAAAATTAAGTCAACCAAAGGCGCGAACAACGTAGGATTTACTCTCCGCGCTCTTTATCAAAGTCAGGTAACAATTTAGTATTAAGTAGATGTTTTTCAACTTTATTAGTTGCCTAAGTGTGGCGCTTAAAGCCGTTTGTATTAAGTTACTTAATTCATATTGCACTAGGTAGCTGTATTTTTATTAGTTACTTTAGAGCGATAGAGGCAGGTCTAGTATTCTGTTAAAGTGCCATTCTCAATTTCATATTGAGATTTAAATTAAACTTTACAGGGATATAACATGAATTTACTTGCTCGTTTTTTATTGTTTTGTTTTGCTGTGTTGGCTTTGTCTGCAGAAGCAAAAACCACGAAATATGATCTTGAAGAAATGCACTCCAATCCCGGATATGTTCATTACCCAAGATTGGACTTATCCAACGCAAAATCTGTTGTCCTCACCGTTAATAGAAATGCCCCCTTGTATGAACCACAATTAGTATCGCTTGAAATTACATTTCCCACTGCTACAAAACTCACTGTCACAAACTTCAAGATTGTTGATAATAAATACCGCGCCGTTGTAAACGGGGCTTGGATATATAAAGAAATTATCATTGAGGTCGAAGCTCCACCGCGTTTCACCCAGGGCATTTTGATGATAAATGCTTACGTTTCAGAAAGAACAGCGTTCATAGATCCGCAGACCGAGAATCAAAATCAAGAGGGATTATTATTTTCTATTTTAGGTAATCTTCGCGATATTACCGCGGTTCGTTATGTGGACACCGTTGCAGTCGCATTGAGCGGTAAGAAGGTAACGTTTTCGTTGCGAGACAGGCTTCAAGTGAATTCAAACCCGGGACCTGGAAATCTTATGGGTGATGGCTTTGTGGTTGACGTCCTTTGGTACGGCAGAGGAACAAAAACGCTTCATGTTCAAGCGCCGATAGCTCCCTGGGACTTCGATTCCACCGAAGTGATAGCCTTAGTTGTCAATGGTGTAAGTGATTTTGATCGTACGCTTAGCATAAAATTCAAGGATCGTAACGGCACTGAGATGATAAGCGAACCTACGCTTATAAAAAATTGGTTAGAACAAGCTTATGGGCCAATTACGCAATAATAATTAGTTCTGGTTTCAATAAAAGCGCTGCGATGTGAGCAGCGTTTTTATATTAAATTATTTTGAGCCGTTAAAAAAATTACTGTGTTTTCCACCCTGCCACAATAATTCCCATTCCTATCAAAGCCACCGCCGCACCAATCCAGTCGTAAGCAGAAAGTTTTACACCATCCACAACTCGCAACCATACCAAAGCAGTTGCAACATAAACACCACCATAAGCAGCATAAACGCGACCACTTGCGGCAGGGTGTAATGTGAGTAGCCAAACAAATAACACGAGACTCGCAGCGGCTGGAACTAACAACCAAATTGGGCCCTCTTTTCTTAACCATAGATAAGGCAAAAAGCAGCCGATAATTTCGGCCAGCGCCGTCAGTACAAATAAGCTTGCAATTTTTAACATGGTTGACCTTTATAGCTAGAGTGTAAAAAGAATTAACGAAAGGCGATCTATTTTGAAAGCGCATCCACAATCGTACAGTCCGGGGCTTTAGCACTTGGGCAACACGTCTGGCAGTCTTTTGCCATGGCCAACAGCGAATCTTTAATCACTTGTAACTCTGCCAGTTTCTCATTTACAGCAACGAGATTATTTTCGACGAGTTGCAATGCCTCGCTGCATGAACGCGTATTGTTTTCTGAAAGGCTTAATAAGTCTCTAGTTTTCTCCAGGCTAAACCCCAAACCGCGCGCCTTTAAAATAAATCCCAACCGTTTTTTATGGTTCTCATTATAAAGACGATGGCCACCGCTACTGCGTGGCGGCTCCTGAAGCAGATTTGATTTTTCATAGTAGCGAATAGTTTCTATGGGGCATCCACTCGTTCGTGATAATTCGCCGATTCCAAACATGATTACCCATCCTATAAAAAGCTTGCATCTGTAGTAGCTACAGATTTTATGCTGAGATCTCCCACAACAAAACCTATTTCGTCAGGAGATTAATATGTCTGAGCAAAAATCTACATGGCTCCCACTCACATTGGCTATTACTTGCATAGGCTGTTGCGCCATGCATTTGTACTTAATTATGACTGGGATATTTGGCGCAGGTGTCCTAACTGCATTAATAAACTCCGAAACGATAGAAGTATTAATATGTCTATTGCCTATTTTTTTGCTAGTAGTTTATTTAATTTTAAAACGATATCAAACTAAAAAATCGTGTTGTACCGTATCTCCTTCAGAATGTAGCAGCACAGAATGTGGCATTCGTGAGTAATTGAAACGGGAAGTTACTTTGGCTTTTCCATATTCCAATCTCTGGCCATATAACGACCATTACCGCCTGCGAGCACAAATAAAACTTGCTCAAGGTTTCTTGCTTGTGCTTCGCTGGATTTAAGTCCTGCAAAATAACGGAGAATTTCTTTCTGGCGACTCGGAGCTAATTTATCCCAGCCTTGTTGTGCGAGATAATTTTTATCCAGCGCTTCTTGCAAATAAGACGGCATGGGGTGCAGGGGGCCGCTTCTATATGCAGAATCAAATTTTATTTCTACATCCACCTCATCGCCCACTTTGGTTTTGGAAGCTTTACGCACATCTCCATCAAAGTAAAGATAAAAACTTCCATCACCGACTGGCATCATATTTATTCGCCAGCTGGATTTCGGTTGAGCGTTAATACGAATACATACCGGCATAGGCTTGCGCCAATCTCTTTTTAAAGACGTTGCTTGTTCTGCGTTTACCAACACGTATGGATTTGCATTATGTAGTTTTATCACTGCTTTGAAATGTAAAAGGCTCAATGCTTACTCCTGCGATGTCGTCTTTTTCAACAGGTAATTTTTCACATGTTCAAGGTTACTATCTTACAGCTCTGCAAAACACAGTTAATTATAGTAGCTTCACTTGCTGAGGAAAACGAAGTGAGAAAATTGTTCCAGAGCAAACAGGGTTTTGCCAAGTGGACAAGCAGAGGGAAACTGCAGTTACACTATTACAAATAGTTGTAATTTATCAAGGAAGTGTCTGGTACGTTAGCGGTTCGCACCAACACAAATATGTTCCTAATGTATTTGTGCCGGTGCGAATTGCTAATCGAGTATGTGGTTTAATTAATTTGGTGCTTTTATTAAAAAGGATCTTCCGATCTATCAACCTTAAAGGAGTATATTATGTTTACAACGCAAAGAAATTTACTGAAAGGATTGTTCTTATTTTCTTTCTGCGCTACAACAATCCCTCTTGCTCAAGCAGCAGATCGCGAAATTGGCGGATACGTCGATAAAGCGGAAAGTCGCTTCGTGCGTAACGTATGGAATTTCGTAAAAAATTTCCAAAGCTGGCAAACCATAGGCGGCAATCGTTACAAAGAAACCCAATATTATTACGCTGAACCCTTTATGTTTGACAGCTTGCACCAAAGTTATGTCGACAAGATGGATCTCTCCTATGTTGCGGGTCATGGGAACGACTATTACATTCAAACCAATCAAGCATTGGGCAAAGGTGTGGATTTACGCTACGTACCCGCCTACGGTGATTTGGCAAAAGGTGGTGATTTAGAATTTTTGATTATTGAATCCTGCTACACGGTCGCATCAAAACCAGAATATTCAAATTGGTGGAGCGCTTACTCACCTATGTTTCAGGGTTTACATCAACTTGTAGGTTTCCATACCTTGAGCAATTCTGATAACGGAATTCCCAATAATTATGCCCACAAATTAAAAGCGAACGGTGGTGTATGGCAATCTTGGTTTGCTGCCGTTAATGAAGAACGCTACTGGATTTTCAATCCAACAAATTCCGATGGATCCCCCTACCCAGGTTTGGCTAGCGCCGTTATGTATGCGTCAACGCAAAATGATCGGTTAGGCTCATATGCTGCTGATCCTGCGGGCGGAACAGCCGGTATGGTTACCTGGTGGCAGTACTAATTTTATTACTGCATAAATTATTCAATTAAAAGGAGCTTTTTATTATGAACATTCAAAAATTACTTCCATTATTTTTTGCAGCAATTATTGGTAACAGCGCACAAGCTGCTGTAAGTACCGATAACTTGGCCGTATACAGTTTCCAAAGAACATCGACGGCGACAATTGATACATCCAAATCCTACATGAAACAATTCTTACCCTACGAATATTCTGACAAATTGGAAGCTCCGGAAACGAATGTTGTTCGTTACGTATCGGCACGCGATCCAAACACCACGTTTGAACATAACGTTGCAACAGGTGATATAAGCTTTAATCGCAATTTCAGCCGCTATTTAGGTAGTTTTGTTCCAAAATTGCCAGCGACAGATTCTGCGTTGAAATATGCCAGTTTATTTCTTGAGCAAAATAAATTACTTCCAGAGAACCCGGAAGAATTGAAAGTTGCACACGTTGGTGGTTTGCGCACAACATCGATTCTCTCCACTGGTAGAGCGGGCCCAGTTGTAGATAAGTTAGTTACCATTACCTATTCGCGAGAATTAAATGGTGTGCCAGTCATCGGTGCAGGTTCGAAATTAGTAGTGAACATTGGCGACAGCGGTGAAGTTATTGGTGTTACACGCCGTTGGAGAGAATTGGATAAACCGGTTCGTTTAAGCTCAAGTGAAATTCTTTCTGAGAAAGAAGCGTTGGAATTATCCAATCGACAAATACTGAGCGAATTTGGTGAAAAGTCTCGTGTTGAGGTTTTACAAACACAAGTTGCCTATTTCGACAATAATGGCGCAACTATTCAGCCGGTGTTTGCATTTCAAACTAAAATTCAATTGGCGGATCAAAAATTGCCACCAGTTGAATACATTAGCGTTATTCCTGCGATGAGAAAACCCATTGAGAACTTGAACTTGACCCAACTTGATTCGGCTGCTCTAAAAGTCATTCAATCGGGTAGCAGTACTATCCCTAGCGAGTCAGACAGAACTTCCGACTAATTTATCAGTTAGATTACAAAAAAAGCCACCCTGGGTATTCCTAGCCCAAGGTGGCTCTTACTTATGGCACCTGAAATTTCTAGCTATTAGTTAACAGCCAGAATTTTATGATTGTAAATTTTTTGATGATGAAGTTATGCTTTTAAAATAATAAGTAAATTATTTATAAACCCTTATCGTTGGAAGCTTTTGGTCGATGGTTCCTTTTTCAATATTTCTACTTTACATGCGTCGTCTACTGAAACTTCATAAGTAAATTGATCTATCCTTTCTTCTTGGGGAATGGATACCATATAAACATTTGTTCGAATTTGTTTAATTTCAGAAATTCCCCCGCCACCCACTTCTGTGTAGGACGAATCAAGATCGGTCAATATTACCTCGATAGCTGCTTTTGATTTTTTAACTGAAGTCATTTTACATTCCAACCTTTTTGAGTTTTTAGCATTCGAGCCAATTTGCCCGCTATCGGCTGACCAACTTGGAGCTACAAATTGCATTAATAATAAAATTATTGATATTTTTTTTACATAACATCTTTTAAGAAAATTCATGCTGATCAACTCGTTAAATTATTAAGACCTGGACGTTACTAGCAGATTTGAATCAATTTCTGACTGGGTGCGGGGATAGTGGCGTACACGTTTAGCACTCCAATCTGTACTCAATAGAGTATTCCCTTTACCAGATATTTCAATAAGCGCCTGTCCTGTCAAGTTGTATTTTCAAATTGCCTATTGATAAGATTGCACTTCAGGGAGAGCACAGTATCTTTTGTCCGCTGTAGCTACACCAAAGTTTTTTGTGACACTGAGCAATTTTTTGGGTGTTTTCGTTGATTCACAACTTTTGATAGGTTACTGGAGTTTTAATGATTATTAGAGCTTGCGAAGTAAAAGATGCGCCCAAAATTTGCGAAATTTATAATTATTATGTCGAAAATACTGTTATTACATTTGAGGAAATTCCAGTTGATACTGCCACCATGGTTGAACGGATTGAAAGCTATACAAAGCTCTATCCATGGTATGTTTGTGAAGTAGACGGAGTTATAGTTGGATATGCCTATGCAACTAAATGGAAAGAACGAGTAGCCTATAAAAAATCTGCTGAAGTAACCGTATATGTTAAAAACGAACAAGGCGGTAAAGGTTTTGGTAAGGCGCTTTATTCTGCGTTAATCGAGTCGCTAAAGACTAATGGTTGTCACGTTGTTTTAGGTGGAATTGCTTTGCCTAATGATGCAAGCGTTGGTTTACACGAGTCTTTCGGTTTTAAAAAAGTCGCTCATTTTGAAGAAGTGGGTTTTAAGATTGGGCGCTGGGTAGATGTAGGCTATTGGCAGAAAATTATTAATTAGCGACATTATCGCGTATCAATTAATGCCGCTATGCGTGCCACACTAATGATCATTCAAACGAGTATTCCCATGAAATCGGTATTTGTCCTAGAACATCTTCATACGCATTAAGAAGGCGAGGAATGCTGGAAAAAGATAGGTATATATACGTCTCGAGAAGAGGCACTTGCGGCTATTGAGAGAGCAAAGATTTTACCTGGGTTTTCTGACTATCCTGAGATCATTGATCATGCCAATACTATGTCAATTAATGGATTTAATATTGATGAGTACGAGCTAAATAGAGATTTTTGGTCGGATGGATATTCCACTACTTATATTTAAAGTGATAATAGAAATATAAACCTGGAAAGCTTATTTTTATTGAGGTGAGTTTGAAAAACGCTACTGAAGAAGACTCAAGGAAAATCTATATATCTCGTATAAATCGTGTAATTGATTATATTAAATTGAATCTCGATGGCGATCTGTCCGTTGATCGGCTTGCTGAGGTAGCGCATTTTTCCAAGTTCTACTTTCATAGAATATTTAAAGCGGTCGTTGGCGAAAATGTAAATGGATTTGTGAGCAGAATGCGAGTGGAAAGGTCTGCCTACAAGCTTATCTACAATCCCGCGCTATCTATTACGGTTATCGCTTACGACTCCGGATTTTCAAGTCCTTCAGTTTATTCCCGGGAATTTAAATCGCGCTATGACGTTTCGCCTACGCAATGGCGTAAGTTAAAAGCCAATCACAATAGCAAGATTTGCACAGTGGATAGCAACCTCTGCAAAGAGGCCCCAGATTTCAAAATGTATACTGATTCCTCCAAACAGCCACCAATTTGGGGAATTAACGTGAAAAATCAAAACTTATTAAATATTGAAGTGCGTGCAATGCCTGAGATACCGATTGCCTACGTCAGGCATCATGGGCATTACAATCCACAGGATAAAATTTTATTTCAATCACTATTCGCGAAATTAATGGCGTGGGCGGTACCACGGAATTTATTCAATCCACCTACTACGAAAGCCATGACGATATTTAGTAGTGGGCACCCGGACACTACAGCGCCGGAAAACTCGAGTGTGGATGTTTGCATTGGTATTAAAAACGAAACCATGGTCAATGGTGAAATTGGTAAGCGCACAATTCCTCAGGGCCAATATGCTGTTGTGACAATTGAGGAGGGCACTCTAGCCGAATGCGGCGAAGCTTGGGATGCGCTTTTTAAGGGTTGGTTACCCGCTAGTGGTTATCAACCTGGCGATGGGGCCTATTATATTAATCATTTAAACGACCCGGAACAGCATCCGCAAAAACTTCACAGTGTAGAAATGTATTTGCCTGTTAAACCGCTATAATTTCACCTTAAGGATGTTCGCGTTCAAGCCTAAGCTTGAACGTGTTAGTTTTCATGGGTGATGTTTTACCACTCTTGCTGACGAACGAATTAAGTATTATTTGATTTCGTTGCAACGAAAATAAATAAATTTCATTTCAAACGGAGAGCTTGATATGGGCACAACATTCTGGATAAAAAGAGCTTTGCTGGTTCTTGCAATCAGCTTTTCAATAATCTTCATTGCGCAATATTTCAAATCAAATAACCTTTCTTACGCACTTGGCCAGGCCGCATTGTGGGGTGCACTTGCTTCGACGGTCTATATGCTTGTTCTTTGGAATAAGTTAAGAAAAAATCCTTCCTGTGCAATCAAGTCTCAGGAAGAGAAGTAATAGTATTTCCAAGCCTAATTGAAATGATTGCATACTCATTTTAAATTGGTCGCATTGTTCGTCCTGAGCTTGTCGAAGGGTGGTTCGACTGCTTCGCGCTCACCACGAACGGAGAAGATATTTTTAGTGCATCATGGTTTTATTTTCTATTTCATGTGCAATTCGGTTGCGGGTGGTGGAACCACAAGTGTTAAAAAGTTTGACGAAATAATATTGCCATTTCCACCCGTTCGTTCTGAGCTTGTCGAAGGGTGGTTCGACTGCTTTGCGCTCACTACGAACAGATGGAATATTTTACATTTTATGATTCATTTTTTGTTCCATGCACGATCCTATACAGCGCTGGCAATAATAAGAGTGTTAACAGTGTTGAAGAAATAATTCCACCGATAACCACCGTTGCTAATGGACGCTGTACTTCTGCACCTATTCCTACATTTAATGCCATAGGCACGAACCCTAGGCTTGCGACTAAGGCGGTCATTAGCACCGGTCGCAAGCGAGTTAAGGCACCTTCAATAATGGCGGGAATAAGTTGTTTGCTCTCATGAAAGAGATTGCGGATAAAAGACAGCATTACTAAACCGTTGAGGACAGCTACCCCAGAAAGTGCGATAAAACCTACACCTGCTGAAATGGAAAGCGGCATATCGCGCAACCACAGTGCGAGCACGCCGCCAGTGAGTGCGAGTGGTACACCGCTGAAAATAATGAGCGCATCTTTTACTGAGCCCAAGGCCATAATCAGTAAGCCTATAACCATGATTAAAGTAAGTGGTACCACCATACTTAAACGCTTACTGGCGGATTCCAATTGTTCAAAGGTGCCGCCGTAATCTAACCAATAACCTGCCGGTAGTTTTACGTCGGTTGCGATGCGTGTTTGTGCTTCTTTTACAAAGCTACCTAAATCACGGTCGCGCACGTTTGCGGTAACTACCACCAAACGTTTACCATTTTCGCGGCTGATTTGATTAGGCGAACTGGCGAGTTTTAATTCGGCCACTTGGGCGAGCGGCACAAACCCCGGTGCTTTGCCAATAGGAATGGGTAAGTTTTCCAGCGCTGCGGGATTTTGACGCAAATATTCTGGCAAACGAACCACAAGTTCGAAGCGGCGGTCGCCCTCAAATAGCAAACCGGCGGATTCTCCTGCTAAAGCGGTAGCCACTACATCTTGCACATCGCTCACGCTTAAACCGTATGCAACAAGCGCAGCGCGATTGGGAATAACTGAGAGCATGGGGAGACCAGTCACTTGTTCAACTCGCGCGTCGGCTACACCCTCCAGGATTTGCAATACCGCCAATATTTGATTGGCGGAGACGAGCATTTGGTCAAGATCATCGCCCATAACTTTAATGCCGAGATCCGCGCGAACGCCGGAAATAAGTTCGTTAAAACGCATTTCAATGGGTTGCGTAAATTCGTAATTATTTCCGGGAATTTTTTTAACAGCTGTTTCAAGCTCCTCTAATAAATCGGCTTTGCTGCGGCTCGGGTCTGGCCATTGATCGCGCGGTTTTAGCATTACAAAATTATCTGCCACGCTGGGTGGCATAGGGTCGGTAGCAACTTCGGCGGTGCCCATTTTTGCGAAAACTTTATCCACTTCTGGAATTTGTTTAATTCGCTCCTCCAATAATTTCTGCATGTCTACGGCTTGTTCCAATCCTGTACCGGGAATGCGCAGCGCGTGCAATGCTATGTCACCTTCATCCAATTGCGGAATAAATTCTGAACCTAATGTAGTTGCCAGCCACCAACATAAAAGTACAAACAGGGTAGCACCTGACACAAGCCACCAGCGCAATTTGAGTGCACTTTCGAGCAGAGGACGATAGACATTTTTAGCGGCGAGCATAATCGCATTTTCATGCTCGGCAACTTTTCCTGTCATGACCAAAGCGATAGCCGCAGGAATAAAAGTGATAGATAGAATGAGCGCGGCGGTAAGCGCTACAACGACAGTAACTGCCATGGGATGAAACATTTTGCCTTCCACACCCGTAAGCGTAAAAATTGGCAAATACACCAGCGTGATAATGCCCACACCAAATAAGCTGGGGCGAATGACTTCGTTAGTTGCTTCATAGGCGAGATCAATACGATCCTTGAGATTTAGCAGGCCACCCCGCGCGCGCTGAGCTTCGGCTAACCGTCGAATAGTGTTTTCTACAATAATTACCGCGCCGTCTACAATCAGGCCAAAATCCAAAGCGCCCAAGCTCATTAAATTTGCGGAAACTCCCAGTTGCACCATGCCAGTCATGGTCATCAACATGGTGATGGGAATTACTGCTGCAGTGATCAGTGCCGCGCGTAAATTTCCGAGCAGCGCGAAGAGCACGATGATTACAAGGAGTGCGCCTTCGAGCAGATTTTTTTGCACGGTTGATATGGCTTTATCCACCAAAGTCGTGCGGTTGTATACCGCCGTTGCCACCACGCCTTCAGGTAGGGATTGGTTAACTTTCTCAAGTGCCTTTGCCAAATCGCGGGAGACATTGCGCGAATTTTCGCCCATCAACATCATCGCGGTGCCGAGCACAGTTTCTTGTCCATTTTGGGTGGCTGCACCCGTGCGTAATTCTTTGCCAATAGCCACATCGGCAATATCTTTTACACGAACGGAAACACCTTTGGATTCACCTACAACGACTTGCTCAATATCGGCAATAGATTCCAATTGACCGGGCACACGCACCAACCACTGTTGCCCGCGGCTTTCGATATAACCTGCTCCGCGATTTTGATTATTGCGTTCCAGCGCGGCGCGAATGTGCTCCATGCTCAAGCCATAATTTAATAATTTGGTTGGCTCGGGAGTGATGTGATACTGCTTGTTAAAGCCACCAATGCTATTAATTTCCGTCACGCCTTTTACAAGTAAAAGCTGCGGGCGAATTATCCAATCCTGAATTTCTCGTAATGCAGTTGCATCAAAAGCAGTGCCATCGGTTTGTTTAGCGCTGGGTTTAGCTTCCACTGTGTACATGAAAATTTCACCCAATCCAGTAGCAATCGGTCCCATGGCAGGTTCCATGCCTGCGGGTAATTTGCTTTTGATAATTCCTAAACGTTGGTTGATAAGATTGCGTGCAAAATAAATATCAGTGTCATCATCAAAAACCACAGTGACTTGTGACAGGCCGTAGCGCGACAGTGAGCGTGTGTAAGCCAGGTGAGGTAAACCGGAAAGCGCAGTCTCTACGGGCCAGGTAATACGTTGTTCAGCTTCGAGCGGCGAATAACCTGGTGCTTCAGTATTGATTTGCACTTGCACGTTGGTAATGTCAGGTACTGCATCAATCGGCAGTTGTTGGTAGCTCCAGCCCCCCAGTATTATCAAGCCAAAAACCGCACAGAGAATTAGCTTGCGTCGTGCAATCGCGAAGCGCAATAAAAATTCAATCATTGCAGTTGCTCCTGAGATCTTGGAGCAGTAGGTTTGTGATCATTGCAAGTAATTTATTTTTTATTAATTTGTTAATGATCATGAGAGGCTCCTGATTTTTCTAAATCAGCTTTGAGCAAATAACTGTTATTAACTACATAGCGGTCACCTGCATGTAAACCGCCCAGTACTTCTACAAATTGACTATCGCTTTTACCCAATTCAAGTGGGCGAATTTCGTAAGTGTCGCCAACTTGAATGAATACCACTTGCCAATCGCGAAAGTCTTGCAGAGCGCGTTTGTCGATCATAAGAGTTACGGGAACCTCAGCGATGGTGACTTCCGCTTCAAGACTTTGATTAGGCGTCCAGTGGCCTTCGCTGTTAGTCAGCGGGACGTGGGCGACCAGAGTAGAGGCGCCTTCGCCGTGGGGGGTTATGTATTCAATCTTTCCAGACGCAGTGAGGTCGTCTGCTCGTAGTGCGACTGCCTGGCCGACTTTGAGTTTATTTGCATGCATGGGGAAAACTTGCAAATCTACTTCGAGTTGCGAGTAATCCACCAACGTAAATAACGTTTTTTCGCCGGTGAATTCATCGGCGTTAGCATGGCGTTCTACGATGGTTCCGCTAATTGGTGCGGTAATATTGTATTGACGCAAGCTTTCATTGGACTCTACGCTCGCTAGCACATCGCCTGCTTTGACCTGGCTGCCAATAGTGGCTTTTACTGAACGAATTACACCAGGATAACGCGCTTGAATGTGACTGACTCGTACTGGGTCCGGCAGTGCTTGTCCGTAAAGTTTAACGGTTTGTTGCAAGGTGCCTGCATTCGCAACTGCAGTAGTGATTCCCGATGCTTCAGCCAGTGCAGCGCTGAGTTGTACGCGACCTTCATAGGAAGGGAACTTCCAGTAATGCTTTTTGTTTTGATAAATTGCCGTCACCGACACATCGAATGAATGAGGCTCTTCAACTTCATTTTTACTGCGTAAAAAATCTTCCTGTGGGGCAAATGTAAATTTATCGACTCTGCCTCCCAAGCGAGTTAATTCCACATTAAGTTGCCAATCTTTCGGAGCAATAGATTTTCCATCGTGACTTGCCCACACGCGATATTCAGGTGGAACACCGCGTTCAAAAATCGCGAGCTCTACCGTAAAGTCATCATCCTTTAACAAGCGGCCATTGTGCGGGCCTTTTTGGATTTCAGCGTGTTCATCGCCATGCTCAGAGTCTTCATGATCGTGGTTACCCGAGGCAAAACTCATCACGCCAATAAGCAAGAATAAGGTGAGTGACGCACCGGCCAAAATATTTTTTGTGGAGAGTTTTTTAATAAAATTTTTATTCATGGCAATTGCTCTCATGGTTGCATGGTCGCGTCAGAAATTTTAGGCAATGCCGCACCGGTCAGGCGTTCAATTTCAGTATTTAAGATGTGAGCGCGAGCGGCGGCGTCGATAATGGCAAGCTGTGTTTCCAGCAATTCGCGTTGAGCAAGGTTAAGTTCGAGATAACTGTAACGGCCTTGGTTAAATGCATTTGCAGTTGAGCGCATAGCTTGTTGCAGCGGAGGTAGTACATCGTTACGCAAACTGTTCACTTCCGCTAAAGCTTGTTCGTAAGCACCATGCAAGCCGACCAATTGTGCGCGAAGTTTTAGGCGAGTTGCATCACGTGCTTGTTCTGCACCGGCCTGGTTTGCGCTTGCGGTAGCAACGGCTCCCGCAGCGCGATTTGCAGAACCTAAGGGCATGCTCAGCCCCAGCACAAACGCAGAATCATCACTCACTTGTAAGCGGCGAACACCTGCGCTCCATTCCAGGTTCGTTTTGCGTTCTGCTTGCGCATGACGCAACTCTGCTGCGCGAAAATTTATTTCATCACCCAGCATCATGAGGTCAGGATTTTTTTCCAAGTTGCTGATTAGAACGGGAAGAGGCGTTAGTCGAGAAAAGGTAAATAAATCAGCATAAACTTGACTAAAAGTGGCTTCAGTTTCCGCCCAGAAAGCACTGAGCTTTATGCGTTCACTGTGTATTTGCTGCCGTGTTTTTTGAACATCAATATGTACTCGTGCCGCTGAAGCTTTAGCTCGCAATAATTCAGCCTCAGGCGTGCGCCCGGCCTGCACATTTTTGCTGACCGAATTAACATTCTCTTGCGCAAGCTGTTGGGTTTGTTGCAGGAAATTTAGTTGCTCCTGCACAGCCGCAAGTGCAATAAATTGCTGGGTGACTTGTGTAAGCACATCCAGGGTAAGTACGCGTTGGCTGGATTCAAGTTGCTGCTGGCGTGCGGTCACTAACTCGATGCGTGCAGCGCGTTGATCGCCAAGCTCAAGAACAGAAGATAAGGACAGTGTTAGCTCGGCCGCATCCACGCCTTTAAATTCGCCGCTCCCGGCAACATTTTCAAGGTGAGTGGAGAATCGCAATTGCGGTTTTAACTCTGCTGTTTGTTGTTCACCTTGTAAGGCCTTGATGCGAAATTCATGTCCGGCAAGTTGAGGATTATTTTTTAATGTTGCGCTAATGGCATCTTGCAGCCGCAACGGATTTTCCGCTCGCGCATTATTTGTAAATAGGCATAGTGCAACAGCGCCTAGCGCCATCACCTTGTGAAAAGTGCTCATGAAATACCCCAGCAAAAACCACCATCTTTTTCAAAAAAGATGAATGATGATTTATTCAAAATAATAAAACGATTGTTTTAAATATCAGGCTGGAAGAGCGGGTGGGGCTCGCAGAGGTGGGCGTAAGCCAACTAAACGGGAAGAAAAAATCTGACCTTGACGACTAACAAAGACAGCGAGTTGTTCGAAGAGAACTGCTACCAAGAATGCGATAGCGATTAGTAAAGGCAAATCAATTTTTATGAGCTTGGCTAATGCGAATTGACCCAGTTCAACATCGGCATCAACGTGTTTTTCAGCACTATCGTGTTCCGGGTGATCGCCCATCATATCCATATGAATACTTACCGGCGGTTCTTGACCATCAAAACATAAATGCCCATGCGCGCCACTCCAGCTAGCTAAAAGCCAGATTAACAATGCCACAAAGGCGAATGTGTTGTAGTTCAGGATGCGTCGCACGGACTCTCGATGACAAAAATAATTACAAATACTGCTGCTGGACAGCGCAGATAAAACGAGCGCTAAAAAAAATAACCCATGCAGAGTAAAACACTGCATGGGTTATTCTCAAGCGAAAAATTGAAATGACGTTAATTGGTCGCTAATAACCGATCGTATTTACGGCTGAGCATATCGTAAAACGCTTCGCGAACTTGGTTGACGCCCATCTTCAAGGTGGTGATTTGCTCGTGGCTAATATCTTTACGGCACACATAAACCTGTTTACGAAACACGGCAATTTTGGCGCCGTATAAACGTAAACTGCGCTCCAGATTTTTTTCACCCAACATCAGCAATTTGGCTTCAGCGTCTGCAAGCTTGCGAAATTCGTTAACCAGCTCGGTATTAACAATGTCTAATTCTTGACGGCGAGCTGAAGGCCAACGCTCTCCAAATTGGATAGATTCGACGACAAGAGACGAATATTTGGCGAAGATGTGTGTGACTGTTCCTACCTGCGCCGAAACATCCTCCAGAATTTGTAACCGACGATTTTCACGCGGTCCGCTCTGTGAGTGGCCTGCACGCCATAAAATCAACCAAGCAACCAGCGCTGCGATTAAAGCACCCAGCCCGATTTTTAAGGATGTATCGGTTAGTTGGATAAAAGTTTGTGAATCCATGGTAAAGGCCTCTCTGTCAGAAAAACGTCAGTCAAAGTCATTTGACAGAGATTCTGCAAGAAGCAGGCCAAAGGGCTTACAAGTCGATTAATCCGTTCGCCCTGAGCCTGTCGAAGGGTTTGTCGGTAGCGCCCTTCGACAGGCTCAGGGTGAACGGGAGTAATAGGGGTGTGTTATTCCTGTTCCGTGAATATGATGCCCCTTGGATTCACAAAGAAATTTAATGCTTGTTGTATTCAACCTTAGGCAAAAACACCGTAACTATTCCAAGCAGCGGCAAAAATGAACAGCATTTAAAAACAAAAATAATATCTGTTGAATCTGCCAGAGCACCTAAGGCCGCTGCAGAAATTCCGCTAAAGCCAAACATGAGCCCGTAAAAAATTCCTGAGATTAATCCAACTTTTCCTGGAATCAACTCTTGTGCGAACACGATAATCGCAGAGAAGGCAGAGGACAAAACCAAGCCGATCAATACACTGATTACTCCTGTCCAAAATAAATTGCAGTAAGGTAATAAAAGCGTGAAAGGCGCTACGCCGAGTATGGAAATCCACAGCAAAAGCTTACGCCCTATACGATCTCCAATTGGGCCGCCCGCAAAGGTTCCAACAGCGACTGCCGCTAAAAACAGAAACAAAAATAATTGCGCGCCTGCGACGGGTTGGTCAAATTTTTCGATTAGATAAAATGTGTAATAGCTCGACAAGCTCGTCATATAAACGTATTTGGAAAACACCAAAATGCTCAATATAAAAAGCGCACTCACAATTTGGTTTCGCGATAAATCAGGCGTGCGAGGATGTTTAGCGCTAGCTTTAATGGCCGCGTGTGTTCGTATCGTCCATCGGCTAACTTTAAACAGCACAATAATTCCAATCACCGCAAAAATCGTAAACCACGCGATGGCAGGTTGCCCGCGCGGAATCACAATCGCCGCTGCTAATAACGGGCCTAAAGCAGAACCACTATTACCACCTACCTGAAAAAAAGCCTGCGCAAAACCAAAACGTCCACCGGATGCCGTACGTGCAACGCGCGAAGCTTCAGGGTGAAATGCGGAAGATCCCAGACCAATAAAGGCAGATGCAATCAAAATCCATTCAAAGCTCTTCACGAATGACAACATGATCAAGCCAACCAAGGTAAACACCATACCGGCAGGTAGCAGATAAGGTTTTGGATGTTTGTCTGTATAAAAACCAATGCCCGGTTGCAGCAAGGATGCCGTTAGCTGAAATACCAAAGTAATCAAACCCACCTGCGTAAAGCTCAGGTTGTAATCGGCTTTCAGCATGGGATAGATCGCTGGCAAAACTGCCTGAATCAAATCGTTGAGCAGGTGTACGAAACTCACCGCGCCCACCACGGGCAAAATCAACTTGGTAGAGTCAAACGCGGGTTGCTGAATGGGTATTTGTGGAACGGCTTCCATCTGGCTCATAAAACACTCTTTTTTGCTACTGACACATCCCCTCCCTTATAGAAGAGGATTAGGATGAGCTCTCAGTATAAAACGTGATTAAAAGCAGATATGACATAAACTATCGATTAAGTGACAAGCGTAAAGGTCAGTGGAGGTGCAATGGTTATCAGTCACATGCGAAGTGCAGAAGCGCTGCAAGATGTTCCGCGCCCCATAGTGGCGTGGGCAGGGCGTTATAAGGATGGAGATGAAGTTCCACCCCATAATCATCCACGCGCGCAATTACTCTACGCTGTCGAGGGCGTGATGCGCGTGATAACCCCGGACAGTGTCTGGACTATTCCATCGCAACGGGCGCTTTGGGTTCCGGCTAACGTCGAGCATCACTCTTTTATGATGAGCGACCTGGAAATGCGCACACTTTATGTAAGCGCGGATGTTCCGGTTGCGTTGGGGGAAGAGTGCCGTGCGATTTCAGTGTCGAATTTATTACGCGAATTAATTTTAGGTTTAATCGAAGAGCCCGCCGAATATCCCTTACCAGGTCGCGGTGAACATTTAGTGGCGTTGATTCTGATGGAGATTAATCGCGCTGCAACGCATGCCGTTGAAATTCCGTGGCCGAAAGATCGGCGCCTACAAACGGTGTGTCATTCAATCATGAATACACCTGGTTTGAATCGCACCATCGAAGATTTAGCGGAAACCGCTGGTGCCAGCGCACGAACATTAATTCGTTTATTTCCAAAAGAAACTGGTTTGAAATATCGCCAGTGGGTTCAGCAAGTACAAATTGCCGACGCGATTTGCAGGCTTGGCCGCGGCGAAAGTATTGCACGTATTTCCAGCGCGCTGGGTTACTCAAGTCCAAGCGCTTTTTCAGCGATGTTTAAACGTACTTTTGGTGTTGCACCGAATCAGTATTTGCAGACTGGTGAGGGGCGCCCGTAGAATTTACTTACGCAACGGCTTCAATAACCCCTCCAATCCATTTAATTTTATTTCATACAAAAATTGCAACTGCTCACCAAGTTTTCCTTTCGGAAAACCTTGTTGGTTAAACCAAACCAAATAAGGTTCGGGTAAATCCATCAGCACGCGTCCGGCATATTTTCCGAAGGGCATTTTAGTGTTGGCGAGTTCTAACAAAATTGTTGGATCTGGCTGTCCGTTTTCCATTTATTTTCTCTCTAGCCGCCTGCCAATTTCACGGTGTAACCGCGTTTTTCTAAATCAGTTTTTATTTTTTCGCGCTGGTCGCCCTGGATTTCAATCACGCCATCTTTTACTGAGCCGCCAACGCCACAGATTTGCTTCAGCGCTTTGGCGATATTTTTTAATTCGGTTTCGTCGACTGGAATCCCCGTAATAGTGGTGACGCCTTTACCATTTCGGCCAGCAGTTTCGCGACGAATGCGGACTATTCCATCGCCTTTGGGAATGGCGGGTGCGGCTTTTTCTTCTTTGACGCGGCCAGTATCGGTGGAATACACCAAGCGAGAGTTTTTGTCATTGCTCATAAATTAATCCTCTTTTATAGGGGGCGATTTTAGCAGATCGCCAAGTCAAAGGTGTTTAGCTGATAGAATGCTCTGCATTAAAATTTCTGATAGCTATTGAATAGGATTTGTCCAATGAAGGTTGAATGCCTAACTATTAAAGGAAACTGGGCGCCGCGTTGGCAGCCAGTTGTTGATGCATTTAGCGCTAACTTTAATGATGGTGAACAGGGCGCCGGTGTTGCACTTTATTATCGCGGTGAGATGGTGGTGAATATTTGGGCGGGTGAGCGTTCGAATCGATTAGCCGAAATTTCTACCCAACCGTGGAATGAAAATACGCTGGTTAATATTTTTTCTGCCGGCAAAGGGTTGGTTGCGGTGTGCGTTTTGCAATTAGTCGCACAAGGGAAATTAAAATTAGATTCGTCGATTGCAGACTATTGGCCCGAGTTTGCACAAGGCAATAAGGCGAGTATTACCGTGCGCGATGTATTGTGCCATCGTGCTGGGCTATCGGCTTTTAATCAACATATTGCGGACGACGCTATTTTTAATTGGGATGCTATGACCAAGGCTGTCGAGCAAGAATCTCCTTGGTGGGTTCCTGACAGCAATCAAGGTTATTCACCTTTTATGTTTGGGTGGATTCTAGGAGAGCTGGTTCGGCGTGTGAGTGGTCACGAAACACTTAATGCTTATTTCCAGGATAAAATTGCGTCACCTTTGGGAATAAAATGTCATTTTGGCGTGCCTGATTCAGAGCTGGATTTAATTGCGGATACGGGGCCACTTAAAAGAAATACTATTAGCCCCAGCAATGGTGCAGACAGTGTAGCGCTTGGAAAATTAATGAAAGCAGATCCGCGTGGTGTAACCAATCGCGCATTTTGTAATCCAATCAGCTTGATGACGGCCACGAATACGTTAGCCTGGCGAAAGGCCCAAATCCCCGCAGCAAACGGACATGCAAACGCTCATGCTATTGCAAGTATCTACGGTGCGTTAGCAAATAAAGAATTACTCCCTGCTGAAATTTTATCGCTTTGTTGGGAAGAGCAAACTTTCGGTGATGATCGTGTATTAGGTTTGCCGCTGCGGTTCAGCCAAGGCTTTATGTTGTCACAAGCGGATCGGGCAGATTGTCGCTATGGTCGGGGCGCTCGCGCGTTTGGGCATCCCGGTGCAGGTGGATGTTTGGGTTTTGCTGATCCTGATTATGAAGTCGGATTTGGTTATGTGACTTCACGCATGGGGCAAAACATATTAATTGATGAACGCGCAGTTGCTATTATCAACGCTGTTTACGATTCGCTGGAAAACTAACATGAAAGACGTAATGAATGAACTAATCGAATTGCAGACTCGCCTTGCTTATCAGGAGGATACGATTCACCAGTTAAATAATGTGGTGACTCAGCAAGACAATACAATTCAGCAATTACAACAACAAATGCGCTTACTCGCTAAACGCATTGATGAGATTTCGTTTGTGCAGGATGGTAGTAATGAAGAAATCACTAATGAGCGCCCGCCGCATTATTGAGTCCTTGATAGCGGCATCTTTCAGCCAATAGTCATGATTTAAAAAATGATTTATGCGACAATTTTTCGTAGAAAAGTTTTGCTTTTGACGAAACCCATAGCAACAAATTATTACGGCTAAATCATTTTTCTTGACTAGACTCAGGAGTGATATTCATTTCTGAGCAAATATGGACTATGACTCATCCACAATCGCAGTCCGCCCAGCTTGAGGAGCTTAGTCCTCTGAGTTTGGAGTATGCATTATTGTCACCCGATGTGGTTGCCTGGCGATTTGATATTGAGACGGGTGGGCTGCTTTTCTCCAAAGAATTTACCTTGATCTTCCCCGGTATTGAAAATCCATTTGCAACGTTGTCTGGGTTACTCGAAGCACTGGGCTCCGCTGATCGCTACATTTTCCTACAGACATTTAATTCAGACCCGCTTGATAAGAGCGTGAGTGTACGGGCTTGCGAAGTAAAATGCCTTACCAGTTTTGGTGAGTATCGGGTGCGTTTTATCGGCCGTATGATTGCCTCAGCGGTTGGTCGCCAGTATGAAGGTGTTGCTGTTCCAAGTAGTCATTGGCTTGCTAACCCCGGCAGTGAAACTAGCAACAGTTTACTGCGTACCTTATTTGCAGAAAATCCTATTCCTAGTTTAATGACTGATGCGAAGGGAATGCTTTTGCAAGCAAACAGTGCGTTTGAAAAATTATTTTCAATAAATTCTCGCAAAGTAATCGCCGCGGTTGGCCGTTACAATATATTCCAGGATAAGCGCTTGCTGGAAGTTGAAAATTCACCTTCTCTACTAGAAAAAGTCTATGTATTCGCAGAATGTATAAGCGTAGATATCAATTATCCGCTTGCACGTTTCTCAAAGAAAATCCGCAGCGGTGAAAAACAAATCAGTTTACGTGCAAGCCTCCTGCCTATTCGCAATCGTTACGGTGAAGTTGATCGAGTATTGATTCAATTACAGGATCGCACTCGCGAAGAAAATGCATTAAAAGTTTTGCTAAAGCAACAGCGCGACCTTCAGGAGAGCGAGGCAAGTTATAAGGCATTTATCGCTAACAGTAGTGAAGCGATTTGGTGTTATGACATGGTGCCGCCTATACCTCTGGATGAAACGCCGGACGTGCAAGCTGATTTGATGGCTGATCGCGCGCGCTTGTCGCAAGGCAATAAAATGTTGATGTCCATGTTGGGCGTGAAGTCGTTGCAGGACATTATCGGTACCGGTTTACGCGAGAGCGGTTCGACCCGTTATCTATTCGATCTCAAACATTTTGTGAGCAATAATTTTCAAATGGTCGATCACGATGTGTTTCGTGAAGGTGCCAAAGGCCGTCAATACTATTTTCAAATTTCCTGTGTTGGTGTGGTTGAAAATAATTATTTAACGCGGGTATGGGGTACTACCAAAGATGTCACTGTCCGTAAGCGTTACGAACAGAAATTGGAGCACGTATCTCTACACGACGCTCTAACGGGATTTCCGAATCGTGCCAATATTTACCAGGAAATTGAGCGTTTTTACGCAAAAGGAGGCGATGCCCAAGGTGCGTTGTTATTTATTGATTTAGATAGATTTAAAGAAATTAACGATACGCTCGGGCATCAGGTGGGTGATCGGTTGTTGCAGTTAATCGGCCCGCGTATCAAATCGGAAATGAGTGATATTGAAGGTACGGTTGCGCGCATGGGCGGCGATGAATTCGCGATTTTTTTGCCGAGTGTTCGCAATCAGCAGCATGCGCTTGTTTTTGCTCATTGCATTTTAGATGCATTGCGACTGGAATTTAATCTAGACGTTTTTTGTGCGGAAATAAGTGCGAGTATTGGTATTGTGCTTGCGCCTACGCAAGCGTCCGATGTGAATGAATTAATGCGCTTTGCTGACGTTGCTATGTATTATGCAAAAGAACAAATGTCTGGCATTGCAGTTTACAAACCGGAAATTGATCCGCATTCGCCAAAACGTTTAGCAATGGTGAGTGAATTAGGGCGTGCGATTCGCGAAGACCAATTGTGTTTGTATTATCAACCCAAGGTACGTTTGGATAATAAATCATTTTATGGTTTTGAAGCGCTACTGCGTTGGAATCATCCCGAATTAGGTTTTGTTCCCCCCGGAGAATTTATTCCTATCGCAGAAGTCACCAGTTTAATTCATCCTTTGACAGCTTGGGTGTTGGAAAAAAGTATTGCGCAATGTCGGTTGTGGCATTCGCAAGGCTTACAAGTAAGTGTTGCGGTAAATTTATCGGCGCGCAATTTGTTGGATGAAAATATGCCAAAACTAGTGCGCACTTTGCTGCAAAAATATGATTTACCAGCGAGCGCATTGGAATTGGAAATTACCGAAAGCTCCATCATGAGTGACCCGGCGCGCGCGCTACGTGTCTTGCAACAATTGCATGAGTTGGGTACGCAGTTATCTATCGACGATTTTGGAACTGGTTATTCTTCGCTTGCGTACTTAAAAAAACTTCCGGTGCAAACATTAAAAATAGATTATTCATTTATTCGCAATATGCTTGAAGACAAGCAGGACGAATTAATTGTGGAATCTACAATTCATCTTGCTCATAGCTTGAGCCTTAAAGTAGTTGCAGAAGGCGTTGAGAACGCCGAGTTGATTGATCGCCTCTCCAGCATGGGTTGCGACGAAGCCCAGGGCTATCATATCGGCCGACCTATGGCGCTGGCTCAAATTGATGCGTGGATGGCCGAATCCAGTTGGGCGGATGCTCATTAACAACCCTATTAAAAAATTTGTTTGTTTATTGATCTGCCGTGACATATCGCGAATCTTTTTCTACAGTTAAGTTCCCTCAATAAATGCTGATTGTTTTGTAAAATGTGCGTAAAAAGAAGCCGACTTGCACCAATATTTCCCTTATACTGCCGCACTTTATCAGCCATAGTTGCTAATTCAGATTAATAAGGCCACCTCTTCATGTTTATCAAATCTTTGCGTGGAGCGTTCTCTAACGATCTTTCCATCGACCTCGGTACCGCTAACACCTTAATTTATGTGCGTGGGCGCGGCATCGTTCTCAACGAACCGTCAGTAGTTGCCATTCGCCATCACGATGGCCGAAAAACGGTTGAAGCCGTTGGTATTGAAGCGAAGCGAATGTTAGGCCGAACGCCCGGCAACATTACTGCTATTCGCCCGCTGAAAGACGGTGTGATCGCCGACTTCCAGGTGACTGAAAAAATGCTTCAGCACTTCATCAAAAAAGTCCATGAAAATAGCTGGTTCAATCCAAGCCCCCGCGTTCTGATTAGTGTTCCCTGTTTATCTACCGAAGTTGAGAAACGTGCGATTCGTGAATCGGCTATTGGCGCTGGTGCGCGCGAAGTTCGTCTCATCGAAGAACCTATGGCTGCTGCAATAGGTGCTGGTTTGAAAGTGGCTGAGGCCAACGGTTCTATGGTGGTTGATATTGGTGGCGGAACCACTGAGATCGCCGTCATTTCTTTGAATGGCGTTGTTTATTCAGACTCTGTACGTATTGGTGGCGATCGCTTCGACGAGTCCATCGTGAACTATGTGCGTCGCAATTACGGCAGTGTGATTGGCGATGCAACTGCTGAGCGTATCAAGCAAGAAATTGGCTGTGCATTCGCAGGCAGTGAGATTCGTGAAATTGATGTACGCGGCCGCAACCTCGCCGAGGGTGTGCCACGCAGCTTTACCCTGAGCTCTGATGAAATTCTCGAGGCCCTGCAAGAGCCCTTGGCTGGCATAGTTCAGGCTGTTAAGAGTGCTCTCGAGCAGTCTCCGCCAGAACTGGCTTCGGATATCGCAGAGAGCGGTGTGGTGCTTACTGGCGGCGGCGCTCTGCTGCGCGATATTGATCGCCTCTTATCCCATGAAACTGGTCTACCCTTTATTGTCGCAGATGATCCATTGACCTGTGTTGCCCGCGGTGGTGGCATGGCCATGGAAATGAACGACAAGCGTATTGATCTACTGTCGTCCTGATTCAGCATAAGACGGTGGCAGTGGCCGCCGTCTTACCTTTACGGGAGGCTTGACCATCAAACCCTTATTTTCCAATAGCACTTCAGTTACTGCACGAGTGGTGGTGCTTCTTATTGCCATGGTTTCCTTGATCCTGATGGGAATTTTCACCCCGTGGCTCAAGCAAGTTCGCCAACAACTTAACTTTCTTACCGTTCCGTTCTACCAGGTTACCGATATTCCACGTCGCATAGGCGAATGGGGTAACAGCGCTTTTTCGTCTGAAAAAGACCTGCGTGCGGAAAACGAACGGCTAAAAATAGAAGTACTTATATACCAGCGTAAGCAACAGCAAATGGCCGCATTGGCTGCTGAAAATGTGCGTCTGCGACAGTTGCTTAATGGTAAGGACATGTTGCAGGATCGAGTGCTTATTGCAGAGCTTATCGGTATATCGCCAAATCCGCTGAGCCATATTGTGATAATCAACCGCGGCAGCCGCGAAGGTGTCTACGAAGGACAGCCAGTGCTAGATGCCTTCGGGTTGATGGGGCAAATCGTAGAGGTGGATGAAAATACCAGCCGGGTGTTACTGATTTCCGATTCCAGCCACGCAATTCCTGTCCAGGTTAATCGCAATGGAGTTCGCGCCATTGCGGAGGGTACTGGTGACCTGAACCGTCTAAGCTTACGTCATGTTTCTATTAATGCGGATATTCGCGAAGGCGACATTCTGGTTAGTTCAGGCCTGGGTGAGCGTTTTCCGGTAGGCTATCCTGTAGCCGAGGTGGAGCAAGTGGTACGCAATTCAGGTCAGGCTTTTGCACGGGTAATCGCCCGGCCTATGGCCCGCTTGGATCGCAGCAGACATGTGCTTTTGGTGTTTGACACCCACGCGCAGCTTGATGATCAAGGCAGTTCATCTTTGACTCCGGAGTCGCCATGATTCCGCATCAGTGGACCGCTTATCTGGTAATAATTATCAGCTTCGTTGTAGCGCTTCTCTTAGCCGTCTATCCATTACCCATGGGATTACGTTGGTGGCGACCCGAACTCGTACTTCTGGTATCCATTTACTGGATTTCGGTATTCCCTCTTAGTATGAGTCTCCTTTTTTTATGCTGCATCGGGCTATACCAGGATTTATTAGAAGGCGTGCCTCTTGGCCAGCACGGTTTATCGGTCGTCATAGTGTCCTATATCTGCATTCTTTCTTATCAACGCGTTCGTAACTTCGCAGTGTGGAAAGAGGCTGGCTGGGTATTCGTATTAGTTGGTTTGGCCCAGCTGCCAGGCAACTGGGTGCAGAGTATGTCCGGTCGCCCTTTAGCAGGTTTGTATTTCCTGGCTCCAGCGCTAACGAGTGCATTGATCTGGCCGTTTTTGCGGATGCTGCTGGATAGCCTTAACAGGCATTACCGTATTACCTGACATTTCAATAATCATAATCTAGTAGCGAAATTGACCGTTCAGTAGGAGTTCAGAAGTGGACCCACAAAATTCTCCCTCGCTGTATCTGGCCTCCCAATCGCCCCGACGGCGCGAGCTCTTGCAGCAAATTGGAGTGTCTTTTCAGGTAATCGATGCACAAGTTACCGAAGTGCCTCGCAACCTGGAAATGCCTGAAGACTATGTATTGCGCTTAGCACGTGAAAAAGCCGAAGCGGGACTCGCAAGTCTTAAGCGTTTGCAGCTCCCCGCCAAGCCGGTGTTGGGCGCGGACACTATTGTTGTTATCAACAATGAGATTTTGGAAAAACCGCGCGATTCAGAACAGGCCGCCGTCATGTTGCGTAAGTTGTCAGGAAATACGCATCAAGTTATGACAGCAGTGGCGATGGCCACTGAAAAGCACCAGCAAACAAAACTTTCCGTGACAGACGTGGTCTTTCGACCGCTTACTGAGGATGAAATAAAGCGTTATTGCCAAACTGGCGAGCCGCTCGACAAAGCTGGTAGCTACGCAATTCAGGGATTGGGAGCGGTTTTTGTACAACAGATTCACGGTAGTTACACTGGTGTAGTGGGATTACCCATAGAGCAGATGGTTTTATTATTACGGGAATTTTCCGTGCCCTGGTGGCACCTTGATGAGTCGCAAATCAGTTGAATGCACTATGAGTGAAGAGATACTTATCAACGTTTCCCCCGTTGAAACCCGAGTCGCATTGGTTGAAAACGGTGTAGTGCAAGAACTCTATATCGAGCGCAGTCATGGCAAAGGCTATGTAGGCAATATCTATAAAGGCAAAGTGGTTCGCGTATTACCGGGCATGCAGGCGGCTTTTGTGGATATCGGCCTGGAGCGCACCGGCTTTATCCACGCAGCAGACATGGTTCCTGAGCCGCCGGCAGGCGAGCAGCGGACATCAGACGTTCCGGATATTCGCAGTCTAGTGCGCGAAGGTCAGACAATCCTGGTTCAGGTAGCCAAAGATCCTATCAGCACAAAAGGTGCTCGTTTAACGACTCATCTAACCCTTTCATCCCGTTATCTGGTGTATATGCCGAACAGCAGCCACATAGGTGTGTCGGTACGCATTGAGGATGAGCAGGAGCGCGAACGCCTGCGCCAGATTATGGACAGTGCGCCTGATTTATATGCAGTGACGGGCGGCTTTATCGTTCGTACCGTCGCTGAAGGCGCAACGGCTGAGGCGATTCTGGCTGACATTCCTTTCTTGCAAAAACTCTGGGCTGACCTGAGTGAAAAGTTAACGAGTATTCCGGTACCCGGCGTTATTCACAAAGACATGCCACTGTATTTACGCGCACTCAGAGACCTTGCGCGCGCTCCAATCGACAAAATTCGCGTGGACTCCCGTCTCACTTTCCAGCAAATGCTGGATTTCGCCAGCAACTATTCGCCGCAGTTGGTCGACTTAATTGAGTGTTACACCGGCGAGCGCCCATTGCTGGATTTGTACGGTGTAGAAGAAGAAATTCGCCGCGCTCTCGATACCCGTGTACCGCTGAAATCCAATGGTTATTTGATTATTGAACAAACCGAAGCCATGACCACGGTAGACGTTAACACCGGTGCTTTTGTAGGGCACAGGAATCTTGAAGAGACGATTTTTAAAACCAATCTCGAGGCGGCGACAGCTATTGCACGCCAACTGCGATTGCGCAATTTAGGCGGGATCATCATTCTCGATTTCATCGACATGCAGGATGAGGAGCATCAGCGCCAAGTGTTGCGCACCCTCGAAAAAGCGCTGGAAAAAGATTACGCAAAAACGCGCATCACCGGTGTTTCAGAGTTGGGGTTAGTTGAAATGGCCCGCAAACGAACGCGCGAGTCGCTTGGACAAATGCTCTGCGAAGCCTGCCCTGTATGTGCTGGCCGTGGTCAGGTTAAATCGGCCGAGACCGTTTGCTATGAAATTTTCCGTGAGATTTTGCGTGAATCAAGATCCTACGATAACCAAAAATTCCTGGTTCTGGCTGCTCCCGTGGTTGTGGATCGTTTGCTAGATGAAGAGGCTGCTTACGTGGCTGACCTTGAAGCCTTTATTGGTCGCACCATCGAGTTTCAAGTCGAAAATTTATTCACTCAGGAACAGTACGACATTGTATTGGTTTAGCTGCGAAAGATTATTGCGGTTATTAAATATTCAAGGTTAGATTTTCAATAAACGATTGATAGATATTTAACAGGGAGTCGTCATCCTCGCGAAGCGGGGATCCAGCTCCTGATTTTTAAGTCTGTTAACAGCTGGATCCCCGCTTCGCGAGGATGACGACTCCCAAGTTCATTTAGTTTTATCAATTAAGAAGTATTTCAGGAAATACCGATCAGCATGACAGCAGTACTTTCATGACTACTTACGCACGTAGGTTCGTTAAGTGGTTTTACATTCTGTTTGCCGTTGCCGCTATTAGCATGGCAGTGGTGGTTCAGGCTGGCCGCAGTTTTTCACATCTGCTTGCGGAGTATCCTAAAGAGCTGAGTGAATACCTCTCCAAAAAATTACATGCAAAAGTATCCATAGGGACGATCAGTGCGGAATGGGTTGGCTTGAAACCCATGGTAGATGTTCGACAAGTACAAATTCTAAGTCAGTTTGATCAGCCTATCATTGCCCTTGATCACGCTCGTATGCGTTTGGATTTGATGGGTAGCTTTCTCCGCGCACGTTTGGTCTGGAGCGCACTCCAGCTTGAAAAAGTGAAGATGGATTTTGTGCAGACCGAGGATGGTTCCTGGCAAGTTTCCGGCATTCCTCGAGTTCCCGAGTCACCAGACCACAAACCTGTAGATCTCGATGTACTTATTGATATGGCGCTCTTATCGCGTCGTATAGAGTTTGTGCAAAGCCAGCTTAATTTTCAATTCGCGTCTGGTGACAAGACAACCATGAAATCCCCGCTACTGCGGGTGGAAAATACTGGTGATTTCCATCGACTATCGTTACAGGTAGATGTGGATGGCAAACCTAATACCCTAAGGCTTCTTGCTGAAGCCTACGGCGACCCCCGCGATAGAAATAGTTTCACCAGTAAGGCTTTCCTGCAGTTAAAACAATTTCCTACCAGCGAACCTATAGCAGCAACTACAGCATTTTTGCTGCGCGGTATTAAGGCGGAAGTGCATAGTGAAGGCTCGCTGGATGCCAGTCTGTGGTTCACTAGCCGCGCGCAGCATGAAGGTTACGATGTTGTCGGCAAATTAGGTGTGCAGCGTTTGAGCGTGCCTTTGTTGGGGCGGAGTTTAAGTCTGGATAGCTTCTCCACCAACGTTGTCGGCCATTGGCTGTACGGCGGGAAATGGCAATTGGCGTTGCAAAAAATTGAAGCCAAGGTTAACGAACAGAAAATCCAGCAATTAAGTTTTGCCGCGTCAGCAGCAAGTCATACCGAACCGGTCGTATTGTATGTGCAGCGTTTGGATCTTGAACGCTTGGGGCAAACACTGGACACCGCTGGTGTGTTTGGTGAAGGAAGGTTGCGCGAGGTCATCCGCATTCTTCAACCTCAGGGTGAACTTCATAATCTGGAGCTAGCTATTCCAACCCGTGATCCCAAAGCCTGGAGTTTGCGGGCCAATCTCGCCCAGGTTGGCGCTAATGCCTGGCAAGGTGTTCCGGCATTACGCAAGGTGGACGGATTTGTCCAGGCAACCCAGCAAGGCGGGTTCGTTAATATTGATAGCCGCAAAGGCTTCAGCATGCATTACTACCCGACTTACTCTGCACCTATGGAATATCAACAGGCGAAGGGGCAGGTTGCCTGGTGGTTGCAGCCTGATAACAACCAAATTTATGTGAATAGTGGTGCTCTGGATTTTATCAATGGCGATGAGCATACCAAAGGCTACATGTGGTTAGGCCTGCCCTGGAAACGCGGCACTGGCGATATAGATCTGTACCTGCAAATCGGCGCCAAAAAATTAAATGCCAGTGTCTACAGCAAATACACTCCCGCTGTGTTACCCCGCTCATTGCTGGATTGGCTGGAAAAAAGTATAGGTGCGGACAATCCCGGGTTTGTTAACGAAGTAGGTTTTGTCTATCGCGGTACCTTAAATAATCGCAATCGCGCTGCCCGTAGTCATCAGTTATATATGGACATCGCCCATGCAAAATTAAATTATCACCCCGAATGGCCAGCACTCGATCAGATAGACGGCCGCTTATTGGTCAGTAACGACGATGTTCATGCAAGTGTCGACAAAGCCAAATTATTCGATAGCGATGTGCAACCAACCTCTGTAAGCGCTTCGCCCAATCCTGATGGTCATGGTTCGTTGCTGCGAGTTCAAGGCACGGTCGATGGTGGTACTAAGGATGGTTTGCGCGTGTTGCGGGAGAGTATGTTGCATCGTTATATAGGTTCAAGCATGGATAGCTGGACTCTCGACGGTGATATGCATACCCGTCTCGATATTGCGGTACCGCTTGATCGTCTGGGAACAGGCGCGAAGCAACAGGTGGATATAGATTTACAGGCACCACATTTTGAAATGGCCAATCTAAAATTGGCGTTGACCAATGTTAGTGGGCAGATCAGTTTTAATGATCAACGAGGGCTTAGCAGTGAAGCGCTGCAAGGTACATTGTTTGATCAGCCTGTAAAAGCCAAGCTCGTTACTAATAAGCAGGGCGAAACAAGCCAAACTCAGATTGAAGTCGCAGGCGAAGCTGACGCGAAAAATTTGGCCAATTGGACCCAGCGGCCTGAACTTTTATTCTTGAATGGAAAAATCCCTTACAACGTTTTGGTCGAGTTGAATCAAAAAGGTACACAGTCAGCAGAAGGTAGGTCCACTAATCCTTTCGCAACCATTGTGGCCAACACATCGCTTGTGGGCGTAACGGTTGATTTACCATCTCCCTACAATAAAGCCGTAGAAGAAGAGCGTCCACTTGCATTTACTATGTCATTGTTTGACAACACATCGATTATCCAGCTGGATTACAACAAGCAAATCCACACGCTATTTCAGTTAGATCCGCGTCAGAACAATAAGTTATTAAACGCAAATATTGCGCTCGGCAGCGAAGCAAAATTTTCATCCACTCCAGAATTTTTAGTGAGCGGTACTTTGGGTGATTTTGATATTGCACCTTGGAAAAAAATCCAGCATCGCTACGAACAATACACATCACAAATTGATAGTGTCAAAGCAACTGAAACTTCAATGCCATCGAATACCGAGCAACGTGATCCCTATGCAATTGCCGGTTTGCCTTTTCGTGCTGATCTGTTGTTGGAACATTATCAAGTGGGCCCGCTTGCACTGGATGATATTAAGGTTCATGCAGAGCATGTATCAGACGCATGGAAAATAGCCTTTGCTAATCCGTTGACGACAGGGGAAATTTATCTTCCCAATGAAAACTCCTCGCCAATGAAAATAAATCTGGCGTCACTGCGACTCAATAGCTCTCTGTTAAAAGCACAGGAACGCGAAGATGACGCGCCGGTGCAGATTTCAAAAGTTGGTGCTTTGAGTGTTGATCCCCGTGCACTGCCGCTGGCGGATATCGCAGTTAAAGAACTTTACCTCGACGATGTTAATTACGGAAATTGGTCATTAGAAATTCGCCCAAATGATAAAGGTGTATCTTTCGATAAAATTAACGGCACCGTCAAAGGCGTTCGCGTCATGGGCGCAGAAGATAATTCGAGTGGTGCAAAAATGGAATGGCTGGTGAATGATTCCGTTTCCAGCACACGTTTTACCGGCGTGCTCGCTGCACAGGATATTTCCGCAGTGCTTCGTGATTGGCAAAAGCCGGATACAATGGAAAGTAAGTCGGCTCGCTTTAATGCCGACATAACCTGGGCAGGTGATCCACAAGATTTTTCGCTGAAAAATATTTCAGGCAATGTGGATGTCTGGTTGGAACAAGGTCGTTTTAAAAGTGCTCCCAGCGCTGGCAGTGATGGATTTTTACGCTTAATGGCCGTATTGAATTTTGATTCCCTTGCGCGCCGTTTGCGATTGGATTTTTCAGATTTGTATAAAAGTGGGCTAGCCTACGATGAGATCAGCGGTAAACTTGGCTTTACTCCCGGCACACTAACATTTACCGAACCGCTCTCTGTAAAAACGCCATCGAGCCGTTTACAACTCGCAGGCAAGCTTGACTTGGAGCACGAAAAAATTGATGCCCGTTTGGTCGCAACTTTACCCGTGGTAGGTAGCTATACATTTTTTACCGCGCTAGTCACCGGTTTGCCTGCTGCAGCAGGAATTTATTTCGCCAGTAAATTATTCAAAAAACAAGTTGATCGCGCTACTAGCATTAGCTACAGCATCAAAGGTAGCTGGAGCGAACCCAAGATGAGTTTTGATCGCTTATTTGAAAGCGAAGAAGAATTGATTAACAGCGTTAATAAAAAAGAAGCCACATCAAAAGCAAAGCAGCGAAAACGAAAACAGAAATAAAAACGGCGACCCTAGGTCGCCGTTTTTATTTCTGTATAAGTTTGCAAAAAAGTAAACTTAATCTTGCAACTCAAGTTGTTCGCGGATGTAGGAGAAAAGTTTGCGTGAGCTTTTGGGTGGCAAATTTTCTTCTTTTTCTTTTTGGGCGCTGCGCACGAGTTGTTTCAAGTGTTGCACATCAATGCCAGGGCAGTTCGTAACTATAGTCTGGAAAATTTGTTTATCGCCTTCAATCAATAAATCGCGGAAGCGTTCAATTTGATGTTGGCGGTGAACATATTGATCGCTACGTGCCTGAACTTTATCAACAGCGGCCTGGATTTCTTCGTGATTGGTTTCGCGCATAATCTTGCCAATAAATTGCAAGTGGCGACGGCGTGCTTCTCGGTGCGGCATTTTACGAGCTTCGTGAATAGCCTCAAGCAATTTTTCTTCACAGGGAATCGCTGCTAATTGCTTATCATTCAGCTCTATAAGTTGTTCACCGAGCTTTTGCAATGCAGTCATTTCGCGTTTTGCTTGCGATTTACTTCTGATGTAATCGTCAGGGTTTATGTCGTCGTATTTGTAAACCATAGTATTGCCGTTGTAAATAATGCTGCTGTTGCTAACGCTATTGTTGAAGAGGGTAGTTCAAAGGGCGCACAGGGTAGGTGAAGCGGTTCAAAATAACAATGTTTTTCACTGCGGATTTGGTAAGTTACTCTTCCTCCTCAAACCGGTTATTAATAAGTGCGCGAATGGTTTCCATAGCGCTTGCCTCATCGTCTCCATCAGTGGAAACCTCGAGATTTGTGCCTTGGGTCGCAGCCAATAACATGAGTGACATAACGCTTTTCGCATCAACCCAACTGCCATTAGTGCGAGCTTGGGTGCGGCACGCGAATCGTGCTGACAGCGTAGCGAATTTAGCAGCTGCGCGCGCATGTAAGCCGCGTTTATTAATAATTGTGATGGTTTCGGTCAACATAATGAATTAGTTTTTCTTGTGTTTGTGTATATCGCGATGGCGTACCTGCACATCGCTAAGCTCTTCGGCAAACTGGGTTCTCAAACGCTCGCTTAAGTAAACAGATCTATGTTGTCCGCCCGTACAGCCAATCGCAATGGTGATATAACTGCGATTGTTCGCTTGATAACGCGGTAACCAGCGAGCCATATAGTTTTTTATATCTTCATACATTTCATTCACTAGTGGCTCGTCCTCAAGAAATTCTATAACTTCTTTATCTTTGCCGGTTAGCGGGCGAAGGTTAGGCTTCCAATGCGGATTAGGTAAACAACGCGCATCAAAAACAATATCAGCATTGATTGGAATGCCGTGTTTAAATCCGAAAGATTCAAATAAAACTGCCATGCCAGATTGGCCACGGCCCACTACGCGCTCTTTCACCATGTCGCGCAATTCATGCAAAGTCAGGTGACTGGTATCAATAATTTGATCAGCTGTGTCGCGAATTGGTTCCAACAATTCCTGTTCACTATTAATGGCTTCGGCGAGGTTAGTGTGCCTGTCGCTTAATGGATGCTTGCGACGTGTTTCGCTAAAACGCTGTATTAAAACTGATGCCTGAGAATCTAGAAAAATAATGGTGAACGGTAAATCTGCTTCTTTCAGGGTATCGATCATTTGTGGAAACATCTGCAAATCTTTCCACGCATTACGTACGTCTATACCGATTGCAAATTTATGCTTGTCATCCTTATGAATTTCAATTTGGGCGACCAGTGCTGGTAACAAACTCACCGGCAAGTTATCAATACAGTTGTAACCTACATCTTCCAATACATGCAGCGCTGTACTTTTACCGGAACCAGATAACCCGCTCACAATGACTAATTGCATAAGGTCATTTCCTTGTTTAACTGACGCATGGAGTAACTAAAAAATGCATGGTTAGCTAATCGCAGCTTGGAATAACATGGAGTTATCATTCGCGTCTCGCAAATGTTGCCGAAACTCGCTTCGTGTTAATGCGCCCGCTAATGCAGCAAGATTTTTTAAATGTTCATCGTGCGCTTCTTCAGGCACCAGCATGGCAAATAAAATATCGACAGGCTCCCCATCGATAGAATCGAATTCTACCGGTTGTGTAAGAGTAATTAATGCACCTATAGCGCCTCCTGCAGTGCTGATACGACAGTGGGGTATGGCAATGCCATGACCTATACCGGTTGAACCCAAACGCTCACGTGCTAAAAAACGGCGGAACAAATCATCAGCTTCAATATCGGGAAGATCTTGCGCGATAACTTGCGCCAGTAATTCCAGTGCGCCTCGCTTGCTACCGATGTCCTGGTTGCTGCGAGTGCGTTCAATTGTTAACAGGGATTCTATTTTCATAATGAGTGTGAATATTAGCGATGACTGCGCATCTTTTCTTTGTGTTTAATAAGTTGGCGATCCAGTTTGTCAGCGAGTGAATCTATGGCTGTATACAGATCTGCATCGGTTGCGTCAGCAAAAATATCTTTACCGCTTACATGCAAAGTGGCTTCTGCTTTTTGTATAAGTTTATCGACCGAGAGTATAACGTGGGTGCTGGTGATGCGATCGTGATGATGGCTTAAGCGCTCAAGTTTGCTGGTAACGTAATCTCTCAATGATTCGGTAACTTCCAAATGGTGGCCACTAACATTTATTTGCATGGATACTTCCTCGCTGATGTGAAACTCATATGAAGTGAATGCTATTTATGCCATCCACCAATTCTATTTTTTGAGAAAACTTATAAGGTTTTGCGTTCATTAGAAGGCGGAATGTTGAGTGACTCGCGATATTTTGCGATAGTGCGACGCGCAACCTGAATACCTTGCTCGCCAAGTAAATCGGTAATTTTACTATCACTCAATGGCTTCTTGGGATTTTCTGCACTGACTAGTTTTTTAATTAAGGCACGAATAGCCGTGGAAGAGCATTCGCCGCCTGAGTCGGTGCTCACATGGCTTGAGAAGAAATATTTCAGCTCAAAAATACCTTGTGGTGTATGCATAAATTTTTGGGTGGTAACCCGTGAAATAGTGGATTCGTGCATTTCTACAATTTCAGCAATGTCGTGCAGCACTAACGGTTTCATTGCCTCTGCACCGTACTCTAAAAATCCACGCTGCTTTTCTACAATGCAGCTGGCTACTTTTAGCAAGGTTTCATTCCGACTTTGCAAACTTTTTAAAAACCATCGGGCTTCTTGCAAATTATCTTTTAAAAATGTGTTATCACTGCTTGAATCTGCACGCTTAACCAGGGACGCATAATCAGCGTTGATCCTCAAACGCGGCGCTATTTCTGGATTTAATTCCACCATCCAGCGGCCTTCGCGTTTTTCCACGAAAACATCGGGTACGACATATTCCGTATCGCCACTGGCAATCATATCGCCGGGGCGCGGATTGAGGCTTTGAATCAGACTGACCGCTTCGCTTAATTCATCTTCACGCAATTTGGTGCGGCGCATGAGCTGACGGAAATCACGGCTTGCTAACAACGGTAAATATTGTTTGGCGATAAGTTTTGCTTCGGCGAGAAAAGGTGTTGAAGAATCAAATTGATTCAATTGCACACTCAGACATTCCGCCAGGTTTTGACTGCAGGCGCCACTTGGATCAAATTGCTGTAAACGATGCTGCACAGCTTCAACTTCATCCAACTCTAGGTCATCCCATTCACTGATTAAACCGCCGTAAATGTCTTCCAATGTGACTGACAGCATTCCACTAGGTTCAACAGCATCAATAATCGCCATAGCGATAATGCGGTCGCGGTCGGACATGGGGGTGAGGTTGAGTTGCCACATCAAGTGGTCGTAAAGCGAATCGGTAGCAGCGCGGCGGCTTTCGAAATCGTTGTCGTCGTTCTCGTAGTTAGTAGAGCCGCTGCTTTGATTAGTTTGATAAACGTCGTCCCAGCTTGTATCTACGGGAAGCTCATTGGGGATGGCTTCATTCCATTCGGTCGCGCTTTCGCTGTAGTCGTCGGTACCAGAGTAATTATCGGTCTCACCAAAACTTTCGCTTTCGCTGAAATTACTCTCACCGAATTTATCATCGCTGAAACTTTCGCTACCAGGTTCACTGAAAGAGGTTTCGCTGTATGAGGCTTCTCCTGAATAGCTTTCGCTAAAATCGTCGCTATTGGTATCGCCGGTCGCGGCAATTTCCTGAGTGCGAATATAGTCGCCGTCTTCAAATTCGTTCGTAGGAGCTGTAGGAGTATCAAAGCTATCCTCAACTTCCAGCATGGGATTAGAGTCGAGCGCTTCCTGAATTTCCTGTTGAAGATCGAGAGTAGATAACTGCAAAAGGCGAATGGCCTGCTGCAGTTGGGGGGTCATAGTTAGTTGCTGACCCATTTTGAGTTGGAGAGATTGCTTCATTATCGGGACGACAAACCTTTAGCTGGCAAAAGATGCTGGCAGAAACTAAACACAGTTAGGTGGAGTTTAGTCAGGGTTTGCACGCTAGGCAATAACTCAATGGCGCGAATCGGAAATATTTAAAGCAATCTTTATGCCTAAGAGTGTAAGCCTTTCGCTTTGTCAAGCAAATCAATTGGATTTAGGGTATTTAGCTAGGTGTTTACAGCTTGAAATCTTCGCCAAGGTAGACTTCGCGAACCTTATCGTTGGCGAGGATTGCGGCGGCGTTGCCGGACGCAATAATGTGGCCTTCGCTCACGATATAGGCAGTTTCACAAATATCGAGTGTTTCGCGCACATTATGGTCGGTGATCAGAACGCCTATGCCGCGTTCTTTGAGGTGACGGACGATTTCCTTGATGTCGGCTACCGATATGGGGTCAACACCGGCAAAAGGTTCGTCTAATAAAATAAATTTAGGATCAGTAGCGAGGGCACGTGCGATTTCCACGCGGCGGCGTTCCCCGCCCGAAAGAGCCATACCTAAATTGTCGCGAATATGGGTGATGTGAAACTCTTGCAGCAGCGATTCCATTTTGGCCAATCGTTGCTTGCGGTCGAGATCCTTTCGGGTCTCAAGGATGGCCATAATATTGTCCGCAACTGTCAGCTTGCGGAAGATTGATGCTTCTTGCGGCAGGTAACCAATGCCTGCGCGCGCGCGTCCATGAATTGGCAAATCAGTAATATCCAGCTCATCAATCAGAACACGGCCATTATCTGCTTCCACCAAGCCTGCGATCATATAAAAACAGGTAGTTTTACCCGCACCATTAGGGCCGAGCAAACCGACAATTTGGCCACTGCTAACAGTCACGGACACATCAATGACGACTCTGCGTTTTTTGTAACTTTTGGCAAGATGTTGGGCGTGGAGGCTGGCCATGTTTAGTTTGGTTTCTCGGTTTTGGCTGGAATAATGGTTTCTACGCGGCCAGAGGTTTTGTTTTCCCCTCCAGAGAACTTGGCGGTCTGACTTTTGATGTCGTAATCAGCGTGGCCGGACTTAGTCACGGCGCCATCTTGTTCGATGGAAACATTACCATCCATAACCATATATTCTTTCTTAACGTTGTAATTTAATTTGTTAGCTTCGGCATGGATGATTGGCTTTCCGGCCTCAGGTTGTTGCTGATATTTGGCCGGTGTGCCTTCAGCAATAACGGATTCAACCGATTGGTCTTTATCGCGTTGAATCGTGATCTTTTTGGCATTAATTTCGAGGGTGCCTTGTACAAATTTTGCATCGCCGCTGTAAACAACAACGCCTTGCTTGAGGTCGATTTCTTGTTTATCGGCCTCAATGCGCAATGCCTCATTTCTATCGGTCGGTAATGCGTGAGCCAATAATGACACCAGCGCCAGGGGCAAAACTGCCGCACGTGCAAATCGCATGATAGTTAACTTAAAACTAGGGTTCATAAGTGCCCTTGACCTGGGAAAGTAATTCGATGTGTTCGCGTTTCATTTCGGCGCGTAGGCCCACAGCAGTGATCTCGCTTTTAGCGGCGCGCATAGTAACAGCTTTGTCAGTTTCCGCGAATTGCTGTTGCGTATTTAAGCGTAGTTCGCTAGTGCTGATAGTGGTTTCGCCCTGCTTTTCAGAGGTTTGGCGCGCTACAACATCATTTTTCAGCGTGAACCATTCGTCGCTATTGCCCAGCCGACCCTCTTGCGCTTTCACATACCAACTTGGTTTTTGGGGATTATTCGAGAGTATAAAAGCGGGTGCCGTAAAAAGTGAGTAATCGTCAGCGCTGGGAGCTTCCTTTACTTGAAAGCTTTGAACAAGCGGAGCGTTCATTTGATAGCGAATGTTTCCAGCATCATCAAATTGTCGCACTTGTACATTGAGAAGATAGGTGTGAGGAAAGATTTTTACAGCGGCTTGCTCGGACGTTACAGCATCATGAGTACTTGAATATTTCATGGTGGCAAATACAATCACCAAAATGCCCACCACCACCCAGGGCAGTGGTTGTAGCAAAGGATTGAACTGCTCAAGTTCTGCGTTGTTAATTCCAGGTATGCGTAATTTCATAAAGCGCTTAACCTAAATAGTTTTCAAGTAGTTGATCAAAGGTGTTTTGGGATTTCATGATCATATCGCATGCTTCGCGCACTGCACCTTCTCCACCACGAGCATGGCTTTGCCAATGAGAACGTTGTACTACACTTTGGTGTCCGTTAGCGGGCGTTAGCGCTAAACCGACATGACACATCACTGTTAGGTCCGGCCAGTCATCACCCATAAACGCAATCTCTTCCAAAGATAGTGGATGCGAACTTAATAGCTCCTGAAGCGCATCCCATTTATCTTCGCGGCCCTGAACAAGAATTTCGATGCCTAAATCTGAAGCGCGTTTAGCAACTAAGTTGCTAGTACGCCCCGTAATAATGCCTACTTTTACGCCGCTTTTTTGCAGCATTTTAATGCCGTGACCATCAAGTGTGCTGAAGGTTTTAAACTCATCGCCTAGATTGCTGAAATACAGTCGGCCATCGGTTAATACGCCATCTACATCTAATAACAATAATTTTATGCGTCGGGCGCGGGTCAACAATTCTGGCGCAGATAAAAAGGTTGACACAGCGTTTGGTGATGACAATGAATGGCTCAAAAGTTATTCCCTAAAAATAAACACAAAATTAAACTACGCCGGCGCGGAGTAAGTCGTGCATATGTAAGACGCCCGCGGGACAGCAGTCTTCATCACATACAACCAAGGCGGTAATTTTTAAATCTTCCATCATTTTCAAGGCTTCTGCTGGTAATGCTTTGATGCTGATAGTTTTCGGATTGCGGTTCATTAGTTCGCTAATGGTTGCCCCGCTGAGACTAATACCTTTATCAATAGTTCGACGCAAGTCACCGTCGGTAAAAATCCCTAAGAGCTGATTTTTGTCATCTACCACGGTAGTCATCCCGAAGCCTTTTTCGGTCATCGTCAGCAATGCTTCGCTAAGACTTGCGTTAGCTAACACACGGGGGATTTGATCGCCGGTATGCATAATATCAACAACGCGTAAAAGCAGTTTGCGGCCCAGCGCACCCCCAGGATGTGAAAATGCGAAGTCTTCTTCGGTGAAGCCGCGAGCTTCAAGTAATGCTATAGCGAGTGCATCTCCCAGAACTAAAGTCGCAGTGGTGCTTGCCGTAGGTGCCAAATCTAAAGGGCAAGCTTCAGTTTCAACCGCAACGTTCAGGTGTGCTTCAGCTATTTCCGCTAATGTGGACTGCGGGTTGCCGGTCATGCTGATAATTTTTATACCGGATCGTTTAAGTAACGGCAATAGAGTAAGAATTTCGTTAGATGTACCCGAATAGGATATCGCTAGCACTATGTCTTGTTTGGTTATCATCCCCAAGTCGCCGTGATTAGCTTCTCCTGGATGAACAAAAAAAGCGGGAGTACCTGTACTCGCAAGAGTTGCGGCGATCTTTTTACCGATGTGACCAGATTTACCCATGCCGGTTACAATAATGCGGCCCGGGCAGTTAAGAATGAGTTCGCACGCGTTAATGAAATCGTGATTAAGCCGTTGGCTAAGAGCAATAACCGCATCAGATTCTATGCGAATTGTTCGAAGGCCCGACTTAACAAAATCAAATGAAGGCATGTATTAGTCTCTTGTAACTCGTTAGTTGCTGCTAGTGACTATTAACACTACAGGCAGGCGTGTACGGAGGTCATTATAGCGATAACCGGATTAAATAATCTGCTCGCTTGATCTTGGGGCTGTCTTGATATTGGGTACAGGTGCCCCAATTACAATTCGCTCAGATACAAATCGGCAGTTATAAATTCTCGCGCAGTAGCTTTGAAGAGAAACATGCTTTAAGAACACGCGATAGGTGTAGAGTCTTGGATAAACAATTTAGGAAGGTAAACACATGAAACCACTGTATCAAAATCTTACTGGCGCGCTTTTAACCTTAGCCTTAATGGCGGTTCCGCAGTTAGCCGCGGCTGCTGAAAAATCACCTAAAGCCATTGTTGAACAGGCGACAACCGAATTGTTCGCTACGGTGAAAAAGCATAATGCGGCCAGTAAAGTCACAGATGCCTATTATGCAGACATTCAAAAGACACTCGATTCAGTAGTGGACTTCAATTTTATCGCCAAGGCAGTAATGCGTAAAACGGCAAAGACTGCTACCCCTGAGCAAATTGAAAAATTCAGTGCAGTATTTAAGAGCGGGTTGATTAGAACCTATGCGAAAGGTATTGCTAACTATTCCGAGAGCAATATTAAAACTCTCCCGGTTAACCTTCCTGCCGATGCACGACGTGTAAGCGTAGATCAGGAAGTTAGCGATAAAGGCGCTACTCATAAGCTGTCTTACACGCTAAAGCTTAATGATGCTGGCGAGTGGAAGTTGATCAACGTGGTATTAAATGGCGTCAACTTGGGTGAATCTTTCACCAGCCAGTTTGACCAAGCTATGATTAAGAATGACAAAGATGTAGATAAAGTAATCGCCACTTGGTTAGCCGCAAGTTAATGGGTTAAACCGCTGATCTCTTGTTTCGTGAAAAACCCGGCGACAGTGCCGGGTTTTTTATGTGCTTTTGGGTGCGATTTTGACCTCGTTCGGGTAAGATTCACGCCTTTCTTTGTCAGGTCTTTTATTCAGATATTTTTAATCTTTTCTTGATCGCGGGCTACGCCCTGAGAGTGTGTCTATGCAAGCTGAGCAAATCAAAGCGCTTATTGAAAGCCAAATTCCCGATAGCCAGGTCCAGGTTGGTATTAATGGCAGCCATATAGATCTGGTTGTGATTAGCCCGGTGTTCGCAGGTTTGACGCCTGTTAAAAAGCAGCAACTCGTGTTGGGGACTTTATCCCAACAATTCGCTGATGGAACCATCCACGCGGTGGATTTTGTGAAGACTTTTACCCCTGAACAGTGGCAACAACAGTAGAAACATTCTGGAGTTGCCTGTCCTGTCAGTGCAGCGTTGGAAACACTCGTGTATAAAACCTGGCTTGGGTTCTTACTTCGCTCTACCTCCCGGTGTTTACGCGTGTCCGCTCCTCAGGTGTTTCGGCATTAGTCTTACGAGTGTTTTTAGTGTTTCCGTATTTTTCAGTCGTGTTTTTACAGTTCCTACGCAATCGGCGTTAATTTTTAACTGAGCGATTTCAGTCTGCAATCGCCTATTTGGATCGATAATGGATAAGTTTAAAATTCTGGGCGGTGGTCCGCTCAGTGGTGAAATTTGTATTTCCGGCTCAAAAAACGCAGCCCTTCCTATTCTGGCTGCCGTTTTGCTCGCAGACAGCCCCGTCACTTTGCACAATGTTCCGCATTTAAATGATATCACCACCATGAACAAATTATTGAGTTCCATGGGAGTGATGATTGAGGGCACTAATGGTCACGGTTTTGTGTTGGATTCCAACAAAATTAGTGAATTCACCGCGCCATACGATTTGGTAAAAACCATGCGCGCCTCGATTTTGGTGCTGGGCCCCATGCTTGCTCGTTACGGTATTGCCAATGTGTCTTTTCCAGGTGGCTGTGCAATTGGTTCACGCCCGGTAGATATACATTTGCGCGGGCTTGAAGCCATGGGCGCAAAAATTGAAATCGACGGCGGTTACATTCGTGCGACCTCAGAAGGCCGTTTGAAAGGCACGCATTTTCTAATGGATACGGTGACTGTTGGCGGAACCGAAAACCTGTTGATGGCGGCAGTCTTGGCCGAGGGTAAGACAATTCTGGAAAACGCAGCGCGTGAACCGGAAATCGTTGATTTGGCGAATATGTTGGTAGCTATGGGTGCCAAGATCTCCGGAATTGGTACGTCAACCCTGACCATTGAAGGTGTTAAATCTCTGCACGGTTGTACCTATCGTGTCATGCCCGATCGTATTGAGACAGGCACCTATTTGGTAGCTGCTGCTGCGACTCGCGGGAAAATCAAACTTACTGCTACCTCCGCCGATATTTTGGAAGCCGTTATTTGCAAGCTGGAAGAAGCAGGTGCTGACATCACTTCAGGTGATGATTGGATTGCGCTCGATATGCATGGTAAACGCCCTAAAGCAGTCAGTTTGAAAACAGCCCCTTATCCGGCCTTTCCAACCGACATGCAATCGCAATTTATGGCAATGAATGCGGTTGCTAATGGTGTAAGCCATATCACTGAAACCATTTTTGAAAACCGTTTGGTGCAGGTGAATGAGCTCAATCGTATGGGTGCACATATCACCTTGGAAGGTAACACCGCTGTTGTGACGGGTGTTGAGCGCTTGAACGGTGCTCCGGTTATGGCATCTGATTTGCGCGCATCTGCCAGTTTAGTAATTGCCGGGTTGGTAGCAAATGGCGAAACGATGATTGACCGTATCTACCATATTGATCGCGGTTATGAAGCTATTGAAGCAAAATTCCAAAGCATCGGCGCCACAGTGTGTCGCGTAAAGGCAGGCTAATTATGAGCCAAACCCTGACCATAGCGCTCACCAAAGGGCGCATTCTTGAAGAAACTTTGCCACTGCTTGCCGCCGCTGGTATCGAACCACTCGAGGATATGGAAAAAAGCCGCAAGCTGGTTTTTGATACTACCCAGCCTGGCGTGCGTCTTTTACTTTTGCGCGGCGCTGATGTCCCCACCTACGTCCAATTCGGCGCGGCGGACATGGGGATTTCTGGCAAAGACACGCTAATGGAAAACGGGGCCGATGGTCTTTACGAGCCGTTAGATTTAAATATCGCACGCTGCCAGTTGATGACTGCTGGCGTTAAGGGTGTCCCGACTCCTGCAGGACGCATTCGAGTTGCTACCAAATACGTGAATATCGCCAAACAATACTACGCAGCTCAAGGCCGCCAAACCGATATCATCAAACTTTACGGTGCGATGGAATTGGCGCCGATTATGAATCTCGCCGATGAGATCATCGACATAGTTGATACCGGCAATACCTTGCGCGCTAACGGCCTGGAACCACGCGAATTTATTGCGGATATCAGTTCACGTTTGATTGTAAATAAAGCGTCCATGAAGATGAAGCACGTACAGATACAGGCAATTATTGATCATATTGCGAAGGCCGTTGGGGCGTAGGCTTTTACCTCCTCCCAACCTCCCCCTTCTCAGGGGGAGGGTTTTACTCCCCGTCCGTGGAATTAGTTTATTTATTAATAATATTCATTTCGGAGTGAGATCTAACTCCCTCCCGACTACGCGCCACGCTTAAAGGGGAGGGTTGGGGTGGGGTAAAAATCTATCCAAACGATTGCCATTCTTAATGTGCGATCATGGCAAAAAACCTTGATGATCTGCAAACCCGATCCAAAGAGTGAAACTTCCATGTCCGAAAAACTTATCACCCGTTTAGACACCAACCAAGCCGATTTTAAAGAACGCTTGGAAGACTTGCTTGCATGGGAATCGGTCAGCGATACCCGTGTTGCTGCAGTAGTGGACGATATTCTGCATCAGGTTAAAAAACGTGGTGATGCTGCGGTGCTGGAGTACACCAATAAATTTGATCGTCGTTCTGTGCAATCAATGACTGATTTAATTGTTAGTGCTGAGCAGCTTAAAAACGCTCTTACACAAATTACCGCAGAGCAGCGTCATGCTCTTGAAGTTGCAGCGGAGCGTATTCGCAGTTACCACAAGCATCAGCTACAAACGTCCTGGCAGTACACTGAAGCTGACGGCACTGTCCTTGGTCAACAAATTACTGCCATGGAACGTGTTGGTCTTTACGTCCCTGGCGGAAAGGCTTCATACCCATCATCCGTTTTAATGAATGCCGTACCCGCGAAAGTTGCAGGTGTAAATGAGTTAACCATGGTGGTACCAGCGCCAGATAATTTACTAAGCCCGATGGTATTGGCCGCCGCCGCAATTGCAGGTGTGGACCGAGTAATTACCATCGGCGGTGCTCAGGCTGTTGCGGCTTTGGCTTACGGTACTGAAACGATTACGAAGGTCGATAAAATTGTCGGCCCTGGCAATATCTATGTGGCCACTGCCAAGCGCGCAGTTTTCGGTCAGGTTGCCATCGACATGATTGCCGGGCCCTCTGAAATTCTAGTGATCTGCGATGGTTTGACAGATCCGGATTGGATTGCCATGGATTTGTTTAGCCAAGCCGAACATGATGAGCAGGCGCAGTCGATTTTGCTCTGCCCCGATGCGGATTATCTCGCTAAGGTTGAAGCATCGATTGCGCGTCTATTGCCCACTTTAGCGCGCACCGAAATAGCCGCCACATCACTTAAAAATCGCGGTGCGCTTATAAAAGTTGCTGATATTGCTGAGGCGATTGAAGTGAGTAATCGCATCGCGCCGGAACATTTGGAGTTATCAATTGCCGATCCAGAATCTGTTTTGCCGCAGGTTCGCCACGCTGGCGCGATATTTATGGGGCGTCACACACCCGAAGCTTTAGGTGATTATTGCGCTGGCCCAAACCATGTATTACCTACCTCCGGTACCGCGCGTTTTTCATCGCCCTTGGGGGTATATGACTTTCAAAAGCGTAGTTCGATAATCATGTGCTCGCCCGCAGGAGCCTCAGAACTGTCAAAAGTTGCCTCTGTATTGGCGAGAGGGGAATATCTGGAAGCACATGCGCGCTCGGCGGAATATCGAATTAAATCCTAGGGCAAAGTGGATGCGATTAAGTCTGAAGCGTGGATAGGTTTGATAAGTGGGCTAGTTTAAAAGGTACTGGGCTTACCTTTTTAATGTGTTTTATTTTTAGGTCTTGGTGCGATTGCGAGGAGGTAGTTGCGCTTTTAGGCTGAGTTCAATAGGTCTCTTACTACGTAAAACGCGAAGCTTTATGTCAGAACCTATTTGAATATTAGCGATGATTTTCTTGGCCGTAGGAATATCGCTAACTTCTATACCATTAATGTGAGTCACAATATCACCTTCTGCCAAGCCTGCGGCAGAGACGGGGCTATTCTTTTCAACATTGGTTACGATTAATACCGACTTTTGTAAGCTTGTCGGCGTGTCGCCATAGGTGGGGCTAACCGAAAACCCCAACCAAATATGGCGAACTTCCCCATACTGAACGATTTGCTTCAATGAGTTAACGGCTGTATCTGCCGGGACGGCAAAGCTGATGCCTACCGATGCTGCGTTTGTTTCATCCAAAATAGCCGTATTAATTCCAATCAAGTTGCCGCGGGCATCAATAAGTGCCCCACCAGAATTGCCAGGATTCACAGCCGCATCGGTTTGAATAAAATTCTCGCTGGTATTAATCCCCAGCCCCCAACGCCCCATTGCACTTACGATACCCTGACTAACGCTTTGCCCGACTCCAAATGGGTTGCCGATAGCGAGCACAACATCGCCCACCCGCAAATTACCGGGTTGCCCAAGACTAATAGGCGTTAGGTTCTCCAATCCGATTTTCAACACGGCAAGATCATTTTCAGGATCTATTCCGACCAACTCGGCAGATGTATAACGGCCATCATTCAGGAGTACCTGAATTTTATCGGCACTGTTAATAACGTGGTTGTTGGTGAGAATCAGGCCGCTAGCGTCCATTATGACTCCAGAGCCCAAGGTTCTTTGCATCCGCTCCTGAAGCGGAATATTTGAATTATTGTAAAGCTGGCGAAAATAAGGGTTGTTGTAATATCGAGGGTCTTGCTGAATTACTTTTTTAGCTGTGTAGATATTTACCACGGCAGGAGCGGCACGGCTAACGGCATCCGCATAGGATACAGGGCCATAATTTTCACTAGTGCCGGACACAGGGTGAGATGCTTGTTGCCCGCGCAGTTGGGGGAAAACCAACATCGCTAATAACGCGATAATAACGCCTGCCGCGGTTGGCCAAGCTGCAAATTGCAGTAGACGTTTCAGGTTCATGCATTCTCCAATGCCAATGCGGCTGCAGTAAAAACCCCGCGAGGCGGGGTTAAAAGTTATTGTTTTGGTTGACCGTAAGTGCCTGGCGAGTGAGTAGCACCCTAGTAACGTTTGGTCGCTGCATTGTCGAAGTCATAATCTTCCGGTGTTTCGGTCGGGCGGACGATAGCGTGGTCATCGTCGCGCAATCCGTAATCCTCACTAAGCGCGCCTTTTGCACCAACGGGTTTTGGAGCCCAATCACGTGGTGGCTCTATATGTTGAGCGTTCACATAATCACCTTTGGCTTCACCGAGGCCGCTGGATGAATCCAGAATTTTGCGGCTTATTTCAGGCGTCGCCAAGCGTAATGCGCTGCTAGCCAGATGTTCGTGCATCTCGCGATAAATACGTGTCATGTCATGAATATGTTGGGCGGTTTGCGAGAAAGACCCTGCAACATCGCGCTGATAGCTTTGCAATGAACTCTCCGCTTCGTTAAGTCGGTCTTCCAACTCACGGCTGTAAATATTGGAGCGGAAAATATGCAGTAGGAAAGCGCCCAAAGCAGTGCCGCAAAGTAAAAAGAAAAAGCCTGTAAAAACAAGGGTGCTGAGTGAGAACACAAAAGTCTCCTTAACGACTGTCGAGAAAGGTAGAATTCGCTTCTGCAATAAACCTACGAATTCTTAGAGCTTGCACTTATAGTATAAGCCTTTTGTTAAAATAGGTCGGTAAAAAAAATCGGTTTTACGTTTAGCTACTCTACTTTCTATTGGGCAAATCATGCTGTTGGATGAAAAAGAGTCAAAACTTAATATTCCCGGTCCCGTCGGTGCGTTGGAATCCGTATTAAATCGCGGCGCTAGCGATGAACTACTGTCTTCCATGAATGGACTTGCGATTATTTGCCATCCTCATCCGCAACATGGCGGAACCATGGACAACAAGGTTGTAACTACATTGATGCGCACCTACCGCGATTTGGGGATTCACGTACTCCGTTTTAATTTTCGCGGCGTTGGAAAGAGTGAAGGTGCGTTCGATAATGCTGCTGGTGAATTGGATGATCTGCTTGCCGTTATCAGCTGGGTAAAAAATCATCTACCAAATTCGTCGATGTTGATGGCGGGATTTTCATTTGGTTCATCTATTGCTGCGCGTGCCAGCTACGAGGTAGAAGGCCTGAGTCATCTGGCCTTAGTGGCTCCGCCAGTTGAGCGTTATGAATATGATCGCGATGGAGTTTTCCAAGCCCCGTTATGCGTAATTCAAGGCGATCAGGACGAGCGTGTAGTCGCGCAAGGTGTATATGATTGGGTTGCTTTATTGCACGGCCCCGTGGAATTAATTCGATATCCGGATGCCGGGCATTTTTTTCACGGTTTTCTATCATCATTAAAGACAGATCTCACTGAGATTTTAGTCCGCCAAATTATTCGTTAGTGTTATTGAAATTTTTATGACTTTATCCGTTGCTACCTCGTCAAAAAACCTTTCGCCTCTGGCTCGTTACGAACGCGATTTAACACGCGACGATTTCCGTCGCGATGTCTCACAGGTGAACGCCGTACAATATTTGCAAACGCTTTATGAAGCTTTGGTTGCCGATTGGAAAGCGGGCAAGTCATCAGGATTAAATGGAATCATCAAAAAGATTTTTGGCGGGCAGGAAAAGGTACAGATAAAAGGTCTGTATTTTTGGGGTGGGGTGGGGCGCGGCAAAACTTATCTTATGGATAATTTTTTTGAAAGCTTACCCTTTCCTCAAAAAATGCGCATGCACTTCCATCGTTTTATGCGCCGTGTACATGCTGAGCTAAAAAAACTTGATGGACAGAAAAATCCCTTGGAAAAAGTGGCCGATATAATCGCTGCGGAAACCAAAGTGATTTGTTTCGATGAGTTTTTTGTATCAGATATTACCGACGCAATGATTCTCGGTACACTGATGTCAGAACTGTTTAAGCGTGGCGTAGTGCTTGTAGCAACATCCAACATAATGCCAGATGGTTTATATAAAGACGGCCTGCAGCGTGCACGTTTTTTACCCGCTATAGATTTATTAAAAAAGCACACTCATGTTGTAAATGTAGACGGTGGCGTTGATTATAGATTGCGAGCACTCGAACAAGCAGAGTTGTACCATTTCCCGCTGGACGCAAACGCCGACTTAAGTTTGCAAAAAAGTTTCCGCAGCTTGCTAGCATCGCCAACCGACGAAAAATCGAATGAAGTATTAATTGTTGAAGGCCGCGAAATTCAAACTCGCTATTCAGCCGAAGGCGTCGTCTGGTTTGATTTTGAAGCCATTTGTGATGGGCCGCGCTCACAAAATGACTACATTGAACTCTCCAAGGAATATCACTCCGTTTTCATCAGTAATGTACCTGCCTTGGGCCGTTCCAATGACGATCAAGCCCGCCGCTTCGTTAACCTTGTCGATGAGTTTTATGACCGCCACCTAAAACTAGTGTTGTCCGCTGACAAACCTTTGTCTGAACTCTATTCAGAAGGAAAATTAAATTTCGAATTCCAAAGAACAATAAGTAGATTGTTGGAAATGCAAAGCCATGAGTATTTGGGGATGGAGCATAGGCCTTAGCTGTTTCGGTATTATTACTAAATAGATGGGTTGAATGCCGCTTGTAGCGGAAGTTGCTATAACTTGTATGATATTAAAAAGCTTCCTATACTCATTGCTCTTGTGTGAGTTGACAATAACTAAACAGTAACAGGAGTTCAAAATGATCAGATCTAGTTTGTCCACGTTTTTAATTTCAATTTCCTTATCTTTTTCGTCCGCTACTTTTGCCCAAATGGAAAAACTTCCCGATACAACCAATGACATGAGCGCTGGTTTCGAAAGATTGGATGATCTCGATAGAATACTTAACGACGCTAAGCTTAAAACGAGTCAGTCAAGTAAGAAATTCGCTTCGCTTTTTAATAAGGCGCAAAAGGCGGTTATGAGTGACGACATAAAAAAGGCCGAAGATGTCAGAGAAAAGCTAAATAGTTTAGATAACTTAACTGATTATGAAAAAGCCCACCTGCATCTCATTGATTACTGGATATATGGAAAGAAGGGTAATAAGGAGAGCGAGTTCGAATCTGCTAGAAAATTACTTGAGACTGGTGCAGGTCATGTGCAGTCAGATGCGTTTGTTGAAGCCGGCATGCGCTTACTTAAGCGTCAATATAATAACCAGGATATAGGCGGTTCAATCGAAACATTGAAAAATTTGCGTAAAGACTCTGCTTCACAAACAGAACTGATGTCTATTGTTGGCGTGGTAAAAAAATTGGATGAGTATGCTGAGCAGCAAACCGATATTGTACAAAAAATTACTGTGAATGAATCAGGTGTTTGGACTGCCAAGGTTTTTAAGCCTCAATTTTACTTCAATGCAATTAATGGCGAGTTGAAAACTCTCGGTTTTGAATGTACCAACAAGCAGACAACAATTAATTATAAATCTGATAGCGTTATGGAAATCCCGGAGGCATGGGGTAGTTGTGTCATGACTGTTAATGCAAAACCAAATACCACCTTTAATTTTGTCCAATCTCAAAAGAAAGCCGCTTAACTTTTAAAGCTTTCCTGTTTTAAAATAATTGATAGTGCTCCGTCTTAAAATAAGTTAACGGTTTTTGTTTAAGCCAGCTTCCACAAAGAGCTGGCTTTTTCATGCGTGCCTTCCGAGGTTTTCATCCCGAGGCTGTGCGGCCTGAGGTGATTATAAATACGCGCAAATTGCTTCACGAGCGATTTGAATTCATCAAACCTGCTCTTTCGATACATTAAAGCTCGTACTTCAAAATCCCGTTAAGCGTTCTGCCGGTGGATTTTTGGCAATAATTCATACGCGTCCGTCATTGATGGTCTGATGCTAGGAAATGTGAAGGAAGAGCGATAAAAAAGAAGCTTAACAAAAGGAGATCAGGAGGAACGTTGTAATACTGTATTTATTCCTGCGGCTTCACTAAAACCAGGTTCGGACGGCTTCTACTATGGAGGCATGCAAATAAGCCTGGATACAAGTTGAAATACGTCATTTAAGTGTGTAGTATTCGCGCTCTTTTTATGTGGGGACCTTCCATCTCTTTTATGAGTGGGCCCGCTAAAAATTTCCTTTAACCAGCATAGGCAAACACAACATGAAGACATATAGTGCCAAAGCTGAATCAGTAGTCCATGACTGGTTCATCGTAGATGCAGCAGGCAAGACCCTTGGTCGCCTGTCTGCAGAAATAGCCTCTCGTTTGCGCGGTAAGCACAAGCCTGAGTACACCCCTCACGTAGATACTGGTGACTACATCGTAGTTATCAATGCTGAACAAGTGCGTGTGACTGGCAAAAAAGCCACTGATAAGATTTATTATCATCACACTAACCACATCGGCGGTATCAAATCTATCAGCTTTAAGCATTTGGTTGAGAAGTCTCCAACATCTCCAATCGAAATTGCTGTTAAAGGCATGTTGCCACGTGGTCCATTGGGCCGTGCAATGTTGCGTAAGCTGAAAGTGTACGCAGGCAGCCAGCATCCACATGCTGCTCAGCAACCACAAGAACTGACTATCTAATAAGGGGCTGCACACATGGCTACAACTCAATATTACGGTACAGGTCGTCGCAAGACCTCTACTGCTCGCGTTTTTATCACTGCTGGTACTGGCACAATTGTTATCAATGACCGTCCTTTGGACGAGTATTTCGGTCGTCCAGTAGCTCGTTTGGTTGTTCGTCAGCCATTAGAGTTGGTTGGTTTGAGCGATAAGTTCGATGTAAACGTTACTGTCGCAGGTGGTGGTTCGTTCGGTCAGGCGGGTGCTATTCGTCACGGTTTGACTCGCGCATTGATGGAATATAACGAAGAATTGCGTTCTACCTTGCGTAAAGCAGGTTATGTAACTCGCGATTCTCGTGAGGTTGAGCGTAAGAAAGTGGGTCTGCGTAAAGCGCGTAAAAAGCCACAATTCTCCAAGCGTTAATAATTGCCTGCGGCAGCTTTTTGGGTTGTTGCAGGGCGGTTATCAAAAAACGCCCAAGCCTAAGTTGGCTTGGGCGTTTTTTTACATCTACAATCTATGCTCTCCAATGAATAATCCTTCCAAAATCTATGGTTATTCTTGTAAGCAGTGCTTAATTTCTTTAAGATTAGCCGCTTTTTTTATGTGATCAAAATTATCCTAAATCATTGCCTTCATTCATATATTTTTGGTGTGATTTACTGGCCGTCAAAGCTGTTAGGGGAGATTCGTCATGAGTAATGACGTTGTAAATAAAAAGCGTCGCAACCTGCTTATAGGTGCGACCACTCTTGTAGGTGCAGTTGGTGCAGTTGGTATTGCGGTACCATTTGTCGGCTCCTGGAATCCCAGCGCAAAGGCAAAAGCTGCCGGTGCTCCTGTAAAATTTAACATGAGCAAAATTGAGCCGGGTGCCATGGTCACTGTTGAGTGGCGCGGTAAGCCGGTTTATGTTCTTCGTCGTACGCCTGCTGCGCTCGCGAGTTTGAAAAAGTTAGAAGAGCTCGGTCTGATACGCGATCCAAAATCTGAAGTGCCACAACAACCCAAGTATGCGCAAAATCAAGGTCGTTCTATCAAAGAAGAATTTGCGATTTTATTGGGTATTTGTACGCATTTAGGTTGCTCTCCACTTTTCCGTCCGGATGTTGGTGCTGCTGACCTTGGCGGTGATAAGTGGCAGGGCGGTTTTTTCTGCCCATGCCATGGCTCTAAATATGATTTGGCTGGTCGTGTTTATTTCGCTGTTCCAGCGCCCATCAACCTCGAAGTGCCAAAGCATTATTACGAGAGCGAGAGCGTAGTTGTCATCGGCGAAGATCAAGGGGCATAAGATGAAGTGGTTAGTGGGTTTATGGACTTGGGTTGATAACCGTCTTCCTGTACAAAAAGCTTGGGATACCCATATGGGTAAGTACTACGCCCCCAAGAATTTTAACTTTTGGTATTTTTTTGGTGTTTTGTCGCTATTAATTTTGGTTAACCAATTGGTTACCGGAATCTGGCTAACGATGAGCTACACCCCAACGGCAGAAGGCGCGTTCGCCTCTGTTGAATACATCATGCGCGACGTTGATTACGGTTGGCTGCTGCGTTACATGCACTCCACCGGCGCTTCCGCATTTTTCATTGTTGTTTACCTCCACATGTTCCGTGGTTTGATGTACGGTTCTTACAAATCCCCACGTGAGTTAGTGTGGATTTTCGGTATGACTATTTATCTGGCGCTGATGGCCGAAGCCTTTATGGGATATGTGTTGCCATGGGGACAAATGTCCTATTGGGGCGCGCAAGTAATCGTATCTTTGTTCGGCGCAATTCCTGGAATCGGTGAAGATCTTGTTCAATGGATTCGCGGCGATTATCTGATTTCCGGCATAACCTTAAACCGCTTCTTTGCCTTGCACGTTGTTGCCTTGCCGATTGTATTGCTCGCGTTAGTAGTAATGCACATTTTGGCACTGCACGATAAGCACGTGGGTTCAAACAACCCTGACGGTGTTGAGATTAAAAAGTACAAAGATGAAAACGGTATTCCTCTAGACGGCGTTCCATTCCATCCTTTCTACACAGTGCACGACCTGGTTGGTATCAGCGTGTTCCTGTTTGTATTCTGCTTTATTTTGTTCTTTATGCCTGAGGTGGGCGGTTTCTTCCTGGAGTACGCGAACTTTGAAGAAGCGAACAATCTTAAGACTCCAACGCACATTGCACCGGTTTGGTATTTCACTCCGTTCTACGCGGTATTGCGTGCGGTCACGATTGAAATTGGCCCATTAAATGCGAAGTTCCTTGGCTTTGTAGCTATGGCTGCGGCGATAGCGATTTTATTTGTATTGCCTTGGTTGGATCGCGCAAAAGTGAAATCAATTCGCTATCGCGGTTGGATTGCTCGCGTTGCCTTGATGAGCTTTGCTGCAATGTTCGTGGTGCTAGGTTATCTGGGGGTGCAAGCTCCAACGGAAGGTCGTACTTTGCTATCGCAAATTGCTACCACCTTTTACTTCGCCTATTTTGTCACCATGCCAGTTTGGACCACACCTTTTGTAGAAAAAGCTAAATCCAAATTGTCATTCGTGTTGTCAGGATCATTTGCGATTATCTTTGCTGCTATGACTATTAGCTACCTGAAAGCGGATGTGCCAGTTTCTTTGTTAGTCTTCTGTGCGTTCCTTGCCGTTATTTTTGCTGTGCTACCGTTGCTGGCAGCACGTGATCATGACTTGGTGGAGCCAGAGCGTGTGCAGTCCAAAGGTTTACCGTTACACATAGTGTTAGGTGGCTTGGCGTTGTTCCTTCTGTTGGCCATTTTGCCAATTAAAGCAGTTGCCAGCACAGGTTCATTTAAGTGTGGTGATATCCCTTGCGACAAAATGGAGCCCGATTTTAAAGACAAGGATTCTTTGCAGCGCGGTGCTAAATATTTCACCAACTATTGTATGGGTTGTCACTCCGCGAAATATTCACGCTTTGACCGCGTTGCCGATGATTTGGAAATCCCGAAAGAGTTAATGGATGGCAACTTGATTTTGGGTGGCCAACGTATTGGTCAGTTGATGGAAATAGCAATGCGCCCAGCGCAGTCTAAAGTGTGGTTTGGTGTAGCTCCACCAGACCTAACGCTGGCAACGCGTGCTCGTTCCCCTGAGTGGGTGTATACATACCTTCGTAATTTTTATAAAGATGAAACACGTCCGTGGGGTGTTAACAACCGCGTGTTCCCTAACGTTGGTATGCCACACGTACTCATCGGCCCACAAGGGTTGTTGGAGTGCGGCCCAGGTCCAAAATTGAATCATCACGGTCACGCTGAACGTAATTCGATTGGTCAGGTTGTCGTCGACGAACGTTGCGGTGGTTTGGTGGATGGCGCAATCAAGGGCACCATGAAAAAAGATGAATTCGATCAAGCCGCCTACGACATAGTAAATTTTATGTCATATTTGGCTGAGCCAATCGCAGCAAAACGTGAAGACATGGGCAAGCGCGTACTTTTATTTATTCTGCTATTCGCTGTTTGTGCCTATTTCCTGAATAGAGAGTTTTGGCGAGATATTCACTAAGTTTTCTTACTGTAGAAATATGAAAGGGCGACTATAGGTCGCCTTTTCTTTTGGTACATTGTTTGTATAGATTTTTTAGGTTTATAAAATTATCGTGTAGATTTGAATTTTGGCCTGTTGAGTTTTTACTATGGAAATGACATCCAATCGTCCTTACTTGTTGCGAGCCATCTATGAATGGCTAGTGGATAATAATTGCACGCCGCATTTAGTGGTATTTGCTAATTCTGAAGGCGTTGCAGTGCCGCAACAACACGTCAATAAAGATGGCCAAATTATTTTAAATATTGCGCCATCTGCTGTGAAAGATTTATTTATTGCTAACGAAGCCGTTTCATTCAGTGCCCGATTCAGTGGAATTGTAAATAATATCTATGTTCCTTGTGGTGCAGTCCTGGGTATTTACGGGCGTGAAAACGGGCAAGGGATGATGTTTGAATTAGAATCTCCACCTACGCCACCCACTCCTGAACCGATCAAACCTGATGCTGGTGGTGAGACAGCTGTTAAAAAGTCTTTCCTGAAAGTAGTGAAATAAAAAAGTGGTGAAAGGCGATAAAAATTATGACAAGTTTGAGCCCATTCTGGCGACGGTAATAAACTTGTCATAATTGATTGATAAATTGAGCGTCAAGGGTGAGGTAGGCTCACCCTTGCAAATCGTCACCTTTCCTAAGGAAACGCTCAATGAACGCTAACAAATTTATTAAAGGGTTGGCCCTCGCCAGTTCCATTATTGGCTCAATGACTTGTGCAGTGGCTGTACAAGCAGCCGTAGATTCCAAATTGCCAGAATACAAAGTAACTTCTGGTGTTTCAGGTGCGGTAAATAGCATTGGCTCAGATACGTTGGCCAATATGATGACCTTGTGGTCTGAAGATTTTAAAAAATTCTACCCTAACGTTAATATCCAGGTGCAAAGTGCAGGCTCCTCAACTGCACCACCAGCCCTTACTGAAGGTACTTCAAATTTCGGCCCAATGAGCCGTGCGATGAAAGAAGCTGAGATTCAAGCGTTCGAAGCTAAATACGGATACAAGCCAACCAAAGTGCCGGTAGCTATCGACGTTTTGGCAGTATATGTAAACAAAGATAACCCAATCAAAGGATTGTCTATCGCACAAGTGGACGCAATCTTTTCTGCTACCCGTAAATGTGGCGGTGAAAAAGATTTAAAAACCTGGGGTGATTTGGGTTTAACAGGAGCTTGGGAGAAACGCGGTATTTCTTTATATAGCCGCAATGCTGTTTCTGGTACCTACGGATATTTCAAAGAAGAAGGGTTGTGTAAAGGCGATTTCAAATCAACCATCAACGAGCAACCAGGTTCTGCTTCTGTAGTACAAAGCGTCTCTGAAGGTATTAATGCTATAGGTTATTCAGGTATCGGTTACAAAACGTCAGGCGTGCGCGCACTTCCAATATCGAAAACTTCCTACTCAGAGTTGATTCCTGCGGATACAGAACACGGTTTGAATGGCAGCTACCCACTCTCTCGCCAACTCTATGTGTATGTAAACAAAAAACCAAATCAACCTTTGGATAAGTTACAGCTTGAATTCTTTACCTACGTGTTGTCCAAACAAGGTCAAGAAGCGGTTGAGCGTGATGGTTATATTGCTCTGCCCGCTGCGTTGGCTGCTAAAACGCTGGCAGCATTGAGTAAATAATTGCTATTTGTACATAAAAAAAACCGCTGCTCGCAGCGGTTTTTTTTATGGCAGCATGACTGAGTGTTTCTCATTTCTTTCCCACAAAAAGCTCTTAATTATTTAAATTTCTTGTAACAAAATTGTCATCTTTCGTTGCTAGAGTTTATGCGCCATTACCTACCGGGTGAACTTATGCCACAACCTATCTCAAATGCATCGCAGACTGCTAGCCTAATGCCAAATGCCGAGCAGCGCCGCAAGCTGCGGCGCATGCGCAATATAAAAGATAAGCTTTCAGGTTACGGCATCATGACCGCAGGTATAGCGGTAGTTGGATCCCTGGCGCTAATTTTTGTATATCTGTTCTCTGAGATCGCTCCGCTATTGCGCGGAGCGTCAGTGGATGTTGAAAAAACTTATTCTCTGCCTGTTAATGACCAGGTTTCAGATAGCCCTGCGGAATTTATTAGCCTTGAGCGCTACGAAGAAATCGGTACTGCATACCATAAAAATGGCACGGTCCAGTTTTTTAACGCTCTCAATGGAGCTGGTATCAGTAATCAACAAGTTCCCAAGGCTACCGATGCAACCTTCACTACCTTGGGCGCTAGCGAGTCGTCGTACGGCTTGGTCGCTTATGGTTACAGCAATGGCGAAGTCGCTGTGGTAAAAGCGCAGTACGACTTGAGCTATCCCAATGACAAACGCGTTGTGACTGCCAGCCTTGGCTTCCCCTTGGGTGAAACGCCCTTCTTACTAGACGCTAATAAAGCCGCTATCTCTGTGTTAGCCATTCAGGCTACTAGTGAAGGCATGGTAGTTAGCGCCGCAACTAGTGATAACCGCTTGGTGTTGGGTGTTGTCAATAGTGAGCTTAATGAGATCACTGAGGAAACTACTAATACAACAGCAACGTTCAATCTGCCGTCCTTACCAGATGACGAAAAAGTTACCCATATGCAGCTGACTAATGACGGTCGCTATTTGGTGGTCGCCAACGATAAAGCGCAACTCTATCTCTACAACATTACCAAGCCAGATGCGGTGTTACGTTACGATCCCGTAAAAGTTGAAGGCGGGAAAGTTACTGCTATGCGCTTTTTGGTCAGTACAGGCTCATTGGCGATAGGCACTGACCAAGGACAGGTGAGCCAGTGGTTGATGGTGCGTGATGCAGAGAACAAATACCACGTAACTCACGTGCGGGATTTCGAACCTCTGACGGGTGCTATTACTCATATCGCTCCGGAATTTGGCCGTCGCGGTTTTTGGGCAGCGGATGATAAAGGTGATCTAGGCATTTATTTCGGTACTTCAGCGCGTACCTTACTCACCAAATCTATGGGCAAGACACCCATTACCCATATAGGTATTTCGCCCATTAATGGCCGAGTGTTATTGCTGGATCAAACCCAGAAAGTCAGCGCAGCTAAGGTATGGAATGAACACCCGGAAGTTTCCTTCAGTATGCTCTGGGAAAAAGTCTGGTACGAAGGCCGCGAAGCGCCGGACTACATTTGGCAAGCCTCCTCTGGTAGCGATGACTTTGAAGCTAAAATGAGCTTTGTTCCGCTCTCTCTAGGTACGCTGAAAGCAGCATTGTTCGCGATCTTGTTCGCCGTACCGCTCGGCGTTATGGGCGCGATTTACACTGCTTATTTTATGACACCAAAACTGCGCGGCATCGTTAAACCCACCATTGAAATCATGGCCGCTTTGCCCAGTGTAATTTTAGGTTTCCTGGCCGGTTTATGGCTGGCACCGTTCCTTGAAAACCATCTGCCAGCCATTTTTTGCATACTCTTATTTGTTCCCGTCGTGATGCTGATTGTGGGATTTACCTGGAGCCAATTACCTTTAGCCATTCGCTCCCGAACCCCGGAAGGTTGGGAAGCTGCAATTTTGGTAGTGCCGGTAGTACTTACCGTGTGGGCTTGTGTAGAAATTAGCCCTCATTTGGAGATTTGGTTTTTTGACGGCAGCTTACCGCAGTGGTTTACCACCCATGGAGTTAAGTTTGAACAGCGTAATGCTTTGGTGGTGGGTTTGGTAATGGGCTTTGCGGTTATCCCCAGTATTTTCTCTATTGCCGAAGATGCTGTATTCAGCGTACCGCGTCACTTGACCCAAGGCTCTCTGGCTTTGGGCGCAACTCGCTGGCAAACCATGACAGGAGTGGTCTTGCCAACGGCTAGCCCTGGTATTTTCTCGGCAGTCATGATGGGTTTTGGTCGCGCCGTGGGAGAGACCATGATTGTACTTATGGCCACGGGTAATAGCCCGGTGGTCAACTTCAATATTTTTGAAGGTATGCGCACCTTGTCCGCCAATATCGCGGTAGAGATGCCTGAAACAGCGGTGGACAGTACGCACTTCCGGGTCTTATTCCTTGCCGCACTGTTGTTATTGGGGCTCACATTTATGGTGAATACAGCGGCAGAAATTGTGCGTCAACGCCTGCGTAAACGTTACAGCAATCTTTAACAGGGATTCCAACATGAAGAATTTATTGAAAGCCCCAGCGCTCTGGTACAAGAGCGGCTCGCCCTGGATCTGGTTAAACGGCGGCGCAGTAACGCTTTGTATGATCATGGTAATCGGTCTTTTGGGTTTGATTGCTGTGCGCGGTTTTGGCCATTTTTGGCCAGCAGACATAGCCTTAACCAGCACTACCGACAACGCTGGCAACAAGCAGGTAATTTTGGGTGAATTAGTGCGCTCGGAGGTTATTCCCGCAGCAGTTGCGCGGGATAATGGTTTTACCATTGCACCTGATCGCGAATTGATTACCCGTTATTTAATGAAGTTGGGGAACCGCGACATTACTGGCCGCGATTTTATTTGGACGCTGGAAATAGGTATGAATGAGTGGGAGTACCCTCAACACGCCGTGGCGGTTGAGCGGCGCGAGTGGGGAAATTTTTACGGTTATCTAGAATCGCTGAATGAAGCGGGTAAGTTGATCATCAACAAGGATTCAGCAAATTTTGTGCAAGAAGTGGATGCTCGCTTAAAGCGCGCACTTGAGCTGCATGAAAAAATTTCCCATATCGAAAAAGTACAAATCGGTAGCATCAATAACCAAATTCAAGACCTGAAATTGGAGCATCGTCGTCTTGAGCTTAAGGGGGTGACTGGCCCAGCCTTGATTGAAGCTGATGCTGCTTTAGCAGAGCGTAAAACAGCGTTAGAAGCTGAATACGATGTTGTTAAAAAAGAGCGCGATCTTTTAGCAGAACAAGCGAAGCGCGACCAACTAATTGCTAAAACTGCAGATGGCAAAGAAGTGACTTTGTCGTTGGCTAGTTTAGTTCGCATCACTCGCCCTAACGATATGAGCACAGCGGCTAAACTTGGGGATTATCTAGAGCGCTTTTGGGAATTTATGACCGAAGACCCACGCGAAGCTAATACTGAAGGCGGTATTTTCCCTGCGATTTTCGGTACCTTCATCATGGTAATTGTGATGGCAATTATGGTTACACCTTTCGGTGTGCTGGCCGCCATTTATTTGCGTGAATATGCCAAAGACGGTTGGTTTTTACGGATGATTCGCATCTCCGTTTACAATCTTGCAGGGGTTCCTTCGATTGTGTACGGCGTATTTGGTTTAGGTTTTTTTGTGTATTACCTCGGTGGTAATCTCGACGATTTATTTTTTGCGGAAAGCTTGCCTTCACCAACGTTTGGAACGCCCGGTTTATTTTGGGCATCGTTAACGCTTGCTCTTTTAACGCTACCGATTGTTATTGTTTCTACTGAGGAAGGTCTATCGCGTATTCCAAGTACTATTCGCCAAGGTAGTTTGGCATTGGGTGCAACGAAAACTGAAACCTTATGGAAAGTCGTAGTGCCATTAGCGACACCCGCAATGATGACTGGTTTAATTTTGGCGATTGCGCGTGCGGCAGGCGAAGTTGCGCCGCTGATGTTGGTGGGCGTTGTGAAGTTAGCGCCAGCATTACCGGTTGATAATATTTATCCCTACTTGCATTTGGACCAGAAAATCATGCATTTGGGCTTCCACATTTATGACGTGGGGTTCCAGAGTCCTAACGTGGAAGCGGCGCGCCCTTTGGTTTATGCGACCTCGCTGATCCTGGTGTTATTGATTGTACTGCTGAATGTGACAGCGATAAAAATTCGTAACAATTTGCGTGAAAAGTATCGCACCGCGTCAGATTAAATTTTCATGACAGTGCTGAATTTACGGTGCAATTATTAATAGTCCTATTATAGTTATTGAAGCAGGCAAAGGTTATGACAAATACAGCAGTTGCTGAGAATATAAAGCTTGAAGTAAAAAATCTTAATTTGTATTACGACCAAAAACGCGCATTGAACAATGTAAGCCTGTCAATTCCCGAAAAAAAGGTGACGGCATTTATCGGCCCTTCCGGTTGTGGTAAATCGACATTATTGCGTTGCTTCAACCGCATGAACGACCTGGTGGACTCTTGTCGCGTTGAAGGCCAGATTTTAATGGATGGCAATAATATCTATGACAAAAAAGTAGATGTTGCAGAATTGCGTCGTCAAGTAGGCATGGTTTTTCAAAAGCCAAATCCATTTCCAAAAACGATTTATGAAAATGTTGCTTACGGTTTACGTTTGCAAGGCGTAAATTCCAAGCGTGTGTTGGATACAGTCGTTGAAAATTCATTGCGCGGTGCGGCGCTGTGGGATGAAGTGAAAGATCGCTTGCACGATAACGCATTTGGTTTATCCGGTGGCCAACAACAACGTTTAGTAATCGCACGCGCGGTTGCAATTGAACCCGAAGTTATTCTGCTCGACGAACCGGCCTCAGCCCTTGACCCGATTTCTACATTAAAGATTGAAGAATTAATTTACGAACTGAAAGACAAGTACACCATTGTGATTGTTACCCACAATATGCAACAAGCAGCACGCGTTTCTGATTACACCGCGTTTATGTATATGGGCGATTTGGTTGAATACGGTAATACAGATACTTTGTTTACGAATCCAACCAAGAAACAAACTGAAGATTATATTACTGGTCGCTATGGTTAGAACTGCACCCCCTCCCAACCTCCCCCTTTTCAGGGGGAGGAGCACGACTCCCTATTTACCGGGGAGTCGTTTTTACTCCCTCCCCTGTGAAGGGGAGGGTTGGGGTGGGGTTAAATCAATCTAACCCTTGTTAAATAATTGAGTTTTATTTTGCCTTCCAAGGCTTTTTTGGCGGAGTTCCGATCATGGATATTACAAGCCACACGCTTCACATATCACAGCAATACAACAATGAGCTTGATGATATTCGTAAGCATCTCGCCGAAATGGGCGGCATGGCGCAGCGTCAAGTGAACGATGCAATTACCGCATTGGTAGATGCCGACACAACGCGCGCAGAGCAGGTTGTTCGTGCGGATAAAACGGTTAACTCGATGGAAATGTCCATTGATGAAGAATGTATTCGCATACTCGCTCGTCGTCAGCCAGCGGCCAGCGATTTACGCCTGGTTATCGCCGTGACGAAGGCGATTACCGATCTTGAGCGAATTGGTGATGAGGCAACCAAAATTGCCCGTCAGGCGATTGCGCTTAGCACCGAAGGCATGGCCCCACGCGGTTATGTGGAGGTGCGTCATATTGGTGGTTTGGTATCGCGTATGCTGCAAGATGCTTTAGATGCTTTTGCGCGTCTGGATGTAGATATGGCGGCAGAAGTTGTGCATATGGACCGCACGGTCGACCTCGAATATGGAACAGCGATGCGCGAACTGGTCACTTTCATGATGGAAGATCCGCGTAGCATCACACGGGTTCTCAACATTATGTGGTCGCTGCGTGCCCTCGAACGCATCGGCGACCATGCGCGTAATCTGGCGCAGTACGTAATTTACCTGGTCAAAGGAGAAGATGTTCGTCACTTTGATAGTGAAAAATAACTATTTAACTGCACCTCAAAAACCCATATCCTCTCGCTATGGGTTTTTTTTCGCCTGGCGTTTTGTTGAACACAAGCACTAATGGCAGTTCTGGAACCATCCACCTTTTCGATCATTCGTAAATGCTCAAAGGCGCTCGGCTATTCAGACGCCAACGAGTCGGCATATAATGTATATACATAATATAAATAGGCAAAAAGTATGCTTGATTCCGGTCGCAACCTCACCCACCAACTTACCCACCAATTGGGTTCCGCCATTATCCAAGGCAGCTACGCAATTGATAAAAGTTTCCCCACCGAGGCTGAGCTGTCGCAGCAATTTAATATCAGCCGCAGTGTGACTCGCGAAGCCGTGAAAATGCTGACAGCTAAAGGGCTGCTGGCCTCGCGACCGCGTCAAGGCATACGTGTTATGCCGAGCACGCAATGGAATATGTTTGACCCTGATGTTCTGTCATGGACATTGAATGCACGGCCTTCATTGGATTTGCTGCGAGAGTTTACCCAGCTTCGCATCGCCATTGAGCCGGAAGCAGCGCGTCTTGCCTGCGCCAATAATTATGACAAAAGCAAAATGAAAGCAATCGGTGACGCCCTTGAACGTATGCGTAAAGCCGATCTAGGGCAGGACGATCCACTCGGTGCTGATATTGAATTTCATACCGCCATCTTGGCCGCCAGTAACAACCGTTTCTTTCTCCAGCTGCGTCAATTTATTCAGGTTGCGCTGCGTGTGAGTATCGCCAGCACCAATCAACTCAAAGGTGTGTTCACAGCGAGTTATGAAGATCATAAGAAAATTTACGATGAAATTCTCGCGGGTCAGCCGGATGCCGCATCTGATTCAGTCAAATATCTTCTAAATGAAGTTATGCAATTAATTAATCTATCATTAGAGCAGACACCTAAAACGGACAAGCCGGAATAGGTGCCTTGAGTCTCTCATCAGCACAGACAACCCGATGTAATGGGCATGTAATTTACAGAGGTACCTATGTATAACTATTCGTCACACGAAGGTTACACACGCTATGCCAGCTTGAAAGGCCGCACAGTTTTCATTACCGGCGGCGCCACAGGTATTGGTGCGAGCTTGGTGGAAGCATTTTTATCTCAAGATGCGCATGTAGCATTTGTTGATGTCGATCTTGAAGCGGCCGATGAGCTGTGCGAATTACTAGCATCAAAAGGTTTGCCTCGTCCGTTATTTCAAGCCTGCGACGTAAGCGATATAAACGCATTGCGCGACAGTATTTATAACGCACAAAAACAACTGGGCAACATTCGCGTATTAATTAATAACGCCGCCAATGATCAGCGCTACGAAACACAGACTTTGACTGAAGCGCAGTGGCACAAAAGCCTCGCGGTTAATTTGCATCCGGTATTTTTCTCGGCCCAAACCGTTCAGCCAATGATGAAGCTGTTAGGTGGTGGTTCAATCATTAATATCTCTTCCATCAATACCCATTTCAGTCCGCCCAACCTTGCCGGTTATATCGCTGCTAAGGCCGGAATTTTAGGTATATCAAAAGCGCTGGCAACAGATTTTGGCGCGGACAATATCCGGGTGAATTCCATTTTGCCGGGTTGGGTAGCAACGCCCAAGCAATTGGAAAAATGGCTCTCAAAAGATGAAGAAGCAGAATTAATGAAGCGTATTTGTATAAAGCAACGTCTCGGTACGCACGATGTAGCCAATCTGGCATTATTTTTAGCCTCTGACGATTCAGCAATGATCACTTCGCAAGAACTAGTGGTCGATGGTGGTCGAATTTAAGTATGAGATTTTATTGAAAAGAGTTTATCTCCCTCGCAGTAGTAACCTAAAAATTCCAGCTTCGAAAAATTGATGAGATCTGCAAACAATAAGTAATACCGTTTAAAAAATCTAAATATTGTCTTCCTGCTCTCGATGTAAAACACTTATGGATTTCTGTTTTTTAGCGCAGTATTGGTTCGCATCATTTTTGATAGCATTTGGTAGTGATTTAAAAAAATGGTAGTCTCTCACGCCCCACGAGCTGGGGCGTTTTTATTTCGCACGAGCGAAAAATGTTTAATTTAACGACCACTAAAATTATGGCTAACAACGAATTTAGTATGAACACGGAATCTCTAAAAAATATTGAACTTATCGCAGAAATTCCCTGTGCCAATATTTTAGGTGAAGGTGTGCAGTGGAATCATCGCGAGCAAGCGGTGTGGTGGACTGATATCAAGTCATCCAAAATTTATCGTTACCATCTTGCAAGCAAAAAATTGCAATCGTGGGATACACCAGAGGCAGTCGGTTGTTTTGCCTTCGCAGAACATGACGAGCGCATTCTTTTGGCACTGGCTTCCGGTTTTGCCTGGTTTGAAAAAAGCACAGGTGCCATCGAATGGAGCGCAAAGCCGGAGGCTCATCTGGTTGGCAATCGTTTGAACGATGGCCGTGTTGACCGCCAGGGTCGTTTTTGGTCCGGCTCAATTGTTGAACAAAAAAACGCTCCCGATCAATCCGCAGGATTGTTTAGTTTGGATGTACAGGGTAAAACACAGCAACATCTAAGCGGTTTAAGCATATCCAATAGCCTATGTTGGAGTCTGGACTCCAAAAAACTCTATCACGCCGATTCGCCCAGCCATCAAATCAAGGTGTACGATTTCGATGCGCAAACGGGTACCCTTGGCGATGGCAAAGTATTTGTGCAAACCAGCGCTAGCGTAGAGCCCGATGGTAGCTGCATAGATGCGGAAGGCTGCCTTTGGAATGCGGAGTGGGGCGGTAGCCGCCTGGTTCGCTATAATGCAGAGGGCATTCAGATAGACGAACTTAAAACCCTCGTTACCCAACCAACCTGTATGGCATTTGGCGGCGAAGACATGAATCTGTTGTTTGTCACCAGCGCACGAATTGGCTTAAGTGAAGATGCACTAGCTGCGCAGCCACAAGCGGGAAACCTGTTTATTTATCGCACGAACATCAAAGGCGTGAATGAATGCTGGTACAGGGGCGTGGCATCAAAATAATGTAGTTCCATCAATAGGTTGTTAAGATGCTGCACTGAACCGGTCATCAGCGTCATGCCTGTAAAGAATAATCTTAAGTCCTTGAGACGATCTGTTTTAGTTAAATAAAGCCATTGCAAGTCAGGAAAAACCTTTGAAACAAAGTAACGCCAGTCGCAAACCACCTGTATCTGAACCCGCTAATAACCTCGGCCTACGTATAGTTCGTGAGGGCTTGCTCATTGGTTTATTGGCGGTATCTACCTATTTGTGTTTGGCCATGTTCAGCTACGACCCTGCCGATGGCGGCTATTGGAGCACAGGTGATAACGGCCAATTATCGAATCTGGGTGGCCGTGTTGGGGCGTGGCTTTCAGATGTATTTTTTGGTTTTTTTGGCTACATGGCCTATTTGTTTCCGCTCATGCTCATTTACCGTATCGCTTTAGTATTTAAAGACCGCACCCACCTTCGCAACGTTGATTGGTTATTTGTCAGCATCCGCTTTGTCGGCTTAATGATTGTCATGCTATCGGGAACGGGCATTGCGGCTATGCATTTCAGCGGTGGCGAATCAGTACTCCCCAACTCGAATGGGGGGTTATTGGGGGGCGGCATAGCGACCTTAGTGGAAAATGCGTTCAGCTACACCGGTGGCACTTTAATACTGCTCGCGTTGTTCCTATTCGGGTTGACTATTTTTACCGATCTTTCCTGGTTTGCACTGATGGATGAGCTTGGTAAATGGACTCTGATCGGCATTGAAAAAATCAAAGAACGTTGGATTCAATACCAGCGTGATAAGAACGAAAAAAATATCGCGGTAGTCGCGCAGCAGCACCGGCGCGAAGTGGTTGAGGAGCGAGCGAAAGTTGAAGCCAAGCGGATAGCGCCGGTAGTTATCACTGAGCTGCCTAAGAAAAAGCCTGTAGCCAGCCCCCGTGTAGAAAAAGAAAAGCAACCTTCATTGTTCGATTCCATTGAACCCGCAGAAGGCACGCTACCACCGTTAAACTTGCTGGACCCAGCAGACAAACGCAGCGACAAAGGCTATTCCAAAGAATCGTTGGGGGCCATGTCCAAGCTGCTGGAATTGAAGCTCAAGGATTTCGGCATTGAGATCGAAGTGGTGTCAGTTCAACCTGGTCCCGTAGTTACCCGTTTTGAAATCCAGCCAGCGCCCGGTATTAAAGCGAGCCGAATCTCTGGCCTTGCGAAAGACTTGGCTCGTTCGCTGGCTGTCGTTTCGGTTCGTGTTGTGGAGGTTATTCCCGGCAAATCGGTGATGGGTGTAGAGATCCCCAATGCGCACCGTGAGATGGTGCGTTTAAGCGAAGTGATTTCATCCGAAGCCTACGACCAAGCCAAGTCACCATTAACTATGGCGCTTGGACACGATATATCTGGCGAACCTGTCGTTGCAGATCTCGCTAAAATGCCGCATTTACTCGTCGCCGGTACTACAGGTTCGGGTAAATCAGTTGGCGTTAACTCCATGCTGCTGAGTTTGCTCTATAAATCCACACCTAAAGAAGTCCGCCTGATTTTGGTCGACCCAAAGATGTTGGAGTTGTCGGTTTACGATGGGATTCCTCATTTGCTCACACCCGTTATCACCGATATGAAAGATGCGTCCAACGGTTTGCGTTGGTGCGTGGGCGAGATGGAGCGACGTTATAAACTCATGTCTGCCATGGGGGTGCGCAATCTCGCTGGTTTCAATCGCAAAGTGGATGACGCCAACAAAGCCGGAACGCCGATTGCCGATCCATTGTTCAAACCTGAAGAAAGCTTTGAGCCTGGAGCCGAAGTGGCGACCGCGCCTAACCTTGAAACCTTACCGTGCATAGTCGTCGTGATCGACGAATTTGCCGACATGATGATGATTGTTGATAAGAAAAAAGTTGAGCAGCTGATTTCTCGTATCGCGCAAAAAGCCCGTGCCGCCGGTATTCACTTGATACTCGCAACGCAGCGCCCATCGGTCGATGTGATCACCGGCTTAATTAAAGCCAACGTTCCAACACGAATTGCATTCCAGGTTTCATCCAAAATCGATTCCCGTACCATCCTCGACCAAGGCGGCGCCGAACAACTACTTGGCCACGGCGATATGCTTTATTTGCCATCCGGCACCAGCGTTCCTATCCGTGTTCACGGTGCTTTCGTAGACGACCACGAAGTTCATAGAGTAGTCGCTGACTGGAAAAAACGCGGCACGCCACAATATATCGATGGCATCACCGATGACAGCAACAACTCAATTCCTGTTCCAGGTATTCCCAGTGAAGGCGGTGAAGACGGAGACAATGGCGAAAGCGATGCGCTCTATGATGAAGCGGTTTCGTTTGTGCTCGAAACCCGTAAGGCATCTATTTCATCGGTGCAACGCAAGCTTCGCATTGGTTACAACCGTGCAGCGCGTTTGATTGAAACTATGGAAGCGGCGGGTGTCGTATCTTCTGCAGGGCATAATGGGAATCGCGAGGTTTTGGCGCCTGGGGGAAGAGGGGATTATTAATCTCAAAAGTTTTTGATGTTAATGCTCCCATGTGAACTCCCCGAGCATCGCAAGAGAATTATAGCAAAACGTACAGGATGTACGTTTTAATGACGATGCGACATGGATGTCGCACCGGAATGGAGGTAATTGTCTGAGAAGCGCAGGAAATAGGAGTGAGCTGGGTGTCTTTTCTTTTGCGTCCTTTTCTTTGGACAAGCAAAGAAAAGGGTGGCCCGCGGCAGGCGTACAAAGTTAAAAAATTTAAGCTGTGCTAGAAAAAAAGTTCGTTGTTTTTCTGAGAGTTTTTATTTCGCCCTCTGGCGAGTAACTTTTCTTTGCTTTGCCAAAGAAAAGTTACCAAAAGAAAGGCAACCCAAATCGTTCGTGTTTCCTGCGCGTTTCGGAAAATTCCCGTCGTTCCGGTGCGACATCCATGTCGCATCGTCACTAAAACGCACATCCTGTGCGTTTTCCGGAAGTTTTCCTCCAATGCTCGGCGAACTCACATGGGGTTCTGGGTGCGATGAGTGGAATTTGTATTTGTCATTTTGGATAGGTTCAGCTCGTTTGTACTAACGTCGCTACCGTTCACCCTGAGCCTGGCGAAGTTTTAAGATTAAATCCTTTGACCGCTTCGCGCTCAGGATGAACGGCATCAGTTTGATCCACTTATCGGAATTATTATGAAATCAATTTTTCGTTTAATCACAGTTCTACTTATTTGCAGCTCATTCACTGCTCATGCCGATGATCAATCTCCCGGGCAGTTGCGTAAACAACTCGATGCCATGAACACGCTACAAGGCAACTTCGTTCAAACCTTACATGATAAAGCTGGTAAAAAGCAGGATGAAAGCAAGGGCACGTTTGTATTACAGCGCCCCGGTAAATTCTTTTGGAAAACTGAAACACCTGCACCGCAATTATTAATCTCCAACCAAAAAACTATTTGGCTTTACGATCCGGATCTGCAAACGGTAAACGAACGTCCTTTTAGTGATGATCTCAAAAAAACGCCAGTATTATTGTTAAGTGAAGATGTCGATAAACTGCGTAAAAACTTCACCATCAATCGTTCAATCGCCGACAAGGCAGAGAAATTTTCTATCACTCCAAAAGTGACTGAAGGATTATTTCAGGAGTTGCTATTAGTGTTCGTTGACAATCAACTCACTGAATTCTCCATTCGTGATAGTCTGGGTCAACTCACACATTTTGCCTTGACTAATGTGAAACGTAATCAAGCAATTGATGAAAATCTGTTTAATTTCGTCGTGCCCGCTGGTGTGGATCTTATTAAAAACCAATGAGTGATTTATTCAGCCAGCCGCAAAATAATTATCAGCCTTTAGCGGCGCGTATGCGTCCGCGGAACCTGGATGATTATATTGGCCAAGAGCATTTGCTTGCTCCGGGCAAACCCTTGCGCGAAGCAATAGTCCGAGGCCAGCTTCATTCCATGATTTTGTGGGGCCCGCCTGGTGTTGGTAAAACTTCATTGGCAAAATTATTTGCAGAACAAGCTCATGCTCGTTTTGAATCCTTATCTGCGGTCCTGTCTGGCGTAAAAGAAATTCGTTCGGCAGTGGCCATTGCGCAACAGGAACGCTCTGCGTCTGGACGCAAAACTATTTTATTTGTAGATGAAGTTCATCGCTTCAATAAATCCCAGCAGGATGCATTTTTACCTTATGTGGAAGACGGTACTTTTATTTTTATCGGCGCAACCACAGAGAACCCATCATTTGAATTAAATAACGCGTTGCTGTCGCGTTGCCGAGTTTATGTTTTGCGGGGTCTGCAGCCAGAGCAGTTGCAAAAAGTATTGCAACAAGCACTCGATGATAAAGAGCGTGGTTTAGGTAAAAGCAATATTCGTATTGATGATGACAGCCTCGCTACACTGTCGCACGCTGCAGACGGAGATGCGCGTAAATCACTGAACCTGCTTGAAATCGCTGCTGATTTGGCTGATGAAGTAGACGATCACAAAATCATTAACGAACGAGTGCTGGCAGAAGTTTTAGCTAGCGATGTACGCCGTTTCGATAAAGGCGGCGATATTTTCTACGAACAAATTTCTGCTTTGCATAAATCCGTGCGGGGTTCATCTCCCGATGGCGCGCTTTACTGGCTCGCTCGAATGCTGGATGGCGGTTGCGATCCGCTCTATATCGCGCGCCGCGTTGTGCGTATGGCGAGTGAGGATATCGGCAATGCAGACCCTCGCGCATTACCGCTATGTCTTGCTGCTTGGGATGTTCAAGAGCGGCTCGGCAGCCCTGAGGGTGAGCTTGCTATAGCCCAAGCGCTTGTCTATCTCGCAGCAGCGCCCAAAAGTAATGCTGTGTATAATGCGTTCAACCAAATTATGGCCGATGTTCGTTCTCAGCCTGCGTACGATGTTCCAATACATCTGCGCAATGCGCCGACTCGATTAATGAAATTCATGGATTACGGCGCCGAATATCGCTACGCCCATGACGAGCCAGGTGCCTATGCGGCGGGTGAAAATTATTTACCGGAAGAAATATCCGGCTCCATCTATTACCAGCCGGTTGAACGTGGTTTGGAATTAAAAATTCAGGAAAAGCTCGCACACTTTCGCGAGTTGGATAAGCAAAGTAAAAAGCAGCGTTATAAAAAATAGACCCCCTCTCAACCTCCCCCTTCATAAGGGGGAGGGGTGCAGAGTGATATCAACTCCCTTCCCTTCTCAAGGGGAGGGTTGGGGTGGGATGTTTTAATGAGAATTTGATGATGCAGTGGTTAATGATAGCAATTGGCGGAGCACTTGGCTCAATGGCTCGCTACGCAGCAGTCGGTTACATTATGCCGTTAATGACTTATCGCTTTCCTTTTGGAACATTCATTGTAAATATATCAGGATCTTTTTTAATCGGCATTGCTTACGTACTTTTGGTTGAGAAAGAAGTTTTATCAAATGAATGGCGTTTGTTTTTTATCACAGGTATTTTGGGCGGATACACTACATTTTCGGCATTCTCGTTAGAAATGTTGCAGATGTGGCAGCAAGGGCAGGTAGCTCAGTCCATTTTCTACGCGACCAGCTCTGTCGCGCTAGGTTTGCTTTTTGCTTACTTTGGAATGTATTTAGCGCAAAAAATTTTTTAGGTTGGGAGTCGTGAGTTGCGTGCTGTGACACACGATGAATACATTTATTTCTACATTTATAAGAAATTATCATCATGTTAGATTCAAAATTACTTCGCAATAATCCCGAAACCGTTGCTACCGCATTGCGTAAACGTGGTGTTGAATTGGATGTTGCGCGCATCCATAAATTGGAAGAATCCCGCAAAGCTATTCAAATAAAAACCGAAGCCTTGCAGCAAGATCGTAACGCCCGTTCCAAAGCAATTGGTAAAGCCAAACAATCAGGCGAAGATGTTGCTCCACTTATGCAAGCTGTTGAGCAAATCAAACAAGAATTGGCCGGTGCTGAAGTTGAACTCACAAACATCCAGAAGGAATGGGACGACTACGTAAATGCGCTTCCAAATATGCCCGCGCATGAGGTTCCTGAAGGTAGAAGCGAAGAAGATAATGTTGAAGTTCGCCGTTGGGCAATGCCGCGCAGTTTTCATTTTCCTATAAAAGACCACGTTGATTTGGGCGCAGATCTCGGTGGCCTCGATTTTGAAACGGCGACAAAAATTACCTGTTCACGTTTCGCTATATTACGTGGTGGAGTGGCGCGCTTGCATCGCGCACTTTCACAATTTATGTTGGACACTCATATCAACAAACACGGATACGAAGAAGTCAACGTGCCGGTTATTGTTAATGCTGACTCACTTTTTGGAACAGGCCAATTGCCAAAGTTTAAGGAAGATTTGTTCACTCTTACTGACGAGCGCGATCTTTATTTAATTCCCACTGCTGAAGTTTCGCTTACCAATATTTATCGCAACGAAATTGTGGAAGACGCGCAATTACCGATTAAATTTGTAAGTCATTCGTCCTGTTTCCGCTCAGAAGCAGGCAGTTATGGTCGCGATACGCGCGGCATGATTCGCCAACATCAATTCGAAAAAGTGGAGTTAGTGCATTTTGTGCGCCCGGAAGAATCTGATGAGGCACTCGAAGAATTAGTCGGTCACGCAGAAGCTATTTTAAAAGCACTAGATTTACCCCACCGCACTGTAATTTTGTGCGGCGGCGATATTGGGTTCTCAGCCGCAAAAACCTACGATATTGAAGTTTGGGTTCCGTCGCAAAATAAATACCGTGAAATTTCTTCATGCAGTAACGTACGCGATTTCCAGGCCCGTCGCATGCTGGCACGCTATCGCAATCCAGAAACTGGTAAACCAGAATTGCTGCACACACTCAACGGTTCAGGCTTAGCGATTGGCCGCACTTTGTTAGCAGTGCTAGAAAATTACCAATGTGAAGACGGCAGCGTGACAATTCCAGAAGTATTGCGCCCTTACATGGGTGGGCAGGATGCGTTGTTGCCGGTAAAGAAGTAGTAAAAATTACTTTGCGTGGCTCGGTAGAGGTGGGTAGGGCGGAAGCAATACCCGCCTTTTGTTTTTTAGAAAATACAATTTATTTTGGGAAATAGCTTGGCTATGGATTACTTCCCCATATTTTTAGATTTAAAAAATCGCCGTTGCTTATTAGTAGGTGGTGGCGATGTGGCTACGCGTAAAGGTCGTATGCTTGCAAAAGCAGGTGCGATTTTGCGAGTGGTTGCGCCGGATATTTCAGCTGAGTTACGCGATTTGGTTCTGCAACAAGGCGGTGAATTATTGCAGCGTGGGTATCAAGATTCGGATGTAAATGATTGCGTGCTTGCGGTAGCTGCAACTGATATTCACAGCTTGAATGAAAAAATTTCTTTAGATGCAAAACAAAAAAATATTCCGGTCAATGTAGTCGATACACCTGAACTGTGCACCTACATCACTCCAGCTATTATTGATCGTTCGCCGCTAATGATTGCAATTTCAAGCGGTGGCGAGGCGCCGGTGTTGGCGAGACTGGTTCGCGCAAAATTAGAAACGCTTATCCCCATGAGTTACGGCAAGCTCGCGAATTTAGCGAGTCGTTGGCGCGACAAAGTTAAAAATCGTTTTAGTGATGGAGACAGTCGCCGAAAATTTTGGGAAAAAGTTTTACAAGGTCCTGCAGTAGAGCTCGTCATGAACGGGCAGGACGAACGAGCTGATGAAATTCTTGCGAATGAAATCGCCAGTGAAGATGCATCGCTCACTCAAGGAGAAGTTTATCTCGTAGGCGGCGGTCCTGGTGATCCGGAATTACTAACCTTGCGTGCCTTGCGTTTAATGCAACAAGCCGATGTCGTGCTCTACGATCGTTTGGTTTCCGATGGTGTTATGGATTTGGTTCGTCGCGATGCAGAGCGTATCTACGTGGGCAAACGCCGCAGTGAACATGCAATGCAACAAGAAAACATAAATCAATTATTGGTGGATTTGGCCAAGCAGGGAAAACGTGTGTTGCGGTTGAAAGGTGGTGATCCTTTTATTTTTGGTCGTGGTGGCGAAGAAATTGAGTTGCTTGCGCAAAACAATATTCCGTTCCAGGTTGTGCCAGGGATTACGGCAGCTTCTGGTTGTGCGGCTTACGCTGGCATCCCGTTAACTCATCGAGATTATGCCCAGTCGGTACGTTTTGTTACGGGGCATCTAAAAGACGACAGCATTAACGTGCAGTGGCCGGAGTTAGCTAACCCGACCCAGACGATTGTTTTCTATATGGGCTTGGTTGGGTTGAAGGATATTTGCGAGTCCTTGATCGCTCATGGTCGGCAGCCCTCGACACCGGTTGCCCTGATTGAGCGGGGCACGACACAACATCAGCGAGTTCTTATCGCAGATTTGGAAACTATTACGCCTATGGTGGCGTCTCAAGAAGTTCGTGCACCAACACTGTTTATCGTGGGCGATGTCGTTAGACTGCACGATAGTTTGAAGTGGTTTAAGAATGGCACATAAGGTGGTAAAGTTTTCGCTGGACTAGCCGATAAGGATTTAAGTGCTGGTGATTCCCACCAGGTTTTCTTAGTTTTCGGTTATCAATATGGTTTACATTCGCCCAAGCTCTCCAGTGTTGACACCCACCACCGTAAAACCTACGGGTGAGGCACCTGCTATTAATCGCGAGCACCCACTAGCGGCGGATGCTCCGGTTGACGAATTTGTATTAACGCCACAAACCGAGCGTCGTAAGCAGAAAGATCGCCGCGAACAACGTAAAGATGCATTGTTCGAAACCAGAGCTAAACGCGACAGACGAAAAAGCAGTTCCTCTATTAACCTTTCAATATAACTCCAGTCAATATGACTCGAACCAATAAATTTGAGTCAATTTAAGTCAATTCGAACCGCTACGGATTTAAAGGCAGGTGTTTTACTGCGCGGATCATGAGCTGTTCCAATCAACACGTTAGCTTCTGGATAGTAAGCCATCACATTTCCCCGTGGTAAATCGAACGCATACACTTTTACGTTTTGCATTTCCCCATAAGCCGATTTAATCTTCACCGCATTTCCCTCATCAATTCCAAGCGCAGCAATATCCTCTTTATTCATGAGCACCGACCAGCGTGTGTCTGTACCGCGATAGCTATCTTTTTCTTCATAGATAATCGAATTAAATTGGCCCTCGCTACGAATGCTCGCCAACACAAAAGGAAATTCATGAGTTGCAATAATTGAAGGTGGATTGGTCGTTAAAAAGCGCGCTTTTCCATCCACGGTTTTAAATTCCGGATTTTCCAGCAAACGATTTTTAATTGTAAATTCCTGTTTAGTCTCGGCGATATCTTTTAATTCGCTCATTCCAGGAATAGTTGCTGCAATTGCTGAACGAATATTGTTGTGCTGTTTAAATTGCGCGAAATCAATAGGGCAATTAGGTATTAATTTTTTCGCAAAATCACACAAGATACTGACTTCAGGTCGCACCTTCGCCAAGCGTGTAATACCACCATCACTCAAGCGAACATAATTGAACATAGATTCCTGGGTTGTTGCTTGCCATTCTTCATCACGAGCACTCACGGGCAAAACTAAAGCTTCGCTGGTTTCCATTCCCACAACATGTCCGCGGTTCAACGTCGTGGTTAGAAAAACTTTAAAACCTATGCGATCTAGTGCCTGTTGTGCCCATTGACTGTCAGGCGTTGCGGAAAATAAATTTCCACCCATTAATAATGACGCATCTATCTTTTTATCGAAGGCCGCGTTTAAGCATGCGAGCGTATCCATACCGGTTTCTTGCGGTAATTTTACGTCGAATGTTTTTTCGATTTGCGCGAAAACATCTGCTGCAAGAACAGGTTTTACTCCAACAGTACCGATGCCTTGAACATTGCTATGGCCGCGTAGTGGTAATAAACCGGCGCCTTGTTTGCCGATCATTCCGCGCATAAGCGCAATATTGGCAATAGCCTCTACGTTTTCAACGCCGTTCAAATGATGAGTGATACCCATTCCCCACGCGAAAACGGTATGGCTGGACTTTGCATAAGCGCTAGAAATTTTATAGATATCCGCTCGAGTAACACCCGTATTTTCCAGGATAAGTGACCAGCTAGTTGAATCTATATCACCTAAAAATAAATCGAAGTTTTCGGTGTGCGTGGAAATATATTCTTTATCAATCGCGTCAATTTCAATAAGGGCTTTGGCAATCCCTTTTAGCAAAAATAGATCACTACCTATTTTGGGTTGGATATAATCTGAAGCTATCCAAGTGCCGCCACTCAACATAGATTTTGCGCTTTTAGGTACGGCGAAGCGCACCAGCCCCGGTTCTTTTGCAGGGTTGATGATAATCACCTGACCACCGCGGTCACGACAGTTTTTTAACTGATGGACAAAACGAGGGTGGTTAGACGATGGGTTCGCGCCGATCACAAAAATGCAATCGCTCTTGCTTAAATCCTCTAAAGATACCGTTGCCGTACCCGTGCCTATGGCATTGTGTAAACCAACACCTGTCGCTTGATGACAATAATAAGAACAGTTGTTGACGTTATTGGTGCCATACATACGCGCTAACAATTGCAATACAAAACCGGCTTCGTTGGAAGAACGACCAGATGTATAGAAAAAACTTCTGTCAGGTTTTGTAGCGGAAAAACGTGCGGCCATCAAATTAATAGCGGCGTCCCATTCGATGGGTTTGTATTTATCATCGCTTGAAGATTTGTACAGCGGAGTGTTCAGTCTTCCCAAGTGTTCAAGTTCATAAGCTGATAATTGTGCAAAGTCATTTAACGTGTGTTCAAAAATTTCAACAGGAATCGGGGCCTGGATATCTGTAGATTGCGCTTGAATACTTTTGTTGCAGACAGACGGGAATTCATCCAGCTCATTGGTCATACCACCGCGTTGACCACCCATTCCTAAACCGCACGCTTTACAGGTGTTGTGGCTATTAAGTGCCTTTGCGGAATTTAGCAATCCGATGCGCGCAACTGTTCTTAAGGTATAGAGAACTTTTTTAGGGCCACCACCTACAATAGTAATGGGGTCTGCTGGAATAGATTTCTGGTCGGACATACATAAATTTCTTTTAAGAAAAGTAGACCTGAGGTTAGGTGCAAACAGAGTAATATGCAATAGTTCAAATGACGTAGATGACGCTTTTTTTAGCAGGATTTTACGCTAGAATTCTAGTTATATTCTAAATACGAAATCGCAAATTATGCCGCATATTCTTATCGTTGAAGATGAACCTTCAATAGCAGATACATTACTATTTGTATTGCAGTCAGAAGGTTTTAGCGTGACTTGGAAAACCTTGGCTGGCGATGCGCTTAAATTACTGCAAACCACGCCTGTTGATCTGGTGATTATGGATGTTGGTCTACCAGACATCACCGGTTTTGAAGCCTGTAAACAATTGCGTAAATTTTCCAATGTTCCCGTAATTTTTTTAACGGCCCGTGGCGACGAATTGGATCGAGTTGTTGGTCTCGAAATTGGTGCAGACGATTACGTTGTTAAACCTTTCAGCCCACGCGAGGTAGCTGCCCGCGTCAAGGCAATCTTAAAGCGTGTTGTGCCTTTAATTGCTACAGGAGCGCCTGTTTCTGAAATGTCGGAAGCAACAAATGATTTCAAAATTGATGCTGAAAAGTTTCAAGTTTTTTACTGCGGCCAACTTTTGCAGCTGACTCGGGTGGAATTTAAGATTTTACACACCTTGGTTGAGCAGCCACAGCGTGTGTTTAGTCGCGATCAATTATTAAATGCTGCAGGTGCAAGCGTAGATGCCGGATATGACCGCAGTATAGATACCCACATCAAGACCTTGCGTGCGAAATTACGCCACATTGCCCCCGATGCTGAGCCCATTCAAACCCAGCGCGGTGTGGGTTATAGCTATCAGCCGAGGCAACATTAATGTCGTTGAGTGTACGAATATTTCTGGTTTACTTAATTTTTGTTGGCTTAAGTAGCTATTTTATTTTAAATACCGTCGTTGAAGAAATTAAGCCGGGAGTGCGCCAATCCACTGAAGAGAATCTGGTGGATACCGCAAATTTGTTGGCAGAAATTCTGCGCGACCCGGTAAAAAATAATAATCTGCAGTCTACAGATTATCCTGCATTGTTATCCGCCTACGGTCAGCGAAAACTCAAAGCGAATATTTGGGGTATTGATAAAACAGTTATTAATCACCGAATTTATGTCACTGATAAAAAGGGCATAGTTATCCTGGATTCTACTAACACTGCGTTAGGCCAGGATTACTCACATTGGAATGATGTATATCTAACCTTGCGCGGTAAATACGGTGCGCGCTCCACTGCAGAAATTCCTGGCGATGACAGCTCCAGCATTATGTATGTCGCTGCGCCTATTATGGATGGAGACAATATTATTGGCGTGGTTTCTGTGGCAAAACCGAACCGTACCATGCAACCTTTTATTGATCGCTCCCGCAATCGCCTTGCTGTTTTGGGTGGGACTATAATTGGTCTTGGTCTATTGGCGGGAGTTCTTTTTTCATGGTGGCTTAGCGCAGAGCTGCGTAGGCTTCGTAAATATGCGTTAGCCGTGAGTGCCGGGCAACGTGCGGTATTACCTGAAAGTAAAATTGCGAGCGGCGAACTAAACCAACTAGCTAATGCACTTGAATCCATGCGTATCGAACTGGATGGTAAAGCCTATATTGAGCGTTACATTCAAACCCTCGCTCATGAATTGAAAAGTCCGCTCGCTGGTATTCGCGCTGCCGCAGAATTATTGTCTTCACCAATGAATGAAAGCCAGAGGCAACGTTTTATTCATAATATCGATACCGAAAGTATTCGCATGCAGCAGCTCATAGAGCGTTTATTAAACTTAGCCTTGGTTGAAAAACAGCAAGAATTACACGAACGAAAAACCATAGCAGTAAAACCGTTATTGGCTGAGTTAATTGAAATGCAGTCTGCTCGAATGTTGAAACACAGTATTCACTGTGAAAACGAAATTGCACGTGATGCAGTCATAATTGGTGAAAGCTTTTTACTACGGCAAGCTTTTGAAAATTTATTGGAGAACGCCGTGGACTTCTGTCCACATGGTGGACTTATCCGTGTTTATTCAGAGAGATATCAAGATCGTTTAAAAATTGTCATCGAAAACGAAGGCGAGCCCATACCTGATTTCGCATTCGCACGACTTACTGAACGTTTTTACTCATTGCCTCGCCCCGCGACCGGTAAAAAAAGCACTGGCCTTGGTTTGAACTTTGTACAAGAAGTGGTGAGCTTGCACAACGCAGAATTACAGCTTCGCAATACTGAAACTGGGGTTGAAGCTTCCATTGTCTTTGCATCTGGCCAATAACACTCAAGGCATCTTCACCCAATCTCCACACTAACCACATAAATCTCCCATATTCGTTTTGCATAATTTCTCTCAGTTACTTAACAGGAGAAACTTATGAAACGCCCTTTGCTCTTTAAGCTTATAACTATTGGCTTGCTCATGCTTTTGCTGATAATTCCTATCAGCATGATTAACGGTATTATTAACGAAAGAAAATCTTCACAGAGAAAGGTGGTTGAGGAAATTGCTAAAAGCTCCACTTATAGTCAAAAAATAGTAGGGCCGGTGTTGGTGGTTCCCTATGTAAAAATTGTTAGGGAATGGAAAGTGGATGCTGATACCAAGGTGCGTTATCAATCGGAAGAAAAAAGGAACGGCCATTTATATTTTTTACCCGCTGCATTTGCAGTAGATGGGCAATTAAAAACGGAAAGACGGGCGCGTGGTATATATGAGGCACGGTTGTATCATGCTGATAATAATATTTCTGGTCATTTCGACGTTCCAATTAATTATGGTGTAGTTGAAAATCTACCTGATTATGAATTTGATGTGCCCTACGTTTCTATGGGTATTAAGGACATTCGTGGTATTGAGAATGGATTGAAAATTAAGATCAATGATGACTTTTTAGATATGCAGCCCGGATCAAAACTTAAAATTTTAGGCGAAGGTGTGCATGCTACGATTAAAAGCCCTGATCTTGAACAAAAATCCATTTTACATTTCAAATTAAATATAGTTTTGCAGGGCACGGAATCTTTAAGCATAGTTCCTATCGGTCGAGACTCTCAAGTTAATTTAGGCTCTGACTGGCCCCACCCCAGCTTTATGGGCGATTACTTGCCTGTTACTCGAGAAATATCTGAAGCTGGATTTACTGCATCATGGCGCACCTCCTATTTTTCAAGCAACATCGAAGAGGCTTTTCATCAGTGCACGCGCAAGGGCGATTGCGATGTATTTGCAAGTCGTTATTTTGGTGTGGGTTTGATTGATCCTGTAAATCAGTATGTGAAAAGTGATCGCGCAATCAAATACGCAATTTTATTTGTAGCCTTGACCTTTGCTGGCTTTTTTCTATTTGAAATACTTAAGCGACTTGCTATTCATCCAGTGCAATATGGGCTTGTTGGTTTGGCCTTAGCTTTTTTCTACTTATTATTAGTGTCCCTTTCTGAGCACATTGCATTTGCAACTGCTTATTTAATTTCCTCCTCAGTTTGCATTCTATTAATTGGATTCTATGTAACCTATGTTCTGCAAAGCATTTTTCGCGGCGCAATTTTCTCCGGATTACTTGCGTCACTTTATGGATTGCTATATGGATTATTGAGCGCAGAAGACTATGCGTTATTGATGGGTTCTTTGCTGTTATTTGGTTTGCTAGGTGTATTTATGGTGTTAACACGCAAATTGGATTGGTATTCCATAGGTCGCACCGAAAAAATGCAATTGTAATTTTCCTAAAATTTTAGGTGGTTCATTATTTGTGAGCCACTAAACCATTCAAGGTAAATAGTTATGTTTTCGGCTGCCAGGTTAATACCTATATTTGCGTTAGTGTTCTTCTTATTTATTTTATGGATTATTGTTGTGTCAGATAGTGGCCGTTCAAACGCGTTAATTGATGCTGTTCGCGCAATTCCATACGGTGATAAGTTAGGGCATTTGGTTTTGTTTGGTGTGTTGGCTGCCTTAGTAAGCTTTTCATTAACACATCAAAAGAAAAGATATTTTGGCCTGCCTTTGGGATGTGCTTTGGTATTATTGTTTGCTTTGGTGGAAGAGCTGTCGCAAGTGCTTTTTCCATCCACCAGAACTTTGGACATTGGTGATGTGGTTGCAGATTTTGCGGGAATCTATTGTGTTGCATGGTTGATGCAGAAAAAGGAAAGGATAAAAAAGGGTAGGTAAATGTGAAAGGATTTAATGGGCAGCAAGAGTGATCTGGCGAGATATTTATCTCGCCAGACTTTTAACAATTAATTAACGAATAATCGAATCAATTTTTGCAATATCGTCTGCACTAAATTCAAGATTGTTAAGTGCTGCTACGGAATCTTCAATTTGTGCGGGGCGGCTTGCACCGATTAGGCAAGTGGTCACCGCATCGTTGTGCAAGGTCCATGCAATAGCCATTTGTGCTAATGATTGCCCGCGTGTTTCAGCGATTTGGTTAAGCTGAAGAACTTTTTGCAATTTTTCAGGCGTAATATCTTTATTGTTGAGATAAATTAATTCAGGACGAGAAGCGCGTGAGCCTTCAGGAATTCCATTTAAATATTTGTTCGTTAAAACACCTTGCGCCAAAGGAGAGAAGACGATTGAGCCCACGCCTTCATCTTTAAGAACTGTTGTTAAACCATCTTCAATCCAGCGATCAAACATGTTGTAACGTGGTTGATGAATGAGGAGCGGAGTACCTAGAGATTTCAAAATATCTACAGCTTTTTTGGTTTGCTCTGGTTGATAATTTGAAATGCCCGCGTAAAGCGCGCGACCTGAACGAACAATATAGTCCAGCGCTTGCATAGTCTCTTCGAGCGGAGTTTCGGGGTCCATACAGTGGTGATAAAAAATATCAAAATATTCCAAACCGGTGCGCTTTAAACTTTGGTCACAGCTTGCCACTAAATACTTGCGTGATCCGCCAATACCATAAGGACCTGGCCACATATCGTAGCCGGCTTTGCTGCTGATAATTAATTCATCGCGATAATGCGCAAAATCCTGTTTATGAATTGTCCCATAGGTAATTTCAGCAGAGCCAAAATTGGGGCCGTAGTTATTCGCAAGGTCAAAGTGAGTAATACCTAAATCAAAGGCTTTGCGTAACATGGCGCGCGCATTAAGAGTAGAATCAACCGCACCAAAATTTTGCCATAATCCAAGCGACAAGCGAGGTAACAGCACTCCGCTTTTTCCGCAGCGTTTATATTTCATGGTTGTGTAACGCTCTGGGCTCGCTACATAAATTGGATTCGGCTCATTAGTGATCATTGCTTGCCTCGTGGGAAGATTTGGATTTGAATGACAATAGATATAAAAGATGCGGTGCATTTTAGAGGATGCAAACTATCTAACGTAGCATCTTAATGTAAAGAAGCGTGTTGGTTGATTATAATATTTTCCAACCTTCGTTCTGGTTATGTTTCTTAAACTTTCGGGATAAAAATGAAAATAGTTGTCGTTTTTCCAACCACTACAGAAGCGCAATTTTTCTCGCACCCGCAAACCATCACAGAAATTTGTGGTGTGGGATTATCCTCGGCTGCTTATCGTACACACAAAATTATTGTGAAGCATAAACCCGACTGGATAATTATGGCCGGTATTGCGGGGGTCTATGAACATTCCATATTGCGCGTTGATGATGTGGCGCTGGTGACATCTGAGTGCGAATGCGATTTGGGATTTTTCACACCTACGGGCTTTAAACATCTTGCAGATCTAAATTTAGGAATGGATTTTTCTGTTACTAAAGAATGGACTTGCCCTTATATTCCTGCAATCCCGCTTTTACCCATTGCTAAAAGTAACTCGATGAACGCGGCTATGGCACCATTTATTCAAACGAAAGGAGTGGATATTGAGAATATGGAGGGAGCTGCTTTTTTTCAGGTGTGTTTGGCTGAAGAACAAAAATTCTTACAAGTGCGGAGTATTTCCAACGTCGTAAAAATAGGCGATGAAGAGTGGGATATGGAGGGTTCTACCCGAGCACTGGCCAAAGGCCTGCACAAGGTTGTGGATTTTTTATTGAATCAGCAAAGCTAGAAACTTTACTTTGTTGAGGCGCAAAAAAAAGGCCGCTTGCGCGGCCCTCTGGCAGATATTGTCCATAAACTCTGTAGTAGTCAGTGTTAGGTTCCGTTCCGGTCCTTGTAACCCTCTCGAAATTCATCCGTTAGCCATTCATCCGCAGTCAATCCCTTCTTGGCCGTTCCTGAGTCATCCTAATTTTCTCCATTAAGAGGACGCTTCCGTTGACCTTGCCTGGCCTATTTACATCACTGTCTACTTCCTGATGGACGCTATTATGCTGAGATTGGTGGCTTACAAATAGTCGCTAAAGACGCTATTTCTTGTAGGAGATTGACTACAAGATGCTGCAGACTTTGCCTACTTGAATACCTTATAACAGGGTATGTACTCCCTTCCAGGTAGCTTCATACGGTTTTGTTTTGCGAAAGACTCAAGTAATTCATCAACCGGGTGCATGATTTCAGTGTCGCCATGGAGTTCAAAATGCCCAAATTGCTCAATGGTCCGAATACCTTCTTCCTTAACATTTCCTGCAACAATCCCAGAAAAGGCGCGACGCAAATTGGCAGCAAGCAGATGGCTCGGCTGATTTTTATGCAGCTCGAGATTGCGCATATTTTCATGAGTAGGAATAAACGGGTGTTGCAGATCGGGGCTGATTTTTAGCTGCCAGTTGAAGTAGTAGGCATCATCAGTTTGTTTACGGAACTCGCGAACTTTTTTGATCCCTTCTACCATTTCGCGTGCAACAGCATCAGGATCATTCACAATAATTTTGTAATGGGATTGAGCTTCTGCGCCCAAGGTGTCGCCAATAAATTTGTCAACACGCTCAAAATATTCTGCTGAGGTTGATGGGCCAGTAAAAATTAATGGAAAGGGGAGATCTTTATTATCAGGATGCAAAAGTATGCCTAGAATATAAAGTATTTCTTCTGTAGTGCCTGCACCGCCAGGGAAAACAATAATCCCGTGGCCCAAGCGCACAAATGCCTCAAGTCGTTTTTCAATATCCGGCATTATAGTAAGTTGATTTACGATGGGATTTGGCGCCTCGGCGGCGATAATTCCTGGCTCGGTAATACCAATATATCGTCCACTATTAATACGTTGTTTAGCGTGGCTGATGGTGGCGCCTTTCATCGGGCCTTTCATTGCCCCTGGCCCACAACCCGTGCAAATATCCAGGCTACGTAAGCCTAATTGGTAACCCACTTCTTTGGTGTAATCATATTCACCACGACTAATGGAATGTCCACCCCAGCATACGACCAAATTCGGATCTACACCCGGATGCAATAAATTTGCATTGCGGAGCATATTAAAAATTGCGTCGGTAATGGCTTCGCTGGTGGCAACTTTCTCAGGATTTGCGTCGATTTCCTCGTGGTTATAAATAACATCGCGCAACACAGTAAATAAATGTTCGCTAATACCTTTAATCATTTTGCCATCGACAAAAGCATTTTCCGGTGCGCCTTTTACCGCCAATTTTATACCGCGTTGTTGCTGCACAATGCTGATATCAAAATCGCTATAACGCTCTAATAATTCCTTCCCGTCGTCCAGATCGTTTCCAGTATTTAATACGGCAAGAGAACAATTGCGAAATAATTTATAGAGACCGCTTTGGCTTGAATCTAATAACTTTGCCACCTCGGCTCTGGACAAAATATTCAGTTGGTTGTGAGGGGAAATAGTAGCGTTAATTGTTTTGTAGTTGTTACCACTGGTTTGTTCTGGAACAGTTTTATAAGGATGATGTTGGGACATGTAGACTCTTTAGCATCTGTAGATGCGCATTAGTGGATTTCAATGAATGCACTGTTATAGAAATTCATTATTGTCATAGGGAAGTGTAGAAGGTTTTGGGGGACTTTGTCTGGCATGGATTCGAGGAATTGTCACTTTTGTGTAACTTTTAGATAGGGGCTCAATGATTATAGATAGAAGCTCAACGAGGAGCTTGCGCAAAATTTAACCTAATCGATTATAAAATTCGTTTTTTCTGCAAAATACTCAAGGCGACAACCACAGCGACAATCATAAAAAAAATAACCCACCAAAATCCTGAAGGATCATTCTCTCCCCATGGCAGCCCGCCGGTATTCATTCCAAAAATACCGGTGATTAAATTAATAGGAAGTAAGGTTACCGTGACTATGGAGAGCACATATAAATCACGATTGGTGGCTTCGCTCATGCGCCCTGCGATTTCTTCCTGCAGCAAACGCGTTCGCTCCTGTACTAATTCCAGATCCTGGATAGTGGATTCGAGATGCTCGATAGCCTGTCGCAGTTCTGATAGCTCGTGTTTACTCCATCGAGAGATATGAAGAAAGGCATGCTGCAATGCCTGCCGGTTAGCGCTTAAAAGGCGCCTTAGGCGTGCAAGTAAACGACGCATTTGGCCGAGCTTGCTGCCCTGGTTTTGTAGCTGCCCCGCTAAAATTTGGTCCTCCGCATCATCGACCCGATCATTCAATTGCTTGATGAGGCCGTGGATTGAATCCCCTATGTCGTAAATTAAACGCGCAAACAAATCGATGCTATTGGAAATAACCAGGCCTTCGAAGAGTTCATGCCGTAAGCGGTCAACAGATTTAAGCGGATGACCTCGACCTGTGATCAGGAGATTGTCATCGAGGTACACGCGCAATACGCCAAGATCTTCCGGGTCCTCTTTAAAGTGGTGGAATAAATCGCCAATAATAAGCGCCAATCCCGAGTCAAAATTTTCACAGCGTATATGCGCATCGCCATCAAGTAATAATTCGCGCGCATCTTCAGGAATATGGGCGCAGGTCTGAATCCAGTTGGTGGCGCGTGTATCCGCTAGGTTGAAGTGGAGCCAATGGGCAGAGGAGGGTCGTGCTTCTTGTTCGCTCGTGGCGTAGAGTGCAAGTGGTTTGGCTTTTTGATTTGTATTTAGTATGAAACCGCAAATTAAACCATTACGATCTGGAATCTCAATTGTAGGAGTGAAAGTCATAGCGTCACATAACATATGAAATGACTTTATAATATGACGCCTGTGTGACAATTGTGTGAATGAAAAGTATTCAGATCACATGTAGAAATTTGAAAAAATCAATAGTGAGCAGTTTATGGTTTATTTACCTTGTGTGGAGCTTCAATCTAATCCGGAAATTGGTGTGACGGCTGCAATTATCTGGCTTCATGGTTTGGGCGCGGATGGTAATGATTTTGTTCCCGTCGCCAAACAATTAAAATTACCACCGGAATCGAATATTCGTTTCGTTTTTCCGCACGCGCCTGAAATAGCGGTTACGATTAATAACGGTTATGTGATGCCCGCTTGGTACGATATTTTTGAATTATCTCTGGATCGAAAAGTGGATGTCGATCAGTTGCGAGCTAGCGCGAAGCAAACACGTGATTTAATTGATCGCGAAATCGAACGAGGCGTTAGTAGTGAAAATATTTTTGTTGCTGGTTTTTCGCAAGGCGGAGCTGTGGCTTATGAAGCAGCATTAACTCATCCCAAGCCCTTAGGCGGTTTATTAACGCTTTCAACTTATTTTGCAACACATGAATCAATTATTGAAAACACAGCGAATAAAAATATTCCGATTTTGATACAGCACGGAACAGAAGACTCGGTGGTGCCTGAAGTGTTAGGTCAACGTGCCTATCAGCAATTGTCAGATCGTGGTTATAAGGTGAAATATCAAACTTATAATATGGAGCACACGCTTTGCATGGAGCAATTGAATGATATTAGTGATTGGTTGTCGGAAAGGTTTTAATTTCTCTTTGAGGGATTTCGTTCATCCTGAGCGCGCCGCAGTCGAAGGATTTTGATTCATATAATTGTAGTTGGATGCCCTTCGACTGCTGCGCGCTCAGGGCGAACGGTGAATTGATTTCACTTCACCTGTCTACTCCGTCAAGCAGGCCGGATCAAACACATATTCGCCGTTTAACCAATCAATAATTTCTTTGCAAAATGGATTATTTGGAAATGCGGAATATCGGCTCAATAAGTCTGCTTTCTCCTGCTCGGTAATTTTCCCCAAGCCTTTATCTTGTAACAACGGCAGATCTTGCAATAGATTTTCTGCTAGTTTTTCACCGCAAAGCTCGGTAGCCACCTCGTTAAAAACTTTTTCCGGGTTGTAATTGCGTTGTTCGCTATAGGCATGAGGTAAAGACGCTAAAGCAATCTGCGACAGCCAGGGTTGATTCATGGGATTTAACGCATGACCTGAAACATGGGTTTGAATTTTACTGTGGGATTCGCCTACTGCGCGCAAGTGCAAATGTTTTGATATGTTTGCACCGTCGTTTACGGGGTAGTTATCCCACAAAAAAGGTTTTCGCCCCAGAAGCTCGGTAACTTTATCGAGATGTTGAACAGGATATTCTCGCGAACATACTTTTTCGCCGGTCCAAAAAATATCGATATTTTTATCAAGATTAGTATTTAAATCTTGCCAATAATTTAGAGGCATTGCCCCGAATACTTTTTCCAATACAGGATCGAAGCTGTAGTAGGTAGGGCAAAAAATAATTTTCTTTGCTGTTGAGATTTCGGCGACCTGATGCATTACATCTATTTGAATATTGGCAAGGTCTGGAATATCGCCGCGCATGTCATCAAATAATAAACATAGTATGTCCGGCGATAGCTCATTAATTTGCAAAACACGTTGACGGAGATGTTCACGATTGTCGCGAGAGTTGTCCAAATAAATTTCGTGGGGGCTGAGGCCGATGCCAAAATCGACACGTGCATCTTGATAATCTGCACGTAAATTAATAAGTTCTTCTTTTGTATCCGCAGGCCACTCTTGCGGCCAATCTTTGCGCAAATATTTGTCGCTTTTTGGGGCGTAAATATAAAAACTGAGTTTATTTAGTGCAAGAAATTTGGCGTAAGCCTTGCGCTCCCCCCAGTTCCAACTGCGGCCGAAAAAACCTTCAATCATTCCAAGCTTAGTCGCGTTAAGTGTGCTCACAAAATAGCCTTGTTTTTAAATTATTTCGGTGTTGAGTGTAAATCTTAAAAAAAGTTAAATATAGCTGCCGATTTCGCACTTCTTTCGTGCTTGAAGGCAGGCGCTTTAATTGACACCCCTAGACCATGTGCCTATCATAGCGGCCTTTTTGCGCATCCTATATTCCAGCGAGCCAGGCATCTGGATCAGGGCATAAACTGCTCGACTCACTCTCCTACAAAGCCGGATAATTAATAAAACAGGAATCAACCCATGCGCATTTGCTATTGTCTTTCGGGAGCGATAAATGACTAATCTCACCTCATTTTCTCGGCCAACAGATTTACCTTCATGGAATGCTTTAACGGCCCAGGCCAAACAGCTTAAAACGCGCCACATCAAAGATTTATTCGCTGAAGATGAAGCCCGCTTTGATAAGTTCTCGATTGAATTACCCCGCATCCTGTTCGACTACTCCAAAAATCTTATTACTGACGAAACCAAAGCCGCACTCTTAGCCTTGGCAAAAGAGTCTGATGTCGAAGCTTGGCGCAGCAAGATGTTTTCCGGTGAGCACATTAACGCCACCGAAGATCGTGCGGTAATGCATATTGCGTTGCGCGATAGATCCTCTAACCCGATTATGATTGATGGCTTGGATGCTCGCCCAGCAATAAATGCTGAGCTTGAGCGTATGCGCAAGTTGTCTGAAAAAATTCGCTCTGGCGAATGGAAAGGCTATACCGGTAAGGCAATTACCGACGTGGTGAGCATAGGCATAGGCGGTTCCAATCTCGGTCCGCTTATGGTGACCGAGGCTCTTAAGGCCTATGGTAATAATTCGCTAAAAATGCATTACGTCTCCAACGTAGACGGTGTGCAGATTGCGGATGTACTTGAAAGTTTAAATGCTGAAACAGTTCTGTTTGTAATTTCCTCCAAAACCTTTACCACTCAGGAAACCATGACCAACGCCAAGACAGCTGAGCGTTGGTTTATCAAAGCAGCGAAAAGCCATGGTGCTATCGCCAAGCATTTTGTCGCTGTATCCACTAACCGCAAGCTGGTAACGGCGTTTGGTATCGCGGAAGAAAATATTTTTGACATGTGGGATTGGGTAGGTGGTCGTTTCTCACTTTGGTCGGCCATTGGCCTGCCAATTGCTCTGGCTATTGGATTCGATGGATTTGTGGAGCTACTCCAGGGCGCCTATGAGATGGATCAGCATTTCCAGCACGCGCCCCTTGAGGACAATGCGCCAGTCATGATGGCTTTAGTCGGCATTTGGAATCGCAACTTCCTGGGTTATCCGGCACAAGCGCTTCTTCCTTACGACCAATGCCTACACCGTTTCCCCGCTTATATGCAGCAGGCGGAAATGGAATCTAACGGCAAACACGTGAATTGGGCTGGTGAGCAAATTAGCTACGGCAGCGTGCCTTTGGTGTGGGGTGAGGTGGGCATTAATGGCCAGCATGCGTTCTATCAGATGTTGCACCAAGGCACAGATATTATCCCAGCGGATTTTATCGGCTCAGTAAGACCGAACGTTGTGGTCGAAGGTCATCATGATGCGTTAATGGCAAATTTCTTTGCACAGACTCAGGCCCTCATGCAAGGTATTGATGCGGACCAGGTACGTCGCGAATTGGCCGCCAAGGGTATAAGCCCGCAACGCATTGAAGAAATTGTATTGCACAAGGTTCACGAGGGTAATCGCCCTACCAATACCTTGCTGTTGCCACAAGTGGATGCTAAAACTCTGGGCGCCTTGATCGCGCTTTACGAACATAAAATCTTTGTTCAAGGTATCATCTGGCGTATTCACTCGTTTGATCAGTGGGGCGTTGAGTTAGGCAAAGTCTTGGCATCCGCCATACAGCCAGAGTTGGCTGCGAGCGCTGCAGATAACCCCAAACATGATGCGTCAACTCGTAATTTAATTGCCTACTATAAGGCGAAGGCAGCGAAATAAGAGTATTTTGAGCTTCTAAAACCGCTCCCGTAGCTTGGCCGATGCTGACTGACTCAAGCGAGTGGTCTACATAATGATGTGTAAAAGCGATCTGTGAAGATGGAGGTTAATAAAATGGCTGCATCTGTTAATGCTGCCATTATTGAAGTAATCGCAAGCTCATTTCGTTTTTGCAATCTACCTATTTTCATGTTGCCCCCTATTAATAAGCGGCAACCGAAGCAGACTTAACCAAAGTGGTATGCCATGACTGATTCAAGACTTAGCGACATCACCAACCGGATTATCGAAAGAAGCCGTGAAAGCCGGGGGCAGTATCTTGCCAAAGTAGAAAAATCGCGCAGACATGGCCCATCGCGCCATCATTTAGGTTGTGCAAATTTAGCGCATGGTTTTGCAGCTTGTAGTACGTCTGACAAAGAAGCGTTGGCTGAAGGTACTGCGCCGAATCTTGGCGTTGTATCCGCTTACAATGAAATGCTCTCCGCTCATGTTCCTTATGGTGAATATTTAGAGCCCATCAAAAAAGCAGCCCACGAAGTTGGAATGACGGCGCAAATGGCGGGCTGTGTTCCAGCCATGTGTGACGGCGTAACCCAAGGCTTCGCTGGCATGGACTTGTCGCTTTTCAGTCGCGACGTGATTGCCATGTCCACCGCAATTGCTCTGTCGCACGACATGTTCGATGGCGCTTTATGTTTAGGTATTTGTGACAAGATTGTTCCCGGTCTAACCATGGGCGCCTTGTCATTCGGTCAGCTTCCCGTGATTTTTGTACCAGCCGGCCCAATGACGCCAGGTTTGCCGAACGCTGAAAAAGCTAAAGCACGTCAATTATTTGCGGAAGGCAAAGTGGGGCGTAAAGAGTTGTTGGCTGCTGAAAGTGCGTCTTACCACAGCGCCGGTACCTGTACCTTTTACGGCACCGCTAACAGCAATCAAATGCTGATGGAAATAATGGGCCTGCATTTGCCCGGTAGTTCGTTTGTAAATCCCTACACTCCGTTACGCGATGCATTAACTCGCGAAGCTGTACATCAATTAGCACGTATTACCAAGCCAGAAAATTTCGTCTCAATGGCGGATATCGTCACTGAGAAAACTATCGTAAACGGTATTGTGGGTCTATTGGCCACCGGTGGTTCGACCAACCATGCAATGCATATAGTTGCCATCGCCCGCGCTGCTGGTGTGTTGATAAACTGGCAAGATTTGAGTGACTTGTCTGATATAATCCCGCTCATGTGCCGCATCTACCCAAATGGTCTTGCAGATGTCAATCGCTTCCAGGCGGTAGGTGGAATGGGTTATTTGATGCGCGAGTTGCGTTCAGTCGGCCTGTTACATGACGATGTTAAAACCGTTATGGGCCCTGGCGGTCTTGCTCCCTATACCAAAGAGCCGTTCCTCGATGGTGACACCTTAGTGTGGCGCGATTCTCCAGCAGAAAGTTTAGATGAAGCTGTGTTACGTCCAGCGACTAAACCTTTTACGGCGGATGGCGGTATGCGTTTGCTGAAAGGCAATCTGGGTCGTTCAATTATTAAAGTGTCAGCAGTAAAAGCCGAACATCGTAAAGTGACTGCTCCTGCGATCGTATTCCACGCTCAGGAAGAAATGCAGGCTGCATTTAAGCGTGGCGAATTGGAAAAAGATTTTATTGCAGTAGTGCGCTTCCAAGGGCCGAAAGCCTGTGGAATGCCAGAATTGCACAAATTGACTCCGCCTTTAGGCGTTCTACAAGATCGTGGATTTAAAGTAGCTTTGGTCACTGATGGTCGTATGTCTGGTGCGTCTGGTAAGATTCCGGCAGCGATTCATATATCACCTGAAGCTCTTGATAATGGCCCAATCGGCCTTATCCAAAATGGCGATATGATTGAGTTGGATGCCGAAACCGGCACGCTTCAATTGCTCATCAGCGACGAAGAACTTAAGAGTCGCCAATACGCCACTGCAGATTTATCCGCGAGCCACCAAGGCATGGGGCGTGAGCTTTTCGCACCACTACGTGCAACCGTAGGTAAGGCAGAAGAAGGCGCAACAGTATTTAGCTGGTAATCAGCGCTGTCTCTTAAGGAAAAGGCAAATAACGAATGCGGGTCGATGTAAAAGTCTGACTTGGAAATATCTGATTTAGAACGTGTCTGATTTAGAAAGTATCTACAGGATAAACCACATGCTTGAAGCCTTTGATTTTGTTCTTTTTGGTGGCGCTGGTGATTTGGCGCTACGCAAACTAATCCCGGGTTTATTTCGCGCTCATCGCAATGGGGAATTGCCTGAAGGTACGCGTATTATTCCAACGGTAAGAAATACGCAAGCGGTAGAGGAATACAAAAATAAAGTACGTGAGGCTGCTCAAAAGCATTTGAATAAGAATGAATTCAAAGATGATGCCTGGGATAGCTTCGCCACCATTTTATTTCCCATGGCTGTGGACATTTCCACGCTGGATGAAAAATGGAAAGAACTCGCGCAGTTACTAAACAGCGGCGACAATCGTCAAAGAGTTTTTTATCTCTCCACGCCACCATCTGTATTCAGTGCAGCTTGTAAGCATTTGCATGAAAGCGGTTTGATCACCAAAACATCGCGCGTTGTTGTTGAAAAACCGCTCGGCTATGACGCAAAAACTGCAGAAGAAATTAACAGTAGTATTGCAGAGTATTTCGACGAACATTCCATTTTCCGTATCGACCACTACCTCGGCAAAGAAGCGGTACAAAATTTGCTGGCGCTACGTTTTGCTAATGGTATTTTTGAAAACCTTTGGGATGCGCGCACTGTTGATAACGTGCAAATCACTATCTCTGAAACCGTAGGTTTGGAAGGTCGCGCAGGTTTTTATGACGGCGCTGGGGCACTGCGCGATATGGTTCAAAATCATATTTTGCAATTGCTATGTTTGGTGGCTATGGAGTCGCCAAACAAAATGACTGCCGAGCGAATTCGTGCAGAAAAATTAAAAGTGTTGGAAAGCTTGCGTCCGTTGACTGGTAATACTGTTCGTTTCAATGCGGTACGTGGTCAATATGTCACTGGACAAATGGATGGCGTAACTGTTCCGGGTTATCTCGATGAATTAGGTGCGCCAAGTAATACTGAAACCTTCGTTGCCATTCGCGCGCACATTGATAACTCCCGTTGGGCGAACGTGCCTTTCTACTTACGCACTGGCAAACGCATGAAGCAGCGTTTCGCAGAAATTGTTATTCAGTACAAAGATGTTGCGCACAAAGTGTTTCCGGAAACTGCAGGAATCACAACGCCAAATCGTTTGGTCATTCGCTTGCAACCTGAAGAATCTATAAAGATCATCGTGACCTCAAAAGATTTGGGCAAGCAGGAAATGAAATTATCGCCAGTAGTTCTGAACCTGAATCTGGCTGACGCCTACAAAGATTATTTTAGTGATGCCTACAAACGTTTGATGTTAGACGCTGCAGCAAACAACCCGAGTTTGTTCATTCACCGTGCTGAGGTAGATGCAGCATGGGCGTGGATTGACCCCATTATCGAAGCCTGGCAACGCCCCGAAAACAAACCGCACGGCTACATGGCTGGAACTTGGGGACCGATTGCATCGGCACAGTTGGTCGGTTCAGATGGTCGTAGTTGGTTTAACATCGATGAAGTCGGTGTAGAGGAAAATCAGTAATGTTGACCGAACGTTTTTTTGAAAATCGTCAAGACATGGTTACAGCGCTGGAAGCCGAGTGCGTTACTGCGCTGAATCAAGCAATTGAAGATCGTGGTGAAGCAACCTTTATGGTTTCCGGCGGCAGCACGCCGGAGCCACTCTACAAAAGCTTAAGCAATGTGGATTTGAATTGGGAATCAGTTTATATCGCGCTTGTTGATGAACGCTGGGTAGATTTCGAACACGACAAAAGCAACGAAGCCTTCACAGTAAAACACCTTATCCAGAACAAAGCTGCAGCCGCCAATTTAGTCGGTATGAAAAACACTGCTGAGACTGCTCAAGAAGGCCTAGCTGATTGTGAGGCCGCCTATCAGCAACTTGCACAACCTTTTGATATCACTATTCTAGGAATGGGCAACGACGGCCACACTGCATCGCTTTTTCCTCATGCGAATGGCCTTGATGCAGCACTCAATCCCGATTCACCTGAGCTTTGCGCAGCGATTATTGCGCACCAAAGCGAAGTAACCGGTGCAATCACCGAGCGCATGACTTTGTCACTCGCGGGCTTATTGCGCTCCAAAACTTTGGTGCTCTTAATTACCGGTCAGGAAAAACTGGATGTATTTCGCAAAGCACAGGCGGGAACAGATGTAGCCGAGATGCCTATCCGTGCTGTGCTGCAACAAGATCGCGTACCAGTAGTGGTTTACTGGGCGCCTTAATTATTGATATCCGCTCATGGTGAACTTGTCATACCCGTTCATGGTGAACCTGTCGAACCACCTCGACAAGCTCAGGGCGAACGGTAAGTTGAAAGCGGCCTGAGTTAGCGCTGTAAAATTGAAAGTAAGTATTTATCCCAAACGAGGAAAACGCAGTGGCTCTATCCATAGATCAAATTCTGAAAGTGGCGCCGGTTGTGCCGGTAATGGTTGTTGAGCGCATTGAAGACGCCGTACCTTTGGCTAAAGCGCTTTACGCTGGCGGCTTGAAAGTATTGGAAATCACCCTGCGTACACCGTGTGCGTTGGATGCTATCACTGCAATGGTTGAGGCCTTGCCTGCTGATGCTGTGATTGGTGCAGGTACGATTATCACGCCGAAAGATTTAGAAGCGGCGATCAAAGCGGGTTCTACCTTTTTGGTAAGCCCAGGTACTACACCTGCGTTGATCGAAGCGGCTAAAGCAAGCACGGTTCCACTCTTGGCTGGTGTTGCGACGCCCACCGAAGCAATGAATCTGTACGTGCAAGGTTTTAAACACCAGAAGTTCTTCCCGGCGGAAGCAGCTGGCGGTGTACCTATGTTGAAATCAATTGGTGGCCCTTTGCCGCAAATTACTTTCTGCCCAACCGGTGGAATTGATTTGGCCAAAGCGCCGAGCTATTTAGCGTTGCCAAACGTGGCTTGTGTTGGTGGAACCTGGATGGCTCCGAAAGAATTGATGAAAGCGGGCCGTTGGGATGAGATTGAACGACTTGCTCGCGAAGCGGCAAGTTTGCCACGTTAAAACTAGACCCCCTCCCGGCCTCCCCCTCCGCAGGGGGAGGAGTGTGCCTCCAGTATTGGGTGTACAGTTCCCTCCCGGCTACGCGCCCCGCTTAAAGGGGAGGGTCGGGGTGGGGTCAAAAAATTTTAAAAGATGAATACCCTGCAACGGGTACCACAATTGACTTAGGAGTAACAAATGACTATCAGAGTGGCAATTAACGGTTATGGTCGTATCGGTCGCAATGTACTGCGTGCTTTATATGAATCTGGCAAGCGCGAAAAAATTCAAATCGTTGGTATCAATGACTTGGGTGATGCTCATTTGAATGCTCACCTCACCAAATACGATTCCGTGCACGGCCAATTTAACGGTAGCGTGAAATTCGAAGGTTCTTCAATGTTTGTAAATGGTGATGAAATTCGTATCACCGCTGAGCGCGACCCAGCTAAATTGCCATGGGGCGAGTTGAAGGTGGATGTGGTTTACGAATGTACCGGTATATTCACTAGCAAAGAAAAAGCAGGCTTGCACTTGGCTGCTGGCGCAAAGAAAGTGATTATTTCCGCTCCAGGTACTGATGTTGATGCAACCGTAGTATTTGGTGTAAATCACAACGTATTGAAAGCGACTGACACCATTATTTCTAACGCATCTTGCACTACTAACTGCCTGGCACCAATTGCGAAGGTGTTGAACGATAACTTCACTATCGTTCAAGGTTCCATGACCACAATTCACTCCTACACTAACGATCAAGTCTTGTCTGACGTGTTCCATAAAGACATTTACCGCGCTCGTTCAGCAACTCAGTCTATGATTCCAACCACAACCGGCGCAGCAAAAGCGGTAGGTTTGGTATTGCCAGAATTGAAAGGCAAGTTGGACGGTATTTCAGTTCGCGTTCCAACCATCAACGTTTCGTTGGTTGACCTGAACGTGTTGGTAGAGAAAGACGTATCGGTTGAGTCTGTTAACGCAGCAATGAAAAAAGCTGCTGATTTGGAAATGCCAGGTGTATTAGCATTCGTTGATGAGCCCTTGGTTTCTATCGACTTCAATCACAATCCACATTCTTCAAACTACGACTCTTTGCAAACCAAAGTGTACGGTAAGTGGGTAAAAGTATTGAGCTGGTACGACAACGAGTGGGGTTTCTCTAACCGCATGTTGGATAACACTCTCGCATTGATGTCAGCCAAATAAAAAAAGAGAAAATCAATCATGTTAAGACGTACAAAAATCGTTAGTACCCTTGGCCCTGCTTCAGAATCACCAGAAGTTCTGGAACAACTGATTTTGGCGGGTGTTAACGTCGTTCGTTTGAATTTTTCACACGGCTCGCCTGAAGATCACAAACGCCGTGCGGAAATGGTTCGTGAGATCGCAGCCAAGCACAACAAATACGTTGCGGTGCTCGGCGATTTGCAGGGCCCAAAAATTCGTGTAGCGCGTTTTGCCCAAGGCAAAATTCACCTCAATGTCGGCGACAAATTTGTTTTGGACGCAACCCTTGAGCGCGATGCTGGTAATCAAGACCAAGTTGGCATCGACTACAAAGAATTACCTAACGATTGCGTACCTGGCGATATGTTGTTGCTAGACGATGGCCGCGTTGTATTGAAAGTTGACCGCATCGAAGGCCCTCGCATTTACACTACAACTGCTGTTGGTGGTCCTTTGTCGAATAACAAAGGTATCAACCGTCAAGGTGGTGGTTTAACAGCGCCAGCATTGACCGAAAAAGACATGGCTGATATTAAAACCGCTGCAGAAATTGATGTGGATTATTTAGCCGTATCTTTCCCACGCAGTGCTGAAGATATGAACCTCGCTCGTCGCTTGATGGAAGCAGCAGGCGGCAAAGCAGGTTTGGTTTCTAAAATCGAGCGTGCAGAAGCGGTTGCTGATAACGAAACGCTTGATGACATTATTCGTGCATCTGACGCGGTAATGGTTGCTCGTGGTGACTTGGGCGTTGAGATTGGCGATGCAGCATTAATTGGTGTACAAAAGCGTATTATCGAGCGTTCGCGTGCATTGAATAAAGTCGTGATCACTGCGACCCAAATGATGGAATCCATGATCAACAGCCCGCTACCAACACGCGCCGAAGTATTCGACGTGGCTAACGCCGTGTTAGATGGTACTGATGCGGTGATGTTGTCGGCAGAGACAGCCGCAGGTAGTTATCCGGTGCAAACCGTTGAAGCTATGGTGCGTATTATTCTTGGTGCTGAGCAACATCCAACGGCGAGCTTTGATAAATACCGTATGGATGAACATTTCAGCTCCATCGATGAATCCATCGCGTTGGCTTCGATGTTCACGGCCAACCATTTGGCGGGCGTGACGGCTATCATATGTTTGACCGAATCTGGCACCACTCCACGCTTGATGTCACGCGTTGGTTCGCAGTTGCCGATTTTCGCGTTCTCTCGCCATGTAAGCACGCAGCGTAAAGTTGCACTTTATCGCGGCGTTTATCCGGTTGCGTTTGATACGGCTACAGTTCCTTGCGCTGAAGATTTTGGTCGTGCTATCAACTTATTGAAAGCGAAAGGCGTAGTGGTTGATGGTGATTTAGTGATTCTCTCGAACGGTGACACAACAGTTCTTGGTGGCACTAACACCATGAAAATCTTGCGCGTATAAGCTCGGGATTTTCGAAAAAACGGCAGCTAGTCTGCCGTTTTTTTATGTCCGGATTTTTTTACCTTTATATTTGTCTTCTTCTTGTCACCGCTAGAACTCACATACTTGATGCCGCAAAAAATGAAAAAATATCCCGGTAAAATTATCGCCAGTCTTATCTTTTTTTTCTCGATCCAATCGGCAAATGCGTTGGAAATTACTGGCGAATGGCAGCAGGGCGCAGTGCTTGTTGGTCAGGTACCCAAGGGAGTGGCTGTGGAGTATAAGCAGCGAAAACTCATGGTAACCGCAGATGGAAAATTCGTGATAGGTCTCGGTCGTGATGCATCATCTCCAGCATTGATAACCACTATCTCCCAAGGTAAACGCGAAACGCACAGTTTTATGGTTAAACCACGCGAATATAAGATCCAGCGAGTTGAAGGCGTGCCACAGGCGACAGTCGAACCTTCCAAGGCGCAGAGCGATCGTATTGCACTTGAGTCTCAATTGGTAACCGCTGCCCGCAAAGAAGAATTGCCGTTGAATGCTTTCGCGCAAAAATTCCAATGGCCGGTACTCGGTCCGGTAAGTGGTGTTTACGGCAGTCAGCGTATCTACAACGGCAAACCGGGCAACCCGCATAATGGTGTCGATATTGCGAGGCCAGTGGGTACGATGATTAAAGCACCTGCTGGTGGAACAGTAACACTTGTGCATTCGGATATGTTTTTATCTGGTGGCACCTTAATTATCGATCACGGTCACGGGCTTTCTTCTACGTTTATTCATTTGAACAAAATTTTGGTAAAAACCGGCGACAGTGTTTCGCAGGGACAAAACATCGCTTTGGTCGGCCAAACTGGTCGCGCATCGGGCCCGCATTTGCACTGGGCAATGAATTGGTTTGATGAGCGGGTTGATCCACAACTACTTGTTGGGTCACAAAAATAATCCTCCCGGAACTGATGATTCGGCCCGTTTTTGTCCAACTGATTACAGCTTCTATAGAGACATGGCAGGCGTCAGCGGTTAATATATCGCCCCTAGTTTGGCTATCGACAGAGTTGGCTCATGATCGACAAAAAATTACTCAGTATTTTGGTCTGCCCGGTCAGTAAAGCAGCGCTGGAATATTTTCCGGAGCAGCAAGAATTAATTTGCTGGTCGAGTGGATTGGCTTACCCGATTCGAGATGGCATTCCTGTGATGTTGGAAAACGAGGCACGCAAGATAAGCCTTGAAGAAAAAGAACAGCGTCAGGCTAATCAGGCCAATAAAGAACAGCAACAAGCAAACTAATAGTTGGAAGATTTATGAAGAGCGCAGAAATACGCGACGCCTACCTTAAGTATTTTGAAACTAAAGGTCACACCATTGTTCCGAGTAGCTCCCTGATTCCGGGGAACGATCCGACGTTATTATTTACCAATGCGGGTATGGTGCAGTTCAAAGACGTATTTCTCGGCGGCGATAAGCGTCCCTATACACGTGCGACCAGTTCGCAACGTTGCGTTCGCGCTGGCGGAAAGCATAACGATTTGGAAAACGTCGGTTACACCGCACGTCACCATACTTTTTTTGAGATGCTCGGCAACTTCAGTTTTGGCGATTATTTCAAACGCGATGCGATTATTTATGCGTGGGAATTTTTAACGTCCAAAAATTGGCTCAATATCCCCGCCGAAAAACTCACCGTAACTGTCTACGCATCTGATGACGAAGCTTACGATATTTGGGCCAAAGAAATAGGTGTTCCCACCGACCGTATTATTCGTATCGGCGACAACAAAGGCGCGCCTTACGCGTCCGACAATTTCTGGGCTATGGGCGATACGGGTCCATGCGGTCCATGCACTGAAATTTTTTACGATCACGGCGCAGATATTTGGGGTGGTCCTCCAGGTTCGCCAGAAGAAGATGGCGATCGTTTTATCGAAATTTGGAACAATGTTTTCATGCAATTCAACCGCACACCCGACGGTGTTTTGCATCCGCTGCCAGCACCATCGGTAGATACCGGCATGGGTCTTGAACGTATTTCTGCGGTTATGCAGCACGTTCATTCCAACTACGAAATTGATTTATTCCAACATTTATTGAAAGCAGCTGCACAAGCAACCGTTACTCGCGATTTAGAAAATAAATCTCTTCGCGTAATTGCTGATCACATTCGTTCGTGTGCATTTCTCGTCACCGACGGTGTTACGCCATCGAACGAAGGCCGTGGTTATGTACTGCGCCGTATCATCCGCCGCGCAATTCGTCACGGTCACCAACTCGGCCAGAAACAACCATTCTTTCATAAACTCGTAAAAGCGCTCGCTGAAGTGATGGGCGATGCCTATCCAGAGCTAATTAAAAATCGCGCACATATTGAGCGCGTACTTTTGGCAGAAGAAGAGCAGTTTGAGAAGACATTAGATAAAGGAATCAGTGTTCTGGAAGACGCGTTAAGCAAAATTTCCGGTACTGAAATCCCTGGTCAAGTCGTCTTCACGCTTTACGATACCTACGGTTTTCCGTTGGATTTAACCAACGATATAGCGCGCGAAAAAGGTCTTACGATTGACCTTGCAGGCTATGAGTCTGCAATGAATGAACAACGCACGCGTGCACGCGCGGCCGGTTCTTTCAAAGTTGACTACACCGCCGCAGGTTTGGAATTGCCCATCAGTGAGTTTATGGGATACAACTCGCTTGCAGAACAGGGCAAGGTAGTCGCGTTGCTTAAAGATGGCGCTAAAGTCGAGCGTTTGAGTGAAGGTGATGACGGCGTAATCGTACTGGATCAAACGCCTTTTTACGCAGAGTCTGGCGGTCAAGCGGGCGATGCGGGTTATCTAACCGCTGGCGCAACGCATATTGAAGTTCGTGATTGCCACAAGCAAGGCTCAAGCAATCTGCATCTGGTGCGCGTATTAACAGGCACTATCAATATCGGCGATGAAGTTCTGGCTGTAGTTGATGCTGGTGTGCGTCAATCAACCGCGCTCAACCATTCCGCTACGCACTTATTACACGCGGCCTTACGTAAAGTATTGGGTGAGCATGTTACTCAAAAAGGCTCGCTGGTAGATTCCGAACGTTTGCGTTTCGACTTCTCGCATTTTGAAGCCGTTTCACACGAGCAACTCAAAGCCGTTGAAAATCTGGTTAATGATCAAATCCGTGTTAACTCGTCAGTAGCTACTGAGTTGTGTGATATGGAACAGGCCAAATCCAAAGGTGCTATGGCATTGTTTGGTGAGAAATATGGCGATAGTGTCCGGGTATTAACGATGGGCGATGGTTTCTCCGTGGAATTGTGTGGCGGAACCCATGTTCAACGCACAGGTGATATAGGTTTGTTTCGTGTTACTTCGGAGTCGGGCGTTGCTGCTGGAATACGTCGTATTGAAGCAGTTACCGGTGCAAGAGCATTGGCTCTATTTGATAAGGTGGAAGAGCTTGTCGATGCAAGCGCACGCGTATTAAAAGCCAATCGCGATAATTTGACCGAGAAACTTGAGCAACTCGTAGCGCAAAATCGCAAACTTGAAAAAGATCTGGCCGCGCTCAAAACCAAACTTGCTACAGCTGGAAGCGTCGATTTGCTGGGTCAGGCCCAGGAAATCGCTGGCATTAAAATCCTGGTGTTGAATTTGGAAGGTGCCGACTCCAAATCACTTCGCGACAGCGTCGACCAATTTAAAAATAAGCTAGGTACTTCCGTTGTTTTATTGGCCGCCGTCGAAGACGGTAAAGTTGCGCTGGTAGCCGGCGTAACTCAGGATGCCACCAATCGAGTTAAAGCAGGCGATTTAATGCGCTTTGTAGCTGAGCAGCTTGGTGGGAAAGGCGGTGGTCGTCCAGATATGGCGCAAGGTGGCGGAACCGATGTGGCTGCGTTGAATGGGGCGCTTGAATCTGTATTGCCCTGGGTTAAATCGCAGTTAAGCGTGCCGGCATGATAAAAAGTTTAAAAAAGTGTGAATTCTCAGGTTTTTCATCCTTTACAGTTAACTTTTCATGAAAACTGGTGTTTAATTGCCCGCCGTTTTGTGACCTGGTCGTTGCCAATAGGCGACAGTCCAGATTTTTAGAATATTTACCTGCTGGGCGAATAATTACTGGCAGATATAGTCTGTAAAGGATAGGTTGTAATGAGCTTATTGGTTCAAAAATACGGTGGTACATCGGTAGGCTCTATCGAGCGTATTGAGCAAGTTGCCGACAAAGTCGCCAGCTTTCGCGCGCAAGGCCACGATATGGTGGTAGTTCTTTCTGCCATGAGCGGTGAAACAAATCGCTTGATTGGATTGGCCACCCAAATTCAATCTACGCCTGATCCACGTGAATTGGACGTATTGGTTTCAACAGGCGAGCAAGTCACCATTGCTCTACTCTGTATGGCTCTGAAAAAGCGCGGTGTAGATGCTCGTTCTTATACGGGTGGCCAAGTCCGAATTATGACGGATAGCTCGTTTACCAAAGCGCGCATCCAATCAATAGACGAAGCAAACATGCGCGCTGATCTGGATGCAGGACGCGTAGTCGTCGTCGCCGGTTTCCAGGGTGTTGACGAAAATGGCAATATTACTACGTTGGGTCGCGGCGGTTCAGATACTACCGGTGTAGCCTTGGCGGCTGCACTGAAAGCTGATGAATGCCAGATCTATACCGATGTCGACGGCGTATACACTACCGATCCTCGGGTAGTCGAACGCGCACGTCGTCTTGAAAAAATTACCTTTGAAGAAATGCTGGAAATGGCCAGCCAGGGATCTAAAGTATTGCAAATTCGTTCGGTAGAATTCGCTGGCAAATACAAAGTTCCACTGCGCGTGCTTCACAGTTTCAAAGATGGCCCTGGAACCCTGATTACCCTCGACGAGGAAGATTCAACTATGGAACAACCAATTGTTTCCGGTATTGCATTCAACCGTGATGAAGCCAAGGTAACTGTCGCTGGCGTACCTGACGTCCCTGGCGTCGCGTCAAAAATTCTTGCTCCAATAGGCGCAGCCAATATTGAAATAGATGTAATCGTTCAAAACGTAGCAGCTGATGGCACTACCGATTTGACCTTTACCGTACACAAAAATGATATGCAAAAAGCCGTTAGTGTACTTGGCGCTGTCGCTAAAGAAATAGGCGCACGCGAAGTACGCAGTGATGATAAGGTGGCTAAAGTTTCTATAGTGGGTGTTGGTATGCGTTCCCATGCGGGCGTTGCTTCACAGATGTTTACTGCCTTGGCAGCCGACAACATCAACATCCAAATGATCACTACTTCTGAAATTAAAATTTCGGTGATCATTGATGAGCGTTACTTAGAGCTGGCTGTGCGCAGTTTGCACACCGCTTTTGGTTTGGATGCCGAACCGACAGAAAGCAGAGTGAGGGGCTAGGCTTATTAATCTGTTGGTTTTGTTATGGTAGTAAATTTCTGACGGCTCAGGCCGCAGATAAAATGTTCGGGGTTTCTTCCTTTTCGCGAAAAGTAGTCAATACTTAGCTTGGGCATATAGTCTGAGCCGCGACAGGGGTTAGTCGAGAGGCGGGGAGAGGCTGGGAGCCTTAATCCGTACTCTTACAGGATGAGTGAAGGAGATTGAAATGTTAATTTTAACTCGCCGTATTGGTGAAACATTGATGGTTGGTGATGAAGTCACCGTGACCGTACTTGGTGTAAAAGGTAACCAGGTCCGTATCGGTGTAAATGCGCCAAAAGACATCGCCGTTCATCGCGAGGAAATTTATCAACGTATTCAGCGTGAAAAGCAAAATTCTGACGATCAAAACTAAGTCTTAATTTTTTCTGACTCGCCGATTATTATAATAAATTTTCGTCTGAACGTTCTCGCGGTAGTAAGGTGAAAACCTCTACCGCGTAGATTCCTTCCTGTGTTTGCATCTGTGTGTACTATTCAATCAATTTGATTATTTAATCGAACGCGCGTTTTATAATGTGCGTTCGTTAGCTATTAAATTATGTTTAAGCCTTTGATTTTTTTTGAAATATGATATTATGCCGCTCCTACCGAAATGGAGACCAAAAAGTTTTCTATATCAGTAGTTTACGGTGAGGTGGCCGAGTGGCCGAAGGCGCTCCCCTGCTAAGGGAGTATACCCTTTAAACGGTATCGAGGGTTCGACTCCCTCCCTCACCGCCATTATTCAAAACCTTTACAGGTTTAAATAAAAAAGGCTCAATCGAAAGATTGAGCCTTTTTTATTTTTTGTTATTTCATTTATAAAAAATAAAATTGATTCAAATTGCGGTGAATTCTCTATTCGTCATCCTCGCGACTCTTCAGAACTGCAGCCTACCTTGGGATCCAGATTTATATCTACTGAAAAGCTTCTTAAAAGCTAAATTCCCGCCTGCGCGGGAATGACGATCAAATACATCTTTAACTATAATTACAGCGCGCTAATTTTTTGAATTTGCTCACGTAATTTTTCTACCGCAATTTTATGCTCTGCAACACGCGCACGTTCTGCCGCAACAACTGCTTCAGGCGCCTTGGCAACAAATGCTTCGTTGCCAAGTTTGGTTTCAGTTTTGTTGATATCCATTTCAAGTTTTGCGCTTTCTTTGGTCAAGCGCGCAATCTCGGCATCTTTATCGATGATACCTGCCATAGGGACCAGAATTTCCATGTTGCCAATTAACGCTGTTGCAGACATAGGCTCTTGATCGCCAGCATTTAACCAGGTCACACTTTCTAATGAAGCTAATTTTTTCAGGAATTGCTGATTATTTTGCAAACGTTGTTGATCTTCTGCAGAGCCATTTTTAAATAGCACTGGCAAATCTTTTGCAGGAGAAATATTCATCTCGCCACGAATATTTCTAACGCCAACAACAACGGCTTGCAACCATTCAACATCCGTTAACGCTTGGTGATCAATCTTACTGTCATTTGCTTCCGGATATTTCGTAAGCATAATAGTGTCACCGCTCGCCCCTGAAAGCGGTTTAATAATTTGCCAAATTTCTTCTGTTATAAAAGGCATCAAAGGATGCACTAAACGCAAAATAGTTTCGAGCACACGTACCAAGGTGCGACGCGTTCCTTTCTTTTGTGCATCTGACGCATCGGCATTAAATAAAACAGCTTTGGTTGCTTCCAGATACCAGCTGCAGTATTCGTCCCATACGAAGGAATAAATAGCTTGCGACGCTAAATCCAAACGGTAATTATCCAAACTTTCAGCTACGGATTTTTCAGCTAATTGTAATTTGCTGATAATCCAGCGATCACCCAGTGACAATTCATAATTATTAGTACCAACCGGATCATTTTGCTCGCAATCCTGATTTTCGCATTGCATTAAGGTGTAGCGCATTGCATTCCAAATTTTGTTACAGAAATTTCTGTAACCTTCAACGCGTCCCATATCAAATTTAATATCGCGACCCGTTGATGCAAGCGAACAGAAGGTAAAGCGCAATGCATCAGTACCGTAAGCTTGAATCCCTTCAGGGAATTCTTTGCGAGTTTGCTTTTCGATTTTAGAAGCGTCTTTGGGGTTCATCAATCCTGTCGTACGCTTTTGTACAAGCGTTTCCAAATCAATGCCGTCAATAATATCGAGAGGGTCCAACACATTCCCTTTCGACTTGGACATTTTCTGGCCTTGGCTATCGCGCACCAAGCCGTGAACGTAAACTGTTTTAAACGGGATTTGCGGGCTGCCATCTTCATGCTTCACTAAATGCATAGTGAGCATAATCATGCGCGCAACCCAAAAGAAAATAATATCGAAACCGGTAACCAGCAGATCAGTGGGATGAAATTTTTTCAGAAATTCCGTTTCTTCTGGCCAGCCCAAGGTTGAGAAGGTCCAAAGGCCCGAGCTAAACCAAGTGTCCAGAACATCTTCGTCTTGAGATAGTTTTATGTCATTGCCGAGATTATATTTTGTGCGAACTTCGGCTTCATTGCGGCCTACATAAACTTTCCCACTCGCGTCGTACCATGCTGGAATGCGATGCCCCCACCACAATTGACGGCTGATACACCAATCCTGAATGTCGCGCATCCATGAGAAATACATATTTTCATATTGTTTGGGCACAAATTGAATGCGGCCATCTTCCACCGCCGCAATCGCCGGTTCAGCGAGAGGTTTTGTACTTACATACCATTGATCCGTTAGCCAGGGTTCAATCACGACACCTGAGCGATCACCGCGCGGTACCTTTAAAGCGTGGTCATCAATTTTTTCTAACAAACCAGCAGATTCAAACGCAGCGATAATTTGCTTGCGCGCTTCATAGCGATCAAGCCCCGCATATTCACTTGGGAGGAAATTGTCTACCTCAGTATTTAAGCTGCCATCCACACTAAATGTTTGTGCTAATTCTAAAATTGCGGCGTTTTTATCGAGCACATTAATGAGTGGTAGGTTGTGACGTTTGCCGACTTCATAGTCGTTGAAGTCATGAGCTGGAGTAATTTTTACGCAGCCAGTACCAAAGTCGCGATCGACATAGTCGTCTGCAATAATGGGAATTAAACGTCCAACTAGTGGAAGCTCAATAAATTTTCCAATCAGGGATTTGTATCGTTCATCATCAGGATGAACCGCAACCGCACTATCACCCAACATGGTTTCAGGTCGAGTGGTGGCAACCACTAAATAATTTTTGCCATCGGCTGTTGTGGCCCCATTTGCTAACGGATATCGCAAATTCCAAAGTGAACCTTTTTCATCATGATTTTCCACTTCAAGGTCAGAAATGGCCGTGTGAAGTTTCGGGTCCCAATTTACCAACCGCTTGCCACGATAAATTAAGCCATCATCAAATAAGCGGACAAAGGCCTCTTGAACAGCTTTTGATAAGCCGTCATCCATAGTGAATCGTTCGCGGCTCCAATCCACAGATGAGCCAAGGCGACGGATTTGGCGAGTGATAGTGCCACCGGATTCTTCTTTCCACTCCCACACTTTTTCGAGAAATTTTTCGCGGCCTAGATCGTGACGGCTAATACCTTGGGCGGCGAGTTGGCGCTCGACAACCATTTGAGTTGCTATGCCTGCGTGATCGGTACCTACTTGCCACAAAGTGTCATCGCCCTTCATGCGACGGTAACGAATCATGGTATCCATCACAGCATTGTTAAAACCATGACCCATATGCAAGCTGCCGGTCACATTCGGCGGCGGGATCATCATGCAATAAGGCTTACCTTTACCAGCGGGTTTGAAGTAGCCCTTCTTTTCCCAGGTTTCGTACCACTGACGCTCGATAGCATGGGGTTCGTAGGTTTTTTCCATAGCAATAACAACTCGTTCATAGGCCGAGGACGGCGAGAATAAATAGTGCCGAGGACGGCAAAAAATAAGAATAAATAGGGTTCGCGATTATAGCGGGGGCATGTCTTGTTTGTCTGCTCTGCAGGATGAGATTTTTGCGGCTCATTTCGGTATTATGCCTCGCTAAATTACAACCAATCATGTTGAAAAAAAGAGTTGTACCCACCAGCCATTGATATGGCAGATGAAGAGAACTGTATATGAATGTGCTACATGTTTCCGGTGTATTGAACTGGGGTGGCGGTGAAAATCATATTCAAAATTTATGCTTTGAGTTGGCCCAGTCACGTCCCGAAGTAAATAATATTATTTTGTGTGTAGAAGGTAGTAAGTTTCACGAGAAGCTAAAAGAATTGAAAATAAAGTTTTTTACGGCAAAGCGTCAGAAGCGCATCGATATCAGCTTTATCTCGCGAATCATTAAACTTTGTAAACAAGAGACAATCGATTTAATCCATCTTCATGATCCTACGGCCATGCAGATGGCTATTATCGCCGATCACTTTTCCAATTTACCGCCGTTTGTATTGAGTCGAAAAATATCCTACCCAGTAAGGAGAAATTTCCTATCTCTGTATAAATATAATTACAAAAAGATCAAGCGCTATTTATGCGTATCAAACGAAACGGCCAACGTGTTGGGGGAAGGCGTAAAAGACAAGCAACGAATCCAGACCATTTATCACGGAACGCGTATTGATAACAAAAGCGCTTCTACACCCTTCAAATTACGTGAAAAATTCGCTATTGGTGCCGATAAAAAAATAATAGGCAATATCGCTAATCACTATCCAGCGAAAGATTTGCCAACTTTGGTACGCACTCTCAATAGGTTGGTTAACGAATATGGGCGTAAAGATATTCATTTTATTCAAATTGGAAAGCCCGCGGACAAAACACCGGAAATAATGAATTCTATAAAATCGTTAGGTCTTGAATCTTACATTTCATTTATGGGCTTTACTGAAGATGCATCAAACTTTATTCCGCAATTTGATATAGGTTTTATGAGCTCAAAGCTTGAAGGTATTGCGCAATTTATCTATGAGTGTTTTTATTTCCATGTGCCTGTTGTTACTACAAATGCAGGTGGTGCGGCAGAGGTGGTAAAGCAGGGCGCAACCGGATTTATCGCTCCTATAGGTGACGATGAAATCCTCGCGCGCCATCTGTTGTTTGTGCTGGATCACCCAGCGGAAATAAATACGATTGTTGAAAAAGCCCATCAGTTATTATTCGGCCAATTTATCACTCCCGTGATGGCTGAAAAAACTTATGCTGTATATCGCGATATTATTGAGAGCAATAAATGAGTTCGGCGGCAGACATCAAGAAAATATTGGTTATTCGTTTTCGTCGTGTGGGTGATGCTGTACTCGGCACTGCGCTTTGCACAAGTTTGCGTCTGACCTTCCCGAATGCGGAAATTCATTACCTGCTCAATACACACATAGCGTCTCTTTATGAGGGGCATCCCGATATTGATAAAGTTATTACCTTTGATAACCGTGATGATAAAAGTTTATTTCGTTATATTCGCAGGGTTTGGGCCATTGTTCGCACGAATAAATATGACGTAATTATTGATATGCGCGGCACGGTCCGCACGTTGTTATTTTCTCTATTCTCTTTGCGAACGTCCTTCCGCATAGGAACAAAAAAGAGTTATACGTTTTTCGCTTTAAATCGGCCCGTTGATAATCGTGCTGATAGATCCAAAAATATGATTCAGCATAATCTGGAACTCCTGAAACCATTAGAAGAAATTGCAGAGGTTAAATATTGCAGGGAATTTAAGTTATATGTTACTGATAATGAAAAACAGAATTTCAGGGATTACATGCATAGTGCTGGCATAAATTTTTCAAAGCCCATTATCTTGGCAGTAGTTTCTGCACGTTTAGTGCATAAAATATGGGATAAGGAAAAAATGAAAATTATCCTGCAAAAAATTATAGATAAATATGCAGGAGTACAAATTATTTTTAATTATGTGAGTGCGGAACGTCCATTTGCGACGGCGATTCATGCAGAGATGGGCAATCACCCACAAATTTTTACCAATATTGAAGCAAACACCTTGCGCGACTTATGTGCGCTTAGCGTTAACTGCGATTTCTTTTTTGGTAATGAAGGTGGTGCAAGGCATTTGGCGCAAGCTTTAAATGTTCCTTCTTTTGCTATCTTTCCACCTAAAATATCCAAAAACCGCTGGTTGCCTGAACAGAGTCATCGTTTTACCGGTATAAGTCCGGACGATTTCTATAGCAAAGAAGATCAGAAACTGATGAGTTACGAACAACGTTTTAGTTGTATCACCAGCGATTTGGTTTGGGCTCAGTTGGAACCTATGTTGAATGCACATCTATCTAAATGAGCTTTAAAAAAATACTACATCAAACCTTACTGACGGTGAGAGTCGTTTAAAAAAGAGTAGTGCAATGCGCAAAGAAGTATTGATTGATTTAACAACATTAAAAAATGCCAATACCGGTTTAGGGCAGGTCGCTAAATCTTTTGCAGAGGGGTTTTCTGCGCTTGACGATCACGATTTAACATTTAGTTTTTTGGTGCCACCATCATTGGCTGGCGCATTTGGCGATCAAGTTAAGTATATAAGAAATAATGATTGGCAAAGAGCTTTTCCCATATTGTTGCCAAAAGTTGATTTGTGGCATTCAACATTTCAAAACTACAGGATACTGAGACTTGGTCAGAATACCCAGCAAATAATAACTGTACATGACCTTAACTTTTTATACGAAAAGAGCGCTCAGAAAGCTGGGCGTTATCTGCGCAATCTTCAGCAGAGAATCGACAAGGCTGTGGTGATTGTTGCAATATCGCAATTTGTTGCCGACGATATTAAAAAAAATATTGATTTAAAAAAGAAGCAGCTACGAGTTATCTATAACTCAGTGCTTCGTCTTGATGATCAAGCGTATCAACAGCCTCATTTTATTACAGATACCAAAAAATCATTTTTTTTTACCATAGGGCAGGTTCTGGTAAAAAAGAACTTTCATGTATTGCTTGATGTTATGAAACAGTTTCCTGACCAAGATTTATATATTTGTGGGCGATGTGAGGGTGGCGATTACGGAAGGTTCATCGCGAATAGAATTGCTTCAGAAAATATAAAGAATGTATTTTTGACGGGTGCGATTAATGAGCAAGAAAAAATATGGATGTATCGCCATTGCAAGGCATTTTTATTCCCATCAAAATTTGAAGGTTTTGGGCTGCCAGTGATTGAAGCTATGCAATTCGGTAAGCCGGTTTTTTCTTCCGCGATGACCAGTTTGCCAGAAGTTGCTGGAGGGAATGCATTTCTATGGAATAGTTTTGATGTTGCTCATATGGTTGACTGCATGCGACATAATTTGAATGATTTTAATACTGACCTGGAACGAATTGAGCGCATCAAAGCCCACGCTTTTTCATTTAATCTTGCTCGTCACAACCGCGAGTATCTTCAGCTTTACCGCGAAGTCTTGGCCTGACTTCCAGTCACTAGAGTCCCCAGTACCCCAGTTTTTTTCGCAGTTTTAGTTTACGCCACAGATTTAAAGGTTTGCTGCGCGGATTTTTTCCGCCTTGAGCGATAAAACCATCTATAGCATCCAAAATTCTTTCAGAAGACTGTCCATCGCGAAACGGATGCAGTTTATTGGCAAATTGATTAATAGCATCCATAAGTTCAGGTGGTCGTGACAATGCTTTTTCAATGGCTGGTTGAAATTGGTCAACTTCATGAATATCTATAAGCTGCGGTCCCGGGCGACGATTTTTAAAAGTGACAACGGGTTTGCGCGTCAATAAAAACTCACTCAGTGCAGACGAAGTATCGGAACACATCATGTCTGCCAATGGAAATAATTCGAGAATATTATCATTGGTGGCAAAGGTGAGATGTTCACTTTCGAGTTGTTTGTATTTTTTTATGGTCTCAGCATTCATCTTCGGATGAAGCGTCACAATCCATTTCCATTGGCCAGAGCGGGAAAGTCTTTTCACTTCATCGTAAAGTATTTCGGCTGCACTCCACGATGGCGAGAATGTGGAATGATACAAAATAACCGGAGGATTTTTTACCGGAGGTGTCTGTTCCGGAATGTCCCGAAAAAATGGGTCCAACTTTGGCCAGCCTGTTTCTACCACGGCGAAGTGTTGAAGTTTTTCTGCAAGCTCGTTAAAGGCGCGGGTATCTGATGGTCCTGTTGTGCAGTAAAGATCAAAAAAGCCGCGAATATAAATATGGCGCGGTTTGCCCGCATCAAAGCCATGAAAAGTTTGCACTTTAATGCCGGGGAAAAAATGTGGGACAGTGTTATTCGGCGTGATCACTGCTAAAGGATTCCACGCTTTTACTTCTGTCACAGTTTTAAGTAAAAGGTCATCAGCTGTTAGATCTTCAGCACCTGGCCCACCAAAAAACCAGGCAACCTTTCCCCCTCGCGCTTTTATCGCCATTTCAATCGGGCGCATGATGGCAAGTGTGTAACGCTCAGTCCCAAAAAATAAATAATTTTTTGACATAGGATTATCCTGACCTTGTTGCAAGCCGTGGGCTGATTAGCTTAGCGGAAAATGTACAATTGTCGTAAGTTTATCCCACACATCGTTTGGCTTAATACCGTTCATGCAGGGCGGTGTTTCTGAGCTGTTTTCTGGTAACCATTTGCACTGTCGCTTGTGGCATGGCATGCAATCCAGCGCGGGTGCCATTTGCATATTGCTGGTGTGTTCACCGATGAGCCCGACCTTTATTGGTGAGGTTGCACCGTAAAGTGCTATTGTCGGTGTTTCAAGCGCACCGGCCAAATGTGAAAAACCTGTGTCCAAACCAATGATCCCGGCCGCCTCCACTAATTTTTCCGCAATAGCGGTAATCGACATGCGCTGGGACGGGCGAGTTGCTGTTGGATTACGGGTAATAATGCTTTCGGCAACCGCTTTTTCTTCGTTGCTACCCCAGATAATTTCTACATCGTAACCGGCGTTGATGGCAATAGTTGTTAAGTCTTGCCAATGCGTAGCCGACCACAATTTCGTTACCCAACTTGTGCCGATAATAAATATTAATTTACGTGGGTTCTTTGCGATCCGAGCGAAATTTTCATGAATACCAAAATTCAGTGTGTTCGCCGAAGCGTAATCAAATGCCTGACCAAACAGCTGACGGGTGCGCTCAACCGCATGCTGAGATTTGCTGACGGAAAATTTATCGTTGTAAAAAAAACTGCTGATGGACTCTCGCGCTGATTTTTTGTCATAACCTTTTGCAACAGGAGCATTCGCCAGCATTGAAATAAATGCGCTTTTTAATAATCCTTGTGCGTCAATAACAACATCATAATTTTCGCTTTGCAGGGTTTTTCGCCAGGCTTTAAATTCCCTCCAGCTTTTGAGGTTGCGTTCTTTCATCCAGCGTCGCAGGCTTATCGGAATTGCTTTGTTGATGGCTGGGTGCCAATCCACAATTTCTTTAAAGCCATCTTCAACGACCCAATCGATGAGTGCATTTGGATAATGTGCTTTTAAATCAGTAATCGCCGGGAAAGTATGAAAAATGTCGCCCATGGACGACATTTTAATTAAGAGAATCCTGAGTGGAGCGGACGAATTATCCATCGATTTATTGATAGTCTTTGTAGGATTTTTCTTCGATTAATTCAGAGCCAAAAGCAAGATTGATATCTTTTTTCACTTTGGCGCGCTTGTCATTCGTAACGTAAACAGCGCGTGCGAGTTGTATAAATTTATCGCTAAAATCTTTTGCGAATTCACAATCGCGAATATCGTCCTCAATAATCCACAATTCCTGATTGATATCCTTTAATGCCTTCTGTAGCGGTGCAAGTTTAGTTTTGCCTGCATTGTCCAGCAAACTGTCTACTTTCGCATTAAGCACATTTAATTCGTGCGTGACATTTTTTAATTTGCCAGCATCGCTAATGTTGGCAACCTTAATTTCGACGATAGTAATTTTATCAATCAATTCACCGAGGGAGATGGGGGCTTCAATTAGCATGAGTACGTTCTCGTTTTATATTTGAAAGGTATCTATTTTTAAGCTGGCCGCATCTTAACAAATTTACCAAACTGTTTGGGTGGTGGTGGATATTAATATTGGCCGCAGGCGCGATTGGCCGGTACGGCTATGTCCATCAGCTTGGGGTTTGGCAATTTCAGGTTGTCCATCAAGTCCACGTAGGCGGCTAGATCCCGCACTTGCAAACGTGGATTGTGGGCTTTTTCTTCGGCGATAGTGGTTACTGTCCAACCCTTGTAGTCGTGACCGGGGTAAACCCACGTGTTGTCTGGTAGTTTTAGCAAATGCTCGAACAGGCTTGCGTACTGTTCGGCAGCGCTGCCGTTTTGAAAGTCAGTACGACCAGTTCCGCGAATTAGCAGCGTATCGCCAGTAAAAGCGTAGGTTTGTCCTTTATCTTCCAAAATAAAACTGTAGGAATCATCGGTGTGACCTGGGGTGTGCAGTGCCTTGATACTGAGTTTACCTACAGCAATTTGGTCGCCATTATGCAACGCTCTGGAAACGCAAAATGAGTTCGCTTGCTCGCCCAGGAGTGTGACCGCGCCTGTCTCAGCTCTAAGTGCGCCAGCTGCAGTGATGTGGTCGGCATGTGTGTGGGTATCTAACACGCTGATAAGTTTTAGATCGAGATCGGCGAGTAGGTTTAGGTAACCCATGAGTTCGGTTTTAACTGGATCAATAATCACCGCTTCATGCGTTTGCTCGCATCCAATCAGATAGGTATAGGTACTGGATTCACGCTCGAATAGTTGTCGAAAAATCATAAAAAATACCTCAATAGTGTAATTGAACTGACGACGAGTAAACTTATCGCAAAGATTTTTTGAAGGCGCGCACCGGTGATTTTGTGGCTAATAGCCTGGCCGATGATCATGCCCAACACCCCGCCGCCTGCAGCTAAACCTAGTAGTTGCCAATCATTGCCGGGGCTCAATGTGAGATGGCTTATAAACCCTGAGCTGCTGATGGCAGCAATAATTAGCAACGACGTGCTCACTGCTTGCGCCATGCTAATGGGGCTTAATAGCAGCAATAACGGCACAATCAAAAAACCACCGCCTACGCCAAACAAACCGGACAATAGACCTACCAGTGCGCCGCCAATGATCAAGCCGCTGAGGCAGCGCGGACGCAATTGAAACTGGCCGTTAGTGCTGAGTTTGCAAAGTGAATCTGGCTGTGGGGTGTCCTTGAAGTCGCCCACCCGGACCACCTTGGTTGCTTCCGGGTGACGGCTTGCGCTCAACCACATTCGTAGGGCAATGACTGACGCCAAAGCGCTAAAGCCCAGCAGGAGCAAGATTTCTGGCATTTGCAGCCCCAACCATTTTCCCAAGGGCGCCGTCACTGCGCCTGTTCCCGCTAAGATCGCGCCCGGCAACCAGAGTATTTTACGAACGCTTTTTTTGCTGAGGGTAATCCGCAGGCTCCCATAGAGCGCGCTAGTCGCAACCGCGCCGAGCGAAATCCCAATAGCGCTGCTTATCGATAAGCCCGCCAGCATGAGCAAAGGCACTGCGAATACCGAACCGCCTGCACCCGTTAACCCTAAAGCCAGGCCAATGAGAACGCCAATTGCTAACAACATGAAATCACCTTATTCAAAAAGTGCGGCTTACCCCATCAGTCTTGGAGAGGGTTGGTGAGGGCAAGAAGCTATTTCAGACTCCCTCATCCTAGCCTTCTCCCAGAGAAGGAATAATGTGCCGTTCGACTTCGCTTTATCTAATTAATTAAACTATCTGTTCCACGGCATACGGGCGATTAGCATCCCCATCATGCAGGTATCGGTAATACCCGCGAACATTAACCCTGCACCCACAAAGCCTGACAAGAAATAGAAGTTACTGCTTACCAGAGAGCCCAACACTATTCCGGCAAACACTAGAAATCCCGCCGCAATTCGAACCTGACGCTCCAGCGACATGACTTGCTTGCCACCTTGTTTGAGCGGGATTTGCGATTGCTGTACCGCGTTCATTCCACCTTCAATCACTACCAATTCAGCGTCGATATTGCCCTTGAGTTGATCGGCAGCCATTTCCGCACGGCGACCCGCTTGGCATAACAAATACACCTGCGAGCCGTTTTTGCCGCTTTTGGCAATTTCCGCTTGCAAGCGCGTAGGCGTCAATTCATGTAAGGGGATATGTAAGCAGTCGGGCAGGGCAGCGGCTTGTACTTCGGCAGCAGTGCGGACATCCAAAATGCACATATCGGTAGTCTTTTTGCTCATTAAATCAAGAGGATGAATGCGTTTGTAGCTCATGGTTTTCTCCGGTAAAAGTAGCTTACAGATTGGGGCAATAGATGGACTGCAGTACCGAGATAATCTTGCTCGCTTCGTCCCCGCGGACCTGGTAAAAAACAGTTTGCGCTGCTTTGCGAGTGCTGACTAAACCGGCATCGCGCAGGCTGGCGAGGTGTTGCGAAAGTGCCGATTGGCTGAGCGGAACCTTTGCGTTTAGCTCGCCTACTGACAGCTCGCCGTTTAATAAGGTACACATAATCATCAAGCGGTTTTCGTTGGCTAACGCCTTGAGTAAATCAGCTGCTTGAGATGCATGTGCCTGCATTTCATCTAAAGGGGATGTGGCTAGCGTATTCATGTCAGATCCTGCACTGAGTTGTATAAATTCATTATATTAGTAAATTCTAATTTAGCAATATTTAAATTAGAGTTCATTGATGTAATCGTCGCCGCATTGCCATCTCAAAAGGGAATAATCCTCTACTGACATCTTTTGGCGCTATCGGCCCTTAGTATGGCGGCCAGGCTTATACCCCTTTTGGCAACAATGATTTATAAGGAGTGAATATATGTGGCAAGCGAATTTTCAAACTACAACTGATGTTCCTGCTGAAAATCTTTATCGGGCAATCACTGACTTTAACGCGTGGAGTAAATGGGATCAGGGCATCGAGCACACAAGATTAATCGGTGATGCAAAAGTGGGTAGTAAATTTATCTTAAAGCCCAAAGGCGCACCGGCAGTAAAAATTACCATCGAAAAAATGTGGCCCTATGAAGTGATTGATGTTGCGCACTTGCCGTTCGCCAAAATGCGCACTATTCACAAATATGTGCGCGTTGGTGACACGACGCATATTCATATGGATGTACAAATTTGGGGAGTGTTAGGTTTCTTATGGCGTAAAATTATTGGCGAAAACCAGATTAGAGAAGCTGCTGAGCAAACTAAAGCCTTTATTGATTACGCAAGAGCGGCATAGTAGGCCGTTAAGTTTATTTAAAATAAATTTTTCATAAGCACCAGTTTAAACACTGAAAATAGCGAAACAAAACCACCTTTAAAGCAACGCCTGCATATTATTTTATTGGGAGTGAATGACGTTGCTAAATCTGCGGTATTTTATGAGGCGCTAGGTTGGAGGCGTGCGCCTTCAAGTCATGCGGGTTTTGTAAAATTTGATTTGGGTGGATTTGCGCTGGCATTAATTTCTCGTGCGGATGCGAAGGATGCACTTGCACCAATCGCGGAGGGGACAGGATTTTCGGGTGTTGCATTAATTCATTTAGTGCGCAATGCAGAGGATGTAGCGTAAATTAATCACATTTAAACTAACAGTTGGCCTATTAGCCCGTCAATTGATTGGTCCGTCATTTTCCGGTGTGATTAGTGATAATCTTTAAATAGCATTAACACTATGATCGCGAGCAGGAAGAAGGAAATACTTTTCCAAAATAATGCTGGATTTCGTTCCAGTAGCGGTGGCCGTGTTTTATTTAAAAATGCTTTATTAGGACGACGTAAATCCGTGGTGAATTCAGAAAGTTCCTGATAGCGTTTATAGGGGTTAGGATGCACGGCTTTTTTAAGTACATCGTCTATCCAAACAGGAATTTCACGCTCATCGTCCAGTACGCTCGCATAATTTAGGCGATTTTGTGATGCTTTTGTTTTCGCCTTTGCCACTTGCGCACCGTAAGGCAAGTTACCGCTCAACATCTGGTACGCAATCACGCCCAGTGAAAAAATATCTGACGCCGTTGTGCCATTTTCACCTAAAAAATATTCAGGTGCGCTGTATTGCGCTGTTCCCAAAATAGGTTGCTGATGATTGCTGTCGGACATTTCTATAATTCCGGCAACACGTGTTGCGCCGAAATCAATAATTTTTACGGTGCCGGTAGTGTCGATCATAATATTTTCGGGGCGTAAATCCTGGTGCAACATATCCTTTCGGTGAAATGCGAGCAGGCCTTTAGCAATTTGTTCAATAATGCCACGCACGGTTTCCAAGTCCGGTTTTGGATTATCAATCAACCACTGCGTTAGTGTTTGACCTTCAATATATTCAGTGACAATGTAAATATAATTGCGTTTACGCGTTTGTTTGCAGGGCTTTAATACATGCGCGCTGTTAATACGCCGTGCGATCCACTCCTCCATGAGAAAACGTTCCAGGTATGCAGTATCAGACCGCAAGTCAATAGAAGGTGTTTTAATAATAACTTGTTCATTCGTTTCTGTATCAAGCGCCAAATAGACATGGCTGCGACTTGTAGCGTGTACCTCGCGAAGAATTTGATAGCCATCGAAAATAGTTCGCGCTTCGAGTATAGGTGGAAATGGTAGATCGCTGAGTTGATCGTAAATTTCCTTAGCGTCAGTGAGGCCCAGTTCATCAATTCTAACGATTTGAATCGTTAAATTATCGTCGCTACCTTTTACATAGGCAGTATCAACAATTTCTTTTGCTGCCTTATTCAAGTTGTTGCTGTGCGCCGCAATTTTAGCGATGATAAAATCATTGGATACAAATTCATAAACCCCGTCAGTAGTCAGGATAAAAACGTCTCCCTTGTTAATTGCTAGCGCCTGGTAGTCAATTTCCAGTTGCGAACCAATTCCCATGGCGCGGCTGAGGTAGCTTTCTGTCTCTGTAACTCTATGGCGATGGTCTTGCGTTAATTGTTCTAATTGATTGTCGCGCAACCGGTAAATACGCGAATCACCGATATGAAAAATATGCGCTGTGCTGGATTTGATAATGATCGCACTAAACGTACAAACATAACCCCGATCTTTGTCGTATCGGTATTGGCTCTGTTGGGTGAGGTTGTACAACCATGAGTTGGTTGCAGTAATAACTTGTAGCGCTGAATTTTTTACAGAATTAGCTTCTGATGTACAAAAATAATCTTCCAGAAAACTTTTAATAGCGGTTTCGCTGGCGATTTGGCTGACACTGCTGCTACTAATGCCATCTGCAATAGCGATGGCAACACCTTTCAAACTAAGTTGCGGTTCTTTGGGAATGGTTACACCAAAAAAATCCTGATTGACCGCTTTCCGGCCCTGATCAGAATGTTGCCCTATTGCAAGGTTTAGCTTATTTGGCATGATCTGGTCTGCTTATTATAGATTTAACAACCTTGCCAATAGTTTAGTACTCAATTCGCTACCGCAACGTTTTTTTACGTTGTGGCAGCGATCTTGTCAAAGATATTAAATGTTGCGTTTTGGTGCGGTTCTTACATGTGTGCTGTAGAGTGTTAAACCAGTGAATGCTAATCCGCCCACGAGATTACCCAACGCAGTGGGAATTTCGTTCCAAATAAAATAATCGGCAACCGAAAAATTTCCGCCCATGATAATACCGAAAGGAAACAAAAACATGTTTACCACGGAGTGTTCAAACCCCATAAAAAAGAACAGGAATATTGGCATCCACATAGCGATCACTTTACCGCTTACGGTTGTCGATATCATTGCACCCACTACACCTAAAGACACCATCCAGTTACACAACATACCGCGAATAAAAATTGTCATCCAGCCATCGAAACCGTACTCGGCATAACCCAGGGTTCGTGCTTCGCCAATACCGGCTATTTTTTTGCCGACCGCATCTGCCTCTACATTGAAACCATAAGTGAAAACGTATGCCATCATGACGGCTACGGTTAACGCGCCCGCAAAGTTTCCTAAAAAAACCAAACCCCAATTTCGCAATACACCTGAAACTGTTACGCCGGGGCGTTTATCGAGCAGCGCTAAAGGCGTTAAAACAAATACACCGGTGAGCAAATCAAATCCCATCAGATACAGCATACAAAAGCCAACAGGAAATAAAATTGCGCCCAATAAAAATATTCCTGTTTGTACGGCAATCGTCACGGCGAAAACTGCCGCTAAGGCCAAAATGGCGCCTGCCATGTAAGCGCGAATAATTGTGTCGCGGGTAGACATAAATATTTTGGACTCACCGGAATCCACCATTTTTGTTACAAACTCTGAAGGGACTAAATAGGACATGGTAATTTCTCGCTACATAATTATTAAAAAGCGGATGTAAAACTATTGATGTACATGTCAGCTCTAGCAACGCCCATGCCCAGAGTGTCGTCTTCAGTGAAATAAAGGATGATTTCAAGTGATTGGGCTGCCTAATGGATATTTTTTACGATTATTTTTTTATTTTTATTTAAAGTAGTGCACAAAAAAATAAATCGAAAAACAATGGTGCAAATTTGTGCATTACATATGAATTAATATGGGGCAATAAATATGGATGTCGCTTTGTTTCGCACCAACTTAGTGAAAATCTATGAGGCCTACAGCAGCCCATCGCGGTCTCCGATTCCGAGCGTATATGCTTGCCATGGCGTCTGATGCCCAAACGTTGGTTTTACCACGTATAATGCCTGCCTTTTTATACCCTCTATATTGTTTGATAAGGCTGCATCATGACCGTTCGTACCCGTATCGCTCCTTCTCCTACCGGCGACCCGCACGTAGGCACCGCTTATATCGCACTGTTTAACCTGTGTTTCGCTCGTCAGCATGGCGGCCAATTCCTGTTGCGCATTGAAGACACCGACCAAACTCGCAGTACACCCGAATCTGAACAAGCGATTCTGGACAGCCTGCGCTGGTTAGGTTTGGAATGGGACGAAGGCCCGGATGTGGGCGGTCCGCATGGCCCCTATCGCCAAAGCGAGCGCATGGGCATGTATCGCCAATACGCGGAAGACTTGATTGAAAAAGGCCATGCCTTTTATTGTTTCGCGACTTCAGAAGAACTCGACGAAATGCGCCGCGAGCAAATCGCCAAAGGCGAAACGCCACAATACGATGGCCGCGGTTTGTTGTTGTCCGATGAAGAAGTACAGCGCCGTTTAGCGGCAGGTGAGCCTTACGTTATCCGTATGAAAATCCCGGCCGAAGGCATATGTGTCATCGACGACATGTTGCGTGGCAAAATTGAAATTGAATGGTCGCACGTAGACATGCAAGTCTTGTTGAAAGGCGATGGTATGCCCACCTATCATTTGGCTAACGTAGTTGATGACCACTTGATGGAAATCACTCACGTGATTCGCGGCGAAGAGTGGATTAACTCCGCCCCCAAGCATCTCAAACTGTACGAATATTTTGGCTGGAAAGCTCCCGTACTTTGCCATTTGCCACTGCTGCGTAATCCGGATAAATCAAAACTCAGCAAGCGCAAAAACCCCACCAGTATCCTCTACTACAAACGCATGGGTTATTTACCCGAAGCCATGTTGAATTACCTGGGCCGCATGGGCTGGTCGATGCCGGACGAGCGTGAAAAATTCACCCTGGCAGAAATGCAGGAACACTTCGATTTAAACCGCGTGTCACTCGGCGGCCCGATTTTCGACGTAGAAAAACTCAGCTGGTTAAACAGTTTGTGGATTCGCGAAAATTTCACAGTCGAGCAACTTGCAGAACGTTTGCACGCTTGGGCATTCAACAAAGAAACCTTGTTGCAAGCATTACCGCACGCACAATCGCGCATGAATACCTTAAGTGATTTCGCGCCACTCGCGGGGTTTTTGGTATCCGGCATGTTGAACGTAAACGAGGCCAGTTTCGCTGCTAACAAACTCGACATCGAAAAACAAAAAGAATATTTGCAGTTCGCGCTGTGGCGTATGGAAGCATTACGCTTCTGGGAGCGCGACAATATTTTTAACGAGCTGAAAGTGCTTGCGGATCAAATGGGCATCAAGCTAAAAGACGCACTCGCGCCAATCTTCGTTGCCATTGCTGGGACTACCTCATCTTTTTCAGTTGTGGATTCCATGCAAATTATTGGCCCCGACTTAAGCCGCGCCCGCTTGCGCCATGCGGTCAATGCGTTGGGTGGGTTCGGCAAAAATAAACAGAAGGAGTTGGATAAGATTTACGCGCGTTTAGGCGAAGTGACCGAAGCCGTAGAATCTACCCTTTCAGCCAACACTTAACCATTTGATTCGCCTGAAGTAATGGGAGTGCGCGGGGGGAGTTTTCCTTGACACTCCCCAAGCCGCTGCATACAATGCGCCCCGCTTCAGGACGAAGCCCAAGCAAGACTTGGGGCTATAGCTCAGCTGGGAGAGCGCTTGCATGGCATGCAAGAGGTCAGCGGTTCGATCCCGCTTAGCTCCACCAAATAAAAATGAAAAACCCCGCTCATCGAAAGATAAGCGGGGTTTTTCATTTTCAGCTTCGTTGGCTCTTAGCGGGGTCGTTCTTTAGCTCGGTTGATGTGCATGGATGCACGAATGTCGCGAGCGCAGGAAGCGCAGAGTGCCTCCCGCGTTAACATCTGCATCTACTAAAAAATGCATTGAGTACGTCCCAAGTCCAAGAACACAGGACAACCATCACGAGAACTAAAATGTAACTCCGACCGAGATGTCTAGTAAGGGCTATCAAACAAGAACCTATTACTTTCTAGTTAGTTTAAAAATTTCACTCTTTTGCCCGCCATCTTGACCTGCGACCAACTGATGAACCATATATAAATCACCATACTGGTGAGCTAAGGTTTTCTTTTCCTGCCCATTTACCAACGTCCAGCTGGAGTGGTCTTCTGCTTCAGTAACAAACTGGCTTTGATTCTTCGACCAGCGCAAAACTACCACGTCACCCTTTTCATCTTTGTCTTAATAACAGTAAGGTTTTCTTTTGCGATAACTTTGCCTAATCCTTCGGTTTCCCAAGGCCTTAGAGAAATTTCGCTCATTACGTTGTTATAAACATCCAATTGCTCTGCGTATTAATTGGTTGTTGGCCAGAGCATGTCGCAGAAAATATTACGAGTAGAAAAGTGCAAATCAATAATCTTGCTTGATTGAATAACTGCATGATATTTCTCACTTACATTCAACTTTTTATAATGAAAGTAGATGGCGGAACAACTATGATTCCAGACAACCAGGGAAATGCGTTTAATTCTATTGATGTGTATAAGCACTTGTCAGCTGCTCGCATTCACATACTTTGATATTTACGCTTTTAATATTAACCATCTCATTTCTCCCAAAATTAATGCGGCTATCGCAACATTGCGATAGCGTGTAACCTTCGCTTTCATTTTTATTGCGATTTTGAGCTAGAACTTTCGCTGCATCGCCGCCACATTAAGGAACAATCTTTTACAATGTTTAAAATTCTCCCTTTGAAGTTTCCCATTTTTTTGATCCTTATTTTTGCAAGCTGTAGTGTTCTGTCTGATACACAAACCGCCCCCGCTCCGATTCGTTTTCTTCTCACGTTTGATGATGGTCCTAGTGGAGCGAAAAAAAGAAATTCAACTAAAAAGGTTTTGGATACTTTAGCGAAAAATCCAATTCAGCCTGGTATTAAAGCGATATTTTTTATACAAACGCGCGCAATTCGTGGTGGTGGCACTGAGGTTGGGCAATCATTGATGCAGCGCGAGCATGAAGAAGGGCATTTGCTTGCCTTTCATACGGCCACGCCGCGTCATTCTAATCATCGGGGTTTATCGCCTGACGAATTTCAGTTATCGCTTAAAAATGGGGTTGAGGACTTAACCGCGGTTGTAGGTGTGGCGCCGAGATTGGTACGCCCTCCATTTTGGAATTACGATTCCCGCACACTGGATGATTATCATCGCCATGGATTGCAAATGCTTCTTACCGATTTAAGTGCAAATGACGGCGTTATTTGGGGCGTGAATTGGAGTTGGCACAAGCGCAGCAATTTACTAAAACAGTTGACGGCAGCGCGAGAAAAATGGCGTCGAGGTAACTTACCAGTTGTTGATGGCGAAACGCCGATTGTGGTTACCTTTCATGATGTGAATAGTTATACCGCTCGAAACATTGAAGTTTATTTAAAAATTTTATTACAAGTGGCCGATGAGCTCGACATGCCTTTAGCCACCAAAGCTTTCTATGATGATCGCAATCAATTGGAGCGTGCTGCCGCCGCGCGTGTGGTAATCGATGCGGGCGATAACTTGCAACTGCCGGGGATATGGAATTGGCTTTGGCGATAAGATACTTTGATGCACAATCTCACGATATAATCCGCCGTTAATCAAACAAAAAAATAACTGATGTAAGTGAACTCATGCAAACACCAAAAACAAAAAACTCCCCCTTCCGCGTCCTTTTCGCCAGCCTGATCGGCACAACGATAGAATTCTTCGACTTCTATATTTACGCCACTGCTGCCGTTTTAGTTTTCCCAAAATTATTTTTTCCTGCGGGCGATCCAACGATTGCGGCTTTGCAATCACTTGCGACTTTTGCTTTGGCATTTTTTGCGCGGCCAATTGGGTCGGCGTTGTTTGGGCATTATGGTGATCGTATTGGGCGAAAGGCTACGTTGGTTGCGGCTTTGATGACGATGGGTGTTTCCACTGTGGTGATAGGTTTATTGCCCTCCTATGAATCCATTGGAATTACAGCGACTGTTTTGTTGTGTCTGTGTCGTGTTGGGCAAGGCATAGGTTTGGGTGGTGAGTGGGGCGGTGCGGTGCTCTTGGCTATTGAGAATGCGCCTAAAAATAAACGCGCCTGGTACGGTATGTTCCCTCAATTGGGAGCACCCATTGGTTTTATCTTTGCTACGAGTGTGTTTTTATTTTTAACGCACACTTTAAATGATGCCGATTTTTTAAGTTGGGGTTGGCGAATTCCTTTTGTTGCGAGTGCCTTATTAGTGATTGTTGGTTTGTATGTGCGTTTAAGTCTGGAGGAAACTCCGGCATTTAAACAGGCAATCGAAACCGATAAACGTGTACGTGTTCCTATGGTGAACGTATTAACAAAACACACCCGAGTGCTTATTTTAGGAGCGTTTTTGGGTTTAGCATCGTTTGCAGTGTTTTACATTGTTACCGTGTTTTCGTTGGGTTGGGGAACCGGTAAGTTGGGATACACTCGCGAGGATTTTTTAATGCTGCAATTGTATGCCGTATTTGCATTCGTGATTACCATTATATTGTCAGCGTTGGTTGCAGATAAAATAGGTCGTCGCGCGATGTTAATGATTTCTGGCTTCGCCGTTATGCTTTTTGGTTTAAGTTTTGCGTTCTTATTAAATTCCGGATCAAACCTTGGAGTTTTAATTGCTCTGTCACTCGGCTTCGGCGTTATGGGGTTAACCTACGGGCCATTGGGTACTGCGCTTGCGGAAATTTATCCAACCGAAGTGCGTTACACCGGCGCATCGCTGAGTTTTAATTTGGCAGGAATTATCGGCGCATCTTTAACACCTGCTATTGCAAGCTGGTTAGCTATTAATTTTGGTTTGTCTTTTGTGGGTTATTATATTTCCATCGCGGGTTTGTTAACGCTTCTTGCGGCTTTTTCTTTGTCGAAGTCGTTGGGTAAAAGTTAATTGAATTTACGTTTAATGCTGCCGTTCATCCTGAGCGTGTCGAAGGATTCCATGCTATATCTTTCGACTGCGGCGCGCCCAGGATGCACGGAGCTTTATGATGTTTGGCATAAAAGCCTGAAAAACAATAAAGCCTTTATTTTAAAGCGCATAAAATAATTGATGCTTGGTTGTTTTAATTGTCGCAGCACTGCCGTGACAATTCCCTCTGGGTCTTCATTTCTTCTAATCAGTTTCCGACGTCCGAAAAAAATGTCAGTTAACTGCACAGATAATATGTCCGTCCTAGGTCGATCTACCCCATCAATATTTTTTAAATTTTTTGTCACACGTTATGATTTGATTCGTCCAGATGTAACAACGCAACGACCAATATAATTTTAGGGGGATTAGCGTTACGACTTTCCCAATATCTGGATTAATACGGCATGGTGGTCGTCAAAGGAAAACCCTAGCGCCCTCAACTGCTAGAAATAAAATCCACGATACGGCTAACAATAGCCAAGGCAGTAAAGGTTGTTTCTGATAAACGCCAACCTCTTCTGTTTCATCTTCCGGCTTTTGCTGCGCTAATTGACTGGCGAGTTGTTTTACTTTTTTTGTGCGTTTATCCAAATCGCGTGTCCTTTCACTTTGTTGCCGTAAAAATAATTCTATTCCACGTTGAATTCCGGTGGTAATCGCTTTGGTTTCGACAAAAGTCTGCCCGTCGATTTTTATGGCGTTGGCAATTTTCGCGGCATCAGCGCGTGTATCGCGTGCGTCTTTTTTCTGTTTTGGCTTTGATGGCGCCTGGGTCGTCATGAATTGGATCTCGTAAGTTGATGGCAATTGAGAAGGTTTTTTATTTAAAATTTTATTTATATATGGAAGCTGTAATAAGTAAATACTGGTATTATAAGACAAGCATATGAGGCCAGTATCTGGCCCACTCTAATAACAATAATGTGTTTTCAGGGGATAACGGTCATTTATGAATGGTCCGGTTCTTCCCAAGGTTGCCTCTAATGTTAAAGTTTTATCGTAATACATCATTGCTATTTCTAGCATTGGTCCTGCTCAACGCGCTTATTATCTATGCTGGGGTTGTTCAGTCCAACTTGAGTGTGTCTTTGTTTCCTGGACGCGACCCTGCTTATTTGTGGCGAAGCTCTACAGAACCTGTGGTCCCTGATGGCAAAACTGAAACCAACTTATTGAGCGATGTCGGGAATATTGATTACCAATATTTTCTGGACTCCACTAAAGAGTTTCCCTACGCCCATTATTCCATGTATTTCATTGACTCTATCCAACCCTACAAACTGGTTGATTTGACGAAGTTCAGCGGTGTTTCTTTCAAAGTGATCTGCGATCCTAAAAACGTGCTTCTGTTTGTCATATTTAGTTATGACGAAAAAGTAACCGATGTTAATAACCCTGTTACTCGTCGAGTCTCATCCACAGCATTCACCTGTGACAGTAATTGGGATACGGTGACAGTTTCATTCGACCATCTGGATACACCGCATTGGTGGCTCGGTATAAATGGTTACGATTTCAGTGACAGAGGGTATCAACTTAATAAAGCCATGGGTTTTGCCTGGGTCAATTCATTACAAAGCCCGTTAGACACCATGTCGCACGTAAAGGTAACAGACGTAACACTGATAGGAAAAGATTTCCGCTTTCTTTATATGGCGGGAGTCTTAACAGTAGTGATATGGATACTATTTATTGTCTGGATATTCCGGCGTTATGTGACCATGTTAACAATTCAGCTCAAGGACAAAGTGAAGCAGGATCAACCTTTAATCGCCTATAAGAAATTATCGATTGAACCACAAAAAGATAAGGAAAAAAGTTCGGTGCTACGGTTTATGGCTACAGAATACGCGAAGCCGGAGCTAAGCCTTGAAAGTGCAGCAACTCAGCTCGGAATAAATAGGACGAAGATTAATGATATTTTAAAAGAGGAACTGGGTCTCACATTTACTGCATATCTGAACAAGTTACGTTTGACGGAAGCGGCACGATTATTATCACAAAATGATGATGCAAATGTTTCCGAAATTGCGTATCTGGTTGGGTATAACAATCCATCCTATTTTAATAAGCTTTTCAAGCTCGAATATGACTGCACGCCGAAGATGTTTAAAACCATATATAGATCAAAATAAGGCTCGGTAGCTTTAGGCAGGGTAAATTTCTCGAGCGGCTAGTATTTATATAATAAGATTTAAATGTGATTTATGTCGCGGTTTACATTTTTGTGGCGCATTTTTCATTCAATTAATTGCAAAAGTTCTTCAACTTTTATGAATTTGACAAAAACACTTTCAAATATGCAATTAACGAAAAGGTTTTCTGATTAATCTAGGCTCCAGCAGTGTGCGCTGGAATGATTTCGCAATTTCTGCGAGCAAGTTCATGACTCATCGAACCAAAAAGAATTCTAATAATTGTGTCGCTTATAGTATTGTACGATTTTTACACGCTCCAACGATAATTTTAATCATGAGCATGAATATCTTTCCTGTGTCGCACGTTTAGCCTGATAAGTTATTGGGCTTTTTTTCTTCTTTAACCTCAGTTACAACCGGAGATGATGTATGTATAACATTAATAAAACATCCACTACGCTCGCTCACGCGATCAAACGAGCCGGGTTAATTCTCGGTCTCGGCGTGGTTACAGCGGCTTATACGCAGTCAGCGGCAGCCAGCTGTACTTACACTATTGATAATGAATGGCCGTCTGGTTTCGTGGCTACCATTACCATTAAGAATGATACGTCCGCCGCAATCAGCGGTTGGAATGTGAACTGGCAATACTCTACCAACCGTTCTGCTGGTGGATGGAATGCGAACTTTTCTGGTTCCAATCCATACAGCGCTTCTAACCTTGGCTGGAATGCAAATATTCCGGTTGGCCAATCTGTTTCCTTTGGTATTCAAGGAAATAAAAATGGCGGTTCAGCAGAGCGCCCAACAATCTCTGGATCTGCGTGCGGTGGCTCAACATCTTCTGTTGCGTCAAGCTCTGTTCGCTCAAGCGTTGTATCAAGTTCTGTGCCTTCAAGCTCATCAGTTTCGTCTGTGGTCTCTTCGGTAAGATCAAGCTCATCTGTTGCATCTTCAACTAGCTCTGTAGCGAATGCATGCCCAAGCCAGGCTTCAAATGCATTCCAAACTTACGCACCGAAAATTCCGGTTGCTGTGCAAGCTGAAGATTTCGATCCTGCTGGCGTCAACGACTCAAGCACTACCAATGAAGGTGGCGCTTATCGTATGGATACCGCAGTGGATATTAAGTCAATTACCGGTGGTAATGCTGTAGGTTGGATGACTAACGGTGAGTGGTTGGAATACACCATTTTCGTGGAAACCGAAGGTGACTACGACGTAACTATTCGCTCAGGCGCTGTTGGTGATGGCCGTACTCTGAAAATTTCTCAGTGCGATACCACGTTAATTGATTCATTCGCTGTACCAAATGTTTCTACTTGGGGTGAATTCAAAACCTGGTCAGCAGGCAAAGTTCGTCTGAAACCAGGCTACCAAAAAATCCGTGTAACTGTAGGTGCTACGGACTATATGGATCTTGATTGGATTTACATCGGTACTTACACCGGTACTATTGATCCAAAAACTTCCAGCAGCTCTTCTGTTTCATCCAGCTCTGTAAGAAGTTCTTCTTCAAGCGCATCTGGCAAAAAGTTTGTGGGCAACATCACCACTGGCGGTGCAGTGCGTTCTGACTTCACTCGTTACTGGAACCAAATCACTCCAGAAAACGAAGGTAAATGGGGTTCAGTAGAAGGTACTCGCGATTCTTACAACTGGGCGCCAGTTGACCGTATTTATACCTATGCCCGCGCGAATAATATTCCAGTAAAAGCACATACATTTGTGTGGGGTGCGCAATCACCATCATGGATTAACAATTTGAGCGCTACAGAAACTGCTGCTGAAATCGAAGAGTGGATTCGCGATTACTGCACACGTTACCCAGATACCAAATACATTGACGTAGTTAACGAAGCTGTAGCAGGTCACCAGCCAGCGGGTTATGCGCAGAAAGCGTTTGGCAACAACTGGATTACACGCGTATTCCAATTGGCTCGCCAATACTGCCCTAACTCAATTCTGATTCTGAACGACTACAACAACATTCGTTGGCAGCACAATGAGTTTATTGCGCTCGCAAAAGCTCAAGGCAATTATATTGATGCTGTTGGTCTGCAAGCTCACGAGTTGAAAGGTATGACAGGAGCGCAAGTTCAAACGGCGATCGACAATATTTGGAATCAAGTGGGCAAGCCCATCTACATTTCTGAATACGATATCGGTGATACCAATGATCAAGTTCAACTGCAGAACTTCCAAGCACATTTCCCAGTGTTCTGGAATCACCCTCATGTAGTAGGTATTACCATCTGGGGTTATGTGAATGGTAGAACCTGGATCGACGGTTCTGGCTTGATTCAAGACAACGGAACGCCGCGCCCTGCAATGACATGGTTGATGAATTACATCGGTAAGTAATTCTTCAACGATTTACAAATGTGTAAAAAGGATAACGCGTAAGAAATTACGCGTTATCTTCCACCCCTCGTTTTTATTCGCGCCAAAATTGCTTTGAGGTATTTATCGTGTATAAATTATCAGCCTCAGTGAATGCTATTGCCTGCAGAAAGGTAATTTCGCATTTAGCGATATTGTTAGCGTGTTTTTTTAGTGTAGTTGCTAGTAGCGCATCATCCATTGCGCTAAAAGAAGCGAGCAATCCGGTTATCTGGGCAGATGTGCCAGATCCGTCAGTTATTCGCGTAGGCACCACCTATTACATGAGTAGCACAACCATGCACATGAGTCCTGGTGTGCCTATTATGAAATCGACTGATTTAATTAATTGGAAAATAATTAATTACGCCTACAACACTCTCGTAAATTCAAATCAATTAAATTTAGAGAATGGCCAAAATGCTTATGGCAAAGGTTCATGGGCGAGCAGTATTCGTTATGTCAACGGCATTTATTATGTAAGTACATTTTCTTACACGACCAACAAAACCTATATTTATAAAACACAAAATATAGAGCAGGGCTCTTGGAGTGTATCCATACTCGATGGTATCTATCACGATTGCTCATTATTTTTTGAAAATGGCCGAGCTTTCCTCGCTTACGGTAGCGACGATATTAAATTAATTGAATTAACGCCGGATGCATCAGCCATTAAATCGGGCGGCGTGAATCAAACTATTATTTCTAATTCTTCAGCCATTACTGGTAGCAGTTTTATTCTGAAGTCAGAAGGAACACACTTTCAAAAAATTAATGGTTTTTACTATGTTTCTTTAATTGTCTGGCCAACTGGAAAAGGGCGCACACAATTAATTTATCGTGCAAGCTCCTTAACAGGCGCTTATGAAGGGCGAATTGCGTTGCAAGATCAAGGTATAGCGCAAGGTGGTTTTATTGACACGCCCGGTGGTAATTGGTACGCATTTTTATTTAAAGACAGTGGAGCAGTAGGTCGCATTCCTTACCTCGTCCCTGTGAGTTGGCAAAGCGGATGGCCTGTGATGGGCATTAGTGGACAAACACCGCGAAAATTGAATTTCACCGTAGAGGATTCCACATTAACAGGTGTTGTCACGTCGGATGAATTTAATCAAGGCACCCAAGGTTTATCGTCATTACCGCTGCAATGGCAGTGGAATCACAACCCGGATAACAGCGGTTGGTCGTTGTTAAGTCGGCCAGGTTATTTACGCCTGACCACCAAGCGTATAGACACTACTTTTGAATATGCGCGTAACACACTTACGCAACGCACATTCGGCCCACAAAGTTCTGCACAAATTTCGATGGAAACAGCTGGCATAAAAGACGGTGATTATGCTGGCTTGGGAGCATTGCAAGCGCGATATGGATTTGTCGGTGTTACTAAATCAAATGGTAACAAAGCGATTGTAATGGTGGATAACACGTCGGGTGTACCGCAAGAAATTATCCGCATAGGGCTTTATCAAAATCGTGTTTATTTAAAAATTGAAATGGATTTTCGGAACCAAATTGATCAGGCGAAATTTTATTACAGCCTTGACGGTTCCAGTTGGACGGTGATCGGCAGTACCCTGCGCATGACTTATGACCTTAAGCATTTTATGGGCTACCGTTTTGCGCTGTTTAATTATGCGAGTCAGTCTTCGGGTGGTTACGTCGATTTCGATTACTACCGCTTGGCAGAATAAAAAATTTAAAGCTCGTTGCAAGTGAAATTATTTTTCGATCTCACATTAGCCCGGTAGGTCTACGGGCTCTTTTTAACTACATTAACGGAGAGTCTTATGTATAACATCCATAAAACATTTGATGCGTTAGTCAACGCCATCAAACGGACAAGTCCGATTTGCGTTGCTGCAATGGCAATTTATTCGCACTCGGCGTCCGCAAGTTGTACTTACACTGTAGATAGTGAATGGCCTAGTGGTTTCACTGCAAGTATTACTATCAAGAACGATACATCTGCAGCTATTAACGGTTGGAGTGTGAATTGGCAGTACTCCACAAATCGTTCTACTGGTGGATGGAATGCAAATTTCTCTGGTTCAAATCCATACAGCGCGACTAACCTGGGTTGGAATGCGAGTATTCCGGTAGGCCAATCTGTTTCTTTCGGCGTTCAAGGAAATAAAAATGGGGGCTCAGCTGAGCGTCCAACTATTTCTGGCACCGCTTGTGGTAATGGCACAACGTCATCCGTGAGTTCTGTGCGCTCAAGTATAGCGTCAAGCTCTGTAGTGCCAAGTTCTGCCGTTGCAAGTTCGGTGCGTTCATCAGTTCCTTCATCTTCATCGGTAAGATCAAGCTCATCGGTTGCTTCTTCAGTTAGCTCTGTAGCGAACGCATGCCCAAGTGAACCTTCAAATGCATTCCAAACTTATGCACCGAAAATTCCGGTGGCCGTTCAAGCAGAAGATTTTGATCCTGCTGGTTACAATGACTCAAGCACTACCAATGAAGGTGGCGCATACCGTGCCGATACTGCTGTAGATGTAAAATCAATTAGCGGCGGTTATGCGGTAGGTTGGGCGACTGCAGGTGAGTGGTTGGAATACACAATTTTCGTAGAAACTGAAGGTGACTACGATGTGACTATTCGTTCTGGCGCAGTAGGTGACGGTCGCACGTTGAAAATTTCTCAATGCAACACGACATTGATTGATTCTTTCGCTGTTCCGAATGTTTCAGCGTGGGGTGAATTTAAAACCTGGTCTGCTGGAAAAGTTCGTCTTAAGCCAGGCTACCAAAAAATTCGTGTCACTGTAGGCGCTACGGATTATTTGGATATTGATTGGATTCATATCGGTACTTATACCGGAACACTTGATCCTAAGTCATCCAGCAGTTCGTCTAGAAGCAGTACCTCTAGCGCTACCTCCAGCTCGCAATCTGCAGTGTGTGATTTGAAAGCTCCATTGAAGTGGGTATCTTCCGGACCAATCATCAGCCCGAAGAATTCAGGCTGGAAATCAATTAAAGATCCATCAATTGTGAAATATAACGGTCAGTACCACGTGTACGCGACTTACTACGATACCTCCTATAAATCTATGTACACCAGTTTCACCGATTGGAGCAGTGCACCAAACGCGCAGCACATTTCAATGAATGGAACTACCGTTGGTAACGCTGTTGCGCCACAAGTGTTTTATTTCCGTCCGCACAATAAATGGTATTTGATTACTCAGTGGGGCGGTGCTTATGCAACGACTGATGACATCAGTAGACCTAACTGGTCTGCGAAAAAGAAATTACTGCAAAACGAGCCCGCAAACTCGTTGGACTTCTGGGTTATCTGTAACGACACCCACTGCTACTTATATTTCTCGCGCGACGACGGTGTTCTATATGTTTCCAAAACTACTATTGGCAACTTCCCCAACTTCTCGGGCTCCTCAATCGTTATGGAAGATCATCGTGGTAATGGCAACCAATATTTGTTTGAAGCACCTAATGTTTATAAGTTAGATGGTCAAAATAAATATTTGTTGATGGTTGAGGCCTATCCAAGTGGTCCACGCATGTTCCGCTCATGGACATCAAGCAGTTTGGATGGTCCATGGACAGCGCTTGCAGACACTGACTCTAATCCGTTCGCCGGCAATAACAACGTTACATGGCCGGGTGGTAAATGGGCTGACGGTATTAGCCATGGTGAGTTGATTCGTTCAGGGTACGACGAGAGATTGACGATCGATCCTTGCAACCTCGAGTTCCTCTACCAAGGTCAAGCAGGCACTAGCTCAGAATACAACACGATTCCTTACAAACTGGGTGTGTTAAAGCTTCAAAGATAATTGTTGTTGAACCGAACAGAGAATTGAAACTCTATTCGGTTTTATCAAGCGCCTTTTCACAAAAATACTTCGGTAAACAGGCGCTTGATATTTTGCTTATCTGATTTCAACGTAAAATTTTTTCTACATCACTACACAAAAATTTGCATTTCCTCGCCAATTTTCTTCCGCATATCCATTAATTTAATCGCCGTTGCGTGTTGTTGTTTATCTTCTTCCGTTTGCGGAATCCATTCCGGTACTTTTACTTTAATTCCCGATTCGTCAACAGCTACCATGATAACAATACATTGCGTTGTTAAATGTCGGGCTAGGGATTTTGGATCGCATGCATTTACTTCTATCGCAATGTGCATCGAAGATGTGCCGGTATAAATAATTTTTGCAGCCACTTCTACCAAATTGCCAACATGAATCGGTGAGACAAATCGAATTCCGCCGGCGTAAACAGTTACACAATAGCGGCTACTCCACCCTGCAGCACAGGCGTAAGCGGCAAGGTCAATCCATTTCATCACCGCGCCGCCATGAACCTTTCCGCCGAAATTCACATCCTGGGGTTCAGCTAAAAAACGTAAAGTAATATCGCGCTGTGGGTTACTCATGTTTAACCTCTCAAATAGCTGCGAATATCGAAGTCGCGCTACTATTTTTATTTTGCATTTTGTGAAATCACACGAGGCTCTGCTACAGGTACGAGCTTTCCATCGCGTAGTTGAATTGCTTGTGTTGCGCCCATGCTTGGCCAGATTTTTAAATCATGTCCTTTTTGCTTTAGAGATTCTTTCAGCGCCTCAGGCATCGCGGCTTCCACAAATAATTGATTTGGATTCCATTGCTGGTGAATGCGCGGTTGTGCCATCGCTTGTTCCGCAGTTGCACCGTCATTCAATGTATATAAAAGGGTTTGCACAACCTGTGAAATAATTGTCGGTCCACCAGCTGCACCCACCGTCATGACAGGTTTACCATCTTTGAATACAAGAGTGGGGCTCATGCTGGAGAGAGGGCGCTTTCCTGGCTGCACAGAATTCGCATCTGAACCCACCAAACCAAACGCATTTTGCACACCGACCTGCGCAGAAAAATCATCCATTTGATTATTCATTACGACACCAGTGCCAGGAATAACAACCTTGCTTCCAAAACTTGTGTTGACCGTTGAGGTAATCGCCACCCAATTTCCTGCCATGTCTGCAGCAGCAATATGCGTAGTATGTTTATTCTTTAGCGCTTCTATATCAATTTCAGGATTTCCAAAACTAATATTTGATGCCGCTTTGTCCAGGCTAATTTTTGCAGCAATTGTTTTTGCATATTCTTTATCTGTCAGGCCCGCAGGAATAGCAGTAAAGTCACCATCGCCTAACCACTGGGCGCGATCTGCGAACGCAAATTTCATTGCTTCTGCAATTAAATGATAACGTTCTGCGGGCGTTGCTTTTTGTAGATCAAATTGTTCAAGGATATTTAATATCTGGGCAACATGAGTGCCACCGGAGCTGGGAGGAGGAAAACCATAGATCGTGTAACCTGCGAATTCCGACACAACAGGTTTGCGCATTTTAATTTGGTAATTTGCAAAATCTTTTTTATTGATCACACCTCCATTGGCTTTCATCCATCGAGCTGCCTTGGTTGCGAAGTCCCCTCGGTAAAAATAATTCGGTCCTTGCTTTGCGATTGCACGATAAGTTGCAGCAAGATCTTTTTGCTGTAGAACTGTTTTTGCGGGCAAAGGTTTGCTGTCATTATCTAAAAAAATCGCTGCACTTGCCGGAAATTGTGCCAGCTTACTGCTGGTAGAGGCGAGGCGTTCAGCCAATGTTTTAGAAATTGGAAATCCTGCCTCTGCCAAATTTGCTGCAGGTAATACAACATCACTGAATTTTAATGCGCCGCCTAATTGTTGTAGTTTATGCAAGGCCATTACTGACCCTGGAATTCCAATTGCCAAAGCACCGGTTCGGCTCAGTTCCGCATTTGCTTTGCCGTTTTGCAGGAACATATCGCGATTGGCACCTTCGGGAGCCATTTCGCGCCCGTCAATTGCATAAATATTTCCATTTGCTAAACGAACTAAAATAAAACAGCCACCGCCAATTCCAGAGTTCTGTCCGTCCACCACGCCTAAGGTGAAAGCTGCGGCTATTGATGCATCAACGGCATTTCCGCCACGTGCGATCACATCCATTGCTATACCGCTGGCGTAGGGATTCACCGTTGCAATTGCGACTTTATTATCGGCACTCACGCGTGCATAGGTATTTGGTTGCGTTTGTTCTTCAGCGTAAATAAATTGCGAAAAGCTAAGCGTAATTAAAAGGAATAACCAGGTTTTCATATTAATTCCCATGATTTTTTAAAGCAGAAATAAAACGGCGCAGAAAATAAAGAGGCGAGGTCGCCTCTTTATTCAATGGCTAAACTGTCGAACTACTATTAACTAATAGCTTCATTTTAAATTGAAGTTAAATAAAACAGTTTTATTTTTTAGCAGAAGGCTTAACAAACTTTAATGTCATACGATCACTTTCACCGATAGCAGCATATTTCGCTCGGTCTTCGTCTTTATTAGCAAAGGATGGAGGTAAGGCCCAAACACCGTTCTTATGATCAGCAGTGTCCTTTGGGTTGGCATTAACTTCAGATTTTCCCGCCAGTTTGAATCCCGCTTTTTCAGCAAGCCCAATTACATAAGCTTCATGCAGATAACCAGAGCTTGGATTAACTGCTTTATCAGCAGGCAATCTATGATCAACTACCCCGAAAACACCGCCCGGCTTTAGTGAGTCATAAACTTGTTTGAGCGCTGGTTTAATTTTTTCTTCATCTCCACTTACCCAGTTGTGAAAATTACGAAAGGTAAGAACCATATCAACACTGTTTGGCTCCGCGAACTTATATTTATTGCCAGGTTCAAAAATACCAACTTTTACTTTGTCATAAACGTCGGGAGTCGCATCCAATTTTTGACGAAATTTTGCAGCGCCATTGCGAGAATATTCACTGCTTGATTCAGGATCGCCACCCGCCGCAATTAAAGTTCCCTTGTTACGTAAATAGGGAGCAAGAATTTCAGTGTACCAGCCACCGCCAGGCGATAATTCAACAACAGTCATGGTGGGTTTTATGCCAAAGAAAGTAAGTGTTTCATACGGATGGCGCGCTTTGTCACGAGTAACATTATCCACACTGCGATGTGGGCTTGCGATCGCAGTTTTTAATGCATCGTCTGCATACACCGGTAAAATAAAACAAGATGCTAAGGCCGCGCTTATTAAAAAACGTTTCATAGTGTTTACCTTTTAGCGAATAAATAGGTGGAAGTTAAAAAAGATGTGTGATTTGTAATACGATTATTCCAGGTGCTGTTGTCAGGGTACAGTAAGTTACTAATACGGGCAGCATATTTTTTCCTAATAAATGTTAAAAACTATTAGAAGTTAGCGGAACTTTTGTCAGACTGGCATTCCATTGCTCTTTTACGTTTAAACAGCTAGCCAGCTGGTGCCATTGAAGTGTCCCGGAGTTCGCCGCATTACATCAGATATTTTTAGTGTTGTTGCATTTAGAAGCGCTGATATTAAAAGCTACCGATTCTTCGGTCGGGCAGAATTAGTCCTATAGTAAAATAACACTGTCTTCTCTCAGTATCTTGCCAACTCGTTTCCAAATTTCGCTCGTTAATAATTGAGTCTAATTGTATTCAGCCAATATTCATGCGCCTTGACTTATTTATGGGTTATTAAATTTTCCAGTTGCACGAATTCATTCCGGTCGGAGAATTTAATTAACGTCTTCTGTTGTTGAGTAGCTTTGAAATCGCTTATTGATTTTTAGTAATCTCGGCACAGAAAAGTCGTTCGGTATGAAGTAAATTGGCACTTGGAAATTTTTGAGTAAATCATATGCGTAAACTTCTTGTCTTACTTTCCTTCTTGTCCGCAATGAGCGTGAACGCGGCTGATGTTAGTATCAGTATCGGCTCGCCTAATTTGCAGATCGGTGTAAATGTTCGAGAGTATCCAGATTTAGTTCCCATCCGCGGGTATCCGGTCTATTACGCACCGCATATGGATTCCAATTATTTTTTCTACGATGGTCTCTACTGGGTTTATTCAGATGATTCCTGGTACGCCAGTTCTTGGTACAACGGCCCGTGGAGTTATGTAGACCCTTATGTGGTGCCTGTGTATGTGTTGCGCGTACCTGTGCGCTACTACCGTCGTCCGCCTGCTTACTTCCACGGCTGGGCTAGAGACTCCGCCCCGCACTGGCATGATCATTGGGGACGTGACTGGCATCACCGCCGTGACGGCTGGGATAGATGGGACCGTCGTAATGTACCCAAGCCGCCGCCACTGCCAACTTATCAGCGTCGCTATGGAGGTGATCGCTATCCTGACGCTCATCGTCAGCGTGAATTACAGCAGCGCAATTACCACTACCAACCACGCAACCAAGTAGTAGCTGATCATTACCGAAACGAACATCGTAATGAGCAGCGCCGCGATCAAGGTAAAGATAGAGAGTGGAGAGATGATCGTCGTCAACGGGACAACCATGAACAGCAACGCAGACGCGAAGACCAGCAACGTCAAGACGAGCGCCGTCATCAGCAGCAGCGCGAACAAGATCAGCGTCAACAAGAGCAGAGAAATAGACAGCAAGATCAGAAGAATCGTGAGCAGGAACAACGGCATCGCGAACAGGAGCAACGCCAGCAAGAACAGCGTCGTCAGCACCAGCAACAACAGGAGCGGCAACAACGAGTGAGCCACCAGGCAGACCAACAGCGTCATCAAGCAGATCAGCGTCGTAATCAGGAAGATCAACGTCGCCAACAAGACAATCAACGTCGCCACAAAAATGAGCGCAGGCAGCAGGATCAACAGCGTCAACAGGCTGATCAACGGAGACAGCAAGACGATCAACGTCGCCAGGAAGATCAGCGTCGTCAGGAAGATCAACGCAGACAGCAGGATGACCAAAAGCGCCAACAAGCTGATCAGCAACGGAAGCAGGAGCAGCAACCGCGGAACGATCAAAATCGTCAAAATGGCGATGGGAAAGATCGGTCACGTGATCGCGATGGTCAACGCCGTGAAAGACCAGATAATCAACGGTAAAGCAATAAAAAAAGCCAGTTGGAATCCAGCTGGCTTTGTTCGTTTAGAGCTGAGAAAATTTAAGGCGTTACAGCTTCTTGTTTTGCCGCTAACTCTTCCTCAATAAAATTTAAGGCTTCATCAATCAGTAGCAACATTGCATGTTTGGCGCGTTCCGGATTGCGATTTTTAATCGCGTTAAAGACTTTCGCGTGATCCTCCACTATGCCTTCATGGTTGCCTTTCATTGGGCTGGTATGGCTAATACTTACGCGTAACGCAGTGTGAATAAAATCGCGCAGGCGGATATAAAAGCGGTTATTGCTTGCGAATAAGATGCTCACGTGGAAGGCGATGTCCGCTTCTAAATCTTCTTCCGTGTTGTCTTCAGCGTTCGTCATGCGCTGTAGCGCGTTCTCAATTGCATCAAGCTGCTCCTGGGTCGCATATCGAGCTGCTAGAGCAGCCGCTTCAGGCTCGATAGCGATGCGCATTTGCAAAAATTCTTTCAGCACTTTCATCGACGGTCTGCTTTCCAGCGACCAGCTCAACAAATCTGGGTCAAAAATATTCCATTCCTGCTCTGGTTGCACGCGAATTCCCTGGCGCGGCTTGCTGGATATTAAACCTTTCGCGGAAAGCATTTTTACCGCCTCACGCACAGCACTACGGCTCACCCCAAATTTATCACAAAGCTCTGCTTCTGTAGGTAATCCATTCAGATTGTACTCTCCGCAGATAATAGCTTTTCCAAGTTCTTGAACCATGCGATGAGATAAATTGAAGTTGCGGTCAAGTAAGGTCATTGTTGCGATCCGGAGTGAAAATAAAAGTGGCTGAAGATTAACGATTTATGGTCGAGAATACAATCTGAGCCAATCAAAGCGCCAGTTACAAAAAGTGACCAAGTTGCGCCAATAACTTCATCGTTATCTAATTATCGCTAGGGATGCAGCCTTAATTATCATGCAATATAATTGGTGATTTTCAGGCTTTAACGAGAATAGGTAATTGCCTTGTACGGGTGATAGCTCGGTCTATTCACTAAAGCGTGGCTTTTAAAGAATGGTGGGCGGAATCTTTGTGAATTCATTTGTTAAGATTTATTGCTTTTTTCGTCGGTCTGTTAATATTGTAATACAATAAAGGCTGAGCGATTTTAGCAAAAAATTAGTTCTGATTTTCTCGGCGGTAATTTTAAAAGTTTTCTTAAATGCGCTATCGTGAACGATCTAAAATATCGCACATCACCGCAGCGCGTTCCATTTGAGTGATTATGTTAAGATATGACATTAGTCAATCAAGCACTTTAGGTAACAAGTTAACGAATTACCCAGCTATGAAGTTAGTCGGGACTGCGCGTAAAGATAAAATAAGATTAGTGTTTTAGGGTGAATCAGAAGTGGTTCTATCCAGTTATCAGGTCGATAGTGACTGGATACAGATTTTCTAAGAAAGACCTAATCATATGCTACAAACATCTCTCTACCACATAAAAATTTCAAATAACTTTTTACGTCATCTATTAATAAAAACAGACGAAAATAATTCGATATTACGCCGCTTTTTTGGCGAGATACATTGACTTTATCTTGTCATAGTGAATAATATTATCATACAAAATAAGGCATCTACATGAGATGCTGAAATAATTATGGTGACCTGATGACCTCTTATGCTTTAGGCCTTGATTACGGCACGGATTCGGTTCGTGCCCTCTTGGTGGACGCCCTAACGGGAAATGAAGTTGCAAGTAATGTTGTGTACTACCCGCGGTGGAAAAAAGGTCTGTATTCGGCGCCAGCCAAAGATCAATTCCGCCAACATCCATTAGATTATCTTGAGAGTCTGGAGCAAGTTGTCCAGGGGCTATGGGTAGCAGCGCCTGCTGGTGCGGCAGCGCAAGTTGTAGGAATCGCGTTTGACACGACAGGTTCAACACCCATAGCAGTAGATGGCGAAGGTATGGCTTTGGCTTTAAAACCGGAGTTTGCAGAAAACCCGAACGCTATGTTTGTTTTATGGAAGGACCATACCGCAATCAAAGAAGCGCAAGAAATTACGGCTGCCGCTAATTTGGCTTCTGAAAACTATCTGAAATATGAAGGCGGAATTTATTCCTCTGAATGGTTCTGGGCTAAAACTTTACATGTTTTGCGTGAGGACGCGGATGTCGCGAAAGCCGCCTATCTTTGGGTTGAACATTGTGACTGGATGTCTGCGGTTATCACTGGAACCACTCATCCAAGCAAGTTGCGCATGGGGCGCTGCGCCACTGGTCATAAACTTATGTGGCATGAGAGCTGGGGTGGTTATCCACCTAATGATTTTTTTGCGGGTATTGATCCTTTGCTTAATGGCTTGCGCGACCGTTTGCCAGCAGAGACATTTACCTCTGATCAACCGTGCGGTTTTCTAACTTCAGATTGGGCTGCGTTATTAGGTTTGCCCGTGGGTACACCTGTCAGCTTTAGCGCTTTCGACTGCCACATGGGCGCTGTTGCAGCCAATGTTAAGCCTGGTGTATTGACCAAAATTATGGGTACATCCACCTGCGACATTACGGTGGCAAGTTATGAAGATATAGGTAGCAAATGCATTAGAGGCATTTGTGGTCAAGTTGATGGCTCAGTAACGCCTGGTTTAGTTGGCCTTGAAGCTGGCCAATCGGCATTTGGTGATCTTTATGCTTGGTTCCGCAACCTTGTTAATTGGCCAGTGGCGAATTTGCTAAGTTCATCAACACTTGTGGATGAAACCACCAAAGCCAAACTCATTGAAGAAATCGAAGAAAAAACCTTGGTTGCTTTGAGTGCTGCTGCAAGCAAACTTGCTATAGGTGAAGCGGGTATTACTGCAACCGATTGGGTGAATGGCCGCCGCACGCCCGATGCAGATCAATCTGTTGCCATGGTCATCGCCGGTTTGAAGATGGGTAGTGAGGCACCACAAATTTTTCGCGGTTTGGTTGAAGCAACTGCCTATGGCGCACGTGCAATTATCGAGCGCTTTAAAGAAGAAGGTGTGGCCATAACCTCAGTAGTCGCTATTGGTGGAATTTCCAAAAAATCCGATTTCGTTATGCAGACGTGTGCAGATGTTTGGAATTGTCCGATTGAAGTATTGGAAAGCGAGCAAAGCTGTGCCTTGGGCGCTGCAATTTTCGCGGCAGTTGTCGGTGGTGTTTATCCAGATGTTGCAAGTGCACAGAAAGTCATGGCCTCCACAGTGTGCAAAACTTATAAGCCAAACATTCAATCGGCAGCTGCTTACGAAGGTTTGTACCAACAATATCTCAAGCTTGCTGCATTCGAAAATGCAGGCGGTGTTGGGGGTGTGAATTAATGAGTTATCTTGAATTAAAGCGTGAAGTTTACGAAGCAAATATGGAATTGCAGCGCCGCAATCTAGTGGTTTATACCTGGGGCAATGTTTCGCAAATTGATCGCGCAAAAAGTGTTGTAGCTATTAAGCCAAGTGGTGTTGCTTATGAAAAGTTAACACCGGATGATATTGTGATTGTAGATTTGGAAAACACGATTGTTGAAGGGAGAATGCGTCCTTCATCTGATACCAAAACCCATACCCATCTCTACAGGCACTTCGAAAATATTGGCGGCGTAACTCACACTCACTCCACTTATGCAACCGCTTGGGCACAAACTCAACAGGCGATTCCGTGCTACGGTACCACCCATGCAGATTATGCCTACGGTGAAATACCTTGCACGGCAGTCATGAGCGACGCGCAAATTGAACGCGATTATGAAGAAGAGACCGGAGTGCAAATTACGGATTGTTTTAAAACTCGCGATCCAAAAGAAGTGCCTATGGTGATTGTGGCAGGGCACGCTCCTTTTACCTGGGGCAAGAGCGGTGCCGATGCGGTTTATCATGCAGTTATTCTTGAAGAAATTGCGCGCATGGCCTATCTAACGAAGACACTGCAGCAAAACACGCCTGCATTGAAGCAGGGCATTATTGATAAACATTATTTGCGTAAACACGGTAAGAACGCCTACTACGGACAGAAATAAATTAGCAATTCATTAAGTAATGCGTTGCTTGCAAACGATTTGAATACACAGCAGTTTTTTAGAGGAATATTTACATGAAAATTTACGGCGACAAAGAAGTTTGGCTAGTTACCGGTTCGCAACATTTGTATGGCCCAGGCGTACTCAAACAAGTCGCTGAAAATAGCCAAAAAATTGCTGCGGGTTTGACAGAGTCTGACAAGATTTCTATTAAAATCATTGCGAAAGACACGGTGAAATCTCCCGGCGAAATTTTGGCAGTGTGCCAAGCGGCAAATAGCAATCCAGATTGCGTTGGTTTAATTTTGTGGATGCACACTTTCTCTCCCGCAAAAATGTGGATTGCCGGTTTGCGCGCTTTGAGCAAGCCTTATATGCATTTACATACCCAATTTAATGCGGAGTTACCATTCGCAGAAATCAATATGAATTTTATGAACCTTAACCAAAGTGCGCATGGCGATCGTGAGTTCGGCCACATAAGCACGCGTTTGCGTCAGGAGCGCAAAGTGGTCGTAGGGCACTGGTCAACTGAGTCAGTTCAGAAACAAATTGATAGCTGGTGCCGCGTTGCTATGGGTTGGCATGCGAGCCAGAATTTAAAAGTAGCGCGCTTCGGCGACAATATGCGTCAAGTTGCCGTGACTGATGGCGATAAAGTCTCCGCGCAAATTACGTTCGGTTACGAAGTGCATGCATACGGTTTGGGTGATTTGCAAAAAGTGGTTGATTCCATCACCGATGAGCAAGTTGATTCGCAAATTGCCATCTACAAAAAAGAATACGATGTATCGCCAGCTATTTTCGACGATGAACATCAATTCCAAATGCTGAAAAATGAAGCGCGCCTTGAATTAGGTATGCTGAAATTTTTAACCGACGGTGGCTTCGGTGCGTTCACCAACTGTTTTGAAAATTTGACAGGTTTAACCAATCTTCCAGGGTTGGCAACACAGCGTTTGATGGCTGCCGGTTTTGGTTATGGTGGTGAAGGCGATTGGAAAACGGCTGCAATGGTTCATATCTGTAAAGTTATTTCTAAAGGTCGGGAAGGTGGCTCCTCCTTTATGGAAGATTACACTTATCACTTTGGTGGTACAGATCAAGTTCTTGGTGCGCACATGTTAGAGGTTTGTCCTTCAATCGCAGCGGCCAAACCAAAACTTGAAGTGCATTTGCACACCATCGGCTGCCGTAATGATATCGCGCGTTTGATATTTACCGGAAAAGCCGGTTCTGCTTTGTGTATTTCATTAATCGATATAGGTACGCGCTTCCGCGTCATCGTCAACGAAGTTGACACTGTGACTCCTGCGCAAGAATTACCTAAGTTGCCAGTTGCAAAAGCTTTGTGGGAGCCGCGCCCCAATCTCGAAATTTCAGCAGCATCCTGGATACAAGCTGGCGGTGCGCACCACAGTGCTTACACTCAAGGTGTAACTGCTGATGAAATTGTGGATTACGCGGAAATAGCGGGGATTGAAGCGGTTGTTATTGATGCAAATACCACCGTGCGCGCCTTCAAAACCGAGTTGCGCCACAACGCGGCTTATTATCATTTGAAAGATGGGGTATAAAAACTTTCAATTTAGGTTTTTAAATTCTAATTAGTGACCGCCATATCATCAATTAAGAAAATTTGTATGCGTCTTTTGTATTCCAACTTGTAAGTATGCAATTTTGAACTGTAATGTAATAGGCAAGAGCAAGACGTAGTACATCAAAACGGTGAGAGAACCGATAAGAAATAATAAAGCGGCAGAGGTTTTGCCGCTTTTTTTAATGCCGGTATTAGCGGTTTTTAACCAGTACGAAATAATAATTAAACAGTCTTGAATAATTTTTTTTTAGAGTTGTATTAATTTTATATGGGATAACATTTTGAAGACAAAACATCGTCTTTAATAAGTTATTACACTCACGTTTTTTTTGCGGTATATTCGCATTGTCGTATTAGTTAAAGTTAGTTAAAAGATCGTCGTCTAATCGAACCTTTGCTTCTGGTTTTGTCTATACACTATCATTCGTTGAATGAGGTTCCTCTGTAATTGCGACATTCTTTTTATATTCCCCGTTTTACTTTCACGAAGCTGTTTTTTATAAATAATAATTGGAGAAAATGATGCACCTAAAACATTTAACATTAGCTGTGTGTGTTGCCATGGGTTGCGCGCAAATGGCCTATGCTCAAACATCTGCTGCGCCTGCTACTCAAAAGGCTGCAGAGGTCACCAAAACTGTTGCGCAATTAAATTTCTCTGAATCACCCTTCGGAAAATTACCGACAGGTGAAGCTACCACCTTGTATACGTTTACCAACGCAAATGGCGTGGTCGTTAAAGTGACTAATTATGGTGGCATCATCACCGCTATTAATACACCTGATAAGAACGGGAAGATGGGTGATATTGTTTTAGGTTTTGATAACGTTACTGGCTATCTGGAAAACAAATCCTATTTTGGTGCCTTGATTGGTCGTTACGGTAATCGTATTGATAAAGGTCAATTTTCAATTGATGGCAAAAAATACCAATTAGATATTAACGACGGCAAGAATCATTTGCACGGCGGCGCCAAAGGTTTTTGGTCAGTGTTGTGGGATGCAAAGCCATTTAAATCAGAAACGTCCGTGGGCGTGACATTGACGCACACCAGCCCCGATGGTGAAGGCGGTTATCCAGGTAATTTAAAAGTGTCCGTGGTTTATGAACTTACTAACAGCAATGAATTAACCGTTAGATACAACGCAACAACGGACAAACCAACGCATTTGAATATGACTCATCACCCCTATTTCAATTTGGCAGGTAAGGGAAGTATTTTGGATCAGGAGTTGTACATCAATGCGAGTCGCTACACACCTGTCGATAGCGGTTTGATTCCAACAGGCGAAATTGCCGAGGTTGCTGGGACGCCGTTTGACTTCACTACATCACATGCCATCGGAAAAATGATTGGACAGAAAAATGATCAATTAAAAAATGGCGGCGGATATGATCACAACTATGTGCTCAATAAAAAGTCTGACAACGAGTGGGGCTTGGACGCGCGCTTCTCAGACCCGGTTTCTGGCCGTGTGTTAGAAGTTTATTCAGATGAACCAGGTATTCAGTTCTACAGCGGAAATTTCCTCACTGGAAAAGTGGTTGGCAAAGGTGTGACATTTGAAAATCGCGGGGCAATTTGTTTAGAGCCGCAACATTATCCTGATACACCTAACAAACCTAACTTCCCAACCACCTTGGTAAAACCAGGCACAGAGTACAACAGTAAAATAGGCTTCAAGTTTTTGGTTAATAAGTAATAAGTTGTTGAGCTAATTTAGACAGAATCTCGTTTTAGCCGTCCCTAATAGGGACGGCTTTTTCATTTTAAGCGCAGATCTAAACACCTATTTAAATTATGAATCCATATCCACCCATGTGGAATCATCTAGCATCTACCTGTCATCCGAGTACTTCAAAATCAACTACTTTAAAAACCTACATTGGTTTTTTAATGATAAGCAGAAGCAGCTTATTTCTTCGGCCTCTTGGCTAAAAGAAAAATATGTTAATTTTTATCAAAATGGTAAATCAGCTGTAAGCACTTACGGCAATAAAATAGTTTTTCAGGATGTCCATTCTATTATTGGAAACGGCTCCAGAAAAATGGGAACTAGAAGGGACCACCTAATACTTCACTTTCCTTGCGCTAGATTTTCTGACTTTATTAAAAAGTATTTAAGGTTAGGAAACTTTTCGGATACGTGGCAGGGAAGTCGAAGGGCAGGAAGATTCATTGACGAAATCCACCTAGAATCGAGAGATTTTTTTAAAGAGAATAAAAATGACAAGGAAGCTTTGCTAGCATTCTTTATTAAAAACTTTACTTTGCAAGAGCCAAATATTAAACAGTTGATTGAGCTCAATCTGCTCCAACGAATCAATTTTCATACTGAAATTCTGAATAACACTCTTACCTAACTTCATGAATAACTAGGCGCCATGAAACTGGCGTGACTCAGCCCTCAGTGGATGCGCTAAAAGAATTGCCATCCGTGTACATACAACATCAATTCACTATAGTCGCAGAAGATAATACGCGACCTAATAGATGTGAGATTGCATTTGACGCGGCATCCCTAATGTCCGACAAAGAGAAAAATGTGAAAATGCTGCTTAAGATAAGCATTGCTAAATATCAAACAAAATAATTAGCGGTGTTAGCAGCCAAATGAAAATATTTTTTGAACCATTCAAATGATCACAACGGTCCAGAACATAAATATTACGCATCACTTTTATTTCAAGATGAAGTTTTTCCGAGCACTCAAAAGCATCAGAAAAGCTGAGGAAATATTTTTACCCCGGGTATCAGATATGCTTTGGTCTACCTCGCGCCATCTGGCCGACTTTAATACCATACTTCTCATCAATCAGCTGCACGAAAAACTCGTCACCCAGGGGCTGACACTAATGAATGGATTTTCGTAACCTATGTAGATTTTCCGCCTCAATTTGATATCGAAATAATTCGCGATAAGCAAAACATCGAGTCAACTTATCCTCCCCTAACTCCACATACTCAGTATGCAGCTCTATCCACCCCGCATCCCCCCACGCATTCGCATGATAGCTTGTCCACTTATATTCTTCCGGTTTTTGAACCATCCCAGCGCGCACAGGATTTAATTCAATATATCGATAACAAGTTAATAAGTATTTTTAAGACTCAATCAAGCTGGATTTATGCCGCCCTTCCCACAATGTTCCGGTGCGCTTGTATTTTTTATTAATGTATTGGGCATATCGACTACCTACTTGCTTCATTAATGATGATATGGCGTCGTCTTCATTAGGAGTGACCAAAAAATGAATGTGATTGGTCATAAGACAATAGGAATGAACTGAAACCTCAAACTTTTTCGATAGCTCCTGCCATAGCTCCAAATAGAACTGATAGTTCTCTATCTCGATGAAGCAGGGTTCGCGATTATTACCACGTTGAACAATATGATGTGGTTGACCTGAAATGTAGTGACGCGCTCGTCTTGGCATTGCAGCATTCCTTCGCTGTATTGTGAAGAGTTTCTAGATTACTAAAAAACTACTAGAAACAGAAGTTGATCAAAAAATATATCCTCCGTCCCCTTTTTCATTAGGAACCCTGAACTCAACAACATCTGGATTCAAATGCATCATTCCTCCAGATTCAATAGCATCTGCTTTTGACGTTGTCATATAGAAGCCATCGCCAAAATCATTAAGAGGTTTGGTTCTTGATAGATCTATTCCGTTGAGGCGTATTTGACTCGCATATTCGGGAGAGGTGCCATGATAAAAAGTAGCGAAATCATCAACACTGTTTGTAGCAACAAAAAGCCCAACATGTTTCGTGTTGGGCTTTTTGTTTTAATTATCACTTCTTGCAAAATCTACTTGTTATTTTTCCGCGTGATTTCCGTTTGTTTTAAATCACTATCGATATGGAAAATAAATTCCACATCGTCTTTAAAATCAACCACAAATGGAATTGTAAGGGATTCTAATTGTTTAATTTCAAAAAATACAAATTGAGCAATTAGCATGGCATCATTCTTTAATCTGCTCCCTTCTGAGGATAAGGCAACATATTCCTTAAGAATGCCACTTTTCCCATTCAAATCTATTGCAAAGTGCGCTGGCATTGATTCTGAGCGAGACGTTCCCAACCTAATATAACTGTAGTGCTTCAGCTGGTTTACTAAGCCGTCGATCTCAGCTTCTGACAACATTTTTGTATCTAAATTTTTAACAAGCACTCCATTCGAAACAACCCAACAGACGGAGGAATTATTTAGCCCTTGCTTAAGGTTGTCCCAAGCTTTTATATCCCTAATAGGATCAATAGGTATGTACATGTTAGTTACCTCCCGTTGTATTTGGTTTGCTACCGTAAGGGCGCTGATAGTACCTATCAACAATGGTGCTTTTTTCGTTTAAATAATTTTCAATAAGAGTTCGTCTAGCACCCTGATCATTAATAGATTTAGCAGTATTAATTTCATTTAGATATTGCCTTCTTTCCGTTTGAATAATTAATTCAGGTTTTTGGAAATATTCAATGTATCTAGGAGAGCCAAGCGCTTTGTGATCTAAGAAATGGCCGTACTCGTGTCTCAAAGCTGAAATCGAAAACTCATTCGGCAAAAGAATTTCATTACCTAGAAGGCCACCTGATGTATTTGGTGAAAATGCGATAGAACCATCCCCATACTTGATAGCTACATTGTTAGCCTCAAGATCGCCCATTATTGCTCTGTATTCTTGTGGATGGCTAAGCTGTGCAGGCCCCATTGAATCCAACAGAGGGTCTGCTTTTGAATTAAATTTCAAACTGTTTGTAGCCCCAGATCTACCAAGGTGCGCCAGGCCTGTTTTGGCTAGAGAAGCACCTCCAAGGCCAATTGATGCTACATCAAAGCCTTGTTTGAGTAATGGGTCATTTGCACCTGCATAAAAATCCCCGCCCTGTGGCATCATCCCATAAAGCTGTTTATTCACAGACGAAGAAACTAACGCACCTCGTTGCGTATCAACTGGCCGATAATCATATGGCGACCCATTCATTGATGCCAACATGCCAAGTGTCGAAGAAAGGCCATCAGCAGCCCATCCAACTGCAGCGCCGGCAGCTTTTGTCGGATTCGAAAATAATGTATCGAAGACGTGATCTACCGGATCGATAACATTTCTTTCAAACCATCCGGCGCGACGTCCAGATCCCGTTATTATAATTTCCTCAATACCGTCTGCCCCAATGATTCTATCTTCATTAGATGTGGTTAACGCGATAGGTTCCGACACTGAATCTCTTACAGACAATGCTGTTTCAGCAGCTACAGCTGCACTACTGCCTGGCTGCGTCAGCTGAGCTGGTGAGCTGCCACCAAACTCCAAATCAATATCTAAGTTGTAGTCCATTCCCGCATTTGCCATTTGCCCAAGACGGCTAACATCCACAGACGTGGCAATGTTATTAATACCGCCTTTGGGTTTTAACGCATCAACAATCTTACTCCCCAGCGCATTCCCAAAGGCATCGGCGGCCATCATGCCCCAATCATCACCGTGTAATGTATTGCCACGACCAGCTAGACGACTTAAAGACGAGTTAACCGTTGCGCCCCACATATTGCTCGCGAAATTGGCGCCAATTGCTCCACCCAAGCCACCGATTGCGTTTCCTACGCTACTACCTGTTTTGCTAGTGATACCAGCCGAAATTGAGGCGACGGCCATATCAGTCCAATTGAAATGAGTTTCTAACCCAACAATTTTATTACTAGCGTATGAGCCGAGGTAGCTAGCCGCGCCAAGAGCCATATATCCAGCTGAATAATACTCCACTGCTTTGGTTGCAGTTGCTGCGCTTTTAACTGCCCAACCCGCGCCCGCGCCTTGTAACGCCGCGCCAGCGCCAGCCGCAAAACCAGCGGTTAAACCGCTACCGACAGCTTGTCGCAAGGAAAAATGGTCTACCGCCCCCATTGCCTTGCCTACTAACTGCGACGCCGCGCTGCCAACAAAGCCGCCAACCGCAGCGGCTCCTAGAGCAGCAGCGCCAAAACCTGCGCTTCCGCCTAGCACAGCCATACCGCCAGCAAATCCTCCTCCCGCTGCTCCCGCCGCTCCAAAATAGGCGCCTGCAGCGCCAGCGGTATAAATTGTCGCTACAACCGCAACTGCAATCATGATCGCGGACGCAATACCACTACAACCTTTAGCTTTAGGCGGTGGAGGCGGCGGAAGGATATAGGGGCTAGGTGTTAAATCACCTATTACTTCCGTAGGGTTATAAGGTTTGAAGTTCGTGCTCGTGTTACTAATATTCCTATCACTATTAGGAATTCGTAAGCTCCGCCCTTCATCTCCTCTTATAAATGCATCGGTGGGGCCCATCGCCAATCCATTCAAATCAGCAATTAGGTACCACAGTTTTGCATCACCAAATAAAGTCTGGGCAATCCCCATTAGGGTGTCGCCTTCATTAACCGTGTAGCTGGTAGGTGTTTCACCAATTGTGTAAACATTAGTGAGAGGGGATATGTCTATTCCTCCAATACCTCCGAGGTTGGCCAGCTCCCCTCCGTTTGGCGCGTAATAATAACTTTGAGTTTTTGTCGTTGAGTTTTCGCGGTACAGACGTTCCGTTTTATGGAGAATTTGTCCGGCATTGTTATAGGAAAAGGTACTGTAGCTGTAACCATTTGAGACAACGGTGCTCATCGAGGGTGTATAGCTCGCGCTTATACTAGAACTCGTCAGCCTGCCACGCATATCGTACTTATTATAGGTAGTTCCAGTCGCAGTGCCCCCCTGACTGCTATTAACATTAATGGCGCTTACTTGCCTACCACTATAGGTAGTGATGTAGGTGTAATTATAGGTATGAGTTACACCTCCGCTCTCAAAGGTGTATTTTTGAATCTCACCGGAGGGTAAATAGTAATTCGTTAAGAGCGAATCAGTTTCGCCATTCACGGTCTGCGTTTTTAATGTGCCATCATTTGTGTAGGTATTAACTATCGTTCTACCTGCATCACTATCCCTAGTGCTGTAAACGCTTTCCATGTCGATCCAGCTCTCCTGGTCTGTCAAAAAGCCTCTGTTGTCGTAGTATCGCACGGTTGTCCCTAAGGCATATCTCGTCGTGGAGTAGCCTTTGTCTGCCATTCCATAATAGTATTCGGTTTGGGTACTTGAAATCTCTGGATCAAGCGTAGTGATTGTATAACCAGTCGAATACTGGCGTCGTTTGATACTGTCGTGAGTCTCTTCGAGCAAACCTAAATCGTTGTAGGTAAATGTTGTATACATATAATCGTCACCCAAGTCCCCTGCGTTACCGGGGGAGCGGTTATACGTCCACATTGCATGACCTTGATATTTTTCTTGCGATTTACGCTTACCATTCTCATAGGTATACACAATGCCTTGTCTTTTGTTCGCCGCTAATTGATTACCCACAAATACGCCGTTTTCAACCAACACTCGATTTGCATCGTCATAACTGAACCATTCGGATCTGGTGCCCTGGGTAGACGAAACGAAAATACGACGACGATTGCCCCATTCGTCATAATCGTACTTGAGTGATGTAAGATCTACGTACTCAGAGCTGGGTCTGGGCGAAACAACTTCCGACAAACGGCCTAGCGCATCGTATTTGTAATATATGAATCCACCTGGCGACGAAGACTGTGCTGCAACCTGGGTTGTGGTTATGCTATTAATATTGCCAGTGCTCTTTGTTTTATCCGTACGGGTGAGGGTATAAGCTCCAATGTCTTTTATTGTTTCGTTTCTTTCAGCGGTTTTATTCCCGTAGATATCGTAGTAAAAATAGCTCTTCAGTCCAGTCGTGGTGGTGTATTGGGACGAAGTGATGGTTGAGACTAAATCATACCCACCGTATTCAATAGTACTAACCACTTCACCGTTTGGCGTCGTTACAGAAGAGCTTTCCACAACCGACTTTTGTAAACCATTGGTCCAGTAGCTATAAATAACCTGGCCTTTACTGGCTCCATTCACATTCTCTTCACGGGTTAATTGACCAAACCCGTTTTCATAGAAATAACTATAGGATTGTGCTGTACCACTGCCAATGACTCGAGACTGCAAACGGTCACTCATGTAGTCGACATAATCGGTGGTGTTTGCCTGATCGCGGTAAGACCAGGTATTAAGGCTGATCGAGCCGCCTGTTGAGGGGAGCAATGTTTCGGAGGTTTTATTGTTTAGCTCATCATAGGTGTAGACATGAGAAGCGCCTTCTCGATTGCGATTTACCAGTAAATTGCCGCGCTCGTCGTATTTGTAGTACTGAGTCGCAACGCCATCGTATTCGCCATAACGGCGCCCTGCCTGGTCATAGTAATAAGTGCTCAGGTCAGCACTTAGCAAGGAGTGTTTGATTAATTGATCATTTGCGTCGTAGGTGTCCACAGTTACAACACCAGATGCGTCTTCCGTGCCTACACGACGGCCATAAGCATCGTATGCGTAGGATGTGGTTACGCCAGTGGCATCAAAGGTTTTGGTGAGCTGACCTACATTGTTATAAACATTAGTAACTGACGTTCGTTGGATAGTGGCGCCTGTGCTGACATCTTTGGCAGACTCAATGAAAGCGGTTATCTGCCCCAGTCTATTGTATTGCGTAGTCTCAATGATTTGAGTGGCTTTATAGTCGCCAGTAGCGCTTAGTTGAAGTACGTCGCGAGCTGCATAGGTGCGTTTAGTTAGCAGATTATCGTGGTTGTAAGCGTACGTTTGACCATTGTTTACCGAAGCACCGCCCTCGGTGAGCTTGTTGCCCCAACGATCATAGGTACGATAAATAATTGGCCCTGCCAAAGTAGGGCTATACGTCGGATCCGTGATTGATGTTTGATTTCCCATTGTCGCTGCGAAACGGGGCAAATCTTGTTGGGTGATTCGTCCTAATTTATCGTAAATATTTTTAGTAACTCGGTCAGTTGCCGGGTCGCTGGCGCTGCCTGCTTGTTGCCTTGTATAGGTCAGACGACCCGCCCAATCGTAGAAATAGCTGGTGTATCCATCGGCGTTGCGTTTACTACTTAGCTGACCGGCATCGTCGTAAGTGTAAGTATTTACAAGAGCATTGTTAGTTGGGCGGTTCATCATAGCAGCTGTAGATATACCAGTCCCCCACACTCTGCGCTCTTCTACCACCTCTCCATAGGCGTTATACACATTGACTTGGCCGCTTTGTTTGACTACACCGGCTTCGGTGTAAAGATCTTTAGTCGCTGTTTGCCGACCTGCTTTGTCATATTCAAAACGACGGTCGATGTTGTAACTATACGTGGTTTCTGAAGGCCCCCCCGCTGATACTGTTTGCCATTGCCGAATGACTTTGCCACTCACGTCATAGTTCGAAACGCTCCAGTTACCTAAGGCATCTCGCGTTGCGATTTCATTGCCTGCAGCATCGTATTGGTGAATAGTGGTCGTGGAGGCGATTGAGGCGGCCGTGGATGCACTGCGCGTTTCGCTGGTAGACTCGCCAAATGCGTTGTAGGCAATAGTTGTGATTGGGCTGACGTTTTTGATCTGGTTCAGAAATACATTACCAGTGGTATTTGCTACAGTTCTGGACGACTCGGTCACCTTGGTTACGTTACCAAGTCTGTTGAATTCCATGGATGCGCTGACACCGTTATTGGATGAGCTATAGACTTCACCAAAGGCGTTGTAGTATCGATAACCTACCGTGGTCAATACACCGTTAATTTTTCGACGTATCTGTGTAGCTTTACCGAGAGCATCGAGGGAATATTCGGTGACTCGATTGTCACCGAGGGATTCAATTTCAGCGGTTGTTAGCGTGTCTGAAAAGGTTGGAGGAGTCCCTGCACTAACAGCTCCCGAATATTTTTTTGCGTATTCGGTGGTTCGAAATGTATCGCCAAATGCGTTGTATTCAGTTTTAGTGCCGTAGTTTTCCGCGTCAACCGTAAACGTTTTACGACCCAGTTTATCGTAATAAAAATAGGTACTTGCTTTGCTAGATAAGCTACTGCCGATTCGATCAAATTGATGAGTCACATCCCCGAAGGTGTTATAGGTATATGTAGTGGCTGCTGCCTCTGTACGAAATGCTCCCTCAAAATATTTCACACTAGCAGGCTGAATAACGTGGGTTATGCGTCCAAGTCTATCGTAACCATATTCCATTGTGCGAGAAGCATAATTTTGGATAAGGGCATCTACATCGCTGGCAATCCAATAAGTTCCGCTGGTCAGCGTTATTGGATCTCCATTGAAACGCTTAACACTTGCGACATTTCCCGTCGCATCGTAGGTTTTCTTGGTCACATAACCTAAACCATCAATGTCATGCACTTCGCGACCGGCTTTATCATAGGTTTTGTATTGATACACATAACTAGTTGAACCAGTGCGGATTTTATTGACTACCGCATTACCCATGGCATCGTAAGTGACATCAATAGTGCGCTGGAAACGACGGGCATCACCCTCTTTGGCTGCATATACCACGCCCTCTATATAATCATACCAACCCGCCAAGATTGTTTTGTTCTGACGTCCCGCTTTGTCATATTCATAGCTAGTACTTCGATTATCTTCGGTCGAAGAACGATTTACCAAGCCATCAATAATGCTTTCGCTAAAGTCCGTTGGAACGGCAATCGGTGTTTCAAATTGCGTTATCGTCTTAACGTGACCTATAGCATCATAAATATTTTCTGTGACACCACCTTCAGCATTAACCGTAAAACGTAATCGATTGGCTTTATCGTAGGTGTAAGACGTAGTGCGGTTAACGCCACTTGAATATTCAGTGACGGTGCCGAATGTGGTCGTCGAATTACCATTTAATGCCGGTGAGTTGCCCACTAACGCCCAAGTCTTGACGTCCGTCCAATCAGAGTAGTCACGCCGGTCTATGTAGCCTAATAATTTTGATCCACTCCCTCCTCCATACTCATATAGATAGAGCGTGGTGCCCGCCGCGTCAGTTTCAATTTCCAACATGTAGCTAGTACTGTCTTTAATCGGTCCTAAGGCTTTGGATTTCACCAAACCATCTTTATCTACATATTCAACGTAAAATGTTCCACCGTTTTGGTTAATAGCGTGCCTACGCTTCCAATCTGATGAATTGATTCCAATGGTTGCGTAATGGCTGTTGGTGGAGGCATCGGTAGTAAAGCTATATTTAAAATCGGTACCTACCGTTCGTGTAGGTCCCCATGCTTGTGGGAAATTGGGTGCGGAACCAGCAGCAGTTTTGACGCTGCTCATGTGCACTATGCCGGGATTGGCAACAGTATAGTTCGTAGCTGGCAGCGTGATAGAACCTGATGCCATCTGGTAATAGGATTGAACGGGCTTATCATGCTGAATTGTTTTGATAATGCGACCGCCAGCGTCGTAAACTTTCTCCGTCATATTCCCCATGGGGTCGAGGGTGAAGCGAAGCCTGTTGTTTGCATCGTAAATGTTGCGCGTAATCCTTGCCTGGCCCAGACTACTGGAGCTATAACCCAGCGCGGTTATTTGAGCAGCGACTTCGGCCGTGGTGATGAGCGCACCGCCGGTTGAGTTTGTAGCAGTAATGCTACTTACATTGGAGTCCGAAACGGTTTTGTCATACGCGATGGTTTGCACAACATTATTGTTAGCATCGTAAATCGTTTCATTAACGGCCCATTCATTCGCATTGATGGCTTTCAAAGTGTATCGCAAATCACCATCATCACTGTAAACACTATAAGTGCGGCGATCGTTGGTGTTATCTGCCGCTGGCAAAGTAACGCTGATCGGCGCATCACCCAAATTATTCAGAACATTTGTCCCTAAAGTCGTAGCGTATTGGCGGGTATGGTAAAGCTTGCCATTTTTGTCGTACTCGAAAGTGGTGACGGCGCCCACGGCGCTAGCCATATAGGTGCCCGTTGTGACGATCTGATGGGTTTTTTGACCTGCATTGTCGTAAATAAACCAGGTGCTGTTGTTGTTAGCGTCAATAACGCGAGTCAAGTTACCCTTGTTATCGTACTTGTACTGGGTTTTGATATTAAGACCCGTGTACGCCGGGCTGGTGGTAGTGGGGTCCACAA